>Ga0164290_1000022_pt1 | contig 609801 bp, 473 predicted proteins | sample Micstemetagenome_FD_108782 | JGI IMG/M metagenome (GOLD analysis project Ga0164290, IMG submission 108782) | Contaminated culture microbial community from soil near Moab, Utah, USA - Microcoleus steenstrupii SON62 (Illumina Assembly) | ecosystem: Environmental > Terrestrial > Soil > Soil crust... | reverse complement strand
CGCCGCATCGCCACCGCCCGGGAACTCGTGGCCACCATCACCGCCTGGACCGCCCACCGCAACGCCCGCCGCTGCGGCACTCACTGGCAATTCACCACCGCCAACGCCAGAATCAAACTCCGCACCCTCTATCCCCAACCTGACGGAATTGGATAGACGGAGCACTACGACATCTGGCGACGACTACGACTTCAGCTTCGCCAACAAATAATCCTTCACCGTCGGGTGTTCGACGTCGGGGGCGCCGGGGTAGACCAACTCACACGGCACGCCGGTGGCTTGCATGTGTTCCTGTAGCTTCACGCCGAAGTTCGCGGTGTGTGTGGGGTCTTTCTGGTCCTGGCCGAGTGCCGGGGCGGCACCGAAAATGAGGTACGCCGGCGGGTCGTCTTTCGTGACCAGGGCATACGGCGAGTACTCGGCGATCCACGGCAGAATGGTGTCACGCTTCGCCAGGTACTCGGCGAAGTCGGGCTGCTGCTTGCCGTTGACTTCCTTGAAGATGCCGAAGGCATGGGCACCGTAACGGCTGTTCGGCGTCCATTCGACCATCTGCTGCGGGTCGAGCGTGGTCTGGGCTCCGGTCACCGCGGCACATAGCAACCGGGTTGATTCGCGGGCGATGGGGTCGCTGCTGTTCGGGTCGGCGAGGTCATCATGAAAGTTGAGCCACAGGCTGGAACAGGCACCGGCGGAACCTCCCGACGCGGCGATGCGGGTTTTATCGATGTTCCACTCACCCGCCTTACTGCGGACGAACTGCAACGCGCGGGCGGCATCGTGCAGCGGGGCTTTCACCGGCGGCGTGACGCCGTCGGCGATCGCTTCCTGTATGAAACGATACTCGACCGAGACCACCGACACGCCGTTCTTCAACATCTCATTCAACAGACCGCCGACACTGTCGCGATTGCCCCCTTGCCAGCCGCCGCCATGAATGAAAAACAGCAACGGCCGCGGCCCATCTCCCTCGGCCTTCCAGAAATGCATGACCTGCTTGGGATGGTCGCCGTAAGCGACATCGGCCAGAGTCGGCGCGGGTTCCAGGGGCTTGGCGACCTTCTTCGCGGCGGCTTTGGGAGCCGCCGTCTTCTGTGCCGCGTCCTGGGCGATAGCAAGTTGCGAGGCCATGAGGCCGATGAGCAATGTGGTCCAGCGAAGCATGCTGCACTCCTCCAAAGTTGATGAGGCGGACATCCGAGAGTCTCGATGAGCAAGATGGCGACAGTCATTCAACAAGGCGAGCGGCCGGGAATCAATCTCGCGGCGAGAAATGCCAGCCGCATCAGTTGCGAGTTACCGTGTTTCAGTGTGCGGCTGACTCATTGAATATGGGATTCACAGAAGGCCGTCAGGCACAGTACGACTGGACTGGAAACGGTCAGACGAGTTCTGCAACTTCTTGCACGTGTCTACGATGTGCGTTTCAGCATGCCAGCCGCAAACCCTCCACCTTTTTGCTGGCAGCGAGTCAGAAAAATACTCACGCGTTGCCAATTTTGCGCTGATGCTGAAGTGGAATTGGGCCAAGCATAAACCACAGCAGCAGCGCAGGCTTTGGCCGCATTGGGCTCCAATTGCTCAAGTCTATATAGCGTCTGGGGAAAATAATTCTCAAGCAACGCTTCAAATACAGACACTCCCAGAGCAAGGCGCTGATTCTGATCAGCTGACATCGCCACTGTTATGGCGGTTGATAACACGGCCTCAGGCTCAACACCAACGCGTCGCGCCAATAAATCTGAAGATCGCCATACACATCGTTCGCTACGTGGATCGAGACAGAGGGAAGCGATGATCTTCCAGTAGTATGCTGGCCATGTGCGGCGATCGTCACGTGATATCGCTGAGAGCGATTTAATCCTCTGGCTGGCTTGAGGCGACCTAGCAAGAACAAGTATTTCCGAATATCGAGTCACGGTTGCAACACATCCTATAATTAGGTATCCGAAACTCCTGGGCTATCGCAGGTCAGGGTGCGTTTGACGCATTGAATATTGGATTGACAGAAGGCCGTCAGGCACAGCCTGACCTACAATTCTGGTCGCATTTACGAACAGAGTACTTGAAATGGGGCATGTATTCCCGATCGCGATGGATTATGCTCTTGGCGTTGTCAGAGAATGATCACACCTGAGGAGTCGCACCGATGCTGGGTCGTGGGTTTCTGCTGTGGGGTTCGTGGCTAATGCTCTTTGATGCCATGGCTTATGCTGGCGAGTTTCCTCCCGTCGAGCAACTTCCAGTGCGGGCCGAGTTGCCCGATCCGCTGGTGATGTTCGATGGCACCAAGGTGACCACGGCCGAACAATGGGTGACCCAGCGGCGGCCGGAACTGCTGGCCCTGGTCACGCATTATATGTACGGTCAGGCCCCGGCGGCTCCCAGGCTGGCCTTCACCGTCACGAAGACCGCTGACAATGTGGTCAACGGGTTGGCAACGCTGAAGGAGATTGAGATCCGGTTCGTCGATCTGCCCGAAGATGCCCCGCGACTGCATCTGGCATTGTTCATTCCCAAGACCACGCAGGGGACAGTGCCGGTATTTCTGGGCATCAACAGTTTTGGCAATGCCGAGGTCGTCGCCGATGAGGCCGTGACCCTTCAGCCGCAGGTCATCAATACCGACAAGGCTCCGGAGACGATTCGTGGCTCGAAAGCGGAATTCTGGTGCGTCGATACCATCCTGTCTCGCGGGTATGCGTTCGCCACGTTTCATCAGAGCGAACTCGATCCCGATAAGCACGATTTCACCGACGGCATCCATCCGTTCTATCCGCAGGCCGATGTACCCGAGGCGTCGCGGTGGGGGACGATCGCTGCCTGGGCCTGGGGCTTTCAGCGGTGTGTCGATTATCTGGTGACTGATGACCAGATTGATCGGCAACGGATCTGTGTGATCGGTCATTCGCGGCGTGGAAAGACGGTGTTATGGGCGGCGGCTCAGGATGAACGGATCGCACTCACGGTGCCGCATCAATCGGGAACCGGAGGCATGGCGTTGAGTCGGGACAGCGATCAGGAAACGGTCGAGCGAATCAACCGTGTCTTTCCGCACTGGTTCAATGACGAGTTCGTGAAGTTCGGCGGGAATGAAGCCCGGTTGCCGTTCGATCAGCACTGTGTCGCGGCGCTCGTGGCCCCGCGATTGATCCTCGATACCGAAGGGGCTCAGGATCCGTGGGCGAACTTTCCGCGCTCACTCGACACGCTGAAAGCCGCCGACCCGGTTTACAAGCTGCTGGGTGCAAAGGGGCTGCAAGGGACCGGACTGGTGCAGGATGACGAGCCCATCGTCGGCCCGAACCTGGGTTCGATCATGCAATACCGACTCGATGAAAAGCACACGCTCAACCGCCAGTTCTGGCTGAAGATTCTCGACTTCGCCGATGCGGCGCTGGTCACGCCTTCGGAATAAGAATCAAGGCAGGTAGAAACGCAGAGATCGCAGAGGGACGCGGAGAAATTCAGGGAAGGCATGGCCTCTGCGACTCTCCACGCCCTCTGCGTTTCTGCCTTCGCATTTTCTCTGACAGTTCGATTGAGCCAAACCGATGAACTCGTCTGACATTCCATCCACAATCGATGACTACATTTCCGCGTGTGATCCCGCCGTGCAGTCGGTTCTACAGAAAATTCGCGCGCTGGTGCATGAGGTCGCGCCCGAGGCGGAAGAGCGCATCAGCTACCGTATGCCCGCGTTCTTTCAGGAGGGCGTGCTGATTTACTTCGCGGCGTTCAAGGAGCACATCGGGATCTATCCGCCGGTAAGTGGCGATGAGAAGTTGCTCGCCGCGCTCGTGATGTATGCGGGGCCGAAAGGGAATTTGAAGTTCCCGCTCGATCAGAAGTTGCCTTACGCCTTGATCAAACGGGTGGTGAAACAGCGGTTGCAGGAGAACCGTGAAAAGGCGGCGAACCGGCGGCGGAAATGATGGCGTCGAGTGGCTGGGATGCTTCGACTGACACCCCCCGGATTCGACACTCAGTCACAGGGGCTTCCGCATTCGCGGAGCGCCCCAGCCACCCTTCGGAAATGATGGCGGGGAAAACGAACCGAGCGCTGGGTTCAACCCAGCGCTCGGCGTTCGCCTCGCGGCTAATGTGGTGTGATAAACCCAGGACCGTTAGAGAATTGAGCGGACCTTGGCGAGGAACTCGGCATTCGTGGGGAACTTCAACAAGGTGCGGGTCAGCGATTCCATCGCTTCTACCGGGTTGAGCGAAATCAGGCTGCGACGCAGCAGCGTCACCCCTTCCATCACCTCGGCGTCGAGAATTTTTTCTTCCCGTCGCGTGCCCGACTTGGTGATGTCAATCGACGGCCAGATGCGGCGGTCGGAGAGGTCGCGGCTGAGGACCATTTCCATGTTGCCGGTCCCTTTGAACTCCTGGAAGATGACTTCGTCCATGCGGCTGCCGGTATCGACGAGGGCGGTGCCGACGACGGTCAGCGAGCCCCCTTCTTCAAACCGCCGCGCGGTGCCGAACATCTTCTTCGGAATGTCCATCGCCTTGACATCGAGCCCGCCCGACATGGTGCGGCCGGTGTTGCTGGTCCATTTGTTGAAGGCGCGGGCGGTGCGGGTGATGCTATCGAGCAGGATGAAGACATCGCGGCCCGATTCGGCCATCCGCTTGGCCCGCTCGAAGATCAACTGGCTGACGCGGACATGGCTTTCGACTTCCTTGTCCATCGACGAGGCGATGACTTCGCCACGCACGCGCCGCCGCATTTCTGTGACTTCTTCCGGACGTTCATCGATCAGCAGCACGATGAGATAAATCTCCGGATGATTCGCGCTGACGGCATCGGCAATTTCCTGCAACAGCATGGTTTTGCCGGTGCGAGGCGGAGCGACGATCAGGGCGCGTTGCCCTTTGCCGATGGGGGTGAGGAGGTCCATCACCCGCATGGTAATGGGCGTGGGCCCGGTTTCGAGCTTGATCTGCTCGAAGGGGTTGATGGCGGTCAGATCCTCGAAGCTGCGGACCTGCTGATAATTCTCGATCGTGCGGCCTTCGATGCTGTCAATTTGCCGCAGACGTGGCCCTTGACCGCGACCGCCGGAGACAGCTTCGCCGGTGATGAGCACCCCTTCACGCAGGTTGAGTTTCTGAATGATGGAGCTGGAGACGAATGGATCGGTGTCTTGCGAAGAGTAACCCGCCTTGGCTTCCCGCAGAAATCCGTAGCCCTTGGGATGGAGTTCGAGGATGCCCTGCACGGGAGAGCCGGGCAGATCGGCGCGGGGCTGTTGCGGGCCACGATCTTGCCGAGGCTGATAGTCATTCCGCTGTTGATTTTGATGCGGCGGACGGCGGGGACCATTTTGTGGTCCCTGGCGATACCGACCCGGTTGCTGCTGGCCGTAGCCTCCGCCACCCTGGTGGTTCATCGGGCCGCCTTGTTGCGGTCCACGATCTCGACCGCCACGACGACGGCGACGGCGGCGTGGGCCACCCTGAAAGTTGTCCTGGCCACCGGGACCATTTGGTCCAGGTCCGCCGGGACCACTGCCATCGTCCTCAAACCGCATGCTGTCGGAGGGTTCCTGATCGGAGGGCCCCATATCGTCCAGAGGTTCGCGTTGCGAATCTCGGGGTTCATCGGCCTCAAAGGCTTCCGGGCGGGGTTCGTCGCGCGGTTCGACACGCGGTTCGGCACGACGACGCGTCGGACGGCGGGGTGCTGGTTCCGCGGAGAAGGCCTCGGCGGAATTGGCTTCCTTGTAGAGTTCGAGTGAACCGACCGCTTTGTCCGCCCGATCATCATCAGACCAGTTGCGTTCCACGGCGGCGGGGGGTTCGACCGGGGCGACCGGTTCGGCAGCGCGGCGGCGGGGTGCGGCCTTCCGCGTGGTGGTACGAGCCCGTGCGGGGCGCGGGGTATCCAGAGCCTCGAAGTCCATGTCGCGCTCGGTAGGGGGAGTGTCATACTCGGCCCGGGCGGCGGCGGCTTCTTCAAAGGCTTCGTCGATCGCGCGGGGCGCCGGTGTTTCAGCCGAACGATGTTCGAGATCAAGAGTCCCTTCAGACGTCGCATCAGCAGCAGGAGTGGTGCGGCGGCGGGGACGGGTGGTCCGTTTGGGAGGAGTCGGACGCTTTTCAGTCATGCCGTGATTTCCAGATGAAGGCATTGTGATCGAGAATGAGTCAGAGATCTGGTCAAAACAGAGCCAAGATCCCGGGCATGAGCCCAGCCAGAGGAAACAAAGTCAGCACCGTGTGGGCTGCACCTGTAGACACAAAACTTAATACGGCTTATCCATGCCGCGAGTGGCAGTGCGGCAATCCAGCGATTCAGCACGCAGCCTGCTTCGGCCCTGGTAAGAACCCATGTCGGGAAGGAGTTCTGCCAGCGAAGCATGCCGCGGTGGCCCTACCAGAAACAAGCGGTTCGGAATCGACGCGTTAAACATCCAGTGAACGCTCGACGAATGCAGGACATGCTACGTCGGCAAAACTTGCCGAACGCACATGAATTTCCACAGAAAACGCTGAGTGAAAACTGTAGAAAGCACCAGAACAGCTCTGGCCCTCAGGCTGCACGCCTGCAGAATTCCGCATCATGCCTGTGGAAGGGAAATTATCGCTGTTCGAGACTCGCCGCCTCTGCCAGAGGACAACTCTCAGACAACAGCAACAATTCCTGATCCGCGAAGAACACGCACCAGCCGATGAGCAACCTTGCCCATCTAACAGCCTGGGTCGCAGAATTCCTGCCCGCTCCCCGACATGCTACCCACCAGCGCCACGATTACCGGAACTGCACACCATCCGGATATCGACAACTGCCAGCCCACGACATACACCGTGAAAACTGACTGGTGACTGAACTTTTATCCAGATCTCTACTGGAATTCCAGTTCAAGGTCGAGTCGCGATAGAAATGCGACCTGCCATCACGTGGGAACTCAACGCTCCCAACAAGAACCTGTGTCTTATCATATCGAATCCTTCCGGGGTGTCAATTCAAGTCTTTTCCGTTCCGACAAACTTTTCATCTCTCCTATCTCATGCTGGCCACCGCCCCTGCCATGCCGCTACCGTAGAAGTGCCTGCCTGCTCGACCGGCTTCCCCCTTCTACAGCAGGCCGGAAACATCACCGGGACCGTATTGAAAGTGCAGCTCTATGTCGCGGGACGTGCCTTGGTTCTCTTCCAGCCCTTCACCCAAATTCTGGGCCTGTCTCGTCTGGGGAATCCTTTTCGCCGGCTTGGCGATCGCCGATGACCAGCCAGGATTCCAGGTTCCGGCGATCGCCTTGACGCATGCCCGCGTGGTGACCGAACCCGGACAGGTGCTGGAATCGGGCACCATCCTGATTCGCTCGGGCCGGATCATTGAGGTCGGCCCGGACGTCGCCATTCCCCCCGATGCCGAAACACTCGACCTGCAAGGGCTCACCGTTTACGCCGGGTTTATCGATGCCGCCTCGTCGGCTTTGATCGATTCAGATGTCAAAATGCCGACGGTCACCCAGGCCCCGGTCGATGCGGCTCGGCAACCTCTCGCCAGCGTGCGACCCGATGAGCATAGCGGCCTCACACCGCAATGGTCTGTTGGTACGGCGCTGAAGTGGAATCGTGGTGATCTCGATCAATTCCGTCAGGCGGGATTCTGCCTGGTCCATGTGACGCCGACCGGCCGAATCGTCAGCGGTCAATCGGCCTGCCTGCTGCTGGATGGTCGTCCGCCGCGTGAAGCGGTCTTGTCTCCGGCTCCGGTGCTCACCTTGCGGCTGTGGGACCGCCTTGGCGGTGAGTATCCCAGCACGCTCATGGGAGCCTTCGCCCATTTGCGGCAACACTTTGCCGATGCCGAACGCCATGCGCGACATCGGGAATTGTATGACCTGGGGACACCGGGTATCGAAGCCCCGCCGGTCGATCCCGTGTGGCTAGCGCTGCAGGAATTGCGGAACGGGAAGTACCGCGCGGCATTTGAGGTCGAGACGCGCGACGATGTCGAACGGGCCTTACGGTTGAGCAGCGAGTACGAACTGAAGCCGGTTTTCTGGGGAGGGCGTGACGCCACGCAAGCGATCTCGTTCTTCCCGAAGGAACCAGCCGACTGGCTACTGAAGGTGAACTGGGGCAACGAGCCCAAGGCCGAAAAAGACGACACCCCGTCGCAATTTCTCACCGTCGAGGAACCGCAGGAGATTCTCGAATGGAAACGGCGACAGTGGCGTGAGCGGGTTTCAACCACCTCGAAGCTGCGCGAGGCAGGACACCGCATTGGCTGGTCGACGGAAGGGCTCAAATCTCCCCATGATCTGTGGGCCGCTGTACGCCAGATGCACGCCCAGGGGTTATCGGCAGATGACATCGTGGCCAGCCTCACTACGCAGCCCGCGGCGATTCTTGGTCTAGATCAGCATCTGGGTCGGATCGCACCGGGGTTGCTCGCCAACCTGACGATCACCACGGGCCCGCTCGAACACGAGCAAACCAAGGTGCGTTACGTTTTTGTGCGTGGCGAACGGTTCGAGTACCACACCGATGCCAAACCGGTCGCTCCGAACTCGATGACGAATCCCCCCTCCGAAATCGCGGGAACCTGGGATGTCACAATTCAAACCGCAGAGACGCCACTCCCGGGGACGCTCACGATCACCACCACGGGCCAGGGCTTCGCCGGGCGATTTGAAAGTGGACAGGGGAGCGGACTCATTCAGAACGGCAAAGCGACCGACGGACACCTCGAATTTGAAGTCGCCATCGGGGCTGGTGATCGGAATGTCGTGTTGAAGTTCACGGGGAAACTCCAGGACGATACGTTTACCGGAACTTTGAAATCTCCTTTCGGCTCACCCACCCCGTTCACGGCGAAACGTCGTCCCGATCCTGCCATCAACCATGATGGTCCCGTGCAGTTGGAGAGCGTGGAAGCCTTGGATGACCCGGCGAAACCCGTCTCGGCGGTGAGTGACGTCGCCGCGTCGACCTCCACCAAACCCGCAACTCGACCGCTGGAGTTTCCTGAAGATCGTAAAGCCCGTCGCCTGCCCACCGGGGGCCACGTCTTCATCCACGGCGGCACAATCATCACCGGGCTTGGAACGACTCTGGAACAACAGTCTCTGTTAATCAAAGGTGGCAAAATTGTCGCCATCGGGCCCGACCTGCAACCCGAAGCCGGGATGACCAGCATCGACGTAACGGGCCGTTGGATTATGCCAGGCATCATCGATACGCACAGCCACATCATGATTTCGAATGGTCTGGGCGCGGTCAACGAGGCGACACACTCCATCGTCTGCGAAGTCCGTGTGAAGGATGCCATCAACACGCACGATGCTCAGGAATACCGCGCGGCTGCGGGTGGCGTTACCACCATCCGCCTGCTGCATGGCTCCGCAAATGTGATTGGCGGACAGGACGCCGTGCTGCAGCTTCAGCATGGTGCCACCGCGGCCGACCATTTCTTGCCGCAAGCCCATTCCGGTGTGAAATTCGCCTTGGGCGAGAACGTGAAATTCCGCCGTGGCCGCTTCCCCAACACGCGACTGGGTGTGGAGGCCACCTTGCAACGGTCATTCATTGAGGCACTCGAATACCGCCGTGAATGGCAGCAATACCATCAGCAAAAGAAGAACCTGGGTGAGGCTGCCGCGACACTCTTGCCACCCCGGTACGATTTGCGACTGCAAGCACTCGCAGAGATCTTGAGCGGCGAAAAGTTTATTCACAGTCACTGTTATCGATCCGACGAAATTCTGATGCTGCTGCGTGTCGCCAATCAACATGGACTGTGGGTGAGGTCACTTCAACACGTGCTCGAAGGTTATAAGGTTGCTCCCGAGATTGTGGCTCATGGCGCGAGTTGCAGTACCTTCGCCGACTGGTGGGCCTACAAAGTCGAAGCCTACGACGCCACCCCTTACAACGCGGCCCTGCTGCATGCAGCCGGCGCGAACGTGGTGCTCAAAAGCGATAACGATGAACTGATGCGGCATCTCAACCAGGAAGCCGCAAAGCCCGTGCGCTACGGCAACCTCCCCGCGGAACAGGCATTATCTCTGGTGACCATCAATGCGGCTCGTGAACTGGTCATCGATGATCATGTCGGCTCCATCGAAGTCGGTAAACAAGCCGACCTCGCCATCTTTAATGGTCATCCGCTGAACACCTTCGCCCGCTGTGAACTGACCCTGATCGCCGGCGAGCCGGTCTTTGTGCGTGATCAACAACCGACGGCGATGTCGGCCAGAGCACTCGAAATCTCCGCCCATCCGCGGGGCATTGCCTTGCCGCCCGCTGCGGAGCGGAAGCCCACCATCGACTGGCCGGAACTCTTTACAGGGCGCTACGCCTTAATCAACGCCCACATTCATCCGGTCGATGCCCCGCCCATCGAGAATGGAGCGATCGTCATCGAGAATGGCAAAATCACCAGTGTCAGCAGTACCCCAGCCATTCCGGCCGATGTGCAGGTCATCAATCTCGATGGATTACACGTCTATCCTGGTCTGATTGATTCAGGAACAACCGTCGGCATCACCGAAATCGGCAAGGTGGTGGAAACCCACGACTACGAGGAAACCGGCGTCTATCAACCCGACCTGCGAGCCGGCGTGGCCATCAATCCCGATTCGGAATTGATTCCCGTCGCGCGAGCCGGGGGCATTACCACCGCGCTCATTCGCCCGACCGGTGGCGTCATTTCCGGACAAAGTTCCGTCATGCAACTCGCCGGTTGGACCGCCCCGGAGATGGTGCTGGTCGATGCCTGCGGGCTACAGATTCACTGGCCCGGATACAAACAAAACAAAGAGCAGGTCTCACAATTGCGCGACTGGCTGAAGGAGGCCCGCGTGTACGATGCGGCACGGTCTGCCGCCGCCGAAGCCGGTGGCCTCGACCGCCTGGTCGACCCGCGTTATGAGGCGCTGCGACCTTATGTGCGTGGCGAGCGGCCCGTCTTCATTGAAGCGCAATCCGAGCAGCATCTCGCGGAGGCCATGCAGTTCGCTGAACTCGAAAAACTGAAAATCGTGCTCTGCGGCGCCAGCGACGCCTGGAAACTGGCGGCTCAACTGAAAGCGAAGAACATTCCGGTCATCGTGGGCCCCGTGATGCGGGAACCGATGCAGGAGTTTGATCCGTATGATGCCACCTACGCCAACCCCGGTCGCCTGCACGAGGCGGGTGTTCAGTTCGCGATCCGTTCCGACAATGCCGCCAACAGTCGCAATGCCCCGTTTGAAGCCGGCATGGCGGTGGCATTTGGTCTGCCGGAAGAGGTCGCGCTCCGGAGTGTGACTTTGTCCGCGGCCGAAATTCTGGGGATCGCCGATCGCTGCGGGTCGATCACGCCAGGGAAACGGGCTGACCTGGTGATTCTCGATGGTTCGCCGTTGCAGGTCACTTCACAGGTGAAGGGAATCGTCATCGCCGGTCAACCCTTCCGACCGGAAAGCCGCCAGACAAAGTTGTACGAAAAATATCGCCAGCGGTTACCGAACCGTCCGTAACTTGGAGAGCTCAAGGTCCGCAGGAACAACGGTACGCCAGTCCCAACCTTCAACCTTCAACCTTCAACCTTCCCCACCCTTGGCGGCGTCTGAGTGGGTCGGTACGTTGACGGGTACCTGGACCTTCTCACAGCCTCTGATAAGAAACTCTCGGTATGACTGCTGTTCCGTTGCCTCAAGGGTTCTCCGCGGCGGGTGTCACTTGCGGAGTCAAAGATCCCACGTCCCCCAAAAAGGACATGGCGTTGTTCGTTTCCGACCGTCCCTGTGCGGCGGCGGGGGTCTTCACGACCAATCTGGTGTGTGGGGCACCAGTTAAAGTGTCTCGAGAGCGGTTACCGCGCTCGACGGCGAGGGCCATCGTCATCAACTCCGGAAACTCGAACGCCTGCACGGGAGACCAGGGGATCACCGATGCGACCACCATGACCGCCACGGTCGCCGGCCTCATTGGCTGCGAAAAACAGGACGTCCTGGTCGCCTCGACGGGAGTGATCGGGCGCTTCCTGCCGATGGACCGCATTCTGGCGGGTATCGCCAAAGCGTTTCTGGCGTTAACGCCCGATGCCAGCAGCCTGCACGATGCCGCGACGGCCATGATGACCACCGACACCGTGCAGAAACTCTCGACGCGCACGGTGATGTTGTCGGGTAAGCCGATTCGCATTACCGGCGTCTGTAAGGGAGCAGCCATGATCGCTCCGAACATGGCGACCATGCTGTGTGCCATCATGACGGATGCCCAGATCGGTTCCGACGAAGCGACCGTGGGCCTGCGATTAGCCGTTCAGGACAGCTTCAATTGCATCAGCGTCGATGGTCATGAAAGCACCAGTGATTCGGTGATATTGCTGGCCAATGGTGCTGCGGGAGTTGGTCCCGGCAGCCCTGCGGAATCGGCTGCGTTTCAAACCGCGCTCAACGAGGTGGCCCAGGAATTGGCGATGGCCATCATTCTGGATGCCGAGGGGGCTCATCACTTCGTGCAGATTGATGTGGTGGGGTGTCGGACCCGCGATGAGGCGTTCCAGATTGCAGCCGCGGTGGCGAACAGTCCGCTGGTGAAAACGGCGATCTGCGGTGCCGACCCGAACTGGGGCCGTATCGTTTCCGCCGCGGGGTATGCCGGTGTGCCGTTGCGAGAGGCAGATGTCTCCCTGGTGATGAATGGTTTTCCGTTGTATGAAAACGGGCGTCCGCTACCGTTTGATGCCGCCGCCGTTTCGCAAAGTTTGCGGAACCAGCGCGATGTAACGATCGCATTGACATTGACCCACGGTTCTGCCCGCGTGAGATACTGGACAAGTGATCTCACCAAGGAATATGTCGAGCTGAATGCCGATTACACCACGTAATCGGAACACAGCGATTGCAATGAACAAGGGACCGCGGCGGGTGTCGGGCGTCGCGGGTTATAGCAATCGGGTCGACCTGACTATGGGGCTCTGGCGGGAATCTACTTGACCAGCGGTTTTGCAGCGGCCTATCATCTTGTTGGAAGGTAAGCATTTGCGCGATCGCACGGTGGAGTGGGGGGGCATGCGAGTTTCCGCCCTTCAATTGCCGATGCTACTGGTGCTGCGCGAAGGCACGCTTCAAGAGGTGTGGTATGCACTGGTCAGGTAAAACGTTTGCGTTTCTGGTGATTGTCGCTGGTCTAGCCTCCACGGTCCTGACAGCGAAGGTGATCAACGTCCGCAATAGCTGGGCGGCCAAGGCTCAGAAATTCCCGACCGATTACGAGAAGCTCGCCGCCGACACCGCCAAAGAGCGGGCCAAACTGGTCGCATTGCGGGAAGACATTGAAACTTCGCTGCGCGATTGGGGTCTGTACTGGGTGGCCGATACTCAGGCGGCCAATGCCGCCGAGGGACGGTTGCAACTCGGCATCGGCACCAATCAGCGACTGGAAGTCGGCATGGTGCTGCATGGCTTTCAACTTTACGAAGATCCGCAGAGTCCCGGCACTCAACAAACAATCTATCGCGGCCCATTCCGCGTGGTCACCGCCCAGGCCGATCAGTGCCTCGTGCTGCCGGCCTGGCGCTTGCGACCTGCAGATCAAGGCCCACAGACCTTGCCCAGCGGCGGAACCATCCCCGGCTGGCAAGGTGGCAACTGGCGTTGGCGTAGCATGATTCCGTCGGGCTATAGCGATCAGTTCGATGATCAGACGATTGCCTTCACCAAAGCCGAGGAAACTCTGGCCGAGCGGCAGCAGACGATGATCGTACAGAATCGTCTGTTCGATGAAACCACGAAGCAACTCGCGTTTCGCAACGCGGAACTGTTTGGCGGACCAGACCTGGCGCAAGATGCCGCACTGAGTGCGGAGTATCGCGAAGGAGTCGTCGCTCCGCTGGAGCAATCGGAAGAGGCTCGCAACGGCGTGTTGCTCAGCATTGCCAAACTGCGGGAACAAGTTCGCCAGGAACGCGATACCGTCTTGAAACTTCAGTCCGAGAATCTCAAACTGACACAACAACTGCCTCAGCCGGCCGTGACTGAGACCACCGTGTCTCGCGCGGCAGCGATTCCCTCGGCACAGTAACAGTCGCGTGACACCTCACGCTCAGCGGTTGACCCACGGAGGCGGTGACGCGGTATGGGCCTTTCGAGTCGCGACTACATCCGGGACGACCAGTATTCGCGTGGGGGTGAGGGCTGGCTGGCCGACACCCCTGCCGTCCGCAATATCATCATCCTCACAGTGGTGGTGTTCATTCTGCAACTGGTGATTACCGCGCGGACGCCGATCGTTATGGAAGGCGTCCGCATTGGCAATCAGGTCACCTCGCTGATCGATCAGTGGTTCGCGCTCGACAACGGAGCCGTGCAGCGCGGTCAAGTCTGGCGGTTGGTGACCTACGCCTTTCTGCACGACCGCGACAGCCTGTGGCATATCCTGTTCAACATGCTGTTCTTCTGGTTCGCCGGAAGTACCTTTGAACGCACCTATGGCAGCCGGGAACTATGGCTGTTCTATCTCGCAGCGGCGGGAGTGTCCGGTCTCGCCGAGTTTCTGATCGGGACCACCTTGCGGGTTTCCGGAACGACGGTAGGGGCCAGCGGCGCGGTGATGGCCGTCTTCATGGTCTTTGGGATGCTCTATCCCCGCCGATTGATCTATGTCTGGTTTATTCCTGTCGAAGTTCGCTGGCTGATTGCCTTTTACGTCGCTTCCGATCTGTTTCCGATACTGAAATTGGTCGGCGGCGAAGATGTTTATGAAGCGGTCGCCCATGCGGCCCATCTTGCGGGGCTGTTGTTCGGGTACCTCTATTACCGGGGACGCTGGCGGCTCGATCAAACTTGGACGCAGTTGACTTCGGGCTGGTCACTCCGCTGGCGACGCATGACCGTCGGACGAAAACTCAAGGTTTATGATCCGCAGCCCGCGGCTCCCAGAGAGCCCGTCATCGATCTCGAAGCTGAATTGGATCGCATTCTCGCCAAGATTCACGAGCAGGGGACCGGCAGCCTCACCCCGCAGGAGGAACGCATTCTCGCCCAGGCCAGTGAACGCGCAAAACGTCGCAGCGTCCCCGACGAGAAGAGGTAAGAGGCAAATAGGAAATAGGAAATAGGAAATAGGAAGGTGGAATCCGACTCGGGCGCGCCCTTCATCCTTCATCCTTCATCCTTGCCAATTCTCTCAAGAGCGCATCGTCCAGCATCACCCCCTTGGGTAACAGCTTGATCTGCTCCAGCATGGCGATGACGGCGGGCTCACCCGAGTCGAGACCCAACTCTTGCAGACGATGGGCCACCGCGCGGCGGCCGCTGTGCCTGCCCAGCACCAGTTGTATGCCTTTCGCCCCCACTTTCTCGGGTCGAAAGGGCAGATAAGTATCGAGGTTCTTCAGCAATCCATCCTGATGAATGCCCGCTTCCGTGGCGAAGATGGTCGGGCCACACACCGGCTTGTTGGGCGCGGGACGAATCCCCGTCAGTCGTTGCACCAGTTCACATAACGGGACCAGTTGAGTCGTGTCGATCTTGCCCCGGCGGCCGTACTGATCGAAGTGCAGATCGAGGGCCAGCGCCACTTCTTCCAGCGACGCATTCCCGGCCCGCTCTCCGATACCATTCACCGTGCATTGCACGACATGTGCCCCGGCTTCAATACCTGCCAGCGTGTTCGCGACGGCCAGTCCCAGGTCGTTATGAAAATGAACGGCGAGCAAAGCCCGCTCGATGTTCGGCACGCGGTCCTGAATCTGACGAATGAATGTGCCCGCCTTTTGCGGAGTCAGAATCCCCACGGTATCTGGAAATCCAACGGTCGTCGCGCCGGCATCAATCGCCACGCGATAACTTTCACACAGGTAATCGACCTCGGTGCGGCTGGCGTCTTCAGGGCTGAATGCGACGATCTCGAATTTTGACGCGGCGTAACTGACCGTATCCCCAATCAATTTCAGAATGTCCTCGCGCGATTTCTGCAATTTGAATTCGCGATGCAGCGGGCTGGTGCCAATGAACAGGCTGACGCCCCGTTTGTGCGGGGGTTGCCCGCGGAGAGCGAAGTCCGCCGCATCGACATCGGCCTTCACGGTTCGGCAGAGCGCGGTGAGAACCGGCTTCTTCACCTGACCGACCATCATTTGAATCGCGGCGACATCCTGCTCGGAAGAAGCGGGAAACCCGGCGTCGAGTGAATGGACACCGGCGCGTTCCAGCGCGAGCGCGATTTCCAGCTTATCAGCGGGCTCGAGCGTGGCTCCAGGCATCTGTTCGCCGTCGCGCAGTGTGGTATCACTGAACAGCACCGCCCCCGATCGTCGATGATGCTGGATCACCGCGTGCTTGATGGTGGTGGTGAGCTTACGGCCCAGGTCGGCGAGGAATGACATGCCACAGTGCTTACAACAGGAACGGTCCTGTCAGTATGCCGGAAAACTCACGGATTGCTATCCGTGAGCTTCAACGGACACCAGATTTAATTGCGACCGGCGGATTTTGGTGTCAGAAGTTGCGGTAACACCGATTTCAACTCCTCGACTGACGAATTCCGGCTGACCACCAGGCCTTTATCATCCACCAGAAACATCGTTGGCAGCGAGATGATGCCATACGACACCGCCGGCGCACTGTCGAGCCCGCCCGGTTCGTACATCTGCGGCCAGGGAACTTTGTTCGCGGTTACGTACTGCTTCAACTGTGCCGCCTGTTGCTCGGGTGTGCCAATCGGTACATCGAGGCAGACTCCGACGACTTCAAAGCCCCGGCTTTGGTACTGCTGATACAACGCCCGCAACGCAGGCAGATCCTGCTGACAAGGCTGACACCACGTGGCCCAGTAAAAAACCAGCAACGTCTTGCCGCGATAAGCCGCCGAATTGATCTGTCCGCCTGTCAAACTCGCGCCGGCCAGCGAGAAGGGCTTGCCCTTCATTTCGAGGCGGCGAATCGACCCGCGAGCCTTATCCGCCTGAACCTGGACCGACTTCGACTGTGCGAGTTTGGTATACCAGCCCTTGGCATCATCGAGTTTTCCACTGAACTCTGCCGCGACGGCAATCTGCAACATCGCCTCGCCGACATCCTCGGCATTCGCATGAGCGTTTACAAATTCTTCCAGCGACTTCAGCCAGGCTTCCTGCACCTTGGCCCGCTGATCGGCCTCGGTGGCGTCTTTCATTGCCACACTATAGTCAGACATGATGCGACGATAGGTGATAAAGGGCAGAATCGGAGACGTTTTGCTGCCCGATGAGACGCTGGCCTCGATCTGCTTCAGGCGTGACAAGCCTTCAGGGTAGGCATCTGTTTGAATCGCGGCGGCCAAGCCATCGACACATTGCTTCAGAAACTGGTTCTTTTCCTCTTCACTCCCAGCCAGCGACACCAGTTTCAGCAACATATCGGCCCGGCTTTTGTTGTAGGCGGCCAGTTGCGCCGGGGGGGCCACGCCGAGTTGTGGCTGATTCTGATCGAGCTTCTGCAACTCTTCAATCAGCTTCTGAATCTCGGGTGAAGGGGCCGTGACCAGATCGTTTGCGGCGGAAGTCAGCAGCGGTTGCATCAACAACCCGCCCGCCGTAATCGAGACCGATTCGCCTTCGATGGGTGTCGGAGCTTTGGTCAGTTTCCAGACTTCGCCCACACGAATCATTTCGCCAATTTGAATCAGCGCCGGCCCCGGTTCGACGACCACCATCGCATTTTCATAGACGTACAAATCCTCTCTGGCCTTGCCTTCGTCGATGGGAATCACACCGGGCATCTGGGCATCAAACCGCATCCACTTGGACTTCGCCGAGAGAACTTTGCTTTTGCTGACGATCGACCGGGCTTCCAGTGGGGCGGCTTCCGCGGACGCTACCAGTTTCGCTGCCAGACCGGAATTGACACCCAGAGTTCGCAGATCGGCATCGGTGATCATTAAGGATTGCAACAGTGCCGCATCACCTGTCACCAGCGCCTGAATGGCCACGCGTGAGGCTTCCGACGCCGACAGCGACTTCCACGCCTCGATCTGGCCATCTTCATTGGCATCGATCCCCCAGCGTGATCCGCCGAGATTCAACCAGCGGTACTGGTCGGCCTTTTTGTTCTGGGTGGTATCGACTTCGCGATAGACTTCGATGCCGTGCTGAAAGTAGCTCCACTGATCGACATCGCCGTTGCCGTCGGCGTCCATGAAGCGCCGCATGACCTGCCCTGCGGGACCAAGAAGGACATAACCCGAGGTCTTCCCTTTGCGTTCGACTTCCACCTTACATTGGGCAATTTCGGACGGCTTGGGGATTTCGTAGTCGATATCTAACTGCTTGGGGGTGTAGCGCAACAATGCCTCAGGGGTGATTTGGGCCATCACGACCGAGGGGCAGCCCCAGAAACAGAACCCAGCGAAACAGACCCCAATAGCGGCACGATTCATCTCAGCACTCCCTGTGCAACCTCGCAGACCACGATCCCTGCTGCCGGGAAGTGTAGGACAAAACGGCGAGCGTGAAGAGGCCAATTTTGCCGATTCGCGTCCCGGCGGATCCGATCTTGACGGTTTCTGGCGGAAGAACTGTAATTCGCGGTCATTTTGAGGACAGATAGACGGGCCGTGCTGACGTTTGATCGCTACTTGCTGCGCAACTTCTTCCACGTTTTCGGCGTGTGTTTCATCACCATGTTCGGACTGGTGGTGGTGATCGACCTGCTGGAAAATCTGGACGACTTCATAGAGAAGAATGGCGATGGCACCTCGCTGAACCTGCTGGAGAACGTCGTCCGGTACTATGGCTACCAGTCGATCTTTTTCTTCGACCGCGCGGGCCCTTCGCTGACATTGATCGCCGTGATTGTGGTGCTGCTGCTGTTTCAGCGGAGTGGCGAACTGCATCCGTTACTGGCGGCAGGCATTCCGATGTTCCGCGTGCTGTCGCCACTGGTTCTCGCCGGTGTGATCGTGAGTGGTGTGCTGGTTGTGAACCAGGAACTGGTGATTCCACAAATCGCGTATGCGGCCCATGCCCCGCGCGGCAGCTTTGCCTCGACCCATGTCGAAGTGGAACCGGTCTACGATCATGCCTCGCTGATTTCGATTGATGGACGTCGCCTGCTGCCGGCACAACGCTCGATTGAACTCGCGGAATTTGTCTTGCCCGCACCAACCATCGCCGAGGAACTGACGATTCTGCGGGCCGAGAAGGCGGTTCATCGCTCGGCCCGGAAGGGTCAACCCGCCGGTTGGGTACTGCACGAGGTCACGCCGAAGTTCAGCGAACTGCATCTGACGGAATCGGGCGCGAAGATTGTGCGTTCGTTGTCAAAAGACGATGCCATTTTCGTCTCTACGGCGGTCACGTGCGACCAGCTATACAAGCGCGGCTCGAGTTACACACTGCTCAGCTCGCAGGAGTTGCTGCGACGAATTCATTCTCCCGCGTTTGGTCCGATGTCGGTCCATCGACTGGTCGCTCATTTGCACACCCGGGCGGTCTATCCCTTCCTCAATGTAATCGCAGTGCTGCTGGTCATCCCGACGATCGTGCGGCGTGAAAGCCCGGGCCTGGTGGTTGACTCGGCGTTGTGTGCCGGAGTTCTCGCCGTAAATTTCGTGGTGATGCAAGGCTGTTTTTTTCTAGGACAGGCGCGACTGGCACCTCCCGATCTGGCGGCGTGGCTCCCCGTGATATTCAGTGGCAGCCTGGCCGCGTGGATATCGGGATGGATTAGAACCTGACACATTTGCGGGGTGGTTCTGCCTTGGTTCCTCCGAGCGTCATGATGAATGAAACGATCGACGATCGGCGTCTATGGACGAGGCGAACCGGTTGGTTGCTGCTGGGCCTGCTGATCTGGCGTTGCGTGTATGTCGCGATTGTGCCGCTCGATCTGTGCCCCGACGAGGCATACTATTGGGACTGGTCGCGTCAACTGGACTGGGGCTATTACAGCAAGCCTCCGATGGTGGCGTGGCTGATTGCCTTGTCGACGCGCATCGCCGGTCCTGCGGAATACGTGATTCGACTCCCCGCCGCGTTACTGAGTTCGCTGGGGTTGATCGCTGTCTTCGGGTTAGCACGTCGCTTATTTACCGCGCGCGTGGGTTTCTGGAGCGTGCTGGCCGTGGCGACGACACCGGGCATCGCCGCCATGGGCCTGTTGATGACGATTGACGCACCGTTTCTGTGTGCCTGGGCGTTCAGCGTCTGGGCGGCTTGGGAGTTACTTTCGGCGACGAGGCCCACATGGCGACAGGTCGGTCTGGCCATCGTCGCGACAGGACTGGGGCTGCTTTCCAAGCAGACCATGCTGGCGATCTTTCCGCTGACAGCTGTTTGGCTGCTGATGCAGGCTGATCAACGACACAAACTGCTGTCACCGAAGGTCTGGGTGTGGTGGTGTGGCAGTTTACTCTTTCTGACACCGGTGGTTGTCTGGAATGCTCAACATCACTGGATCACGGTCCACCATACGACAGAGCACTTTCAAAAGACTGACGTTCCGGCGATCAGGCATCTCATCTGGCTGTTGGAGTTCTGGGCCAGTCAATTTGGCGTGGCATCACCGGTTTCCTGCGGGTTGATCCTGGGAATTTCGTGGTCGGCATGGCTGGGTCTGCGTGCGACCGACCAGCGAGTGCGTTATCTCTTGTGCCTGGGATTCGTCCCGATGCTGGGAGTGACGGTGCTGAGCGCGATGCAGCGGGTACAGCCCAACTGGCCCGCCCCGTTCTGGTTCACATCGTTCATTTTGCTGGCCGCATGGGGTTGCGAGGCGATCCCGCGGTTTGGGCTGCAAGGACCGCGTGAGAGGTGGTTCAAGAGTGGCGTCGCAGTGGGTGCCGTGATGACGATCATCTTGTATGTGATGCCCTTTGCGATGCCCCATTCCCGTTGGGCGGGAGGTCCGTTGGATGCCACGGCGCGACTGCGTGGCTGGGCAGACTTGGGCCAACAGGTGGGGCAGGCGTTCGATCAGCTTCCGCAAGATTCTGGCCGGCTTTGCATTTCGGCCACGGGTCGCGGACAGGTGAGTGCGCTGGCCTACTATCTGCCTCAACAACCCCGAGTGTATCGCTGGAATCCCACGGGAATCGTCGAGTCGCAGCATGAAGTCTGGGGGGGACCGCGTGGGGATTTTTCCGGAGCCGAAGCACTCATCATCACGCACGCGGGTCAGGCGGTACCAGAGGAGCTACTGGCGGCATTTACCGAGGTCACGCCGGGCTCGGAAGTCGGCGTGCATCTGGGTGGCCGACGGCATGAACGGCTGCAACTGTGGCGTGGGAAAGGATATCGCAAGTGGCCGGAAATCGTGGCGCGTGAGCCTTCCCTGCCACGTTCTGCAAACACTGCCGATTCGTATACCAGATGATTAAGAATACGAAAGCAATCGGCACCAGTCAGTGAATGCCCATAGGCGAGACCTGGCATGCTGGATACAAGTCGTTCTGGATGAGTGCGCCGCCCACGGTTATGCCAGCTTCAGGCGGGCCGCCTTCGATCGATACGTACCACGGACGCCGAGATGCTGAGTGTGATTGAAAGTCGCGACACTCATCAGCCCCTGCCGAAGTCCGCCGCCGCGTTGGATGGACCACCGCCGCGCCGTCGCAACGCCCGATTGCCAACCTCGGCCCTGTTCGGTGCGCCGTTTTGCGAGGGCTGGCCGGTGTTCTGGCCCCTGGTGGCACTCCTGGTCGCTTCAGCACTGTTCCGCTGGACCGATCTGGATCTCAGCATCTCGTCGCTGTTCTATGACCCCTTGGGCAAGCAGTGGCAATGGTTCTATTCTCCCTGGTGTACGTTGTTTTATCGCCGCGGGGTGTACCCCCCCTTTGTGTTGACCGTCACAGCGGCGATGATGATTGTCTGGGGAGGTCTGACGAACCGGCGTAACGATCTGGTCCGCTCGGGTCTCTTTCTACTCGCGGTCTTTGTGGTTGGTCCTGGCTTGATCATCAATACCGGCTTCAAACCTTACTGGGGTCGCCCGCGGCCGCATCAGGTTGTGCAGTTCGGTGGGACCGAAACCTTTACGCCGCTGGGCACTCCCGGGCAACTGCAATCGAATAACTCGTCGTTTCCTTCGGGTCATGCCGCGGTGGCGTTCTACCTGATGAGCCCGGCCTTTATCGTTTCCGGACGTCGCCCCCGGCTCTCCAATACTCTGCTGGGCGCGGGGTTGGTCTTCGGCACCTGCATGAGCCTGACCCGTGTCATTCAGGGGGGACATTTCGCGAGCGATGTCTGCTGGTCAGCCGGTGTCACATATCTGACGTGTGTCGGTATGGCTCGACTCATTCTGCGCCCCGGGTTGGAACACCAACTCCCGGCAAGACAGGACCGCCAGATTTCACGGCATGGCCCATCACACCAAAGTCCATCATGCAGTGCCACTGCCGCCTGACAATCTAGCAATAGAACCGTGGCACACAACTCACACACTGCCACACAAATCGTGATGCGTGCATTATTCCAGCGCAGGGCCGACGCGCAGGTTACGGAATTTGACCACCGTGCTGTGATTTTGCAGACCGAGATACCCCGAGGTCTGCCTTAAGGCCAGGAGCGGATGCGTCTCGGCCGTAATATCCACGACCACCTGGCCGTTATGCACAGTTCGCACGTGCTGTCCGTGGCAGTTGATTTCCAGCGTGTTCCATTCCCCGGCGGGTCGCGTCACGCGCGGATCGGCACCGCAAATGTCATACACCGACGCTCCGTACTGATACGGTTTGAGTTGGGCATGCTTGGGATCGGCGTCGTCCAGCAGTTGCACTTCAAAGCCCGCGGGGGGCAGCGTGTCATTCTCGCGATGATGCAGCCCGTCAGCCGGGACACGAACATACACACCGCTGTTCCCCCCGTTCGACACGAGGTAATCAAACCGCAGATTGAAGTCGCCATATTCCTGGGCCGTTCTCAGCCACGGCCCTTTCTTTCCATCACAGATCAGCAGACCATCCGCGACACTCCAACAGGCCTCGGCGGCACCATCCGCGCCACTCCAACCCGCCATGTCCATACCGTTAAACAGCGAGACAAACCCCAACTCTGTCAATCGCACATCACGGATCAGGAACTGTCCACCGAGCGGGACTTCAATCTGAAAGCCGACATAACCCTGCGCCCGCGTAAGCCCTCCCACATCGTAGGCCGGCTGGCCATTGATACGGACAGCCACGCGATCGCCGACCACGCGAATATCAAACACATTCCATTGCCCTGCCGGCTTGGCCAACCCGGCACTGCTGGCTCCGGGCAGATTCCCGATGTTGCCTTCCTTGCCCTGCAACAGATTGACCTGGTACGCCGCCTTGGGAAAGGGGGCACCCTCATCAGCGGCGCGAAGATAAATGCCCGCGTCGTACTGCGTTTCCTGCAGGGCTTGCCACTCCAGATGCAACTCGAAGTCACCGTATTCATGCGGTGAGCGCAGCCAGCCGTTGCCCCCCTTCAATCGCAACGCACCATCGACAAAGTCGACTTCGGCTCCGTTCTCCACCACCCAGTCGCCTAGCGTGCCATCACGGAACGGAGTCGTCTCATAGGCGGAACTCACATCAGCGGCTGAAGCAGGCAGGGTTGTCATCAGGCAACACAGACTCCACAGCACAACACTCCACACTCGCCGCATGCTTGGCACCTTGTCGTCAGAACGTCTCTTGAGGTCTCGAAGTGCCGCGGGGAACGCCGCCCACTCACTGAGCAGCATCATAGAGTCATTACGCCAGAATTGCCTCAATCGGCGTCCCACGACTGATCGGTAGCGGACGACCCAGCGGATCGCGGATCTCTGTCTCTGGTGCATAGCCCAGCCGGTCGAAGATGGTCGCGGTGATGTCGCAGGGTTGCACGCGGCCGTCTTGCGGGTAGGCTCCTTGCGCATCAGAAGACCCATGCACCACGCCTCCTTTGATACCACCACCCGCGAGCGCCACCGAAAACACCTGCCCCCAGTGATCGCGACCTCCACGGCCATTGAACCGCGGTGTCCGGCCGAATTCTGACAGCACCGCCACTAAGGTCTCTTCCAGCAGACCTCGTTGTTCCAGATCGCGAATCAGGGCCGAGAGGGCCAGGTCGAGCGGCGGAACCAGCACGGTCTTTAAGCGTTCCGTCTCGCGGGCATGACTATCCCAGCAGGGAGCGTCGTCGGGTTCATCGGCACCACGGAACCAGTTGACCTGCACGAACGAGACGCCCGCTTCCAGCAACCGTCGGCCCAGCAACACGCTCTGGCCGAACTGATGTCGCCCATACCGATCGCGGGTCGCCTCCGACTCACGGTTCAAATCGCAAGCTTCACGAGCCTCCGCCGTCCCTAAGAGTGTGAGTGCCTGTTCCCGCTGCATTCCATACGTGTCGAAATTCACACCGCGGTCGATGGTCCGCAACTGCGCTTCGAGTTGAGACAGCAGCGAGCGGCGATTGTCCAGCCGTCCCAGCGGAACATCGGCCTGCAACTTGAAATGGGGCACTTCAAAATTCGGCGAGCCCGGCTGGCAATTGAACAGCCACGGATCGGACGACGGACCCAGAAACCCCGAATCCTGACCCGGCCACACCGATTGATCGGTGTTGAAAATCTGATGCGGCAGCCGCACACACGGGGGTAATAATCGCGGACCCCGATGCAGATGCTGGATGACCGAACCCATCGTCGGCCAGTTGTTCGGAGCGCCCGGGTTCGCGTTCTCGACTTGCATTGGAACATGCGGAACTCCGGTCATCACCTGGTACCCGCTCGACGAGTGCGCATTGTCGCCACTCACTACGGCTCGCAGCAGGGCGAGATGATTCGCGACCTGGGCGGTTTCGGGAAACAGCTCACAGATTTCCATACCGGGCACAACGGTCGGAATCGGCCCGAATTCGCCACGGATTTCGCTGGGAGCCAGAGGTTTCGGATCCCAGGTCGAATGCTGCGGCGGACCACCCAGCAGAAACAGCACAATACAGCGTTTGGCCTTCGCGGGATGGCCACTCACGGTGTGAGCTGCCAATAGACCGGAACCAAGACCAGACGTGGCGGCTAACCCCGCGAGCGAACCCGCCCGCAAGAGTTCGCGGCGTGTCAGGCCGTCACAAAGTTGTGGACCACGATCATAGATCGAGAGCATGGGGCGCGTTCCAACTTCGATCCCGAAACTGCCCAGCCACGACGGCCCGGCAGTCAGAAGATCGAATTGTAACACGCATCAACCGCAGTTGAAATGAGAAATTCGTCATGCGCTCGGTCATTCCATGACGAATCGCACTCGACGGCGGGGATTTACCACCGGAACAGCGCGGTGCCCCAGGTGAGCCCGGCACCAAACCCGCTCATCACCACGGTGTCGCCCCGATGAATGCGGCCCTGTCGGAAGGCTTCATCCAGAGCCAGCGGAATCGAGGCGCCTGACGTGTTGCCGTATTCCTGCAGGTTGTTGAAGATCTTCGTCGGTGATATTCCGAGTTGCTCGGCCGCATAGTTGATGATGCGGATATTGGCCTGATGCAGCACATATAGCGAGACGTCATGCACACCCAGGCCGCTTTTCCGCAGCACAAGTTCGATCGATTCCGTGACCGCACGCACGGCCCACTTGAAGACACTGCGGCCATCCATCTGCAGGTAATGTTCCCCCGCATCGATCGCCGCGGCGGTGATCGGAAATTTCGAGCCGCCGCTTTTGCGGTCCAGCATCGGTCCGCCGCTGCCATCCGAACCCAGCTGGTAACAGACAAGTCCCTGATGCGCATCGCCGCGCGTTAACAGCACAGCCCCTGCGCCGTCACCAAACAGCGGGGCGACCTTCTGATCGTTCGGGTTCACAATGCGGCTGTTGCAATCACCACCGAGGACCAGCGCCATGCGGCTGTTGCCCGTCGCGACAAATTGTGCCGCCGTGGTTAAGGCATACATAAAACCCGAGCAGGCAGCCTGCACATCAATCGCGGGGGCATCGAGCCCCAGGGCATCCTGCACGAGGTTCGCTGTCGACGGGCACTGAAAGTCAGGCGTGAATGTGCCCACAACCACCAGATCGATCTGACGCGGGTCGATGTTGGCGGCGCGAATGGCCCGCCGTGCGGCTTCAATGCAGAGATCGCTGGTGGCCTGATCTTCCCCGGCATAACGGCGACGCAAGATGCCGGTGCGTTGTTCAATCCAGCCCGAATCGCAACCGTACAAATCCTGCAAGTCGGCGTTGGTGACGATCCGGTCGGGCACGTAAGACCCAGTAGCGACAATCTGCACGCCCAGTAATGACCGGGTGCGCTGACTCCAACCCGACGACGAGATTTCTGCCACCGCCGGTTCCCGACGCTGGAGAGATCCAAGAGAGTGATGGGCCAGCGGCTCAAGCACCGTTGACTCCATGGGCAAGACCCTTGAGGATGAGGGGTTGTCGTACATTTGCGGTTGCATCCTTGCCAGGACGACCAGTCATCCAGTTCGAGCGATCCGAGTCGCGAATTCACTGCGGTATCGGTTCTTGAAACAGGCGTAACTGGTGCGGTCTCCTGAAGTTGCCGCGGATTAGACGCTCGGAGTATAACGGGGCTGATCGATGCACTCCAGCCAACACCAAAACATCGTGCCACTTTCTGTGGCTTTGGGTCTATGGTGACGACTGGTGAAACTCTGACACTGCACTTTGACGCTGCATTATGTCAAAATATGCAGTTCCGACAAGATAGAATCCCCGGCCCCCCAGACTTCATTCCCACTCAGCGAGGTCCGCCGCCTGGAGGCTTCCCCGACATGCACCGAATTTCTCTGCGCGGTCCCTGGGAAATCTCGCTCTCCCCTGTGCCACCGAATCTACCCACTCCGCAACGCTTACCGGCGACCTGGACCGAACTCTTCGGGGATCAGGCGGGAACCGCGACCTTCCGCCGCACATTTCACCGGCCTACGAACCTGGATCCTGGCGAAGTGGTCTGGCTGGCACTCACAGGTTGCCGGGGGGCAGGAACCGTAGTTTTGAATGGCGACAAACTCGGTGACATGACCGTCGAGAAGTCTTCCTGGCGCGCCGACATCACCCATAAACTGATGGCCAAAAACAAGTTACATATCGAACTGACGTATTCGCCCGCCAGCGATCCACAACCGGGCGGGCTCTATGATCTCGTCGAAATTCAGATCGAAAACTGTCCCCTCATGTGACCTGATCTCATGTGAGTCAGGCTACGGCACGAACCGTGGTTGCCACGGCAGAGTATCCAATTTCCCCATCAGCTGGCCCTTCAGCCTGTCTGCGAACAGAGAGCCGCAGGCCATAGGCATAGGCGGCGGCCACCTTCACCTCCCAGTCGTTGCCATCTAGGTCTTCCACTTCGACCTCCGGGATTTGGGACAGGGGAGGGCAGATCGCGATATGCACGGCGAGATCGCGCTGGCCCTTTGCAAACTGGACATGCACGGTTCCCTCGATCCGTTCGGCACCGAAATCGTTATGCCGAACCTGGGTTTGCGTTGGGGCTGCTTGCGGATCGCTGATCTCAATGGAGGATGCACCGGCCGGTTCCGGGATGGTTGCAGCATTAATTCGCGGTGCTTCGGGTGGATGGTTCGAGGCGGCCGGATGCATCATCAACACGAGCAAATCGGCCGAAGCCACCCAAAATCCCACACCAATCAGCAGACCGATCCCACAGAAAACTCCCAAAATCTCTGCATTCCACGATGGAACCACCGCAAGGAGGGCCGTCACGCCAACCACAGCCGAAATTCGATCTGACATGCGGTGATCAGGCGCGGCAACGGCCGGTTCCTCTGCGTGATTCTGCCGGTACAGCCAAGCCGCAGCGACACAGCCGGCGGTTTTGACACACGACCACAGAACAGCCAACTCAACAGGAATGGGTGCGGATAACGCCCCTCCAAGGCGACGACTGATTAGCACCGCTGTCGCCAGTGCCATGGCAGTCCAGATCCCAAGCGCCAGTTGCCGACGCAGGTCGGTCGATCCCGTTTTGGTCATCACTCACCCTCTCTGACAAGGCGCGAGTGATAGGCGATTTTTCGGTCGGCGCGAAGCAGAAGCCCAGGGAAAACTCTTCCTGGGCTTCATGGGGATTTGATCGCGAGATCAAATGTTACAGACCGGCCGCCGCTTTCAGCTTCGCAGCCATGTCGGTATGTTCCCAGGTGAATTCCTTCACATCGCGACCGAAGTGGCCACCCGCCGCCGACTTGCGGTAAATCGGCCGACGCAGTTGCAGCGTGTCGATGATCCCCTTGGGGGTCATTTTGAAGTGTTCGCGGACCAGGTCGGCGATCTTCACTTCGTCGATCTTCGCCGTGCCAGCGGTATCGACATGGACGCTCACCGGGTCGGCGACACCAATCGCGTACGCCAGTTGCACTTCGCAACTGTCGGCCAAACCGGCGGCGACGATGTTTTTGGCGATATAACGGGCCATGTACGCGGCGGAACGGTCGACCTTGGTCGGGTCTTTCCCCGAAAAGGCTCCGCCCCCATGACGACCCCAACCGCCGTAGGTGTCGACGATGATTTTGCGTCCCGTCAGACCCGAGTCACCGTGCGGCCCGCCGACGATGAATTGCCCCGTGGGGTTGATGTGATACTTCGTCTTCGAGGTCAGCATTTCGGCCGGGACCGATTTACGAATCACTTCCGACTGCACGAAATCGTGGATTTCCTTCTGCGAGACACGCTCATTGTGCTGAGTCGAAAGGACCACGGCGGTGATGCCGACCGGTTGATTCCGGTCGTTGTATTCGACGGTCACCTGGCTTTTGCTATCAGGTCGCAGCCAGTCGACTTCGCGCTTCTGCCGGGCTTCAGTGATGCGGTTGATGATGCGGTGCGACAGCGCGATCGGCAGCGGCATCAGTTCCGGCGTCTGGTTGCAGGCATAACCGAACATCAGGCCCTGATCGCCCGCCCCTTCACGGTCCACGCCCATCGCAATGTCCGGGCTTTGGCTGTGAATTTTGATCAGCACTTCGCAGGTGGCGGCGTTGAAGCCGATGTCATCGCTGGTGTAGCCGATATCGCGGATGACTTCGCGGGCCACTTTTTCGTAATCGACTTCGCAGGTCGAGGTGATTTCCCCAGCGAGACAGACGAAATCGGTGGTCACCAGCGTTTCGCAGGCAACGCGCGACATCGGATCACCCGAGAGGTGAGCATCGAGCACGCCATCGGAAACCTGATCGCACACCTTATCGGGGTGCCCCATGCTGACAGATTCGCTGGTGAAGAAGTAGTTGGCCATCGCGTTCTTTTATTGGGCTGTGGGGATAGTGGGCTGTGGGGGTGAACGAGTTCAACGGACGTCTTCGATCGGCATCACAACCCGCCGAGTATCGTCCCAGAACGGCGCACCGCCCACCCCGAGCAGCACGCCAGCAAGGGTTAGAGTATAGGCCCCCGTTCCCCAAGGGACAACTGTCCGGCAAGCCGAGTGGTTTCATGGAATTCTGCCGGTGACCGATAGATATGTTGCGCCGAACTATCGCGGCCAGTTCCTGATGGTTGGCGGGAACTCTTCGTCGTCCTCACCAGTGCCGTTGTCGTCTGTCGGTTCCGATTCATCATGGAACCCGGCCAGATCTTCGAAACCGCCTTCAAAATTGGCCATGTGGTTCGCGACCTCACCGATGGCTTCCAACTGGTCGATCAATTGCTGATCGGCCTTGCCAGCCCGGATGAAACCGATGGGCCCCAAGTCTTCATCGTGGCTGAATTCCCAATCGACCTGATGTCCACGAGAAAGCTGGCATAAGATCTGGACCACATCGTTCAAAGTCCCATCGGGCAAACCTTCCGCAGCGGCCCACGCGACATTATCGGGATGGGGCATAAAATTCGGCTTGCTCCCTCCTACCAGACAGCCCTCTTCGTCTTCCATAAAGAAATTGACCGGCTCGCAACTCAGCCATGTCCGTCCGCCATTTAATTGTTCGGCCGCTGTGCTAATGGCATCGGCATGCTCCTGATCGAGTGGTTTGGTCGAACGATAGTAAACCGTGAAGCCCATGAGAGCCGCCTGGCTGGAAACTGGACAGGAAGAGTTCTCAAGCGTAACGATCACCCCATAGAGATGCCACGAATTCCTGAAAAAGTGAGACTCTGGAAAGGTGATCGGCAGCGAACTCGCGGTCATTGAGTCGACCAGCCATCAGTTAAATCGGCAGGATCGAAATCACGCCGTCGGACTGCACTTCGTATTTCAACTGAAATGAGGAGAGCAGCTTCTGCAACGATTGACCGAGTGGCTGGCCACTCTCCTCAATCTTCACCGTTTGAGACTGCTGATCAATCGATAACCGGCTGGTATCAATCTGCAATTGATTCTGTTCGCCGACGAATGACAAGGCGTCTCGCAAGGCCACATCTGTAAAAAACAAGTCGCCGCGCTGCTGGAGTGTCTTGTTGACCTGTTGCAGGGCTTCTTCGCCCGCACCGGCCTTTGCAGCCACGGTCGCATCCATAGCAGTCGCTGGGGCCTCCACGGTGGGAGCTTCTGTCGTGGGAGTCGGGACCTCGACAACCGCTTCAGGCTGAGGAGCCTGGGGCTCGGCACAGCCACTGACGACTAACAATGCTGCCGACAACACAACCGCAATACGTGCTGAAAACGAAGTCGTTAACATCAGATTCTCCTCCGGCTGTCGATTGACGACAGGTACGATGATCATGTCGCGTGTGATGGGATTGGCGAAGTGCCAGACTCGATAGTGGCATTCTGTCGAGTCATACCCAGATTGTCAAAGAATTTGTGCGACATCACGAAGTCACTGTGATGGAATGCTGTGAACCGAAGTGTAGCGTTGCATCTGCCATGGCGCAATCGACATGGATCGACCACACGGCCCGAGACTCATCCACCTGCTGACCTTCGCCACCGTCCTACTCATCGGCAAGGTGCTGGTGGAGATGTTGCTCAACTATCGGTACTACCTGCCGCCCGATTTTGAACTCGCTGAGTTTCTGCAAGGGCATGAGAGCTATTTCTGGCGGGGGTATCACTGGGCGTTTTATCCGCACATCGTCGTGGGACCACTCACCTTGGTGGCGGGGACGCTGCTGGTGAGTGAACGTTTTCGGCTGCGATTTCCGCGCTGGCATCGCGTCCTCGGCCGGTGTCAGGTGCTGGGTGTGTTGCTGGTGATTGTTCCAAGTGGACTTGTGATGGCCCGCTATGCCGCCAATTGCCCGGTCGCGGGTGCGGGGTTCGTCCTGTTGTCGATATCGACGGGAATCACGGCCGTTATGGGGTGGCGAACCGCCGTTCGGCGACGGTTTCTGATTCATCGCCGCTGGATGTGGCGGTGCTATCTGCTCCTCTGTTCGACCGTGGTGTTACGGGTGATGGGTGGTATCGGTCGCGTCGCGGGGATTGACGCCGAGTGGTACTACGTGCAGATGGCGTGGACGAGTTGGATTGTGCCGCTGGTGGTCATGGAATGCGTCGAGCGAATGGGGCGCGATGCACATGCCGTCTTAGCCTCCCGTCAGTGACGGGGGGCCGGTGGGTCATGGGGGTATCGATTGTGAATCGGCCCCCGGTCATTGACCGGGGGCTAAGACAAGGCCGGACTCAAAACTCGCCGACGGTGTCGCCCGCGGCGATGGTGATCAGGGCGTCAAAGACTTTTCGATCCATGTTCTGCGACACGAAGCGGACGGAGCCGTCGACCACCAGAACATGCCTTCCGCCGGTGTGGCTTTCTGTAGACTCTGCCGTGAATTTCGCCAACACGGCGGCATCGGCATCATTCGGGGACATCCAATTTACCGCGTCTTCCGCCGGAACTTCGATGACCATAATCGTCAGGCTCTTGTCATCCTTGACGTCAGCGAGTTGCCGCGATTCTGCTCCGGGGAATACGCTCTCCGGCGTGGTGATCGCCAGGTAGTTGGTTTGCGCGGGCGACCCGACGGCACTGGGGCAGGCATAGCCGGAAATGCGTGTTTCGCGGGCTTTCGCATGCACCGGGTCGTCCCACGGTTTGCTGAGGTCGATGGTGTTGTACAGCGGGGCCTGATCGATGAAAGGCAGGATCAACGTCCGCCAGCTATGCAACCGATGCCCCTCGGCATCGACGGTGTACGCCGGGGGAAAACTGCCGTAGGTGTCGTGGTAGTTGTGCAGGGCCAGACCAATCTGCTTCAGATTGTTGCGGCATTCCGCACGACGGGCTGCCGGACGCGCAGATCGAGTGGCTGGAATCAACAGCGCAATCAGTATGGCGATGACGCACAGCACCACCAGCACTTCAATGAGCGTGAAGGCCTGCCGCCGACACCGGGACCAACGGGGAATAAGAGACCGAGGAGCACGAAGAGATGGCATCATGAGACTGACTCCAGAAAGGAATATGACGAGTCAGGAACAACGTAAGACCATGAAAAAACGAGACGTGATGAATTCACTCTACGCCGGTGGTCACGGCGGATCAATGGGTATTATCGGCCCTCGATCGGAGGCTGTCTTAGCCCCCCGTCAGTGATGGGGGGCCGAGCGCTTCGTAGGATTGTCGATGGTGAATCGCCCCCGGTCATTGACCGGGGGCTAAGACGGACCTGTGATCACGCCGCGTGGCGGATGTGGTCGTCATCGTCAACCAAGACACCATCCATCACCGCCAGCGTTTTCGCGGTCGCCCCTTGTTGCGTCAGGACGAATTCGCGGGCCGTGTGTCCCAACCGGGCACGTTCGAGCGGGTCGCCGATCAAACGGCGCACGGTCTCACGAAGTTCGTCGCCGTCAGGGATCACCACGGCGGCCTCACGAGATAACAGTTGTTCCACGATGTCACGGAAGTTCCACGTGTTGGGGCCGAACAACACCGCCGCCCCGTAGCCCGCTGGTTCGAGCATGTTCTGCCCACCGCGATGGGTGAGGCTACCGCCGACGAAGGCGATGTCGGCGAGTCCCCAGCACGCGGCGAGTTCACCGAGAGTGTCGAGAAGGCAAACGGTTGAGGGTTGAGAGTTGAGAGTTGAGGGTTCGGACATTTCGCTGCGACGGATCAATCGCAGACCACGGCGGTGGACGAGATCGGCGACATCGTTGAAGCGTTCTTTGTGTCGGGGGACGAGGATCAAACGCAGTTGCGGGAACTCGTCGACGAGGGCCTGATAGGCATCGAGCGCGAGGCGTTCTTCCGGGTCTTGCGTGCTGCCGGCGATGAAGACCAGATCGTCGGGACCGATGCCGAACGCCCGCCGCAGTTCGGCTGTTTTCGGGTTGTTCCGGTCGGATTGCACACGGTCATACTTGATGTTACCCGTGATGCTGACACGTTCTGTCGGCACACCCAGGGACTCGAAGCGTTCGGCATACTCCGCGGACTGCACGGCGACATGGGTCAGCGAAGAGAGCAATGGTCGCAGCAGCGGTTTCAAGCGGGCATAGCCACGGAAGCTTCTGGCACTCAAGCGGCCGTTGATGATTACTACGGGGACTCGCTCGGCCTTTGCGATCCGCAGGAAGTTCGGCCAGACTTCGAGTTCGACCAGCACGACCAATGAGGGTTTGATGGTTCTCAACGCCCGTCGCACGGCCCAGGTGAAATCAAAGGGCCAATAGTTAATGGTGTGTTGCGGGAACTTCTGGCAGGCGATGTCGTACCCGGTGCCAGTGGTCGTGGTGATGTAGACTTCATAGCCGGGATGCTTTTGGGCGAACTCCGCAATCAGCGATTGCAGTTGCAGCACTTCGCCGACACTCACCGCATGGAACCAGACACAGGGGCGGTCGGGATGCCGCCGGGTCATGCGACCGGTCCATTTTTCCCGGAACCCGGCGATGGTTTTGCGTTGCGACCAGCGGCGATAGGCCAGCCACGGGGCGAGCAACAGCCCCAGGCTGAGATACATCAGGTTTAGTAGTCCGCCCATGTCGCTACCCTCCGTGGCATACCATTTAGCCCCTCATTGCTTGAAATGGGGGGCCGTTCAACATCCGCCCCCGGTTGCGAGCAACCGGGGGCTCAATCTGCATTGCCGCAACATGTTACCTCTTCGCGGAGTTTGCGTGAACGGGAGTTCGGAATCGCGAAAAATGCTGTCCAAGGCGAAAAGTCAGACGTACACCGGCCGTCCAGTTCGGGTAGGATGGTGTTAGTACCGTTTTTGACAGTCCCTGACCTGACCCGCCGAAACGCCATGCCCACCCCGAACCATCGCCGCCCTGAAGTCAATCGCCGGGAGTTTCTCGGTTGCAGTGCCCGTCAAGCGGCGGGAGTCGCTGCGGGGGTGATGTCGATGGCGGTCCCCGTCATCGCCGCGACGGCCCAAGACAAGCTCTCTGTCGCGGTGCTTGGCGTCCGTAACCGGGGCAAACACCTCGCGACGCTGCTCACCGAGTCGCCAGATGTTCACCTGCGAGCTGTGTGCGATGTCGACACCTCGGTCTTGTTGGCGGCGCTGAATCAAATCGCTCCGCTGTGCCGCACCGCTCCCGAAGCGGTCCACGATTACCGCAGGATTCTGGATGACCGTTCGATCGACGCGGTCGTCATCGCCACGCCCGATCATTGGCATGCGACGATGGCCCGGCAGGCGCTCGAAGCGGGCAAAGATGTCTACCTCGAAAGCCCGATCACGACGAATCTGGAAGAATCGGCCGATCTGATCGCCGCCGCCACGCGGTCACAACGCATCGTCCAGTGCGGTTTGCAGGAACGAAGCGGGGCCCCGTATCGCGAGGCCATGCAGTATCTGCACGCCGGGAATCTGGGAGCCGTGAAGCTCGCGCGGGCCTGGGTGGTCCATCGCCGCAAACCGATTCCCCGTCGCAAGGATGAACCGGCTCCCGAAACGCTCGATTACGCCGCGTGGCTGGGCCCGGCGACCGAGCGGCCGTTCAACCCGAACCGTAGCCATTTCAACTGGCGGTGGTTCTGGGACTACGGTGGCGGCGAGTTGACCCATTGGGGCAGCCATCTGCTCGATGTCGCCCGCTGGGGTTTGCAGGTCAACTGGCCAGACCGTGTCGCGGCGACCGGCGGCAAATACGCCTTCGATGACGCCACTGAAACCCCCGACACGCTGATGGTGCAGTACGCCTACCCGAAGCACACCCTCCAGTGGGAACACCGGCTGTGGTCGGGCCATGCCCCGGAAGGCCGCAGTTCGGCCGTAGCGTTCTATGGCGAACGGGGCGTGCTGGTGATCGATCGCGGCGGCTGGAAAGTCTACGACGGTGAAGCAGCGGGAGGTTCCTGCACCTCGGCGGAACTCGATCGCTACCACCTGCAGAATTTTCTATCGTGCGTCCGCACCCGGCAACAACCCACGGCTGATCTGGCCACGGCCTTGGTGTCGACCGGCCTCTGCCATCTCGGCAACCTCGCCTACCGCGCCGGGCACGAGATCGCGTTCGATCCGCAATCGGGGGTGATTGAACGGAGTGCGGGGCAACGGACGGTTTGAAATCCTGAACATATTGTCGATTTCAGAGTGGATTGCGTTGGTTTTTGATCAGTACGCTGACCAAGTGTAGCGTTTTCTTGGTACATCAGTTTTGGAGGGAATTTTGAAAATCACACGTCGGGGCGCGAAGCGCGATCATGGGTCTACACCAACAACACTTAAGGCAGTGTCAATAGACTGGCACTCTAAGGAGCCTGGCATTCTGTTCTATGCAGCTGACGTGAATGACTTCAACACTGACGCAAAGCATGACTGGTCAATCACAATTTCGATTGATGAACTGAGCGAAATGATTAAGGCTACTGGCGAAGCGATTACCGGAAAAGACTCGGCAGACGTTGTAAGAGGTCTGGCAACTGCTCTAACACCTCTGCTGCGCATCGCGACCGCAGTGTCTCAACAAGTTTCAATCAGGCCGAATGCATCGGATTGAACTCTCGCCGCGCCTCTGCGTTCCGGCGGGTCTTCAACTCCCGGACTTGCGAAATCAGGCGGCGCTATCCAAACTACTCGCTTGTGATTTTTCATCTGCCGGATGATTTCCCGCCGGCGCACGAAGACCGCTCCGCCAGATTGCACTCGAAAGCGCGACTGTGGCCGTTAAGAAGAAATCGAAACCGACGATCCCGCTGTACTTTGACGACGAGCGGGACGGCCTGCGGGCCGCCGGTCGGTTCAATGCTCAACTGATGGATTTCATCCGGCAGCAGGTGCAGCCCGGCATTACCACCATCGAAATCGACCGGCTGGTGTACGAATACACCACCGATCACGGCCACAAACCGGCCGACCTCGGTTACAAGGGGTACAACCACTCGACCTGCACCAGCATCAACGAAGTGGTCTGCCACGGCATCCCTGACGGCACCGTGCTGCGGGAAGGTGACATCATCAATATCGACCTGACGACCATCGTCGATGGCTGGTACGGCGATTCGTCGGAAACCTTTCTGGTCGGCCGCGTGACCGATGAAGCCCGTCGCGTGGTGCAAATCGCCTTCGACGCATTGTATGCCGGCATCGAAGCGGCCCAGCCTTATGCGAAAGTCTGCGATATCGGCCGGGCCATCGAACGCTTCGTGAAAGCCCGCGGGCTGGAAGTGGTCCGCGAATACCAGGGGCATGGGATCGGCCGCGAATTCCATCAGCACCCGGGCATCCCGCATTACTTGCCCAAAATCGGGGCCTCCCAGATCGTCCTGGAACCCGGCATGTGCTTCACCATTGAGCCGATGGTGAACGCAGGCACGTGGCGGACGTTTATCGACAGCCGCGATAACTGGACCGTGCGGACACTCGACCTGGCCCCGTCGGCCCAGTTTGAACACACGATTCTGATGACAGAATCGGGACCGGAGTTGATGACCACCACCGAGCACGGTCCCAAACCCGGCCACCGGTTTTGATCACTCCAGGCATGGTTGCCTGGCTTTCCGCTATTTGCTTTTTGCTCACACCACCCCAGGAGCTTTGGAATGCGTCACGGATTGGCTTGGACCTTGTGCTTACTCATGACAGGATTATTGATGGCGGCAGACACAGCGAAGGAAGTTCCTCATCCCGAACTCCCCAAGGGAGCAGGCAAGATTGACGAGAAGGCCCCGAAGGCCTTCACCACCACCAAGTCAGGCCTGCAATACCGAGTGCTGCGGGAAGGCAAAGGGGCCAAGCCCAAGGCCACGCAAAGCGTGGAAGTGAACTACCACGGCTGGCTCGACAATGGCAAGGTGTTCGACAGCTCCTATCAGCGCGGTGAAACGATCTCTTTCGGACTTAACCAGGTCATCAAAGGCTGGACCGAAGGGATGCAACTCGTCGGAGAGGGCGGCATGATCGAACTGCAGATTCCTTCCGAACTCGGATACGGAGCCCGTGGTGCCGGTGGCGCCATTCCCCCCAACGCCCAGCTTCACTTTCTGGTCGAACTGATTGAAGTGAAGTAGTTTCTGGCAAGTGCCCAGTGACAGAACGAACTCCAGAGCCGTGGCCGAATAGGCCACGGCTCTGGGCTTAAATCAGGCAGAAACTGCCGCAAACAGCCCAGACCGCCGCGATCTCTGGCGAACTCGCACCGGGAAATCAACTCGGTCTTTACGCCCCCAGCGGGTTTTGACACACTCTTGGGGCTGACCGGCGGATGGAACCGTCGTGTCAACGTCCATGTCAGGCAGGATGCCACGATGAGTGTGTCGGTAGTTGTTCCCATCTACAACGAAGTCGAAACCCTTCCCCATCTGTACCAGGCGATCGCTGACGTCATGCGGCCGCTGGGGAAAGACTGGGAACTGATCCTCGTCAACGATGGTTCCAAAGATGGATCGAGCGCAGCGCTGGCTCAGCTTGCCGCCTCTGACTCGCACGTGAAAGTCATCGAGTTCCGCAAGAACTATGGCCAAACCGCCGCCATGCAGGCCGGCATGCAGGCCGCGACCTGCGAAGTCACCATTCTGATGGATGGCGACCTGCAGAACGACCCGACCGATATCCCCATGATGCTCGCCAAGCTCGACGAAGGGTACGACCTGGTGCATGGTTGGCGCAAGAACCGGCAGGACTCGTTCCTTGACCGCAAGCTACCGTCCAAGATCGCCAACTGGATCATCTCGCGCGTCACCAAATTCCCCGTGCATGACCTCGGTTGCAGCCTGAAAGCCATCCGCACGGAAATCGCTCAGGAACTGCAACTCTACGGCGAAATGCATCGCTTCATTCCCATCCTCGCGCAGTGGCGCGGGGCCAAATGCGTGGAAGTGGTGACCAATCATCACGCCCGCAAGTTCGGTACGTCAAAGTACGGCATCTCGCGCACCACCCGCGTCATTCTCGACCTGCTCACCGTCAAATACATGATTCACTATTCGGCCAGCCCGATGAAGCTGTTCGGCATGATCGGCCTGGCCTGCATGGCCTTCGGTGGCCTGTCGGGACTGGCGACTGGCTATATGAAACTCTCCGCCGGGGTCGACATGACCGGCAACCCGCTGCTGCTGCTCACCTGCCTGTCGGTGATGCTGTCGGCCCAGTTCCTGTTCCTGGGGATGCTCGGCGAACTCTGCTCGCGCATCTTCTTTGAAGTCCGCGGCATGCCGAACTACGCCATCCGCAAGACCTGGAACTTCGACACCCACACCATCCCCGCGTTCCCCGCCGAACGCCGCGCTGCGTGAACGAACTATGTTTTTTTCTTGCCATCTTTGTCAATATTCCGAAGATGCTTGTCTGTTTGCTTCAAGCGTTTCTTTACATCTTTGATTGGCTCAGCTGGGGGCAAATCCTCAGGCTTCGCACCGCTGATCTCAAGCATGCTCTTCCTGACTTGCTTACCCACCTTCTCCGCTGCATCTTCCAGTAATCGTTGACCTTGAACCCCTTCATTTCGAATCTTGGCTGCAGTCTGAGTAATCCGGAATAGGTGGGCGGCAAGTTCCTCTTTGCCCATACGGTCGATGAGCTTTTCTGTCGGCTTAAGTCCTTTCCGCTCACGGAGCTTGGAAAGGTTCATGTTGTACATGCCCCGATAGCCTGCATTCTGAAAGAATGGATAATTCTCAACTCCGTGTCTGCTGGCTGTGCTGCTAAGTGACTTCTCGCCCTCAGAAACTTCATCTCGAATTAGCACACGATCAATCGCATCAGAATGTTCGAGCGCCGTATGAAAGGTTTCAGCAAGAACTGCGAAATAGAGTTGAGCAGCTGCAACTTGAAGCTTCTTTGGATCTCCGTTCATCGCCAATAAATAGCACGCAAATCGCGTAAAGCGATATGAACCGTCTGCTTGCCTGTGGAAATTGTCCTCCGTCGGAATTCCAAGCGTAAGGCACGCTTGCATCGCCTTCATGACCAATTTCCGAAAGGCCTCTTCGCTCCGATAATCAAGAGCGCCCATGACATCGGACTGCTCCCACAGATTTGCCCCATTCTTGATCGCGAGATCCTCAAAGCACTGACGATCGTCTTCGAAATGGAATAGCGAAATCTCGGTCATTACAGCTCACCCCCAGCGGGAACGTGACCATTTGCCCACTACAAATTGGAACCATTCCTTATCTTACAGTTTTTGATCAATTCTTCTATGCAGATTCCGCACGCACGCGAAGGCGATCCGCAATTGGTCGTAGCTCACCTCGCCCTGCAGCGCGTCGAAGGCTGGTTTCAGGCGATCGATAGGTTGGTCGGCGGTCACCTGACAGATGCGGGCGAAGGTCGCGGTATCGACCCAGGGTTCAGGCGACGTGCGGTTCTCGTTCTCCAGAAAGTCGGCGAGATACTGCGTCACGGTCGAGGCCGCTCGCCCCAGACTCTCGCAGACTTCCGGGATCGATAGACCCGCCTGGAATAGCGCCTCTGCCCCGGGTCGCGACACCGGGCGTTCCGCGCGTGGTGTTGTCTTGGTCCCCCCTGGTTGATCGCAGGCCAATCCCTGTGTCTCGCAATAGACCGCGATCGCCTCGACGAACCTGGGCCCGTACTCTGCACACTTGCGATCCCCCACGCCATGAATCTCGCGAAAGGCTGTGGTGGAAGTCGGTCGCACGCGGGCCAACTCCTGCAATGTCACGTCGCCAAAAACCACGAACGGTGGTACGCCGCGTGCTTCGGCGAGTTGCCGGCGCAGTTTCCGCAGATGATCGAACAGCCCCGTATCGACCCCGTCCATCGACGACGCCACGCGCGACGTCGACTTAGCGGGTGTATTCCCTGCCTGCAACAATCGTGGTGCGGCTGCTCCCTTGAGTAACTGCCGCCCTGACGGCGTTACTTTCAGCACGCGGTATTCTCCCACGCGCGACAAATACCCCTGGCCAGAGAGTTGTTCGATCCAATCCCGCACGGCTGTTTTGCGGTGTTCTTTCAGCAGGCCATAGGTCGACAGCTTATCGTGCCCGTTCTCGCGGATCCGCTGGTCTTGCGAACCGGTCAGCACCAGTGCGACGTAATCGGCCCCGTAGTTCTCCTGCACACGGACCACGCATGAAAGGATCTTCTGCCCCGTGATGAGTGCATCAGGCACGAGTTCCAGTTCATGACTACAGGCATCGCACGCACCGCAATTGTCCTGCGCGTAAGACTGGCCGAAATACTGCACCAACGCCGCATGTCGACACGACACCGCCTGGCAATACTGCTCCATCTCGCGCAGGTTTTGCAGCATCCGCTCGGCCGCGACCCCGGTCAGATCGTCCTGCATCTTCTGCCAGGTAATGAAGTCGCCCGGACCATAGAACAGCCAGCATTCCGCTTCCAATCCATCGCGGCCTGCTCGCCCTGTTTCCTGCTGATAGTTCTCGATCGACTTCGGGGCCGATGTATGAATCACAAACCGCACGTTCGGCTTGTCGATCCCCATGCCAAACGCAACCGTCGCCACAACAATATCGACCCGTTCCTTCAGGAATGCCTCCTGATTTCCATGCCGATCGGCATCGGAAAGCCCCGCATGATACGCCGCCGCGCGATAACCCGCGGCCTTCAGGTCGGCGGTCAGCGAATCGACTTCGCGCCGCGAGATGCAGTAGATAATCCCCGCCGCGTCACGATGCTGTTCAAGGACTTCACACACTTGATTCAAGACCGACTTCCGGCGGACCACGCGGTACACCAGGTTCGGGCGATCAAATGATCCCACGATGATCTGCGGATCGTTATGACACAACTGGGCAGCGATATCGTCGCGGACATGCTGGGTGGCCGTCGCGGTGTAGGCATGCACGCCGACGTTCGGAAACCGCTCGCGCAGCTGGCCCAACAGCCGATACTCTGGTCGAAAATCGTGTCCCCACGCGCTGATGCAGTGGGCCTCATCAATCGCGAAGAACGAAACGTTGCAATCGGCGAGAAAGTCGAGCATGCGTTCGGTGCACAATCGCTCGGGTGCGACATACAGCAGTTTCAGCTTGCCCGCCCGGATGTCATCGGCTACCTGACGACGTTCCTCGGCCGATTGCGAACTGTTCACCGCCGCCGCGGCGATCCCCGATTCCCGCAGCGCGTCGACCTGGTCCTTCATCAGCGAAATCAATGGCGAGACCACGATCGCCAGGCCATCGAGCACCACGGCCGGGACCTGGTAGCACAGCGACTTCCCGCCCCCCGTCGGCAACACCACGACCGAATCGCGATGTTCGATCACCGCGGACATGGCCTCCAACTGATGCGGTCGAAACTCGTCATACCCCCAATGCCGATGCAGCACCTGTTGCAGACGCTCGATGGATTGATCTGACATCGCGTGAAGCACCCGGAAGCCCAGGGATTGCTATCCCTGGGTCTCCTCACGTGTTGATAACAATTCCGACCAAACCCACGCCCCTTCGTGGACGTGATTCATAACATATCGATAGACATTTCGCTGATGGGCCAGATCACGAATACGCACAATCTTGCCGCGTGCTGCCCACAGTCGATTCGTAAACCCCGCCGCATGAGCTGTAAATGTGGCATGTTTCTTCGCGATTCCGATGGGAATCCGAGCATCACCGTCTGAAAATTGCATCTGGATATGAGCGTGTTGAGCAGCACAGGCAATCGCCAGTACGCGGCCTTGCAGTTGCTGCAATCGCTCCAGGAGCGCAGTGCCAATGACTTCTCTCCAATGTGGATCCAACGTTACCACTGGTTGCTTCAACTGCTTGCGACTCTGCTCATGCCGAAGTTCGTAGGATCCGCTCGGTGGAGGGTTACGATAATCGGCTTCCACATGTTCGCGATGATGGCGTGTCCGATATCCGCGCGGGTCACCAGGCAGCCATGATCCATAGGTGCTGATGATGACGTGGAACCAGACACGCGGTTGCGACATTCCATCACCTCGTGAAGCACCCGGACGCCCAGGGATCGCAATCCCTGGGCTTCAATACGTAAAAATCATTTCACCACCATATTCAGCAGCTTCCCGGGCACGTAGATCACCTTCACTATCGCTTTGCCATCGAGGTTGGCGGCGATCGTGGAGTGCGACTTCGCGGCGGCTTCGACCGTGGCCTGATCGGCAGCGGCGGGGACCGTCACCTTGCCCCGCACTTTGCCATTCACCTGCACGGGGACTTCGATTTCCGATTCGACCAAGAGCGCCGGGTCGTAGGTCGGCCAGGGTTCGTAAGCCAGCGTGGTGGAATGGCCGAGCAGTTGCCACAACTCTTCGGCGATGTGCGGGGCGAGCGGGCTGACCAGCAGCACGAATGGTTCGAGCACCGCCTTAGGTCGCACCTCCATCGTGGTGAATTCGTTGGTGAACTCCATCATGCGACTGATCGCCGTGTTGAACGACAGCTTGTCGAGATCTTCCGTCACCACTTTGATCGTCTTGTGCAACGTGCGCAACTGGGCAGCAGACGGTGGCACATCCTGCACGGCGGACGACAACGCCACATCATCGGCCCGCTCATCGACGAACAACCGCCACACGCGGCCGAGGAACCGGAAGATGCCGTCCACCCCCGCCATGCTCCACGGCTTGGTCGCTTCGAGTGGCCCCATGAACATCTCGTACATCCGCAGCGCGTCAGCCCCGTACTCTTTGACAACAAAGTCGGGATTGATGACGTTGCCTCGCGACTTGGACATCTTGTAACTGCGTTTCAGCGTCATTCGATGTTCAAGCTTTACAGTTTGGCTGAGCGATCCCGAATCGTTATCTGTTGATCCTGAAACTGAAGATGCGACAAGGACAAAATAATCACCGCGATCTTCCCACTCACCGGGATTAATCTTATTCGGAAGAACCTCAACGCCTGATGCCTTATCGACAAGTTTACCGTCGTCTGAAGGCAGCACATTGGCAGGGTCGATAACTTCACCGTTCAAAGTCCGAAAATACTCAAACTCTGGCTCGCCAAGGATCATGCCCTGATTGACCAACCGCTGGAACGGTTCCGGTGTCGAGACATAGCCGCGGTCGAACAGCACCTTGTGCCAGAAGCGCGAGTACAACAGGTGCAACACGGCGTGTTCGGCACCGCCGATGTACAAGTCGACCGGCAACCAGTATTTTTCCTTCACCGGGTCGATGAACTGCTCGCTGTTCTTGTTGTCGCAGAACCGCAGGTAGTACCAGCAACTGCCGGCCCATTGCGGCATGCTGTTGGTCTCGCGTTTCAGCTTCGTCCCATCGGCGGCGGTCGCATAGAGCCAGTCGTCCGGGGCCTTCGACAGCAACGGATCGGGCGTGCCGGTCGGTTGGAAGTCTTCCATCTCCGGCAACCGCACGGGCAAGTCGGTATTGTTCACCGCGCGGACCATACCCGTCGGCTCACCGTGACTATCGAGTTCATGCCAGATGGGGAACGGCTCGCCCCAATACCGCTGCCGAGAGAAGAGCCAGTCACGCAGACGATAGTTGACTGCTTCGCAACCGAGACCCTGTGCAGTGAGATCGGCCGTGATTTTCGCTTTGAATTCCTGCGTGGGAAGTCCGGTGTAATCGCCGGAGTTGACAGCGATGCCTTCGCCGGTCATTGCGTATTGATGCGTCCAATAGACAATCTCTCCGTTAGGCATTGTCTGCGATTCAAATGTCTTCGCATCAAGATTTGGGTTGTCGATCGTGAGATGACGTTCGGTCATCCCAACAACGGGTTTTCGCGGAATCTTGAAGGCATCAGCGAATTCCCAGTCGCGTACATCATGCGCCGGGACGGCCATGATTGCGCCGGTGCCGTAGCTGATGAGGACGTAATCGGCGATCCACACGGGAACTTGTTCGCCATTGACCGGGTTGATGACATAACCGCCGGTGAAGACGCCGGACTTCTCTTTGGCAAGATCGGTGCGGTCGAGATCGCTTTTGAGCGCGGCCTGCTGACGGTAGGCATCGACCGCCGCCTTCTGTTCCGGCGTAGTGATGCTGTCTACGAGCGGATGTTCCGGCGCGAGGACCATGTAGGTGACGCCGTACAATGTATCGGGCCGCGTGGTGTAGATGCGCAACGTGCCGGGTTGTTGAGCATGAGGGAAGCCCGATTGGGCCCGTTGCGCTTTCCAATTCTGGAACAGCGAGCGGGGGGCGTCAGCCCCCTGATTGGTTGCGCCGACTTCGTTCGATGTCGTGAGTGTCACGGTCCCGCATTCAGGGGGTTCACACCCCCCGCTCGCGACGAAGAAATCGACTTCCGCGCCGACGCTCTTGCCGATCCAGTTCTTCTGCAACGTCTTGATCGACTCGGTCCAACTCAGCGCTTCGAGTTCCGAGATCAAGCGCTCGGCGTACGCGGTGATGCGGAGCATCCATTGCCGCATGGGACGGCGTTCGACAGGGAAACCGCCAACTTCACTCTTACCGTCGATCACTTCTTCATTGGCGAGCACGGTCCCCAAAGAAGGGCACCAGTTGACCGGGGCTTCGTGGATGTAAGCCAGGCGGTGGGCATCGCGGTACTTACGAACGGCGATGGTTTCACCCCCCGGTGACTCACCGGGGGCTAAGACAGTACGCACAGCGGCCGGGATGGGCAACTCGGCGATCGGGCGCCCTTTGCCGACACGCTGCACCCCATCGGGGCCGGTCCAGGGGTAATCGGGGTCGTACCAGGTGTCGAAGAGTTGCAGGAAGATCCATTGCGTCCAGCGGACGTATTCTGGATCAGTCGTGGCGAGTTCGCGCGACCAGTCGTAACTGAACCCGAGGCTTTTCAACTGCCGTTTGAAGGTGCCAATGTTCTTTTCGGTGGTGACACGGGGATGTGTGCCGGTTTTGATGGCGTGTTGTTCGGCGGGCAGACCGAAGGCGTCCCAGCCCATGGGATGGAGCACATTCTTGCCCCGCATGCGGTTGTACCGGCAGACGATATCGGTCGCCGTGTAGCCTTCAGGGTGTCCCACATGCAACCCGTCTCCCGAGGGGTAGGGGAACATGTCGAGGACATACAGCTTGGGCTTCGCGGGGTCCATTTCGACGCGGAACGTCTGGTGGGTTTCCCAGTAGGCTTGCCATTTGGCTTCGATTTTGGCGGCGTCGTATCGGGGCATGATGAGTCGAGAGTCCAGGGTCGAGAGTCAAGAGCCGGAAAGACTCCCTGCGAACGGTGGGAGTTCGCTGGAAGGCTTGACCAGTGTGGACCTGCGTGCAGATTCGTCGCAAGGTGTTGATAGTTTAGGGAGATATGGCCGGGAATGCCAGCGGATCTGTCGGCGGTTGCGGGGGCTCCATGATCAGGAAAGTCGTAGATTTCTCGGCATAACCGGAGAAACTGATTCAATCGCTACAGTCGGAAAAGTCGATAGCAAGACGGAAGCCCACCGGTGTGTGGGCCCACTGGCATCGTCTGACATCGGACGATCGCTGTTCAGGGTCGAACGGCCAGCCGGTCTGGGTATGAGCGGCCTGGAAGTCCAGGAAGGAGATCAGCATGCGTCGCGGGACATGGATTCTCGCAGTGGCCGGAGCTCTCGGGCTCCAAGCCGGCGGCGCTGGGGCCGCAGAGCCCGGCATCCCGGCGGGAACGAAGTCGACCAGTGGCGTACCCATGCGGTACTCCCGACCGACTTCCACATCAACCAAAAACTTTTACGATGAACTGTTTGGCGACGTGAAAGCGTTAGACGCGGGTACTGCCGCGGCTGCCAAAACGCCCACCGGCCGCCCCGCATCTGCTCCTCCGGCGAAAAGCATTCCGCTGGACGATCAATCGAAAATCTTCCCGGCGGTCAACACCGCTCCGGCCGGTACCGACGTGATCCATGCGGATTTCGATAAATCCAAGGGCACGGAATCGTTCATTCAGCCGGTGCGGGCGACTTCTGAAGCCGATGCCGCCGCATCCACGGCCGCTGGTGCCTTGCCGGCGATGTCGGCCGGTGTCAGCCAGTCACCCAATGTGGTGCTGGAATGGGTGAAAAAATCGGATATCAATGTCGGCCAGGAGTGTGAACTCCAACTGGTCGCCAAAAATATCGGGAATGGACCGGCCGCCCAGGTGAAGCTGGAAGCGACTTTTCCAACGACAGTGCGGCTGACTTCGGCGGAACCGAAACCCGCGACGTCTGCCGACAAGCTGAGCTGGACCTTTGAAGGTTTGCCAGCCGGTGCGGAAAAACGAATTACCGTGAAGCTGATTCCCAGCCGCCGCGGTGACCTTGGCACCAGTGCCCAGGTGAGTTACACCAGTCAGTCGGCCCATGTCTTCAAAGTCGAAGAGCCGCTATTGAAGGTCGCCGTGAAGGGACCGAAGGACGTACTCCTCGGCGACCCCGCGTCGCAGATGATTACCATCTCGAATCCCGGGACCGGCGTGGCGCACAACGTCAAGCTGGAAGCCGTTCTCAGCGAGGGACTTGAGCATCCTCGCGGTGAACGCCTGACGATTGAAATCGGGTCGATCGCCGCCGGAGAATCGCAGCAGGTGCGACTCGGTCTGTCGGCTGCCAAGGGTGGTCCGCAAACCATGCAGGTGGTCGCGACTTCGAGCACGGAAGCCTCGGCGACGTTGACCGAGAAAATCAACGTGATCGCTCCCAGCCTGGCCGTTAACGTCACTGGTCCGAGTCTGCGGTACATGGGTCGTGCCGCGACCTACAAAATTGATGTGAAAAACGATGGCAGCGTGGCGAACAACAATGTTCGCGTGCAGCATCATGTGCCGGAAGGCTTCCAGTTCGTCTCAGCCGATCATGGCGGCAAGTACGATGCCGACCAGCGGACGGTTCATTGGTTCGTCGGACGGATGGAAGGTAGCCAGCAATCGCAGGTTTCCTGTGAGTTGACACCAATTTCCAGCGGTGAATTCAGCCATACCGTGAGCGTGGTTTCAGATGCCGGCGTAAAAGCCGACGGTAAAATTGAGACCACGGTCAAGGGTGCCGCCTCGCTGAGCACCGAAATCGCGGACCTCAATGATCCGGTCGAAGTCGGTGTGGAAACTGCTTGGGAAGTTCGTGTGACGAACGATGGCTCGAAAGCGGCCAGCAACATCGCGGTCGTCTGCGAGTTGCCGGAAAACCTGCAGGTGATTTCCGCGAAAGGACCCACGCAAGCGGTGGCCGATCAACGGATGATCATCTTCAAGGGACTACCACAACTGGCACCTGGACAACAGGCGATTTATCGCATCCAGGTGAAGGGCGTGGTCGAGGGGACGCATCGTCTGCGGGCTCGCATTACCAGCGACGCGCTGGATGAGCCGTTGCTGATGGAAGAAGCGACCAAGTTCTACTCGGATACGAAGAAGTAAGTTCTTCACCGGCCGAGAGATCAACAGAATAGAGAATCCGTCGGAGAGCTGCGGCTGTCCGACGGATTCTTGCCTTTTCCGGGGTAACGCAGACCAAGGGATTCTGGGGAAAATAGGATGCCTGGGTCGCACCTGCTCGCTACCAGGTGGCTCTGCGGAGGCCGCTGAGATCCGGGTCTTCCGAAGAATCCCCGATTTCGGCCATATTTGTAAGCGTTTTTGTTTGACGATCTCCCCCGGGAACTGTAACTCTAGGAGCCCGGAGCAGGATTCAATCTCCGCTGAATGGGTTTCGGGCAGGACACCTCTGCCTTGTCGCGAAGCATGGACGCTGGGAGATGCCCGTATGAAGATGAGCTTGGGATGCTCTCTTCGTCTGGTGAGAGAATCACGCTCTTCAGAGATCTCTCTACTGGGTGACTCGGTGGTGTTGTGGCTGCTGATCTGAACATCTCTGCCCTGACGACTTGCAGCGCCAACAAGACCGCCGCCAAACCGGTGGGATCATCCATTCTCCCCACATAAGAAGGAACGAACTGATGGCTATGGAGACCTGCCTCACCGTGCAACACTCAGACTGCGAACCGACCGATCAGTTGGAACAGATCCGCCAGTTGGTCGAAAACCGCACCAGTGGACGCATCCGCGGGTTGTGCGTGAGTGTGGAAGGCCCCCGGCTCGTGATTTCCGGGCAAACCAGCACCTATTACAGCAAACAACTGGCCACGCATGCCGCCCTGGACTTGGCCCTGCAACTCGTGATTCAGAACGATGTGGTCGTCAGTGCCTGACATCGCTGGCACCACAAACAGCCCCTCATGCGTTGTGCGGCCGATCACTCCGCGGGGGGTTGATTCTCCGCTTGTTCCGGAAAAAGTTGCCGCAGGTAGTCGCGTGTGATGTCTTCCGGCTCGACTCCTTCGGGGGGCGTGAAGTCAAAGTCCTTGTCGCTGACGGGGCCATCCAGCACGATGTTGCGAAATCGCAGATCGAGCAGCAATCGCACGCCTTGTTCGGTGCGTTTGAGATAAGCCAGCCGGACGGGGACCAGCGTCTCTTTCGCCAGACTCAAACGTGCCGCTTCGGGAATATGTGGGGGAAATCGGGGTTGCTGTGCATCGCCTCCGAGTTGTTGAGCCAATTGGGGGTTCCAGCGACCGGTGAGTGTCAGTACCGGTTGGTCCTCGAACATTTCTTCTTTGACTGAGTCAAACTCCAGAGAGCGCTGCAACGACGTAAGTAGGCCCGGCAGGCCCCCTAAGGCCAGGTCGACCGCCGCGGCACGATCGGGGCGACCCTGAGCCCGCTCCGCCGCTGCCAGGATCTGTCGCACATCGCGGCGTGTCACTTTACGGGAATTGGGCAACTCCAGCAGACTCCAGAGCCGCTCCCCATCGCATACTTCCAGCAATTCGCCCTCCACGCCACCCGCCAATTTCACGCGGTACTCCAACCGCAGTTTGATTCCCGCCGATAGGTAGGTGCCCGTCATTTGCAGGGGGGGCGATGTGAGGTGCGCCAACTCCTGCACATCAGCCCGCAGCGATTGATGCGAAATCAATTGGGCGTGGGACCGTTTCAGCAGGTCACTGGCTTGCTGGACAGCGGCGGCGGTGTTTTCTGCCTTGGCCACCGCCCCGGGGGCCTCGGACTGTTGCCCCCAGGCAGGATGATTGCGGGTGAGGGCCCAACCGGTCATGGCCGCGCTCGTCAGCAGCAGCATTGGCCAGAACACGCGAATACGGCCACTCCGGGTCGACTCTCTGAGGGAGAAATGCCCGCCGGGTCCGAGATTTCGAGCGGCCAAATCCGCTGAATCGCTGGCCTGCGACGAACATGAGTGGAACACGTTCTGGTTGGTCAATCTGCGCAAGTTGCACCTAAGATTCGGAAAATGCCGGATTTACCAAAGATGCGAGTCGCACCTTTCCGAAAACATGTATGAGCGATGGCAGGGATCGCACATGAACCGGCAGGCAGACTGCCCTCACGACCCGGCCGAGCGGATTGTATCAGCAACACGGCATTGAGGTCGATGGGTTTCGCCATTGACGCTTCGGCAGCAGAACGTCTGCAGCGGAGCGGCTGAGAGGTTAGTCGGCTGGCGAACGGACGCGATCAGCCGTCTCCACAAGCGTCGTCTGGTTCCGAGAGGGGTCGCAATGAAGTATTACTTTCTGGCACTCGGCACAGTCGTCGTCGTGTGCGTCGGTTGTGCCATGGATGGTCATCAATCGACCAGCAAAGGCGAGTTTCATGCTCCGCCTGCTGAAATGATGATGCGTCCCGGTCCTATGGTGGACGGTCCTGGTCCGGGTGTTATCCCAATGATGGGTGGCCCCCAAATGATGGGCGGCCCGCAGATGATGGGTGGGCCCGGAATGCCACAACCGGCATTCCCCTCCACATCGCAGGTCAAATTCCTCGGCCCCGACGGCATGACCGTGGGCTGGCAGATTCCGAATGGGTTTGCCGAGAATCAACTCGTGGCTCCGGCCCGGTACAACTTCCTGCAAGGTCAGGCCTATCGCCTGAAGTTGACGAACATCCCCGGTCGTGAAGGCCTGGTGATTTACCCATCGCTGGAAGTTTATCCCTCGCATCCGAACACCGAGACCTACCTTTCGCACGTCGGTCTGCCGCTGCAGATCACCGTCGAGGATCTCGACCAGGTGGAAAGCAACAACTTCGTCACCAAGGTGGTTTACCTGCCAGATGCCAAGTTCCAGGAGTTCGCCATTGCCAATGTGGAAACCCTGGTCTCCACACGGCTCGATCCGGGTGTCGACCCGATTCATGAAGCCGACAAGATGGGTACCATCATGGCGGTCCTGCGGATGGGTAACATGGACCTCGAGATGCCCGCTCCGGTGAAACTGCCAGGGCAGGAAGCCATGATTCTGGGCCCGAACGGGATTCAACCCGCCGCTCATGCCATGGTGGTTGATGGCAACGAAGATCACTGGATGCCGCCGATGCCTGTCGGTCCTGCGGGTTCGGGCAGCAGTGTGCCGAACGCGATGGTGGTCGCGGGTGGTGGTCAACCGGGTATGCCCGCGGGCTATCCGATCGCCGGTGTGAACATGCCGACGTGGGGCATGCCGGGAACGGGGACTCCGATTGGTCTGGTGGGTCCGACGCACCTGCCTTTGGGTGGTCCGGCCTCGTTGCAGTCACACACGATGGTGAACCGTACCAAGATGAATATTCCCGAGCCCGTCAAGAACATGCGGGTCGACGTGATCCACGAACCGGGCCTGAGCCTGCCGAAGCCGGTGAACTACGTGGAATACAAGGAAACCCATCCGGTTTATGCACCGGGCGAGTTGTCCTACCCCGCGTGGGCTCAGCCTCAGCAACAGTAATTGTGTGACAGGTTTGTCTCGGAAGCCCAGGGAATTCGTCCCTGGGCTTCTTTTTGACCCAGATCAGCGACCAGGACCGACACAATGTCGCACCCGCAATCTCTTGGCTGTCGGATGTGGCTAGCCACAGGTATCTGCCTGTTCGCCAGCGTGGCATCCGCACAGCAAACGCGCAACACCGAGGGTCGCCATTACATCTACGACCAGTTCGTGCCCCCGGGCGTGGCTGGGCAGATGAATGTGCTGGCGGGCAAAGTGCGTCCCTATCATCCGCAGCAGGTGCGCGTCTCACTCCCTTGCGAGGGAACGGTCACGTTCTTCGCAGGAACTCCGAATCGACCGCTGGATATCGTAGCCCCGGCCCAGGTGGCAGCTATGGTCGGCCCGATGTACCGCATCAAGCTTTCGAATCTGGTCAACTTTCCCCATAACGATTTTTATCCGTCGATTGAACTCATCGACGAACTGCATCCGCCTCCGGGCCAGGCCGAACGCTTCCCGATCGACATCGAGTTCCTGCAGGAAGAGCTCGAATGGGCCGCGCGAGGACGGCTGGTGACCAAGGTGGTCTACCTGGAACAGCCCGATCGCGTGCCGACGCGAAATCTGCAAGATGCACCACGGGTCACCGATGTCGCTCAAGGCGAAAACGCCGTAGGACATGCCGACTTGCTCGGCCGACCGATTGCCATTGTTCGCCTGGGTGGGCGCTTGCCCGATACGCACATGCCCGACCCGCAATTCTGGGGACCGCTCCCTCCGGTCACGCTCACCCAAGTCGCGGCCCCGCCCGCGGCACAAACACAATTCCTGGCTCCGAAACCGGATGCCCCGCCTGTACAAAATCGTCAGCGCATCACCGTATTTCCGGCGGCTCATTCCGACCTCAGTCCGGCGTCGAGGTAATTCATGAAGATGCACGACTGGTTCCGTCGCGGTCAGCGAACTCGACAAACGGTAGCCGTCCTGTCGCTGGCCCTGGGTTGCAGTGCCTGTGCGACAGGCCCACAAGCCCGCACGTCACAACGGCCCGAGCTTCCGGCCCAGGTCTCTCCGTCGGAATCGACGGTGACACCGGTCAACTATGCCCACGAACTCGATCTCGAACAGCAGTTGCCGAGTTCGCGGCTGGGAACCGCACAACCGGGTTCGGCTCGCATTCAGCGATCGCCAGACCAAGGCATTCAGCAGGTCGCGTATACCGAATCGGTCGCAGCTGGTCCGACTTGCCCGCCAGATGCCATCATCAGTTGTCCGCCGGAAATGCGTCAGCCGATGGCCGGTCCCAATCCCTTCGCGGTGGGCATGCCATTCTGCGACGTTGCCTGCCAGCCCTCGCCTTACCATTATCCGGATGAATACCTGTGCGATGGCGGCGATCGCGATTGGCCCGTCCATTATGGTGAAGATGTCCGCCTGGGTCTCGACACAGAAGACACCGTGGCGGAGTACATGACCAATGAAGGCCGCGAAGGCCTGACCAAATCGAACAAAGTTTGCGTCTATGCTCCCCGGTTCGCTGCGGTTCGCTCGGTCAGCATCCCGCATGAAGAGGGCACGTTCCGCGAAGTGGTCCGTATCGATCATGCCGGCCTGGGTGGCGAAGTGCAGACCAACCTCGTGGCCAGCGTGGGCAATCGCAATATCGCGGCCAACGGCATGCGGATGCGTTCGCGTGTCAGCGGATTGGAAACCGAACAGGTTACCACCGACCTGATACAACGTCAGCGGGCACAGCTCACCGATAAAATCTTGAATACCTTTGAAGACACCGGTTTCTTCCAGACCGGTCAACTCGAACAATCTGACGTGGCCCGCCTGCAACTGGCGATTGGTGCCGCAATGGTCTGGTCGCGTGAACAGAATCCGATCATTCAAGGCAAGGTGGAATCGGCCACGACGGGTCTCGCCGAGGTGCAGGCCACATCGCTGACGATCGTGGAAGTCAACGACAAACCAGGATCACTGCGCATCGTCAAAGCCGCCGACAAGCGGGAAGCGGAACCGGGCGACATCATCACCTTCAGTATTCGCTACGACAACCCCGGCCCGACCGCGGTCACCGCCGTTCGCATTGTCGATAACCTGACACCCCGGTTGGAGTACGTCGAAGACTCCGCCACCTGCGACGTTTCCGGGCGACTTGTGGTCCAGGACAACGGCGAAGGCAGCCTGGTGCTCATCTGGGAACTGGCCGAACCAGTCGCACCCCGCACCGGTGGCGTCGTCACCTTCCAGGCGAAAGTCAGGTAAGCGAGCCAAGGGCTAAGTGCTGAGTGCTAAGAGTGGCTGTACTGAACGAATCACTTAGCACTTGCCCCTTAGCCCTAGACCAGTAACGTGGGGGGAAACCACGGGTAGGACGTCGGTAGACGTGCTACGAACCAACGCGGCGGCTGACCTCACAAGTCAGCCGCCGCGTTCGTGTTTCCGGGCTGTTCATGACTCACCCCATAGAGGTCTGACGATTTGTCGTAGACGCCAGCACGCTATTCCGTTAGAACGAAAGCAGGATATTGTTGCAGGTTCTCCGAAAATCACAGGTCGCCAGATGCTTTCCATCCATCGCGTGTTGCTGTCGCTGGGACTGATGTTCGTCGCTGCCACCCTGATGGCTGCCGAAACAGACACCCCCGCCGCCGATGTGGCGGCGAAGAAACCGAAGAAGCTGACCTATGCGCACATTCAGCTTAAGGGCAGCCTGCCGGAAGGCTCGCAACCCATGGGCCTGTTTGGCGAGACAGTCGAAACCTTGACCGGTGTGCTGCAACGACTTCGCAAGGCCGCCGAAGACCCGAAACTGCAGGGCGTGGTCATTCATGTGGAAGACCTCAGCATCGGCTGGGGAAAAGTCCACGAGCTGCGCTCGGCCATCGCTGAGATTCGTAAAAGTGGCAAGCCGGTTTACGGCTATCTGGAAAGCGGCGAGACCCACAGTTACCTCGTGGTCGCTGCATGTGATCAGATTCTGCTGCCGGAATCGGGCGTGCTGATGCTCCCCGGTGTCCGCGCCGAAGTCACCTTTTACAAGAACCTGTTCGACTGGCTGCAAGTCGAACCGCAGATGCTGCGTGTTGGCGAATTCAAATCCGCCGCGGAACCTTACACCCGTTCGGAGATGAGCCCGCAGTTTCGAGAAGAACTGACGGCCGTGCTCGACAGCACTTACGAGCAAATCGTGAAACAAGTCGGCGAGAGTCGCAAACTAGACGCTGCGAAAGTGAAAGAGGTCATCGATCGTGGCGTTTTCACGGGCCCCGCCGCAAAAGCCGCGGGACTCGTTGATCATCTGGCGTATGAAGACGCCATCGAGACACTGATCAAACAGACCGACCCAACGGCCGAGGTGAAGATCACCAAGGGATATGGCAAGCGGAAGATCGATACCGATTTCAGTGGCCTGAACGGCATGGTCAAAATGATGAACCTGATGATGGGCGTCGAAGAACCGGAACGCCGATCATTGGCCGATAAAATTGCGGTGATCAACGCCGTCGGCCCGATTATGTCGGGGCCCAGTTCCGTCGATCTCTTCGGTGGAGAGACGATGGGCTCGGCCACGATGATCAAGGCCATTCGCCAGGCCCGCGATGATGAAACGGTGAAGGCCATTGTGCTGCGGGTCGACAGCCCTGGCGGCAGTGCTCTCGCCAGTGATCTGATGTGGCACGAACTGGAGTCGGTCACCAAGCCGTTCATTGTCAGCATGGGTGATACGGCCGCCAGTGGTGGTTACTACATCGCGATGGGGTCTGACCGAATCTTTGCCGAACCAGGCACGATCACCGGTTCAATCGGCGTGGTCGGCGGTAAGCTCGCGTTCCAGAAGACCTACGAAAAATTCGGCATGACCACCAGTGTGGTCCAGCGCGGAGCGAATGGTGGCCTAAATAGCATGACAGCCGCGTTCTCTGACGCCGAAAAGACCGCGATGCAAGACGTCTTGAACACGATCTACGAGCAGTTCACCGGCAAGGCAGCCGCGGGTCGCAAGATGGATGTGGTCGCTCTCGAAAAGCTGGCGCGCGGCCGGATTTACACCGGCGAGCAGGCCAAGGAAATCGGGCTCATCGACGAAGTTGGCACACTGGCCGATGCCATTGCTTACGCGAAAAAAGCCGCGGGCATCGATCCTACCAAGAAGCTGGAACGGCTTGACCTACCCAAATCGACAAGCCCCCTGGAACAGCTGTTCGGAACTCTGGAAAGCGAAACTCAAACGCGCAGAATTCAGGCCGCAATTTCGCAGGCCTTGCCTGCCGACCTGCAGATGCCGCTGAGAGGCTTACAGGCCTTGCAGTTGTTGTCACGCGAGCCGGCCGTCGTTCTGATGCCGTTCTCGTTACAGATTCGCTGAATGACCCGGCGGCGACGCTTGTGAGATGCCGGCAGGGGCAAGGCCCTGAGCGTTCACTCAGCCATCCGTCGTCAGTTCCGCGGCATCAATTCCACTGCGAGAGCAGCCGCTCTGCCGCGTCGCGGTGGAATCGAATGATGGCCTCGGCATCTTCATCGGGCGCGTGTTCGAGGCAGTCGTTCAAGAGGTCAACCGCAAAGCCGAGGCGTTGCGATTTGAGGGCCACCAACGCCAGATCACGGCGTTGATCGTACTGACTGGGCTGCAAGGCGGTCAGTCGTCGCTGAACCTTCCAGGCGGCTTCCCAGTGGTCCTGCTGAACATATACAGACTTTAAGTTGTTCAGCATGCGGATCACAATCTCACGCGGACGGGCCGGTTCCAGCATGGGCTCGATTTCATCGAGCGGCAGATCGGTCATTTCCGCGAGCCAGTCGAGACAGCGGTGATATTTCAGCACGCGCCCCTGATTGAACGGGTCGACGAAGTACGTTTCGCTGCTGCCTTCAAACCGGGTGAGGAAGTGCATCGGCGAGGAGACGCCTTCCAGTTCAATCCCCGCGCGCTGTGCTACGGCCAGATAGACCAGCGACAGGCTGATCGGAATACCAACCCCGGTTTCGATCACCCGGTGGATGTAACTTGATTCCGGGCAGGCAAATGCCTCGCGGTCGCCATGCAACCCATGCATTCCGGACAGGCAACGCCCCATCGCCAGCAGGGTCTGCCGATCGTTCCCGGCAACCGAAATCTGGGAGGCCAGTTCTGCACCCCGCCGATCCAGCCATTCCAGGGTGCGATCAAACGTGAGGCCGGGGTAAGCGTCGCGGGAAAGTTCGAGCGCGATGAGGATCAGATCCACATCCGACCGACGGCCCAACAGCCGCCGAAACTCCGCGTCTTCCGGAAACTCCAATTCCAATCGCATCGCGGACGGGCACCTTTCCTGACTGTGACGTCTCCATTGTAAGGGCTGTCCGAAACAGCGTCGATAGGGTTTCTTTGCTGTCCAGAAGACTTTTCTCGCGGCAATTTCTGTCAACCCCGCTTGCGGTCCTACCAGTCGCTTGGGTTACAATAAGAGGCTGTAGGCGGTTCCGATCCGCTCGCGTTCCAACGATCCATTTTGCCCCGCTGGAGATCTTTCTATGGGCGGTGCAGCCCCCGCAGCTCCCAAGTTCAATACCATCCGCCTGGGTACGCCCACTAACAGAGACCTGGCGGTTAACAAGCTTTTCAAAGCCACCATCGAGCTGAATGGCTCCGACTTGCACCTGCAGGTTGGCAGACCGGCGATCATCCGCGTGCGGGGCACGCTCAAGCCTCTCGACATGCCCCCCATCAGCGAAGAACAGATGAAGGAACTGCTCTTCCCCATGATGGACGAGCGCAACAAAGACATCTTCCTGACCACAGGCGGGGCCGACTATGCTCACGTGGCAGACCATAAAGGTGAAACCTGGCGGTTCCGTGTCAACCTGTTCATTCAACAGGGCAAAATGGGCATGGTCAGCCGTAAGGTTGAACGCACCATTCCCAACTTTGAAGGGTTGTGGCTGCCAGCGATTCTACGCGATCTGTGCCTTTACGATCAGGGCATGGTGCTGCTGGCGGGCGTGACCGGTTCCGGTAAGTCGACCACGATTGCGTCGATGCTCGATTACATCAATCACAACTTCATCAAGCACATTCTCACAATCGAAGACCCTGTCGAATTCGTGTACACATCCGATAAATGCCTCGTGAACCAGCGCGAAATCGGCTGCGACGTGTCTGACTTTCATACCGCGATGAAACACGCCGTGCGTCAAGACCCGGACATTATGCTCGTGGGCGAAATGCGTGACCGCGAAACGTTTGAAACCGCCATGCACGCCGCCGAAACGGGGCACTTGGTGTATGGAACAATTCACGCGTCGTCGGCCCCCTCGACCATTGGTCGTATTCTCGACCTGTTCCCGCAGAGCATGCACAACGCCCTGCGCAGTTCGATGGGCTTTAACATGAAGGCCATCGTCGCCCAGAAACTGCTCGCGACCATCGTCGACAAGCCCAAGCGTGTGCCGATTCAGGAAATCATGATTTTCAACGGCACGATCCGGAAGCTGATTCTGGAGAGCGAAGACGAAAAGCTCCCCGCCGCGATCCGCATCGGGAAAGCGGAAGGGATGCAGCAGTTCAACGATTCGCTGTACCACTTCCTGAAGATGGAATTCATCAACCGCCCGGATGCGTTTGAAATCTCGCCCAACGCCGAAGAACTGAAAATGATGCTCAAGGGCATCGACGTGAAAGGCCCGGGGATTCTGTAGTTATCAGATTGGCCACCGGGGGGAGTCACCTCCCCCCGCTCACCAAGCCTCATGAACTTCAGCGTGTGTCAGCACTTCTCACGACGAAATATTCCTGACTTCCACACCCCGAGTTTGTTCAGCCAGTACAGCCACAGAACGTGCAAGGTTCGCCAGCCGTAGGTGACGCTGCGGCGGAAGTTGATGCTGCTCATTTCGTCGAAGTAACGCACCGGCACCGGAATGTCGCCCACCTTGAAGCCGAACGACACGGCTTGCGCGAGAAACTGGCTGTCGAACACAAAATCGTTCGAGTTCTTCTCCCACGGAATCTGTTCCAGCACACTGCGGTGATAGGCCCGGAAGCCGCTGTGGAAGTCCCCCAGATTCTGACCGAGTGCCACGTTCTCAATGAACGTCAAGATACGGTTCGCGATGTACTTGTACCGGGGCATGCCGCCGCGTAACGCCTCGTCCCGCGTGCGAATGCGCGATCCCAGGACGACATCGCAAATTCCCAGGCGGATGATTTCGACGGCAACGGGAATCAACCGGCTGTCGTACTGATAATCGGGGTGGATCATCACAATGTAATCGGCCCCCGACTCCAACGCATGCCGATAACAGGTCTTCTGGTTGCCACCATAGCCCAGGTTCTGCTCATGCCGAATGACCGATAAACCGAGCCGTGTAGCAACCGCGACGGTATCATCCGGGCTGCAATCGTCGACGACCAGCACTTCGTCGACGGCACCGGGCGGGATGTCCGCCACGGTCAATTCAATGGTACGAGCCGCCTTGTAGGCAGGCATGACCGCGATGGTTTTCCCCGGTTTAGGGCGGACTTCGGCGTAAGCCTGCTCTTGAACGTTGGCCAGCGTGGGGAGGGCCTGAGTGCTCAACCAATCAACCTTCCGAAAACTGAAAGCGGTGACGACGCTGGTTAAGGTTGAGCAGAACGCCTTGCTCCGTGCAAGTGTCCCACCGATGTCGCGAAAATCTTACTGACGCGGGCTTCCGCCGCCGCGGCGTCATTGACCTGCAGATCGGCCACATTCGCGGCACAATAACGACAGCCGATTTCCGACAGATGAAACTGCAGATAGGCCTGCAACTCGCCATGAATTTGATCGGCCAGGTAGGCTTGCCAGGTAGACCGGGAGGGACAACTGACATGCCGTCTCCGCCAGATTTCCCCCAGGCTGATGGGCCCCCCATCATAAATCGCGAGCATAGTCCGCAAGCGCTCCAGCAAATGGGGAGAGGTGCGCAGGGCGTCTTCGATCGCCGCGGAACGAGCCAGGGGCAAGGCCTCGCTGATGTATGCCGTCAGCTCTCCATCGGAAAAGTCATCTACCAAGGCTGCGGGCATGTGGTTTGTCACCGAGAGGGCTTACGGATTCGGATGGCCAACTCAACTCGAAGGCAGCGACTCACCCGCCGTATGGTGCAGGTCTTGCCAGTGGGAAAACTGTGAAACATCGGTTTGCTGAAGTTGCTGATGGTCGGTCAGATCGTATTTTAACGGGGTGATCGTAATCCGTCCCTGCTGCATGGCTTCCAGGTCGCTGCCCGGGTCGGCATGTTGGCTGCGGATTGGCTCCCAGCCAGTCCAATAGTAAGCGCGACCCCGGGGATCGAGACGGCGTTCAATGGTTTCGCTATGCCGGCGGACGCCCGTGGTGGTGAACTCGATACCCGTCGGCCAATCGGGTTGATCAGCCGGAAAGTTGACATTCCACAAGGAACCAGCAGCCGAGACACGCCACAAATCGCGGGCGATGACCACGGCCCGTTGAGCAGTTGCGGCATAATCGGGCGGAGCATCGAGCCATTGTGAGACGGCAATCGAGGTGATACCAAACACTGCGCCTTCAATTGCCGCTGCGACCGTCCCGGAATACAGCACGTTGATGCCGATATTGCAGCCCGCGTTGATCCCGCTGAGAATCACATCGGGCTTGCGCGGGCACAACGCAAGAATCCCCAGCCGCACGCAATCGGCCGGGCTGCCCTCCACGCGCCAGCCAAAGAATTCGCCGTGACGATACTCGCGATGCGGCAGTAGCGGATGCAAATAGGTAATCGAGTGCCCAACACCACTTTGCTCCATGGCGGGCGCTACCACCGTAACATCCCCCCATTCGGTTAGTGCGTCGCGCAGCGCCTGCAACCCGGGAGCATGGATGCCATCGTCGTTGACCAGTAGGATCTGTGTTCGTTCAGCCGTCATGTTGACTCAGAATGTCCAGGGATCTCTGCCTCAAATGTAGCGGAGACGTCGATCAATGACCACTGCGGTAACGTCCGACTTCATTGAAACCACAGAGTCCCAGGCAACACGGATCTTCGCGATCATTCCCGCCGCGGGACTCAGCCGCCGTATGGGCGAGCCCAAGCTGCTGCTGCCCTGGGGTTCCACGACCGTGCTGGGACATCTGCTGACCACGCTCAATATCACACCAATTGTGTCGCGGATCGTGGTGACACGCCGTGCGGATGCCGCGTTGCAACGGGAAGTGGCGCGACAGGGCGGGCTCGCGGTTTCTCCGGTTCTTGATCCCGAGGACATGCGTACCAGCGTGGAATTTGGCCTGCGGGAGATCGCCGGACGGTTGCATCCACAATGGGATGATGGCTGGTTGATGCTACCGGGAGACTGCCCGCTGCTCACGTCGCAAACCCTGCACGAGTTATTGCGAACCTGGCTTGCGTTGCGACCGAAATACCTGGTGCCGACACATCAGGGGCGGCGTGGTCATCCATTGATGGCTCGCTGGGACACGGTCACCGAAGTCTTCGATTTACCGGCTGATGTCGGACTGAATCACCTGCTGCGACAATCCGGGAGCGCGGTAGTCGAATGGCCCATGCCCGATCCCAGCGTGTTGACCGATCTCGACTGCCCGGAAGATTATCGCGCGGCGTTGCAATTATTTCGAACTCGGAACACGAAAGCAGCCGAGGACTGATCCTCGGCTGCTGATGTCTTTTCGCTGACGCTTTCGGGGAAGCCTACTTCATGAAGAAGTCGGTAGGACCACGGAAGGTGTAGTAGGGGTATTGCACCGCGGCGGCTGGTGCTCCTTGTTGGGGATAGACCATGTTCTCTGGCCACTTGAAATCATAAGTGGTGTAGTGTTTGGGGTGCGATTTGCAGTGCTTGCAGCCCGAGGGAGGGCAGGCGTTGCCATACTGGCAATGCGGGCAGCCACCGGCGGCACCACCAGCCCCGCCATACGTGTAGGCTTTGTGGCCACGATCGGTGTAATAGCCTTCGGGGCCCGTGTAGTAGCCGCCTTCGTAGCCGAAGTTGTTGTCGTGGAAGTGCGGGTAGGTTTTGAAATCGTTGTGTTTCGATTTCTTGAGTTCGCCATATCCGGGAGCGGAACCAATCAGTGGTCCTGCGGCTTCGATGGGCATGGTCGTTGTGATGGTTGGTGCTGTTGGATTCTGCCCGCGAATCACCACCACACCCGGTTCAGCGGCGGCCACCGTCGCGGCAACCAGCGAAAGAGCCATCCAATGGCAGCACAACATGCGGATCATGCGAATTCCCTTCAACACCGCAGCGCGGTCGACAATTAGAGCGGCGAGACGCCATCCCACCGTCATACGTTGTATCGGCGGTTTGACCCCTAGGACACAAACCTTTCCTGCGAACTACGCAATCGGAATCCCAGGGATGTTCGGCAGACGTTGCAGATTCTCTCCAGTCGCGTTAAATTCCCTATGTGACAAGTTCGTGGCTGCGGTCCAAATCCGATCGCAACCCTTGTTTCAGTAAGACATTACAGACAATCGCATCACCACGGAGGGGGCAGGCGTGTTTCTCGCCGTTTCGACACATTCGTTTGGTCACCAACCCTTTGCCGAGACCTGCTCGCAGGTGGAAGACCTGGAATATGACAAGATCGAGCTCTGGCTGGACGAGGAACAGGGCCCCCTTCGCCCGTCCGAAATCGCTCCCGCTCCCGAGAAGTTCCTCGCCACTTACCGGGAAGTGACACGCCTGATGCCGGTGGCCCTGCACTGCCAGACCGATCCCGGCACGACCGACTTCGAAGGGCTCTGCCGACTCGGCAAATTCTTCAAAATCACGCAGATTACGTTGCCTTCGGGTGTGCTGGGCACGCCGTTCAATGAAGAAATTGACCGGTTGCGGAATCGCCTCGCGATTGCCAATTCCGGAGGTATGCGTCTGTCGCTGAAGACCGAGAATGGTCATCTCACGGAAGATCCTCAAACCGCCGTCGAATTATGCCAGGCGGTTCCCGGGTTGGGCATTACGCTTGATGTCAGCCATTACATGTGCGGCAAGTACGCGCATCTGTCTTACGACAGTCTGTTCCCGTATGTCTATCACACACATCTGCGTGATACCTCGGCCAATCAGTTACAGGTACCGATTGGGCTCGGTGAGATCGATTACGCCCGGATCATCTCGTTACTGCGAAAGATGTCTTACATGCGTGCCTTGTCGGTCGAACTCTTGCCAGAGTTGATGGGCGAGATGGACCGTGCGCTGGAACTGCGTAAAATCCGCATGCTGCTGGAGACGCTGCTGTAAGCCGCGGCTTTCCTGTCGAACATGAGTTGTTGCAGTGTGGAAGGCGGATTCTTCGGCTTCCCCCGGTGACTGGCTGTGCGTTGAGAGGACTTCAACACCGCTGTTGTAATTCAATCGCGTGGCGCACCGATCAGAACGAAGGCGGCCCAGTAATGCGGGTGGGCATAGGGCCGAAGGTCTGTCGGGGCAGATGAACTCCGAGTGATCAAGTCCGTCTGCAAAGGTTCACTGCGTTGCAGTTGCTCGAGCAGTTGCCTCTGCTCACCTTCGGTCAGTTCCCGCAGCCAGGCTTGCGCTTCGTGGAGTGCCTCGCCGAGAGGCAGAGGTTCGGTCAATGCGTCTCGGGCCCCGAACAGGTTTTCATAGAAGCGTGTCATCAGCAACGCCGTCGCGAAATCGTCCACTTTCCACAAGGAAGAGACGACGGCCTGACTGCCCGCCAGCAGCAAGGCCTGCGAGAAGCCCACATAGCCCTCGGTCGCGGTAAAACGCCCCAGGCCCGATTCGCAGGCGGAAAGCGTGACCACCTCGGCCTGCAGATTCCACGTGCGCAAGATCATTTCTGCGGTGAGTTCACTGGGGAAATCCCCGTCGGGTTGAGCCTCTCCGTCGGATTCATCAGACACAGGCTCGTGAGCGAGAATGAGGCGTGACCGCAGAGGCAAATTGGGATTGGCTTCCCCGTGTGTCGCAAAGTGCAGCCAGCGGTACTCCTTCAATTCGTCGGCCTTGGCCCACTTCGCCAGGAGTGATTCCCGCGCGTCGGCTCCCAATCGAGAGGTGACCAGGCACTGCCGACGGACACCAGCCGCGGCGATCGCCTGCACCTCCTGACGAGTTCCCGGCAAAGGCGGCCACCGATTCCGGGTGTGCAGGGAACTTACACGGTCAGGCGATACGAATTCTGGATCACCCAGCGCGAGCAGTCTCACAGCAGAATTGGTGGTTCGTTGGGCATTCCGCTGCTGTAACCACTGGTAGATTGCTCCCGAGGGCACATAGGTCACACGTTGCGTGGGCTCGGCAAACAGATTGACGGGCACACCCTGCATCCCGGGCGAAGGCATGACCGTCAAGCGGCGGACAGGCGGCTGCTGACCGACAGCCGAGAACGACTCAGCCAAAGGTTCCCAGGCGACGCGTTGCATCGTTTCGGCGAGGGGTTGGAATTCCTCCAGGGGAGTAAAATCGGTCCGCGCCATGCCCTCGCGCAGCCGCGCAGCCAGGTCTGTCAGATTTCCCTCTGATAAAGCGACCCAGCGCGGCGTCCCTTCCGCACGCAACACCACTCCCCAATGTTGAGGAACGACCGTCGACAAGCTGTCCTGTCGACTCACCCACCCGACGATGGCTTCATCGACAGCAATGGCCTGCTGCAAAGGCCGCAATTCATCAGAGAGGACGGCTCCATCGGCCTGGGCCTGCACGAGCCGTTGTTTCTGTTCGGCCAACAGCGCGAGTATGCGGTCTTGCTGCTGTCGTAATGCCAGAATTTGTTCCGGTGTTGCCGCGTTGGTATTGAGCGTGCGATCAAACTGGGCCGTGATCTGAGAGAGTTGATCTTCCAGATCGCGCAGTGCCGTGAACTCTTCCGGGCGCAAGGTTCGCAACTGACGCAAGGCCACTTCTTCACGCAGGCTGGCTCCCAGCGATTGTTGCCAGATGAGCGTGGCGGCCGACAGGTGCCCCTGGCTCGCCAGCAACGTGGCCAATCTGGTACTCACCAGCGCGGATTCGGAAAGCCCCACGGCATCGAGCCCCCGCACACCAATCCGCACGCGGGCCAGTTGCAGCCGCTGTAAAGCGTCGCGGTAATTCTGTTCGGCCAGGTCGAAGTCGCGGCGTAGTTCTGCGAGTAACCCCAGGTCGGCGATCACCAGCGCGGTATCAACATGGCGCGGTCCTAATTGCACCGTAAACGCCTTCAGCGATGCCTGAAGCTGATGTTCTGCGGTCTCCAGTTGCCCCAACGCCAGATGACAGATCGCCAGATGATGTCGGGCCCGTGCCGTGGCGTGATGGTGCTCTCCCAGTGTCTTGCTGCGAATTTCCACGGCAGCGGCGAAGTGCTCGCGGGCGGTGTTCCAATCCTGATCCAGTTCGGCATAGCGCCCCGCCGTCTGACGCAACGTGGCTAGCACGCGGGGCGGAGTCGCACTGGAGGCTTGGGCGCGTTCGAGCGCCTGTTCCAGAAACCCTTCAAACTGCTGACGTGCTTCTAATGGCAGTTGCCGCGCCAGTTCTGCCAGGTTGCCTTCCAACCGCGTGACAACCGGGGCATCGGGGCCGAGTATGGCCGTGTAGATCTGCCAGGCCGTTAGAGCCGATTGGTGAGCCGCCTGTGGTTCCCCGAGGAGTGCCTGCACCAGCGAGAGTTCATTCCAGGCCACGGCAGTTAACAAGTGGGGCGGAGCAGCGGTATTCGCCAAGGCTTCCAATTGCACCAGCACCTTGCGACAGACCACGCCCGCTTCCGCCAGACTGCCGGAATAACGCAGCACTGCCGCCTCGGCCAGCCAGCTCTCCGCGCTCGACACCACCCCCGCAGGCCCCAGCGATTTCGCCGCAGATCTCCAGGTACGACAGTGTTGCCCGGCGAGATTCCAATCGCCCCGCATGGTCGCGACTTGCGTACGGCCTGCCAGGGCTTCCAGATGCAGCAACGCGAAATGGACGTGGTTCGCGTCGGCGAAATCTCTCACATTCGAGCGTTGTTCCACATGTTGATAATGCTGGTCTGCGATCACATAGTCGCCTTGCCGTTCCGCCAGTTGACCGATCAGCAATTCCATTTCCAACCGCTGCAGATTCTGCTCCGCCAACTGTTCGTACTCGGCACGGAGTAACGGCACGACATCGGCGGCGGCGGCGAGATGATCCTGATTCAGGCACCAGCGTAAGAGAAACAGTTCCGACCAATGCCGCTGTTGCGATTCCGTCATTGAGGAATCGGGTTGCAGGTGCTTCAACAGCCGAATCGCCAGAAACGCCGTGGTGTAGTCACGAATTTCGACACACTGTTGCAGAGTCTGGCTGACATGGAACTCGATCTCGTTCTGGCCTTGCCAGACAAAGTCATGCTCGGTTCCCAAGGCCAGAATCAGCGCATCGACCAGCCGACTCTGCTTGCGAGCCGCTTCGATCGATTCCCCCGCTTCGCTGTGTTTCTGAATCTCCGCGATCAAGGGTTGCAACGTCGCCTGCAAGGCGGCGAGATCGATTTCCTCAGGGGCATTTTGTGGTGCCATCGCAGAGACCGGCGCGGTGCCAGGCTCGGGCATAACCTGGCCGTCGCCGACAATCACCGTCCCCAGCAGACAGGAAATCAGCAGCAGTATAGAGCGGCAGGTTGCGGTCCAGGTGACTCGCCGCAAACTCATGGCTGGCTCAGAGTGGTAAATTCAAAGCCAGCGGACTCGGCCTTTTTCCGCGCGATCGCCGCCTCTTTTTCGCGACCCGATTTCAGATAGAGTTCCGCTAGCGCCGCCTGAAATGTCGGGTCGTCACTCACTTTGGTCAACTGGGTGTAGAGTTCGATGGCCTGCGTGTAGAAGTGCTGCGTCTCACTCGTCAATGCGGCAAAGGCGAGCGACTCCGCGTCGACCGCGGCCAGACTCTTCAATAGGTCAGCCTGTTCCTGCTGGCTGGGAAAGGCCACGGTGAAACTGGCTTTCACGAGAGGGCCAATCGTCCCCGGGCGGGCATCCAGCACCTGCCAATCGCAGCGCGTCCCCGGTTTGAGCAAGCCTGAGGGGATGGTTGCCTGCGTCTCTGCGGTGGTCACCGACCACAACTTCTTGCCTTCTGAGTTCAAATAGACACGATAGCGAGTCACCCCTTCGCGCGGGGGCCAAAGGAGCGTGGGTGTCGTCGACAACACCACCTCCAGATCAAGAGGCGAAACCCGGGGGCCATCGGTCTCTCCGGCCCGTGCAATGGTGATGCCGCCCAATCGGCCACCGACTTCTGCCGGTTGCGGCAACGTCTTCATCATCGCGGCCAAGGGTCGTGCCTGTTCTGTCGTGGAAGGCAGAACCGTTACCTGGTCGCGTGGCGCCAAGCCCGACTCGGTCACGGTCCAGGTTCCCGCGGCGGCAATTTGCTCGCGATGGCCATCGCCACACAGTCGCAGGCTGAGGCGCGACCCGGCGGGCAACGTTACTTGCTCATCGGCATACACGCAGCCGAATGTCGCCGCACGACGGACCTTGCCCGTCGCATCGACAACTTGAACAGCCCCCTGAACCTGAAAGATATAGGCAGCCGGAGAACTCGCCGCATGCACCACGGATGCTACCGAGATACAGGCCAGCCCCAACAATAACTTACGATAGAACACGGACCTCTCCCGTCAGGACCGTTCGCATCGGAAACCCACACATGATTATCGTTCGTTCCGGGAACCAGGGTCAACAGGAGATTGACCCTGCCTGGTCATTTGTGGAATCCTCCTGAACAGAGCGGTACAAGGAACATGTTTTCAAATGGAGTGCGAGTGATTGCAGAAAGCAGTAAGCGGAAAGCCGCAGGTTTCCCGCTCTCTGGCTGTCCGCTTTCTGCTTTTGGCTTTCCGCTGGAACGATTTGAAAACAGGTACTCAGACTTTGAAGATGCCCGCCAGATGAATTAAACTCGTCAAATCCACAAATCGCCGTTCCCTCCGAACGAAATTCCGCTGCCGATGGTGAGCGCCGATTCTTCACCTGCGTCTCCTGCACCCCATTCGGAGGGGTTCGGCAACGAAACGCGGCCGACCGCACTGCCCGTAAAACAGGTCGCGGCAGCGGCCAAAACGCCCACGTCAGCGGCCGACGATCTTCTCACCCAGAACACGCGCGCGTCCGTTGAACTCACTCCCGAAGTCATGGCCTCGCTGGCTTCCTCACCCCGCATGATCGGCAAATACCAGGTGCTCCATCTGCTGGGCTCTGGCGGTATGGGGGCAGTTTACCGGGCTCTCGACCCGCAAATTGGCCGGCAGGTCGCACTGAAATTGATCCGTAGCCTGGGTCATCATGCGGCGTTGCGCTTGCGCGATCAGTTTCTCCGCGAAGCCCGGTCGCTGGCACGGTTGGAAAGTGTGCCCGGCATCGTCTCGGTCCTCGATCACAACTTTGATCAGGCTGATGACGAACACTTTTTCACGATGCGGCTGATTGAAGGGGGCACGTTACGACGGCGGATTACGTCCGGAACACCCTGGAATTCCGTCGCCGCAATTACCCTCATCCAGCAACTTGCGCGCGTCATTCACCAGGCGCATGCCGTCGGCGTCATCCATCGCGATCTTAAGCCCGAGAACATCCTGATCGATCCGGAAGGGCAACCGTGGATTACCGATTTCGGTATCGCGTGGTCGACAGATCCGGAACATCTCACACGCTCTGTGGAAGCCGAGGCCGCCGCGGGGACACTCAACTACATGGCCCCCGAACAGGTGCAGGGGCTCGCTGCGGCGATGTCAGCTCGCACGGATGTTTACGCCCTGGGGGTCATGCTGTATGAGTTGTTAACAGGCCGGTTGCCGTTCGTGCCTCCGCCCCAGCATCCCGATCCGGCCGCCTATCTCGAAGCCTGCATTGTCCAGCAGCCTCCATTCCCGCCCCGGGCTTATGTTTCGGGCCTGCCACCAGCCCTCGATGCGATCGTGCTCAAGTGTCTGGCGAAAGAACCCTGGGAGCGCTATGCGACCGCGGAAGACCTCGCGAACGATTTGGACCGACTGCTCGACAATGAGCCCGTCTCTGCCGAGTCGCTCACACCACTGGCGCACGTCTGGCAGCAGTGTCGTCGCCGCTACTCAGCGGCCACCAGTTGTGGAGCGGGTTTGTTGACCCAAGCCGTGGTGGGTGCCGCAGGAGGCTTGATTGTCTGGGGAGCGCTCTCGTGGATCCTGAGTCCGCGGCGAGCCTTGCCACCACGGTCCACGCTCTCTCGGAGCACGCCTGTGGCTTCAGCCCTGATTGCGTTGGTTGTGTGCGTCGCGGTGTCCGCCGCAGCGTTGCTTCCGGCCTTTCAAGACTGGGAACGCCGGATGCAGGACGCTCAGTTCTGGTATCGTGGTCCCCGGGCCACAACGGCCCCGGTCGTGATTGTCGGGATCGATGCCGTGTCTCTGGATGAGTTCACGGAATCACTGGTCTCGCTGAGCCCCAAACTGGCCACGACTATTCAATACCTGAGCGACCACGGAGCCGCAGCGATCGGCATCGATTTTATGATTCCCAGCGCCGACGCTACGCTTCCTGAAATTCAACCCGGTGCCGTGGGCGATGCGGAAGTTTTTGGTCAGGCGATTGGCCAATCGGGGCGGGTGATTCTGCCCGTCCAGTATGAGTCGACCACGGCCGAGGGGACGGCCCAGCGTCTGGAACCGGTCCCACAATGGCTGGCCAAGCACGCGATTTTCCCGGAATGGAATGATCTGGGCGATGTGAATCTCACAGCCGACCGTGATCAGATTCTGCGCGAGCAGGTGCTCGTCACGGCCGACCAGACCGCGACTGTTCCGCAATTCGCGCTGGCAATTTACGGTCGTCAACAATCCTGGTCCGACCCCTGGCAGGCAGACAGCCCGCAAACGTTTCCTCAACTTCAACTTCCCACGCGGATGGTGGTCAACTATGTGGGGCCGGCGGGGACCGTGCCCGTGGTCTCGATGCGGGATGTGTTGCAAGCGGCACAAGATCCCAATGACCACCCGGAGTTCGCCCGGCAATGGGAGGGCAAAATGGTCTTGATCGGCACGACGGACATCTCGCTCGGCGATCGTCACCTTACGCCGTATTCGCGTCGCCCCCCCTTTCCCTGGTGGTCGGCGCTGAGCACGCCTCAGCAGCCACAAACGTTGGAAGACCAATGGATGGCGGGTGTCGAAGTGCAGGCCAACATTGTCGCGTCGCTGGCCGATCGGGCCTGGATTTTCCGCTGGGATTTGTGGGGGTGGATGGGCCTGCCATTTCTGGTGCTCAGCGTGGGTCTGGGGTGCGCCGCGGGGAGCTTGCGGCTCGGGCAGGTGCTGGGGCTGCTGTTCGTCGCGCAGGCGACCTGGTGGCTGTTGACATCGGCCATCTTCATGGCGGCGGCCATCTCGATACCCATCGTACCGATGTGGCTGGTTTGCTGCCTGACACCCATTTCGGTCCTGCTTTGGAGAGCCAGTCAGCGACCCGTTCGTGGACTCAGTACCGCAGTCCCGGGTCGATGGGGTAGACTCTCGAAGTTCACATCCGTTACCGTCCAGCCAACGCATCGGTGATCCATGCTGTCTGTGGAGTTATTTGAGCGCGATTCCGTCGTCTATGGGGTGGCCGCGTCGACACCGCTGGAAATCGGTCGCCGCGATCTTGCGCGACAAGAGCCCGCACCGTTCGCGCTGATTTCCACGGAAGGCCGCCACCGCCTGATCATTGTCGATTCCGAACGCAATTTGATCTCGCGGAAGCATCTCGTCATTGAGGAACTCGCGGGTGATCGGCTGCTGCTGAAAAACGAAACAGCGAATTCCCTGCTGCTCTGCGGCAGCGAAGCCGATCTGCAACCCTTGCAGCCACAAACTCAATGCGAAGTCTCGTTGCCGACCACGGTCGTCTTTCCCGACGATCTCCGCTTGCAACTCCGCTCGGAAGCCACGGAATTGCAGGGCCTGCGCAATGTCACCCGCGCCCCGGGCCATAAAGAAGGCAGCGCCGTAGCCGCGTTGCAGCATACTCTGGCACCGGCGGCGATTGTCAGTAATGACGGGTTCTTCGCCGAATCGCTGCTCATGTTGCTTGGCCGATTGGGTGACGGACTGCAAATGCAGACAGATGCCATCGAAGCGGAATGTTTTGCCGCCGAGCAACTGCAATCGTTGCTGGGAATGTCCATCGCCCAGATGGTCCCTTACCGCAATGGATGGCCACTTCAGGCTCATTCCGAATCGGAAAACCGCTTGCCTGCCCCTCCCGTGGAAATTCTGGATCATGTGGCGGCGAGCCGGCGAACCATGTGGAAGCGCCGCCGCGATCTAATCGCGGGGCGTTCCGGTGCCGGACGACTGATGATCGCGGCACCGGTCCTCGCGACTTCCGGGGAACTCCGCGGCGCTTTGTACGCAGAAGCGGAAGGACGTGGCCCTCGAGAGTCTGCGGCGAATGACCGCGCAACGGCCCAACTCGTGGAATTTGTGGCCACCAGTCTTGCGGCCACTTTGGCACGCATCCAGCAGCAGAAGGAAGTCGAACGCCGGACCACATTGTTTCAGCAATTCTTTGGCACCGCGTTGTCTCAAGAATTGGATCGCCAGCCCGACCTGCTCAACGGCCGCGATGCCGATGTCTCCATCTTGTTCTGCGATTTACGCGGGTTCAGCCGGTTCAGTGAAGCCCTGGGGACCGCTGCGACGTTTGAATGGATTCAATCGGTGATGACCGTGCTGACACAATGCGTGGCCGACGAACAGGGGGTGTTGCTCGATTATGTGGGTGATGAATTGATCGCGATGTGGGGGGCTCCTGCGTCCATCGACGACCATGCCGATCGGGCCATTCGCGCCGGTCAGCAGATGCTGGCCCGGTTACCGCAATTGAACGACCTCTGGCAACACCGCCTGGGTGCCCGCTTTTCGCTCGGCATCGGCATCAACTCCGGCCCGGTGCGCGTGGGGAATATTGGTTCCGAGCAGAAGTTCAAATATGGTCCGCTGGGAAATACCGTCAATGTCGCCAGTCGCATTCAAGGCTTGAACAAACAGTTTGGGACTCGGCTTCTGATCAGCGAAGCCACGGAATCACGCCGGAAAACCAGTTGCCCGGCCCGACGTCTGGGGCAATTTCGCGTCGTGGGGATCGATCAACCGGTCTTGCTGCATGAAATCCCCGAGCCCGATTCGCCCGCCGAATGGACACAATTGCAGGTCGCCTATCAGAAAGCCCTGGGACATTTTGAACGGGGAGAGTTCACCTCGGTGCTGGAGTTGCTTTCGGTGGCGTTGCGGATTGCCGTGAACGATCGGCCCTCGTTGTTGCTGCTGTCGCGAGCGGCGACGGCGTTGTCTCAAGGACCACCGCCCGACCATCCGGTCTGGAGTGTCACCGAAAAATAACGATCAGCCGCGAGCGGGGGACGTAAGTCCCCTGTCTTGCTCATGCGATCTCCCCGTCGCACGCTGAACTTTCGCAAGGCCGGTGACTGGCGAAACTGGTCTCCTGTTGAAACAATTATCTGAGTTCGCTCGATGTGCGCAGCGAGCATCAACGTCTGAAGGAACGAGTTCCCCATGAAGACTCTGTACGCCACGGGCTGGGCCTGTGCCCTTTTGGCACTGATTTCCACCGTATCTGCCGGTGACTGGCCGCAATGGCGTGGTCCCGATCGAACCGATGTCTCGACGGAAACTGGACTGCTGAAGTCCTGGCCGGAAGGGGGCCCGAAGCAACTTTGGGTCTACAAAGAGGCCGGTCTGGGATACTCGGGTGTCGCCGTGGTGGAAGGCATCATCTACACCATGGGGGCTCGCGAAGACGAAGAGTACCTGATCGCCGTCAGCGTCAGCGATGGAGCAGAGAAATGGGCAGTCCCCATGGGGGGCGGTCTCGAAAACAAGTGGGGTAACGGCCCGCGTGGCACCCCGACCGTGCAGGACGGCATGGTCTATGCCCTCGGCGGAACCGGCGTGCTGGTCTGTGCCGAAGCAGGCACGGGCCGCATCGTCTGGAAAAAAGAGATGTCCGACTTCGGTGGCAAGCGGCCCAACTGGGGATTCTGTGAAAGCGTGCTGGTAGATGGCGATAAAGTTGTCTGCACTCCTGGCGGCGACAAAGGGGCCCTACTCGCTCTGGACAAAAAGACGGGCGAGACCCTCTGGCAATCGTCCGACTTCCAGGACGGGGCGCAGTATGCCTCCATCCTGCCGATCGAATTCGGCGGACAACGACAACTGGTGCAACTGACCATGAAAACCCTGGTCGGCGTGAACCCAGAGACGGGCAGCATTCTCTGGAAGAGTGAATGGCCCGGGCAGACCGCCGTGATTCCCACACCCATCTACAAAGATGGCTACGTCTACATCACCAGTGGTTACGGCGTGGGCTGCAAACTCGTGAAGCTCGCAGCAGGGGCAGACCCCACCGACGTCTACGTCAACAAGAACATGAAGAACCATCATGGCGGCGTGGTGCTGGTGGGAGATCACCTGTACGGCTACTCCGATGGCGTGGGCTGGTTGTGCCAGGATTTCCTGACAGGGGAAATCGTGTGGAATGACCGTGAAGCTCTGGGCAAGGGGTGCATCACTTATGCCGAAGGCAAGCTGTACCTGGTGGATGAGCGCGACGGGACCGTCGTACTGATCGACGCCTCTCCCGAGGGTTGGAAAGAACACGGACGCTTCACACTTAGCCCGCAAACCGAGCAGCGCAGCCCGTCTGGCCGCATCTGGACGCACCCCGTGGTCTCGAATGGCCGGCTCTACCTGCGCGATCAGGAATTGCTGCTGTCTTACGACATTCAGGCTCAGTAAATCGTCCGTGTGCGAGAACACATAGAGCCCGACGACTGCCTGTCGTCGGGCTCTTTTACATTCAGGCGTCGGCGTGAACTATTTCGGAGTTGAGATGGTGTCGAGCTGGCGTGTGACTTCGGCCAGCACGCTCCGAAGTTCCTCGGGCTGAATGGGCTTGGTGATGTACCCATCCATGCCCGCCGCCAGACAGGTTTCCCGATACCCCTGAATCGCATGGGCCGTCATGGCATAAATGGGGATGCACTCTCCCGTGGCCCGTTTCTGTTCCTGCTCGCGAATCTGTCGCGTGGCCGAAAGTCCATCGAGGATCGGCATCTCGACATCGAGGAGTAAGACGTCAAACGGCTGAGCGGCCCAGGTCTCCACTGCGGCCTGACCATCATCCACGGTGATCACTTCATGACCATCGAGTTCCAGCAGACCCGCGGCAACCTCCTGGTTGACCAGGCTATCATCGGCCACCAGAATTTTTAACCGGCGAGTCGGGGTACTATGATCTGCGGTGGCCAGCGCGGAAGCGTCGTCTTCATCCAGCACAGGGGCACACAACTGCGCGACGGCTTCCAGTATCTCCTGCGGCTTGGCGGGCTTCGTCAGAGTCACCACATTCCGGAAGTCGCGCAGGCGCTCTTGTGCGGCCATATTCCCGGCTGGTAGCACGGCCACAACAGGCAGTTTCAAACCAAATGCCGGCCCGCACAGACGCTCGACCAGCTTGAGCGCTTCTTCATCGGCAGGTCGAACTTCCAGCAAGACCACTTGCGGCTTCGGACGTTGAGCACCGCTCAGCATCACCGCCATTAAGGTGTCTTGTGGGGTCCGCGCCGTGTCGACGATATAGCCTGCACTGCTCAGCAATTCGGCATGGGCCAGGCGTGCGGTATCGTTCTGAGCGACGACCAATACGGCTTGTCCAGTCCCGGATTCACCCAGTGGTGCTGCCGTCAATTCACTGGCCGTCAGCGGGATTTCCACGAAGAACGTGCTGCCCTGGTTGAGTTCGCTTTCCACCCAGATGCGGCCCCCCATGAGCGCAGTCAGTTGAGCCGAGATGGAGAGCCCCAGCCCTGTGCCCCCGAACCTGCGTGTGATGGAACTGTCGGTCTGGCGGAAGGCCTCAAAGATGGATGTCACCTTGTCTGCGGGAATACCGATACCGGTATCCTGCACAGCGATCAACAACTGTGGCAGTCCATCGCGAGACTGTGTCTGACGGGCAGAAACCGTGACGCAACCCGCTTCCGTGAACTTCAGAGCGTTGCCGACCAGGTTGACAATAATCTGCCGCAATCGACCGGGATCACCCACCAACTGACGAGGTAACTCGCTCGAAACATGACAGACCATGTCGAGCCCTTTCCGCGTGGCATTCACAGAGAGCAGTCGACAGGCATCCAGAATGGTTTCGGAGACTGGGAAGGAAATCGACTCCAGTTCCATATGCCCGGCTTCAATCTTGGAGAAGTCGAGGATGTCGTTCAGCAATGCCAGCAAGGAATGGGCCGACTCTTTCACGACGGTCAAATAGTTGCGTTGCTGGTTGTTGAGCTTGGTCGACAGCGCCAGCTCAGTCATTCCGATCACGCCGTTCATGGGCGTGCGGATTTCATGGCTCATTGTCGCGAGGAACCGGCTTTTGGCCGCACTGCCGGCTTCAGCCGCCTGCTTGGCAAGCTGCAGTTCACATTGGGCCTGACGGAGTTGATCGGCTGTCTGTTTCAACGAGAGATTGGACGACTGCAACTCTTTGGCACGCAGTTCCGCGGCGGCCGTGCGGTCTGCCACCCGTTCTTCCAGGTTGACGTTCAAATCTTGCAACTGCTGGAAGCCGGCCGCGTTTTCCAAAGCGGCTCCGGCCAGCGCGGCGATAAACTCGGCCAGCCGCACTTCCTCGTGTCCGAACAGTTCCCGCAGATGATTATGCGTGACATAAATGATCGCCGACAATTCCTCGCGGACCAGCACCGGGACGCACAGCCGCGAGGTGTCATCCACAGTCGGATGCGAACTCCCGGCAGTCGGGACACTGCACAGCGAGGTATTGGATAACGCCCGTCCTGTGGAGACCGCCTGTTGCACCAGCACCCGATCAAAACGAGCCGGAGCATCTCCAATGATGGGGAGCCAGGCATCTTCCACGGCTGGATCTGGCCGCAGAATGGCGCAGCGGTCACCACGCAGCAAGCGCATGGCCGACTGCTGGACGATCTGATAGATCACGGTGGGTGACAAGGCGCGGGCGATTTCTCGGCCCGAAGTCAGAATCGTATCGAACCGATCCAGTAAAGACAGACTCGCCGTCCGCTGGCTGGAACGATCGGTCTGCGATTCGGGAGTCAGATCCGAGAGTTCCAGCCATAACTCATCGGCCTCATAGGCGCACTTGGAAGCATCGCTCCACCCGCATTCGCGGCCTAGCCGTGCATAAGTCTGCAAGGAAATCGCCAGTTCCCGGCGCGCCTTTTGCCGACGTGCTTCCCGAATACTGTGCTGCAAACTTTCCTGGGCTTTATGCAGTTTCCCCTGATGTGCCCAGAACAACGCATACTCCCGGGCAATGAACGGTAGGTCGTTGCGGCAGAGCCAGCTATTGCGACGGGCACGCTGCAACATCTTCCAGGACTCTTTCCGGTACTCGTTCTTTCGAATTGGGGTAATGTCCGGTGAGGACTCGGCGAGATGCCGGTAGACAAAGGCCAGCCACGGCAGCACGGGGGTGGTGTAGGGGTTTCTCACGCCGGCCTCAACCGCCGCGGCCACGGCCTGAGACAGTGTTTTGGCGGACTCTTCCGTCAGTCCTTTGCGAAACTGCGTCACCCCTTGTGCGAACAGAACCTGTGAAGCCCCCTGGGCATCACGCCGCGTGCGAGCGATTTCTGTGGCCAGAATGTCGTCGGGCACACCTTCAGACAGGCAGCGAGACCACAGATCGAGATTGATTCCCGAAGCCTGCTCATCTCCCAGTTCCAGTCCTGATCGGTGGTTGGTTTGGGCTTCTTCCAAGGCCCCCGCATGATCGCCCAGCCGATACAACGATGCGGCGATCTGGTAGCGGGCAATATGCACCTGCCAGTAATCCCCGGTATATTCGAGCAAACGCACCGCTTCCCGGCAGATGCGAATGCACTCTTCATAGCGCGAGGCCGCATACAGAACGACGCCCTGATAATGCAGGGCGTGCCCCTGGCCCCATAAGTCGTTCAGTTGGATCCGCAGCGCATGAGATCGTTCGGCATAACGAATCGCGCGAGAAAAATAGGCAATCAGCGTCATCGCGGGTGCGTGTTCCGCATACGCATTCGCCAATTCGGAACTGGGTTGATAGTACTCGGCCAGATTCAACCCGCGCAGGTGCGACCAGAGGCAGATCTCCAGATCGCGACAGTACCAGCAACTATGCGCTACGTGGCTGTACAGCTTCAAGGCCAGCTTGACTTCCGCGGTCGGTTGCTGCGCGTTGCGATGTAAAAACCACCGCGGCAGCAGGGTATGCAACGCCTGAATGCACAATTCCCAGAAGAGAAACAGGAACACAAACACACGATGTTTCGGAACCTTGCGACCGAGCAATCCGAGCGCGGCCACAAAGTCGTCCAGGGCCAGTTCCATGTCGCCCCGTTTGAAGCTGACTTCCGCCAGTTTGCCGCGGATTTCGGCTTTAGACAACGAATCATCTGCCAGGTCTGCGGCTTGCTCAAACACCGCTTTGGCATCGGCATATCGACCCAGCAACAGCAGGGTGTCGCCCAGTCCCTCGGCAATCTGATACTGCAATCGTCGCGAGTTGTTCGCGGCACCGCGCACGGCAATCCGAAACTGTTGCTCCGCGACATCCAGCGCGTGCTGTTGGCGGGCCAGTTCCGCGGCTCTCAACGCGTAAGGTAATGCAGCCTCGCTGTCGCCTGCCGCATCAAAATGGTAGGCCAGCTCCGTCACCCGCTCGGGTGACGTCGCATGGAGATACTCGGCCGCACGTCGATGCAGATTCCGCCGCAGGGGTTCCGGCATTTGCGCCAGGACCGATTCGCGAATTTTATCGTGGACGAAGGCATAACTGCTGCCGTCGGTTCGCATCCAGATGAGGCGTCGTTGACGGGCGATATCGACCGCCTGCACGGCGGCTTCCGCGGTCTGATGGACCAGCTTTGCCGCCAATCCCAGTTCAAACTGCTTACCCAGAATCGCTCCCGAGGAGAGCAACTGCATGGTATCTGACGGCAGCAGTTCCAGCCGACGAGTCAACAGGACCGCGGCCTGATCAGAGGATTGCAGATTGCCATGCGCCAGGGGATTCAGCTCCCAGCCTTGCGCACCAACAATCAGAATCTGGTCTTCCACAAAACCGCGTAACACGGCAGACGCCATGAAGGGGCTGCCGTCCGCGATATTGATGATCTGCTGCACGGCCGCTTCCGGCAGCGCCCCCGCCATCGATTCGAGCAGCTGCTGCACCTCCACGGCCGACAACGGTGCCAGCTTGATCCACTCATGCGGTGTAATGCGACGCAGCGCATGATCCGCAGCGACGTCTTCCGAACGAAACGCGACCATCACCAGCACATGCGTGTTTGCCTGTGTCTGTTCCTGAGTCCAACGCTTCCAGCGGCGCAGCAGCTTGATGGTCAGCTCATCGGCCCATTGGCAGTCATCCAGCAACACCAGCGCGGGCCGGTCGATGCTCCCCAATGTGCCCAGGAATTGCGCAACGGCATCGATCGTGCGGGTTTCGCCAGGCAGTTCACTGGCCGTCGTCGAGCGGCTGTCGTCCTCACACCACAGAGACTTTAAACCTGGAAGCGCAGATGTCAGGCAGTGCAGCGTCTCGTCAGAGAGTTGACCGCGAATCTGTGGCAGAAGTTCCGGGGCAGATTTGGCGGCAATCAGCAGGCTCTCCACCACTCCCTGCAGCACCTGCATCGGGCATTGAGCGACTTCCGAAGTCCCATTTCCACGAAACACGGTCAGGCTGTTCGCGGCCGCCTGGCGGGCAATTTCTGCCAGCGTTCGCGACTTGCCACCCCCCGATTCCGCTTCCAGAAACAGCAACTCGGGATGTCCGATGCGAGCACGATCACACGCGGCCTGAACTTGTGCGATCTCACTGGAACGAGCGACAAAAGCGGGTTCGGTCAGCGTGGTCCGCAGATCCGACACGCCGATCACGACATTGGGTTCGGCAATCCCCGCAAGTAACTGAGCCGAGATCGCTTCCAGGTCATGTAACGCGGCGACGGCTGTCTGGTAACGATCGCGTGGATCTTCCTGTAACAGACGGCGGACCAGTTCATCCAGGGCGAGTGGCACCGAAGAATCAAAACTCCGAGGGCTCGGCGTGCCATGGGTCATGCGGGCCAGCAGCAGATCGCTGACCGTCTCTCCCTCGAACGGCGCCCGACCGCACAGGCAATGGAACAGGACGGCACCAATCGCGTAGAGGTCCGCCAATTCGGTCGGGTCTTGATCGATCAGCCCGGCCAGTTCCGGTGAAAGGTACCGGGCGACTTCCAGCAGGCGCTCGCGCTGCGACTCGTGAGCCACAATGACCGGCGGTGGCCCGAAATCGATCAACGTACATTGCTGATACTGGCCGCGCTCATTGATAATGACATTGCTGGGCCGGATGTTGCGATGCACCAGCCGACGCGCATGCCAGGGGATCACCGTGCGAAATAATTGCTGACCGAGCTGCACGGCCTGCAACACCGACAACGGACCCTCACAGAGAATCTGATTCAGGCTCTGCCCGGGTACATGTCGGCGGATGAGCAGCAGTTGCCCGGCTTGCCCCGCGACGTGCAGCAAGCCCCCGAGTTGCCCTTGCGTCATCCCGACCAACTGACGGGCCTCGTGTTCCAGACGCATCAGCACGCCGGGAGCAAAGACTTCCCGCGACAGACTCTGAATCACCACTCGCGCATCGGTTTCCAGATCCTGTCCCAGAAATCGGTCGACACCGGAAGAGGCCGAGAGCCGCTCCTGAACTTGGAAGCGTGCGGGCAAATTCGGCAATTCGGCCACATCACGTCGCAGTTCGTGTGCGGTGGCGCTGGTTGCTGAATTCGTCGATCGCACGGTGTCCGGCATGCTGACTGAGCAACTTTCCCTGCGGTTGATGCTCCACTCCCGGTGCGCAATCCCATGGAGGGTCTAAGAAACCTAGCTTGCGGAATACGATGCCCTCGCCGATTCGTTGCCATTTCGCGACATTTCTTGATCGCTACAATCGATAAAACCCGTCGATCTGCGAACGACTCTGGTGGGGTAATCCGCAAAATCCCCCGCACCTGTCTGACCGGCTCAAATCGGACAGCGGTGACGTGCCGATCCGGACATAGCCCGTGTCACGATTGATAGAACTCCTGCAAGGTCGCAATTCCGCATGGCTTCTCTGTTTTTCCAGATCCAAACACTCTCAGAATTTTCCCGACAATCTGCGTCGGGACGCTTGAATCCAGAATCGCCAGGGCACTTCAGCGGGCAGAGTAGAAGTACCAATCCATCTTGAGAGATGCTTGGAATCTGGTCAATTCCCGCACTCGACAGGAGACAGCTCGATGGTGAGCAGCATGGAATCATTACTGCTGGGATCGGTGATGCAGTTGACCCAGCAACTGGAGGACTGGCAGCAGCAGATCGATCCCGCCGCTCCGCCGAATGACGCCAGACTGCTGACGGACATCACCACGGCCATCGATACTTGCCTGGCTGACTGTGCCCGATGGGAACGGGAACTCTGCGATCAGGTCCGGCTGCTGCGTGAGACACAAGCCCGGTTTCGTGAACAGATTCAACCGTGGTTTGACCTGAGCGCCTGCATGCGGCATGCCCTGGCGAAACCCCGGGGTTACGCCGGCGACTATCAGATGCTCACCTGCGTCTATAATGGTCAGCCACAGTCTCTCGGCCTGGGGGGTTACCTCGACCGCTACTTCCTGAATTCGGAACTGGGGCGGTCGGTCCCCTTGCGACTCGAGATGGCACGACAGTTTCTGAAGGCAGAAGCGCTCGCCCGGCAAACCCTGTCAGTATTGAATATCGCATCAGGCCCTGGACGCGAATTTCAGAACGGCTGGGGACTGCCCGATGGCTGCCAGGTTCGAGTTGCCTGTGTGGATCAAGATGAAGCCGCGATCGATTTCGTGCAGCAGACCGTCGTTCCGACCCTGCCGTATTCGCTCGAACTGGAGTTCGTTCAGCACAATGCTCTGAAAATGGGGAGCGCCCGACAGAATGTCGAAATCTTCGGTCGCCGCGATGTCATCTACAGTATTGGACTTTGCGATTACATCCCCGACCGGCTGATGATCCGCCTGCTCAAGGGTTGGCGCGAGTCGGTCGCCGACGGGGGTACCGTGTATGTGGCCTTCAAAGATTGCGAGCAGTACGACAAAACCAAGTACCAATGGCTGGTCGACTGGTACTTCTATCAACGTACCGTGGAAGAGTGCCGCCAGCTCTTCGCCTCGGCGGGTTACGATGTTGACAAGCTGGAGATGACCCGCGACGCCACGGGCTCGATCATCAATTTTGTAGCCCGTGATCTGCCGGAGGTGCCCCTCACGCCATCTCCTGCCGAGACAGGCGAAGTTGAAAATGTCCTACCCGCGATTGTCTCATAATCTGTTGAGCGAGCCGGGGGAGCTCACTCGACATAGTGATACTACGGAAATTTCCGGTACCGAACTGTTACGGTAAGAGTTGCAGCCGCTGCCGCGCTAACTGCTCGAGATGAGCGAGCACTTCCTCGATGGTCATAACGGAGGAATCGACGATCTGAGCATCGGCTGCCGGGACCAAGGGAGCGCAGGCGCGCGTGGCATCACGGTGATCCCGCAACTGCAGGTCGGCCAGTAAGGAATTCCAATCGACCGACTGGCCCTGGTCGGTCAGTTCCCGCAAGCGTCGTCGGGCGCGTTCTTCGGCGGTCGCCGTCAGGAAGATTTTGCATTCGGCCTGGGGAAAGACTACGGTTCCCTGGTCGCGTCCCTCGGTCACCAGGTTGGCGTGTTCCGCACAGTGCTGCTGCAAGGCAACCAGTTGCTGCCGCACTGCCGGGTTGGATGCCACAATCGACGCGGCGTCGGTCACGGCTGACTCACGAATGGCATCCGAGACATCCCGCCCATTCAGCCACAGTTTGTTGTGACGGAAGACGATCTGCACAGAACCGGGAATCTCGGCGACCGCGGGTTCATCTGACGGAGTTAGGCCGCGGTCCAGGCAGACGAGCGCCACGGCGCGGTACATCGCGCCGGTGTTGAGGAATTCAAAGCCCAGGCGCTCCGCCAGCCGTCGCGCTACGGTGCTTTTGCCGGTGCCAGCGGGTCCATCTATCGTCACGATCATGCCAGCCTGCTGCTCTCGATGATATCGTTTTGCAGGAGTCACTCAAACACTTGAGAACGATTTTCAAATCCATCCCGCGGACAGCGACACAACGGGTAACCTATGGATCTCTGGCTGTCTGCTTTCCGCAATCACATCTTCTCCCTACGAAAACATGGTCTCAAAATCGCAGCTCGATTTCTGCCAGTTCATAGGCCCGCAGGTCGCAGATCACGGCATCTCCTTCCAGGACCAGTGCTGTCACAGTTTGCCCCCCCAGCGAGCGTTTGACCGCGGCAATGGGCGACTGAAACAGACGAATACGAGCCGCTCGCGCCCGGCCTTCTGTCTCGAGCACCCGCAAAACAAATCCGGTCGCGGTGCTCGCGGGATCTTCCCTGGGTGGCAGATCCAGCATATCGAGCCACTCCACGCCACGGGCATCGATGTGCATCAACCAGCCCGCTGTCCCTCCGCGAGGCGGCCCATGTTCGGTGGGCACAATCAAGGCCGGCAGCGTGGCTTCACGGGCGGCTTCGAGGGGGTAGGACTGATCGACCGCCACAGAAAACCGGAACTGCCGCCGCGATTCCCCATGCACGATCAGCAGCGAATCCAGCATTCTTGTGCCCGTTTTGCGATGAAAAGGCAGCCCATGCGGAATGATGGTCAGCCGCTCGGCATCATCGGCAATCTCAATGTACTCCGTGGTTTCAAAGCGATCGCCGCCCACTTCGCTGGCTTCATCCACCAGGCAGCGTGTCACCGCCGCCGCGCTGCTTTCCCACGCCCATCTCAAGCAGAAATAGTTATTCCACGGATCGCCATCGGGCATGACCACATTCGAGAGAGTGACATCGATATCAATCACCGGGCGATAACGATGCAGACGCGTGATCTGCTCGAAACCGGCCAGCACCTGCCCGGTCAACTGATCGACGATTTCACCTTGCGTGGCATATTCCTGGATGGCCCCCAGTTCCTGCACCAGCCGGTGTCCGGTGCAGCGCGTCTCTGCATATTGCGACTTAGTGGATGGCTGGCCCTCTCTGCCCGGGATCTGCCGCTCTCGAGGATACCGGAAGGAAACCAGTTGGCTGAAACGGTTCTGGCGCTTCAGGGGATGGCGGACCTGCCCGATGCCGCCCGTCTCTTCATTCAGCGAGACTTCAAAACGTTCGTTAAACACGGTCCATTCGTCGGTGGGCATGCGCGGCCGTAAACTACTGCGTTTGACCGCGGGTGGGGTCATTGGTCCCCCGTGCGGCAACCAGACAAATCCGAATCCGGGGACATCGACCAGCACTTCCGCAGGCTGATCACCGCGGGCCGGTTCAATCCCCTTCACAGTATCTGTGATCGCTGGAAAGGCAGTACCGACTGGCCATGGGACACGTATCCGGCGACCACACCGCTGCGGGTTCAGCACCATCACACCGGGCGCTGTTCCGGCCCCGTGCAGCAGCACACGCGACAGTTGTCGTGCCGCTTCCACTTCAAAGGCTGAGAGCCGCGCCTCGATCGTATCAGTGGGCTTGTCCCGCGAACCGTCTGGTCCTGCCTGCTCCAACTCCTGACGAAGCTGCTTGGTCTCGGCGTCATGTAAGGGCTGTCTCAGCAGCAGTCGCGATAACGACTGGCACCACAGCGCTTGAGAAAATCGCTGGCTGCGCAACACATGATCGGCATAGCGGCTGAGCGGGTCTGCTTCGCGACGGGCCACATGCTGCAACAAAAACGGGGCAAAGTAGTCGCCGGCAGGATGAGCCGAGATCCGCCCGGGAGATCCGCTGGCGGTGAACAACTGATCGAACGTAATGAATTTCCCCAGAACCGGCGCGTACTGCTGTGCGCGCCGCCAGTCTTCCAGCCAGGGCGTTTTCACTTCCGGCCAGCGCGCGAAGCAGATGGCGGCGACATGATCATTGTCCATGCTTTCCGCCAGACGCTGCGGCGCTCGCAAGTAGGTCGCCGCACCATCGGCAGACAACGGTATCCGGCTGAAGGCTTCCAGAATCGTCCCATCGTTGCCTTGCCACCGCATGCGGCTATGTTCCGCATCGGGATAGATGCCGTCATCGATGGCGACATGCATCGCCCCCACATAACCTAACTGCTGCAAGATTTGTGGCCAGACAGGCGAAAGGCCAAAGCGCCGGCGACCCCAAACTCGGGGAGCCTCGCCCAGAATCCGGCGAAAGGTCTCTTGCCCGGTGAGCAGTTGGTGTAACCACGATGCCATCGGCACCATCGGCACCGACGAGTCTTGTTGTTCCGCGCCGATGACGCAAATGCGATGCTCGGCGACTGCTGCGCGTAAGTCGTCGGCCACTCCGGGATGTTGGGCGGCAAGCGTTTGCAGATCGGTCCCTGAAATCAGCAGGTTCCAGGCTTTGGTCGTTCGGATCTGAGTGGCGAACTCCTCGTTGACCACATCGGGAATCAGCAGACACAGGTCAATCAGGTAGCAATCGACCGGGTAAAACTGTTCACGGGCCTCCAGCAGCACTTCAAATGCCGCTTTCAGATGGGCTTCGGCCGTTTCCTGGTCCTGCGCGATGATGGCCCGGGCCGTGCCGATGACCCGATTCTGAAAGCGGATTTCGTCGACATTGCCGAAGTTCCGCATATGCCTTGTCAGCAATTCGACCGACAGCCAGCACGTTCCCAGGGCCAGGCAGTCGCACACCAGATTCTTCATGCCCGATGATTCGGGGGCGAGATCGAGCGGCAGCAGGGCTGCCTGCAATAATTCCTCGCGATCGGCGATCGAGTCGAGCACGATGGCTTCGGCTTCGCGTGCCTTCTGCACCCACTCATGGGGGAGCCAGCTCGTGGCCGACTCGGGAATGATCACCAGCTGTCCACTTTGGGCATGCGGGGGATCATCGGCGCGATGCCACCGCGGCAGTTGGGGCATCTTGTGCAGAATGGCCGGGTGGAAGGCGACAGCGAAGGCGTTCAACAGCCCCGCAGCGGCCGATTCACCAAGATCACTGGGGAAATCTTCCAAACTGTGACAAGGAATGAGGATGATAACGTCGGTGTAGGTCATGCCTCGAATGCCTGCGGGGAGACTCTAGGGGATGAACTTGCGGTTTCGGCGGGTGACTGACGACGCTGAGCGCTCAGCACTTTTGATCTATCCCACGAGGGAGGATACAGTTAGAGCCGAAAAACTGGTAGCCAGCCCTCGTCACGAATCGGATGAATCGGGAAGAGTTTCATTTTTTGGGGAACTGAGGGAGTTCGTCGACCGTCGAAATATCCGTAGAACTCCCGATCTGCCTGCCTGCACGAAACGCGGATCAGACGGATCGTGCGGGCCATGCGCATTTTTCCGGACGCATGCCCGGTCGGTATCGACGAGTCGACAGGGGGTCTGTCGACGCAAATCGACTTCCTGCTTGACGTTTGTGGAAAGTGCGGAGTAGTCTGTCAGTAGGTTTCATCTCGGAGAGCCGCGCTCCTCTTTGTGGTCGTTCGACCATCGAGGTCGGCCAATTTGTGATTTCAATTTGGTGAATTCAAAGATCAGCACAACAATTCACGACAGCCAGGGCCTGCCTTTCCCGCAGCGGGAAATGAAGCAGACCGTGTGCCTGTGAGGCGTTGCGTTTTGCCACTTGGGTGAAGGAAGGTGACGTCATGGCGGAAATTCAAGGCGTCTGGGGTATTGAAATCGGTCAGGCCGGATTGAAGGCCATTCGCTTGCGATATGCCGAGTCGGCAGGCCAGGTGATTGCCGCGGCCTTCGATTACGTGCCTCACCCCAAACTTCTCAGCCAGCCCGATGCGAATCCTGATGAGTTGATTCGCCAGGCATTGGAAACGTTTCTGTCGCGCAATCAGATCGGCACTGACCTGGTCAGTATCGCGGTCCCCGGTCAAACCGCGCTGGCGAAATTCATTCAGCTCCCCCCGATTGAATCGAGCCGGGTGGCGGAAATCGTCAAGTACGAAGCTCGACAACAGATTCCGTTTGCCCTCGAAGATGTCGAATGGGATTTCCAGCCCATCGGAGCAGGGGCGGAAGAAAGCGGCTTTCTGATCGACGCCGAAGTCGGCCTGTTCGCGATGAAAAAGGAACAGGTACGGCATCATCTGAAACCCTTCCTCGACCGCAAGGTGGAAGTGGAAACGATTCAGATTGCCCCGCTGGCTTTGTACAACTTTCTGTGTTACGACCGCCTGGGTTTGCGGAAAGATGGCTCGACGGAAGCCCCCGAAGACCATACGGTCGTGCTCGACATGGGGGCCGATGCCACCACGTTGCTGGTCACGAACGGCAAGAAAATCTGGATCCGTAATGTGCCCGTCGGCGGGAACCACTTCACCCGCGCTCTGACGAAGGAAATGAAGCTCACCTTCGCCAAAGCCGAGCATCTGAAGTGCAACGCCACGAAATCTCCCGATCCCCGCGCGGTCTTCCAGGCGTTACGCCCGGTCTTCAACGATTATGTGTCGGAAATTCAACGCTCGATCGGCTTCTTCTCCAGCGTCAATCGCCAGGCCAAAATTTCGCGTCTGGTCGGCGTGGGGAATGGTTTCAAGCTCGCCGGCTTGCAGAAATTCCTGCAACAACATCTGCAATACGAAGTCGATCGTATCGACAATTTCAATGCGCTCGTGGGCGATCATGTCCTCACGGCCCCGCTGTTCCAGGACAACCTGCTCACCTTCGCGGTCCCGTATGGTCTGGCGCTGCAAGGTCTGAAACTGACCGAAGTGCATACATCGCTGTTGCCCCGGGAAATTACCGTCGCCCGCAAAATTCGCCGCAAAAAGCCGTGGGCTGTGGCCACCGCAGCCACCATTCTGTTTGGCATGGCGGCCTCGACCGCAGGCTATGGCAACGTCTGGCATTCGGTCAGTCAGGAACGGTTCGGCAAGGCGGAAACCGTTGCCAAAGATGTCGCCGCGGAAGCGGGTCGACTGAAGGGTGCCTACGGGTCGGAAGAGGGTCGCAACACCACGGCGAAAGCCAAGGGCGATAAACTGGTGAGCATGTTGCCCACCCGGGAACTCTGGCTGGAAATTTACAAATCGATCAATGAATGTCTGCCGCGCGATGAAGGCCAGCAACTCGATGAAACCAACATCGAGATGATGAACCGCATCTCGCTCGACAGCATCACCTGTAAGAAATATGCCGACCTGGGAACCTGGTTTTCCACGCTTTCGGAAGATGTCACGTCGTATATGACAGAGACGGACAAAGCCGCGGCCCCCAGCGGTCCTGGCTATGTCTTTACGCTCAATGGCCATCACTACCATCACGACAAAAGCAACTCACTGGGTATGGGGCATCCCTATGTGATCTCCACTCTCATGAAGAACCTCAATCGCGATTTCATCATCCGCACCGACCCGTTGGGCAGCGGCGAAGAAACCCAGACCGATGTCCGGCGGTTGGGCATTTCGCATGTGACGGAAACCTGGTCACCGCAATCCAAACAAATTCAGTTCTGGCCGAACGGCAAGCCTGGAGCGCGGCAGAACACGCCGGTCCAGCGCGGGTTCGCGGGCAACAACCCCGGTGCCGCCGCATTTGGCCCCCCAATGCCCATGCCCATGCCTATGCCGACCGGACCAGGCAACCCGTTCCGGCCCGGTATGCGAGGACCGGCGGGCGGTTTGGGGGCGGAAGCCGAAGGAGTCACCGTCAAGTTGATCCAACTGACAGAGTTCACACTGGAGTTCGCCTGGAAGCCGACGCTGCCGCAAGATCGTCCGGAGATTCCTGCGGCGGAACCGACGGCCGACAATATCCCGTCGGACACCGCGGTTTCGGCTGGTCCCGATCCCGCAGCGCCTCCGGCGGCAGCGACACCAGCGGCAGCGACACCAGCGGCCGATCCCGCGGCCACTCCGCCCGCCAATTGAACCTTGGCCAACCGTTGCTCTGTCAGTGTGTTTGTTGACGAAACCGAGTTCTGCCTGTTACGCCGCATGAGGCCCGATCATGGATAAGTTAGAACCGATCCTGAAACAGAAATTCTGGATTCTGCTGGGTGTCGGCGTGATTCTCACGATCACCGGCTGGTGGATGGCCACGGGAAGTCTCTCGGCTGCCATTACTCAACGCAAGGCCGATATCGAGTCGGCCGAGAATGGGATTCCCTCGGGAGAAATCCCCAACAACGACTGGACCAGTAAACTGGCGGAGATCAACACCCGTCAGGAAGAGATGGTGACTGTCGTTGAACGCCAGATGTGGGAGCAACAAGCGGCGACCATGTTCTGGCCCGAAAGCGTCCAGGAATTTGTCAGCCAACTGGAGTTTCGTGGCGAGTTCCTCGGGCAGGACGGTCTGGTCGCTCGAGATTTGTATCGCAGCAGCTACATTTTCTCGGCCCAGGAAGTCTGGATGAAAGTTCGGCCGATCATGCCAGATGGAACAGGCATTGTGCTCTTCCCGTTCGAGGCCATGCCGCAAGAAAAATGGGGTTCACTCGCTCCCAAATCTCCCGAAATCTGGGACGCACAGGAAGACTTATGGCTGTTGTCGCCCATTCTCGACGCCATTCGTGAAGTGAACGGTGGCGAAAATGGCACGCGATTGGATGCTTCCATTCATGTCATCAACAAACTGGAATTGATGGGCGGGGAACGCGCCACCGGGGATGCCGGTAGCGCCGCAGGTGCCGGAGGCGGTGGGTCTGAGTCTTACGATGGTGGTATGGGTGGCGGGGCCGAATCGATGGCGTTCGGCTCGGGCAACTCGAATCGTCAAACCGGCGGTAAAGCCGTGAAATCAGAATTTGCCCCCGAAGAAGAATTTGGAACAACCGGCCGCAAGGGTGGCGGCGGAGGTGGTGGCGGCGGCATGTTTGGTGGGAGTGCCTCGGGTGCGGAGTATTCTGCCGACGCTGGTGCGGGTGGCGGAGATGGGGGGGGTGGCCCCGCTGCCGTCCGTCGGTATGTCGACGATGATGAAGCCCTGCCCTACAAGACGCGTGCCTTCTATCTGTCGGTCCTCATGGATCACCGTCGAGTTCCGCATCTCATCGGAGAGTTGACGGCCGGTGGTAACTCTCCCTGGCCTATGGAAATCGTGCGAGTCCAGGTGGCCCGACAAAATCCCGATGACGCCACCGGACAGAGCATGGGCGGGAATGGCATGATGGCTATGGCTAACGGCGGCGCGATGGGCTCGGGTGCCCCGATGGGCTCCGGATTCACGTCCGACAGTCCGGACTATGCTGCTACGGCCGCGACTCCCACGACGGAAGACTACGGTTCCAGTGGCGGCAGTGGCGAAGGGTTTGGCACCCCGACCATGCCGGGCCAACTGGCGGGGCAGCTTTCCCTCGCGACCGCGCTGCAAGACCCCTTTGTCTCGAAAGTGACCATCGCCGGTCTGATCTACCTCTACAAGCCCGTGGCTCCGCCGACCGCTACCGAAGCCGCGACGCCTGAAGCCGAGACACCCGAAGCGGCGGCACCAGCTGAGATGACCGAAGAACCCGCCGTGCCGGCAGAGGCTGGCGAGGCGGTTGTGACGGAACCCGCGGATCCGGCGGCAGCCCCTACGGAACCAGCACCCGCTCCTGCCGCCGACCCTAACGCGACACCACCAACCAACCCCGCAACCGCAACCGCGGCCGAGGCGGGGGCGACACCGGTTCCAGCGGCACCGGCCGCAACCACTCCCACGGAATCACCCCCGGCGGCCCCCGCGAATCCGCCGGAATAGAAATCAGACCAGATCCGTCTTGTTCGCCTTGGAATAGACCCAGGACTTAACCTCGCCGAACCCCGGCAGGAGCATGATCATGAAAAAAATGATGGGTGGATTAAAAGGCTTCAACGCCAAGGAATTCTTCCTGAACCACGGCGAAAAGCTCGCCTTTGGTTGCGGGATTCTCATCTGTCTGATTTCGCTGGGCCTGACCAGTTGGTCGCGATATGACAAAACGCCGCAGGAGCTGGAAAAGAAGGCAACAGACGCCAAGAGCCGCATTCTGGCAACGACCTGGCCTGAGGAAAAGCGGGCCACGTTTGGCTTGAAAGACTTTGCGGGTCAGGCCCAGGAAGTTCGTGGGCCGTTGTCGATCACGAAGTACGAGTACTCCACCAACATGTGGTGGCCGCTGTATCGCAAACAGGAACTGGCGAAGGAAGCCGAACTGCTGGCGGTCCTCGATCTGCATGCCAAGGCTGGCACTGTGACGGTGGGAGTGCTGCCCAAAGCTCCCGCCATGGAAGGCCTGATGGCTGACGGCTCGGGATCGATGTCGATCGAAAGTGCGATGGCTGGTGCCAGTGCGGGAACAACACCGAAGGGCAAAGCGAATTCCGAGGATTTCGACGACCAGTTTTCTCCTGTCCGTAATCGCGCTCCCACGGGCCTCGGCGCAGCAGGCGCCATGGGCAGTGGCGGTATGGCGGCGCATGGGGAAGCCTTCGCCCCGCCCCCGTCTTCCGCCATGGCTGTCGCCATGGACAGCAGCATGATGGGTGGTGCTGAAATGGGTATGGGCATGGGGATGGGGATGTCCTCCGGGCTGGAGTCGCGCGGGGAACGGTTCATCGTGGTGCGTGGCGTCTGGCCGTTGTGGCAGCAGATGGAAAAAATGCAACGGGCCCTGAATCTGCAAACCATCAACGACGCCCGTAATTTCCTGCAACTGCTCGACTTTGTGCTGGAGCGTCAAATGGCGGTCGCGGGGACCGACCCCTGGGCTGGTGACTGGGAACAAGTCGACATTCAACGGGCGATGGACGTTCTGAACGAGGCCTCGGGTTATGCCTTTGATGAACTCGACCCGCAGATTATTGACCCGGTGATCACCATGCCGTTGCCGGAACGGCTCGTCGGCATCTGGGGAGATTACGCCACGCATCCGCGGATCGAGAATTTCAAACTGCCACCCGCCGAACAGGAACGCATTCAGAAGCTCGAAGAAAAACTCGTGCAAGAGTATGAACGCTTCCAGCTAGAAGAAGAGAAAAAGACGGTCCGGCCCAAGGGCTTTGCGGGTCAGCAACGCAACATTCGCTCGATGGCGACCACCATGTTTGAGAGCGACTACGGCAGCACTTTCGAGCAAACCATGCGCAGCACAATGGAACAGGATCCGACGATGCGGATGCAGATGCCCGACTTGAAGCATCGCCTGACCGCCGTCGGTCGCCTGCTGTTGTTCCGCTACATGGACTTCGATGTCCGCCCGGGTTTTGCTTACCGTTACCGCGTGAAACTGATCCTGCGGAATCCCAATTTTGAACGTCCGCTGGATCAGGTGATCGAACCCTCGGTTGCGGAAGGCCCGGATCGCGAAACGCCTTGGAGCAACGCCTCGAACGCCGCGGTCGTACCCGAATCAGTGAACTACTTCCTGGAAGTGGTCGACCGCGATCCCGTCAATGAACAACGCCCCACGGCGAGTCGTCCCCTGGCGAAAATGGATTTCTTCGAATGGGATCCGGTCGTGGGCACGATGATTCACGACACGGTTGAAGTGAAAACCTACGGACAGTTCCTGGGTGAGAAAAAGGAAAGTCTGCGGCTGGATGTCGCGGTCCCCTCCTTCAAAGACACCGAAGTGACCTTCCGTTCGGAAGATGTGTTTCTGGATTCGGCGGGTGATGTGCGCGTGGAAGCCGCGGTGCATCCCGATTTGAAGCTGCCCAAAGACCTCCGCGGCCGGGCGGGCCTGGTGCCGGAAGCTGTGGTCGTCGATGCGGCAGGTCAGTTGGCGGCACTCGATCCGACCAGCAATCGGACCAAGCGAAAATCGTTGACCGACTACGTGGCACGGGAACGTGCCCCTTGGAAAGATATTGAAAACCAGGAAGAGAAACCGGCCATGGGCATGTTGGATGGTGCCGCCATGCCCATGGGGTCTTCGTCCTCCATGGAACAGATGATGGGCGGCCCCGCGGCCATGATGGACATGCAGCAACCGCGCTCCAAGTCGCGCCGCAAGAACTCCCGCAAGCCGGGTGCTGGCAGCAGTTCCATGCCCTCCGATGCGCACGGTTCCGGTGCTCCGTAACGGATTTGAGCCAATTCCGCAGGTTCGAGACACCCGGCGAAGATCACTCGCCGGGTGTTTTCGTTGCGGCCGGGGCCCGGCTGGCGCATCAGGCCAGGATTTCGTGAATCACTCGTCCCGAGACATTCGTCAGGCGAAAATCGCGACCATTGAACCGGTACGTCAAGCGTTCATGATCGAGCCCCATCTGCTGCAAAATCGTGGCATGCAGATCGGGAATCGAGACGCGATCGACCACGCTGCGAAAGCCGATTTCGTCGGTTTCCCCGTAGTGTGTTCCGCCGCGCACGCCCCCGCCCGCCAGCCAAACCGTGAACGCGTGCGGGTTATGATCCCGGCCCGTGCCACCCTTTTGCACAATCGGCAAGCGACCGAATTCTCCTCCCCAGATGACCAGTGTTTCATCCAGCAGACCGCGCTGGGCCAAGTCGGTCAGCAAGGCCGCCACGGGCTGATCGGTTTCTTGGGCAAACCCGCGATGATTGTCGGCGATGTCTTTATGACCATCCCAGCTGCGCTCGTTCTCCATGCCTCCGCTGTAAATCTGCACGCAGCGCACCCCCTGCTCAACCAGCCGCCTGGCCAACAGGCATTGTTTGGCAAAATGCCCGCACTGGGGATGGTCGACGCCATAAAGTTGGTGTGTCGCCTGCGATTCTCGCGAAATGTCGAAGATCTCAGGGGCGGTCATCTGCATGCGATAGGCGAGTTCATAGCTTTGGAGCTGCGCAGACCATGCCGCCGCATCGGCAGGCGAAGGAGCATGCTCGCGCTGGAGTTGCCCCAGCAGATCTAACTGGCGGCGCTGTTGGCTGAGCGTCACACCCGGCGGACGTTGCAGGTTGTCGATCGGTTCGCCTTGGGGCTTCAAGGCGGTTCCCTGATAGACGCTGGGCAAAAACCCCGCGCCCCAATTCTGGGCATGCCCCTTGGGAACTCCACGCCCCAGGGTGTCGTACATCACAATAAACGCGGGCAAGTTCCGGCTTTCGCTGCCCAATCCATAGGTCAACCACGAGCCCAGGCTGGGAAAGCCCTGTCGCGTGGACCCCGTGTTGATCTTGAATAACGCCGGGGCATGATTGTTCGAGTCTGTCCAGCAGGAATGGACGAACGCCAGGCGGTCGACATGTTTCGCCGTATGGGGAAAAATCTCGGAGACCCACGTCCCCGATTCGCCCTGTCGAGAGAATGCAAACGGCGATTTCATCAGCGGTCCCACCGCGCCGGTAAAGAAGCCGGTATTGGGGTCGAAGCCTTCCAGTTCCTGGCCATCGCGCTGTGTTAACTCGGGTTTATAGTCCCAGGTATCGACATGGCTCGGCCCGCCATTCATGAAGAGCCAGATGACCGACTTCGCGGCGGGTAAGTGCTGAGCCAGTCGCGCCTGCAGCGGATCAGACATCGGTTGAGCCAGCAGGCGTTGCTCCTGTTGCAGCAAGGCCGAAAGCCCGACGAGCCCGCAGCCCATGCCCGCCCGCTCGAGAAATTGGCGACGATCGCGGTTCATGGCTGGTCGTTCCAGATCAGGTGGCGACATGGTCTTCCCCTGTAGTATCAGCATCTGTCCACGATGTCGCAATCGTTTGCCGCGGGTCGATTCCTTCTGCGATCCAGTTTAGCTACGCTGAAGATCTCTCGCCCGTGTGGAAAACGATCTGCTCATCTTCCCCGAAGGACAATTCGCATGTCGCTGCGCACTCTGTGTCTGTCTCTGCTGCTGGTGACAACTCTGACCTCGCCACCAACGGTCTTGCAAGCTGCGGAGCCCGTGGCGACCAAAGCGTTCATCGATGGGCAAGGGCCGGGCTGGAAGCTGATGACCGGTGACGATTTCGAAAATGTGAACACCGATCCTGACACGTGGACCTGGAAAGACGACCTCGTCTACTGCACAGGCCAACCCGTGGGCGTGATGAAAACCAAAACGCAGTACACCAATTTCGAGCTGGTGGCCGAGTGGCGACACCTGAAATCCGCGGGCAATTCCGGCATCTTCGTGTGGGCCTCGGCCGAGGCACTGGCGGAAGTCAAACGCGATGCGCTCCCTCGTAGTGGTATCGAGGTTCAAGTGCTGGATCATGGTTACTCTGAGCAGTACGAAAAAAGCACCGGTAAGAAACCCGACTGGTTCACGACCAACGGCGATGTCTTCCCGGTGGGTCAATCCAAGATGACACCCTTTCCGCCCCTGTCCCCCAATGGCTCACGCAGTTTCCCGCGCAAGCAACTCAGCAAGGGCATCAACGAGTGGAATCACTATTATGTCCGGGGAATCAACGGCGAAGTGCGGCTGTGGGTGAACGGCGAGGAAGTATCCGGCGGCAACAACTGCGAGCCGCGCAGTGGTTTTCTCTGCCTGGAATCTGAAGGCTCACCGGTGGAGTTCAAGAACATCCGCATCCGCGAACTGCCTTGATCGTCCGTCGAGATTTGAGGGGCCAGAATCGAGGGAAAGACGTGCGTTGTGATACTCGGAAATCGATTTGCGTGGGATTTCGGTTCCGACGTAACCCTGCCCACCAGCTTCGGTGGATCAGAGATGTCACGGCAAGGCCGTTGTAGCGGATTGTGCTCACTCGGACCGAGGACGAAGATCGAAGCAGACCAGTTCCTGTTCACTGCCGACCAGCAGTCGACCATCAACCAAAGCGGGCGACTGAAAGCAATGGCCTTCAAAGGCGATGATGGGCTCGCTGGTGATCGAGTGCAGTTCACAAGCATCCGGGCGTGCTGCGATGGATGCCAGATGACCATGTTCCCCAATCGCGAGCAATTGGCCGTTGACCAGGATCTGCTGACTTCGTCGCAAGTCCGACTTGTGTCTCCAGCAAAGTTTCCCCGTGGCCAGTTCGATGCATCTCAGGCTGAAATCGGTATGGACGCCATAGACGAAACCATCGTGGCCAACCAGCGAGGTGTATTGACTCGTCAGTTGACGCTTGGATTCCCAGACCTTTTCATAGTGGCCATCTGGTAAGACTCGCAGACACAGGCTGCCCGTGCCGTAGCTGCAGGCGAATACCAGATCGCCCTGCAGCAGTGGCGTCACGGCGTTTTCTCCATCGAGCATGCTCGATTCAAAGGGAAGGCTCCATAACACCTGGCCCTCGGCGGGAGTCACCCCGACGAGAGCTTCACGCGTGAGTACGATGACCAGTTCGCGATCACCAACACGCATGACACGCGGAGAGGCGTAGCTGGCACCAAACCGGGTACACGACCAGAGCACCCGGCCGGTCTCTTGATCGAAACTCACGATGCCCGATTCACCGCGCCGGCCCCCCACATTGACAATCAGATGGTGTCGCCAGACCGCCGGGCTATGCCCCACGCCATAGGTTCGTTCTGGCAAATCAAACTCGGCGTGCAGGTCGTGACTCCAGAGGGGTTCGCCATTTCGCAGATCGAGACAGGTCAGCCGTCCTTCTGCTCCCATCGTGTAAACTCGGCCTGAGTTGATCAGCGGTGTGCTGTAAGGCCCGCTGGTATAGGCCACCCGGCAGAGATACCCCGTTGGCTCGTCATGGCTCCAGAGCTCTCTCCCGGTTTCGAGTTCCCGGCAGGTGACAATTTCTGCATCGTCCCGGCGATAGAAATGAACAACGCGGCCATCCGAAACCACCGGCGAACTGTACCCCGCCCCGGCAGGGACTCTCCAAAGCATCGGTGGACCGGCATCGGGCCAAGTCGTCATCAAGGGCTGATCGGGAGCATGGCTGTCGCGTGATGGTCCGAACAAACACGGCCAATCGGTCAGAGTGACCTTCGCTCCAATCTCCGAATACATCGGCGAATTGACTGAGCGTGGAGGGATGGCTGGGGTCGCCACCTGGGTGTCCGTCAGAAATAACTCCGCAGGCTGATATGTCCTCTGGAAATGCCACCACGCTCCATACTGAATCGCAGCCAAGCTAATGGTAGAGATCAGGCACGTGCTGACGGCGACCCGGGCCACTCGTTTCATGGAACTTAACTGCCATGATGTCATTCGTCTGATGCACATGGATCGGGAGTGCCACCGAAGCCGGCGGAAAGCGTTGCACAACGGTGCCGACGCGAGTTTTCCGCGACACACAGGGGTATTCTCAAGGCCCCGGCGAGCGATCTCAAACTACTCATGGGTGAACTGGCGCGAATTCGCCGAAAGTTCATGGTGCCGGGGAGATGCTGTCGAAGGCGAATTCGCAGACCAGCATTTCAATTCGAACGGCGACACGATGAGCCGGTAGCTTGACGCACAAGCGTCGGCCGACGGGATCAGGACCGCAACAATCGATTACGAAATCGAGACCGCTGCGGGATAGGGCTGCCGGATCGTGACTTCCGGAGTCACGGGGCTCACGGTCTGTGTGGCATTGAGGCTGTCGAGCCAGTCATTGATTTCTGACCACGCCAGGTCTGGTCGCGTTTGCAGCAGGGCATGCGGACCATTCACCACGCGGAGTTCCAAATCGGGTCGCAATCGCTGGATTTGCACCCGACTCCGCTTGGGAATCACCAAGTCCCATTTGGCAGCCAGATACATCACCGGGACGGAGAGCGCTCGTAATTCCTCGCGAACATCAACCGTCATGGTCGCCCGCACGCGGTGAGCAATCACTTCAGGACACACTTCCCGCCGGGTATCTTGATTGAACGCCTTGAGTTCACGCTTGCATCGACCCAACAGCCACTGTGTGGCAGTGCCTTCCAGTTTCACCAGCAGCCGCACCATGCTGGCGGAAAACAACGCCGGCCACCAGCGGATGTACCAAGGCGTGGGACTGGTGACAAAACTTGCACACAGAATCACGCCGCGCAGGTCGGCGGGTTGCATGGCCGCCACACGCACCGCGAGGGGACCCGAGAACGATTCCCCCAGGATGTAAAACGGGCGTCCTTCGGGAAGTTGATCGCGAACGAGCTCAAAGAGTTCGTCGTATCCCAGTTGTTGCTCACCGGGATAACTGACAACCACCACGTCCAGTTTGTGAGGAGTCCGATCCACAAAGGGTGCGAACATCCTCCCGGTTCCATCCAGACCCGGCAGCAGCACCAGACAAGGTGCTGAGTTGGCGTTCTCGGCGACAGTCATCCCCACCTTCCTTGGTTAGGCCAGCCAGTCTTCGGCACTGGCCGATGTGTCACAAGCTGACTGCACGATCCGCAGCTCAGCACTTCCATGTCCTGCCCAGTGTACCGTGAATCTCCGAAAAATGTACCCGCGGATGGTCTTGCGGGGAAGTTCAACCAGAATGGTTCAAGATTTTCTAAGACTCCGCCGAGACGATCGCCGGATTCACGTAGCGTTCGGCTCGTCTTTTTTCTCGTATTTCCCTGCAATCTCACGATCACCCGCTCGTTTAACATACCGAAACAGCCTGTCGATAAGTGACCACGCGTACACACCCGGGCTGATTGCCAGCGGCAGAGACAAAGGTCGCCCAGTTCACCGACTGCCCACCAGCAACTCATCGATAAAGAACCTGTTTTCAAATGGAGTGCGGGTGATTGCGGAAAGCCAATAGCGGAAAGCCAGAAAGCCGCCGGTTTTCCCCATCTGGCTTTCCGCTTTTTGCTTTTTGGCTTCCGCTTGAGCGATTTGAAAACAGGCACTAACTCAACGCCGAGAGAATCTTGCGACAGGCCTGGCTTTTATTCAGCACATAGAAATGCAGGCCCGGCACTCCCTGCGCGAGTAGATCACGGCATTGCTGGATGGCAAAATCGACCCCGATCTCAAACTGGGCCTGCTTGTCATCCTGGGCCGCTTCGAGACGGGTAGCCAGGGCGGTAGGGATGGCCGCCCCACAGAGAGCCGTGATGCGCTTGATGCGAGCGAACTCGGTGATGGGCATCACCCCGGGGACAATCGGAATCGTGATGCCGAGGGCCTGGCATGCGTCTCGAAACTGGTAGAAACGGGCATTGTCATAGAATAACTGTGTGAAAATCGCATCGGCCCCTGCTGCCACCTTGCGCTGCAAGTTCTTCAGATCGATCTCCAGGCTGGGCGCTTCGGGATGCTTTTCGGGATAGCCCCCGACACCAATTCCCATTTCGGGAAAATGCTCACGAATCAGTGCCACCAGGTCGTTGGCATACCGTAGACCACCAGCAACCGGCTGAAAGTCTGTCACTCCCGCGGGAGGATCGCCGCGCAAGGCCATAATATTTCGCACGCCCACGCGGTGTGCTGTGGTCAGCCACTCCACCAGTTCCTCACGGGTGCTACCCACGCAGGTGAAGTGGGCCGTCGCAGGACGCTGGTACTGTTCCTGAATCTCACGACACCAGTCGATCGTTCGTTTGCTGGTCGACCCGCCAGCGCCATAAGTGCAGGAAATAAAGGCCGGTTGGTACGGTGCCAACTCGCGGAGAGTTTGACGCAATCCGTCATCGCCTTCCGGGGTTTTCGGTGGAAAGATTTCGATCGACAGACCCATCTGGCCCGGTTTGTAGATCTCCCGCAGAGACATGCTCCCGATACTCCTTGGCCGTGACAGAAAACGAGGTTTCAGCCACGGTGACGTCCGTAATCACTTCAACTTTCGACTTTCGCCAGCAGCATAACCGGATTCTGGATGCGCTGCCAACATGGTTGATTCGTGTGAAGTACCGCGGGATTGATCACGGAATTGCCACGAGTCGCCGGGAAATCTCGGAAGCCACTCGCGTCCACGTCGTCAGCGCAGGCTGGCTTTGCTAGAATGACGTAAAGGTGTCACAAAGGTTGCGTTGCCTTGGGCAATTCCCTACGGTATTGCGGGATTTCGTGACAAGCAAGGGGTCAAGGCGGCCCCGGTAAAGTCTCAACGTTCTGAAGGATACGACTCTCATGGCGACAGCCACGCTGGCCTCTCCAAAATCGGCTGCGACGGATAAACTTCCCTACAAAGTCAAAGACCTGACCCTGTGGGAATCGGGCCGCAAAGATATCGAACTCTCGGAAATCGAGATGCCGGGTTTGATGGCGTTGCGTGAGAAGTACGGACAATCGAAACCCCTCAAGGGTGCCCGCATCGCCGGTTGCCTGCACATGACCACGCAAACCGCGGTGCTCATCGAAACCCTGACCGCACTGGGTGCCGAAGTCCAGTGGTCCAGCTGCAACATCTTCAGCACGCAAGACCATGCCGCGGCCGCCATCGCCAAGGCGGGCGTTCCGGTTTACGCGTGGAAGGGACTGACCAACGAAGAATTCGACTGGTGCATCGAACAAACGCTGTTCTTCCCGGACGGCGAACCCCTGAACATGATTCTGGATGATGGCGGCGACCTGACCGCGATGGTCCACACGAAGTATCCGGAACTTCTGAAAGGCATTTGCGGCCTGTCGGAAGAAACGACCACGGGCGTCCATCGGCTTGTGCAAATGCACGCCGAAGGCAAGCTGGGCGTTCCCGCCATCAACATCAACGACAGTTGCACCAAGAGCAAGTTCGACAACCTCTACGGCTGCCGTGAATCGCTCGCGGATGGGATCAAACGCGCTACCGACATCATGGTGGCTGGCAAAGTGGTCGTCATTTGTGGCTATGGCGACGTGGGCAAGGGATCGGCACAGTCCATGCGCGGGTTCGGTGCCCGTGTCATCGTGACGGAAATTGACCCCATCTGTGCCCTGCAAGCCGCGATGGAAGGCTTCCAGGTCGCCACGATGGAAACCGCGGCCAGCCAGGGCGATATCTTCGTGACCTGCACCGGCAACGTCGATGTGATCCGTGGTGAGCACATGGACCTGATGAAGCACAACGCCATCGTGTGCAACATCGGGCACTTCGATCTGGAAATTGATGTCGCCTACCTGAAGAATCATGCAGGCATCCGCCACGATCGCATCAAGAAAGACAGCGAAGTGGGCGGGCCCGTCGATCGCTACACTTACGCCAACGGCAAAGCCATTCTCGTGCTCGCTGAAGGTCGCCTCGTCAACCTGGGATGTGCCACGGGGCACCCGTCGTTCGTCATGTCGAACAGCTTCACCAACCAGGTGATGGCACAACTGGCCTTGTGGACCGAGACCGACAAATACGAAGTCGGGGTGCATCTGCTGCCGAAAGAGCTGGATGAAGAAGTCGCCCGCCTGCATCTGGACAAGCTGGGGGTCAAACTCACGACCCTCACACCGAAGCAAGCGAGCTACATCGGCGTGCCCGTCCAGGGGCCCTACAAACCCAGTCACTACCGCTACTAATTCGCGGGGAATTGCCGATAACGGTTTGCCTGGAAACAACTTACAACATCCGCGACCACTCTCTTGTGGTCGCGGGTGACGGCCGATATACTTTCCACCTCGACATGCTCAACAGAAATTGTAAGGACTTCAGTCATGCCCAAGAACCAACGCAAAATTAACCGGGCGAACCACGGCAAGCGGCCGGCGAGTTCCAAAGCCCGTAAGGCCAAGCGTCGTAAACTCTGCATGTAGTTCACGACTGTTATCAGAATTTCTGCTGCAGCCCGGATGACAAAAAGTCTTCCGGGCTGTTCGCATTTTGCCCCACTCCGAACTTCTCAAGCGGCGCAGCGCGTTTCCGTCTTCCGGCTCTTCGAGCTGCTCCCAGCCTCATACGCGCCGCATAACTCCCTTATATTCAAGCTGTTATGGCGATCCATCACCGCAATTTCCGCCGCGACACCATGACGATCTCGCCGAAAGATTTCGGGCAGATTTGGTAAGCTCGCCGGATTGTAAGGTTCTATCCGCAAACTCCAGCGAAATTGCGTCGATACCTTTATGGCAGCCAAACTAGCCTAAAGTCTGGGCAAGCCAGCGGTACACACATCCCCACGCTTGGGGATTTTGCTTTGGACAGACTCCGAAAAGGAATTCGGACCATGAAACGCCAGCGACTGATTTTGCCATGGGGACTGTTGCTCACCCTGGCGACAGTGTGCTCTGGGGCGACGCCTGATGGTCTCGTCGAACAAGATTCTGCCGATGCTCTATTTTCCGCTTACGAATCTCCCGCCGTTCCCGGAGTCGTGGAGATGCCTCCAGAACCCGACGAGGTCACCGACCTCGCTCAGGACAAGCGGCTGTACGATCTGGAACTGCGATTTCAGCAACTGCAGCAGCGGTTCGATACAGAGTCTGGTCGTGCCACGCTCCCCGCGACGCTCACCACACCACAGCCCGCAACCAAGTTCCCCACCGCCAATCTGAATGGAGTTTTTCAAGCCGACAGTATCTGGTTCCGGCAGGACGAAGAGAACCGCGATCAACTTGGCGATATACAGGACGGTGCCGGCTTTCGACGCACCCGGTTGGGTGTCAGCGGAGCACTTGCCAAGAATGCCAACTACTTTCTGCAGCTCGATTTTGCCTTCTTCGGCAAGCCCACATTTACAGATGTCTGGGTGGAAGTGACCGATGTTCCCGGGTTGGGAAATGTCCGTGTAGGCCAGTGGAAACAGCCTTTCAGTCTCGAAGTCCCCACGAGCTTTCGCTATCAGACATTCTGGGAACGATCGGTCTTGTTTCAGGCCTTTGAACCCTTTCGGCACATTGGAGCGGGCTTTTATGATCATAATGCGGATGAAACGCTGACCTGGGCGGTTTCGGCCTTCCGCGTCGGTCAGGATCAATTCGGTAACGATATCGGCGACCCGGGTGGCTGGTCGACGGCGGGACGCTTTACCTATCTGCCGTATTACTGTGCCTCGGGCCACAGTTTGAATTACTTGCACCTGGGTGCCGCGGGCTGGGTGGGCGATCCTGCGAACAATTCGATGCGGTACGCCACAATTCCCGAGGCCTATGTGGGAGCCTATGGTGTTCCTGCGGGGACTGTGCCCGGCAGCAGTACCGTCCAGGTTCCCACCATCGCCAATGGAACGCCCCCCTTCGTCGATACGGGCACTCTGCCCATTAACATGTTTGTGCATAATGGCGTGGAAGCGTTATGGGTCCATGGCCCGTTTTCCTGGCAAACCGAAGCGCAGATCGCGAACGCCTCGATGATTGGTGGTCCCACGTTACAGTTCTGGGGCTATTATTCGCAGGTCAGTTATTTTCTGACCGGAGAAAGCCGCCCCTACAACCGCAAGCTGGCGGTGATGGACCGCGTGGTGCCTTTGCGTCCCGTCCTGATTACGGGCAACGAACAGAAAGGCCCCGGAGCCTGGGAGTTCGCGATCCGCTCATCGTACATCGACCTCAATGATGCCACGGTGAGTGGCGGAAGCCTGCATGATCTGACCATTGGCATGAACTGGTATCTCAGCGGAAATCTCAAATTCCAGTTCAACTACATCCACGCCTCGCTCGATCGCGAGCCGTTCGATCACAACGCGGCGGATATCTTCGGTGTCCGCTGTCAGATGGACTTTTAACGCGCGGCGTATCGGGCCGAACTGAGGGATAAATACGTCTCTGTCAGTCTGTGCCCTGATGGCGCATGAGTGTTTGCAGAAAGCAGAACGCCAGCCATCCGCCAGGATTCGACTCTCTGGCTTTCCGCTGTTTGCTTTCTGCTGGAATGACCGCAAAACAGCTTCTGAGAGGACTGCCACTCACGACGCCGTGGCCTCCAGCAGGCGTTGCGGCCATGTCTCCGGGGCTGTTTTACTCAGCCAACCCTGGATGCCACAGGCTTTCCAATTGGCCAGCAGGTCGTGCGTGACCCAGCCCGAGAGACCCAGCAGCACGGCTGACGGAGATTGCTCCCGGACCTTGAGCACACGCTCGCGCAGCAGCGCTGTCCACGGTTCGACATCGATCACCACGACGTGTGCGCTCGCGGCAGCATCTTCGCTGTGGATAGCATTCGCGGAGAGGAGTTCAGACTGCACCGCTTCACGCAAAAACCGGTCGGGAATCTGCAAGACAAAGCGCAGTCCTGAAAGATCGACCGGGGTCGCATATTCCTGGCTCCACCGCCAGATTTCATCTACCGCGGCGGTCCAGGGGCAAGCCGGAATTGTCGATCCCGTCAGTGATTGCCATTCCAGCTGCAGGCGGTGTTGTGCCTGTTCGATAGTCACCCGAAAACGGGGTGGCCACAGCGACCGACTGCGCCCATCGGCGGCACACCAGGCACCAGAAACACAAACAATTCTGGCCAGCGGCAGGCTCGACAAAAGTGTCTGGATCTCCTCGGGAGAGTACTCGTCAGAATAGTTCTGCCAGACGACAACCAGGTCCGGATACTCTGACAGGTGTGCCAGTGGGGTTCCCTCGGTCAGTCTCCGGACCTGCTGACGACTGCGTAGGCCTGGCTGCTCATCCAACCAACGCACCAATGGCTGGAACTCGGGCGACTGACGGTTGCCTACTTCCAGGAGGTGGCACGGTCTGACCATCATGTCGGGTCCTCGCTGGACTTCCTGGGGGAACGGCTGCGAGGTGTCTTCGGCGGTGCGGAACGTTCCGGCGAGATGGGCTGGCTCGCGGACGCCTTGCTTGTGTCACTCTGATCGTTGGAATAGGTCCGTCGGAGTTTGACGCGCGATTCAACCAGCGGACGTATCTGATTCACTCGGCACACGGTATGAAAGGCACAGTGCCCCGTGCAATTGTCGTCCGCATTTTCCACGACGAACTCTCCACCACGCAGTCCAGCCACGAGTTGAGGAATGGTCTCGTCGACAATCTGCTCGAGCGCCGTCCAGGTGGCTGCATCAATCGCCTGGAATTTCGCGGCGTTACGCCCCGGCAATCCCGAACGAAACCCCGTCTCTTTCAAACACCAATACCCCAACTGATACGGGCTGGCATCGGCAGGCACCAACCCCAGGCGACGGGCCGCCACGGCATACAGCACCAGTTGCAAACGCCGCCCCGCTTGCTGATCGGTCTCTTTGGCATCGGGTCGCCGACCGGTTTTGTAATCGATGATGGTAAAAACCGGCTGACCCGAGACGCGGCCGATATCAATGCGATCGATCCGCCCCCGCAGCAGCACGGGCTGGTCTTCGCGACCAATCTTGAGAGGCGGATGAGCGACCTCGGGTGCCAGATGCGGCACCGTTCCAAAAGGGACTTCCGGCGCTGTTTGCCAGTGTGTCGCTGTATCCCAATGCTCCGAGATTTGTGCCACATATTCCTGAAACTGTTCGGCATAGGCCCCCGACCATTCCGTGAGCAGTTGCTCTTCGATTCGCAACAGGGCCCGCTCAAGGTCGGACTGAGTCGGTTGCCTTTGCAGTTGCGTGGTGACTAAATCGGTGAATCGCTGACCCAATTCCGCAATGAGGTGATCTTGATGGAAATGGTCCACCAGCCGCGACAGCACGTCATGCACAACCACTCCGCGGCGCAGATGATCGGTCCCGCTTTCGACGTTCGGCACCGGTTCGATGTCGAGGACATGTTCCAGCCAGAAACGGAAGGGGCAAGTGGCATAGGCTTCCAGTTCCGTGGCGCTGAACTGGCGTTGTTGATGAAATCGTTGCGAGAGAGCCACCAGATGCCCGGGGTGTTCCAGCCGCCCCTCGTATTTTGTGAACCCGGAGGTCTCGAAGCGAGCGTGTGCCATCTCCACCGCAGAGAGCAGATTTCGCGCAGTGGAACGCGTTTCAGCCTGCTCAGCCAGGCAGCGGAACCAGCCCGACTCTCCGCGGAGTGCCGCCTGCATGGACAGCAGGCGTGCATCGGTCGTGGAGACCGAGCGCTCTGCGGCAGGAACAGGGTCAAGTTGCCCGGCGGCTTGCACGCGAAATGCGCCCGGTGACCATAACGACTGAATGGCGGAAACATACGGGCTGGAGAACTGAGGTTGGCCACGGCCATCAACGGCAGAATAGGTGAGCGTGACACATTCGGTGGCACTTAACATCAGTGTCGCGAAAAACAGGAGTTCTTCCTGCTGATGCCGGAGGGCATGCCGCAAAGGGACTCCCAGTTCGACAAAATGCCGTCGCTCGGTCTCTGTGAACAAGCAGTCGTCGCGATGCCGGCGGGGAAAGCTGTCTTCGGTCAAATGGACCAGAAACAAGTAAGGGACTTCCAGATGCCGGATTTGTTCCAACGACAAAATCCGGATCGCACCGGCGGGCTCGGGCAGCGGTTCGAGCCGTTCCTCTGCGAGATAATCGCGCAATTCAGGCAGCAGCGCGGCCAATTCCCAGCGCGGGACATCTGACAGCGATTGAGCTTCCGCTAAGGCAGCGTCGCGCAGACGTCTTTGCCAGGACTCCCAATGCTGTGTGCGGCGCAAGCGGCCCGGGTCTTCCTGCACACTCGGGCCTACGACTCCACACACCGTGAGAAGTTGGTCGAGCACCGCGATCCATTCGCCAAGAGTCTGGGATCGCGAGAACGGTTCCGTGACACGCTGAAACCACGTCAGACACCGCAGGGCGGCCTGATATTGCTCCGCATTTAACGGACGCTCTTGGGGCACATCGGTATCATCCACATCAACAGCAGTTGCGACAGGCTGGAAGCGTGTACTGGCGCGTTCGACTGCGGGGAGAATGTCTCGACGCCCTTGCGATAATCGCAGGCCCCGCAAGACCCGATCGGTCTGTCGCACATCCTTCACCCACTCTCCCGCATAGTTCCCGGGTTGCAGTGCGGAGGACCCCAGGACCGTCATTAACCGATCAAATTTCCAATCTTCGAGTTCATTCTGCAAAACCGCCAGCAGGAATTTGATGACCCCGCTTTCCCGTAACGGCTGTCCCACTTCACACCAGACGGGCAACCCCGCCGCGGTCAGTTCCGCCTCACAGCGTCTGCCATATTCATTGACCTGACGCATCCCGATCGTGATGTGCTGGGGCGGAACGCCTCTGGCCAGCAGGCGTTTGATTCTTAGTGCGACTTCGGTTGTTTCACTTTCGGTTCCCAGGCAAGCCACGGCTTCCAGACCGGTACAATCCTCTGCCGGCGTGATCGAACGGGGATTGCTGAAAAGCGAGCGGCATAACGTCTGCCGCGCGGGTTGCCCCCGTTCAGATGCCGGCAACAATCGAGTTCGCAACTGAGGGATGTGCCGCTGCAAAGTCTGCGTGGCCACCTGCGATTTGGCGAAGAGTTCTTCCCGCTCACCCGCGGGGTTTCCTGGCAGCGTGATCACCAGTGAGGGGCAGTGTTGGGAAAGTTGCTCGAGGATCTCGTACTGGGTGCGGGTGAAGTCTGCAAATCCGCTGACTCCGATCCAGTCCCAGGCACTCCATGCGGGGCAGTGCCCGTCTGCCAGCCAGGTCCGAGCCAGCCAGTAGCGTCCCTCGGCGTCGTACCAATGATTCGCCAGGAGTTGCTGCTGATATTGCTGATAGATCAGCCCCAATTCCCGATCGCGCTGCGTGACACGTGACGATTTCCCACAGGCAGAGAGAAAGTCTTCCGGCCAGACTTCTTCGCGCTTCACCTCGGCGATGAAACTGGAAACGACATCCAGAAAACCTGAGGTTTGCGCGGCTCCCGCAAAATGCTTCAGCTGCTGTTCGCGATGCAGCCGTTGCGTGATGCGTCGTAGTAGCAAGCGACGAACCGTGGAGGAGATTTGCGTGGCAGGGTGCCCACCCGCTCTCAGAATCTGCTCAGCAAAGCGGTCGAATGTCAGCAGCGGTGGAGCCAAGCAGACCGACTGCAATTCGGCCAACAGATGACGCGACCACTGCTTCTGGGCGCGCGGTGTTGGCACAATCCATAAGGTCCGGGGCAACCGTCCTGCGGAACGGCTCGCCTGGAGTGCTGCCACACACTGGGCTAAAGTCGCGCGGTGCTGCACCGCGGGATCGAGACCGAGCAGAAGTTGGTGTGAGGCGTCCATGACCAGGGGGCATCCTTATATGACCCTGTCATTGTAACGCCGGAGGCCAGCAGAACTCATCCCTTGGGAGGGAAAGGACGTTTCGGACCCGATTGCACCTGGAAAATGGGGGCAATCAGTAATTGCAGAATCTCACCGGCCGGCAGGTCATCCGTCTGGGCCGCGGCTTCCGCCTGTTCTGCCAGCGCGAGGTCACCTCGTTGCCGATAACATTGGCTCAAACCCAGTAAGGCCCGCTGATTAAACGGACTCGGGAACAACTCGGCGGCTCTGTTCAGTGCCGGAATCGCCTCGTCGAACCGTTCGGCCTGCTGCAACGCTTCACCGCGTAGAAGTGCCGCAATGGCTTCAAAAGGACCAGGATTCGGCACGGATTCGATCTCCGTTAACGCCCGAACCGGAAGCCCGATCTCCAGGTATCCCTCGGCCGAAGCGAGCCGACGGACAATCCGTTGTGAGTCGCGAGGTGTCATGATGTGGTTGCCTTCCCAAAACGTTGTGAATCAGGAGTTGCGATCTGACAGCCGACTGTGAAGCAAATGTCGAGCCGCCAGAATCCAAAACACGATGAATCACGTAACTGCATGTACTATCATCACTTCAGAAAGATCGACTACGCCGGCGATTTCCCAGTGGATTGTCAGAATGACATTTGTGTCGCTCGAAGGTTCACAACTTGCATTCCTGAAAGGGGTCTACCTCCCCCCAATCATACGGGCTGTCCAGAGTTTCGCCGACCGGGAATCGGGTGGTCATCTTGCGGTTTTCGATCTCGATTGCCCAAAAAATGGGCGACCTGGCCCGGCCAACACTTTTTGACGTTGTCGCACCAGCGACGGGTGTTTGGCAAAATTCGCCCGCATCGCCTGTTTGAACCGGCCACAACACTCGGTGCATGGGCGATTTCTGATACACAGACTTGCGATGACGCGCCGTTCTCCGAGAATAGCAGCGGCCCTACCTCCGGGAAGCACGGCATTTCCGTGAAGCCGAGTTGGAAGCGACCCGAGAACGAGCCAACACAACCCGGTTGCCAGAACGTAGAACCTTCACCATTCTCGCATCACGGACGTTTAACGTGAGCTTCGCCGATCAGGGACCGACACGATTGAAATTCTGACGTTTGTGCTGGGCTGTCTGCTGCCAGCCTTCTGGGTCTCTTTCCTCGGCGGGTTTGCCATGCGTTGGCTGGCGCCGCGCTGGGGACTAATCGATCACCCTGCCGCGCGGAAAGTGCATGTGACGCCGACACCATTGGGTGGTGGCATTGCCATCTGGTGTGGTGTGCTTGGACCATTGGCAGTCGTGACAGTCCTGGTCTGGGGGTTTCCCGGAGTGGTGGAGCCCTGGATTCCGGGTCATCTGAATGTCTATTTGCCGGGCGCAATCGAACGCTTACCTCAATTGTGGGCGGTCCTGGGTGCTGGCACCGTACTCGCCGGACTCGGTTTGGCCGATGATTTTCGTCCCATCCCGTGGCAACCCCGTCTGGCGGTGCAACTGCTGAGTGCGACCCTGGTGGTATGCAGCGGCGTGCGGGCCAGCTTCTTTGTAGAGAGCCCGCTGATCGGTGGCGTGGTCACGGTCTTCTGGTTCGTGCTGTTGGTGAACTCATTCAACTTCCTGGACAATATGGACGGCCTGTCGGGGGGCATCGCCTGCATTGTCAGCGGCATTTTCGCGGTGATGATGCTGGGTATTCCCGGGGAGCCACGCTGGCTGGTCGCAGGGTTCTTTCTGATCCTGGCGGGAGCGCTGCTGGGATTCCTGCTGCACAACTGGTCTCCTGCCCGCATCTTCATGGGCGATTCCGGAAGTTATTTCGTGGGGTTTTCGATTGCAGCGATGACGGTTCTGGGCACATTTTATTCGCCAGAGGTGGGTCACCAGCATGTCATTCTGGCCCCGTTGTGCGTGCTGGCGGTCCCGTTGTATGACATTGCCTCGGTAGTCTGGATTCGCCTGCGGGAAGGTCGCAGCCCTTTTCAGCCCGACAAACGACACTTTTCCCATCGTCTGGTGGCACTGGGTTTTCGCCGCGTGACCGCCGTATTGACGGTGCATCTTGCAACATTCACCACGGGCTTGGGGGGCCTGGTGCTGTATGCCGTCTCCAGTTGGACGGCCGCGATGCTGCCGGTGGCGATTGTGGTCTGTGTGATCTTGATGATCGCGATTTTGGAGCAATCGCCCGGGCCGGGGGCCTCTTCGTGAAGCCTTCCCCCGCCCGAACTCACACCGTAGGAGATCCCCTACACGATTGGGTTCTGCCTGGCGTGCAAGCCTTGGCCGCCGGGTTGCTGATGACGATCTGGTGGATTCCGCCCGAAGCCGCCGTCGACGGGGACACCAGTTGGCGCGCCATCGCCTGGCTGCTGCTGGCTGTCCTCTGGTCCCTGCACTTGAGCCTGTCCCGTGTGGCCTGCGGGGTTTCGCACAACAGATGGAACGGGTTCGACGTCTCTGTGGCCCTGATCGTGGGCGGACATGTGGTCGGTGGCTGCCTGGTCTTGTTGACAACGGGACAAAAACGGACGTCTGCCAACCTGCTGGTGGAATGGCTGGGACTGGCGGCGGCCTGGTGGGTTTTGCGGGGTCTGGCGGGAGACCAGCGGTTTCGTGATTCCGTCACCCGCATGATGCTGGCCGCTGCCATCACGGCGGCAGGCCTGGGAGTATGGCAACACGAAATCGCCTTACCGGCCTTGGCCCGTGACTATGGCCCGCGGATCGCCGAGGCCCGTCGTGTTTTAGCGCAGGGCCAAAGCAGTCCGGTTGTCCGCGAGTTGGCGGCCGCAGGCATCCCGACCACCGAACCCGGACTGACGTTGTTTGAGCAACGGTTACTGGCCAGTCGCGAACCGTTCGGCATGTTCGGACTGGCGAATACCTTGGCCGGACTGTTGGCCTCGGCAGGCCTGTGGCTGTTGTCGTCGATGTCTGGCCGGAACTTCGCGCTGAACAGTCGCAGAGGCATCACGGCGGCATCGGGTCTGGTGCTAATAGGGTGGTGCCTGGTTCTGACCAAAAGCCGGTCTGCCCTGCTGGGACTGGTGGTGGGGCTTGGATTCTGGGGCCTGACTTGGTTGGCAAAACGTGGAACCTGGCGACTGACCACACGCCAATCTCTTTATCTGGCCGGCGCGGCCAGCAGCATCGCCGCCTTGCCGATGTTGCTTGTTTCCACCGGTGCCTGGGATTGGCAAGTCTTGGCAGAGGCCCCGAAATCGCTGATCTATCGCTGGCAGTATTGGGTGGCCAGTCTGCAACTCATCCGGGAATCTCCCTGGCTGGGTGTGGGACTCGGCCAGTTTCGGCAACAGTACCTGCGCGTCAAATTGCCCGCGGCGAGCGAGGAAATCGCCGATCCGCACAATCTGTGGTGCGATGCCTGGCTGAATGGCGGAGTCCTATCGATCATCGGACTGCTGATCGGCCTGGGCTGCGCACTAAAAATGCTGAGCCGATCCGCCCAAAAACCGCTCGCAGGACCAGCGTCCTATCAGGGTAATCACGAAAAATCTCGATCCACGCCCAACAATTCCGCAGCGGTCGCCGTAGTCGGAGGCAGTCTCCTGGCGACCCCCGTGCTCCTGCTGGTACAAGCAGCCTTGGGAGCCTGGGACGATCGCCTGCTGTGCGCCAGTCTTGCCATCGCGACCATCTATGGACTGCTATGGCATCAACGCTCGGAAGATGATGAGTCGACCGCCAACCCTGGGTCGTTTGGTCTCGCCTTAATTCCACTCGTTATCCACCTGCATGGCGCGGGGGGATTTGAAATGCCCGGCGTCCTACTCTGGTGCGAAATGCTGCTGTCATTCTCGATCGCAGTCAACACGCCGGATCGACAATCCGCAACCGTTGAGACACGCGGGGCTTTTCCGTGGAGACCCATGTCGTCCGCTGGACTCGCCCTGTTGACCGCCGCGACCCTCTGGGGACTCTGGTGGCCCGGTCTGCGCTGTCGATCGCTGCTCGATCAGGCAGATGCGCTGTTCTCCCGGAATCCTGCTGCCGCAGTTCCCTTATGGAAACAAGCCGCGGTGGCTGACCCCTGGAACCCCGAACCCTGGAATCGGCTCGCCGAACTGAGCCGACAAGCGGTGCCAGGCCTGCCTGCGGACCTGAAGAATTCGTCTTCGACTCTCGAACAAATTGACCAGGTGGATCACGACTGGCAAGCGGCCCAGACACGCGATCCGTTGAACCCGCAGGGTTGGGAGCATCGGGCAGAGACAGCGGAACTCCGTTACTCCCGCAGCCACGAGCCGGAAGATCTGGCTCGCGCAGTCAATTTTTGGACGCACGCGGTGGCTGGTTATCCCACCAACTCGCTGTATCTGGCCAGGCTCGCGGCTGTCGCCGAGCAGCAGGGTGACCGAGAACTTGCGATCTCTTCGGCGAAAAAAGCCCTGCAGCAAGACGATCTGAACCAGCAACTCGGGCACCGTGAACGCTGGCTACCGGCAGAAACACGCCACAAATTGGAAGCTCTGCTGCAAATTCCTACAACCGATCACTCCCCGCGAAATCGGGTGGTCGAGCCGGGCAAATCTGTCAGAACAGTAGTCATTGAGGCTGTGAACGGACTACACTGAGCCTTTCCTCATCACGGTTTTTCAGGATTGAATCCACAGGACTGTTGCAATGCGACCAAGCGGTGTTTTACTGGCAATTGTCTTCGGTTTTCTGGCCTTGGCCGCCACGGTCTGGATTGGACGTTACGACGCCAAAGCCCCAGCCATTCTGGAAAAACCCGCCGATCCATTTGAAGGGCTACCCATTTCGGAAACCGGGCCGCATCCGAAAGCTGCCACCGAGGAAATGGAGTTCGATTTCGGTGCCATGGCCGTCGGCGATGAAGGCGAACATGTCTTCACCATCCGCAACGATGGCGAAGGGGATCTGCAGTTGAAGAAAGGCCGCTCGACATGTTCCTGCACCGTCGGCGAACTGGCCGGTGATTCCAAAATTGCCCCCGGCAAATCGGTGGAGATTAAACTCAACTGGAAAATCAAGGCCATGACCGAGATGTTCCGTCACTCGGCATCGGTCTACACGAATGATCCCGAACGGCGCGAGATCCAGTTCACGGTCACTGGCAAGGTCGATGAACCCTACAAACTGCAACCCGGTTCGCCTTGGGAAGCGGGGGAGCTTTCCGCGGAAAATGCCGTCGTTAAAGGTGCGATTTTCTCTGCCATCGAATCCAAGTTTGAAATCACCAAACTGAGTTCCCGTCAAGGTTGGGCCAACGTCGAAAGTGCCCCCATGACCGCTGAGCAGTTGCAGGAATACAAAGCCAAATCGGGCTATATTCTGACCGCGACAATTACCCCGGCCATGCCGATCGGTCCGTTCTTTGAAGATGTCAGTCTTGAGACCACATTGCCGAACACAAGCACCATCGGATTTCGCATCAATGGCACGCGGCCAGGACCACTGGAAATGTTTGGTCCGAGTTTCCGCCCGGAAGCCAACGCGCTGATCCTCGGCGAGTTTCCCGCTGCCAACGGGAAATCGGCGACCATCTCGGTCTTTGCCCGCGACCTGGAGACCGACCTGGAATTGCTTGGTGCTGACCAGGAATTCAATTCGGTCAAAGTCGAGTTAGTCAAAGATGAAAAGCTGACGGGCAAAGCCAAACGCTATTTCCTGAAGGTGCAAATTCCTCCGGGCGAACCACAAGACCGCATGCGGAAAAAGGCGGAAAAGATCAACCTGAAATTCAATCACCCAGAGGCCCAGGAAGTTCGGTTGATTGTCGAGTTTCTGGCCGTTTAGCGCCAGCGCGGAACTGGTTCGACCTGTGTTAGAAGGATCGCGTGAATGAAAACTCCAGCACGGATGCTGCCCACTCGCCAGCGAGGCCTGCTCTTCTGCTGTGCGCTGTTCGCCATCGGTTTGATCATCTGCGCCGGTTGCTGGTTCAATGCCCCCAGCCCAACTCCCCCAGCGAACTCCAGCGCAGAACCCGAAGCCGAGTACATCCCCCCGCTGCTCAAGGATTGGGAACCCCCTGCGGTCGCACTCATCCTTTCCGGTGAGCTGCATGGTTATCTCGAACCATGCGGTTGCTCGCTGACGCAATCGGGCGGTTTGGAACGCCGGGGCGATCTGTTCCAGCAGTTGCAGGCCAAAGGCTGGAACACGGTGCCACTCGATGCGGGCGGCTTGTTAAAACGGGCTCGCCGTCAGGATCAGATCAAATTTGAAGCCATCCTCGGCGGACTCAAGCAACTGGGCTACGGCAGCATCGCGGCGGGTGACAGCGAGTTGCGGCTGTCAGCCGACTATCTCATCAGTCAATTTGCGGGTGAAGATATTCCCCTCGCTGGCATGCTGACCTCTGCCAATGTTCTGCTGTTCGATTCCCCGGAACTCGGCGTTCCCGTCCCCTGGCGAGTGATCACCGCGGGCAACATCAAAGTGGGAGTGATTGCCGTCCTGGGACCGAGCGTTGCCAATGAAGTCGCTCCGGCCGGAATCGAGAATTACATCAGCGTGAAACCCGCCTCGGAAGCCCTGCGGGCAGCACTGCCCCTGGTGCAGGCCGAGAAGCCGGACGTGCTGCTGGTCATCTCTCATGGCCGCGTGACCGAAGCCGAAGCCCTGGCGGAAGAGTTTCCCGAACTCCCGCTGATTCTGACCACTGGTGGCCCTGAAGATCCCGCCGATCAACCGACGAAAGTCGGCAACACCTTGATCCTGAAAACCGGACACAAAGGGAAGTACGTGGGTATTCTGGGCTATTACCCGCAAGACTCCGACCCTTATCGCTGGGAACTGGTCAACCTGGACAACCGCCGTTTTCATACCGACGAACGCATGCATCGGGTGATGCAGAATTACCAGCAGCAACTCGCAGAACTGGAACTGGCAAAGTCTGACGAACTCGTTGTCAGTCATCCATCCGGGACGAAATTTCTCGGGGCGAAAGCCTGTGGTGAATGCCACACCAAGGCGTATGCCAAGTGGAAAGGGACCAAACATGCGGCCGCGTTTGACAGTCTGGCTCGCGGACGTAAAGGCCAGGAGGCCGACTGGGTTTCCCGGGTGTACGATCCCGAATGCCTGTGCTGCCACGTCACCGGTTGGGATCCGCGGGAAGTTCGTCGCTTTGAATCGGGTTATCTCGACCAGCAAACGACGGCACATCTGCTGGGGCAGCAATGTGAGAATTGTCATGGTCCTGGGCAAGCCCACGCCGACCTCGAACGACAATATCGCCAGGACTTGTCGAGCGTGCCCCAGAACCAACTTAATGCGCTGCGGGCGCAACTCAAACTCAACTACAAAGAGGCCGAGTTGAAAGTCTGCTCGAAATGCCATGACGATGAAAACAGCCCGGCCTTCAAGTTTGAGAAGTACTGGGACGAAGTCAAACACCCCTGGAAAGATTAACGCGGAGACCTCTGCACAATGTTCACTTTGGCTCCGCAAACCCTGCGCGTCATCAAAGAACAGCGAACTCTCGAAGTTGTCTGGCCCGATGCGGGCATCGCGTCCATTCCATTTTTTGAGTTGCGTTGTGGTTGTCCCTGCGCTGTCTGTGTCGATGAAATTACCGGGCGACCCTTATTGAAGCCCGAGACGATCCCGGCGGATATCGCTCCCCGCGGGATCGGCTTCGTGGGCAACTACGCGATTCGCATCGACTGGAGCGATGGTCATTCCACGGGCATCTTCACCTGGGAACGCTTGCGGGAATTGGGACACGCGGGATGACGACCGAAACCCCTTACGAAGTCGAGCTCAAATTTCGGGTGACCGATGCCGTCGCATTGCGTCGACAACTTTGCGAAATGGGCGTCACCTGGGGCAGGGTTGAGGTGCAGGTCGACCAGTACTTTCAGCATCCGGCCAGAAATTTTGTCGAGACCGACGAAGCCTTGCGGCTACGGACGATCGGCGAACAGACCACGCTGACTTTCAAAGGCCCGGTGATCGACCGTCGCACCAAAACCCGGCAGGAACTGGAAGTTGCGTTGCAGCCAGGGCATGACGTAGCGGCGATCATGGCCTGCGTCTTACAGCAACTGAGCTTTCCCGCCGTCCGGGAAGTTCGTAAAGAGCGCTCGACCGGGCAACTCAACTGGCAAGGCCACGCGGTCACCTGCTGCTGGGACGAAGTTCCGCCCATCGGTACGTTCGTGGAATTTGAACTGCTGACCGATGCGGCTGGCAAATCTGCGGCACAACAGGCGATTCTCTCGCTCGCCGAACATTGCGGGCTGACGGCCCAGGAACCGCGATCGTACCTGCAAATGACGTTGGAACACGACGAACATCTCAGAGACGCGCGCTAGATTCCCATCGAGAAGAACCAGAGCACGGCAAACACCACGGCCATGAAGCCGATGATTTGCCCGAACAGCTTCAGCGCCCGAATCACGATTTTGTCGGGCAGTTCATAGCGACTCGCGCTGTAGACCAGACTGATGACGGCCGCCAGCGGCAGCAGATACAGGCTGACATGCAGATCGGCCGCGGCGAGCAACACAGGCATCAGATTGCCTTTCCAACTCCGGAGAAACGACAACTACCGAATCGCCTGTGAGGGGGGACTCGCGATGGGTTCTGCCGTGACTAGGGGCTTGGCCGCCGCCACCGGAGCAACATCGGCGGTCGAGACCACGGTCACCGGCTCATCACCAAACCCGTAGGCTGGTCCCTCGATGGCATCCCAGACCGCGAGCACGTTCAACAGGCCGGCGATCATCGTAAAGGCAATCGCGAGATCATAAAACTTGCCCAGGCGGCCGTGCAGATCCTGCAACTTCGCGGGTTCCGGCGGAGCACAATACCCGTCCAGGATAGACCGGGGGATGGAACCGCGGATGATCTGCGATTCATGCGGATGCTGGTCGGGCTGCCGAGCCACATAGCAGATCAACGCGCGCTGAAATCCTGCACTGATTGGGCGTTCCAGTTGAAATCCGCCGTTGAGAGCGAGTTCCACGGGCTCGCCGTTGAGGGTGCCAACAAACTTTCCGCGCGTTTCCGGGAAGGCACCATCAATGGTGGTCGCCAATTCGATCTGGCCGACGAGTGTTCCCGTTTCCGCCTGTTCGCCTGGCCCTTTTGTGATCAGTTCACCACGAAACGGGGCCGAAAGTGGTTCGGCAAGCTGATGCAGTTCCCGATTTTGATTCCCTCTGGCGCGTTTCGTCTGGTAGACCGCTGGTAACGCGGGCAGTCCTACGCAAACCTGGGCGAGATAGTTCAAACTGATGCCAAATCGGTTATTCGGCAGATGATAAACCACAGCCCCTTCGCCGAGTTTCAATCCCCCGAAAAACGTGCCCAGAATGCAGACGAAATAGATGAGCCCCTTGAACCAGCGGCCCTGGTAGAAATGGCCAGCACCGGGAATCAGGTAGGCGAGCACGCCACTGATGACCGCATTCTTGTCTTCCCAGGGTTTGCGGTGAACTGGCGGACTCTCAACCGTCATGCCAACGAGCCTTATGATTGTCAGTTACGTGCGGGGTAAGAATGTCCTCACTCTTCACCCACTCGCCAAAGTTTAACAGATCTCCGTGGAAAGTGACCAGCGGGAATCCTCTGCTGCGTGGACAAGTTTCAAGGAGCCGTGTTGGCTGACGACGTTGTCGCGGGTGAGGTCACCACCGGGGCCAGGATTCGTGACGCCGCCTGCGGCCGGACCTGTAAATGATTTCTGGCGAGACGGTTAGACGCGGGTGGTTCGATCGTCAATGGCAAACCCGTGTTGGGGTTGGGCTCGTAAAACGGGGCCCCGGTACTGGCCACCGTCACGCGAATGCGATGCCCGCGATTGAAGATCAGGCTCAGCCAGCCCACATCAAAGGTGACGGGTACGGTTTCGCCAGGTTTCAAGAAGACTTCCTTTTCGTAACCTTCGCGGTAGCGCACCCGGCGAACGTAATCCATGACCAGCATCGACCGACCATCCGGGTTGACATCCGAAATCCGCACGATCAGGTCGGTATCGGGGGCATCGGAGGCCAGAAACATTTCCGCAGTCACTTTGCCGGTCCATTCCACGGGCGTGGTCAATTCATCCGTGGTGAAGGTCAACACCTGGGGCTGTGCCTCAAATGACCGGGCATCGCGCGCCCCGGGAAAGGCTCGACCGGGAATGCTGGCCGGTTGCTGCGGATCGGCCAGGAACTCGATCGCCGCAGCGGTGGATGTCGGCGGTGACAGGGTCAATTGGCGATCGTGATGCAGATAATACGGGGTGATGGCTGTGGAGATCGGCCAGTCCGTCGCCGTTCGCCATTCATTACCGGGGGCACCCTCTTCACCGACCGCTCCCATGACGTAGTAGCGAATGGTGGGATCGCGCTCCACACCATTATCGATCCCTTTCAGATAATGGTCGAACCAGCGCAGCATGTGGTCATCGAGCGGAAAGCGGGCATTTTCCGGGTACGTCAGTTCGCCCGTCACGTGGACTTGCTTGGCGCGCCCATGCAGCCACGGCCCGCACAACAACTGTTGCTGTCCCCGCGAATGGGGCCCACCGCGATGTTGTCGGCCGATGTAACTGTCGACAGACCCCACGCACATGAAGTCGTACCAGCTTCCAATCGTGAAACAGGGGACGTTCATCTTGTCGAAATGTTGCGAGCAGTCTTCGGCGGCCCAGTACGTGTCAAACGTGGGATGCTCAAACCAGTCTTTCAACAAGGCGGCATTGTGTTCGGGGATACGGCAGACCTTGCTCATTTCCAGGAAGCGTTCGGGGCGCGTCGTGCCACCGATCCGATAGCCCTCATGAAACAGGCTGAGACCAGTATCGATCATGTATTGTGCGGTCAGATGGGGCGGCCCGGCGACGGCTAGAAAATTCTGGGCAAACCCCGCCTGTGAGCTTCCAAAGGTGCCCACCTTGCCGGTCGACCAGGGTTGCACGGCCAACCATTCGACCAGGTCGTACCCATCTTGCAGTTCCCCCCAACCCAACGCGCGATACCCCTGCCAGATTCCTTCGGACTCCTGAGAACCACGAAAGTTCGCCAGTACTACGACGTAGCCATGTTCGGCCAATCGCGAAAACTGTTCACGCACGCTGGCGTTGTTGCCATTCGCATAGCGCTGTTCCAGAAGCACAGGCCAGGGTCCAGAGCCTTCCGGGCGATAAACATAGGCTGAAAGTCGCACGCCATCCCGCATGGGAATCATGATGTGCTCTTCGACAATTTCAGCGGCGGGGAGCGACGCGACAACCAGGTAAGACACAGCGAACAAGAGACTCCGGCAGATCATCGGGCGGGCCTTCGGGTGTGAGGTTGAATAGCGCGCGATGCAATCATAGCTGGTCTGGTTGTCAACGTCAGGCGATGAAGTCAGCCAATAAGAAATTCCCGGCGGAGTGAAAATCCCACAATTTTCTTCCGATTCAACGATTGGTATCATTCGCCCCGATCGCTCGTTGTACTGGCTGTCTCATTGCGAGGGATAAGGGATGCTGGTTGCATGTGTACTGATCTACATGGTGGCCACCGTGGCCGTCGGCTTGTATGCCGCGCGAATGGTGCATGGCTCCAAAGATTACATGGTGGCCGGTCGCTCTTTACCGCTGTACATGAATTTTGCCTGTGTCTTTGCCACCTGGTTTGGTGCGGAGACGGTCCTGTCGGTCTCCTCGAAATTCGCGCACGAGGGGTTGGGCTTCGTTTCGGGCGACCCGTTTGGAGCCTCATTCTGCCTGGTGCTGGTCGCCTTGTTCTTTGCCCGCACGTTTTACCGGATGGAGCTGCTGACGATCGGCGACTACTACCATAAACGCTACGGAAAAACGGTAGAAATCATTACCTCTTTAGGCATCGCGAGTTCTTACCTGGGGTGGACGAGCGCGCAACTCTCGGCCCTGGGGCTAACGATTCATGTGTTGTTCGATGGCATCTCGCTGAATCAGGCCATCGTGATTGGGGCATGTGTGGTCACCGTCTACACACTGTTTGGCGGAATGTGGTCGATTGCGCTCACCGATGTGATTCAAACCGTCGCAATTGTCTTGGGGCTGACCATTGTCGCTGTCTTGCTGGCCAGCAAAGCGGGGGGCTTCGACGCGGTTCTGGCCCACGCTCATGAGGCAGGCAAACTGCACCCCATGCCCCATGTGACCACGGCCGCGTGGATGGTCTTCATCGGTGAATTCATCACCATGTCGCTCGGGTCCATTCCACAGCAGGACGTGTTTCAGCGGGTGACCAGTGCCCGCGATGAGCGAACCGCGATTATTGGCACGTTTGCCGGTGGCGTCTTCTACTTCTTTTTCTCGTTTGTGCCGATGTTTATCGCCTACTCGGCTATTGTGATTGATGCCAATTTCGCAACGCTGTTTGAGTCGGAAGACACGCGACTCATTCAACGCATTTTGCCCGATCTGATTCTCAAATCGACCCCCATCTGGTGCCAGGCACTGTTCTTCGGGGCCCTGCTGTCGGCCATTCTTTCAACCGCCAGCGGGACGCTGCTGGCACCCGCCAGCATCTTGTCCGAAAACGTGCTGCGGCCATTCACCCGGCATCTCAAAGATCGCCAGTTGTTGTTCTTGCTGCGTGCCATTCTGGTGGGAGTGGCCGTTATCGGAACATGGATTTCACTCACCAGCAACAGCACCATGTACGAGATGGTGGAAGCAGGCTACAGCGTGACGTTGGTGACGGCGTTTGTGCCCCTCGTTTGCGGCATCTACTGGCGGCGGTCTTCCACGCAGGGAGCCATCTGCTCGATGCTGTTCGCCGTGCCGGTCTGGCTGGGCGCGAAATACTACTGGCTGCCGGAAGAACCCACGGGGCTATGGGATAGCGTGCCGCCTCAGTTATATGGATTGGCCGCATCGTTTGTAGGCATGATCGTCGGTTCGATGTTGCCTCAGCTGGTGCGACACGCTCCGGTCACCGAGAGCCCACGCGAAGCGGAACGCCGACCAACTCTGGGGCATTAACCATCCCCAAGTCGCAGCCTCTCGCCTCATAACATCAGGCGGCGCGGCGTTGCTCGGGTGAGTGATGCACGACATTCGGCCCGATCGCGCCGGTCGAAGTCCCTTCCCATTGATGCAGCGCAATCGCTTCCAGAACGCGATCGGCCGCCTCCATCGCCGCCAGGGCTTGGACTCCATCCACCAGGGGAGCCTGCCCGGTTTTCACACAGGTCAGGAAAGAGCGCAGTTCCGCCGTCAGGGCATCCTCGGGAACCACGGGCAAGTCTTGCACTTCAATCAATTTACCAAACACGTCAGCCTTCAACTGATCGAGGTTGGCATCGGCACGGCTGGCTTGTTCAACGGGCGATTCGCCAAACATCAGGGCGACGGACGGTGCGAAGCGTTGCACCTTGCGCTGTTGCAGGTCGATGCTGACACAACCCGATGGTGTCCAGACTTGGGCCGAGCGCTGCACACTCGGGCTGATCCGGCTGGCAGTCAGATCGGCAATACAGCCATTCGCAAAGACCAACCGAGCCTGGGCGGCGTCTTCATGTGAGCCCATCACGCTCACACCGAAGGCTTCCACATGACGCAACGGACAGCGATTGAGTGACAGCACCAAGTCGAGATCGTGAATCATCAAATCGAGGACCACGCCAATATCGGTCGAGCGGAACGTGAAGCCGCTCGTGCGTTCCATGCGAATATATTTCGGCGACGTGCACCACGACAGGGCGGTTTGCCACGCCGGGTTGAAGCGTTCAATGTGGCCCACCTGCAACAGTGTGCCATGGCGTTCGGCCAGCTCAACGATCGTGCGTGCCGCCTCGACATTGTGTGCCAAGGGCTTTTCGATCATCACCGGAATACCGGCCCGCAGAAAATCGGCCGCGACGGAGAGATGAGCCACCGTGGGAACCACAACGGAAACCGCATCGACATCGGGCAGCATCTGGCGATAATCCGCCACCCAGCGCGCGGAATGCTTGGTAGCCACTTCGCGACCACGCTCGGCATGCGCATCGGCCACGGCGACCAGTTGCACCCCCGGCATTTCGCTCAGGATGCGGGCATGATGCCGACCCAATGCCCCGACGCCGACCACTCCAACTCGCAATGAACTCATGCCGCCCTCCGCTGGCTGACCGACGCTGTATCTGACAGGGGTTGGTTCCGAATGGCTTCGCGAGCGCGGCCGTTCTTCCCTCGTGCCGAATGTTCTACGAAATCGAGCAACAGTGCTAGCTCAGGTACCAACTCACCCAACTGCTCGAGAAACTGTTTTCGCACCGCGTGGTGAGACTTGTGTTCCCGATAGAGTAGCTTGAAAGCCTGCTTGATCTGTTGAATCGTGCTATCTGGAAAACCGCGACGACGCATTCCCACCAGATTGACCGTCATGATTTCCGGATTGTCGCTCCCGGCCGACAGCATGAACGGGGCGACATCCTGCGGCACGCGACAGCCCCCGCTGATGAAGGCCGAGGTGCCAATCGTCGAAAAGTGATGCACGACAGAATTCCCGGAAACGATGGCAAAGTCATGCACATGCACATGCCCACCCAACAGCACGCCATTGCAGAGAATGGTGTGATTGAACACGTGGCAATTGTGCGCCACATGAGCGTTGGCCATCAGATAATTCCGATGACCAATTCGCGTCACGCCATCTTCCTTGTCTGCTCCGCGATTGACGGTAACGCCTTCTCGGAACTGATTTTCGTCACCAATTTCAACCCGTGTGGGCCCCGCCTGATAACCCAGGTCTTGCGGCTCCGCACCAATCACGGCCCCTGGCCAGAAGCGGTTGCGGCAACCAATGACGGTGTTCCCTAGAATGGTCACATGGGAATCGAGTTGGCACCCGTCTCCCAGGGTGACATCGGGGCCGACCACGCAAAACGGGCCGATGCAGACATCCTGCCCCAGTTCCGCCCGCGGAGAAACATCTGCCAGAGGGGAAATGCTCACAGCCATGGAATGAACTCGCATGATTGATGTCTGGTCGCCATCCAGGCGTTGGGTTGCGAAGAAAGTTGGTCCTACGCTGCATGACAGGCGGTGTTGTCCACGGTCCCCAATTGCATTTGCCCGTGTTCGGAAATCTTGCGGCAAATGTCATGATTAAAACGGTGTCCCGAGCGGTAAGCCCGAAAGTAACCGTGAATGTCACAACCCAGTAAGGCAAAATCCCCGATGCAATCCAGAATTTTATGGCGCACGCATTCGTCGGAGACACGCAATTCGTTATCAATGACGCCATCGGCACCAAAGATCACGAGATCTTGCGGGGTCACACGCGTCCCATAGCCTTGCGCCTTCAGAGCCTGGGCTTCCGCTTCAAGCACAAAGGTCCGGGCAAAGGCAAAATTGGTGATGAATGTTTCAGGAGTAAACTCAAACGTCAACGTTTGTGGACGAATCGGCGACCGCGGGCCATAGTCGAGTTCGTAGGTGATGACGAGAGACCGTCGCAAGATCGGCCCTGCCACCATTTCGCTACCGGAAGCCACGGCGTCGCCGACTTTGGATTCTGAATTCACCGTCAGAATCGGTCGTGGACAGGATTGTTCCACAATGTCGGCTTCGAGCAGCGACTGCACAAAATGCAGGCTGCTGCCATCTCCACCGGGGGGCTCCGACGCATCGAGTTGAATCAGGCAATTATCGATTTGCAGACCCGCGAGGGCGGCCATCGCATGCTCGACCATCTCGACGGTGGCTTCCCCGTTGGAGATCGCGGTACGGCGTTGGCGCGGGATGACGAAGTCGAGAGTCGCGGGAATCGGTGCGGTCCCGGGCAGATCGACCCGCGGAAAGGAGATGCCAGCGTTCTCGTCGGCTGGCAGAAATGTCAGCGTGATATCTGCCCCTGTGAGGAAGCCAAATCCGCGAACCACTGCGGGACGAGCCAGAGTTCTTTGCCCACGGAAGTGCATAGCCCAGAATCCGTGCCGGGAGTGCGAACAAGAAACCACCAGAGGGGGGAACGCGCGGCGACCCCGGCCGTGTTAAAGCCGAGGTCACGCGTTTAACAGGCGAACTTTTGGTTAACTAGTTCCGCGGAGCCGCGGGCTTGCCAGCGGTCGCACCGAACTTTTTGTTCAAGTAGTCGGTGACCGACAGGGTGATATCATCTTCCGGACGATGGAAGACCACTTGACGGTTCATGCCTTCGATGAGCTTCTGGGCATTGTCGGTATCCAGCTCTTCACGGTTGAAGCGGATGACCAGGGTGTAGGTGTAATAATTGGCATACTTCGCCACGGCATCTGCCACGTCCATGTAAACGGTGTGGTAGATCTGCGATTCTTCCTTGAGGAAGTCACGCTGAGCCGCACGACGGAAGGCTTCAAATTCCGCCGAGGCCTTGGCGAGTTGCTGTTCGGCCGCGGTGAATTCCGGGCTGCTTTCCTGGAACGACTTCATTTTGGCCTGCATTTCCTGCAAGGCACCGGCGCGTTGCTTGGCTTCGTCTTCGCTGACCTGAATTTTGGATTTCAGGTCTTCACGCAGCATCGAGAACTTTTCATAGTTCTTGAAGACATGAGCCATGTCGATCAGCGCCACCTTATGCGGAGCGCTAGTCGTCTTGGCGGGTGCCGCGGTTCCGGCAGCCGGTGCCCCCTGGCTCCAGGCAATTCCCGGGCAGGTTAAAACGGCCGACACACAGGCGACCGCCATTGCGGACAGAATGGACTTCTTCACGGCTAATGCACTCCTTTGCGTGGCCGAGCTATTGAGAGGGCTCACAAGGTACTCGAAGGTCATCCACGCGGCAGGCAACAGCCATTCGCGGGAATGGTCACCGTTGTGAACAGTCATTATTCACAGCCAGCGACAAGGCAGGCGTATTTTGCACACCTGTCGAAATGCGTCAAGATGAGGCCGACCGCTGAGATCGAGTTCTGCCTGTGAACGCAGATCTCCGGGTGACATTCGGCAGGAATTGCCAGGGGAATCTGAGAATCTGTCAGAATTCTTCGATTAACCGGCTGCATTTTCGATTTGAAGTCAGATTCGCGGGTGCTCCCCTTTTGACGATGACCTCTTAAAAGTGATACACTCCATGACGTTAGGTGGAACCGCTCGAACCAAAACCTGACGCAACGCCACCGCACCCCGTCGTATTTTCCATTTCCCTGATCAGCGAGGTGTCGCATGTCGACCGACGCAGAAACTCGCGCTGCGGAACGAACGGCTGACGGCAAAGCTCGTCCGCAAGAGGAATGGCCGACGAAAGTCGGAAAATATGAACTGACGACGAAACTCGGCGCGGGGGGCATGGGAACGGTGTTTCTCGCACAAGACACCCAACTCCGTCGCAAAGTGGCCATCAAACTGCTGGCCCGCGAAAAAGCCGCCAACCCGATTCTGGTGCGAAGATTTCAGGCAGAAGCTCAAGCCGCCGCCCAACTGAGGCATGACAACATCGTCGCCGTCTACGACAGTGGCGAGTCCGACGGATTTCTGTACATCGCCATGGAATACGTCGATGGCCAGGATCTGTACGAGATGGTGCAGCGCCGCGGAACCATCCCGGTCAAGCGTTCTATCGAAATCATCAAACAGGTCGCCTCGGCCCTGCAACATGCGCACGAACACAAAATCGTGCATCGCGACATCAAGCCTTCCAACCTGTTGATTCGTCGGCTCGACAAGGCGGTCAAGCTGACCGACCTCGGTCTGGCACGCTCTGTCGATGACACCATCGAAACCGGCATCACCCGTGCCGGAACCACCGTTGGCACGGTTGACTACATGGCCCCGGAACAGGCCCGCAGCAGTCAGGCCGCCGATATCCGCAGCGATCTCTATTCGCTGGGATGCACATGGTATCACATGCTCACGGGCACCCCGCCATATCCCGAAGGGAGCCTGACGAACAAGCTGCAAGCCCACGCCATTAAGCCACTTCCCGATCCGCGTGCCGTCAACCCCAACGTGACGGAGAGCTTAGTTGCGGTGATTCATCGGCTGATGGCCAAAAAGCCTGAGGATCGCTATCAAAGTCCGGCCGACTTGCTCAAAGACATGGAGGGCAGCGCGCTCACCCGGGCCGCGTTCTCACAAGAAATTCTGAACGCGATTGAAGATGAAAGTGGCCACGACGTTCCGGCGAAGATTGAAGAGCCACGTAGTGATCGCTCGGGACGGAGCGAACGGATTCCCCGTGGCGAGCGGGCCGACGCCGTCGAAGAAGAGGCTGCATCTGTAGAAGCCTCCTCCAGCAAAGCCACCCCGGCGAAAGGGAAGCGAGGAGCCGCCAACCTGCCTCCGCCGATGCGTCGCAAAGTGGTCGACCTGCCCGAGGAACGCCCCCCCAGTCAACTGGCCGAACGTCTGAAAATGGTGGCCGTCATTGCTGGGATTCTGGCGGCCATCGGCGGGATCGGCTGGTTGATTTCCGGCGTTAGTGGCGTCTTTGATTCGGGCTCGAACTTCGCTGCCGCGCCGGTCAATCAGGCGGTACCGCCCGCCGAGGCTGCCGCGACCGTGGTCGCAGCCGCTCCTGCACCAGCGGCCGGTCAAGTTCCGGGAGTGGCACAAACGGCCCCCATGCTCGCACCGACGGCGCCGGGTACGGTACCGAACGGTGCTTCGGGATCGCCCACGACCGCTGGGACCGCCAGTCTGAATGCCGATACGACCACCAACTCCGCCCAATCGGGCACGGCTGCTAACTCAAATGCAGCCGGATCCGCTGCGAATCCCGTGATCTCCCCGCAAGCCATTGCTGGCATTCGTCCATCCACCGCGGAATTGAAACCCACGGAGACCAGGCGTGGAGCCACGCCGTTAAAGGGGGGCAACTTCACCGTGGGTCATGGCCCCACCACCGCGTCTCACTTTCAAACATTAAACGACGCCTTACTGAAACTCCCCCCCGAAGGAGGCGTCATTCGCTTGACGGGCAACGGCCCCTTCCCGCTGTCATTGACGGTTCCCTTACAACTCAAACAACTGCTGCTGCTGGGTGATCCGCAGGCCCTGTCGCTGATTGTGCTGACGACCGATCCCAATGGACAAGTCGGACGGTTGCAAGTCACGGGCGACCTGGAACTCAGCCATATCCATATGGTGCTCGACAGTGATACGCATCCCGTCTCTGCGCCGGGGGCGATCATCCAGGCCCTGGGGAGCAGCTTGCTGCTACAGGACTGCAGCTTCACCGTGCTGGGTTCACAAGCCGAAAAGCTGTCTGTGATTACCCTCGAAAATCTGCAACAGGCTCAACAGGCCACACTCTTTCGCACAGCCATTCGTGGCCAGGTTGCGGCTGGCATCGAACTGAAGAGTCCCGCGATTCACGCCAGCATCAATGACTCCTGGATGGCCTGCGGTCGAGGATCCATCATCCGTTTCGCCGCACCATCGGGACTCACTCCCCCCGGGGAAACCAGCCGCTGGTTACGCGGCTTCGGCTCGACATGGTGCTGTGACTCTCAATTGATTGATTTTTCGGCGGAAGCCAGCCATTCGCAGCGACCAGTGACGGCGATCGTGCTGCGTGATGTGGTTGGTTGCACCACCAGCCAGTCTGCGGGCTCAGCCGTGCTGTCTGTTGCCGACTGGCTGCAATCCGACGTGCGCGACACCATTTCATGGAAGAACATGAACTCCAGTTTCCTGGGGTTTTCTGAGTTAATCGACTTTGGCAGCAAGTCGAGTTCGCAATTCACGACGGCCGATGCGTGGCGGCAATTCTGGCGGCAAAAGGTGGAACCGCAAGAGTTCCTGCCCCTGCCCTGGCCGGCCCCGATCGCCGATGTGGGGTTGGCTGCTCCCGTGGTATTTGATCGCGATGGCCTGCCCATCGAAGTCCGCAACGCCGTTCAGAATGATCTCCCCGGTGTCTCTGCGGCATGGCTGCAACTTCCCGAGACCCTGAACCCCGCGCGACTCACGGCCATGGCCAGTCGGACGATGCTGCCGCAACCCCGCTGGACAACCCCCAAAGAAGGCCCCCTGCGCGTCGATATCCGCAAGCAGGATTTGGGCCAATTCCTGGCGACAAACGAATGGCCCGATGGTGCCGTGATCGAAGCGACGGGCTATGGATTATGTACCACGTCTCCGGTGGTCATCACCGGCAAAAAGCTGAAACTGGTCTTCCGTCAGGCAGAGGGCGGCCCGTTGCGACTGGCTCCTAAAGAAGCGTCCAAAGAAACGTCCGCCGTCTTTGAAATCCGCGACGGCGTGCTGGAAATTGAGGGCTTGAAATGGGAACACACCGAGGTTCGCCCCCGACACCCAGCCTGGGTGGTCTTCTCGGCAAACTCCGGAGTGATCATTCGGAATAGTGATTTTCGTGGACCAGAAACGACCCCAACTTCACCGATGGGTTTTATGCGCCTCGATGCGACGCCCGATGCCCCTGCCCAGCGGGCTTACCTCGCAATCATCAACAGCGTGCTCATTGGTCCCGGTACGCTCATTCAGACACAGGCCGGTGCGGGGCGACTCTTCCTGCGCAACAGTGCCCTGGCGGCTCAGGGAACCGCCATCGATGTGAAACTGCTGGCGCAGCAGCAGAACCTGTTCTTCGCCGCCGACATCACCGACTGCACTCTGACGGCGACGAAACAGGTCGTCCATATCCAGCCGGCGTCACTCACCGAAACAGCGAAGACCGCATCGCGGTGGTACCTCGATCGCAATGCGTTTGTGCCTCCGGGGCCTTGGAAAGTCGTGGCCTCGGCCGACCCGGTGATTCTGCGTTGTGGCCTCCCGGTTCTCGAGCAGAAGCAACTCCAGTGGTGGGGACAAAGTAACGGGATTGCCAAGGAGTACCGCACGTGGATCACCGTCGACGGGTCCGCGCCGCTGCAAACCATTCGCGACAAAGCCGCCTGGGAGACCACCTGGGGAGCGGGACACGACCTGCGACTGTTGACTGGGGCAGACGGCGTAGTCCTTTCCGCGCCCTATCCCGGACGGGTTCCCGGCGTATCCACAGAGATTTTCAATCTGCTACCGACCAGCAAATCGGGAACCTGGGCCGATGGCCGAGCCCTCGGAGCCGATGTCGCGCGCTTATCCGCGATTGGTCCGCAGGAAGCTCCCAAAGCGGCCCCTGCAAGCACGAACAGCAAAAAACCGAACACCAAAAGCCCGACACCACTCAAGCCCGGCTTCTGAATTCCGGACAATCCGAACTACCGACACCATTGCCTAATTTATATTTATGCCAAACATCACATTCTGGAATATGGGAAATGTGACTGACGTTGAAAAGGTCGTCAGGCTATCTCAAGAAACTGATGCTGACGTACTTTTGCTTGCTGAGTGCAAACTGCCAATTGATGAACTTGTCAGAGGATTGAATTACCGTGCTAAGCGATTATATTTCCCAGACCTATTGCCTGAAAAACGCATCACCACATTGACTCGATTTCTTCCACAGAAAGAAAACTTGGTCGGAGATAGTGGTGAATTGACATTGAGGCACTATCATTTCCCGCTAGGAGACTCGCTACTTATTGCCGGAGTTCACTTGCGCAGCAAGCTGAGACAAGATTCCCAAGACCAATTCTATTCTACAATCCGGCTGATTCGCGATATCATGGAGGCTGAGAATCGGATCGGGCATTCACGGACAGTCGTCATAGGCGACTTCAATATGAATCCTTACGAACCTGCGATGGTAAGTTCGGAAGGCATGCATGCTGTTGCTGACCGCCGAATTGCCCAGCGAGTATCGAGGACAGTCAATCAAGAACTCAAATCTTTCTTTTACAACCCCATGTGGAATACACTTGGTGACGATAACAGGAGACCGCCGGGTACGTTTTATTTTGACACTGGCACCTACCTGAACTATTACTGGAATGCCTTTGATCAAGTACTCATCCGCCCTTCTATTCTTCGTCGACTGCCACGATCCGGCGTCTCAATAGTGACAACACTTGGCGACAAATCAATCTTGACTGCGAGTGGACGACCAAGCACTGCCCAAGGCTCAGATCACCTGCCGATATCTGTCCAACTTAGCGCACTCGAGGAGAACTAAATGGCCGTTGAGAATTTATGGGGCGACCTGAAGACTCTACAGAAAGTCCACACACCGAGGGCAATTCTGCGAGAACAAGCACAGCTACTTACCGAGTCTACTGGGGGCACTCTGGTCGGCGACGTATCTGACTTCAAATCAGCGAGCTATTCATTCTGCTTTCAACTGCGAGTCGTGATACCCATCCTGAACAACTATCAGTACGAGCTACTTGAGATCAGGCATAACGAAACGCTATACCCGCTCATGGTGACAGACTTGCAGCGGGAAACTTCCACGAGCAGCATGAGGTGCAAAAATGAGATCGAGTACATCGAGGCGTTAAAGCAGATTTTAGGCGCGGACCACACAAAGGACGTTCTTGCACGATTGCTATCTCAGGCAACGTCTTAGCTCCTCAAAATGAATTATACAAGCAATTGTGTAGGCGAGTCGAAGTTTGTGCTACCCCAGCGTCCGTGTGCCCAGATGCTGGTCTTCATCGAGGCGCGGGAACGACAGCAGGAAGCGGCTCCCTTCGCCGAGTTTGCTTTCTACCGTAATGTCGCCGCCGTGCTCGCGGACGATTTTCTGACTCACAGCCAAACCGAGCCCGGTCCCGCGAGCCCCTTTGGTCGATTCAAAAATGTTGAAGATGCGCGGCAGATGGTCGTCGGCGATGCCCGGACCATTATCCGCGACGGCTACCCAGATGGTTTCTTGAATCGGATCGCTGCCCGTCTCAATGACCACCGCGGCATGATCGGCCCCTTCGACGGCATCGATCGCATTGGTCACAATATTGAGCACGGCCCGGTGCAGCCCTTCCGGATCGAACGTGCTGTCGGGCAGATTCTCATCGGCCTGAAACTGGATATCGACATGGCATTCCAATGCCCGGGCCTGCATCAGTTCAAACACTTCCTGCACGGTCGTATTGATGCTGCCCCGCTGTAACGCCGGCTTGCGTTCCTTGCTGAACGTGAGCATGTCCATCACCAGGTGATAGATTTTCCCCTGGTTCTTTTCGACGATGTTCCAGCCTTTGCGCACCAGTTCATCGCTATGGTCTTTCAGACCCATATCGATCAGATAACTCCCGCCGCGGACCCCTTGCAGAATGTTTTTGATGTGATGGCTGAGAGTGGCAATCGTTTGCCCCATCGCGGCGAGCCGCTCGGCCTTCACGAAGGCTTCCTGATAGCGGTTGTTTTCAATCGCGAGCGCCGCCTGACGACCAATCGCCAACAACAACCGCAATTGATCGTTGCGAAAGCGGGGCGTTGAACCACCAGCGAGTGACTGTTCCAAAGGCGTGGTAATATCGACATAAATGGCCCCCAGCAGGTCGTGCCGGCCCTGCATGGGAACGCACATGGCTTCGCGAATGCCGGCCTGCAAAATACTTTGCGCGGTATCGAAACGACTGTCGTGCTGGGCATCGGTGGTTTGCACCCCCTGCCGGGAATTCAAGACAAAATCGACGATACTGCGTGACACCGGCATCTTGGTTCGCGGATCGGCAGACAACGTGCTGACCGCCAAAGCCTGAACTTCCTTGGTTTTACTGTCGACAGAGAGGACACACCCGCGCTCGGCACCAACAGCCTCCACCGTAAGGTCCAGAATGCGTTGCAGCAGTTGATCGATGGGGACCGAAGGGCGTACCGCCTCTTCCGCAATTCGATAGAGTGCCTGGAGATTGATCTGCAATTGCCCCGCGGTTTCCGGCGTGAAGACGACGGGGCGTTCCACAATATCGGAAGGGACTTGCGAAACAATGCTGGATCGATCTGACGGATCATGCTGACTGAGGATCCGCACACGCTCGGAGGCGGCCAGCTGTCCGTTGGTCATCGCCTCGCTGAACAGCAGCATGGTGCGACCGATCTGAATCTGGTCGCCATTGGTCAACGGTTTGGACCGTATGAGCTGGCCATTCACATACGTGCCGTTGGAACTGTTGCGGTCGGTCAGCACGAATTGATCGCGGACGCGTTGAATGGAAGCATGGGTCCGTGAGGCTTCCGTATCGAGAATCCGAATTTCGTTGTGCATGCTCCGGCCAAGTTGCACCTGCCGGTCACCCAGATCAAACCGGGCTCCGGGTTCCACTCCCTGCACGACCAGTAACGATGCCTGCGCCACGCCGCCGCCTTTCGATGACCAGGAAACCTTCCCGGTCAGCTCTGCACTATACCAGCGCAGCGGGAGCGTGGAGAACTGATCGCCAGCCGCGACCTCGATTACGGTTCAACGGAACCCCGTCGGCCCGCTGACAACGAGTGCAGAAGGACAACAGCCAGTGCTGGAAACGCGCTCGCGAAATCCCCGCCCCGGTATTACGCGGCGCGACGGGCGGTCTCTGCCAGCAGGTCTTCCACCGCCTGAATCAGTTCCGGGAACTGGAACGGCTTCTGCAGAAATCGCGTTTTGGTGTCATCGATCATGACACGATCAGACCCGATATGAATTTGCGGAGTCGTTCGTAAAGATTCGTCGCTCAGCCCGGCAACACTCGCCGGGTCGTCCATGTCGAGCACCACGACATTGGCAGAGCCGGGAAAAGTATCGGACGGGGAAAGCGACTGCCGCCGCGTTCGCTGGACCACGGTTCCCCGCGGTTCCAACACGGCCTGCAAGACGTCCGCCGTTTCCGACGGTCCATCGATCACCAGAACATGACAAGCGATCGTCACGGCGGCCTTCCCTGGACCCAGTAGTTCGCATGGCAAGCTGCCATGACTGCCGCTGTCGTCATCCATGACGGTTGCGGAACGGGACTGTAGTAGGGTCGGCCGATTCTGTCAAAAGCAATTTCTGCCGGTATGTCAACCGACGTAACCGCCATGCCATAAACTGGTTAGCATTATTCCGGAAGCGGTTTCCCCTTGGTTTCCGGCAGGAATGGCAGTACGACCAGGCCCAGGAGGAAGACGGCACACATCGTCACACCGGCATACCGCATCGGTTCGTCATAGCCTTTGAAGACCCGACTAGTGAGTAGTCCCAGAATCGACGGGCCGGCGGCTGCCACGAATCGTCCCACGTTGTAACAGAATGAGGTTCCCGTACTGCGCAAATGGGTGGGAAAGAGTTCTGGGAAGTAAATGGCGTACCCGCCGAACAGGGCCAATTGGCAGAAGCCCATGATCGGGATCATCCAGAAAATCTGGTTGAACTCATCGAGATACCAGAAGACTGCGGCGGTACTCACCATGGCCGACACGAAGGCCACGGCAAAAGCGGGCTTGCGACCCGTGTAATGCGTGATCTGAGCAAAACCATAGATGCCGAAGAAGGCCCCGAGATTGAGCATGACCGAGGTAATTCCGGCCCATAACGTCAGCTTCCCGGCGATGGCTTCCGGTGCCACGCCCTGAGCCTCGAAGGATTTCCGCAGCACCAGCCGAATCAGGTCGATACTGAAGAACCCGATGCCCCAGAGACCAACGACACCCGCAAACGCCAGCACCATCCCCAGCAAGGCGTTTTTCCTCCAGACGGGGTGGCTGAAGAGTTCGGCATAACTGCCCGCCTTCTTCTCCTGGGCTCCCGTCGATTCCGTGCTCTGCAGCTTCTGCCAGCGTTCCGGCTCCTTCAGCTTGCGGCGGATCAAAATCGCCAGCAAGGCGGGCAAGGCACCGATCACAAACATCACGCGCCACGCACTGCCGATCGCTCCCGACTCTTCCAGGCTGCCCAGCACAATGCTGATGACCGCGGCGGTGATGTTGCCAACCGCCGACAAGGCCTGCAACAAGCCGAGTGCAAACGGACGAGCCCGATTGGGCATCACTTCCGCGACGAGTGAAACGCCGACAGCGAACTCGCCACCAACTCCCAGCCCGGTGATGAACCGATAAAAGGCAAAGTCCCAGAAGCCGACGGATAAAGCACTCAGACCCGTACAGAGGGAATAAATCAGAATGGTCAGCAGCATGGTCTTGGCACGACCAATTTTGTCGCCCAGAATTCCGAAGATCAAACCGCCACTCGCCCAGCCGATCAGAAAGATCGAGGTGGCATACCCGCCGTACTCAGCGACGAGTTCATTGGAAGGCGGGCCACCATCGAGCCCCTTCAACAACTCTTTCATCGCGGGGACCCGCGCCAGGTTGAAGAGTTGCTGGTCCATCGTGTCGAACAGCCAACCCAAGGCCGCCACGATGAGCACGAACCAGTGGTAGCGATTCAGAGATTTCCACCACGGCCCGGTGGCGTTGGAATCGTCAGGCCCCGAGAACTGCTCCAGATCGTGCATGGCACAAGAACTCCGAAATCATCCCGCAACAAAACGGCCCAAGGAACACGCAATCCTCTGGCTTCCCTACGATTACCCTTAGCCTGTATCAGGCAGGCACCAATACAACCGAATCCTGTACGCATCGCAAGCGACTGTCCTAAACTTGTGCGGGATTTCCGGGGATTTTTCGCGGTAATCGCCAGCGATCCGGCCTCCCGGAATTGCGTTCACTCGTGTTCAATCCGACAATTCTCTCATCCACCAGAATGCCAGTGATGCGCCTCGACAGACTTAACTTCGGGATTGATCGATGACTGCACTGCCCCCTGCGACTCAACCACACGAGACCACGAGCCGCGGCGCCTGGATGGCCCTCCTCGCTGCCCTGTTGGGCTGGATGTTTGACGGTGCCGAGATGGGGGTCTTTTCTCTGGTCGGTCGTGCCGCTGTGCAAGATCTGCTGGGCATCACCGCGACTCCCACCAGCGAACAGGAATCGCAGATCGGGTTCCTGTTCAGCGTGATTATCGCCTCGTTCCTGGTGGGTGCCGCCACGGGCGGAGTGGTGTTCGGCTGGCTGGGCGACCGCATTGGCCGCGTGCGGGCCATGAGCCTGAGTATTCTGACCTATGCGATGTTCACGGGGTTTTGCGGCTTCGCGCAAACGCCCTTGCAACTCGGCATTCTGCGATTCATCGCCTCGCTGGGCATGGGGGGCGAATGGGCCTTGGGCGTCGCCTTGGTCATGGAGATCTGGCCGAATCGCTCGCGGGCCATGATGGCGGGTTTGATAGGTGCTGCGGCCAACGCGGGTTATGCCTTGGTCGGAATCATCGGCATCGTCCTGAGTGGCCTGCTCGTCACCTTTGAAGGCTGGTTGATGGCGACCGGGCTCCCTAGTGAAACCGTTGCTATGCTGGTGGCATTCAAGGGTTGGCGACTGATGATGATGCTCGGCGTGCTGCCGGCGTTGCTCACGTTCATTGTTCGCATCTTCGTGCCAGAATCGGAGAAGTGGCAGGACGAACAGAGTCGGGGCAGTACATCGCATTGGGCCACGATCGACCTGCTCGGTGTGCTGATTGGAGCGAGTGGCCCCGGACTGATGATCTACGTCTGGGCCACCTCCACCGACGTGACGACGCGCATCGCCGGCACTCTGATTGGCGGGTTGATTGCCACGATTGGTTACCTCTACCCCGTGTTTCGTTACCTGGCGCGCGAGCGGGCCGCGAATCCCGGTGCCGCCTCCACGCATGGAGCCATTCCCCGCATGTTGTTCGGTGCGACTCTCAGCGGCGTCGCCTTGCTGGGGACTTGGGGATCGACGCAATGGGCTCCGTCGTGGTCGGCCCAACTCATGGAAAATGTGACGCCCGAAAAACGCGAATTGCTGGGGGCAATTGGTGCCAATCCCCGCGAATACACGCTGATTTTCCTGTCGATTGGTGCGATCGTCGGCACGATTGGCGCGGCGTTGTCGGGCGACTGGCTGGGTCGCCGCTGGACCTATTTCCTGCTGTGCCTGGCGTCACTCGTTTCGGTGTTTGCCTTCTTCCAACTGCAGTCTCAATACGGCTGGATGTTCCTGCTAAATTCCTTCCTGGTGGGGGCAATCAGTGCCTCGTTCTATGGCTGGCTGCCGCTGTACCTGCCTGAACTCTTCGCCACCCGCATTCGCGCGACGGGTCAGGGGTTCAGCTTCAACTTCGGGCGGATCATCTCGGCGGTGGGAGCCTTGCAGGTGGGGGCTTTGCTCTCGGTGGTGAAAGACCAGAAGTCGTGGGCCGGGATTCAAGGGGGCTATGCAGTCGCGTGTAGCTTCGTGATCTTCATCTATCTGGTCGGCATGGTGGTGATCTGGTTCGGCCCGGAAACACGCGGCAAGCCGCTGCCGGAATAACGCTGTGTTTGACAGATCAAATACAGAAGCCCAGGGATCGCAATCCCTGGGCTTCTGTGTTTTCAACTTTGATATTCCCTGACGGACGTTAGCTCAGGATGCCCTGAACGGCGTCGGCGTTGACCATTTCACGTGGCTGATTGAGATGGTTGTAGATCGTCTTGCGAGGATTCATCCCCACACTGTGATAAATCGTCGCCAGCAGTTCAATCGGGTGGACCGGGTTTTCAATCGGAGCCGAGCCGGTCTGATCGGACTTGCCAAACACGAAGCCCCGTTTGACGCCCGCACCCGCAATCAGGCCGGTGTAACAGTACGGCCAGTGGTCGCGGCCATCGTCGGAGTTGCCATTGCCCGACGTGCTCACGCCGCGCTTGGGGCTACGGCCGAATTCACCCACTGCGAGGACCAGCGTTTCTGACAGCAACCCGCGTTCATCGAGATCGGCCAGCAAGCCCGACAAGCCCGCATCGAGCATGGGGGCCGACTGGTTTTTCATACGGGCAGAGAGCCCCGTATGCACGTCCCAGGAATGGTTATCGGAGTTCGCGACCTTCGGCCAGTTGACCTGCACCACACGGGTTCCGGCTTCAATCAACCGGCGGGCGAGCAGACAGCTTTGGCCGAACGTGTTGCGACCATATTTGTCACGCGTTTCCGCCGATTCCGCTTCGAGATTGAACGCTTCACGCGCTTTCCCGGAGAGGACCAACGACAACGCCTTGTCATAGTATTCGTCGAGAGCATATTTGCTAACGGCGCGGTCGAGTTCGTTCAGGCTCGCATTCACGGTATCGCGCAGTTGAGCGCGACGGGCCAGACGATCTTGCGGAACTTCGGGACGCAGTTGCAGGTCGTCGACTCGAATGCGGTCCATCTTGGCCATGTCGAGATCATCACCGGTCGGGTAGAGCGTATATGGATCGTAAGCCTTGCCCATGAAACCGGCGGTGCCCCCCTTGCCGATGACGCCACTCTCCTGGAGCGGGCGAGGCATCATCACGTAAGGCAGCATCGGCACTTCAGGTGGCTTCGCCTTGATGATGTGGCAGCCATAGTTCGGGAAATCCTTGGGACTCGGCGGTTCCAACTGACCCGACGGGCTAACCTTATCCGCCGTGTAACCGGTCATCATCTGGTAGATGGCGGCAGTGTGGTTGAACAAGCCGTTCGGTGTGTAGCTCACCGCCCGCAACAGCGTGGAGCGATGGATTTCTTTCGACAGCTTTGGCAGCAACTCGGTGAATTGCACGCCGGGAAGCACGGTGTCGATGGGATTAAAGACGCTCTTCACATTGTCCGGTACGTCGGTCTTGGGATCCCACAGGTCGAGATGGCTAGGGCCACCCTGCAGGTAGACCAGAATCACATGCTTCGCTTTACCGAACCCCGGGCCACCATAACGGGCCTCTTCGTTGGCATGGGCCTTTTCGCTGCGCAGCAGGGCCGGCAACGTCAGCCCCATCAGCGACGTGCCACCAATCTGCAACAGTTCGCGACGGCTGTACCCGTCACAGTAATCTTTGCCATATCCGCCGGGGATCACGAGCATGCGATTGTCTCCTGGCTGCCAGAGGGCTCGAACCGAACTGGGAACGCAGCACGCCCCCGGAAAGGAAATCGGCCGGAACCGATCAATTCTTCTCAATATATCGTTCGGGACTCACAAATGTCAATCAGTCGATGCGTTTGAGCCATAATTTCGCAAGTGCCGATGCCAGCAAGAATTCCGTCACGCTGCCGGTTGACATTCGCGATCCGGGAACGCACGCTGATAGAGACAAAACCTCTCGTTCCCTGTCATTCCCTTACGACAAAGGACGTCTCACGATGCGATCTCGTGATGCGATCTGCGCGGTTGGCTGGGCCTTCGCCCTTGCTGTTTCGGCCCTGCTGCACGCGGCGGATGACTCCGCGCCCGATGTGGCCCCCCAGACTTTTGAACTCCGCGATGGCGACCGCGTCATCCTGCTCGGCGGCACATTCATAGAACGTGAAGGCCAGTTCGGCACGATCGAAACGGCTCTCACCGCGGCATTCCCAGACAGGCAGATCACCTTCCGCAACCTGGGCTGGAGTGGCGACACCGTCTGGGCGGAATCACGGGGCGTGTTTGACCCGCCCGCGGTCGGCTATCAACGCATGATCGATCTCGTCAAAGAATTGCAACCGACGGTGATTGTATTGGCTTATGGCCAGAATGAAGCCTTCGCTGGCGATGCAGGATTGGAAGCTTTCGTCAAGCAATACACCAAACTCTGTGATGATGTTGCTCCCACGCAGGCCCGACTGGTGTTCGTGACTCCGCATTTGATGGAAACTCCAGCCCCGCCCCTGCCAGACGCGGCCAAGTGGAATCCGCAGTTACAAATGTATTCCCAGGCGATTCAAAAGCTCGCAGCCGAACGGCAGGCCCGTGTCGTGAATCTGACGGAAGACTTGGCAGGCCTCGCGGATCGCACCGAAAATGGTGTGCATCTTTCGCCAGCCGGATATGCCGCGGTAGCACGTGTGTTCGTTACGGCAGCCGGTGGTTCGGCCTCGGTTCCACAAGTGCCTGGCTTGCAGGCGAAAGTCGTCGAAAAGAACACGCTCTTCTTCCATCGCTGGCGACCGCAGAACATCACCTATCTGTTTCTGTTCCGGAAACACGAACAAGGGAACAACGCGGTCGACATCCCGATGTTCGATGAGCTCACCGCGACAGCCGATGCAGAAATCGCCGCCCTACGCAAGACGTTGTCGAGTTCCTCGCCGCAACCTTAACCCCGGAAAAATAAAGGTCGGGGCCCCTGCCCCGACATACGCATTGAGATGCGATATACCTATTTTATTACCGCAGTCACTCGGCATCGTGCTGCGATTCTGAATCGACCAGAGGTCGTTTCAATCATCCTGGAGCAGTTGAAGTTCTACCGAAAGAAATACGAATTCAAACTTTGTGCATTTGTCCTTATGCCAGACCATATTCACTTCATCATTATCGCCAATGAGAAGTTAGTGGGCGCGATCCTGCGTGATATGAAGAGCATGATCAGTCGACGTGTCATTGATACCTGGAAAGCCACATCTGAAGGGCAAAACCTGCTGCAGCAGTTTCAACTCCCAGAAGCCGAGAAACGCCAGCATCGCTGGGCCATCTGGCAGGCAGGAAACTGGACGACATTACTGGAAGTCGAGAGTTCGATTGAAACACGTGTGGAGTACATTCATGCCAACCCGGTGCGAGCCGGTCTGGTCGCACAGGCGCGGGATTGGCCGTTTTCCAGCGCACGCTGGTATGCCGATCGTTGTTGTGTCGGCATTGAGATAGAACTGGATTGGTTGCAATAGCGGAGTCGTCGGGGCAGGGGCCCCGACCTATATTGGGTGTTTGATGATGTTCCGAACCGACCTCATGAGTGCTGCCCTCGTCTTTCTGCTCACTGCCCCGCTCTTCGCTCAACGCGAACTGACGGATATTCCCGTACCCGATCCCATCGAAGAGCTGAAAACCTTCGTCGTCGCCGAGGGCTTCGAGGTCAATCTCTTCGCGGCTGATCCGCAGATTCACAAGCCCATTCAGATCAATTTCGATCCGCAGGGCCGGTTATGGGTCGCCGCGTCGGAAGTTTATCCGCAGATTGCACCGGGACAGATCGCTAACGACAAGATCCTCATTCTCGAAGATACCGACGGCGATGGCGTGTCTGACAAAACCACCGTCTTTGCCGATGGCCTGCTGATTCCCACGGGTGTCATCCCCGGCGATGGCGGCGTGTATGTCGCCAACAGCACCGAGTTGCTGCATCTCACGGACACCGACGGCGACGGCAAAGCCGATTCTTCGCGGATTGTCCTTTCTGGCTTTGGGACCGAAGACACGCACCACATTCTGCACACGTTCCGCTGGGGACCGGAATGCCTCCTGTACATGAACCAGTCGATCTACATTCATAGCCATGTCGAAACGCCGTATGGTGTCAAACGGCTGAATGCCGGGGGTATCTGGCAGTTTAGCCCAGAGACCATGCGGCTCGACGTCCTCGCGCGTGGCTGGGTTAACACCTGGGGACACGCGTTCGATCAATACGGGCAATCGTTCGTGACCGATGGGGCAGGTGGCGAAGGGATCAACTATCTGGTCCCCGGTGCCGCCTATCCGACGGCGTTCGGCGTGAACGAGATTCTGCACGGCCTCAACCCCGGCAGCCCCAAATACTGCGGACTGGAGATCGTTGATGGACCCCATCTGCCGGAGGATTGGCAGGGGAGTCTGATCACGCATGATTTTCGTGGTCATCGCGTTTGCCGATTTGTCGTGACCGATGAGGGTTCCGGCTTCTCCTCGCAACAACAGCCCGATGTGATCAGCTCGAATCACGTGGCGTTCCGACCAATCGACGTGAAGCAGGGACCAGACGGGGCGATCTACATCGCAGACTGGTACAACCCCATCATTCAGCATGGTGAAGTCGATTTTCGTGACCCGCGACGCGATCACACGCACGGCCGCATCTGGCGGGTGACCGCGAAAGGTCGACCACTGACTCCGCGAGTTAACCTGGCGGAGATGCCGACTCGTGATCTGCTGAATCAACTCTCGGCGTCGGAAATGCAGACACGCATGCATGCCAAGCGGTTGTTGAAAGAACGTGGATCACAGGTCGTCCTGCCGGAATTGGCCAACTGGGTGCGGCACCTCGACATCGAGCGCGATGATTACGAGCCCCGCTTATTGGAAGCCTTGTGGATGTATCAGGCTTTCGACGAGGTGTCGCTGCCGGTGCTGAGTGAATTACTCGTGGCATCGCAGCCACAGATTCGTGCCGCCGCAGTCCGCGTGGTGCCGCATTGGGCCGACCGTATCGAGCATCCTGAAGAACTGCTGGCGAAGGCTGTGCATGATGAATATCCCCGCGTGCGGTTGGAAGCGGTGCGAGCCCTGGCAGCGATTCCCACGGTGCGATCGGCGGAACTGGCACTCGCCGTGATCGATCATCCCATGGATGGGTTTCTGGCTTATGCCACCCGGCAAACGTGCCGGGAAATGAAACCTCTCTGGTTACCCGCCGTGCTGTCGGGCCAGTTGAATATCGAGGGCCAACTGTCACGGCTGATCTTTGCGACACAAGCCGCCGAGGCGACCGATCTGGTCCCATTGCTGGTGCGACAGTTGCAATCAGGCGAGATTGCAAATGCCGATCAGCCGCGCGTGCTGGAATTGATTGGTGCCCTGGGCGCCCCCGAGCATTTGCGGTTGATCTTTGATCTGGCGGTCTCTGCCGAGACTTCCAACGAGCGTGCGGCGACACTGTTAGATGCCCTGCTTGGCGCGAAACAACGCCGCAACGTGCAGCCTCCGGGCGACTTGGCGGGTCTGGCGGTCTGTTTGAATCGTGAATCTGTGGCGTTGCAGGTGCAATCTGCCCGGGCCGTCGGTTTATGGAAGGTCCAACCGCTTCAAAGAGACCTGGTGCGACTGGCCGAGAGTGCCGAGGTGGCCGCCGAGGTGCGCGTGGCAGCGATGCAGGGACTGGCACAATTTGCCGACGAAGTGGCCACCGCGAAGCTCGCGGGCATCGCCACGGGGATGAGTCCGAATTCGCTCAGAGCACGGGCGATCATCGAACTGATTCCCCTGGTGCCCCAGGACGCGGCACGACTCGCCGTCGAATGGTGGAAATCGGCAGAGGATGGCGACGTGCAGGGGCAGGTGATGCAGGCCTTTTTGCAGAAGAAGGGGGCCTCCGACATTCTGGCCGCCGCTCTCGATGGCCAGACCATCCCCGAGGATGCCGCGAAACTTGGCCTAAGGACCGTCACGGGGTCAGGCCGTCCGGAACCCACACTCACCGCTGCGCTGACCAAAGCGGGTCGCATCACGAACGAACCGAAAATGCTCACCGCCGAGGAAATGCAGTCCCTGGTCGCCACGATTCGTGAACAGGGTGATCCGGCACGGGGTGAGGCCATTTTCCGTCGGGCTGACCTGTCATGCATGAAATGTCACGCGATTGGTGGTGCCGGGGGCAAAGTGGGGCCAGACCTCATTAGTATCGGAGCGAGTGCTCAGGTCGATTATCTGATCGATTCCCTGCTGCAACCCAATAAAAACGTCAAGGAAGGCTACCAGACCGCGGTCGTACTGACAGATGCCGGAAAAGTGATGACCGGCATCAAGATCCGGCAGTCTGATGCCGCACTGATAATTCGCGATGCGGAAGACAAAGAAGTCGCGATCCCACTGAGCAGCATCGAGGAAGTGAATAACGGATCGTCATTGATGCCCGCGGGGCTGACGGAAAAGCTCACGCGCAGCGAGTTGATCGACCTGGTGCGGTTCCTGTCGGAGTTGGGGAAGCCGGGGCCTTACGCCGTGGGCACAACCGCCGTTGCCAGGCACTGGGTGGGATTAATGCCGACAGAGGCTTCTTACCGTCGGCTCACCCGCACCAGCGATGCCCAACTGATGGCCAGCGATGACGGACTCACCTGGTCTGCGCAGTACGCCACCGTGAAGGGAGAACTACCGGTTCAAGGTCTCCCCACTTTCGGAACCAATGTGAAACTTGTCCAGGCGAGTCGGTATGTGGCTTTTGTCCGCACCTACCTGCAAACCACTTCCTCCGGCGAGACCACGTTGAAATGGAATGACACGACCGGACTGCAAATCTGGGTGGATGGTCAACCGGCAGAACCCGCCGCGTCCATGACCATGAATCTCGCACCCGGGTTGCACGCGGTCTCCATCGCGATCGATCTGCGTGTCCGAGAGGCTCCCCTGCGTCTCGAACTGGGTGATTCTCCGAGTGGAGCGAAGTTCGTCAGCCCGTAATTTGGCTCTCATGCCACGGGTCCGCTCTCCTTTTCTGATGTCATCCCGCGCTGCGCGACGGGTGATGGTTCGACGGCATCGCGCCGGGTGAAGACCGGCGATGACTGCCGGTTCGCGCTGTGTCTGCGCCCCACATTCTGCGCAACCCGTTCCCTCACAGTGAGATACAACGAACGTGCAGCTTCGTTGACTTTTCCGTCTGTAGCGGGACTAACGCTTTTACGGCTTGTTTCATTCAACTTCGACCCCTGCAAAATCCGAAGATTCAGGATAACCGTACTTGGCGGAATACCCGCTACGTCCGGAATTGTCGGTAGCGACGCACGAATTGACGGGCAATGGCCCCCACAGCAGGACGCTGGAGCATCCGATGAAACGTACGGCAAAGCAGTGTCTGTCTCTCCTGATGATCTGCACAATGATCGCAGGCATGGTACGGGCACAGGACGAAGACAGCGGAACCGCACGCGTCAGTGATGCGCCTGCGACGCTGCCCACCGAAGCGGCCCCGGTTTACGGTGCTCCGGCTGGTCCTCCGAATGGGTTCTTTAATATGACGCCGGTGGAAACGTGGTTTGCCCCACGCTTCTACGTCGATGCGCGTGGTGGAACCCTGTATGGCTATGAAGAATCGTTCTCCAGTGTCGGGGGTTTTATCCCGCACTTCTTTGAAGAAAATGCCATGTTGTATGCCGATGCCCGCGGGCTGGTCGGTTATGACGGGCGGGGCGGGGCCAACCTCGGTTTAGGCTGGCGGTATTACATGCCAGAACTCGACCGCTATATCGGCACCAGCTTGTGGTACGACTTTGATGCCAGCCATGCCCGCTCTTACAATCAGGTCGGTGTTGGTTTTGAATCGATCGGCCGGTACTTCGACCTGATCCTGAACGGCTACATTCCTGTCGGCGAAGATCAGAACACGCTGACGACCGCGCTGGTGGGTCAGGGTCAGTTCTCTGGCAACCAGTTGCTGCTCGATCGGTTCAATGAAATCGAAACCGCGTATACCGGGTTCGATGCCCAAATCGGCGGGCCGATGCCCCTCCTTGGCCGCTATGGCGTGCAGGGTTACACGGGCTTCTACTTCTTCACCGGCAGCAATGGTGGTGACTTCACCGGGGTTAGCGGTCGGCTGGCCTGGCAGCTCAACGAAGACTGGAACATCGGTGTCAACTTCTCCGACGACCATACCTTCGGCACCAACACACAGATGCAGGTGGTGATGAACCTGCCCGATGGCAAATCCAGCCGCTGGTTGCGACCACTCTCTGTCCGCGACCGGATGATGCAGTCGGTTCAGCGTAATTACCGCGTGACCGTCGAACATGAAATTCAAGTGGTCAAGGAAGCGGCGATCAACCCGAAAGATGGGCTGCCGTACTTCATCGTCCACGTCGATCCGAATGTGGCTGGTGCCAATGTGAACGCCGGCAGTGGTACCGTGGATGATCCATACAACCAGCTTTCGCAGTTCGACAACCTGGTGTTTGCCGAGAAGTCGGCCGTCGACATCATCTTCGTCAAGCCGCGTCTTGATGGATCCTCTACGAACCTGGATGACGGCGTGACACTGCTGTCGTGCCAACGTTTGCTCAGCAACAGCGTGCCCCATACGTTTGAAGTCGTGCAGAACCCGGGTGTCCTGTATCCCCTGGGTGACGTCGTCCCCGGTCAAGACCTGCCTGTCCTGACCAATGGTACCGGCGGCGATGTTGTCACATTCGCCGACGGGGCCTTCATGGTCGAAGTCTCTGGCTTCAACATCAATGGCAGCGCGACAGGTAGCGGCATCGTGGGGACCAACAATGCCCAGGTCAACATCAACCGCAACGTGATTCAGAATGGTGTGAACGGTATCGCGCTGACCAACCTCACGGGCTTCGGCACGCCGATGGATGGCAGCTATATCACCGGCAACATCATTCGTAACAACCTGTTCGACGGTGTGAACATCTCGAACAGCGGTGTGGGACCGCTGGACCTCGTGATCGCGAACAACGCACCCACGACGGTTGATTTTGACGGCATCATCGATACAGACACCGACGACGATGGCGTGCCCGACGCCAGTGCCCCGGATAGCCTCGATGGCGATGGTGACTTCACCAACGACGGAATCCTGGCCAACGGCGACGACGGCATCGACATCAATCTCGATGCGGGCAGCCGCATGAACCTGCTGCTGACGCAGAATCGCATCGGCGGGCAGATCGTTGATGAAGACGATATGACCACCAATGCAGGCAACGTCGATAACGGACTCGAAATCGACCTGACGGCGAACAGCACCCTGAATGCCCGCATCAGTGGCAACACACCGGGTGTGGCTCCGGTTAACTATGGCTTCTACAACAACGGTGGAGACGGTGTCCGCATCTCCGCGGATAACAGCACCGTAGATCTGTTGAACCAGGTCGCTGATACCGGCATCGCGGAACTGCGAGTGCTCGGTGGCGGCGTGATCGACAACACCATCTCTGCCAATGCAGGCAACGGCTTCACCATTCTCGGCAGCAACTCCGATGTCTCAGCCGCCTTCTTTGGCAACACCATTGGTGCCCCGGAAGTGCTGGATGACGTGGGGACCGACCTGACCGATGTCACCCTCGGTAACGGCGGCATTGGTATCGCCATCGCCTTGAACAACGGCACAGGCCTGTTCGCCATCGGCGATGCCGACATCCCCGCGACGCCAACCACTCCGGCTGTCATCAACGGCAACGACCTGAGCTACAACGACCTGGGCGGAATTGAACTGCTCGGCAGCGGAAACGCGTTGATCTCGTACAATATCGAGAACAACCGCATCCGCAATGTCCAGAGCAACAACGTGGCCGCACCCATGGCACAGGCCACCTTCACCTTCAACGGCATCAGTGGAACCGCTCCGTTTACGATTACCAACCAGTCAGACGCGGGTATCGACATCACGCAGGTGATCTGGAATCTGGCTGGTACTTCGGCCTTCTTTGATGTGGACAACGTCGCACTTGGCTTCGGTAACAACTACGACGGTGCCTTAATCCCCGTAGCACCGACCGATCAGACGACCGGCTTGATCGCCGTGAACAATACTCAGATTATTCAGGGCTCAAACCCCCTGTTGATTGCCGGAAACAATCAGGTTGTGGGGAGCAACAACCAGGTGATCGCTGATGGTGATCAACTGCTGGACCTGGACTTCAACGGGTTCAATCCCACGGAGTCTTTCGCGGCTACGTCGATCTTCAGCCAGAACGCGACAATCTTCCAAACCGATTCGCCGTTCAGTTCCGCCTCCACCGCGGGTTCGACCGTGCAGGTCACCTTCTCGAACGGTTTGCAGTCGCTGTTCCGGCTGGATCTGGACTCCCCGACGGGAGTGGGCGTGAGCGGCACCGGCCAGGCCTTTGGGCAGGTGACACCGGGTTTCGGCACCGGGGCCGATGGCATCCGCGTGGCAGCCTCGGGGAATGCCACTTTCAATCAGGCGGTTATTCAGAACAATACCGTCCGTGGTTACGGTGGTTACGGTATCAATGTCTCCGCGACAGACCTGTCAAGCATTCCGAATCTGGTCGTGGTGAACAATACTCTGGAGTTTAACGGTACAGGCTTTGTGGATGGCGTATCGGTTCAGACCGGGGGTGGCCTCGCCATTACCCGTGGTGACAGCGCCTCGATCGGCGCAACCGTCCAGACCAATACCATCAACAGCAACTTCAACAATGGTGTCGACATCAATACGTCAGGCACGGCGGTCGGCCTCACCGACATCACCATGCTGCAAAACACCATCAGCAACAACAATGGCGATGGCGTGAACGTCCTGGCAACCGAAAATTCCCGGTTGAATCTCACCAGCCAGGAAAACACCGTCACTTTCAACAACGAGAACAACTGGAACATCCGCACAACCGACGAAGTGGTCTTCAACTTCTCCATGCTGGATGACACGGCCAACAACGCTCTGGGTGGGGTGGGAAGTGGAAACGGCGTCATCCTGAACCTCGGTGGAGACAGCGTCAACAACATCCAGATCTCGGGTTCTGGTCCGTCAACGGCGATGTATGCTCTGAATAACGGTTCCGGATTTGCGCTGAGTGCCGTGGAAACGGCACTGGTGAATGTCAACATTCAGAACGCGCTCTTCGACACCAACGGCGCCGACGGCTTGAACTTCAATCGCGAGGGGGCCTCGCTGCTGCTGGCTCAATTGGACAGCCTGACGGTGACCAACAACCTGGACGACGGCATTCAGTTCTATGCCACGGGCTCCAATCGCGAGGATCCGAACACGCCGCTCTTCAATAACACTCAGGCTCCGGCCAACCGGCTCGTCGTCACCAACACTCTGATTGGCGACAACGGGATCATCGGTGCGGAGAATGGCGGCAACGGGATGGAATTGGCCACCTTCGCTGACGCAGACTTTGTTTCCGTGGTCCGCAGTTCGACGATCACCGGCAGTTCGACCGACGGTGTGCGTATCTTCTCCACCGGCATCAGCAGCTTTGGCCAGGCCAACGATCGCTCGACCTTCGATAACGTGACGATTACCGACAGTGGTCGCGACGGCATCAAGATGTTTGCGATGGGTCAGTTTGAGGCCCAGCCGAACATGTTCGTCGACGTCAACAGCGATACGGGCGAAACCATCATCGCCAACAACGGAGATGACGGTATCCAGGCCTCCATGCCATACGGGATTGTTGACCTGCTTGTTCAGGGGCAAGGTGGAGAAAACGTCAATACTTTCACCACGCTGATCCAGTCCAACGGGTCGATCTCGGGGCTGGATGGACACGGTATCGAATTCAACGTGGCTGACGCGGCGATCGATGGCGATGACGCCTCGGATATTCCCGGCAGCAACGTCCGTGTCGACGGTGACCTCGATGGTGCCGACAATGAAATCCTCGACTTCTTCTTCCCGCAAGGGTTCGAGTTCTCGGGCAGCGACACGGGCTTCAGCGGGATCGGGACTCTCACCGTGCAGAACGTGGCCGTGGGTGATGACAACCTGAACGACAACATCAACCTCGGCAACGCGGGCGATGGTATCTCGATCTTCAACTCCAACATCGAAAACTTCCATGGAACCGCGAACAACGGTGCCTCGAGCACCAACAACCCAGGTGCAGGAAATCAACGAGATGTGAATCGCGACCTGATTGCCGATAACGGAATTGGGGCAGGCTTGTCTCAGGCGGGTACGGGTGTCGTCTTCAATCTGGTGAATCAGGCCGGATCGGTGACCCTGAACGTCGACAACTCGCTGATTGCCGGGAATGGTCGCGACGGGATCAATGTCATCAGCGATGGTGATAACGATACGTTCGGGTTCGGAAACATCGTGAATGCGACCGTGACCGACAACCGGATCGACTCAAACGGCCGTCACGGGGTGAACCTCGACCTGGAAGGGAAGCATGGCGAGCACAACGCCTTGAATGCGATCTTCTCGGGTGGGCTGATCTCCTACGAGGTGCTGACGACCAACCAGTTGATCTTTGACAACAATACGATTCAAAGAAACAACAACTACGGCTTCCGGCTGCAACAGAATGCTGGCCCGATGGCCCGCCTGAATCTCGGTGCTGCGGCTGACAGCTACTTCTGGAGCGAACAGTTCCAGGATGGCATCCAGCCGACGAACCCGCCTGGCCTGTTCGATCCAACGGTGCTGGCTGCAGTGATGCAATCCGCGCCTATCTGGAACTTTGGCAACAACAGCGATGGCTTCGGTCTGAGCACGACGTACTACAGCATCGCGACGGACCTGAACTCGAACCTGGTGTTCAACAACAACACCGTCCAGTTCAATGGGCAGCCGAGCCAAGGGTTTGACTTCGGACCGAATGGTGGTGGTGACGGCATGTACATCCGCAACAGCACCAACTCGTATCTCTCTGCGGATATTGGTGGTGCGGCGGGTAGCGGAAATGGCAATACCTTCACCGGTAACGCTCTCGCCGACTTGCGGTTCGAGTCCTTCACGGCAACGGAAGTGGATGGAATCACGCCGATGGTGCCCAACGTCTCCACGGCTGCGGCGGCTCCGGCTCAGGACCAGTTGTTCTTCGACGACACGGCTCAAATGACCCTGCGGTTCAACAACAACATTGGTCGCGAGCTGGCTGCCAACTACACCATCGTGGGTGCTGGTGGTACGGTCGGTCAACGTGGGGCCGCCTACAACCTGAACGGCAGCCCGTTCATCGGTGGGGGCAACATCCTGCGGGCCACGCAAATGTTCCAGGTCGACGATGGGTTTAACCTGGATGCGACCAACTCGTTCAGCAACTCCAACCTGACGAACGAGTTCAGCGGCAGCGGTGGCTGGCACCTGGTGCCCGTCGCCGACCCGATGTTCCCGAACCTCGATTTCCCGGAAGCAGTCAACGAAGACTTTGGCGACCCCTGGTTCCCGTAAGCCTTGGCTGACTGTGACCTGAGATCATGATCTCCCCGAAACCCAGAGGACGCGTCCTCTGGGTTTCGGCGTTGATACAGGACGGCTAACAGAGCCCAGTCAAACTTTTCCGGTTGGCTGGACCGCAGCGGTTCTTACGAAAATTCCGGCCGGTCTCTGCCCGTTGCGACGATGACAATTGTCAGGAGACGGGCTCATGGATGCGAGGTACCGGTTCAGCGGATTGTTGATGCTCTGCCTCAGCGGCTGCGCGGTCTACAACCCCACACATGTCTGGCGGTATCACGCCGATTTCAACACCGAACGCCAGATTTCAGGTCAATGGGTCGACTACAGCCATCAACCTCCGAAACATGTGCGCATGCGGTTGGCCAAGTGGAGTTACAACGTCGGCCCGTCACCGCAATCATCCGAGATGGTGATACCGTCAGAAAGCCCGATTCAGCCGCTCATCCCCGCACCGATCGGCGTAGAACCCAGTTACCGGCCAGATCTATTGGAAGATGCCGAGCCCCCGGTGTTCCCCACGTTTGAATCGCTCAAACCGCCCCCCTCTCGCACCGGCGCGCCCAGCCGCCCTGTCGAGCCTTATGGGCCCACGGCGGGGCAGTCTCAGCCCGCGATCACACCGGCAGCGTGGATGTTTTCTGTTCACTGATCGCCACGGGCACAGCGTTATCCGTCCGGTCGTCCTCCGGGACGGCAGGGATCCCCAGCCAGCCCAGCACATCGAAGAAGATCATGTTCAGCGAGGGGGCGATCATCAATGTCTGCACGGTCGAAAACAGCAATCCGAACGAAATGGTGATCGCCATCGGTATCAGGAATTTGGCCTGAAAGCTGGTCTCGAACAGCATCGGCAGCATCCCGGCGATGGTGGTTTCGCTGGTCAGGAAAATGGCCCGCAACCGCGTCTTCGAGCCTTCCAGATTCGCCTCATACGGCGACAGGCCTTCCCGGATGCGCACATTCACATAATTGATCAGCACGATGGCATCGTTCACCACAATGCCCGTCAACGCGACGAATCCAATCCCCGAAATGATGGTGATCGGATAACCCGTCACCCAATGCCCCAGCACCGCCCCCATCAGGCCGAACGGAATCGCCAGCATTACGACGACGGGTTGATAGTACGAGCGGAAGACCGACGCGACGATGGCATAAATGATCAACAACGCCAGCGGCATCGCCAGGCGTAAACTGTCCATCGATTTCGCCTGATCCTCGGCGACTCCCTGAAAACGCAATTCCACATCGGGATAGCGCGGCTGCAGTTCATCGGCGAAGTACTGCTTCAGTCCATTGCGAATCGCATCGCCATCGGCACCTTCCAGCACATCGGCCAGCACGCGCACGCTGCGCATCTGAAAGCTGCGGTGTAACGTGCCATAGCTTTCGGTCTCTCGCAGTGAGGCCAACGCGGAGAGGGGTGCCCAACCTCGTTGACCGGCATCACTCACGGGAACCCACATCGCCTCCAGGTCGTAGATGCTGCTGCGGAACGACTCGGGATACCGCACCATAATTTTCACATCTTCACGGTTCCGCGTGATCCGCCGGGCTTCGCGGCCATACATCGCCGAGCGGACATACTCCCCTAACTGACCGACGGTGACCCCCGTAGCCCGTGCGGTTTCATAGAGTTGAAGCTGTACCTCGCGCTTCCCGCGGTCGAAGTCATCATCAATGTCCACAGTTCCATCGAACGTGGCCAGTTTCTCTTTGAGGGCCTGTGCCACGGCGACAATTTCATCGAACTTGGGACCATTCACGACCACTTCCACATCTTTCCCCGCGGGCCCACCAGATAACGCCGTCCAGCCCACCGAATTGACACCGGCCAGACTCTCGGACACTTTCCGTAACTCCACCAGAATCTGCTCGCTCGTGCGTTCATGATTCTGCTCGCGCAAATCAGCGGCCTTCAGTTCGATGATCAGTTGCCCCAGATGCGACGCCGCCGAAACAGAATCGGCACCGGCGGGACCGACAGAAAATCGCACGGCGACATGCATCTGCACATTGACGATCTCCGGCAACTCGCGGGCTGCGTTCATCAGTGCAATCAACCGTTCGCGGGTCTGATAGGCGGGAGTGCCGATGGGCATTTCCAGATCCGCAATGATCGACTCGCTGTCCATTTTCTGAATGAACTCGGTTTTAACGATTCCGCCAAACCAGATGCCCAGGGTCAACATCAGGCACATGAGTGACGCCGCGATCGTGACATATCGCCAGCGCAATGCCAACGCGAGCGAATGTTCATACAGCCAGACCGCCGTGCTGTGTGAAAACGCGTCGATAATGCGCGCCGTCCAGCGGTTCCACTTGGCACGCACTCCGAATTGTTTCGCATGTTGCCGGGCCTGCTGTTGCTGCGCCAGAGACGGCAGATGCTTCAGATGGGCCGGCAAGATCACAATGGCTTCCAGCAGCGACATCGATAACGCGGCGATAATCACCAGCGGCAACTGACTGAAGAAGTCTCCGATCTGTCCCTGCATAAAGAGAAGCGGAATAAAAGCACCAATCGTGGTGGTAACCGAGGCAATTACCGGCCACATGACCTCTTCCGCCCCGACGATCGCCGCCTGCGTGGGTGGCATCCCTGCCTGCACATGCCGATAGATGTTCTCACCGATGACGATAGCATCATCCACAATGATGCCCAGGACGATGATCATGCCGAAGATCGAAATCAGGTTCAGCGAGACTCCCAGCATCCACATCACGAAAAAACTGCCGAGGAACGACGTGAGGATCCCGAAGGCGGTCCAGAATGCCAGTCGCCAATCGAGAAACAGCAGCAGCGAAATCACGACCAGCAGCAAACCTTGTCCGCCGTTACGCAGCATCAGATCGAGTCGGCCTTCGAGATAGCGTGCCAGGTCGGTATGCAGGGCAACTTCGTAATTGTGATTGAATGGCGTGCGATAGCTGTCCGTATAGATCTGCTGTGGATCGGGTTGCCCGCTCACCTTCGTGACCATGCGCAGCAACCCATTGCCCATGAGCGCAAAGGGTCGCCAATACCACGAATGTGCAGACGCGGCAGTCCACCCGGTGAAGTCTTCATCGACCTGCTGCTTGCCGCGTATGTAGGCCTTGACAATCTGCGAGATCTGCAGCACATCCTGATTACCGACTTTGTAAACCAGAATGTTGACGGCCCGCTGACCGTTGAAATAACTCTCCGCATCGCTATCGATGAAACGGTCGTGGATTGCAGCGACATCTTCCAGGCAAATATTCGTACCATCGGAACGAGTTCGCAGGACGAGCTTTTCCAGATCGATCCCGCGGGTTTCCTCGCCCAAAGTCCGCACCGCGATGTTACTGCGATTCCCCTTGAGCTGTCCGCCTGAAATATCGATGTTGGTGGCGCGAATGGCCTCGGCCACTTCGGCAAACGTCACATCGAATTCCCGCAGCCGATCCGGGCGAACTTCCACGCTGATTTCATCATCGCGGACGCCCCCCATTTCCACCTCGGTGATACCCGGTAACCGCAGCAGATCATCACGCAGATTCCGAGCCGCCTGTTTCAGTGCGGCTTCATCGTCTTCGCCGTAAAGTGCGATGCCGATCACAGGGAGTTTCGGCAGCAGCTTGCGCACGGTAATGGTTTCGATCTCCTCGGGGAGATCCTGAATGGCATCGACTTCCGCCTGCACTTCCTGAAGTACGGCGTCCGCATTCTGCACCTCGTTCCGCAGGGTGAGAATGGTGACCGAACCACCTTCGCTGATGGTGGAGTCGATCTTTTCGACGCCATCGACATCGCGCACCGCCTCCTCGATTTTGATGCTGACCGCCTTCTCGATCTCCGCGGGTTGCACGCCGGGATAGATGGCCGAGATCAGCAGCTTGTCGGGCTGACTTTCGGGGAACATCTCGCGTGTGAGAGTCACCGCGAACATGGCTCCGCCGACCAGAATCACCAGCATCAGGACGTTCACGAGCACTTCGTTGTGAACGCTGAACCGGGGCAGAGACATATCAGCTCGCTATCCTGTGAGAAGAGGCCGAACACAGCAGGTGTCGTCAGCCCGAGGCATCCGCGGGGGAAGTCACCGCGGTTTCCAGTTCCTTGAGTAACTGATCGAGGCGGAATGGTTTGTACAACACCGATTTCAGCCCCATCTGCCGGGCCTTCACGATGGAATGCGAAGGATCATAGCCAAAGCCGGTCATCAGAATCACGGGCAGGTGCGCATTCACTTCACGCACTTTGACAAAGCAATCGTAACCCGTCATATCGGGGAGCCGGATGTCCGCGATAACGGCATCGTAGTGAAAGGTCCGCACCATCAATAACGCTTCTTCGCCATGATGGGCCGTTTCCACTTCACAGCCAAAGCGGCCGAGAAGTTCGTGGGCGGCGATGCGAACCGATTCATCATTATCGACAACCAGCACGCGTTTCTGCCGCAACTTCGGGCGTTGTGGCCGCAACGTGACGGGGGGATTGTTGACGTTCGGCGCAATCGATTCCCCCACGCGATGCACCAGTTGTCGAACACTGCGGGTATGTTTCAAGACGCGCTGCAAGCGCTCGCAAACGGCCGGGTCGTGACCGATGTAGCGTTCCAGAATCCAAGCGGTGTCGTTCAGAATTTCATCGACCGGTTGTGCCATTTCGCGCAGAATCAGGTCGGCACTTTCCGTGGCGGTCGACATCTTTTCGGCGACCAGCAGTTCGAGCGTATTCAACGCAATCGCGACTTCGCGACAGAAGAGTTCCAGGAACTGTTGGTCGTTGTGCGTGAACCCGCGGACCTGCTTGCTCTCGACATTGAACGTGCCCAGAATCTGGTCGTGAATGAAGAGCGGCACGGTTAAGGAACTGCGGGCATTCGCGGCACCGGGCAGGTAGATCGGATCGCGTGCGGTGTCTTCGCAGTTGTAGCTCTCCCGCGTCGCTGCGACATACCCGGTCACGCCATTTCCCTGTCGATCGGCGTAGAGCCTGCGGCGTGAGGCTTCTTCGGTCATGCCCAGGTGCAGCAGCAATTCCAGTTCATTGGTGCGGCGATCGAGCAGACGAATTTCCACCGTCTCGAACTCCAGCACATCTTTCGTGAAATGGATAATCTTCTCTTTGAGTAATTCGATGCGATCTTTCACGTTGAGTTCGACCAGATCTTCGGCGGTCAGTTCACCGAGTTCCAACCCCGCCTGGTAGATCGCGGCGAGCTTCTGTCGCGCCAGCATGTCGGCCGAAACATCGCGGACAGTCACCACGGCGAGTTGCGCGAACAGATTCGTGGCGGAGAGCACTGGCGACCCGACGATTTCGAAATAGGTCTTCTCCCCGGTATTGAAGGTGGTTGCACAACCGAATTCCCCATCGGTCTCAAAGGGGGAAAAGGCGGGCCCCACGATTTCCGGTGAACCGAAGGCATCGAGAAAATGCGACCCGATTTCCGGCGTATGCCCCAACAGCGCGGGCAGCCGCTCATTGCACCAGCGCACCTGCAACTCACGATCGACGACGGCAACACCCTGGGGCAGGTTTCGCAGAATGCCTTCAAACTGCAACAGTTCCGGCAGCGAATGGGTTTGAGTCCCACACAACAGAACACAGCCAAAGTCATCTGGCGCGACTTCCGGCCAGCGCGGTGGAGTCGACAGGCGAACCACTTCAAACCGCGGTTCGAGCGTCGATTGCAACTCGCTCGGCAACGCGTTGGGTTCTTCGGAACCTAATAGTAGAATTCGCGGGAGATCAGCCACCGATGCAGCATCCTCAAGAAGCCTAGCAGCACTTCACGGATTATATGGCCCTAGTCGCACGGCTGGCAAACAGGACGCGCGACATCGTCGCAAAATCGTGTGGCCCGCGGCTAGCGAACGCTGGTCGCTTTCGCGCAGAATCGGTGCATGAGATTGCAGTCTGGGCTGAGACGACCGCCGCTGTTCAGTAATGGCAGACCATGCGCCGTGGGGCGTGTGTGGTTACTCTTGGGCCTGCTCATGGCTGTCGGCATACCGCATTGCCGGGCGGAAGAACTGCCCACACAACCTGTGCGGATTGTCACACTGGTCAGCGGGGAACGTTTTGTCGGAGAGTGGTTGCCGGGAGATGCGACAACGCTGCTGTTCCGGCAGCGAGATCAACGCCTGCTGTCGCTGGAACCCGGCTGGATTCAGCGGATTGAAAATCCTCAGGGAGTGATGGACCTCGGACAGTTTTCCCAGGTGAACGTCGCGGTGAATCGCCCCTGGTCTCACCGTTTTCCCACGCCGATGACTGCAGGGGTCTGTGAAATCTGGCGACCATCTCCTCAGAACGAGGAAGCCCTTCCGTTTTCGATGACGATCCAACTGCACTCCGCTGAGGAGGCGGTGTTGTCGACGAATTTGCAGTGCGATTCCACGGGACTGCTGACGGTCGTGCCCGCAGCCCCGGCGACAGTGAGCTATCGTCAACCACTCCGCTGGACTTCCCAGGCAGAGCCTCTGGTGCTGACGTGGGTTGCCGGTCGCTGGTCTGTGCTGCTGGGTGAGAAGCTGCTGGCCCGGGGTGTTGCCCCTGTACTGGCCTATCAGAATTTGACCCTTTCATCAGACGCAGACCTTTCCCTGCAGCGAGTCCTGATCTGTGCCACGCACCAGAGAGAGGGAATTCGCCAGAGGTCGGACTTTCGGCAAGATGCACTCTACTTGCAAGATGGCAGCGTGTTGTTGGGATTCTTTGCCGGGGAGCATGAACAGGGGATTCTGTGGCGTGCCAGCCACCGGCCCGCGATCACGATTCCCTGGTCAGAGTTTCAAGCGATCGAATTCCGCCGTCGTGATCTGGAGACCTCGTTACCCAGTTGGGGAGAGCCCGTTACGGGCACCATGATCGCGTGGGGACGCCCGGGCCGGACCACTCCCTTTCCCTTACCGGATGAGCAATGGCTGGGCGCCTTAAGTGCTACCGGGGCATACGTGCATCCCCTGCTGGGGGCAATGGCTGTCCCGCCCGATTTGGTAGCGACTTCCCAAACGCACTTTCGCGGCACCTTGCAGTGGCTGTGTCCTGAACTCGTGCATCTGGGTGATGAACGGGAAGAGAACTGGCCTGTTCCGCTGCCGTTGGCCACATCTTTGTCTGGCGTATGGAATCTGGAAGTTTCGCCGACCGACGAAGTCTGGATGGCGGCCGACTTCAGCGAGTTGGAACCCTGCGGACCTGCAACGCCGCCTGATCAACCTTATCTCCAGGCACTACAACGGGGAGAACTGCTGACCACGCTGTGGGTGAATGATCAACGGGTGGGGGCCTGGAATCACGAACTCGCCTGGCGACCGCCCGTCGATCGCCCTCAGCGACTCCGTTTGCGGATCCCTGGCACATTGCTGAAATCGGGAACGAACCACTGGGCCATCCGTCAAAATCCGTCACCCACCACAGGGCATCTCGATGATCTGCTGCTCAGCCGGGTCGCGTTGGAGGTTGTAACGCCCCCCTCGCCCTGATCGGCATCACCGCGAAAATCGGCTGTCGGATTTTTTTCCTCAAGTCCTGCTGACAGCAGACCGAAGGCATATCGCAGCGACCGAGTTCTTACTCTGACGGATCGCGGCATGCCACCACGCAAGCGGCCACCGGCCAGCAGTTCACCAGCCAAGCCCTCCGCACTACAGCCGAGCTCGTTTCTTGCCAATTTTGCGCGGTATTTGCAGACGGAATGTGGTCTGGCCGAGAATACCGTCGTCGCTTATGGCCGCGATCTCACCCGGTTCTGCGAGTGGTATGCGCAGCATGGTCCCAGCACGTTCCACGAACTGACCGTCGGCCTGTTTACCAGTTATCTGCAAGAACTGAGCGAGTCGGGTCTGGCGACCTCATCGATGGCGCGCCATCTTGTCTCGGTGAAAATGCTGTTCCGGTATCTGATGCTGGAAGGACTGGTCGCTGAAAGTGTCGTGGAACTGATCAACTCGCCGAAACTCTGGCAGCATCTCCCCAAAGTCTTGAGTCCTGACATGGTCGACCGGCTGCTGGCCGAGCCGGGTCGTCAAGATCGCTGGCCCCTGCGTGACCGGGCCTTGCTCGCGCTGTTGTACGCCACCGGGTGTCGGGCTTCGGAGGTCTGCCGACTTTCGCTGCGCGATGTCCAACTCGAAGCGGGGTATTGCCGGTGCCTGGGCAAGGGAGATAAAGAGCGAATCGTTTCGTTGAATCCGGTGGCCATCGCAGCCATCGAGGTCTATCTGCAACAGGAACGCCCGCAGTTGCTGGGTCTGCACGATGAAGATCGGCTGCTCATCTCCCGGCGGGGCACGGCCTTGTCCCGCATCACGGTCTGGATGCTGGTGAAACGGTATGCGGCTCGCATAGGGGCGAGTGCCGGGGTCAGCCCGCACACGCTGAGGCATAGCTTTGCGACGCATATGCTGGCCGGAGGGGCCGAAATTCGTGCGCTTCAGGAGCTACTGGGGCACGCCAGCGTGCAGACCACGCAGATCTACACGCATGTCGACCACAGCCGCATTAAAGCCCTCCATGAGCGTTGCCATCCGCGTGGATAAACGGCTCGATTCTTGTCTGTCGTGACACCTCAGGCCCAAATTCGGGCGACAGAATCCCAGCACAGCGGCAATTGTTAAGATGCCGTTAGTCATTAACCAACAATGGGTTATAGCAGGCCCAAGGCCACCATTCTTCACATAATCTTAACATTCATGGCGTCGTTTTCTTAACAATTCACCGGTACCATTCCCGCAACGACCATCGAAATTAGACCCGATCTCACCGTTGCAGGAGACCTTACAGTATGCTTCGCATGATTCAGTCCGGTGCCACTGGGAACTGGGGCCTGTGCGTCGTGGCCCTGTTGATTGGCTTGGCCGGCTGTGAGAAGGTCGATACCGCCAACCCCTCGACGGGGACCAACGGCGAAACGGCAGCACCCACTGTGGCCCCGTCTACGATCGTGATCGATGGCTCGAGCACCGTCTACCCGATCTCGCAGGCCATCGCCGAAGTATTCCACGAACAGCATTCGCAAGTCGAAATCTCCGTGACGCAATCGGGGACGGGGGGCGGCTTCAAGAAGTTCGTCGTGAACGAACTCGATATCTGCGACGCCTCACGGCCGATCAGTGCCAGTGAAATCGAGAAGTGTGCTCAGAACGGCGTGGAATACCTGGAACTCGAAGTCGCCATCGATGGCTTGTCTGTGGTGGTGAACAACGCGAACGACTGGGTCGACTGCATCAGCGTTGCAGATCTCAAGAAAATCTGGGAACCGGACTCGAAGATCACCAAGTGGAACGAAGTGAACCCGGCCTGGCCCGCGGAACCGATCGCCTTGTTCGGGGCAGATACCGACTCGGGAACCTTTGATTACTTCACCGAAGTCATCAACGGAAAAACCAAGGCCAGCCGTACCGACTACACCTACAACTCGGATGACAATCTGCTGGTGCAAGGCGTCGCCGACAGCAAGTTCGCACTTGGCTACTTTGGCTACAGTTACTACGTCGAGAACAAGGCCACTCTGAAGGCACTGGCGATTAAAGTTGACGATAGCAGCGACTGCGTTCCCCCCACGCAGGAAGCCATTGAATCCGGGAAGTACATTCCGCTCTCTCGACCGCTGTACATCTACGTCAACAAGAAGGCGCTGTCTCGCCCGGAAGTCGTCGATTTCGTCAAGTTCTACGTCACCGAGGAAGGTCAAAACCTGATTGCCAGCCAGTCCTTCGTTCGCCTGCCCGCCAAAAACCTCACCGCGATGCAGGCGAACCTGGAAGCGGCCCTGAAGTAATTTCCCGATCATGATCGACATACGCATTCGTTTGTTGATGGTTGAGAGTCGAATGCTGCTCCCGGCCCGTGGTGGAGGGATTGCCACTGGCTGGGAAATGGATAACGGATGAGTCCGACCACCGCAGAACCCGCGATGCCTGAAAGCCCGGCGACGGCTGTGCCGAGGTCGCTACGCCACACGGCATCGTTACTGCGCGTGAAGGAGGCCTGCATCCGGTGGTTGCTGTTCGGGTGTGCGATGATCTCGGTGCTGACCACGGTCTCCATTATCTTCGTATTGCTGTATGAAGCCGTGCTGCCGTTTCCTGGTCACAAGCCGTTCTTTGCGGAAGTCTCGCTTTGGGATTTTCTGACGGACACCCGCTGGACACCCCAGTTCGCCGACAAGCACTTCGGGATCTTGCCACTGCTGAGCGACACGCTGCTGGTGACGGCCATTTCCGGCATGGTCGGGTTGCCGATGGGCCTGCTGAGTGCGGTCTATCTGAGTGAATATGCGGGTCCACGGCGGCGTAACATTCTGAAACCCGTCCTGGAACTGCTGGCGGGGATACCCACCGTCGTTTACGGATATTTCGGACTGAATGTGATTACCCCCTATGTCTTGCGACCCATTCTGCAAACCGGATTGGGACTGCAGGTCGAAATTTTTAACGCCCTGAGTGGTGGGATTGTGGTCGGCCTGATGACGTTGCCGCTGGTGACATCTCTCAGCGAAGATGTACTGCGTGCGGTCCCAAAAAGCCTGCGTGAAGCGGGTTATGCCCTGGGGGCCACCAAGTTTGATGTCTCTGCGAAAATTGTGGTCCCTTCGGCCCTGTCTGGTATTCTGGCTTCATTTCTGCTGGCGTTATCGCGTGCCATCGGCGAGACCATGGCCGTCACGATTGCATGTGGTCAACGACCGATTCTGACCTTGAACCCGCTCGTGCAGATTCAAACGATGACCAGTTACGTGGTGAACGTGATGAAAGGCGATACACCCGCGGGATCGATCGAATACAGCAGCCTGTATGCTGTGGCCTTGGTGCTGTTTCTCATCACGCTGACGATGAATATCGTCTCGCAATTTATTCTGCGACGTTATCGTGAGGTGTATCATTAGCACCTTACATGACGAATATGCCATACAACTCCGCCGCAGACACCGGGCGGGAACGGCGTTCGCGTGGTTTTGTAGCCTGTCGACCTGGTTCAGCGTGCTGGTGCTCGCCGTGCTGCTGGCAGCCGTGACCTGGCAGGCGGCGGGGACGGTCTCCTGGCGATTCCTCGTCCGTTACGATTCCCGGATCGCTGAAAACGCCGGTGTGCTCGCGGGATTGCTGGGAAGTCTCTGGCTGATTGGCCTGACCACGTTGTTCTGTGTGCCCATTGGTGTGGGCGCGGCGATTTATCTCGAAGAGTATGCCAAGCCCAACTGGCTCACGCGGCTGATTCAACTGAATATCTCGAACCTGGCCGGTGTGCCGTCGATCGTGTATGGCATTCTGGGATTCACGGCCTTCGTGCGGATGTTTGGCATCGCCCAGGAGACCTACCGCGTGCATCTGGGTTTTACGACTGTGAACATCTCCTTACCCTTCGGGCGCTCATTGCTGTCCGGGGCACTCACGATGACCCTGTTGAGCCTCCCCGTGGTGATTATCGCCGCTCAAGAAGCACTCCGGTCGGTCCCTCCGTCGATCCGTCATGCGGCGTATGCCTTGGGGGCGACCAAATGGCAGACCATCCGCCATCAGGTTTTACCAGCCGCATTGCCGGGCATTTTGACGGGGGTGATTCTGGCGATGTCCCGCGCGCTCGGGGAAACCGCTCCGCTGGCAGTGATTGGCGCAGCGACCTACATTACGTTTGCACCGGGCAAGATCGATAGTTTTTCCGATCTGGCCGCGAACCCGGGAGGGGTTCTGCAAGCTCCCTTTGATGGCTTCACCGTGCTGCCCATGCAAATTTATAATTGGGTCATGCTGCCTCGCCCGGGGTTTCGTCAGGTGACGGCGGCCGGCATTGTGGTTCTATTAGTTGTGCTGTTTTTGATGAACAGTACGGCGATTTTTATTCGCCAGCGTTTCCAACAAAAAATCCGCTGGTGATTAAGGCAGTCAGCATGGCCCAGACAACGAAAGCCGCGACCCCCCCCATGATGCCACCCGTAACCCTGGGTGCCGCGGCGGGTGCGTCCAAGGAGCCGGCCCGCTACAAGTTTGAAACCGCAAACATGGGGTTCTTTTACGGTACACATCAGGCACTCACAGATATCAACCTGAGAATTCCGGAACGTGCTGTCACCGCCTTGATTGGCCCTTCCGGCTGCGGCAAAAGTACGTATCTGCGATCGCTGAATCGCATGAACGACATCATTGAAGGAACGCGCGTTACCGGGCAGGTGCTGCTCGACGGACAAGACATTTACGCTTCCGAGGTCGATGTTGTCGCCTTGCGGAAGCGTGTGGGCATGGTGTTTCAGAAATCGACACCCTTCCCCAAGTCGATCTACGACAACATTGCTTTCGGGCCCCGGATTGCAGGCCGACCCCAGAAGGCCGAACTTGATGAGCTAATCGAACATTGCCTCACACAGGCCGCGCTCTGGAACGAAGTGAAGGATCGACTGCGCGATTCGGCGATGGCGTTGTCGGGTGGCCAGCAGCAGCGTCTGTGTATCGCCCGGGCCCTTGCGACAAATCCGGAAGTCCTGCTGATGGACGAACCGGCCTCGGCACTCGACCCGGCGTCGACCGCGCGCATTGAAGATCTGGTGTTTGAATTGAAGCAGAAATACACCATTGTGATTGTCACGCATAATATGCAGCAGGCGGCGCGCGTCAGCGAGTTCACTGCGTTTTTCTGCCTGGGCAAACTGATTGAAGTGGGCCGCACCAAGCAGTTGTTTACGAACCCCACCGAGAAACAAACCGAGGACTATATCACCGGCCGATTCGGCTGAGCCGACTGCCGCCTCCAGGAAGGAATGTTGTTATGTCGATCCACCTAGTTCGCGACCTCGACACGCTCCATCGGCTGCTGTTGACGATGTGCGCCCGCGTGGAAGACATGATTCATTCCGCCGTCAGCACGCTGCACCGTCCCGACTATGACCGGGCGCGCGAGATCGTGTCTCAAGACGACGAGATTGACGAACTGGATGTCGAGATCGAGGAAGAATGCCTGAAGCTGCTGGCGTTACACCAGCCAGTGGCCATCGATTTGCGTCGCATTACCAGCGTCATGAAAATCAGCGCGGAACTGGAACGCGTGGCTGATTTGGGGGTGAGCATTGCCCAGCGTGCGCTCGGCATCATTTCTTCGCCAGAACTGACGATCCCGGAAAACCTGCAGGAAATGTCGCGCCGCGCGCTCGATATGCTGCATCAAAGCATCGATGCGTATGTCCATCTCGATGTCCGGCTGGCGCGCTTTGTGTGCCAGCAGGATGAAGGCGTGGACGCTTTGAACCGAGACATTATTCAAGAGCTGACCGTGCTCATGAAAAATCGACCCGACCTGGTCGACCCCGCGATTCATCTGTTCTCAGCGGCCCGGCAAGTCGAACGTATTGCCGACCATGCGACCAACATCGCCGAAGATGTCGTTTATCTGGTGCAGGGAGAGATCATTCGTCATCGCAATCGAATTCATGATGAGATGACTACCACGCCGGCAGAATTGCTCTGAGTGCCATCCGACAAAGCCGGTTGCGGAATTCGAAAACCGTTGTTGTTGCAGTGACCGGGTCGATCCCGCAGAGGTTTTGTCGGAATGAACTAAGTACCAAGTATTCATCGGACCATCCTCCAGGTTCCCCGATGGGAACATGCGACGGATCTCAATAAGTCATTGATTGACACACACAGGCCAGCCAGACAACCAGGGCTGGGTCGCTGTATGAGTGTTCGACCGCTTCATGCTGCCGTGGAAACAGGTTCCGCGGCCGGGGAGTTGGACTTTAGCTGCTGGACTGATATGCCCAAGCCTCGCATTCTGATTATCGAAGATGAGCGTGCCCTCGCTGAAGTGCTGACCTACAACCTCGACAAAGAGGGGTTTGAGGTGAGCTGGGCCGCGGATGGACAGGATGGAGTCCGCAAGGCACAGGCCGCGCCGCCGGACATGATCGTCCTTGATCTGATGCTGCCCGTGATCGAGGGTTATGAAGTCTGCCGGATGTTGCGCAGCGATCCCAAAACACAGAGCATCCGGATTCTGATGCTCACGGCTCGCAGCGAGGAAGTCGACGAAATCGTGGGCTTCAACATGGGAGCCGACGACTATGTGACCAAGCCCTTCAAGATCAAGCCGCTGATTCACCGCATCAAAGCTTTGCTGCGGAGAAATGCCGCGGGTGAACAGCCGCGCGACATCATTCAGTCTCATGGAATCGAGATCGATCGCGTGAACCACCTGGCCAAGGCCGACGGTGACGACCTGCACCTGACTCCTACGGAATTCCGGTTGTTATGGACGCTCGCCCGGCAACCGGGCCGGCCGTTTGGCCGAAATGAACTGATGGATCGTTGTCGCGGGGAAGATGCCAATGCTCTGGAACGCACGATTGATGTTCACGTGCGTTCATTGCGGCAGAAGCTCGGTTACCGGGGAGACTTGATCGAAACCGTGCGCGGGGTCGGTTATCGCTTCCGTGCGGAAGCCCCCGAAATCTCGGAGGCTGCGATTTGATCATTGTGCCAAGAGATCTGCGGTCTCATTACTCCGCTGACTTCACGTGGTCTGCGGAGTTCAGCTTGCGCAGTGATTCTTCCAGCACTCCTAATGGGGCAGGCTGAGATTTCAGTAACTGTGATGCTACGGGAATACGATTGTCGAGCGCGGAGAAATCCCCAGCGACAGGTTGGCCCGAATGCACGTTCGCCTTAAGCGATCCGGTGGCGAGCGACATGTGCCACAGAATGGTCTGCCAGCCCTCGCCGCTCAATTGGGTCAGGCTTTCAGGTCCGCCAAAGGCGGATCGAAAGCTTGGGGCGAGCAGCGCATCGGCCCACGCACTGCTGGGAGACAATGCGGTATCTTCACCGTAGTCCCAGGCACGTCGTGGGTCATAGGCATAAGCGGCCCGGCCATCTTTAATCATCCACGGTCCAATCAGCAAATCTGTCCAGCGCTCACAACGTCGTCGGAACAAATCGACAGTGGCGACGCCTTCGGCATCCGCTGTCAGCAGATCGAGTAAGTGCCAGCGCGGATGGGCAATGTGCTGGACGATATGATCCAAGATTGGCCGCGGCGACGCTCTCTGATCGTTCTGCTGCACGGCACAGGCCGTGGTGGCGTAAACTCGAAACAGCATATCCGCCGCGAGTATCTGGTAGCCCACTGCAGCCCAGCGATGGACGCTGGCGGTCTGCCCCGTGGCTGGCACATCAGGTAAGTGGTTTCGCCAATACCGCGACAACGCACGCGTACACGTCCACAATTCCAGCAAGGCCGAGTCACAGACCAGTTGGCTGTGCGCGGAGGGGTGCAGGCCGTGTTGCGACAATTTCCAGGCGTAAACCAGCAACTGCTGAACGCTGGGCGCGGAGGATGTGGGCATCACAGACATGGAAATCCACTCTTCTCCGCCGTCAGAATTTCTGCCGAGGATGGACAGCAACTCTGGCGCAGGACTGGTTGGAAACGTCGCGAACGACGGAAATCTCTTCGCAAGAACCGCGCCGCCTGCCAGTGGGTCGAAAGTGCCCACGAGAGCTAGCAGAATGTTCATGAGCCGAAACAGTTCGCCCTGCGGAACCCGCAGCGTGTTGCTGGAAGGCGCTATCCAGGTCGGCAACAGGTTGCGTTCACGCCACACTCAAATCTTGAGTCGCTTGTGCTCGCGCTCGGCTTCCTCGAGTTCACGAAAGCGGATTTTGCGAACTCCCGAGACGGTAGAAAAGCACGAAATCCCCAGCGGCTTGGACAGGGCCACCGCGGGATGCACCGAGAGCTTCCGGTTGGTCAGATCCAGATCGATCACCGGTTTGTCGTCGATCCAGGCCTGCACAAACGACTCGCCCACACGCAGCCGGATGCGATACCACTTTTTGGCTTCAAAGCTTTGAAATGTCGCAGTCTCGTTTTCGGTCGCATACAGACCGTCGACAGACGACAGACCCACGACGCCACCACCCCAGCCACCCACGACAAAGCTGCAATATTCCTCTTTTGCGGGAAAGACAATACCGCAGAAAAAATCGCTGCCATCGATCCGCTGGGCTTCCAGCTCAATTTCGTAGTTGACCTTCGGTAACGGGGTTCCGCTCCAATGCACGCCCGTTAACTCAGCCCCCTGCTGCATCACGATCACCCCGTCCTCGACCGTGACTTCGCCTTCTCCACCAAATTCCGTGATGGTCCAGTTCTTGAGAGTCTTCTCGTCGAAGAGCGCGCGCCATGCCGTCGGTTTGGCTTTCTCTGCCACGGCGGGTTCTGCGGCAAATCCGCGCGCATCGATCAGACCCGAGCAACACGCTGCTCCCAGGCAGAGCACCGAGAGTCTGAAGAGAGAAGGTGACGTCATCGCGAGCAGTCCTTAATTGAGAGGGCCAAGCGCATGAGGGGAATCCGTCCACAGCGAATGTATTCTTGCGCAGGACTGTAGGAATTGCGAGGGGACCGGCCAGTTTTCCCAGGGCCATCGCTTCTTCGATCTTGGCGGCACGTGTTTGGTCAAGAGCCCAGAGTCCAGAGACCAGAGCCAGTCAGAATGCCTTCGTGAATGCGAATTTCTGGCTCTCGGCCCTGGACTCTGGTCTCTCGACCGGCCAGCGCAGCCACACAGCTTTAACAATGCGGTGGCCCTGCCAGATTTACGGTTCTGCCGGGAGTTCCGACGGGGCAGAAGAATCATGTCGTAGCGATTGTCATCAGCAGGGTGGGACGTGCAGGGGTGAACAGGCATTCGCAGCGGGACTTTCCTTGAGATCTCACGAATCCTAAGCAGCATAGACCTCACGAGGTGAATCCTGAGCTACTTTGAATGAGAACACAGGATCCAGCCCGTTTTCCGTGTAAAGGCCTCAGTCAATGCCGGGGATCTCAACATCCATATCTGCCCTTGCTGAGACTTCGATCGCGAATGGGTACGCCCTGGCGCTCGCCCTGGTCGTGTTTCTGCAGTACGTCCATTCCATTACTTCTCGAACGCATACCAAACATACTGCGGCCAAGTTCCGTCGCGAGGTCGATGACTTATCGATCGAAGTGCTGCAACTCAGTCGCGAACGGGGTTTGCAACGACTGGAAAACCAGATTCTCCGCGAAGTGCTCTTGCTCGGCGACTGCCAGAAAGCGATCGGTCACCTGCTGCGTCGCTTCATCGTCAATCCCGATGATGCGTTCGGGCTGTTCATGCCGCTCGATCCGGCGAGTGATATGCCCCGCCAAAGCCGCGGCTTAAGCGAAGACAGCATCAAAAACCTGGTCTTGAATCATCAGATTCTGCAACGACTGCGTGAGGAGAAAGCCATTGTTTGGCCCACGCCGAATGCGGTCAATTGCCCGTTCTTTTCGATGTTATCTCCGGCGGATCGCCGCAAGGCCCGCCATCTGTTCCTCGTCGGTATTGGCGACGACCAGGGCCTGCTGGGCATTCTCGTGGCAACGAGCCTGCTACCGATTGCCGGGCTGCATACCGAACAGATCGAACTGACGACGCGGCTGATGTCGAGTATTGCACCCAGTCTGCGGCAAACTCTGGAACTGGAACGCCAGTCGGTACAACTGCGCTGCACTCGCGAAATGCTGGAATTGCGCTCGATTACCGATGGCAAATTCGTACAGCCCACATTGATGCTCGACAAATTCCTGTCGCGGCTGTCACAAATGGTCGAATGCGAACGGACCGCGCTGTATGTGACCTCGGGGGAAGGCGCCACGGAACTGACACTCTCACTGCGAACGGGCGTGCAAGTCCAGGCGGGAGTGTCTCAACGCTGGCAGGAGCATGAAGATCTGCTGGCAAGGCATGGCCGTCAGCTCGATCAGGTCACCATCTGGGATACCAGCCAACTCTGTCGAAACGGTATCGACACGTTGATTGGCTCTGCCATTGTGTTGCCTTTGAATGATGGACAAACTCAGTATGGTGTCGCGGTGCTGACACGGCGGAGCCCTTCGGGGTATTCATCGTCTCAGCGGCAATTGCTCACCTGGGCGAGTGAGACCCTGTGTCACTCGATCGAGCGGGCAATGAGCTATGTCGCGATCGAAAAAGAAGCCAAGCTGGACGGACTGACGGGGTTGGCCAACCGTCGGACTTTCGACACGCAACTGGCCACAGCGATTGGAGATTTGCGAGACGGCAATACCCTCGAATGTTCACTGTTGCTGCTCGACCTAGATCGCTTCAAGTCGGTCAATGACGTGTATGGTCATCAGGTGGGTGACGCCGTGATCAAGGATGTGGCTGTGAAAATTCGGGAACAGGTCAACCGGCTGCGCACGCAAGATCGTGGTCTGCCCGCCCGATACGGTGGCGAAGAAATGGCATTGCTGTTACCGGGCATGGGCATCAACGGTGCGGTTCGTGTTGCCGAAAGTTTACGAGCGGCGATCGAACGTCACACGGTGAAGCATCTCGATGCCTCGCTGCAAGTCACCGTCAGCATCGGCGTGGCGTCGTGTCCGCTGCACTCGAATACCGGCGAGGCTTTGATTCAAGCCGCCGATGAAGCCTTGTATCGAGCCAAGGCCAATGGCAGAAACCAGGTTCAATGTGCCGCCACACAGGCGACCTGAGATGATCTGCGCAGGGCTGGCAACACGGTTTGGCAGAGCTGTTAATAGTCGAGGCTGGCACCGCCTTCGGCCTCGATGGCTTGCCCGGTAATGAAGCTGGAATCTTCCGTTGCCAGAAAGAGCGCAATGGTGCCGATTTCTTCTGGTCGCCCCATTCGGCCGAACACCTGGAGTTGCGACACGCGAGCTAATGCCGAGGCGGGGTCATCCAGACTGGCGGCCCATTCGCGCATCAACGGCGTATCGATATTGCTCGGCAGGATGGCATTGACCCGGATACCGTCGGGGCCCAGTTCAATCGCCAGCGACTTGGTCAGCCCCACCTGTGCAGCTTTCGTCGACGCGTAGGCACTGCTGCGGTCCTGCCCCAGCACCGCGGTCATCGAAGAAATATTGATGATGGTGCCTTGAGTCTGACGCAGGTAGGGCACCACCAGCTTCGCCGCGGCAAACCCACTCAGAAAATTGACCTGCATCAGCGCGTGAACCGACTCCAGCGAGGTCTCTTCCAACCGCATCGCGGGGGGATGAACTCCCGCATTGTTGATCAGGCAGTCGATACGGCCCCAGGTCTCGACCACGCCAGAGATCGCGCGTTGAAGCTGCTGAGGATCCGCGACATCACACGCCCAGGCACGCACGGAACCCGGGCCCTGTGCCGACAATGTCTCAGCCAGCGCATTGGCAGAGACGAGGTCACGATCGAGCACGGCGACCAATCCGCCTTCTCGCGCAAAAACGGCACCGCAGCCGGCACCAATGCCCTTGGCACCACCGGTGATAATCACCACGCGGTCAGAGAATCGCATAATCACCTGCTGTCAATCGCTGGGGAAGTGCCGGGCGAGCTTCAGGCTTTGGCCGGAGCCGCACCAAATTCCTTGCCCTGCTTTTTCATGCCGCCTTCAAAGGTTTCGCGGGCTTTTGTCCAGGCATCGTCCATCAGAGGAATATGGCACCCCCCTTGCCCCTTGCATTCGTTCATACCGGGGTTGGCTCCGCAGCCACCCTGGCCTTTGCACTCGTTCTGCGTGGCGCAGGCGGCATCGGGAATGCTCGCGCAGGTGCCCAGCCCCGCGCACGCATTGTCCTTGCTGCGTCCCATGCCTTTACAAGTATTCAAGCCCCGGCAGACATGAGGCTCAGAAAGCAGAATCTGCTCGGCTGCGGTCAGTTCGTTCCCCGTCGCTGCCGCTCCCGCGGGATCGGCCGGGGTCGCGCCTGTCGGAGCGGGCGTGCCACCCCCGCCGCATCCGGAAACAGCCCCGGCGGCGATGCCGCCCAATGCAGCCAAGGCGAGTTGATGAAATTTTCGTCGATCGAGTTCCGAAGCCGTCATCGCGATTCCTTGTCTGGCGATTCATGTCGTCGCTGTGAGTTGGCGAACGCAGGGATTATAATCAACGTGTCAGCAAACTTCTGCTCGGGAGGTCTGACAAGTTGAAAACAGGCCTCGTCATATTGGTCGCTTGGGGCCAATGTTTTTGCCTCGGATTCCAGATTCCTGCAAACCCACATTGACGCCCGAATGGCTGGTGCGTTAGACCGAACAGGTAGCCGGAACTGATGAGAAACCACCGATTCTCGCCCGACTTGAGTCTTTAGTTCTGAAGTGATCGTCCTCTATGGCCAGCGTTACCATCCGGATTCTCGAGGGGCTCGAACGCGGGCGGGTATTCGCGGCACTGCCGACCCCCGTCAGCATTGGCCGCGAAGACGAAAACGATATCCAACTGAATGACGACCGCATTTCCCGCTTCCATGCCAAAATTCAGGATGACGCGGGTCAAATCATTCTGACCGACCTGGAAAGCACCAACGGCACGCGGGTCAATGGGCATCCCGTGCAGATGCGCGTGCTCCAACCGGGAGACCTGGTGAACATCGGCCGGTGCGTACTGCTCTTCGGAGAGTTGCCAAACTGGCCGAATCGATCACAGGACGGCGCGGGATCAATCAAACAGACTGCGGTTTTTTCCGAAGATGGCGGCGAGGAAGATGGCCACGATCTCGACTTTCTCGGCGGGCCCACTCACGGTGAAATGGAGCACCTGTTTCCGAATGGTGCTCCTCCTGCCCCGGTGGAACTGAAACCCCTGCATCGAGCCCAGGTTTCAGACATACTGGCATACCTGCATGACCAGGTCGGGCAGGTTCTCGCGGCCTCTGCGGAAGCCGATGAGAGCCGGGGTCAACACGAGATGATCTGCCCACGTGAAACCTGGAAGCAGTTGGTTAGCGTGCAGGCCACGCTGGCCAGCTATCTACGAAAAATCGCCGACCCGGATTGAGCCGCCGTATTCAAATCGTTCTGGCGGAAAGCCAGAGAGTGGCCAACCTGCGAATTGCTGGCTTTCTGCTTTCCGCCTTCTGCTTTCCGCAAGCACTCGTACTTCATTTGAATACAGAAACTGAACCGCCCGTTCATGCCGCGGCGTGTCACGTTCAATTGTTGAAGATCTGCCGCACGACTTCAAACCGGTATCCACTTCCGGCCTTCTCCACGGAAAAATAAGTCCGTTTGATTTCCGCAACCGGTTTGCCGCGGAAATCGCGTTCCAGAATGGCGAGTTGATTCTCCACGTCTGCCGGATAGAAGTGGAAGAGCGGAGCATTGGCCGGCGGATTGATTCCCGAGCGGGCAAACAGCTGGGCATCGGCAAATCGTCGTTGTCCACCCTGCCAGGTCATATACAGCCGCTGCTCATCTTTCCCGGTCTGGATGCGACGAATGACGGGCTTTGCCGTGGAGATGGCACTCAGGTAGACCAGTTCTCCAGCGGGCAACAGCGTACCGAGTTCAATCTTGAAGTGGTCGAGTTGCTTCGCATATTCCTCGAGATCGACCTCATCACTGAAACGGACAAACCAGCGCTGCTCACGCGGGATTCCGCCGCTGCCTCCCCCGGCCCCTAGAGCCCGGCGACCCGTTCCTGTTGCGCGACCGCGTCGCCCGGAGTTCTTGACCGCGTTTTCAAACTGTCGCTGTACGGGTTCTGCCGCTGCGTCGGAAAGCTCTGTGACGGAATCCAAAGATTCGGCGATTTCGAGTTCTTCGTTGACCACTTCCGTCGGCGCGGCGTCCTGGACCTCGGGTTCATCGGAATCGACGCGTAGTGTTTCGTCGACCGAGCCGTCTTCAAACCCACCGGGCAGTTCGATCAGTTCCACAGGCACCGTTTTGGTCGGCGGGGGAGCCCGATTGGTAATCCAGACGGTCGTCACGCCGACGCAGAGCGCTGCAACAGAAAGTATGGCCGCCATCACGCCAGACACCGCATGATCATACTTGGTGACGCGTAGGACAGGCGGCGGCGGATTCACGGTGGCAGTCATACGGTATCAGTCACAAGGTGCAGCGATCCGTGTTCAATTGGCCCGGTTATTTGGAGCGAATCTGGCGTCGATTTTCGCGTTCATCATACGGGCGAACCTGTTGATACCAGGTATCCCAGGCCGAGCGTAGATTTTTCCGCCAGTTCGCCGCGACAGTCGGATCGGGTGCTTCGTCCTGAATCCCAGGGGGAGCAATTGGCAATAAATTGGTCCCTCCGGGCTGGCTGATCCCCAGGGGCAGCCGACTGAGGACACACAACCCCATGCTCGCCTCCCAGGCCACATACAAATCGGGATCGTCCAGCAGCTCGATCAATAATGGTGCCTCGCGCAGGTCTCCTGAGCGTGCCAGGGCCCAGATGGCAACCTGACGCACTTCGGCATCGGGATGCCTGACGAATTGTCGCAGCCGGGGCAATTGCCCGATCAATTGTTCGGGATGGTCCAGCGAGACCGCTTCGACAAGGGCCTGCGACACCTCCGGCAGATTGACTTCCGCGGGTTGCTCGAGTGCAGCCAATAGCTGGTCGACATCGCCCTTGGGGACATGCGGTTTGATTTCACCACCTGTGACGCTGACGGCATCCAGATCTTCGGGCAACCCCCGTCCGCCAACCAACAGTCCGCCTGCTACTAACCGCTTGCGCGGACGGGGGACCAGTGTGGACGTAGCACGCGACAGGAACAGTATCGCGAACGAAGTATCGGCTTCGGCGCTGTAGTTTGCTGCCAGATCCCAGCGGCCATCGAGGGCTTGCCGCTTCACGAGAAAATCGGCCCCCTGCTCATACCACTTGATGTCTCCAAACTGCTGGTTGCCGCTGATGGCACCGGCTCGTTCGCAGCCATAGAGAAAATAGATGGGGTGCGGCCCGCGGATCCCGTCTTCAAAAAACCGGCTGACGGCGGCTTCCGCAGCGGGCAGCATTTTTTTGAACGTTTCACGGCTGACCGAAACACCGGCGGAAACCTGGCGGGCAACGGCTTTCTTCGCTTCTTCCTCCTTATCGGGCAGTTGCTCCAGCACGCCGAAACGTTTGCGTTCGAGGGGCGAAGCCGTGGGCGTTGCGGGGGTGGCGTCTGGCCCATACAGCAACAGTTGAGTGAGCAACGCCGTGCCATAACCCGCCGAGGTCATGGATGCTGTCGATTGGGATGTTGCAGGCGTATTCACTTCGCTGGGATGATAAGAGAAGCCCCCTTCACCGCGCTGCGTGACGCTGAAGTATTTTGCACAGCGGCCCCAGACATCACGGGGCACATCGATTCCCGAGCGATGAATCGCCCAGAGACCCAACATGGCATACTGCGTGATGCTGGTGTCTCCCAGCGTGTTAGGAGGCACCTGAGTGTAGTACCAACCACCCGATTCCAACTGCTTGGCAATCAGGAAATCGCGAATGATGGTCAGTTGATCGCGATAAGCCTCGGCATCCAGGCTCTCCAGAAACATGGCATCGCAGCCCGCCTCGTAGTTGATAATCGAGATGGCCGCCACATCTGAGGGGTCATAAAAGCCGTTCGCAATCCGCTCCAGAACCGCATCGCGATGCTTCACAATGATCGGCGAATCAGGCGGAGTTTTGGTTTTCAGCAGGGCATAGCAGACCAGCGACCCCTCGCCTTTCCCGTAAAGCAAGGGTTGCTGCTTCAACCATGCCACCGCCAGCGCCAGCGATTTATCGATGCTGCGTTGTAACTCGGGCGGCACATCCGCATCAGCAGAGAACACCGAGCCCGGTTGGGCGACCACGACACACAGGCCGAAGATAACGGCCAGTTTCAGCCGCCATTGCCCTGCATGCGCAGTTCGTTGAGAGATTCGCAGCCGGTCCATCAGCCTGGCTCCGCGGAGGGGGAAGAAGGCGGAGATTCTGGCGACACATGCCCCGAGGTGCTGACCGACTGGTACGCTTCGATGGCCAGCAGCATTTGATCCAGGACATTGACCATCTGGGGAATTTCGTATTCCAGCCAGCGTTCCAGAGGCCCAACTTTCCCCAGGAATTCATTGGTCTGATCGGCTGCCCGTAAGCCCGCGCGGCGCGTGACATCGATCTGCTGCTGCACGTACTCCAACCGCCTCTGTGCCTTCTGCAGCGCAACTTTCTCTTCAATACAGGCTGAACGATGACCGGCGACGGTGCGCATCCGACAGGTTTCGTAAGAGATGCGACAACTGGAAACGCGGTCGTATCCTTTGCGTAACTCTGTTTGCCAGTATTGCGGCTGCTCGTCTTGCAGCCAGCGCAGGGTTCGCCGCGCTTCCTGCCGCAGACTTCCCAAGGCGGAATCGGCGCGTTCCGCGAACTGCACGAGCGCCGCTCGCACATCGGTGATCGCCGCAGAATCATGGACGCGCGCTTCGGGCATCTTATCACCTAACGCTGTTGCAGATACTCTTCAATGCGTTCCGCTTTCCGGAGCAGGTAAGGAATATGGTCTGCATTGGCTTCGACAAACCGCGAAGCCATCCGCAGATGCTGCGAGAACTCTTCGGCGAACTTCTGGTTTTCCTGGTCGCGCCAGGTCTGACTTAACGTGTTGAGTTGCCCATTCAGCGCCTGCAACCGCGACTGCAGGTCGGCATTGAAATCGCGCAACATGCCTGCAAATCGTCGCAGATCATCGGGATCGACTACGGCTTGAGCCATTGCGGAACCTTTGGAAAAGGCTGAGTGTCAAGGGCTGAGTACTGAGTGCCAAGTGAGGAAGACCGCTGAGAACTTCGCGGTCGACCATCAGTCACAGGCCACTCACCCCTCGCTCTTAGTCTACAACGTGTTAACGGGCCAGCGATACACACACCAGTTCGCGATCATTTCTGGCAAACACGCAGCGTTGGGCAAAAGCGGGGTGACTCCAGACCACGTCGCGTCCAAAACACTCTCCGGTAGGGTCGAGCACGTGGAATCGGCCGAATTCCTCGTACTTTTCCGGGGTCAACCGGGCGAGGATCAGGTCTCCGGTCTCACTGAACAGAAAAGTCCGGTCGTCATGCTGAACCAGAAACGCCGTGGCATGACGGGCGCGCCGCGTGCCACTGGTCGGAGCGGAGGTCTCCCACACGCGTTCTCCATTTTCCAGCTTGGCCCCCATCAGGAAGCCCGTATCGCAGTCGACACCGTAAATCATGCCGTGGCTGAGATACGGCGTGCTGTTGGCACAGTACACGGCCGATTTCGCTGCTCCGTCCCAGAGGCGTTCGGCCTGCGGGCGATCCATCGCCAATCGAAAGGCCGCCCCGACCTTACCGATTCCACTGGCAAACAGCGTATCTCCCGACAACTGCGGGGCCATGATCGACATGCCATACCCCGGCTTGAGGGGTTGCGACCAGTAGACCGCCCCGTTTTCAGGGTTCAGGCTGTTGAGCTTGTCGGCATCCCAGATCAGTAACTGGCGCACCCCCGCCGCGGTGATCAGAGTGGGGGGGGCATAACCGGGTTCGCTGGCGGACAGGGCTTTCCAGCGTTCGTGCCCGGTCTCCTTGTCGAAAGACACGACCACGCTGCCGGCACCACCGACGAGGCAAATGAGCTGGTCCCCATCGATCAGAGGATGACCGCTGAACCCCCAAATCGGGGCTTCGGTGTGGTAGGCTTCCTTGAGCGATTTCTGCCAGACAACCTGGCCAGAGTCGGCGGCAAGACAGAGCAGATGCCCTTCCGCGCCGAGCGTATACACCTTGCCATCGACCACGGTCGGAGTGGTCCGTGGGCCGGACGGATAAGAGATTTTGTACGGACAGGGGTAGGTATGCTGCCACAAAGGACGCCCCGTATCTGCATCGAAACAGAGGACCCGTTCCTGTCCCTGAAGTTCATTGCGCGTGCCGGGATCGTTCTTGACCTCACCCGCTTCACGCACATAATCGGTCAGATAGACGCGGCCTTCCGCGACAGCCGGGCCAGAATAACCCGCGGCGACAGGCACACGCCATTTGACGGGCAAGCCCTGCTCGGGAATGGTGTCGACGATGCCGGTTTCCCGCCAGATGCCGTCACGCAGAGGCCCTCGCCACTGAGGCCAATCGTCCGCGGAAGCCGTGGCGATCATCCCGGTCACGAGCACACACCAAGCCCCAGACTTTACCAGCATCATCACATCCTCGTATCGATCAAATATCCACATTTGCCGGAAGCAGCCAGACTCACGGCTCAACCAGAGAACCACGGGTCTCTCAAAATCTTACAGAATTCGACGGAAAAATGATGGGACCAGACCGCAGAGAATGCTGCCGGCCCCTGAACCGCGCGACTTGACAACAGCCAGCAGAATGTTCAACGATGCCTCTTAACAATCAGCCTGTGCCCCCCCAGCGATGTGAGCCGAAGATGAGACTCCTAACCTGCCGGATTGCCACGTTGTTGCTCACCTGGGCCTGCACGTCGCTGGCGATTTCGGGCGAGTATAACGAAGTCCTGTCCATCGGTGATCGTGCTCCGGCATGGAAAGATCTGCCTGGTACCGATGGCAAGACCCATTCGCTCAGTGACCTCGACCAATCGGAAATTGTGGTGGTGGTTTTTACGTGCGTCAGTTGTCCCACCGCTGTCGATTACGAAGCCCGTCTGGACGCTTTTTCGCAGAAGTATGCGGGCCAGGTCTCTGTAGTGCCGATCGTAGTGAATCACGTTGCGGCCGATCGTCTGCCCGTACTGACGCAACGCGTGAAAGACAAAGGCTTCCACTTCCACTATCTCTATGATGAATCACAGAAAGTCGCGAAGGATTTTGGTGCGATTTTTACGCCTGAGTTTTATGTCTTTAACAAAGAACGCCAGCTGGTTTACATGGGTGCGCTGGATGACAGCACCGATGCGGCCGGGGTAAAGTTGCGCTATTTGGAAGCGGCCATCACGGCAATTCAGGCTGGGAAAACCCCTGAAGTCGCGGAGACCATCGCCCGTGGCTGCCGGGTCCGCTATGCTCGTGAACGCCGCAACTAAAGTCTTTATGGGACATCGACCGCACACAGCGTCTGAGATCGCAACTCCAAATTTCCAAGGGACCGAAACGTGCATCACAGCCAGTTCGTCCTGAGGCTTACTCTGCTGGCCTGCAGCCGCCTGCTGACTGCCGCCGAGATTCCGTTGTTTGAAGCGCAATCGATCGACGACAACATCGGCAAAGTCTGTTATGCCGTCACCACGGCTGATGTGAATGGGGACCACCGGCTCGACGTGGTGGCGGTGAGTGAGAACCGCGTGCAGTGGTACGAGAATCCCCACTGGAACAAGCACGTCATTCTGGAAGATCAGACCGAGCGTGACAACGTCTGTATCGCCGCGCACGATATCGACGGCGATGGCCAGATCGATTTTGCGATCGGTGCTGGTTGGACAAAAATCGGCACGTTGCAATGGATCGCGCGCGGCGAGAAGCCCGAGGATAAATGGCAGGTCTATTTGATTGGTCAGGAAACGTGGCTGCATCGCCTGAGTTTCGCGGATGTGTTGGGAACCGGCCATTCCCAGTTGGTCATCTCACCGCTGAATAAAACCGTGGCCGATGGTGTCCGTTTAACAGCATTTGAAATCCCGGCCAACCCGCGGACAGACCGCTGGCAGCCGACCGTGCTGGACCAGACACTGAACCGCATGCATAACCACACACATCTGACATGGAATGCCGACGCCATCGTCGACACCGTCGTGGCCAGTGAGCAGGGGGTGTTTGTGATCCAACGTGGTACCGACCAATCGTTCAGCCGGGTGCAGCTGGGTTCCGGAGCACCTTCCGATCAACCCGAACAGCGTGGTGCGGGGGAGATCAAAGTCGGACATCTCGCTGACGGCCGCCGCTTTCTGGCCACAGTCGAACCGATGCATGGAACCATGGCGGTGGTTTATCTTCCCGCTCAACCAGGACAACTCTGGACCCGAATTGTGCTGGATGACTCTCTCAAACAAGGCCATGCGCTCTCACTGGCCGACCTCGATGGCGTTCCCGGCGATGAAATCGTGGTGGGTCATCGGGAAGCAGGAACCGGAACGGTCGCTGGCCCTGGTTTGTACGCCTACCAGGCCCAGGCGGGAGATGGCCGCAACTGGAAGAAGTCGGTCATCGACAATGGCGGCTGTGCCGTGGAAGATGCCTTGGCCGCGGACCTGGACGGCGATGGCGACCTCGACCTTGTCGCCGGGGGACGCGCGACGCACAATGTCAAAATCTATTGGAATCGGCTGCGGTAAGTCGCGCCGAAATTGAGATGCCCACCTGAGGAAGGTCACACCGTGATTTCGTACTGTCAACAATTCGGGTCTCTGTGCCTGCTATTCTGCCTCGCCGCTGCCGTTCAAGCCCAAAGTCCTTTGAAACTGGAAAGCGTCGGTAGCCCAGCCGCGTTGATTGCCGAAGCCACCGAGAAAGCGGATGAAATCAGCCAGGCACTGGCCACCCCCGAGGCGTTCAAGGAAGGTGCCCCCGGAGTGAAGCAGTCAGCGAGTCTGGTCGCCGTGCTCGGCCAGGCCTTGGCGGAACATCCGGAAGACTCCGCTTTGAAGCAGGCCGGCCCCAGTATTCGCGATGCCGCCATCGCATTGGCTCGTGCAGCCAGCTACGAAGACGCCCAGACCGCGTGGCCGAAACTGGCCGCCGCGCTGAAGGGCGAAGTCTCCGCCGACGCTGCCAAAGAATTCAACTGGGCGAAGCTCAGTCGCATGCATCCCATGATGGAAGAAATGAATGCCCGCGCGGCGAAGTTCCGCCGGGTCTTGCGTCGCCCCAAAGACCCGGACGCCGATAGCCGGCATGTGATGGCCATTGCCCTGGGTGCGATCACGACTCATGCCGATACGCATGAAGTCAAAGATCCCAACGACCTGCCTCAATGGCACGCCTGGGCCGAAGAACTCTACGACCACATGGCGAAATCTGCCACGGCCGTGCGTGCCAAAGACACCGAAGCCGCCAAAACGCACTTCAACGCCGGCATGGAAACCTGCCAGAAGTGTCACGACAAGTTTCAGGACTGATCCGGCAAGTAATATCGACCAGCCCGACAACAACACTGTTGTCGGGCTGTTTCTTTGCTGATTCAGGCACGTCCATATAAGTAGTCGTGCAGATTGCCGATCTGTGCGGCCTGCTCATGGACCTGATGTGCATTCAGGTCTCCGATCGAGAGCATGCCAATGGGCTGGCCCTCCGCATTCACGATCGGCAGATGACGCACACGTCGATGCATCATGATTTCCCGGGCATCATCAATTGTGGTTTCCGGCCCGATGCACAACACTTCGCGGGTCATCACATCGGAAACACAGGTATCCAAGGGGCACCGGCGTTGGGCAACCACTCGCCGCAACACGTCTCGTTCTGTGAAAATCCCCACGCATTGAGCCTCCGCCGTCACAACAACCGCGCCAATCCCACGGTCGTTCATGAGTTGCGTGGCGTCCAGCACGGAAGCTGTCACGGGAACCGTATGCAGAGTGTGCTGCTTTTCCAACAGCAAATGGATAACGGACGACATCGGCAGGGCTCCATAATGGAAGGGAATGTCTGGCCCAGATGTGCCGCAAGGGCCGGGCGATCGCCCGCAGATTCACGATAGCCGTCGGGTCATCAAAATCGCAAGAAAAATCTGCGGACTTCTCGGTTTTAGACGATCCGCAGGCTTTCCCCTGCCGCAGCAACTTACCCCGCTCCCTGCGAAACCAGGGAGAGATGGAACTCACAAGTGGAGCAGATACTCCAGCAGAAACATCGCCACGAGAAAATAGGTTGCAGTCGCCAGCATGTCGCTGATCGAAGCAATCAGCGGATTGCTCATGACGGCCGGATCCCAACCCAACCGCTCCACCAGCAAGGGCAACATGGCCCCGGTGACTGCCCCCAGCGACACGACGACACCAATCGTGCTGCCCACGACGGCCGCTTCGGCGATCGTTAATCCAAACAGCGGCGGCAGCAACACGAACACCATCAAAGCCAGCGTCAGGCCCAGCAGTATTCCTGTCAGCAACTCGCGACGCATGGCCGTCCAGCGTTCTACATTCGTCAGGGCACAGATGCCCATGGCCCGGATGATCAGCGTGGCCGATTGCGAGCCCGTATTTCCACCGCTCCCAAGCACCAATGGCAGGAACCAGGCCATCCAGCTATGGCGGTCTTCCACGTCCTTAAAACTCTTGGCAACCGCGGCAGTCAACAGTGACATGCACGATAGCACGACCAGCCACACACCCCGCTTACGGGCAATGGTCACGATCGGTGTCGAAAAGTAACTGTTTTCCAGCGGTTCCATGGCCGACTGACGATAGGCGTCTTCCTCGGCTTCTTCCTGAACCAGATCGAGCACGTCGTCGTGCGTGATGATGCCCACCAGACGGTTTTGCTCATCCACAACCGGCAGCGCGAGCAAGTCGAACCGCGCCAGTTCTCGCGACGCCGCATCGACCGATTCATCGACTTTCACCGTCACCAGATCTCGACGCATGATCGCCGCCAGCAGCGTCGTCGGCCGAGACAGAATCAGTTGCCGCAACGTAATCACACCATGCAAATGGCGGTCTTCGTCGACAATGAAAATATAGTAAATCGTTTCCCGATCGGGGGCCTGCTGCCGCAGGCGATCAAGGGCATCGCGAACCGTCAAATTCTCGGGAAGAGAAGCATACTCGGTGGTCATGATCGAGCCGCAAGCATCGTCCGGATACGAGAGCAGCTTGCGGATTTCGTCGCGTTCGGCCTGCGCGATGAGTGGCAGAATTTGTTCGATGCGGTCTTCGTCAAGGTGTTCAAGCAAATCGACACGATCGTCGGAAGACATCTCTTCGATCAGCTTGGAGAGGTGGGTGCGATCAATCGCATCGACAAGTTCCAGTTGCTGCTGCGGTTCAATGAATGCCAGAATTTCCGCCTGGCGGGCGATGCTGCACGATTTGAGCACGCGCCAGGCTTCCTGAACATCGAGACCTTCCAGGACTTCCGCCACGACGACAGGGTAGAGCGCGTCGCAGAATTCCTGCAGCCCCAGCTCATCATCTTCCTGCAGCATCATCCGCAGGTCGGGCTGCAGCAGGTGATGATAGATACCGGAACCGGTCATGGTTCAGACTTCCAACCAGACTGCACAGCAAGGCAACGGCTGCCTCCGGGAGGCACAGGCAGCAGCTTAGTCAAACGGATTCGCCAAACACAGATCGACGAACGCTCCAAGCCTGTCGAACCCAAAAAAAACGCCCTGTCGGTTGAAGTCGACAGGGCGATGCAAACGGGGTTCGCGACAGGCACAACCAGCAGCGATCAACGCTTCGAGAACTGGAAGCTGCGGCGGGCTTTCTTCAGACCGTATTTCTTACGCTCGACCATACGGCTGTCACGCGTGAGGAAGCCATGCTCGGCCAGCGTCTGGTGCAGGCTGGGATTCAACGCTTCGATCGCACGGGCGATGCCCAGCACGATCGCGCCCGCCTGGCCAGTGGTACCGCCGCCGACGACATTCACATCGATGTCCACCTGACCAATTTTCTCGGTCACACGCAGCGGGAGCAGAATGTTCTCCCGATCGCGCTCGACGCAGAAATAGGCGTCCATCGGTCGCTCATTGACCGTGAACTTACCACTGCCGGCACGCACACGCACGCGGGCCACGGAGGTCTTACGTCGTCCCGTTCCCCAAGCTGTGCCAAAACGGTCGAGCTTGCCCCGGGTAATAACCGGTGCCGGGGCGACCTCGACGGCAACGCCAGCCTCGGCGGTATTACCGAAGGTGAGTGTTGATGCGGGAGCCGACAGATCCATTTCGGCTGACGCGGGATTGGATTCCGGAGACAGGGTCTCTTCGCTCATCTCAGAGAACTCACAGGGTCACGAAGTCACAGGGATAACACAAAAGGAACAAGCGTCAGATCGGTGTTCAGACCGGTTGCAGATGTTCGGGGAACGGCTGCGGAACCTGAGCCTGATGCGGATGTTTGTCTGTGGTATAGAGTTTCAGCTTATCGAGCATGTGCCGGGCCAAGGCATTCTTGGGCAACATGCGCCGTACTGCAAGTCGAAGCACATCGGTCGGGTGCTTGTCCCACAACTGCTCAACCGACAGCTCTTTCAGACCACCCGGAAACTCAGAGTGTCGATAGTATTTTTTGTTGGCGGTTTTGGTGGTGAAGTTCTGCATGCGCGGATGCACCATCGCGTTACCGACAAATTTCACCTTGTCGGCGTTCAGCACCACCACATAATCACCACAGTCCACATGCGGGGTATAGCACGGTTTGTGCTTCCCCATCAAAACTGTGGCAATCTGGGTGGCCAACCGACCCACCACCTGATCGTTGGCGTCGATGACATACCACTTGGGTGCCTGAGCACCAGTAATATCAGCCGGCTTGACAAATGTTGTGCGCTGGGCAACGGTCACGATACACCTCATTGCGGGAAGACTTTCCCGGCGATCCATCACGGGAAAGTGCAAGATCCGCTCGGAACACCGACTCCACGTCCGGTCGGCCGACTGGGCGTAACGCGAGAGTGTAACGACCCGCTGCCCGCTGTTCAACACTACCAGCCGAAAAGATCGCTCAGATCGTGGCGCACGCATATCCCATTACAATTTGTGCTTCCAACCGACCCGCGGAAGGGGTTTGAGGTTTCCCTCGGCACTTCTCAGCCAGGCACCCGGCTCGCGCGTCACTACCCCCACCTTGGTCAATCTTGTCGCAAGATCCCACGAATTTAGGAGTTGCGCCTCATCCCTCGGATCAATCGTGAACAACAACTCGAAATCTTCTCCGTCTCCCAATGCCGCCTGCAAACGATCGTGACTTGCAAGTTCCGCCGGAACATCAGGGTGGATGGGAATGGACTCGGCGTAAACAATTCCGCCAACGCCACTTTCGTCGAGTAGATGCTGCAAATCGGCCGCCAAACCATCACTGATATCAATCAGGGAATGCACCGGTACCAGCCGCAGCAGCGCTTGCGCCTCGCGCACACGCGGCGTGAACGTGAAATGCCGACCGGCGAGGCTTCCCCCGCAGGCGCCGGTCACAAAAATGGAATCACCCGGCTGCGCTCCCGAACGCAGCACCGGCCCTCGCTCGGTGACATCACCCAACGCCGTCACGGAGACCACCAGCGGACTATTCCAGGTGTTTGTATCTCCCCCGGCGATTGTGATTTCAAATTCTTCCGCCAAGTGAAAGAGGCCCGCAAACAGTCGCTCGGCGAAAGGTTGCCCCTGCAATGTGGGGAGCGCCACCGATACGAATGCGGCCGTCGGACGCGCCCCCATGGCGGCCAGATCACTGAGATTGACCGCCAGGCATTTGCGGCCAATCAACTCGGGTGCGACTTCCCCAACCCGAAAGTCGACTCCGTCCATCAGCATGTCGGTGGTGACAACTTCCCGCGTCTCGGCGGGATGCCGCAAGACGGCTGCGTCATCGCCAATACCCAAAATCACCGGCGGCCGCACATTGGCTCGCTCCCGCAATCGCGCAATCAGATCGAATTCATGTGGCATAAAATCCCCATCTGCGGCGATTTGCGGAAGATCATCCAATTTGAGACATTTCGCGAACACAGCTTCCCGAACCGTAGCAGTTCAAGCGATCAGCGTCAAAGTGCGATTTACGTCGTAACCTCCCCAAGTTGCGATCAGAGATAGAAATCGGCAAGATGGCCGATATGAAAACCTTCATTCGCGCTCGACTTTTCGTGTTGACCTTCCAGTTGCTGACATTCAGCCTGGAAACCTCAATCTCAGCGGCCGATGCAAAGAGCATCGAAATCCCGGCCAATGATGACGGCCTGCCCGGTGCCGGGCCCATCCGCCGCTATGACTGGTTCCGGAATCTCTGGAATCAGCGGCGATCCGCGTGGGCTCAGCGCGTGGAACAAGACCAGCAGGCGCTGGTCTTCCTGGGCGATTCCATCACCCAAGGCTGGGGCGATGACTTTCAAGGCCGCTTTCCGGGCGTGAAGCTGGCCAACCGGGGGATCAGCGGCGACACCACGCGCGGCATGCTCTTGCGGTTGGACGCCGACGTCCTCTCCCTCAAGCCCCGCGGCGTGGTGCTACTGATGGGGACCAACGACCTGGAGGAAGGGGCCGAACCGGAAACGATCGCGGGCAACCTGAAACTGATCATCGCGGCACTCAAGAAACACAATCCGCAGATGCCAATCGTGCTGTGCCAGGTCTTCCCCAGTGATGCCTCCAAGAAACGCCCTGCCGACAAAATCCGGCAGATCAACGATCTTTACTTCGCCGCAGTGAAAGGTGATCCGCAAATCACAGTGGTCGATACGTGGACGCTGTTCGCTAACGCAGACGGCAACGCCAAAGCCGGAGAATTCCCCGACCTGCTGCATCCGAATGAACAGGGCTACGCCATGTGGGCGGCGGCCCTTCGTCCCGTGCTGGCCACGCTCGATTTCCTCGAAACCTCGGACGACGAGTTCACCCTTGAACCGGGCTTTGAAAGCCTGTTCAACGGCAAAGACCTGACCGGTTGGGGCTTCCGCATCCAAAAGACGTTGGAAAAACAGGAATCGTTCGACGGCAAAACCGCCAGTCCCGATGGTCGGTATGTCGCCAAGCATGGCCGCATCATCGTGACGACTCCGCCAGAAGGCCGCCGCGTCCAGCAGATGTGGACTACGCGCGAATTTCCGGAGAATTTCGTACTCAAACTCGAATTCCGGGCGACGCCCAATGCTGATAGCGGTGTCTTCATCCGTCAGCCACAGTTGCAGTGCCGGGACTATCCGTTGGCCGGTCCATACAAAGATCTGAAAAGCTACAAACCGCAGGAGTGGAACGAGTTAGTGATCACCGCCAAAGACAATGTCGCGCACTGCACCTGCAATGGTGAAGTCTTGGAAGCAGCCTTGAAACTACCGGCCACGGGCCCCATCGGACTGGAAGGGGATCGCGGCCAGATGGAATACCGACGCCTCCGGCTCATGCCGCTGCCGTAACGATTTCGGTTGAAATCTGTCGAGCAGCCTGCTACGCTTTTCCGTTCCGGTTCCTGGGCCCTTGGGTGGCCTGGAACGTTGCCGAGGCAACGCCGTTGACCTCTGGTGATTTTGCAAGTTCTTGTTGTATCGAATGTTACGCATTCAGCAACAGCTTGTTTTCGCCAGTTTTTGGTCCGCTCCGGGGTTTCGAGTTCGAATTGAGACGCCATGTTTGACGGGATCACCACAGGCCTGAAGGCCGCGGTTTCGATGTTAGGCCGGGGGGGCAAGCTCTCCGAAGCCAACATTCGCGACGGCTTGGCCGAGGTCAAACGAGCTTTGCTGGAAGCCGACGTCAATTACGATGTCGCGACCACCTTTATCAGGCGGGTCACCGCTGAAGCTCTGGGTGAGAAAGTCCTCAAGTCTCTGCGTCCCGACCAGCAGTTCATCGGGATTGTGAATCAAGAGTTGGTCGCCCTGATGGGGCCGACTGATCATTCGCTCCACCTGCGTCGCGATGGTCTGAACAAGATCATGATGTGCGGCTTGCAGGGCTCCGGAAAAACGACCACCTGCGGCAAACTCGCCCGGATGGTGAAAGAGGCCGGGTTTGAGCCGATGCTCGTCGCCGCCGACTTGCAGCGGCCCGCCGCTATCGAACAACTTAAGATTATCGGGCAGCAACTCGGCGTCGCAGTATATTCCGAAGACCCGAAAACCAGTACGCCGTTGCAGGTCTGCACGAACGCGCTCAAGGCGGCCAAGGCGAATGCCGCGATCAAGGTCCTGATCCTTGATACCGCCGGTCGGTTGCACGTCGATCAAGACCTGATGACCGAACTGGAGCTGATCGACCGCAAGACCCAGCCCGATCAGATTCTGCTGGTCTGCGATTCGATGACCGGGCAAGATGCGGTTAACAGCGCCAAAGCCTTCAACGATGCCCTGGAAGTCGATGGTGTCATCCTCACGAAACTCGACGGTGACACCCGCGGCGGGGCGGCCCTCAGCATCAAGGAAGTCACCGGCGTCCCGATCAAATACATCGGCGTCGGCGAACAACTCGACAAGCTCGAACCCTTCCACCCCGACCGCATGGCGAGCCGCATTCTCGGCATGGGCGATGTCGTCACGCTGTTCGAGAAGGCCCAGGAAGCGTTCGATCAGGATGAAATCCAGAAGCAGCAGGAAAAGATGCTGCAGGGGAAATTCACCCTGGATGACTTCCGCAACCAGATGAAGCAAATCCGGCGGATGGGCCCGCTGAAAGACATTGTCAAAATGATCCCCGGCATGGGCAGCCTGTTCGACTCGAATCCGGAGATTGATGCCGAAGGGGACATGGGCCGGATTGAGGCGATCATCAGTTCGATGACGCTGCAAGAGCGCACGAACCCCGACCTGATCGACCGCAGTCGGCGACATCGCATCGCCCGCGGTTCGGGAGTCGATCCGTCCGAAGTCAATCGGATGCTGAAAGACTTCGAGTCGATGTCGGGCATGATGCAGAAGATGGCCGGCCTGGGGATGATGGACCGCATGAAAGCCATGGGGCAACTCATGAATGGCGGTTTTCTCGATCCCAATTCGAGCATGCGACCGGCCAAGGGATCGACGCGGACGGGCCCGATCGATGCCAGGGCCGCCGCCGAAAAGAAGAAAAAAGCCCGTAAAGACGCCAAGAAGCAGAAGAAACGCAATCGGTAAATCCAAGGGGGAAGTGGGAACGGGGAACGCGGAGTTTCGTGATGGATCTGTCCAACATCTGCGCTCATGACTCCTGGTTCCGCACTCCGCCTTCGACCTTCCCACCTGAGAGGAGTTTGTGAGTGGCTGTTCGGATTCGCATGAAGAAACTGGGACGCAAGCATCGTCCCTTTTACCGTATCTGCGTGATGGACTCCCGAGTCCATCGCGAAGGCAAGGCGATCGAGGAAGTCGGCTGGTACGACACCTCGGTCACCGACAAATCGAAGCGCGTCAGCATCAAGCTGGAACGCGTCGATTACTGGCTGTCGGTCGGCGCGAGCATGTCAGACCGCGTCGCCACGCTGGTGAAGAAGGTGAAAACCAACAAGTTTGGCGTGGCCGCGGCTCCTCCTCCAATGCAGGCTCCGAAGGAACCCGAAGTGGCCGTGGCGGAAGCTCCCGCCGAAGAAGCAGCGCCGGCGGAAGCCAGCGAAGGCTGATCATCGGATGCCCCCCAAGATAAACCTGCATTCTGCGATGCGGGGGTTGTCTCGCGGGGTGCATCCCGGGTGTTACCATGCGGTTTGATGTGCTGACGTTGTTTCCCGACCTGTTTCACAGCTATCTGCAGCAGAGTCTGCTGAAGCTGGCGATTCAGAAATCCCTGGTGGATGTCCATCTGTGGAATTTTAGGGACTGGACGACAGACCGTCATAAATCGGTCGATGCTCCGCCTTACGGGGGCGGACCGGGGATGTTGATCATGTGCCCGCCCGTGTTCGACTGTGTCGAGCATGTGCAGGCTCAGGGTGATGCACCAGGGCAACTGGTGATGTTGACACCCGCCGGTCGAAAACTCGACCAGCGGCTGGTGGAGGAACTGGCGACATCACCGCGGCTGTTGCTGCTGTGCGGTCGCTACGAAGGCTTTGACGAGCGGATTTCGCAGGGGTTAAAACCTTTGGAAGTCTCGGCGGGCGATTTCATCTGCAATGGTGGAGAAGTTCCGGCGATGCTCGTGATTGACACGGTCATACGCCTGATTCCCGGTGTCTTGGGCGATGAAACCAGTCACAAGTACGATTCGTTTGCGGAAGCGGGAATGCTGGAGTATCCGCAGTACACGCGGCCGCGCGAGTACCGGGGTATGTCGGTTCCCGACGTGTTATTGAGTGGAAATCATCAGGAAATCGCCCGCTGGCGGCAGGCACGAAGTGAACAGCGAACCGCGGAACGTCGCAGCGTCAGCGAGTTCCCGGAGAAGCGACCGAAAGTCCCTTGGCAGGGAGACTGGCCGACCGATTAACCGACGGCCCGTCTGCACCCTGTCAGTGATCCAGCCCTTGATCCGTGGCGGATAGATACAGAAAGCGATACAGATCATGCGAAACAAATTGATTGTGGCGGCCGAACAATCGAGCCTCCGGGCCGATCCCATCGAGTTCGAAATCGGCGATACGGTCGATGTTCACCAGCGAATTCTGGAAGGCGACAAAGAGCGCATCCAGATTTTCAACGGTGTGATTATCGCCCGCAGCGGCACGGGTGTCGCGGAAAACTTTACCGTGCGGCGGATCGTCGCGGGCGAAGGCGTCGAGCGGACCTTTCCGATCCACTCACCGAAACTGGCCAAGGTCGCGGTCAAGCGACACGGTAAAGTCCGCCGTGCCAAACTGTTCTACCTGCGTGGGCGAACTGGTAAGGCAACCCGCCTGACCGAACGCAGCGACAGGGTCAACAAAGGCGAGTAATTCCACTCGTTGATGGAGACCGCCATGTGGAACTTTCTCCGACGCCTGGGACTGGGGCGTCGGAGTTCCACAAGTCTGGGCGCGGCCGGGGAATCGTTTGCCGCCGAGTCGTTACAACAACTCGGCTGGCAGATTCTCGCGCGAAGTTATCGCCATCGTCTGGGAGAGATCGACTTGATCGCCCGCGACGGCGAGACGCTGGTCTTCATCGAGGTGAAGACACGCACCGGTATCGCACATGGTTTACCGGTCGACGCAGTCAATCACGATAAGCAACGGCGTATCACGCGGACGGCGCTGGCGTACCTCAAACATCACGGCTGGCTGGACTGCCGATGCCGTTTCGATGTGATCGCGGTGGTCTGGCCGGCCCCCGACGAGGCGCCGCAACTGACGCATTACCGCCACGCCTTCGAGCCGTCTGGCTTCGGCCAGATGTATTCGTAAGGAGCGCTTGCCATGCGAATCGCGGTTTTGGAAGCGGTCACAGCAGGATTCTTCGGCCCCGATCCTGATCCTGATTTCGAACCCGAACTTTCGCTGCTCAGCGAAGGCCTGGCGATGTGGTCGGCCGTGGTGACCGATCTGGCAGCCGTGCCCGGTGTGCAAGTGGTCACAGTCGTGGATCGGGAATTGCGGTCACGGATTCCGCTTCACACAAGTCTGCACATTCTGTGGTCTGATGGGCCAATCGGTGCGGCGAATTGCTGGGTGGCAGCCCTGGAACAAGCTGATCAGGTGCTGGTCATCGCACCAGAATTCGCGGGTCTCTTAACCAAGCTGGTGGCAGCATCTGCACACCGTGGCACCCTCTGGAATGCTGTCCCGGCGACCATCGCATTGTGTTCCGATAAACTGCGCCTCTGCGAGCATCTGCAACAACGGGGCATACCCACCATTTCGACGAGTCGGGTCGACTGGGAACTGCCCCCCGTCTTCTCACGCGCCGGTCATGTGATCAAACCACGCGACGGGGTCGGATCTTATCTCGTGCGGAGTGTGACGAATCTCTCCGAATGGAACCAGGTTCGTGATGAGTATGCTGGTCTTAGTGACACCGAACCGCTCATCCAACCTTACATTCCCGGGCGCAGCATTTCGATGGCGGGCTGGTTTAGGGAGAATGAAGTTTGCCCTCTTCCAATCGCAGAACAATTCCTGTCGGCCGACGGCCAATTCCGTTACCTGGGCGGACGGATTCCGGCGGCGATCACCGAGGCGGAAGCGGCCGCCGTGTGTCGGTTGTTTGAAAGGGTGACCCGCAGCTTAACAGGTCTGCGTGGCTACATTGGTGCCGATCTTCTGCTGCCCGATGACGACCCGCTCTCCCCCGTGCTGGTCGAGGTCAATCCGCGGTTCACCACCAGCTATGTCGGTTATCGCCAACTCTGGCAGCAGTCGCCATGGCCGCAGTGGATTCAGCCGGCGGCGCAGATGGAATCACTTGCCTGGTCCCCGGGACCGGTGCGGTTTCTGGCTGATGGAACGCTTCAAAAGGATCATCAGTGACGATCGTACTGGGACTCGATATCGGCGGTGCCAACATCAAAGCGGCGACATCAGCGGGTGACGCCACCGCGATGGCGTTTCCGTTGTGGAAGCAACCCGAACAACTCTCATCGGCGATCAGTGACTTTGTACGTCGCTGGCCGAGTTGTACCAGTCTTGCCGTCACCATGACCGGGGAACTGGCTGACTGTTATGCCAGCAAGGCGGAGGGGGTCGCACGGATTCTGGAGGCTGTCGCCACGGCGGCAGATGGTCGGGACGTGGCCGTCTGGGGTGTCGATGGTCGGTTTCGATCGGTCGCTGAAAGCATCCAGGAACCTATGCTGGTGGCCGCATCAAACTGGCAAGCTCTGGCGACCTGGGTGGCCCGTGCCTGCCACATCGACACGGGCTTGTTGATCGATATCGGTTCCACCACGACTGACATCATTCCCATCCAGCACGGGCAACCTGTGGCGATTGGACGAACCGATCTGGGCCGGTTACAAGCCGGCGAACTGGTCTACACGGGTGTTCGCCGGACGGCGTTGTGTGCGGTCGCCTCACATGTGCCGCTGCGCGGTACGGACTGCCCCATCGCGGCGGAACTGTTTGCGACGACGCTGGACCTTTATCTGTGGCTGGGCCTGATTCGGGAAGATCCGACAGACATTGACACCGCGGATGGTCGACCAGCCACTCAGATGGCTGCGGCCCAACGGCTGTGTCGCATGCTGTGTTGTGATCGTAGCGAATTGACCGCGGCCGATATCGATGCGCTGGCCATGAGCTGGCTCGATCGGCAGATTCAGCAGCTCTGCACGGCGGTACAAACGGTGCTGCAGAGGCTCCCGTCCATACATCACGTGGTGCTCTCAGGTTCTGGAGAGTTCCTCGCGCGACGGGTTATGGACGAGATTCCTGAACTCAGGACCGCCGAGACGATCTCCCTGGCTGCGCGGTGTGGCCCCGAACAGACGACCGCGGCGTGTGCGGCTGCGGTCGCTGGTCTGCTGCAGGAGAGTCTCGGGCATCACACTGCGTAAGCTGCGGAAGAAATACCAATCGCAACGAAATTTTCAATTGGCGACCCGTCCGAGAGGGAAAAGTCTCCAACGTCGTTCCGGGCCGTGGTCGATGGAACGGAAGGGAGTTCCACCGATCACGTGATCGTGATACTGCCTTTATGGGATGCCGTTCGATGTCACAGCCCCTTTTGTCCGCCGACCAGGTGATTGTCACTCCCGCTGGTGATATTCATGGATCGGACACGCCAATCAGTCGCGAGTTGTCCCGCCGAATCAAGGCGTGCATCAATGCCTGCGAAGGGCTGAGCACCGAGGAACTCGAAGCGGGCCTGATTCAAGACATGGCCCGTGTCCTGAATCAAGTGGTCCCGCTATTGGAAAGCAAAGTCCGTCCCGCCGCGTGAACGGGTTACAACCGCGGCGCTTTTGGCTTGAGGGGAGCCATGTGGGCTGGTGCTCCCTGGGCCTGCACCTTTCGACGATAAACTTTATCGCCACAGGTCGCATAGACGACGTTGCGGTCTGGACCGCCAAACGTCAGGTTCGAGACCTTACCGTTGGGCGTCGGGATGATGCAGTGAACCCGGCCTGCCTGGTCACACACCTGCAAGCCCAGCCGCGTTGCGACCCATAACCGGCCCTCGGTGTCGACACGCAGGCCATCGGCTCCGCTGTCATCGGCCGAGTCAGGCATATGCAGGTGATAATACGCCTGCTTGTGCGCCAGTGAACCATCCGCCTGGACCTGATAGCTGTAGACCCAATGGGTCCGGCTATCGGCGACGTACAGCAGCGATTGATCGGGCGACAGCGTAATGCCGTTGGAAAACTTCAGGCCTTTGTCGACGACTTTCTTGTCTCCCTGCGGGCTGATGTACCAGATCTGGCTGGGCGATTTGCCATCCCACCCCGGTTCGGTGACGTAGATGCCGCCGTGGCGATTGACCACGAGATCGTTGCCACGAAAGCCTTCGGCGATTACTTGCGGTTGACCAGGTGACTGACCCGAAATGTCATAGGCCAGAATCTGCTCACTTTCCATCGCCACGACATACAGGCGGCCATCGGGACCAAGGCTTTGGCCGTTACTGCGATGGGTCGCAGAGAGAGATTCGGTCACCTTGCCGGCCAGATCGACTTTATGGGTCTTACTGTTGGGGATGTCGTTGAAGTAGACCTCTCCGGTGGCTGTCGCCGCGGGGCCTTCGGTAAAGCGGTAACCCTCGGCGACAAGTTGCCAGTCTTCACCGGGAATCACAATCTCCTGCAATGAAGGGGAGCCGCGACCAGCTTTCACAGGTTCCGGCCAGTCTTTCCATAACCAGCGCATGGCTTCAGGAAAGAGTTTGTTCGCGGCGTCGGCATTGTGGCCCCCTTCTCCCCAGACATGCGTCACTTCATAGCCCGCGAAGCTGAGTGAGCGCTGCATTTCCTGGTTGGCCATCCACCAGTCGCCGCCGTAGATGTTGAGATCGTTGGAACCATCTTCCAGGAAGATGCGAATCGGCTTGGGCTCGTACTTGCGGACGAGCATGGGGTAATCGTTACCGCCGCGCAGACCAACATAAGTGCCGATGGAACTGAAGACCCGTTGAAAGGCGTCTGGTCGTTCCCAGGCGGCGGTGAAAGCACAGATGGCCCCGCTCGAAGACCCACCGATACAGCGGTCGTTGCCGTTCTGGGAAAGCCGAATCGGCCGGCCATCTTCCGCCGTTTTCGTTTCGACATCGGGGAGCAGTTCATCGAGCAGAAACTTCGCATAACCGTCACCCAAGCCATCGTACTCATAGCTGCGATTGAAGCGGTCCAACGCCTGATCACTCTGCGCGGGCACGCGGCCATGCATAATGAACACACCGATCGTGATCGGCATTTCGCCTTTCGCAATCAGTTCGTCGAACACCTTGGGAGCATTAAACTTCACACCATCCTGGCAGACGAACACGCACGCGGGCTTTTCCGGCTGGTACTGTGCGGGGATGTAAACCCAGTAGTCTCGGGTCGTTCCGGGAAAGATCTGACTCTGCGTGAACTGGTACTTCTGCACTTCACCTTTGGGAATCTCTTGTGCGGATAGTGTGCTGACCACCCAGAACATGGCCGTCACAGTTGTCAGCCAGTGGCTGTGTCGTGTTGTCATCTCCGTTCTCCGTCGTCTCTCTCGTGTGAAGCGTGTCTTGAGTGGAACAATGCGTCACGAGCATAGCAGTGCCGGCCTGTCGACAACACTCAGGAGATTGGCTGTCACGTGGCATTCAAATTCCAAGAGTGGAACGCTGGAGGCCAGAGAGTGGGAACACAGCAGATGTCTGGCTTTCCGCCTTCTGCTTTTCGCAATCACTCGCACACCATTTGAAAACAGGTTCGTAGACCACAGCTGCCGAGAGAAGCCCGCAGAAATTCACTGTCTTCTGGCATTTCCCTTGTGAGATCTTGGTCGAGATCGAATTATAAGGGGTGACGACACCCTGTCAGAGACTGCCAGACAGTTTCAGGATCCCGCACAGCTATGAACTTGCCAGAGACTCGACACAGCCTGCTGGTGCGCTTGCAAGAGCGTCGCGATGAGCAGGCGTGGGAAGAGTTTCTCAGGCAGTATGAACCGTTTTTACTGAACTTGTTTCGACGGCGGGGATTACAGGAGGCAGACGCCCGCGATGTGACGCAGCAGGTGCTCATCTCCGTGGCCACGAAAGTGGGAGATTGGCAAACGGATGGGAAGGCCGCCTCGTTTCGGCGCTGGCTCTCCACGATTGCCCGGCACGCCGCGATTCGACATTTGACCCGTCATGGACGACAGCCCATCACGGGGCTCGAACAGGATATCGGCGAGAATCCAGCGACTTTGGAAGCCGTGGCCTGGCATGAATATCAGCGGGAAGTGCTGGCCTGGACAATCGAGCAGATCCGTAGCGAGTTTCGTGAAGCCTCCTGGCTCGCCTTCTGGGAAACGGCTGTGAATCATCGGCCAGTCCCGGAAGTGGCCAGTGAGTTGCAGATCAGCGCGGGCGCAATCTACATGGCCCGCAGCCGGATCATGGCAAGGTTACGCCAGAAAGCGAAAGAGTTTGATCCCGAGTAGGCAGCCGTTTAAATCGTTGCAGCAGACAGCCAAACGTTGATCGCAGGAAACCTGTGAATTGCTGGCTTTCTGCTTTCCGCCTTCAGCTTTCCGCAAAAGGATGCATCGTGGCTCATGACACGCTGGGGTGTTCACGCGAGCGACTGGAGCAGTGCCTGCAAGATGCACTTTCCATCGCAGAGCAAGCATTGCTGGAACGGCACCTGTCGGACTGCTCGACGTGTCGTTCGCAGTTGGAACAACTCGCCGCCAATCGACAGTGCTGGTCGAAAACCAGCGAGCTGCTGCGGGAATTGCAGGATTCTGTATCGGGATACTCTCCGCCTGCCGCACGGCCACGGGAGGCTGCGGATGAGCGTTTTCAGCCCGCCGATTTCGTTGTCGATGTGTTGTTGCCCGCGCGAACGCCGGATGCGATTGGGCGTTTAGACGAGATTGAAATTCTGTCCGTGGTGGGGTGTGGTGGCAATGGCATCGTCTTGAAAGGCTGGCAGCCCGAGTTACAGCGGCTGGTCGCGGTCAAGGTGATGCGACCCGAGTTATGCCACAACGCGACAGCCCGCATGCGGTTTGTGCGTGAAGCCCGGGCCGCCGCCGCGGTGGTCCATCCGCATGTGATGCCGATTCATGCAGTGCATGCGGAAGGGCGTTTGCCTTACCTGGTCATGCCGTTTCTTTCGTGCGAATCGTTACAGGAGCGGCTCGACAAAGTCGGCCCTTTCGACCTGACCGATGTGTTACAGATTGGCATTCAGGTCTCTCAGGCTCTGGCAGCGGCTCATGCGCAGGGCCTGGTTCACCGCGATGTGAAGCCCGCGAATATTCTCGTGGAAAAATCGGGTTTACGCGTGGTACTGGCGGATTTTGGACTGGCCCGGGCCGCCGATGACGCCTCGGTCACTCATGCAGGGTTGGTCGCTGGCACGCCGCAATTCATGTCTCCCGAACAGGCCCGTGGCGACCGGATCGACTCGCGCAGCGATCTGTTCAGCCTGGGGAGTGTGCTGTATGTGCTGTGGACGGGGTGTTCCCCGTTTCGGGCAGAGACCACGTATGGCGTGCTGCGACGGCTGGTCGAAAACGAACCCCGCGCGCTCAGCGATTTGCGTCCGGAAACACCCATCTGGCTGGAAGACCTGGTGATGTGGTTGCACCAGAAACTCCCCGGAGACCGTCTGGCACCCGCGTCCGACGTGGTGTCTTTGCTGGAACAATGCCTGAGGCATGTGTTGCAACCCGCGCAGTATCCGCTACCCGACGCTCTCAATTGGCCCGAAGCCGATGAGACGTCTCCGGCCAGTTTACGGCACGATCGCCACTCGTTTTTGTCTCGTGTTCGACCCTTTCTCTTCTGGGGAGCGCTCGCCATGACCGTTGTCTTGTTTCTGTCTGCCGCGACGGCAGGCATGATCACTCTTGCGATTCAATTCCTCCCGTCGGGGTTACCCGATTCAAATCTATCGTTGCCGGTGCAGGTCGCGGAACAACAGCCGCCTGTCGCAGAGGAAGCTCAGCCTTTACGCGTGGATGTCGGAGATCAGGCCCCGCTGCTGATTGTGGTTCCAGAAACTTTGGCTCAAGCCGACTCGCCGGAACGCGCGGCCGCCGAAGCCAAATACGGCTCGGCGGAAGAAGCGTATCGCGTGGGGGCTGCGTTCTATTCACTGAAAGAGTACGCGAAGACCAAACAGCCTTTTGAAGCCGCCTTGAAACTCGCCCCGGATGATGCTTACCGCGTTAAGGTCTATCGGGCCCTGTTGCAAGTTTACACTCAAGATTCCAAGTGGCAACCCAAAGCCGAAGCACTGGAATTCATCATCGCCAAGTCAGATCAGGAGGCTGAACGCTCGCTGGCTCGTCGCGAGCTGATGGGCTTTCTGCGCGAACGCGGCAAGACCAATGAAGCCGCCAAGCGATATGAAGAACGACTCAAAGACAATCCCAAAGACGAAGCGACTCTGTATATCCTCATCGAACTCTATTCCCGCCTCAAGGACGACCCGCGTCGCGCCGCCGTCCTCCTGGAACAATGGGAGACACTCAAGAAAGCCAGCGGCGAGGAGATGAAGGTGCCTGAAGCGGCGCAACTCGCTCAGGAATATGTCAAACAAAAGAAGTTCAAAGAAGGTGCCGAACTCTATGAAAAGACGGCCCTGCGTGATGCCAAACTCGCGGCCTGGCATTACAAAGACGCTGCTGCTGCCTGGTTGAAGGCAGGAGACAAAACCCGGGCCGTCGCGGCGGCCAAAGCCTCGGCGGAATGTGCCCCGGAATCACGGTCGGAACTGCTGGAACACTTCTGGCATCGCGGTCTCGCCGACGTGTTCTTTGAGACGGACGAATTCGCGTTGTCGATACCGCATTACGAGGCTGCCATCGCCAAGACTGATATCGACGGCTATCTCAAGGATTGCCGGTCCCGTCTCGATCAGGCGCGAGCGAAAGCTCAATAATTGCACTTCCACACTTCGATTCAACGACAGTGCCCGGCTCACGCGATGTGACCGGGCACTTCTTGTTGGGCTGGAATCGAACAGAAGCTACCCCGCGCAAACCGTATTGGCACAGGTAGTCTCTGCGCTGCTGGAATCGGCACAATGGTCTTGAGCACCCTGCCCGTGAGCAGCGTGCGAATCTCCACAGTGCTGGTGTTCCGACTCCGCCCCACTGATGACCACTTCAAAGCCGAGATCGGCAATCATCTGGTAATCCTGCTCGGCAGGTTGACCCTTGGTTGTCAAGTAGTCGCTGACAAACATCGAATTCGCGGCATAGAGCCCCATGGCTTGCAGCGACCGGAGTTGCACTTCACGGCCACCAGAAACACGCAGCTCCGCGGTCGGATTCGCCATCCGATACAGGCACAGCGCCCGCAGACAGTCACGCGGATTGAGATCTTGCTTTTTGCCCAGCGGCGTGCCCTCAATGGCATGCAGAAAGTTCACCGGCGTAGAATGGACCCCGAGTTCGCGCAGCTCGAAAGCGACATCGATCAGGTCGTCGTAAGACTGGCCCATGCCGACAATCAAACCACTGCACAGTTCCAGTCCGGCGGCCTTGGCCACCTTCAAGGTGTTCAGGCGGTCTTCATAACTATGCGTGCTGACGATTTCCGCATGATGTTCGCGGCTGGTATTCAAATTGTGGTTGATACGGTCTACCCCGGCGGCCTTTAACGTCTGGGCCTGTTCCGGCGAGAGCAGCCCCAGGCAGCAGCAGATATGCAGGCCGTACTCCGCCTTAATCTTCTTAACGGTATTCGCGACGTGTTCGACTTCACGATTACTGGGACCGCGACCACTGGCAACGATGCAATACGTGCGGGCCTGTTGAGCCTTGGCCTGTGCGGCCCCGGCCATCAGCTTGGCCTCATTCAGCATGGGATACCGGGGAATCTCGGCATCGGAAATGATCGACTGCGAACAGTAGCCGCAGTCTTCCGGGCACAGGCCGCTTTTCGCGTTCTTCAGATAGTAAAGCTGTACTTGGTGACCAAAATGCTGCCGACGGACTCGGTAGGTTGCCGCGAGCAGGTCCAGAATCTCGGTATCGGAACTCTCAAGAATGGCCCGACCTTCATCACGAGTCAGGGCATGTCCGGCGAGGACACGGTCGGCCAGTTCATTCCAGGTGGTCAGTTGCGGTGCAGCTTGCATGAGGTTCCAGGCATCGTCTACTGAAGGGGTCGTGCCTCCGGACCTTCGGCGGCCAGAGTCCGGAGTTCTGTCTCGCATAGAATAGCCAGAGACGATACAGGCTGCGAGCAGAGAGCGGAAAAACGGCCATGATTACGGGTTCGACAGAGTCGATTTCCCGGACTGTGCGGTGTCGACGCTCACCACGCGTTGATGCTTGTAGAGTTTCTGGCTGTCGAGCGACCGCAGTTGCAGTTCCGATTCCCCGAGTTGCTCGATCCGTTGTTCCGAGGTTTCGCCAAAGAGTTTCGCGAGTGTGACCGTGGTTTCCGCAGGCATTCCGCCGTTCATGACCATCGTCAGAACGTCCTCTTTCAGCGACCAGGTGATGAAAAATGTCAGCTTCGGGCCATACATCAGCTTGCCGACGCCATCGAGTTCCAGGGTCATTTCGGCGGTCCCATCGTCCTGGAAAGTGAACACCCGTCTGCCATAAAAGTCATCCTGCCACGAGCCCAGCAGCCGCGCCCGCAGAGGATTGGGGGAGGCCGCCTCTGGTACGGGAATGGCGACGGGGGTAGCCGCAGATTCCGTTGGGGCGGCGCTGGCGGTGATTTCCAGCGTGGGAATCGCGGCTGCCTGTGTCTCCGCGGGAACCGGCGGATCAGCGGGCAGGTTCAACACCACCGTGATCAGCAATCCCGCCAGAATCATCGCGGCGAGATGCTGACGCGGTCGTAAGCGCCAACGGCGGGCGGAGGTCTTCTGTTCTGACATTTCGCACACTCCCCAATCTCACAATCGTCGTTGATTCCCGGGCCTCGGTCAATCGCGGAATTGCGCCGGAATGTCTCTGATATCGATCTCAACCCGCAGTGTACGGTTGCCACGACACCAGCAGATTCGGTTAAATACAGAGTCACACGTTGATGGTTCAGAAATTTGAACCAGGCGTGACCCACTGCAAGAATTGACACCCGGGATACCTGTCTTATGACCTTTGCAAAACATTGCTGGCTGGCCTTGTTCGGAGTGGTCGTGACCACCGCGGCCTCTGCGGCCCCTTTCGAGTTGCAGCCGAATGACCACGTCTGCATCATCGGCAATACGCTGGGCGAGCGGATGCAGCACACCGGATGGCTGGAGACACTGCTGGTCGCCAAGTATCCGCAACACAATCTCGTCTTCCGCAACCTGGCCTACAGCGGCGATGAAATCACCGGCTATCGCGATGGCAACAAACGCATGCGGAGTCGCGACTTCGGCTCGCAAGATCAATGGCTCGCCGGCAACGCTCCCTGCCCTCAGCCCGATAAGCTTTCCTCACGCGATAAAGAAGTCGGTCATGTCAGCGAGAACCGTTTCGGCCTGACGAACACCAATGCCGACGTCGTCTTCGCCTTTTACGGCTATGGTGAAGCCTGGGCCGGTACCGCTGGACTCGACCAGTTCAAGAAAGACGTCGCCGGGTTCATCGATCACACGCTCGCCCAAAAATACAACGGCGAATCGGCCCCGAAACTGGTTCTGGTCTCGCCGCTCCCCTTAATCGACATGCAGGATCCGAATCTGCCCGGTGAAGCCCACGTCAACACCGTGAATGCTCAACTGAAGCTGTACACAGCAGCCATGGCCGAAGTCGCGCAGTCCAAGGGCGTGACCTTCGTGGATGTGTTCACGCCGAATTCTGGCGACATGCGTCCCACGCCCGCCTGGTCCATCAATGGCCTGCATCTGACCGAGGCGGGAGACATGGCGGTCGCCACGCAAATCATGTCGGCCTTGTTTCCTAACACCAAAATGGGCGACGGCAAAAGCCGAACCGAACTCGAACCCCTACGCCAGGCCATCAATGACAAGAACTGGTACTGGTTCCACCGGTACCGCACGACCGACGGCTATTCCACCTATGGCGACCGCGCGTTTCTGAAGTTTTCGGAAGGCCCCGGCGGATATGGCGACGGCCTGTCGAACTATTCCGTCATGCAGAAAGAGCTGGAAACCCTCGATGTCTTAACGTCCAACCGAGACAAAGTGGTCTGGGCCGCCGCGAATGGCAAGACTGAGAAACCCGTCGACGACAATCTGCCGAAATTCCTGAACGTCATCACCAATAAGCCCGGCCCGCTGGAAGGTGGTCAACACCTCTACTTGTCGGGTCAGGAAGCCATCGAGAAGATGACCGTTCACCAGGGAATGAAGGTCGAACTGTTTGCCGACGAAACCCAGTTTCCAGAACTCGTGAACCCGGTGCAGATGTCTTACGACACACAGGGCCGGTTGTGGGTCGCCGTCTGGCCGAGCTATCCGCACTGGCAACCGACCCAGACCATGAGCGACAAGCTGTTGATTCTGGAAGACAACAACCACGATGGCAAGGCCGATACCTGCAAGACCTTTGCCGGCGATATCCATAACCCCACCGGCTTTGAATTCTGGAATGGCGGCGTGATTATCGCACAGGGGCCCGACATCTGGTTCCTGAAAGATACCAACGGCGATGATCAGTACGATGTGAAAGAACGCCTGGTGCATGGCCTGGACACCGCCGACACGCACCACACCGCCAACAGTTTCGCGATGGAACCGGGCGGAGCCGTCTACTTCCAGGAAGGGACGTTCCACCATACGCAGGTTGAAACACCGTGGGGTCCGAACCGCCGCGTCGCCAATGGTGCCGTCTTCCGTCTGGAACCGCGGACGCACAAGTTCGATGTCTATGTTTCGTTCGGCTTCGCCAATCCGCATGGCCATATCTTTGAGAAGTGGGGCCAGGACATTGTGTGGGATGGGACCGGTTCGCAGCCGTATCATGCCACGCTGTTCTCGGGTGACATTGATTATCCGCACAAGCATGGCCGTCCGCCCCAGGTCTACAAGCAACGCACGCGGCCCTGCCCGGGAACGGAAGTCCTCAGCAGCAGCCACTTCCCGGAAGAGATGCGGGGCAACCTGCTGGTGGGCAACGTCATCGGCTTCCAGGGCATTCTGCAATACAAACTGTTGCAGAACGGGGCCAGCTTCGGCGCGGAAGAGGTCGAACCGATCGTCTTCTCGTCGGATGTCAATTTCCGCCCGTCCGATCTCGAAGTCGCGCCAGACGGCACGATTATGTTTACCGAATGGCAGAACCCCATCATCGGCCACATGCAACACAATCTGCGCGATCCCAGCCGCGACAAAGTGCATGGTCGCATCTATCGCGTGCGGATGGCCGACAAGGAACCGTTGCAACCGGTGGCCATCGCGGGTGAAGCGATTCCGAAACTGCTTTCGCTGCTGGAAAGTCCGGATGACCGTGTGCGGCATCGCGCCCGGATTGAGCTTTCGGCCCGGCCGACCGATGAAGTGATGGCCGCGACCAAAACCTGGATGGCCGCGCTGCCCACAGGATCAGATGACTATGAGCATCATCTGATGGAAGCCTTGTGGCTGCATCAGAGCCACAACGTGGTCCATGTCGACCACCTGAAGCGGATGTTGCGTTCCCCCGATGATCGGGCCCGATCTGCCGCTACGCGTGTGCTGGTTGCCTGGCGCGATCGCGTACCGGAACCTTTGGAACTGTTGCGAACGCAAGTCAACGATGAGAGTGCCCGCGTGCGGTTGCAGGCGATTTGGGGCTTAAGCTACTTCCATGGTGCCGAGGCCGCGAAGGCTTCAGAAGTTGTGGTCGAATCGTTGTTGTATGATCAGGACGAGTTCCTGAAATTCCAGCTTGAAGAGACCAATAAAACGCTCGACCGTCGGGCCAAATCCGCCCAGTAGTTGTTCGATTCCCGCGCCGGGGTTATTGACCCCGGCGCGATTTTTCCCGCCGACGAAGCACCTGCCATCATGCCCGCCTCACGCCTGTTGACCACATTGGTCTTGCTGGGATTCCTCGCATTCCTTGCGCACGCTGAAGAGCCGGCCAGTGCCGTTGGCCCGTTGATGAAACTGTTTCAGAGTGGCCGCTTGCCCGCTGAACGGCAGCCCGCGGTGGTGGAGATGATTTGCCAGCGCGGCAATGCCAGCGATCTGCGCGTCGTGCTCGATCGCGTTCTGCAGGCCGATGGCTTCCCGCCTGAACTGCGGGCACAGGCCCTTGACTGGCTGGCTGATGCCGCAACAACTCGTAAGGTGACTCCCTCGGGTGATCTGTCGACACTCGCGGACCTGGTGGTGGGGGATCGGGCCACGGGGCATCCGCAATTGCAACGGCGAGCCATTCGTCTGGCTGCGGAGTGGAAAGTCGCGGCGGTCTCTCCGGCGTTACAGAAATTGGCGACCGATGCTCTAACCCCCCCCGCCTTACAACGCGCGGCCATCGACGGATTGATCACCATTGGCGACCCGGGCAGTCATAATACGTTGAAAGAGCTGGCGGCGACCAATCACGCACTGCCAGTCCGCATCCAGGCCACGGCGGGCATAGCCAGTTTTGATGCGGATGCCGCCGCGATTGCCGCCGCCGCAGTGTTGAAAGATGCAACCGCGAAAGATCCCATCGGCCCGCTGCTGGATGCGTTCTTCCAGCAGAAATCTGGAGTCGATGGTTTGGCGAGAGCCATTCAGGCGACACCACCAACCGCCGATGTGGCCAAGGTGGCGTTGCGCTACATGTACTCGGTGGGTCGCAGCGATGCGTCGCTGTCCAACGTGCTGGGAACCATCGCCGGCATCAGTGCCGACCCAACTCCGCCCACACCGGAAGAAGTCGCCCGTATTGTCGATGATGTACTGGCCCATGGAAATCCCATCCGCGGTGAAGCCATCTTCCGCCGCAACGATCTGAGCTGCATGAAGTGCCACAGCGTCAGCCGCGCCGGCGGTCAGGTCGGGCCCGATCTCAGCCCGGTGGGTGTCTCGTCGCCGGTCGACTACGTGGTGAATTCCATTCTGAACCCGAACCTCGCGGTGAAAGAACAGTACGTTACCAAGGTGTTTGAACTCAGCAGCGGCAAGGTACTGACCGGTGTCGTCATCGATCGTGATGATGTCCGTGTCAACATTCGCGATGTCACGGGGGCGACGGTCACCATCCCCACGGCGGATATCGACGAGGAAGTCGAAGGCCGTTCGCTGATGCCCCAGGGACTCACCAAGTTTCTGACGCGTGAAGAACTCATCGACCTGGCAAGGTTTATCTCTGAACTGGGGAAACCCGGGCCTTATGGACTCAACCCGGGCACATCGATCCAACGCTGGCGATTGTTGAGTGAACCCGCCGAGGAACTGACCTCTGCGGTGCCCCACCTCGAACATGTGCGCGAATTCATCCTTGGCAGTTCACCCGCGGCCTGGACGCCGGTTTACAGTCAAGTCTCTGGCACATTACCGTTGGGTGAGCTGCGCGGCGATGACACGCTGAAAGTGCTCATCCTCAAGGGGGAAATTCAGGTCCGCACCGTCGGCGAGGTACGCTTCCACCTCGACACGACGGAAAAAACACAGGTCTGGGTCGATGCGCAGCCTTTCGATGAAGCGCGGGAATTTACTGTCGCGCTCGATCCCGGAACTCATGCGATCATTCTGCGGGTTGAACTCTCGGACCACGCGCAGCCCACGCTCAAACTGGAAGTAAGCACTCCCCCCGATTCCTCGGCGAAGTACGACCTCGTCGGCGGTTATTGAAGCCGGCATCCCACGGTCAATCGCATTTACGAATCACAGACAGCCGGGGCGGATGGATCTTTGCGGGATCGATGGGTCCACGCTCAATGTCATACATGCTCGGTGACAGGCCGGTCAGCAGTTCATCGAGAGCGGACGCCTCTTCCGCACCACCGGCGTGCCCCGTGTAGGCGATGATCGTGATCACGCCGCCGGGACGTAGCACAGCCAGCGCTGCTTCAACGGCTGCACGAGTCGTTACCGAAGTCGTGACAATCGCTTTGTGTGCGCCGGGAAGGTAGCCAAGATTGAACATCACGGCGGCAATTTGACCGTGCTGCGGTTCTGGAATCAGTTCCAGCAGCCGGGCATGGTCGCCTTCGATCCAGGTGACTTGCGACTGTCCCTCCGCGGGCATCGTTTCTTGTGCGCGCTGCAAGGCCAGCGGTTGAAGATCGATCGCATACACTCGTCCCCTGGGACCAACCAACTGAGCCAGAAATCGCGTGTCGTGACCATTCCCGGCGGTGGCATCGATGACAGTTTCACCAGGTCGCACGACACTCCGGATGACATCATGAGCTTGTGCCGTTACGGGTGGCATCCACGCAGCTCCGTCCAGCGGTTCAGGTCACAGCGCGGGTCAAACACGTCACCGCCCGACATGACGCGAATCAGTTCGTTAGCCAATGCCGGGGCCTGGAGTGTTCCCTTGGAACCGAGCCCATTCAAGTAACCCAATGCGGGGAACTTGGGATGGCGGCCAATGACCGGATACTGTTGCCGATGAATCGGGCGAACCGCGGCTTGCTGATCAACCACGTCATACGGGCAGCGCAAGAACCGTTGCAGCCGCTGCTCGATCTCCACGCGACCCGCGGCCGTGGGGACGGTGTCTAGTGTCTGCCATTCGTAAGTCGCGCCGCAGCGGTACAAGCCGTCGGTGCCACTCGCCAGCCAGACACCCCGATGCACCACCCGCGACTCTTCCAGACCCGGTATGCGCAACGTCAGGATTTCACCTTTTGCGGGGCGAAACTGTACCGCATGAAACCACGGATTGGTCGTCGCCGCGATACCCTGACAGAAGACAAGTTGTTGCGCTGTCACACCAACACGCGGCAAACTCACGCCATCCGCGGTGAGCTGGACATCGTCTGGCAGATGCACATCCGTGGCCAGATATCCCCCGGTCTGGCTAAAGCAGGCTCGTGATGTTCGCAGATACGTCGGCACATCGAGTTGTCCCGCCGTGAGCATTTCAAAGGCGGCTGCATCTGACTGGAAATGAGCATCGATAAGGGCGGGACTCGGCGGTTGCCGTACCAGCGGCGAGAAATCCCGGGTCGTCAAGCGCTGGTGGAGTACGGCCTGCTCCCCCTGATCCGCGACGATCCGCACCATGGGCGTTTCACGAAAACATGGCATCTGAGTTTCGGCTTCCACGCGGCGATAAAATGCCAATGCTGACGACCAGAAATCCGCGAAGCGCCACGAGACGACCAATCGCTGACCGGTCACTGGCGTGATCAGACCGGCGGCGACTGTGGAGGAGGTAACCTCGGCTTCACGGTCGATCACCAGGACGCGCTCCCCCCGCCAGCGCAGTTGCCAGGCGACCGCCGTCCCCGCGAGACCTTGCCCCAGGACGATGACGTCGTAGTCATGCGACATCGTGTGGTCCAGCAGAAACGGGGCCACGGAAGCGAATGCAGCACCTCACAGATCGATCCCCAGTTCCTCGATTTTGCGATACAGGCTGGATAGGCCCATGCGTAACCGACGGGCGGCTTCACGCTTGTCGGGATACTCGCGCAGCACGCGCTCGATGTGCAGCCGTTCGTAATGTCGCAGGGCAGAGCGCAGGTCATCGGTATCGGGTAATGGGTGGCTGGCGGTGACCAGATCGGGAGGCAGATCCTGCTGACGAATCTGGTTGCCATCGCACATCATCACGGCCCGCTCGATGGCGTTATCCAACTGACGAACATTGCCTTTCCAACTGGAGGCGATCAAAGCCCGAATAGTCTCGCCCGAAGCACCGGTGACCAGCTTGCCCATTTCGCGACTGTGGCGGGCAATGAAGAAATCGACCAGTTCCGGGATATCGTCCAGCCGTTCGCGCAGAGGGGGAATGCGGATCTTCACACCATCCAGCCGATAGAACAACGCTTCATCAAAGCGGCCTTCGGCGACCTCGGTGGCAAGATCTCGGGTGGTGGCGACAACGATTCGCGCACGCTGTGTGTAAGGTTCTGAAGCCCCTAACGGCAGAACTTCACCGTATTCAATCGCCCGCAGCAGTTTGGCCTGTGTGGGTAACGGTAGATGAGCCACTTCTGCGAGAAAGACCGTGCCTTCTCCGGCGTTGCGGAAGATGCCGGTCTGCTCGGTGGCCGGTGCCGTCGCTGCCGAGCCGAAGAGTTGGGCTTCCAGCAATTCGACGGGTCGCGTTGAGCAGTTGAGTGCCAGGAACCGCTCCTGCTTCTTGGGGCCCCAGCGATGAATCGTCCGCGCAAACAGTTCCTTGCCCGTGCCCGATTCCCCCATCAACAGCACATTGGCATTCGTGATGGCCACGCGGCGAATGGTGTCGAGAACTTCCTGCAACGCTTTGCTGGAACCAATGATTTCTTCCTGATCATCCTGCCGGGCGAGTTCACGTCGCAGGGCCTGATTCTCCTGAAACAACTGCCGGTACTGAAACAGTCGTTGCAATTTGTTCGCCAGGTCATCGAAGATGACGGGCTTGACCAGGTAATCGAAGGCTCCCGCCTTAAAGGCCTCGACGGCGTTTTCAACCGTGGCATATGCCGTGATAATCAACCCGGAAACATTCGGGTTGTACTGTAACAGCCGCCGCAGCAGGTTCACGCCATCGCCATCGGGCAGCTGCACATCACAGATCGCCACTTGAAAATCACGATCGCGAATGGCTTTCACCGCCTCGGCGATGGTCCCGGCGGCAATCACGTCGTAACCATCTTCGGTGAGGAACTCACGCAACGAGGTCCGGATGATTTCTTCATCTTCGACAATCAGGACGGAGCGCTTCACGGCGTCATGACCTCTTCTACAGGTTCCGGATCCAGCGAATGCGAAGTGACGGGCAACAGGTCGGGGAGTTGCTGCAACTCGGCATTCGTGAGGGAAACACAAAACGTTGTCCCCTGTGGGGACGTTGTCGTCAATTCCAGGCGACCCTGCAATTCCTGCTCGACGATATTCCGGCAGACAAACAAGCCCAGCCCTGTACCGGTTTCTTTGGTGGTGAAGTAAGGCTGAAAGACGCGGTCGCGATGCTCCGGGGCAATCCCGCGGCCGGTATCGATGACTTCTATCCGCAACCAGCCCGAGACCAGCGAGGTCCGCAGTTCGATGGTGCTCCCTTCCGGCGTGGCGTCCAGTGCATTCAGTATCAGGTTGAGTATCACCTGCACCAGTTGATCGCTGATCAATCGCACGGCGGGCAACCCCTGCGCATAGGTGGTCACCATGCGTTTGCCTTTGCGGCGTTTGTAATACTTGGCGATGTTGAGTGCCGCATCAATCACGCGATGCACATCTGCCAGCGAGGCCGTCGAGTTCGCGGGTCGACTGAAATCGACCAGTTCCCGCAGTGTTCGCTGGATCCGCCGGAGTTGCTCATCGACCATGCTGAGGCGTTCCTGCGTGTGCTCATCCAGCTTGCGGCGTTTGAGCAGTTGCACCAGGGAACTGATGGCCGCGAGCGGATTCCCGACCTCATGGGCAATGCCCGCGGCGAGTAGACCGAAGGCGGCCTGCTTCTCCTGCTGAACGATCATGGCCTGCGTTTCCTGCAGTTCGCGAGTCCGCTCGGAGATGCGTTCTTCGAGCGAGTGCTGATTGTGCTGCAAGGCGACGTTCAACTCTTCCAGACGTTCACTGGCCCGCTTGAGCCGCGCCGCGAGAGATGTACTGGCCCAGGCGACCCAGGCCATGAAGATGGGCGTTAGAACCAGCGAAGATGATTCTTCCGAAGTGATACTGCCCTGCATGACGGCGACCGTACCATAGCTCGCCACATGCATGGCCAAGGTGGAATAGGTGACCGCGGGGACAAAACGAATGGCGCTCACCAGCAGCGACAGGAAGTAATAGAACCGGAAGGCACTGAGCACGCCGCCATCGAACTGGCACAACAGTCCAATAAACATGGCTTCCATGACGGATGTGAAAAGGGGATAGTCTCCCAGGAAGACCGTGCCGCGCACGCTGAAATAGGTATCGCACAAGGCGTAAGCCGCGCCGAGCGCCAGAATGGCATTCAGCGGGGCCGTTGAGCCGCTGGTGCCCAGAAAATTGACCAGTCCGTAACCGACACAGATGCCGAACCAGCGAATACGGATCGTGATGGCTTGAGCCGACAGCTCCCAGTCAAATTCCTGATGATTGACGGGCAAAGAGTTGGAAGCCATAGAGCAATTTGCGACTGGGTTCGCCGTCACCACAAGGGAATGGTATGGTATCTCTGGATTATAGGCGGAAACTGCCAGAACATCATCGCAGTGACCGTGCAACGGCAGCGATTCTGACGGATAGACCGATGGCAACGATTAGTCAATGACTCTGAAGTCCCTCGCGGTGCTCCGCCGATGAACGACCAGATCTTGCGACTGACTCTGAAGCCCGGTTGGCATTCGCCGCGACATTCTGCCTGATCCAGCCAGTTGGTCACGAGCGCTCACGAAGGCGAATTACGGCATGCGGATTGTGATAGCCAGTTCCGAGGCGGTCCCCTTTTCCAAAACGGGGGGACTGGCTGATGTGGCTTCGTCGTTGGCGAAGGCACTCGCCGATGCCGGCCATGAGGTACTGCTGGTTACGCCGCATTATCCCCGCGAGATCGCCAAACTGGGTGAGCGGGCCCCGGCTCTGGAACCCGTCAACCTGACCATGCCGGTCACCGTGGGAACACGCCAGGTTACGGCACGGGTGCTGAAGACCCTGCTGCCGGGGTCGAAGGTGGTCACCTACCTGATCGATCATCCCGATTATTTCGATCGGCCCAGTCTGTATGTCGATCGACTGGGCGATTATCGCGATAACTGCGAGCGGTATGCGTTCTTCAGCCGCAGCGTGCTGCAACTGGCCGAGGCACTGCATTTTGAACCCGATGTCATTCACGCTAATGACTGGCAAACGGCGCTGATTCCGGCGCTGCTGCATGTGGAAGGGGGCATGCGGATCGGGCTGGGGCAAACGGCGTCGGTCTTCACGATCCATAACCTCGCCTTTCAAGGTCAGTTCTGGCATTGGGACATGCTGTTGACCGGCCTCGACTGGAAGTATTTCAACTGGCGTCAGATGGAGTTCTTTGGCAACCTGAACCTGATGAAAACCGGAATCATATTTTCGGACCTCATCACCACCGTCAGCCCCACTTATGCCCGCGAAATTCAGACTCCGGAATATGGGTGCGGTCTGAATGGCGTCTTGTCGTCTCGCCGGGAAGATCTGGTCGGCATCCTGAATGGTATCGACACGGAAGACTGGAACCCCGCACACGACCGTTATCTGCCGAAGACCTACGATGTCCACTCCGTCGACGTGGGCAAGGCCGCTTGCAAAGCCGCCTTGCAGAAGCGACTGGAACTCCCCGTAACCGCACAGACCCCCATGTTTGGGCTGGTCTCGCGACTGACGGGGCAGAAAGGGCTCGACCTGGTCACCGGCAGCATTCACGACCTGATGCATCACGACGTGCAACTGGTCATTCTCGGTACCGGCGAGCCGGGCTATGAAACGGCACTGACGCGGCTGGCCCAGGAGTTCCCGCAGAAAATCGCCGTCACCATTGGCTACAACGAGGAACTCGCCCACCTGATCGAAGCCGGGTCGGACATTTTTCTGATGCCGAGCCAGTACGAACCGTGTGGCCTCAACCAGATGTACAGCCTGATGTATGGCACCGTGCCGATTGTACGCGCTGTCGGGGGCCTGGCCGATTCCGTGATCGATGCCTCCGAAGGAAATCTGGCGAATTCGACCGCGAACGGATTCACCTTTCACGAGTACCGCAGCGATGTGCTGTTCCGGCAGATGTGCCGGGCCCTGGGTCTCTTCCTCGACCAGCGAACGTGGCGACAGCTGCAGCGGAGTGGCATGGAACGTGACTGGTCCTGGAAGCGCAGCGCGAAAGACTACATCGCCGTTTACCAGCGCGCCATCCATAAACGTCGCCACGACCAATGATCGCTAAAGTCCTTTGCTTGGAAGAGAATCTGTGGTGCCATGTCGGAATTGCGTCGAGATCCGCTGGTCGATCGCTGGGTGATCATGGCCCCCGAACGGGCAGATCGTCCACAACCTCTGACCACGGCCACGGAACTTACCGTAGAGGACACCGACGACCCATTTGCGGAAGGTCGTGAATGGGAAACGCCGGGTGAGTTGTTTGCCCTTCGAGACGCGGGAACGCGACCTGACCAACCGGGCTGGCGAGTCCGTGTGGTCCCGAACAAATACCCGGCGGTTCGACCCTCTGCGGCTGGTACCGCATCGGCCGATCCGCTGTACGAGTCACTTCCCGGCGTGGGGCAGCATGAAGTTCTGATCGAGTGTCCGCATTTTGAGACATGTTTGTCACGTCTGTCAGTGGCACAGGTACGAGAGGTCATCTGGACCTATCGCGAACGCTTGCGACACCATCGACAGCAGCCACAGTGTGCCCATGTGCTCATTTTCAAGAACAAAGGCCGTGCGGCAGGAGCAACGTTGCCGCACACGCATTCGCAACTGATCGGCACGCCGTGGGTTACCAGTCTGGTCCAGCAGGAACTGACGTCGTCTGTGGCTCACTGGCGGGCACACGGACGGCAACTTTGGTCAGATATGCTGGATCAGGAACTGTTCACAGGCCAGCGGATTGTGCAATTGACCGAACGGTTCGTGGTGCTCTGTCCGTATGCAAGCCGCCTGCCGTTTGAGACCCGCATCGTGCCGCGTGATCATCTCGCCTGTTTCAGCGACGTGGACGACAGCACCCTGCACGAAGCAGCCGACCTGCTGCGGATGTGTTTGATTTCCATGACTCGACTGCATGCCACGCTGCCCTACAACCTGATCCTGCATACTGTCCCCTTCCGCACCGCCGAGCCGTCGGCGTTTCGCTGGCATCTGGAGATCTTGCCGCGCATCGGGCAGACCGCCGGGTTTGAATGGGGCGGGGGCTGCTACATCAATACCGTGGCACCAGAAACCGCGGCGGCGAGACTCAAAGCAGCCTGGTCACTAAGCCCATAGAACATGTTTTCAACGGGAGAGCGAGTGATTGCGGAAAGCAGAAAGCCAGAAATTCGCAGGTTTCCCGCTCTCTGGCTGTCCGCTTTCTGCTTTTGGCTTTCCGCTGGAACGATTTGAAAACAGGTTCTTCACATGCCCTTTGTTATGCCGCTTTCGGGGCCATGCGACTGATGCGGCAACTGCCGTCGTGATGGGGCGTGGCGAGTTGCACGCCATCGGGATGCAACGCCAGATCTCGCACGCTGTTGCCCAGGTCGACCAGATGAAATTCGTCTTTGGAATCCGACTTCCAGAATCCGAGTTTGCCACCGGCATGCCCGCCCAGAGCGGAAATGGCAAAGCCTTCGGGATGCCAGACCAGACCCCAGGCAACGCCGTTCATATTCGCTTTCGTGAGATGCGCGATCGCTTCCTTGCCTTCCGTCCAATTGATTTCGGAGACAATCGGATTGCCGATGCCTGCGAAGGCGTTGGAAACGTTGGTGATGCCGCTGGCGACCAGTCGCGTGCCGTCGGAATTGAAGGTCAACCCATGCGGGCCCCCGTAATCGGCGAGGAATCCGCCATCGAACTTGGAGAGACTTTCGATTTTGAATTCACGCACCTTTTCACCTGTCGACACATTCCAATGCAGGAACTGCGCCACGAGATCGCCCGAGACCAGCTGTTGACCATCGGGGTGAAACGCCACGTGATAGACATCTCGCGCATGACCTGCCAACTCGCGCACGGGGGCACCATCGGCCAACTGCCACAACCGCACCTTCTTATCGTTACCGCAACTGACCAGTAACTGCCCATCGGGACTGACGGCGACTGCTCGCACCCAGCCGGCATGCGCCTCAACGGTTTTGATCGGAACGGGTTGTTCGGCGGTGGCAGACCACCAGATCAAGCGGCCGTCATAGCCACCAGTGATGAGGACATCGCCCGACTTCGAGAAGGCAAAGCTGCGGACCCAGCTATCGTGTGCCGCAAGCACGGTCTTGGTCGATGTCGCCAGTTCCCAGCGTAAAACGCTATTGTCTTGCGAACCGGCGAAGATGTAGCGACCGGAAGGGTCGAAGCGGCAGGCAATCAGCGGGGCATCGTGCTTGAGTTGCGTGACGACGTGGGTTTGCAGAGGATCGGCGGGCATGATGGTCTCCAGGTGGGAGCACAGGCGCCTGTGCGGTATAGTCATCATACAACACATCCCCCACACAGCGGCAGTCAAGCATCAGACATCGCCTGATGTTTGTGTCGACACTACGATTGTCGTGCTACTCAGCCTGCGAGAGTCACCATGCAAGTATGGCCTGCGATTCACGTCGTCCTGGTTTCCATGTGTCTATTGGCAGGCGGGCTCGCACCAGCCCAGACCCAGGCCGCAGAGGCACCTCCAGGCAACTTCATCTTTTTTCTGGTCGATGACCTCGGCTGGGCCGATGTCGGTGCGTTCGGCAGCACGTTCTATGAGACGCCCCACATAAATGCCCTGGCAGCCTCCGGCATGAAGTTCACCCAGGCCTATGCGGCTTGTCCGGTCTGTTCACCCACGCGGGCTAGTATCATGACGGGGCGGCATCCCGTGCGGGTCGACATCACTGACTGGATTCCGGGTATGCAAGCCGGCAAAGCCCAGAACCCGCGGTTCCAGCATGTCGACGACAAAGATCATCTCGAACTCTCTGAAGTCACCATCGCCGAGGTCTTGAAAGAGCAAGGTTATCAGACGTTCTTCGCGGGGAAATGGCATCTGGGAGACGCCGGGCATTTGCCGACCGATCAGGGATTTGATTTCAACTACGGCGGCTTCAGCGCCGGTTCACCTCCGGGCGGGTACTACGGTCCCTGGAAGAACCCCTATCTGAAACAAGCACACGCCGACGAGTATCTGACCGAACGTTTGACCGCAGAATCTATCCGGTTTCTGAAGACGCGCAACGCGACACAACCCTTTTTGCTGTATCAGGCGTTCTACAATGTTCACACGCCGATCACTCCCTACAAAAAGCGGTGGCCACACTTTCAGGAGAAGACCGCGAAGCAATTCGGCGCGACCACCTCGGCCCCACTCGCCGAACATGCCGGGCAATCTCGCACACGGCAAGACAGCAGCGAATATGCCTCGATGGTCGCCGCCGTGGACGACAGTGTTGGCGAGATTCTGAAAGCGTTGGCCGATCTGCAACTCGACGAGCAAACCGTCGTGGTTTTCTTTTCGGACAATGGAGGCCTATGCACTTTGAAGAAGCCGGGGCCAACCAGCAATCTGCCACTGCGTTCCGGCAAGGGGTGGCTATATGAAGGGGGCATCCGCGAACCGTTGATCATTCGCGCACCCGGGATCACGATGCCGGGGAGTCTCTGCGAGCAACCGGTGGTCAGCATGGACTTTTTTCCCACTCTGCTGGAACTGGCGGGGAGCCCGTTACGTCCCGACCTGCATACCGACGGGGTCAGCCTGGTCCCCTTGTTGCGGGGGGAAAAGACGCTCGAACATCCGCCGCTGTATTGGCACTATCCCCACTATCACGGATCGACCTGGACGCCGGGGGCCGCGATTCGTGACAGGGACTGGAAACTCATTGAGTTCTACGAATCGGGGGTGGCGGAGTTGTACCATTTGCGTGATGACGCAGGGGAGCAGCGGAATTTGAGCGAAACCGAACCGGAAAAGTTCGCGGAATTACGGTCTCAATTACGACACTGGCAGACCAGCATGGGGGCAAAAATGCCTCTGCCCCATCCGGAATACCAGCCGTAATGTGCGATTCCATTTCGTGAGTTGCCCCCCGTATTCGACTTGGCATATGATCTCGCATCCGACAGCAGCGCGTCGGGAAAACCTCTCCGTTGCCATCGTCTACGAAAGGCCCACCCGTTGGACTTGGGCGATCTGGTCAGTGCCATCCGTATTGTGGAATTGTCGGCGAAATCGCGCCCGGCTGCGATCCGGGCACTGGTACAGGCGGCGGGTTTGGACGATGAAAATATCGGCCCGGACAAAATTCTCGAGGCCATTGAAGAGCGGGAGGCCGCGGCACAAACGCTGGTCGCTCCTGATTTCGCCTTGCCTCATGCGTTTGTTGACTGGGACGGCGACTTCCGCATTGTGATGGGCCGCAGTCGAAATGGGGTCGACTATGGTTTGCCCACCGGGCAACAGGTCAAGCTGATCTGTCTGCTCATCATCGGGCGTAAGCTGCAGCAGACCCACGTCGAAGTGCTGGCCGGGCTGGCGGAACTGCTGAAGACAACGGAATTCCGTCAGCACCTGATCGAGGCGAAAGACACCAAGGCGATCGATGCGTTACTGCTGGAAAAAGCCGGCATCAAGGCCGATGCCCGTCCGACACGGGCTCCGTCAATTCCGCGGATGACGTCAACGCTCATCAAGCAGGCACTCCAACTGGTGGAAGGGCTCAATGCCCAGGCGCTGCTCGTCGCCATCGACCGCGTGGAAAACGTGCCATGGGAAATCGCTAGTTCCTGGGCTGGCAAACTGCTCGTGGTCGTCTCCAGCCATTCCGAAGACTTTACGGTTCCCCGGCCCGATACGCACATTTTTGATGTGCTGCATGCATCACTTTCACGAATGGACCGCGCCAACCTGGGGTTGCTGCTCGCGGCGTCGGACGGGCTGCTGAATGAGAAAAGCAGCGTCGTCTGTGTGACCGGGCCCGATGGTCGCCGCCTCGACAGCATCACGATTGCCAAGCCCGAGGCCCATTTTCGGGCGATGCTGTCTGAGAAGAACCGCCGGGGCAAAACGATCATCCGTCCGGCGGTGCTGCTACGGGTCTTGTCGATTGCCCTGGAAATCGCCTCGGAAGGCCGGGAAGCTCATCCGGTCGGTACGATGTTTATCCTGGGCGACTCGCGGAATGTGCTGCGGCATGCCCAGCAGTTGGTGCTCAATCCGTTCCACGGATATTCCCGCCAGTTGCGGAATGTGCTCGACCCCAGTCTGGCGGAAACCATCAAGGAATTCGCGCTGATCGACGGAGCGTTCATCATTCAGGGCGATGGCACCGTGCTGTCGGCGGGGACTTACCTCATGCCCCGCTCGGCACCGAGCGCCAATCTGGCCCAGGGACTGGGAGCCCGTCATCAGACCGCCGCCGCCATTTCGGCCAGCACCGTGGCCATGGCGATCACCGTCAGCCAGTCGACCGGGACCGTCACCGTCTTCCGCAACGGAGCCACGGTCTTCAGCCTGGAACGGGGCAGTTCCACCCGCTGGTAACTGGCCCGCTATTCGGTTTCCCCAGCCACCGCCGCGCGGTCTGTGAAAATGGGAACGCCGATCATTCGGCCAGAAAAGACCATTTTGCCGTTCACATACCCCTGGAAGTCGAACTCGGCCCGCTTGCCCGGTCGCAGTCGAAAGAGTTTCGCCATAATCAACAGGCGGTCTCCCGGAAAGACGGGGCCACGAAAGCGGACTTCTTCCATTCCACCAAAGCCAAGGAAGTCGCCGCCGCCAAGAACTTTGTACTTGCGGGCATAAAAGCCGGCGAGTTGTGCCGCACATTCGCAGAGCATCACGCCGGGCATCAAGGCGAACTCGGGCATGTGCCCGCGCACCCAGAACTCCTTGTCGGTGATCTCTTTATAGCCGACAAGGCCGTGCTGGATCTCATCGATCATCAGGATAGCGGTGAGCTGTTCCATCTCAAACCGCTGAGGATTCACCGCCCGAATCTCCTCGATCCCAAACAATGGACGGATCGGATCGGTCAGGTTGAACTGTTCGAGCGGATAAAACGGCGGCGCGGGCATGCGAAATCCTCAGGGCCCGGACGAACCGAGCTGGCGGCGAAACTTACAGGCTCAGAATATCGCGAACTTGGGGCAATTCGGTCAAGAGTCGATCAGGTTTCACGGCCGGATCTTTCAGATCCGCCATCGCGGCCCGCAGGCTCAGCTTGTCATGCGCGAACAAAGCCGTCCGAAAACCGGCCTGTTTTGCCACCGCGAGGTCATCGCGCAAGCGGGCTCCGATGAACAGAACTTCGCCCGGTTCGATGCCTTTCGACCGAAATCGTTCAACCGCCTGCTGATAGAGTGACCGGCTCGGCTTACGGACCCCGGCCTGGTAAGACAGGGTGACCAGTGTGAAGTCAATCCACCGCCCTACAGGGTCAGACCCTCCGGCGAGGTCGAACGCCCGTTGCAACTGGGCGAGGGTGAAGCACTGGCCATCGGCCAGTAATCCCTGCCGGAGTCCCGACGCATCCACGAGCTTCAATGTCTCCAGAGCACCGGACGTGACCTCGGTTCCCTGCAAAGAGGCATGAAAAAAGTAGGCCAGCTTCTCGCAAAGCTGGTCCAGATCGCCGTACAGCGCTGCGTCATATGTGTATTTGTCGAGTTCCATTTTCCCCAGCACGCGCCGCCATAACTTCGCCGCATCGACCTCGGTGAGATCGCCCTTTTTCCCTGAACCTGCCAGCCGCAGGTCATCGTAGGCTCGAATATACAGCTGTTGCAGATACTCCCATGGCGCTCCGGGTTTGCGCGACATGCTGTTCCAGAGATTGAACTCCTGCAGTGTCTTGTCGAGCGCAACTTCCATGCGCATCTGCTGCGGATGCTGGAACAGCAGTTCCCCATCGGCAATGCGGAGCAGCGTGCCATACACATCATATGCCACCGCTTTGATGCCCGGCAGCGGCTTTAGATAAGGCCGAGCAGGCATCGGCTGTCGCTGGGGCGCGCTCGGCCAGCGCAGTTGGCGTTCCGACAACCAGACAGAGTATTCAATGAGCGATTTAGGCATGACTTCAAATCAGCGCGAGGAAAGACGTTGCGTATCGTAATCCATCGCCCGCGAGAACAAAACTCTACGCGGATCGATCATGCCACGCCACGAATCAGGCCAGAATGCCATCGACCACGTGCCCATGCACATCAGTCAGCCGATATCGCCGCCCCTGAAATTTGTAGGTCAGCCGTTCATGATCGATGCCGAGTAAATGCAGGACGGTGGCATGCAGATCGTGGATATGCACCGGGTCTTTTACCACGTTGTAACCATACTCGCAGGTTTCACCATAACTGGTACCCGGTTTGATGCCCCCCCCGGCCATCCAGATCGAGAAACAACGGGGATGGTGATCGCGGCCGAAGTTGCTCGCCGTCATCTGTCCCTGACAGTAGTTGGTCCGGCCGAATTCGCCTCCCCAGATGACCAGCGTTTCATCCAGCATGCCCCGCTGTTTCAGGTCGGCAATCAACGCCGCGGCGGGTTTGTCGGTCTGGCGGCATTCATTGGTGATCGCCCCCGGCAAGCCACCATGATGATCCCAATCTTGATGATAGAGCTGAATGAACTTCACACCCCGTTCAGCAAGACGGCGTGCCAGCAGGCAGTTCGCGGCGAATGTGCCCGGGTCTTTGGCGTCGGAGCCATATAAATCGAAAATGTGCGCCGGTTCCGACGCGAGGTTGGTGACATCGGGAATGCTCGACTGCATCGCAAAGGCCATTTCGTAGTTGGCAATGCGGTTGTTGATCTCCGCGTCGGGCGTCCCTGCGAACTGCTGCTCATGCAACTCTTTCAGCCCATCGAGCAGTGACCGCCGATTCTCTGGAGAGACACCCGCCGGGTTACTGAGATAGAGAATCGGATCGGCTGCGGAGCGGAACCGCACCCCCTGATGTTGGGAAGCGAGAAAGCCCGCCCCCCACAGATGCGACATCAGTGGCTGGCCCCCTTTGTTCTTCGTGATGAGGACCACAAAACTGGGGAGATTCTGATTCTCCGAGCCCAAGCCATAATCGAGCCAGGCCCCGATACTCGGCCGTCCGGGAATCTGCGACCCGGTCTGCATGAAGGTCACGCCCGGTCCATGATTGATCGATTCGGTATACATCGACCGGATGACGCATAACTCATCGGCGACCTTCGCCGTCTCTGGCAGTAACTCGCTCAACCATTGGCCCGACTGACCGTGCGGCGCGAATTTGAAGGGTGTGCCGGCGAGCGGGATGGAACTTTGACTGGCCGACATGCCCGTAAGACGTTGACCGCCACGGACAGAATCGGGGAGTTGCTCGCCATGCTGTTCGACGAGCAGCGGCTTGAAATCATACAGATCAAGCTGCGACGGAGCACCGGATTGAAACAGGTAAATGACCCGCTTGGCTTGGGGGGCGAAGTGCGTCCCGCCGAGCAGTCCCGCCGCTTGTGCCGCTGTGTCGCGGCCCAATAACTCGGCCAGCGCGATTCCACCCAGACCGCCACCGATCCGGTTGAGCCATTCGCGACGGTTGAAGATAGCGGCTGAATTCTGAGGCTGACTGAGCATGTTGGCACTCAACAATTTGACGAATTCGATGTTCTGAGACCGGATTCCTGTCACCTGAGACCGACGCCTCACCGCTTCATCACAAACCCATCGTGATTCATCAGCGCGTTGATGACATTCGTCCACGCGGCGACTTCAATGACGGGCAGCGCGGGGTCGACGGTTCGCTCGCCGATTTTAACCAGCTTCGTGGCGTCTTCCGCATGTTCGCGATACCACGCCAGTTGCCGGTCATACATGCGTTGCAGAATCGTGAGTTCAGCGGCGGCTGGTTCACGGCCGAGTAATCGCAGTGTCGCCGCGGTCAGCAGGGCGGACGGATCACCCGCATGGTCCTTGTGTAAGGTCTCGGCAAGAACGCGAGCCGCTTCGACAAACTGCGGCCCATTTAAGAGCACGAAGGCATGCAGAGGCGTGTTGGTGGTATCGCGACGGGCCGTACAGACCTGCCGTTTGGGCACATCGAAGACTTCCAGCACGGGTGCCGGGCCGGTGCGTCGCCAGAAGGTATACACGCTGCGGCGATACAACTGCTCGCCCGTGCCGGCATTGCTGGGTTTGAACGACTCGGGCATGTCGTAAGAACGCACCGGCGGACCACCCACCTTGTCGACCAGTAGACCACTGGCCACCAGCGCGTTGTCGCGAATCATCTCGGCGGGCAAACGGAAACGTGGACCGCGTGCGAGCCAGATGTTTTCAGGATCATCAGCCATGACCGTCGCAGGGCCGAGGCTTTGCTGCTGATACGTGTGCGACAACACGATCGTTTTCAGCAGAGCTTTGAGGTTCCAGCCCGAGGCGATGAACCGACCGGCGAGTTCATCGAGCAATTCCGGATACTCCGGCCGTTCGGATTGACTGCCGAAGTCTTCCGAGGTTTTCACCAACCCGCGACCAAAGAGGCTTTGCCAGACACGATTTACCGTGACCCGTGCCAGCAGCGGATGCTGCGGATCGGTCAACCATTTCGCTAACCCCAGCCGATTGCGGGGTTGATCGATCGGGAAGGGGAGCAGCGCGGCGGGTGTGCCCGGTTCCACGGCGTCGCCGCGCAGGTTGTATTCACCACGTTTCAAGATGTACGCCGTCTTGGGCGATGTCAGTTCTTCCATCACCATAATTTCCCGAGCGGCGTCGGCGAGTTCGCTGTGGGTTTTGCGCGCGGCCTGCAATTCTGTCAACAACGCCTGCTGCGCTTCGTCAAACCGCGCGAGATAAAGCTGTTGCCACGCAGTTCGTTGAGCGGCGGTCAACTCCGCAGGGACGACCATTGCGGACAGCGTGCCAGGCACATGAACATCGGCGACTTCCAGATCTGTCAACGCCCGGTTCCAGACACGGAACTCATCGACCATGCCCCCTTTGAAGCCGCGGTCACGAAAGCGTTCACCGATGGCAATCGCATCGCCCCCACCCCCCGTGATCTCTTTCTGGAGGTGGTCGCGAATGACATCGGTCGCCGCCGGTTGACCATTGATGAAGAGTCGCAAGCCGTTCGCCCGGCCAGAACCGTCACTCGTCACCGTGACATGCACCCACTCGTTGGTCGGTAATGGTTCTACGGCTTGAATGGAGACCGCATCGCCCGGCCAGAAGTGGATCAACGACCATTGCAGTTTGCCATCCACGATCAGCAACTCGTAACCCCGACTGGCGGCATCGGTCCACGCGCGCGAGCGGTGAAAAATCACCGCGCGGTCTTTCACATCTGGCGTCTGTAGCCACATCGACACCGAAAACGGTTCATAACGGTGGAAGTTCCCCACTGTGGTGGTGACCGCATGATCGCCGGTCAACAACAGGCCCTGTCCTGCTTTCCCTGCAACCAAGGTGTTTTCGCCCGGTGATGTCGCCGTCAGATTCTCACCAACCACACTCGGGAACTTGCCTTCCGCGTTGCGTTCCTCAAACGTCAGATGCAGCACTTCGCCGGGAATTGGGCCGTCCAGTTGAGGTGGCTTCAAGATCCAGGTTTCAAAAGCCGCACGACGCTCTTCCTTGAGAGCCAACAGTCGAGATTCCACAGCGGCGACCTGGGCAGCCGCCTCGGCATGTCGTTGCTTCTGCTGTTCATCGAGGAGCCACAGCGTGGGCGTGGGAGCTGATTGAGTGAAGTAGGAATACAACCCGGCTTCATCAATGTCATCAAAAAACGCGAAGAACTGGTAATACTCGCGCTGCGTGATCGGGTCGAACTTATGATCGTGGCAGCGACAGCACTCCAGCGTCAGGCCGAGAAACGCCGTGCCGAAGGTCACCACGCGATCGTTGATGGAATTGACGCGGTACTCTTCTTCGACCGAGCCCCCTTCGGCTTCCTGCTGATGCAACCGGTTGAAAGCGGTCGCCAGACGCTGGTCATCGGTCGGGTTCGGTAACAGGTCGCCAGCAAGTTGCCAGGTGACGAACTGATCCCAGGGCAGATTCTGATTGAATGCGTTGATCACCCAGTCGCGATAGGGCCACATCTCGCGCTCGCGGTCGACCTGAAAGCCATAGCTGTCGGCGTAACGGGCGACGTCGAGCCAGTCGGCCGTCATGCGTTCGCCATAGCGGGGAGATTCGAGCAGGCGGTCCACCAGCTTCTCAGTCGCCTGGGGATCGGTGTCGTTGACGAATGCTGTGATCTCGGCCGGAGTCGGCGGCAATCCTGTCAGATCGAAAGCGAGTCGGCGAATCAACGTGTGACGATCGGCCCGGGGTTGCGGTGTCAGACGACGTTCGCGGAGTCCTGCGAAGACAATGCGGTCGATCTCGTTGTGCGCAACAACTCCGACGGGCAATTCTGAGGGAACCTCGGGCAATGTCACCGACTCGACAGGCAGAAAGGCCCAATGCGGTTGATACTCGGTTCCTTCGGCGATCCAGCGACGCAGTATGTCGATTTCGGAGGGGGTCAACCGGCCGAGTTTGGCCTCCGGCGGGGGCATGGCTTCATCGGCATGCTCAGCCGTGATGCGTTGCAGCAGCAGGCTCGCAGTCGGGTTGCCGGGAACAATTGCGGCCCCATCTGACGACGCCGGTTTCACGGCGATGTCACGGACGTCGAGCCGCAGGTCGGCCGCCCGATTCGCACTATCAGGGCCGTGGCAGGCAAAGCACTTGTCGGACAGAATCGGCCGCACGTCGCGGTTGAAGCGCACCGGTTCCGCTACCGCGACCGACGTGGTCATGACACACAGAACAGCCAACCATCCGGCGCGCATGGAACCCATCCCCACCAACCATCGAAGCATCAGCACATGTTGCTGACTTCTAGCGTAAACGATGTGGACAGGGATGTCATGCGAAGTAGAGAAGAACGGCAGATGGCGGGAGCGCTCCGGCAGGAAGCCCCCGAGATTGGCGATGGCGAATTCCGGGGGCTTCCGCTGCGGAGTGCGTCCCCGCCACACGTTATTCTACAACGTGATCAGGTGCCCGTTGTCTTTCGCGGAGGCGAAGCAGGCGTCCATTACGCGTTGGGTTTTCAGCGTGATGTCGCCCCAGTGCCCGTCGGGCTGGCCGCTTAACACGAGCTGCGAGAAGGTGCGGAACAGCTGTGTTTCCTGGGCATTGGGATGGTTATTGCTATGTTCGGGCAATGCGACCGTGCGGCCGCGCTCTTCCATATCGAACTGGCAGCCCGACACCACGAATTGCGAATTGGTGACACGGTAACGGACATCGTCGCCAAAGTAAGGGAGCACGAAGTCGGGCACCAAGACATGGCCTGTCGTGCCACTGATGCTGGCCCACTGCTGGTTCTCGGTCTGAAATGAACAGTAGAACGACGCCGTGACGTTGTTCGGAAAGAAGAGTTCGGCCGAGAACTCGGTCGGTACAGGACTGGGGCTGTCGGGCCGACCAGCTTGTGCCAGCATGCGGGCCGAGACCTTGATCGGCATCTCGTACTGCATAGTCCACAACGCGAAGCGGATGGTGTACCAGCCGAGGTCACCCAAACAGCCATGCGGTTCCAGCTCACTGTTCGAGCGGATGTTGCCCGCGATGAAGGGTTCGCCGCCGTTGAAGCTGAACTGCATGCCGATGCGGCGGATCTGGCCGACACTCACGCCATCATCCAAGGTCTTGCGCAGCGAGGGCAATCGCGAACTGTGCATGAACATCACGCCGTCCATGAACTGCACGTTCGACTGGCGACACGCGGCGAGCATTTCTTCCACATCACCCGCGCTGATACCGACCGGTTTCTCGACCAGCACATGCTTGCCGGCTTTCGCGGCCTTGATGACCCATTCTTTGCGAAGACCGGTGGGGAGCGGAATATAGATCGCATCGACATCGCGGCGGGTCAGGAGTTCGTCGTAGCTGCCAAGTGCAGCCGGAGCCGTGGGATAAGGCACAGTCGCAGAGCATTCCGAGATGAACTGCTGCGCCCGGTCGACCGTGCGGCTGGCGACCGCCGTGAGGGTGGCATTGCCCGTATTGCGGATCGCCTGCCAGTTCTTGCGGGCGATGCCGGCCGTTCCCAGAATGCCCCATCGACACATGGCGTCTGTCATCTGTGCGTACTTTCACCGAAGAGTCTCACGGTCGTTGCGTCTGCTTGATAGATTACGGCCGCAGCCCGGCAGTGACAATTGACCGCGTTTCTCTGTTGAACCCTGTCTTGCACCCAGGATCAGACTTTTCACCACTGAGCGGACGAGACATAATCGATCAACATTTCTTGATGAATCGGCTGCCTCTCAGGGCTATGGGCTCTGCCAAAGGAGATTGTGTGGACGGTGTGTCGCCAACCTGCCGGGCTGTGTACTGGATGCTTTCGCTGCTGCTGCCCGGCTCGTGGTGTGTCGCCGCGGAGCCCCCCGACTTTGTGCGCGACGTGCGACCGATCCTGCAGAAACATTGCTACGCCTGTCATGCCGCCGAGAAACAGAAGAGCGGGTACCGGCTTGATGTGAAAGCGGCGGTGTTTCATGGGGGCGAACTCTACGGTCCCAGTGTGAAGCCCGGACAGCCGCAGGAGAGCCCGCTTTTTCAATTCATCGCCGACCCGAATGCCGATCTGCAGATGCCCCCGGAGGGCGAGCGGTTAGCCGCAGCGGAGATCGACACGTTGAAACGCTGGATCGATGCCGGGGCCATCTGGCCGGACGGTGTCGACCTGGTGACGCTGGAGGACCGAACAGACCACTGGAGTTTCAAGCCGCTTCTGGAACCGGAGTTGCCCGCCGTCCGTCAAACCGACTGGCCACGGAACGGTCTCGATCATTTCATTCTCGCGCGGTTGGAAGCCGCAGGGTTGTCTCCTGCGGTAGAAGCCGACCGCGTGATGTGGTTACGACGGGTTTACTTCGACCTGATCGGCTTACCCCCGACACCCGAACAAGTCGCGGCGTTTGTCAGTGACAGCAGTCCCGAGGCGTATGCCCGCGTGGTCGATGAACTACTGCAATCGCCACGTTATGGTGAGCGGTGGGCGCAGCACTGGCTCGATGTGGTGCGGTATGCCGATACGCATGGGTTCGAGGTCAACACCGAGCGACCGAACGCCTGGCCTTATCGTGACTATGTGATTCGGGCGATGAATGACGATGTGCCCTATGATCGGTTTCTTCGTGAACAGATCATCGGCGATGGATTGGGAGCCGACGCCGCGACGGGGTTCCTGGTTACGGCGTCGGTCTTGCTGCCCGGACAGATTGGCAAGGATGAACCTTCAAAACGCCTCGCCCGGCAGGATTCGCTGGATGAAATCGTGGTCAATGTCAGTCAGACGTTTCTGGGACTCAGCGTGGGTTGTGCCCGCTGCCACGATCATAAGTTCGACCCGGTTTCCCAGCGGGAATACTATGCGATGCAGGCGCTGGTCGCCGGGGTGGAGTATGAAGAGCGCGTCCCCGATACCGCGGAAGTCCAGGCCCTGCGCGCGGCAGCCTCCGAGGCGAAAACCCGACTCGCCAAGATCGACTCTCTATTGACGCAGTATGTCCCCTTGGCGGGGAACGGTGTTTCTCGCCCGATGATCAACGCCCGGTTGAATGTCGACCGGTTCATGCCCATCGAAGCGCAACGGTTACGATTCACGATTCTCGCGACGAACAATCTGGAACCCTGTCTCGATGAACTGGAAGTCTTCAACACCTCCGGAGAGAACATCGCCTTGGCGAGCCGTGGTGCGAAGGTGACCTCGTCGGGTGATAACGTGTCACCCAATCGACACGAACTACGATTCTTGAACGATGGTGAATACGGCAACTCACGTAGTTGGATGTCCAACGAAATGGGACGCGGCTGGGTCGTGGTCGACTTCATGGAACCGCAAATCATCACCCGGGTGTTGTGGGGACGTGATCGCCAGCAGAAATTCACCGATCGACTGGCCATCGACTACCGTATTGAAGTCGGCTTGCCGGACGGAAGTTGGCATCCGGTCGCATCGGCGGAGGACCGCCAGAAGTTTGAGGCGAACGCCAAAGTTCAGGCGGTGACTTCGTTGGAAGGACTCAGCCCCGCAGAACAAGCCGAGGCCGCACCGCTGCTGAACGAACGCCAACAACTCGAACAGCAAATTCAAGCCGCTGACAACGTGCCCCGTTACTTTGCGGGACAGTTTCGTCCACCTGATGAGATTCATCTCTTGCTGCGCGGCGATCCCGAGCAACCGAAGGAACAGGTGATACCGGGCGTCTTGAGTGTCCTGGGTGCGGTGCATTTGCCCATCGAATCGACGGATCGTGAACGGCGGCAGGCCTTGGCCGACTGGATCGCGGATGAACGGAATCCGCTGACCGCGCGCGTGATGGTGAACCGCATCTGGCAGGGACACTTTGGCACGGGACTGGTCGAAACCGCGAGCGATTTTGGGCGCAGTGGGCTACCACCTTCGCATCCGGAACTGCTCGACTGGTTGGCCCGTGAGTTCATCCAGTCGGGCTGGTCGATGAAGGCATTACACCGGCAGATTGTGTTGTCGGCGACGTATCAACAATCGTCGGCCTACCATTTCGAAGCGGTGCAGCAAGATGCCGATTGCCGTCTGCTCTGGCGGTTTCCCTCGCGACGGTTGGATGCTGAGGTTCTGCGTGACTCGATGCTGGCGACCAGTGGGCAACTCGATTTGACGATGTATGGCCGGGGCTTTGACCTGTTCAATCAGCGGGGTGGGTTATCGGGATTTACGCCGGTCGAACATTTTTCAGGAGCCGGCTTGCGACGCATGATCTACGCACACAAAGTAAGGCGCGAGCGCGATGCCGTGTTTGGAGCGTTCGATTGTCCCGATGCGGGGCAAAGTACCGCGAAACGGCGGGAATCGACCACGCCGTTGCAGGCACTCAATCTGCTCAACAGCGGCTTCACGCTCGATTGTGCGATGTCGCTGGCCACGCGCTTGGAACGCGAGGCAGGCGCTGATCGGTCTGCACAAGTTCAGCGGGCTTTCCAGATCGTATTGAATCGCGATCCGGAACCTCTGGAACTCGGTGAGATGTTGCCCATCATCCAAGAACATGGACTGCCGACATTGTGTCGCGCGTTGTACAACAGCAATGAGGCCTTGTTCCTGCCATGACCGCGTCGATCGAACATCTCTCGCTGGGTGGCCGGGCGTTGCTCCAGCGTCGCGACTTTCTCACACAGTCCGCATCGGCTCTGGGGGGCATCGCGCTCAGCCAACTGTTACAGAACCAGGGACTGCTGGCGGCGAGTCCGATGGCCCCGGTCATCAACCCGGCACAGCCCTTTGCCCCACGGGGGACGCACTTTCCCGCTCAAGCGAAGAATGTGGTGGTCATTTTCTGCGCCGGTGCCGTCAGTCAACTCGAAACGTGGGACTACAAACCCCAGTTGATCGAATGGGATGACAAGCCGTTGCCCGGCGGGCCCGCCGTCACGTTTCAAGGACCAGCGGGCAATCTGGCGCGGCCGCAGTATCCGTTTCGGCAACGCGGCGAAACAGGCAAATGGGTCAGTGACATGATCCCACATCTCGCCGAACTGACGGACGACATCGCGTTTGTGCATTCCCTGACCAGCAAATCCAACACGCATGGTCCCGCCGAGAATTTTCTGTCGACCGGGTTTGTGCTGGACGGCTTCCCGAGCCTCGGTTCCTGGGTGACCTATGCACTCGGCAGTGACAGTCAGAATCTTCCCGCCTATGTGGCGATTCCCGATCCGCGCGGCGTGCCCCAGAATGGGTCGAACAACTGGGGGCCGGGGTTCTTACCGGCGGCTTTTCAGGGGACGACATTCAGTTCTAAAGAGCCAGTACGGCATTTGACCGCGGCGGGTGTGACACCCGAGCAAGATCACGCCACGCGAACTTTGCTCGACCGCATGAATGCCCGGCATCTGGCCACGCATCCGGGAGACGAAAAACTCGCGGCCCGCATTGCCAGCTATGAACTCGCCGCCCGCATGCAACTCAGCATGCCTGGTCTGGGCGATCTCAGCACTGAGCCAGAGCACATCATGAAAATGTATGGAGCTGATGACTCCGAGAACGCCGACAAGGCCGCCTTTGCGAAGAACTGCATCCTGGCGCGGCGGTTGATTGAGCAAGGTGTGCGCTTCGTGCAGCTTTTCAATGGGGCCTATGCCAGCGGTGGCAAGTTGAACTGGGACGGCCACAGTGCCTTAAAGGAACAGTACGATGTGCATGCGGCGATTCTTGATCAGCCAGCGGCGGCCCTGATTCGCGACCTGAAACAGCGGGGTCTGCTGGAAGAGACATTGGTCGTCTGGTGTACCGAGTTCGGTCGCATGCCATTCTTCCAGCAAGGGGCGAAAGGCCGCGATCATAACCCCGATGGCTTCACCTGCTGGATGACCGGAGCGGGCGTCAAACCGGGCGTGAGTCACGGAGTGACCGATGATTTCGGCCAGCGTGCCATTGGCGATATCCATCCGCTGTATGATTTCAACGCCACAATACTGCACCTGTTAGGACTCAATCATGAACGGCTGACCTACGAGCACAACGGCATTCATCGTCGCCTGACCAACGTCGAAGGTCACGTCATTCACGAAATCTTGCAGACTTGAGGAGCACAGACATTCCTGTCTGTGCATTCAAACTTCAGAAAAGCACAGACAGGAATGTCTGTGCTCCTGGACAGGTCATCCTATTGTGGCGATGTCACGCGGCGGGTAGCTGTGTGACGGTAGTCGCTGGACTCCAGCGGCTTGCGCGAGATTTCCTGCCAATGGCGGATGTCGATCTCGTAGGGGCCTTGTGGGCAGTCGAAGCCACCAAACTCCGCGAGATACTTTTCCAACCGGCCGAGCTTTTGTTCGGCCGTGAGTTCTCCCGGATGTTTTGTCCCCGGTGCGCGGCCCCACAAAATGCGTGAGCCCCCCGTTGTCGAGAGTTCGAGGATTTGATCGTGCGCTTCCGTGGCAGTCACGGCAGCCTTGGGAATCGCGATCGCCGCGAGTCCCAGGGTCTTCCAGCGCAGCCCGATGAAGTCGGCAAGTTCCGCGGCGGCCACAACGGCCGGGTCTCCCCAGTTTCGACCCGCCGCACCACGGGGCGAACTCTGGACTCCTGTCACGGTGAGATACCGCTGCAAATCCGCCGCGTCAAAATCGCTGGGAGGCAACAGCACCCCCTGCTGATCGATCGCATAAAACCCGTCTGGCACTTGAACCAGCGCGACCGGTCGGCGGTAAGTCAGCTCGACCGTGACCAATGCAGGATAGACATTCCGCACCGAGACCACCTCGGCCACCCAGGGATGCGACCCGAACGCCGCAGCCAGCTTGGCAGGTAAGTCGTCATCCAGTAGCGAAAGCTCATCCGGGAACTGACCGCGGTGCCGTACCTGTTCCAGGAAGTCCGCAGGCAACACGGCCGGTAACGGCGGCTCTAACTGAATCTGCTGGAACGGCAACTGATACTCGGCCCGTTCTTCGATATCGGGAAGCTGATTCAGCACCCAGGGGCCCAGCACCGGCAGCAAAGCGAGAACAGCCGCCACGATCAAGATGCGGGGTCGGAAGATCCGCTGGGACAAAGCCACGGTTGGCGGAGTTTCGGGAGCATCAGCATTCAATTTCGGCATCGCAACCACTATCCGAGAGAGAGGGACGTCTCTCCTGTTCATCGGATGGTGACTGTCTGCCGATGCAGATCACTCGATGCGCGGAAGGCGATCAGCGACGGTCGTGTGTCGGACCTGTCTGTTCTGCAGAAGATGCGGCCGCGACGGACCCCTGCGCAGACAGTTCTGTATGGCACGATCGCACAATTCGGCAAAATCGATGCCCATGTGCGCAGCGGCCTTGGGAACCAGACTATGATCGGTCATGCCGGGAATTGTGTTCACTTCCAGCACCCACGGCGTGCGAGCTGCGTCGGCCCGCAGATCGACGCGCGCTAAACCCCGAGTCCCCAGTGCCCGACAGGCAGCCACAGCCGTTTCTTGCAGTGCTTCGATCGCGGTGGCAGGCCAATCGGTTTGAAACAGATACTCGGTTTCGTCGTCTTCGTACTTGGCCTGATAGTCAAAAAACGGCCGCGTCGTGCGGATGCAGATGGGGGGCAGCACCAGTTCATCCAGCACGCCCACGGTCCATTCGCTCCCCGCGATGTATTGCTCCACAATGCCGAAGCTGTCGAATTCAAAACAGCGCTGCAGGGCGGCATCCAACTGATCGGGTTGTTGGACAATGCTGATCCCCAGGCTGGACCCCTGCGTATCGGGCTTGATGACCAGTGGATACCCAACCACTTCGACCATCCGCCGCAATCGCTCCAGCGGGTCACTGTCATGGATGAGGACGTAATGTGGTGTCGGGACGCCAAATTGCAGCAGCCGTTCTTTCGCGGCAGATTTGCTGAAGGTCAGCCGCGACGTGGCCGCATCGGAACCGGTGTAGGGAATCCCGGCACGATCCAGAATTTCCTGCACTTGGCCGTCTTCGCCGAACCGTCCATGCAACACATTGAAAACCGCATCGAACTGGTTCCAGTCGACGCCGCGGAGATCGACCACGGCAGGGTCGATGGGAATGACCGTATGACCACGCGCACCGAGTGCCGCCTGGGTGGCCAAGCCGCTGCGCTGGCTGATGACGGCCTCGTCGGAGTCGCCGCCGAGTAGTAAGGCGATAGTGAGCGTAGAATTCGTTGACATATCCGCCCCTCCGTGGGCAGCGCTGGACTTGTTGAGCGTATCAGGGTTGCAGCGGTTGTGGAGCATTGGCATCGCGAGACCGCCGCAGTTGCTCGAGATAATTGGCAATGGCATCGTGCCCCATGCTGCTTTGTCGAATCACGAGCGACTTGGTTGAATCGAAGCCCTTAACCGTCCCTTCGCTGCCGGCCACCTGCCAACTTTTCGGCAGAATGTGTCGCTGGAGACGTTGCACGAGCGGCTCAAAATCGGGTCGTCCCGATGTCTGATCGTAAGCCACCAGATCGCCCACGCCGTACACGCGCACCTGCCAATCGGTTTCAGACTTGGGTGCCGCAGCACCGGAAACAGCTGCCGGCTCTGTTTGGATGGGGGGCTGCTGGGCACCGATCAGCACCAGATCTTGACGGACGGAATAGGCCAGTTGCAGCGGTTTGATCAGTTCCCGCAGCACTTCATCGAGTGGCACCTGATCGAGTTCCAGCGTTATGGGCTGAGCGAGTTTGGGAGCCGCCGCCGCCGCTGTCTCGGGTTCCATGACCACAGTGAAACCGGCCTGTCGGGCGACGTTCTGCAACACGTCTTTATGTGGCTGCTGAATCGCCTTCACAGAGACTTTGCGCTGCAGCGACGCCGGTATAATGAGTGAATTCACCGGTAGTGGCAGATTCGGCCCTTCGTTCATGACCACTGGCAGCGGCGCGGGAGCACCGGGCTCCTGAGCCGAGAAATGAAATTCAAAGCGACGACCCGTTTCAGATTCAACGGTCACCCCCGCCGCGGCACCGGGCGTTTGTAACACCGGTTGGGCAATGACTTTCTGGCGGCCTTGCTCATCGACTTCGAGAATGCGGACCTGGACCAGAAAGTAGCGAGCCCCCGGTTCGGCCGGCGCGGAGGACCGGGTCACCGTGGCCACACCAGGATCGGCGCTCCAACGGGCGATCAGCAGCAGCAAACAGGCAACGGAACTGGACAATCCCACTCCTCCTTGAGTCGCGATTGTCGAACGAGACCGCAGCCTCGTCGGGCAATTTTGCGGGGAAACACTCTATGCGAGTGTTACCAGATTTGAACTTCCGGCTCCAGACGGATTCCAAACTGCGCTTCGACCCTGGACTGCACCAGATCCATCAACCGCAGGACATCATCCGATGTGGCACCGGGGAGTGTCACCAGAAAATTGGCGTGCCGGTCGCTGACTTCGGCCCCACCCACACGCGTACCTTTCAGCCCGGCCTTCTCAATCAATTCCCCGGCGGAAGACCCCCGCGGATTCCGGAAGATGCAACCGACTGACTGCGAAGCCAGCGGCTGAACCGCTTTTTTCGTGATCCAGATTTTCCGGAGACGCTCGGTAATCTCTTCTGCCGGTTGGGTTTGCAACTGGAACTCGGCGTCGAGAATAATCAGATCCCGCAGTCCGCTTTCGCGATACTCGAACATCAGTTCATCGCCCAACTTCTGGACGGGGGATCCCTGAGAATCGAGTGCGGTGACCCGGGTGACCAAGGCCCCGATGTCGCCATGACGGCCGCCCGCATTGCCGACAATTGCCCCACCAATGGTGCCGGGAATGCCGGCCAGCGATTCAAAACCCGCCAGCCCGGCCCGAATCGTTTCCGACAGCACGTGAGACAGCAGGGCACCCGAACCGGCTTTGCACAAGGTTCCCTGGACCTCAACCTTGGAAAATACCGGGTCTGTCAACCGAATGACTGCACCGGCGACCCCTTCGTCACGCACCAGCAGGTTCGATCCGCCTCCCAGAATTCGGGCCGGAATCTGGGCTTCATGGCAGGTTTTCAGCACACGGGACAGTTCGTCCACGCTACGCGGAGCGAGACAGAACTGAGCGGGGCCCCCCACTTTCAGCCAGGTGTGCGGCGCCAAGGGCTCGTCGCGTTGCAGAATCTCGGGAAAGTCGTCGAGTGAATGCATGTTGTATCCGGTCGATGTCGCCTGCTCCCATGGTGATCAGCACATCACCAGGACAGAGTGCATCCTCTACAACATGTGCCGCATGGTCAAGGGAAGTGCAGGTTTCCGCGGAGATCCCCATGTCACGAATTCGCGAAACCAGCCGGGCTGTCACTTCATCATCTCCCGGCTGCATCTGCTCTCTGGCCGCAAAAATCGGGGGAATCAGCACGAAATCGGCTTCCTGAAAGCTCGTCGCAAAGTCATCCAGCAACTGACGCGTCCGCGAAATCTGATGCGGCTGAAAAATCACCCGCAGCGGCCGCGCACCAAACTGGGCCCGCGCGGTCCGCAACGTCGCGGCGACAGCGGTGGGGTGATGGGCATAATCGCTCACCAGCGACACGCCGCGGAAGGATCCCAAAAGCTCGAAGCGACGGGCCAACCCGGGAAACTCGGCCAAGGCTCCGCGTAAATCCCGTGCGGAAACCCCCAGCTCAAATGCCATCGCCGTGGCTGCCAATGCATTCAGCACGTTATGCCGACCCGGTTGCGGAACCTGCAACTCGGTAATGAACTGCCCCCGGCGGAAGACCCGGCATCGCGAACCCCAACCCACCGTGCGCACATCGGCGGCCCACCAATCCGCCTCCGGTTCCCAGCCAAACGTCAACACCGCCGCCGAAGACTTCTGAGCCGCCTGAACGGCACGCGGATCTTCATAACGGGCGAGGACCAGCCCGCTGCGATCGACCTGAGCCGCGAACTGCGAGAACGCCGACTTCAAATCATCGGCATCGGTGAAGTAGTCAAAATGGTCGGGTTCGACGCTCAAAATCGCAGCATAGCGCGGATGATAGTCGAGAAAACTCCGCTGATATTCGCAACTTTCGACGACAAAGTGCTCTCCGGTTCCCGTCCAGCTACTGAGGCCGGAACCGCACAAATCGGCTCCAAACAGCACCGAAGGATTGAGGCCCGCCTCCGTCAGAATCCAGGCTGTCATTGCGGTCGTCGTGCTCTTGCCGTGAGTTCCAGCGATGCAGATCCCACTGCGTTCCCGCAGCAATTGTCCGACCATCTGACTGTAGGTGAACTGTGGAATCCCAAGTTCGCTCGCCCGAATTCGCTCGGAGTTCGACGCCGGAATCGCCAGGCTATGCACCACAGCCGTGGCATCATCCGGCACATGTTCAGCGGCATGGCCGTCGAAAATCGGAACGCCACAGTCCATCAGCCGCTGCAGACTCGCGGGAGGTCCTGTTAGATCGCTGCCGGAAACCTGGCATCCCCAGCCGAACAACAAGTCGGCAAGCCCCTTCATTCCCGAACCCGCACAGCCCACCAGATGAACTTTCGCGGCGTCGGACCTCGCGCGTGGCTCTCCACAATCAGGGCGTGTCGGCACAATGATTTGCAGCGAGCGGTTCGTCATCCGTGACCAATCTTTATCGAGGACCACGCTCGTCATGAACGCGGAAGGGGGACTCAAGCGGTGGGCGTCTCGCTGGTATCGAACGATCTACACGGGATTCGTAACACCGACGGCGGTTTTCCGACAGTCACCCGCTCAAACCAACACACGCTGCCGGATCGGTAGTTTAGGCAATTTCGACGGCCATCTCAGACCGGCGGATTATGCCGATGAGCAGCACAAATCGCCAAGAGCAGATTCGGTCATGCACGAGTGCTCAGCGTTTTTGGAACACCACCTGCCCTAGTGCGACGGTGGTGAGCACATCGAGATTCCGCGACTCCGCCGGTTGCCGGAACACAATCAGATCCGCCAGCGAACCACGCCGCAGACGGTTGGTCTCGAAGCCCAGCAACCGGGCCGGATTGCGGCTGGTCATGTCGATCGCCTCTTTCAATGTGGTCCCTGCGAGCCGTTGAATTTGCGTGATGCAGACATCGGTCGTATCAGCCGAACCGGCGAGCAGTTCCGTCTGCCCCGCCACCACAAGTTTGCCGCTCGACAGGATCTCGCTTTGACCAAGCACACTGTCATAGATGCCCGGCGGGCAACCGGCCCAACCAGCTGCGTCACACGTCAACACGGTCATCCGGGGTGACTTCACCTTCAGAAAAATCTTGAGTAGCGAAGCCGGCACATGATGCCCATCCGCAATCAAACTGACTGTGAGACGTGGGTCGGCCAATTGCTCGAAGATGTGATTGCGGTGCCGATGAATCATTGCCGCGGAGCCATTTCCCAGATGCGTGCTCAACGTCGCCCCGGCATCGACTGCGGCACGAATCTGCTCGGGCGATGCGGCCGTGTGACCGATGGCGATGACCACGCCAGCCTGCGTCGCCTGCTTGATGAACGGCACCGCATGTTCGACTTCCGGGGCGATGGTCACCAGCCGGATGCGACCGCCTGCCGCATCCTGGAGCAACCGAAATTCATCCCAGTCGGCCGGTCGCACATGCTCTTTGGGATGAGCACCGCGGGCCCCATCTTCCGAGGAGATATAAGGCCCTTCCAGATGACATCCGGGGACCATATGGTTCACCAGCGGGTCTTGATCACATGCGGAGGCAATGGCCCGGAACCCCCATTCCAGGGCCGCGAACGAGTTGGTCACCAGCGTGGGACAAAGCCGCGTGACGCCGTGTTGCAGATACGCCTTGACCGCCGTTGCGGCCTGCTCTGGTGTCAACTGGTCATCGCTGAACCAGACCCCGCCGTGCCCGTTAATTTGCAGATCGAACAACGCGGGGGCAATCCACGGCCAATCGCCAACGGAACCCGTCGGCGTCGCTGGTTCAACGGCTGCAATGCGGTCACCGCTCATCAGCACCCGGACGGGTTCACCGTTATCGTAACGTCGTCCTTCAAGGACATTCACAGTCGCTCACTCCTGGGATTTGCGTTTGAATTTTCGGATTTCGAGTTTCGGATTTCGCTATGGTGTTGGATGTTCGCGATGCCAGTTTGTGCGTTGCTGATACGCCATTGCTACCGACAACAACAGATCCTCCTGCCGCGCACCGGAGACGATCTGCAGCCCAGTCGGCAGACCATCGGCACCGGGGCCCATCGGCACGCTCAAACCGGGCAAACCGGCCGCATTGCCGGCGGCACCCAGCGCACTGCTCGCAAAGCCGCGCGACCACGCACGAAAATCGCGATCAACGGGGCCAGCCACCGTGGCCATCGTCGGAGCAATCAGAAGCGGTATCTCGCGCAGCAGTTGATCGAGGGCCAGTTGAATATGACGTCGAATCCGCAGGGCATTGATGTAATCTTTCGCAGGGACGGCGAGCACCGAGTATCCGCCCCATTTATCTTCCGGGGCAGAGAGTTCCTGCACTTTGCCACTGGTGATCAATGACTCAAACGCCGCCGCCATTTCGCCATTGATGATGGTGCTGACGACCGGTCCATACGGGAGATCGGGCAGGTCGATGGTTTCGACCTCCGCGAAATCGCGGAAGACCTCGCAGGCTGCTTCAAAGCGATCCTGCACTTCCGGCTGCACATTATCGAGACAACCCCCGACGATGCCGACTTTCACTCGCCGCGCATCGAGCGGGGAAGGTGTGAACGCATAGGGCTCTGCAATGGTGGTAAAATCGACTTCATCTGGACCGGACAGCAGCGGCAACAGCAGCGCACAATCCTCGGCACCACGACAGATGGGGCCGAGTTTGTCGAGCGTCCATGAAAGGGCCATGGCTCCGGTGCGAGGGACTCGACCATAGGTGGGTCGTAAGCCTGTCACGCCATTCGCCGCGGCGGGGTTGAAGATGGAACCGGACGTTTCCGACCCGATCGCGAACGGGACCAGGCCCGCACCAACGGCGATACCCGACCCCGACGACGAACCGCCTCCCCAGCGTGCCTTGTCCCATGCGCATAACGCCGGGCCGGTGAATGAGGCATGGGCTTGCCGGTATCCAAAGCCGCCAGCGAGTTCGATCATCGCCAGCTTTGCGACCAATACGGCCCCCGCTTCTCGCAATCGTGTAATGACTGTTGCATCGGTCTCAAACACCTGATCGCGAAACGGCGCAGCTCCCCATGTGGTCGGAATGCCCGCCGTGGCTAGCAGATCTTTCGCTCCATACGGAATGCCCTGCAAAGGGCCGCGATCGAGACCGGCCGCGAAGTCGGCATCGGCCTGCCGGGCTTGCGACAACGCCAGATCGCGTGTCAGGGTGACGACGGCATTGTGTGTGGTGCCGATTCGCTCTAACCGTTCGAGGAAGAACTCGGTCAGTGCGACGGAGATCGTCTCTTTCGCGCGAAGTTTTGCACCAAGTTCGCCGATGGTTGCAAAGGCCCATTCCGTAGGAATCATTCGGCAGCGCCCCCGTGATGAGGTGGGGCGGGAGCCATGAAAATCGTCGCCGGGTCGTCGCCATTGTGCAGCGGAAACTCGCTCAGCACTTTGCCGCGGGCGATATCAGCACGAATGTCACCGAGCACTTCCGAGAGGGTTTCCTCGGTCCAATGATCGCCGGGGCATTCGGTCATTACGGCGGCCAATCGCAACGCGGCCAACGATGGGGGATGGGGCGGGGCTTCGGGCTCGGCCTCTTGAGCCGTGGTACTCCCTGCCATGAATCCCAAAGCTCCACCAGCCACACCTGCGGTGAGCTGCCGGGCAAAATCGCGGCGGTGCAATGTTGCAGGTTCGTCCATGGTAGATTCCACGAAAAAAGCCCAGGGAGAGCGGTCCCTGGGCGTGTGATTGTCGCGAAGATGTCGGACGGTTGCCAGTGTTACACCAGTTCGGGTAACGGATCGCGATGATCGACGAGGAACATCGGGCGGCCGGTGGGGTCGGGAATCGTGGTGTGCATGGGGTCAATGCCCATGTTGCGATAAAGCTGGCAGATGATTTCCTGAACCGGCACCGGGCGGTCTTTCGCATATTCACCCAACCGGTTGGTGGAACCGATCGCCTGACCGGTTCGCATGCCCCCCCCGGCCATAAATGCCCCGCTGACCTGCGGCCAGTGATCGCGACCAGCACCAGGATTGATGCGTGGCGTGCGGCCAAACTCACCCCAGGCGATGATGGTGACATCATCGAGCATGCCGCGCACTTCGAGGTCTTCGATGAGGGCACTCACGCCTTGATCGAGCTTGCCCCCATGATCGCGCACAAGGTCAAAGTTCTGACCGTGGCTGTCCCAGCGGCCGTAGCTCAACGTGACACAACGCACACCCGCTTCGATCAACCGGCGGGCCATCAGCAGTTGATCGTTGCAGGTGGGGGCACCGTCGTACTGATACTTGTAGGGTTTCCCGTCGCCATAACGGGCGACGATTTTCGGATCTTCTTTCGAGAGATCGAGGGCATCAACGAGCTTGCTTGATGTCAGCACGCCGAACGCGGCTTCCGAGAACGCATCCATGCCGCGGAGCATGCCGGTGGCGTCGACATCGCGTTTGAGGACATCGAGCCCTCGCAGCAAACCGCGGCGGTCTTGCAGACGGTCGACGGTGATACCGTTCAGTCGCAGATCGTCCATCCCCTGACCTTGGGGTTTGAACGCCTGATAAGCCGAGCCCAGGAAGCCGGGGGCACCCGGTTCCGACCACGGGCCATGTTGAGTTTTGTCAGCCAAGGCCACAAACGGTGGCACCGAGCGATCGACCGGTCCTTGCAGCTTTGCAATAGTCGAACCGAGGCTGGGGCGACCGCCGACCGAGGCGGCGTCATTGCGACGCCAGCCGGAAAAGCACTGGAACGCATCGTGAGCGCCATCACATTCCGTCACCGAGCGAATGACGACACACTTGTCCATCATCTGGGCGATGCGCGGGAAGACTTCACAAATTTCAATGCCAGGCACATTCGTCGGAATCGCCGAGAACTCACCCCGGACTTCGGCGGGGGCATCGGTTTTGATGTCCCACATGTCTTGATGCGGCGGGCCACCACCGAGGAAGATATTGATCACGGCCTTGTGCCGACCTGATGACGTAGGGCTTTGTGCCCGCAGGATTTGTGGCAGAGACAGGCTGGCAAATGAGCCGAACGAAAAGCCACCGATTTTGAGAAAAGAGCGACGGGTCACAGCGTCACAGAACCGCTGGGCGGCACCGGAAATCGTGAGCATGGCGGGTCTCTCTGGCAGCGTTCACTGGTGGAGAACTGCGGCAAGGCGGGGAGTCGACGATCCCGAGGCGTTGGCAGGGCAGCCCGAAACACATCAAGCCGTCAACATGTATTGTATCGTCTCTCAGCCGTTGTGCAATCCAGAAGTTCCCGAAATGTGAACGGATGACCACATTAGCCGCGAGACAAAGTCGAGCGCTGTCATGTCGTCGAACACAGCGCTCGACTGCGTCTCGCGGCTAATGGGGCCAGCGGTTGGCGATCATGGCGGCGGTGTCATCGGGTTGAATCGGAAGCGCCTGACATTCTTCGAGGTTGCGGAACCAGGTGCATTGGCGCTTGGCGAACTGTCGCGTGCGGGTTTGGATGGTGATGACCACCTCGGCCAGATCGCCCGAACCTTGTTCCAACCAGTCGAGCGTCTCCTTATACCCTAGTGCCTGTCGGGCGGTCTGACCCAATGGGGGCGACAATTCCTGCAACTGCCGGAGTTCCTGCACTAACCCGTCGGCGAACATGCGTTCCACGCGCTGGTTGATGCGTTGATGTAACCAGTCACGGGGCGGATTGAGCCAGAAAACGTGACTCGGTCGCTGGTCGATGGGTAAAGACGGATTCTTCTGGAGTGCCGAGAGGGGTTGCCCGGTGACATGCTGCACTTCAAGAGCCCGGATGACACGCCGGAGGTCATTCGGTGATAGCCGAGCCGCCGTGGTCGGGTCGAGCTGCCGCAACTGATCATGCAACTTTTGTGAGCCCGCTTGTTCGGCCAGATGCTCTAACTGCCTACGATACTCCCAGTCGGCGGGGGGCCCATCGAACACACCGCGCAACAACGACCGCAGATAGAGTCCCGTGCCTCCGACGAAGAACGGAATGCGGTTACGGCTCAGCACCTCGTGAATCACACGCTCGGCGGCTTCCAGATACTGCGCGACACTGAATTCCTCGTGCGGATCGAGAATATCGAAGAGGTGATGCGGTACCCGAGCGCGCTCGGCCGCCGTCGGTTTCGCGGTGCCGATGTCCATGCCACGATAGAGCGTCATCGAATCGAGGGCGATGATTTCGGCCCCATGACGTTCCGCGAGTAACAACGCGACATCGGACTTTCCCGACGCCGTGGGCCCGGCGAGAAACCAGCATCGTTGCAACAGTTTCGGATCCATTTGCATCGCGAGGAGCATCAATCTCAGGGCGTGTGGTTGCGAAGGGTCAGGCGGTCAGGTTATACCCACGCATTCCTACTTCCGATACGCCTCATTGGAAAGTCCGCCGGCCATGCAATCTACGCCGAGCGATCATGATACGCTGCCACCGTCGCAAGATCCCGAACCGCAACATGGCGTGATCGACCCGCCGCGTACCTTATGGGGCATGCTGGGCAACCTCGGGCCCGGCTTGATCATCGCGGGTAGCATCGTCGGTTCGGGCGAACTCATCAGCACGACCAAAACCGGCGCGCAAGCCGGGATCTCGCTGCTGTGGCTGATCATTATCGGCTGCATCATCAAAGTTTTCGTGCAGATCGAACTCGGCCGGTACACCATCAGCCATGGGGAAACCACGCTCTCTGCACTCGATCAGATTCCCGGACCACGACTCGGTGTGAGTTGGTTGCTGTGGTACTGGGCGCTGATGATGCTCGCCTCGATGGGGCAACTCGGCGGCATCGTCGGCGGGGTCGGGCAGTCGCTGGCGATTGCCTGCCCGATCACGGGAGATTACGCCGCCGCGGTACGCGTCCCTGCCGAGAGCGATTTTCAACGCTATTTGAAATGGGAAGCCGATTTTGAGGCCGGGCATACGGAGTTTGACGCGCTGCCACCCGATCAGCAGACCCGGATTCGGTTAGGTCAGGAAGCCTTCCGCCGGGCCATCAGCGACCTCGGTGAACGGGGCGAACAACTTCTCACACAAGCGCGAGAAGGTCAGCCACTCAAAGACCCCTGGACCAAAGATGACAAACTCTGGGCGATACTCATCGGCATCCTCACGGCGTGCATGTTGTATGGCGGGCGTTACAACCTGATTCAGAACCTCTCCACAGTGATGGTGGTCACATTCACCTTCGTCACGCTGGGGAATGTCTTCGCGTTGCAGTCGACCGAACAGTTCGCCATCAGTGGCGACGAATTCTGGCACGGGCTGTCGTTCTCATTGCCGACAGGCACCGGCGGGAAGAATCCGTTGCACACCGCGCTCGCCACGTTCGGCATCATCGGTGTCGGGGCGACCGAACTCATTGCTTATCCCTACTGGTGTCTGGAGAAGGGCTATGCCAAGCACGCAGGACAGCGTTCGAGCGATGACGGTTGGGCACAACGCGCCCGGGGTTGGGTGAAAGTGATGAAGGTCGATGCCTTCGCTTCGATGCTGGTCTACACGACCGCAACACTGGCATTCTATCTGATGGGGGTCGCCGTCCTCTATCGCGAAGGTCGCGACCCGGTGGGCATGCGGATGGTAAGCACGTTGTCGCAGGCCTATGCCCCGGTGTTTGGCGAGTACGCCCGCTGGCTGTTTTTGATCGGGGCCATCGCGGTGCTCTATTCCACGTATCTGGTGGCGAGTGCCGGACATTCCCGCACCGTGGTCGATGCCCTGAAACTCTTCGGTCTGGTCCCGAAGCACAACGAGAAGGCTCACGAACAGGCGTTAAAGTGGGTCTCGTTTGCCTTCCCGCTGTTGTGCCTGGTGATCTTCCTGCTGGGACAAGACCCCGTGACGATGATCCTCTTATCGGGGATCATGCAGGCGGTGATGCTCCCCATGCTCTCCGGCGCGGCATTCTACTTCCGTTACACGCAAACCGATGTCCGACTGCGACCCACCCTCGCCTGGGACCTGCTGCTGTTCATTTCATCTATCGGCATGCTCATCGCCGGTGGTTGGGGGGCGTACAGCCAGTACCAGCAGTTTTTCAAGTAGCGGGACTTGGTGGCTCGGAGGAGGAAAGAAATAGAAACGCGGAGTTCGCAGAGAGACGCAGAGGGAAATCAGAGTCAGAGTTTCGTGATCCGCGTTACATGAGGATCCGTATTGATTCTGTTTGGCAGATGAGCTTGATCGGTATTATGTCAGCATCCTGAGAAGTCGTCTTTCCACGTTACGCTCCGACGACTGAAATAACATGCGGCGACGTGCGGCCTTTACGCTGATTGAACTGCTCGTGGTGATCGCGATCATCTCGCTGTTGATCGCCTTGTTGCTGCCAGCCGTGCAGCAGGCTCGGGAAGCCGCTCGCCGGACGCAGTGCCGGAATCATTTGAAGCAGATCGGTCTGGCTTTACACAACTACCACGACAACCACAATACGTTTCCACCGGGAGAAACGTTTTCGAGTGCCGTCCCGATGGACCTGTCGGCCTGGTCCTGGTCGGTGATGATTCTGCCCTTTCTGGACCAGTCGCCCTTGTACAACCAGCTTCAGCCGAATTCTCCCAACCCGCTGTCGACAGCCTTGGTGAATCCCACGTCGCTGGCCCTGCTGAGAACGTCGCTGGCTGTCTATCAGTGTCCAACCGATCCTGGCAGTCTCGTCAATACTGACCGTCCACTGCTACCCCCCAGCAACATCACCGTCGGCAAGTCCAACTATGTCGGATCGCATGGCGTGACGCGAGGAACCCCCGGTGATGGCATCTTTGACCATAACTCGCGCCGTGGTCTGCGGGATGTGACCGATGGTGCGAGCCAGACGATTTTGGTCGGCGAACGATCGGCCGCAGACACCGCAGGGTCCGGGTCCAGCCGGGCGTCGGTCTGGGCGGGCATCACCAATCCCGGCAGCACTTGCACAGCGAACGATGACGGCCCGTTCGTCATTCTCGGCAACGCGACCTTTCGGATGCAGTCGGGGCGGCCTCTGGAACCCGGCCTGATCACGCCGTGCCCCATGGTCACCTACAGCAGCCTGCACGAGGGCGGAGCCCACTTCCTGCTGTGTGATGGGTCCGTGCGATTCGTCAGCGAAAATGTCGACGCGTTCATCGGCACACCCATCACCGACACCACGCAATGGGGCGTGTTCCAAAAGCTGGCGAGACGGGACGACGGGCAGATCGTGGGAGAGTTCTAACCTTGCCGCTAAGTGTTAAGACAGGCGGGCTAATTGTCAGTGAATGTCGCAGGAAAGACAGGTTAGAAACGCAGAGAACGCGGAGTGGCGAAGAGGAAAAACCAAGCCAGTATTTCTCTGCGCCACTCCGCAGGGTAGCGAGGTGGCCCGGCCACTTCTGGCTGGGTGCCGAAGGCACAAGATGCTCCGTCAGGACTGATGAACATCCGCCAGGCCCCCATAGGTCGGGGAGACGCTCTTGATTTCCCGAGGTAGGGTTTCGTCTGGTCGTCGATACCGCAGTGTGCGGCATCTTGTCGCTGCGCGACCCGGCCTCATGTGGCCGAGCCACCCTGCGAATGCGGAAGCCCCTGAGTATCGGCATCAAGACCGGGGCCTTCCGCGGCGTGGAACGCCCCCGCCAACCGGTCGATGTCGCTGGTGACATCACCTTGTGTGGTTTTGCCATGCCAGTTGATTGAGTTCATACTGACAAAACCTCTGGGAGATCGACTCGTTCACCGCAACGACAGCGATTTCCATGTGCCGCGACCGATTTTTGTCGATTGGCTTTCAACCTCTGTCAACCGGGTTACGCTGCGCAGCGATACGTCCCCAGCGATCATTATCGAGTTTCGATATTGACTACCGATATCATAGTTCGTAGCCTGATCGTGTCGTTGGACCAGTAAGCTGACAAGCAGAGTTCCTAATACTTTTGCGGAGAACATTCGCGCGGAAGTCGTGTTGGGAAGACCTGACCACGTAGGGTTCAAGGTGAAATGATGATATCGGAGATCATGTTCTTGATACTCATCGCCGTCGTGGGCGTTGTTGCGGGGGCGATGGCTTCGGTCAGCGGATTTGGCATCGGCAGTTTGCTCACTCCCGTTCTATCTTTGCAAGTGGGAACAAAGTTGGCCGTGGCTGCGGTTTCCATTCCGCATTTGGCTGCGACAGGCTTCCGTTTCTGGCTCATGCGTGACCGTGTCGATCGGCGCTTGCTCTGGAGTTTCGGCGTCATGAGTGCTGCGGGAGGGTTGACCGGAGCATTACTGAGCATCGTCGCAGAAAGTCCAATTCTGAACAGTGTGTTTGGCGTGTTGCTCATATTCACTGGTGTGATGGGGCTCGCGGGTTTTTCTGATCGACTTCGATTTCACGGCTGGGCAGCGTGGGTGGCAGGGTTTGTCTCAGGAATGCTGGGCGGACTGGTGGGCAATCAGGGCGGAATTCGTTCAGCGGCGATGTTCGGATTCGACGTGCCACGACAGGCTTTCGTTGCGACATCGACAGCGGTCGGATTGATCGTGGATGGAGCCAGAATGCCGGTATATCTCGTGACCTCAGGCAATCAGGTCGCCAGCCTCTGGCCTGTTCTGATGGCTGCGACGGTAGGAGCCTTATTGGGGACATTCATCGGGGAGCGAGTGCTTCGGCGAATCCCAGAACCCATTTATCGCCGGCTGGTTGCCGTGTTGGTGATGGCCCTCGGGGTGTTCATGCTGCTGAGAATAGATCATTAGAATTCCATTGGAGGTAGGGCAATCCCATGTCGTTTTTTCGGAGAATCACTGCCACACAGGCTCCCGCTGCTGTCGTATTGATCAGGCTGATGGTGGGACTTGTCTTCCTTTCCGAGGGCATCCAGAAATTCTTGCTACCTGAGACAGTGGGGGCGGGGCGATTCGCCAAAATTGGATTTTCTCAACCCGAGTTTCTTGCCCACTTCGTCGGTGTGTTCGAGATCACTTGTGGCGTGTTGCTCGTGATCGGGATTCTGACACGGCTCGCGGTGATACCAACGCTGACCATCATGATTGTGGCGCTTGCAACGACGAAGTTCCCGCTGCTTGCGGAAAGCGGGTTCTGGAAACTGGCTCATGAAAGCCGCACGGACTTCTCAATGCTTGTCGGTCTACTGTTCTTGCTGATCGTCGGTGCGGGTCGCTGGTCAGTGGACTTCGCCATAAGCGGACGGTCAAGTACTCCTGAATCCTGTGCCGAATCTCACCAAGACACCGTCTAACAATTCCTAACAATTCAGCTTCTTACAGGGGGGCCCGGCATGTGTACCCGTCAGTGTGGCACTGACGGGTACGGAGTGGAATGGGCCACCATGCCGACACGCCAGATGGCAGGATAGAAACGCAGAGCACGCGGAGAGTCGCAGAGAGCAGGCACGTCCGTAATTTTTCTGCGTGACTCTGCGTTCTCCGCATTTCTATCGGAGATCTGTTAGGTAACAGATCCCCACCGCGAGAACTGTGCGTGAGGGATGTGCGTGGTTCAGATTTGCCGACGATCACCCAGTTCGGGTATGGTACGGCGTCGTGACTGTCGACTTTGTACTTGACTGTGATTTGACCTCCGCTGATTGACATCCCCCATGCCTGCCATTTCCAAGCTGCTTGTTGCCAACCGCAGTGAAATTGCGATTCGTGTCTTCCGCAGTGCCCATGAACTCGGCCTGCGAACCGTGGCAATTTACACCCACGAAGACCGCTACGCCCTGCACCGCTTCAAGGCCGACGAAGCTTACATGATCGGTAAGCCGGGCGAACCGATTCGGGCGTATCTTGACATCCCCGCGATCATCCGGATTGCCAAAGATTGCGGGGCCGACGGTATCCATCCCTCTATGGGTTCCTCTCCGAGAACCCCGCGCTCGCACAGGCCTGCATCGACGCCGGGATTACGTTTGTCGGGCCGTCGCCGAAAATTCTGGAGCAACTGGGCGATAAGATCACCGCCCGCGAAATCGCCAAGGACGCGAAAGTCCCGGTATTGGGCGGCAGTATCGCACCGATTGCCACCGAAGCCGAAGGTCTGGCCCTCGCCAACAAGCTCGGCTTTCCGATCATGCTGAAAGCCGCCAAGGGGGGCGGCGGGCGCGGCATGCGGGTCGTCAAAACCGCGCCAGAGTTCTCCGATTTGTTCCTGCAGGCCCAGCGGGAATCGCTCAACGCCTTCGGCAGTCCCGATATCTTTGTCGAAAAGTTCGTCCCCCGGCCAAGGCACATCGAAGTGCAACTGCTGGGCGACCTGCATGGCAATCTGGTGCATCTCTTCGAGCGCGATTGCTCGGTGCAGCGACGTCATCAGAAGGTCGTCGAAATCGCTCCGGCTCCCAATCTCGATCCAAACATTCGGCAAGCCATCTGCAATTCCGCGATCAAAATCGGCAAGCAGGTGGGGTATCAGAACGCGGGGACCGTCGAATTCCTCTTCGATACCGACACTCAGCAGTTCTACTTCATTGAAGTCAATCCACGGATTCAGGTGGAACACACGGTGACCGAAGAAGTGACCGGCCTGGATATCGTCAAAACGCAGATACTCATCGCACAGGGCATGTTGCTGTCTGACCCGGAAATCGGACTTGCCAATCAGGCCGACATCAAGACGAATGGCTTCGCGATTCAGTGTCGCGTAACAACCGAAGACCCCGCAAACAACTTCATGCCCGACTACGGACGCGTGTCGCATTATCGCTCAGCGGGTGGAATGGGAGTGCGGTTGGACGGTGGCAGTGCGTTTTCGGGGGCGATTGTCAACCCGTTCTATGATTCGATGCTGGTGAAAGTCTCCGTGCGTGGCCGCCGTTTCACTGATGCCGCCATCCGCATGGAACGCTGCCTGCAGGAATTCCGTATCCGGGGCGTGAAGACCAACATTCCGTTCCTGGTGAAAGTGATGACGCATCCGCTGTTCGTGGCGGGGAACGTCACCACGCGGTTCATCGATGAAACGCCGGAACTCTTTCATTTCGCACCGCGGAAAGACCGGGCGACCAAGGTGCTCACCTACCTGGGCGAGACGATCGTCAACGGGGCGTCGTCGATCGATAAGGCCCTGGCGAACAAGGTCCCCCGGGCATTGGCCCCTGTGCCCAGCGTCGACTATCAGCGACCGATTCCGCCCGGCACGCGCGACAAGCTCAAAGCACTCGGGCCGAAAAAGTTCGCCGACTGGGTGCTGGCTCAGAAGTCGTTGATGATCACCGACACCACGTTTCGTGATGCCCATCAATCGCTGCTGGCAACACGGTTCCGCACCTACGATCTGCTGCAAATCGCCGATGTTTACGCCCGGCAGTGTCCGCAATTGTTTTCGCTGGAGATGTGGGGCGGCGCGACGTTCGATACCTCGATGCGGTTCCTCAAGGAATGCCCGTGGGATCGCCTGACGCAGATGCGGGAACGGGTACCGAACATCCTCTTCCAGATGCTGCTGCGGGCCAGCAACGCCGTCGGTTACACCAACTATCCCGACAACGTGGTGCAGGAGTTTGTGAAGCTCGCCGCGAAAGCAGGTATTGATGTCTTCCGCGTGTTCGACTCGCTCAACTGGGCACCGAACATGCAGGTGGCGATGGATGCTGTTAACGAAAGTGGTGCCATCTGCGAAGCGGCGATCTGCTATTCGGGCGATATCCTCAACCCGAACCGGCCGAAGTACAACCTGAAGTACTATGTCGACTTGGCCAAGCAACTCGAAAAAATGGGGGCTCACATTCTGGCCATCAAAGATATGGCTGGACTGTGCAAACCCGCCGCCGCGAAACTGCTGGTGCAGACGCTGAAGCAGGAAATCGGCATTCCGATTCACTTCCACACGCACGACACCGCGGGGATTCAGGCCGCATCGATCCTGAACGCCAGTGAAGTGGGACTCGATATCGCCGATGCCGCGATGGCCCCGATGTCGGGCGGCACGTCGCAACCCAATCTCAATGCGATCGCCGAAGCGGTTCGCTTCTCCGATCGACCGACAGGACTGGAAACTGAGGCGGTCGATGGGATCGCGCGCTACTGGGAAGCGGTGCGGGAATACTACAAGCCGTTCGAGACCGTCATGCTCCCCGCGACGGCCGACTTGTATCAGCACGAGATGCCCGGCGGCCAGTACACCAACCTGTATCAACAAGCGAAGGCCCTCGGGCTCGCCGACCGCTGGCCCGAAATCTGCCGCATGTATGCCGATGTGAATCAACTGTTCGGCGATATCGTCAAGGTGACGCCGAGTTCCAAATCGGTGGGGGACATGGCGTTGTTCATGGTCGCCAATGGTCTCACCGCGGCCGATATTCTCGATGAATCGCGCGAACTGGCCTTCCCGGAATCGGTGCTCGATCTCGTCGGGGGCAAGATGGGCCAGCCTCCGGGCGGGTTCCCTGCCAATGTCTTGGCGCGGATCATGCGCGATCGCCCCGTGGTCACCACGCGACCGGGCGAAGGGTTGGAAGCCGCCGACTTTGCCGCCACGGCCACCAAACTGCGGGATGTGCTGCAGCGCGAACCGACCGAATACGATGTCATCACGCACATCCTGTATCCCAAGGTGTTCGAGGAGTTCCAGAACCATCTGAAGAAGTACTCCGACACCAGCGGCTTGCCCACGCCGGTCTTCTTCTATGGTCAGGCTCCCGGTGAAGAATTCAGCATCGACATTGAACCGGGCAAACGGCTAATCGTGAAGTTTCTGACCGTGGGTGATCCGCATGCGGATGGCCAGCGGACGGTCTTCTTCGAGTTGAACGGTCAGCCGCGCGATGTCACCGTGGTTGATAAGTCTCTGGAACCCGATGCACCGACGAACCGGAAAGCCGATGCAGGCAATCCGCAGCACATCGGGGCGAGCATGCCAGGCATGGTGGTGAGTGTCGCCGTGCTGCCCGGTGCCAAAGTCAGCAAGGGACAGAAGCTGCTCAGTCTGGAAGCGATGAAGATGGAAACGAACATCGCCGCCGAACGCGATGGCCGCATTGGCGAAGTGCTGGTGCGCCCCGGCGTGCAGGTCGCATCAGGCGATTTGCTGATGACGTTTGCATGAAGAAAGGTCGAAGTCTGAAGGAGGAAGTCGGAATTCAAGTAGACCCTACGTAGTGTTGGCCGCGATTTTCATCCTTCATCCTTCATCCTTCATCCTTCATCCTTCCGAATTCCTCCGTCCATGTCCCTGCCGCCCGAAATTATCGATGCGATGTTGCGAATCGAATCGCAGACGGTGATTCGCGAGGTGGAATGGTTCGCTGAACTCGGTTCAACCAACGATTACGCCCTGTCGCTGGCAGCGCTATCAGACATCAAAATCCCACGGCTGATCTGGACTGAGCGACAAACCGCGGGACGGGGACGCGGCGGGCATGCCTGGTGGTCTGCGAGCGGGGCTCTCACGTTTTCGCTGCTGGTAGACCCTCAGTCCTGGGGACTCAGTCCCGTTCAATGGCCAAAGATTTCGTTGATCTCAGGAATCGCCATTGCCACCGCCTTGAACCAGCATGTTCCCGGACAAATCGTCCGCGTGAAATGGCCGAACGACGTGTATGTGAACGATCGCAAAGTGTGTGGAATACTCACCGAACCGACGCCACAACGGCAGCCCCCGTGGCTGGTGATCGGCATCGGCGTGAACGTCAACAACTCGTTCGCCACGGCTCCGCCCAAACTCCGTCAGACCGCGACCGCGTTATGCGATGAAGGGGCTCGCGACTGCCATGCCGTTGATGTACTACTGAGCGTGCTCAGCGCATGGGAGCAACAGATTCAGATACTCGCCGCGGAACCGACCTCGCTGCAAGCGACCTGGCAGCCGTGGTGCTGGCTGCGCGAGCATCGCGTGCGGCTCACCACAGCCACGGACGTGATCGAGGGCCAGTGCCGGGGAATCGATGACGCTGGGGCATTGCTCATCGAATCGGCCCGCAAACTGACGCGCCATTACGCAGGCACGGTTCGACGGCTCGATTAGGCCGCGACCGCCACCATCATGGCAGCGGTGGCGGGTCAGGGTGTGTGAGAGTCTGAGGGTGTGCGAGAAAATACTTGCCCATCACTCATACCCTCAAACACTCATACCCTCACACCTGCCCCTGCCCGACCTCCGGAATCCCTACGTTAGAATTCCCCTAGCGTTTCCGAACCCGCTCGGGTGACTGCCCCCCTGAACAGCACGTGGTCGACGTTTTCGGTCAGAAACCGCACGCGACCGTCGCCGAACAGAAAGTGGACTCCGCCGGTGTGCCAACTGCTGTAATCTTCCAGATGCAGTGACGGATGATTCGGCGTGTGATCGGCCACTCCGATAAACCGGGCCGGGGCTTCTTCACCACCCGCGACGAAGCCGACCCACGTGCTGTGCCATTCAAAGCCGCTCACGGCGATGGTCGAGGCACGGGTATCTGTTCGATGTTCGCCCAGCATGACCGTGTTGCTGGTTCCATCAATCAGGTCACGAATACGCGTGGCACTGTTGTGATAGAAGAGTCCATCGGCCCGGCATTGGGCATTCGGGAATGGAGGATCTTCACAAAGATCTTCAGGGCCTTCCGTCCCAAAATTGCCGACGTAGTTCGCCGTGGGCAATGTGGCGAGGATATTGGTGGGGTTGCCTTCCTCGGCGATATTCCATTTATCGGGAGAGGGATCAGACGGGCAACGGAACAGTCCCAGCACGGCATTCAGCGCGGGGGTATTGAACGCGGGGTCATAGCATTCCCGGTTCATGTTGAGCTGATTGTACAAGGGGGACTGATCGACATACGGCAGCAGATGGGCACCCCAGGCGAACCCCGAGTTGCCTTCCATGTCGTGCGTGCCCGCCGAGACACCGATCCAACCGGGCGGCATCGTCAGAAAGTTGTCGTGATAATTGTGGACCGCCAGGCCCAGTTGCTTCAGGTTGTTCACGCATTGCGAGCGACGAGCGGCCTCGCGGGCCTGCTGCACGGCTGGCAACAGCAGCGCGATGAGAATCGCGATAATGGCAATGACCACAAGCAGTTCAATGAGCGTAAAGCCGCGGCGGCGATGGACAGAAACCAGCATGATGCATCCCTTCAGGCAGCTCGACCGGGGTGGATAAGGCACCCCGGTTTGCGAAAACAGAGCCGTTGTCGAAGACACTTGTCTTACGATCGACATTCTTACGTTATCGCAACAGAATTGCAAAAGGATTTTCAATGAAAATGCGATGAATTGCGGGAAACGGTCACCGTGAAACGCACACGGTCGCACGGTCCAAGCCAGAAAACACAACGCATCTCATTGCCACACAGTCAGTTACAGCAACAACACACAGATCAGACAGACCGGTGCATTTGCTGGCGAACTGCGGCGGCTAACCGACGGGCTCCTTCACGTAAGCCCACCACCGACTGGACACCAAAGCTGAGACGCATCTGCGATCGACAGACCACCGCGGTGTTCCCGGTTGACGGATAGCCTAACTCGCCCGGTACATACATCACTTTGTGTTCTGCCACAGCGCAGCGGAACAGCGGTGAATTGAAGCCGGTGGGCAACCGGTCGGGCAAGGTCATCCACACATACAAACCGCCTTCCGGGTGAACCCAATGCACCTCGGGAAGATCGCGAAACTCTTCCGCCAGTGCCGCAAGGAAGGCATCGCGTTTCGCCCGGTAGCTTTGCCGGACGTGATCGACATGCCCCTGATAGCGACCACTCTGGAGCGCGAGTGCGACGATTTGCTGGTTGAGGTGGGCCGAGCCGAAGTCTTCATTCCCTTTGCGATCGCAGACCGGAGTGACCAGCGATTTCGGCAAGACGCCGAAACCGACTCGCACACCGGGCGAAAAGCTTTTTGAAAAGGTCTGAGCGAGAATCACCGTTTCCTGGTCGCGGTCGAAACTCCACAGGCTCGGCAGCGGTTCGCCGTTGTAGCGGAGTTCGCGATAGGCGGCATCTTCCAGCACGAAAATGCGGTGCTCTGTCGACCAGCGCTGCGCCAGCTCGACGACCTGTTGACGCCGCTCTGTCGCCAGGCATATGCCACTTGGGTTCTCGAAATCACTCACAATGTAAATGAGTTTCACGCGGTGCAAATCGCCTCGTGCGGCAATCTGCTCCAGTTCAGCGGCGAGGAGGTCGGTGCGCATACCAGCGTCATCCGACGGAATGGCCACGATTTCGGCACCGACACCGGTCAAGACACTGAGAAACACGAAATACGTGGGTGCCGAAACAATGCAAATGTCGCCGGGATCCAACAGCACATCGGCCACCAACGACAGCAATTGTTGCGATCCGGTGGTCAGTACGACGCGGTCGGTACCGATGCCCAAATCCTGAACCGAGCAATCTTCCAATCGAGCCAGATGTCGCAGAACTTCGGATCGCAAAGCTTCCGCGCCGGGAGTTGTGCCGTATTGCAGCGCGGCACGAACTTTTCGGTCATCAGACAGGATTTCGGTGAGCAAGTCGCGGCACAGTTCGACCGGCAATGTCTGTTCGTCGACCAGTCCGGCTGCGAGGGAGATGACATCGCGATTTTCCACCCCTTGAGCCATCAGAAAGCTGATGGCTTGTTCGGCAGCCCGCGTGGCACGTTGACTTAAACAGACCCGCGACGTCGGTTCCTGGGGCATGTCAGCAGCTTCCGGTGGAGATTCGGCACAAAGGCAGCGAGACACCAGACGCGCCAGGATGTTCGCCAGAAATCGAGGTGTCCTACCGAGCCGCCGTGGTCTTCTGTGGCGTCATCGGCAGTTCGGGGCTGTTGTTCGCGGGGCGACGGGCCAGCAGTTCCTTCAGTGAGTAGGCCTGGTATGGCTGCTCGGCAGCGGGACGTTTGTCGCTCGTCGCCTGGGCGACCCAGAAGCGTTGCGATTTCGGGGCAAAGAGCACGTTGTGCAGGTTCGACTTCATCGCCACGGGTCGCGACATCAGTTCGAGGGCCTGTTCGGGGCTGAACTTGCCGTGTTTGGCTTCCACGCGGTCAACCAGATGGTTGTAACGATCTCCGGCGGAGAGGAGCACGCAATCGGTGACCGGGCGGGGTAATAGAGGATGCTCGCTGCCCGGTTGAATGATCTGAAACACATCCCACGAGGCTTCCATACCGACGGCTTTGCGGGTCTCTCCATCGGCGATGACATAGTAATACTGGCAGGTGCGCGGGCCGTCGCGGAAGACGGCGATGGCTTCATCGAGCGATTGAGCCGTTTCGAGCGCGTCGCGGACAATCCAGGCCATCGGACGGCCTTCCCAATGACCGAGGCCACCGCCTCCCATTTCGCCGACCGAGATCTGTGCGGCATTCATCCCCGTCACCGAACCGACGAAGCCCGCATAGGAGACATTCACCCAGGGAATGCGGCCGTCGGGTTCACAGACAATGACAACGGCGTGATCTTGCAGGCCCCAATCAACGGCGTAATCGAGCACGCGTCCATGCAGCATTTCGCCATCTGTGGTGGCGGAATCACACAGGGCAAAACCGCTGCAATGGAAGAGTTCGGGAATGAAATTGGCGGCAGTGACATCGGCGACGGCGATGTCGGCCCCTGCGGCCACCCCCGCAATTTCCTCCAGATACCGCGTGTCGACAAAGGGTTTCTGAATCTTCAGAATCATCTCGATCCCCGCCCGTGGGGTGACCTTGATGGAGGCAATTTCGACGATGGTATGCTCGGCGGCTTTCACATTCAGCAGCGTGTGCATGTTCTGCCGGACGTGCTCTTTGAGGAGCGCCCCGTGCTGATAGCCCATTTCATAGGGTGTCCCCTTGAGATGCAGCACCAGCGTGCCATCGACGCGTTCCAGCCAGCCCTGTCCGCAACGGGCGATGGTTTCCGCCGAGGCGACATTTGCGGCACTCAGCAACAGGACGCAACAGAAGGTCAGCAAGCCGAAACGTGCGACACGCATCTTGGTACCTCGGGAACCTGACTCGGGGAAAGGGATGATCGACTGGACTCGCCGACCAGCGACCGGCGTTCTACGATACGCCTTTTGTTCCTGCTTTGCAGCGCCAGAATTTATGATGACACCCACGGAACCGGAAGCTCTGCACGACTGGATCGACGACCCTCCTTCGCGAAAGTCGCCCGCGGAGTACGCCCGCCCAGTGCGGGGGCTGTCTCTGGTAACCTTCAGCGGGACGTTGGTGACATGGATGTTGCTGATGCTGGTGGCCCGCAGTTCGATTATGGGCGGATTTCTCGCCAGCATCATTGGCGCCATGCTAGGAGCGGCTCTCACACTGGTGGGGATGGCCTGGGGGTCCGCCATCGTCTTCGCCGATAGCCCCCGTCGTGGGATCTGGTTCAGCCTGTTTCCGCCCTATATGGTATTATATACCGTGCAGCATTGGCACTGGATGCGGCAGCCCGCGGTGCTGTTTTTCTGCGGCTTAACGTTGGCCTTCGGGGCGATGTACGGCGCGATGTGGCTCGGCCCGCTGGGGCAGTTCGCGGGCGAGTGACGAACCATTTACGGCAGCTGTTCCATCGTCCGGCGTATCCACGGCGATTGAATCACGATCGACAGCCCCAGCGGCGTATGCATAACTCGCTCTTCAAACGGTGACACCACTTTGTCGGTCTGACGGATCATCCCCGAGACCAGTCCCGCGATACGCAGGCCCTCGGGCGTGGACATCGCGACGGCGGCTCCACTATCGCCACCGAAACCGCTGATATCGAGGTACAGTGTCGGTGCCTGTTGCACGGGACGCAGCGGGTAGGTGGCCACTATGCCCTGTCGCAGAATCGGCCAACCCACGGCATTGGCTTCCGACTTCGCGGGGAAACACGCGACAGACATGGGGCGGCCCACGGTCAACTGTTCCACCAATGGGCCTTCATCGTCGAGCAGTTGTTCCCAGGCAAACACATGCATGGTGACATTTTCTGGCAGTGTGACAGGTAACGCGGCACAGTCGAACTGCGGATGTCGCAGCCAGAGTCGTTTGCCATGCTCTTCGATGGGCACTTGAATCTCGCGGCGTTCGTACACACCCGATTCCAAGCGTTGCCGCAGGACCAGTTGGCATTGGGGCTCACGCATCTGCTCGAAGACATGGGCTGCGGTGACCAACGCGACACCGGCGGTGGGTTGGCCATCGCGCGGGGGACGCTGCACGAAAAACGCCGTCCCCGACGTCTCCCGTTGGCTGATGCGGCAGGTCGCAGAGAGCAGCGGCACCAGGTCTTCCGCCAGTATCCAGCCGGGTGACATCACAACCCACAGCAGACCGACCAAACCCGTCCCATATCGAACCTGAAAAACCAACGGCATGACGGTATCCTCATGATGAAGCTAGCGGTAAAAACACAAATCACAAAACACAAATCTCAACACCCAATACCTAACGCCTAACACCCAATTCCCAATCCCCACCCTCACCACCCAATATCCCGCGTGAGTGCCTGCTGCGCTTCGTGCAGTCCGGCATAGATGCCGCCGAGTCCCAGCAGTTCCTCATGCGGGCCGACCTCGGCGATGTGGCCCTGCTCGAGAACCACGATGCGCTGGGCCTGCCGTAGCGTACTCAATCGGTGAGCGATCGCAATTGTGGTGCGTCCTTGAATCAGATTTTGAATTGCGGCCTGAATTTCGCGTTCGGTCTGGGTATCCACAGCGGACGTGGCTTCATCGAGAATGAGGATCGCGGGATTGATCAGCAAGGCCCGCGCAATCGAAATGCGTTGCCGTTCTCCACCAGACAGCGATTGCCCGCGCTCGCCCACCAGCGAGTCATAGGCATCCGGAAGTTGCAGAATGAACTCATGGGCGTGGGCCGCCTGAGCGGCCGCGATGATCTCGGCCCGAGTTGCCTCGGGTCGGCCATACGCAATGTTCTCGGCGATGGTGCCATAGAACAGAAACGGGTCTTGCAGCACCATGCCAATGTTCCGGCGAAAGTCGCTCACGCGGTAGGCACGGATATCGACCCCATCGGCATAGATGGCCCCTTCTGCGACATCAAAGAAGCGGCAGATGAGATTGACCAGCGTGCTTTTGCCGGCGCCCGTCTGACCGACTAATCCAATCATCTCGCCGGGGGCAATCTTCAGACTGACATCGCGAATCACCTTGCGGTTGCCATACCGAAACCCGATGTTGCGCAGTTCGAGTTCACCCTTTAACCGAGTGAGAGCCACGGGCCGCGCTGGTTCGGGAACACTGGAGACACGGTCGAGAATCTCGAAGATGCGCTGAGCACTCGCCGCGGCTCGTTGCGAGGCGTTGACCATGCGGCTCATCGATTCCAATCGTCCATAAAACCGGCCGCTGAGGAGCACGAACTCCAACAAGGCACCGACGGTGAGTTGCTGGTGGTAGATGAGATAGACGCCACAACTCCAGACGACCAGCACACCGAGGTTATTGAGAAAGCTGATCAGTGGCCAAAAGAAGGTCCAGACCGAATTGACCCGATGATTGGCCGCCAGCACCTGGCGATTGGCGAGATCGAAGCGCTCGATCTCGCGCTCTTCCTGCGCGAACGCTTTGACCACGCGGATACCGGGAATGGTATCGGCAAGGACACTGGTCATCTGTCCCCAGGCGCGACCACTCACCACAAAGCCCGATTGCAGCTTGTCGCGTGACTGGTACATCAGCCAGACGACAAACGGAAATGGGGTGAGCGTAGCCAGCGCGAGCCAGCCATTGCTTTGTGCCAGTGTGACCGCGATCGCGATCAGCAGCAGACAGTCCGCCGCGAAGTCGACCACGCTGTCTGACAGAAACTGGCACAACCGGTCGGAATCGGTACTCAACCGGTTGATCAGGTCGCCTGTCCGTTTGCCACCAAAGTATTCCAGAGACAACCGCTGCAAATGCGAGTACGACTTACTACGCAGGTTCGCGGAGATCGACTCACTCACCCAGGCGAGAACCGCCCCTTGCGCCCAACCCAGCGCCCACGCCAGCACGGCAGCACCCAACATGCCGAGCAGATACCAGCCCACCACGGAAAACTGTGCCACCGCAGCGGCATCGGCCCCCGTAGGACTGGCTGCGGCAAGTTGATAGGGAGTAAGCACGCTGTCGACCAGGGGCCCGGTCAGCTTGAGCGGTATGATACTGGCGATCGTGGCGAGCATCGAAATGACAAAGGCGAGGGAAATCAGCCCTTTATGCGGACGGGCAAATTCCCACAGGCGAAACAGCGCTAAGGTACTCGGTGGGGGCGGGGCAACTTCGGCTTCCGGGGCTTCGGTGTCATCATCGGAAGGGGCCAGGGGATCGGTCCCGGCCCGCCAGCGGTCGAAGCGTTCGATCAGAATCAGGACGTCGGGGCCTTGCCTCAACGTGTAATGCCACAGCGCCAGTCGTCGATCGACACCCAATGCCTCCAGCGTTCCCAATCCGGCCCGGTCACGAGTTTGCAGCGCGGAAATCTGTGACAGCGGCCACGATTCTACAGCCGTGGTTAGCGAGGCATCGGCCCTGATCGCGAAGAGGCGCTGGCTGGTCAGCACGACCCAGGTGGTGGCAAACCGCTGCTCGCGATCGACATCGGAAGACACGCAGGCATAGGCAATTTCATCCTCGGCCATGTGCCGTTGGACAGGCTGCGGAAGCGATGGCTGCGGTAGTGAAGCCAATGACGAAGAGGACAAGTCGAACGCCTGGAATGAGAGAAATGGTCGGTTTCGAGACGTGATTCTAGTGAGAACAAGGTCAGAATGTGAGTTGGCAGGGTAACACGATCAGACATGCACGCATCCAGATATCACCATACATGCAACCCTATGCATTTTTGTGAGTGAAGTTCTCTCGGGCTTGGTCAGCCAGCAACTCCAAACGGACTTCCCTGCACTTTCCACTCGGTTTCCCTGCGCGGCCCGAGAATCCGCCGTAACTATCGCCTCGCTGAGTTCAATGCTGAGGTGCGGTGAAACAGGTTCCGTGTGAGAATCTGAAGTGTGCGAGAGATTTCCTGATGGCGTTCCCGACATGCTGCCGTAATAATGGGCGTCCATGACGGTCGCATGAGTTGCAGACCGCACTGATGATGCAGTCGGCCATGACGGTCTGAGCCTGCGTCTCCCGGAGTGCTCCCGTGGTGTTTCGACTGGTCGCAGGTTTATCCCGACCTTGGAATTCGCTGAAAATCTGCCTGACGCCACCTCCCCGTGTCGCGGTTCTGTCACGTCGTGGCCCCCCCACGAGTGCTCGCGACCATCGATAACCGCCCTATGCATCACTCCCAGTTGATGGGTGTGACTCGCCTGTGCAGACGACCTTCTGCGTCAAACGTCCGTTCCGACTCTCCAGCCAGCTATCATGAATATCCTCAGCGTCCGAGCCCTCCGTGGTCCGAATCTCTGGTCCCGACGTCCTGCGCTGGAAGTGCTGGTCGACCTGGAACTGCTGCGCGATTCCTCGTCGGAAATCCTGCCAGAATTCAATGACCGCCTGATGACCTGGCTGCCAGGATTGATCGAACACCGTTGCAGCGAAGGGGTACGCGGAGGTTTTCATATCCGGTTAAGGCGAGGAACATACCTGGCACACATTCTCGAACATGTGACGCTGGAACTGCAAACCCTGGCAGGGAACGAGGTCGGCTACGGCCGCGCTCGCGAAACGTCTCAAGAGGGCATCTACAAGGTCGCAATCCGGTACGAAAACGAAGAAGTCGGCAAAGCCTGTCTGGAAACAGCCCGGCGGTTATGTCTGGCAGCCGTTTATGATCACCCGTTTGAAATCGTCACCGAAGTCCGGACTCTGAAAGATCTGGCCGATCGGGTCTGCCTGGGTCCGTCCACAAAAGCCATTGTCGACGCTGCTCAGGCACGTCAGATTCCCGTGCAGCGACTGAGTACCGGCAGCCTGGTCCAATTGGGATATGGAGCCCGGCAACGTCGCATCTGGACCGCCGAAACCGACCAGACCAGTGCGATTGCGGAATCGATTGCCAGCGACAAAGAGTTAACCAAATCGCTGCTGAAATCGGCCGGTGTCCCAGTGCCATACGGCCGCGTAGTGACCGACGCTGACGACGCCGTGGCGGCCGCCGATGACATTGACGGAAATGTGGTTGTCAAACCGATCGATGCAAATCATGGTCGCGGCGTCTTCATGGATTTGAGAGATCCGGCCCTGATTCGCACGGCTTACGATGCCGCAGCGAAAGAAGGCTCGGGGGTGATCGTGGAGCAATTCATTCCCGGTCACGAACATCGACTGCTGGTGATCGGGGGCAAGTTGGTTGCGGCAGCACGCGGGGAAGCTGCCAGCGTGATCGGCAACGGCGTGCAGACCATCAGCGAACTTGTCGACAGCCAGATCAATTCCGATCCACGCCGCGGTGATGACGAATCGTGCCCGTTGAATCCGGTGCTGCTCGATGCGTTAACCCTGACCGAGTTGAGCAATCAGGGCTATCTCCCCGACCAGATTCCACCAGATGGTACCCGCGTGCTGGTTCGTAGAAACGATAACCTGAGCGAAGACGTCACCGACGTCGTGCATCCGTCGGTCGCGGAACATGCCATCATTGCGGCGAGCGTGGTGGGCCTGGATATCGCGGGGATCGATCTGGTTACGATCGATATTTCCCGCCCACTGGAAGCGCAAGCAGGGGCGATTGTCGAAGTCAACGCCGGGCCTGGTCTGCTACCACATCTGCAACCGTTGATCGGCAAGCCCCGTCCCGTCGGATCGGCGATTATCGAAACGCTGTTTCCGCAGGGAGCCACCGGCCGTATTCCGCTGGTCGCGGTGACGGGCACCAATGGCAAAACCACAACCACGCGGCTGGTCGCCGCCATGCTCGACCGGGCCGGCTATCGCGTGGGGTTGACGTGTACCGATGGTATCTTTGTCGGTGAACGGTTGATCGACCGAGGCGACTGTGCGGGACCGCAAAGTGCCCGCAAGGTATTGATGAACCCCGCGGTCGAGGCGGCCGTGCTGGAATGTGCTCGCGGGGGCATTCTGCGGGAAGGGCTCGGCTTCGACCACTGCGATGTGGCCATCGTCACCAACATCGGCACGGGCGATCATCTCGGCCAGTACGACCTGCACACCCCCGCAGATATGTACAAAGTGAAGCGAACACCCGTAGACGTGGTCTTGCCGACAGGGTGTGCCGTGCTGAACGCGGCGGATCCACTGGTCGCTCAGATGGCGGAATTGTCAGCCGGAGACGTCGTCTTCTTCGCGCGAGATGCGGAACATGAGGTTGTTCGCCAGCACCGCGCGGCTGGTCGGCGAACGGTCACCGTTCAAAATGGGACCATCATTTTGTCCCAAGGTTTGCAAGATCAGCCATTGATACAGTTGGAGCGGGTGCCTTGCACGCATGGCGGCCGTATCGATTTTCAGATTGACAACGTGCTGGCAGCTACGGCGGCGGCCTGGTTCCTGGGCGTTCCCAACGCCGTGATGTCGCAGAGCTTGCAGAGTTTTCAAGGCAACCAGACTGACAATCCGGGCCGCTTCACGGTCCTGGAACTGCAAAGCCGAACGGTCATCGCCTTCGATGGTCGCAACGAGTTGGCACTCGATTCGCTCATCTCTGCCTGCGCTGCGTTTCCCCATGAGCAGCGGTCGATTGTGTATTCAGGCGAGGGAGATCGCCGCGATGAAGACCTGATCGCGCAGGGACGGTTGCTGGGCCAGCATTTTGACTTGGTGACGTTGTGTGAAAGCGACACGCACGACACCCGCCCGAGCGGAGAGGTGCTGCGGTTGTTGCGGTCGGGCCTGGAGCAGGGAATCCGTTGCCGGGAGTGCCGTCAGCAGAGGGATTGGTCTCACGCAGTCGACGGCAGTTGGCAGGCCTTACCGCCCCGGGGACTGCTGGTGATTCAGACCTCGACCATTCCGGAAACGACGCAAAAACTGCAACAACTCAGCGGATACGACCCCAGCGACATGCCCCCGCGCATGCCGCTGGCCAATATCAAACGGGAACCATTATCCAGCAGCACATGACAGGAGCACGGACATTCCTGTCTGTGCAGCCACGAAAGGAGACATTCCTGCCTACGCAGCCAGAATTGTGCTTCAGTCTTCATAAGCATCACACGTAAGAAATGGCCTGAAAACAACAGGATCAGCAACAACGAATGCAGCCAAGGCTGACGAGATCTGCTCTGGTGGAGAGCATGCTCGTGGGACTCGAACTCGCGGTGCGGTAACGCGCATCGCGAGGAGCAGCAGGCGACTCGACAGCCGCCGTGATGGGCTTCAGCCTTCGCCCTGGACATTGACGAACACCGGATTTTGAAGATTACCGGATAGAAAGATCGATCATGATCGTACGGAACGTGCGAGCGCTGCGCGGGCCGAACTTGTGGACACAACGAACCGTTCTGGAAGTTCAACTCGGCTTACCGAGCGAATCTCCCGAGTGGCCACAGCGTTGGCAACAGGGACTGCAAACCATCTGTGACGGATGGGCGATATGGGCTTCCCCCGGACAATTCCGGATGACCCTGCCCGCCGATATGACACGTCCTGAGTTGGTCTGGGGCGACACCTTCTGTCAGGCAGTTCTCGCGGTGCAGCAGGCAGCCGGAGCGCCTGTCGAACTGGCTCGCTGTCAGCCTTCGCCAGCGAACGGCGACCTGTTGTTGATCGTGGAATATTGCGAGGAAACCACGGGACGCATGGCCGTGGAACTGGTCGCCCGCTGGTTCCATGCCGCGCTGCTGTCGCAACCGTTTGACCTCGCGGCTGAAACCGCCGCGCTGCGGGTTCATGATCAAAACATCCGCCTCGGCCCGAGCACGGGAGCCATTGTGCGGGCCGCTGTGGAACGTGGCATCCCCTATCGCCGCTTGAATGAACACAGTCTGGTGCAACTGGGGCAGGGTTCCCAGCAGCGGAAGATTCTGGCCGCCGAAACCGATCGCACCTCGGCGATTGCTGAACAGATCGTGCAGGACAAGCAACTGACTAAGAACCTGCTGGCTGCGGTGGGTGCCCCCGTGCCACAAGGTCGCGAAGCCGACTCGGCCGCCGATGCCTGGGAGGCGGCGCTGGAAATCGGGTTGCCCGTTGTCGTCAAACCGCGAGATGGCAGCCAGGGTCGCGGAGTGGCCGTGAACCTGCAATCGTGCGAGGCCGTCATGGCCGCTTATGCCAACGCCGCGACCCGCTACGACCATATTCTTGTGGAAGAATACGCTCCGGGTGCCGATTACCGGCTGCTGATTATCAACAATCAACTGGTTGCCGCAGCCCGCAGGGAACCCCCTCAGGTGACGGGCGATGGACGGCATTCGATCGCCGAACTGGTCGACATGGTGAATGCCGATCCGCGCCGCGGTGAAGACCATGCCACCTCTCTCAGCAAGATTCCGCTCGATGCCATCGCCATCAACGTGCTGGTCGAGCAGGGCCTGACCACGGCTTCGATACCCGCAGCCGGGCAACTCGTGCTGCTGCGGCGGAATGCGAACCTGAGCACTGGCGGATCGGCCACCGACGTGACTGACCTGGTGCATCCCGATGTCGCGGCTCGCGCCATTGATGCCGTCCGCATGGTCGGACTCGATCTCGCCGGGGTCGATATCATAGCTCAAGACATCAGCCAGCCGCTCGAACAACAACGGGGCAAAATCGTCGAGATCAATGCCGCCCCCGGTTTACGGATGCACCTCGAACCCTCATACGGTCCAGGTCGGCCCGTGGGTCAGGCGATCATCGACATGATGTTTCCCGCCCAGACGACTGGCCGCATTCCGCTCGTGGCCGTCACCGGCGTCAATGGCAAAACCACCACTACGCGGTTGACGGCTCATATTCTCCGCTGTTGGGGCAAACGGACGGGCATGACCTGTACCGACGGTGTCTACCTCGACGATCGCCGCATCGATACCGGCGATTGCAGCGGACCCAAAAGTGCCCGACTGGTCCTCGCCAATCCGCTGGTCGATGCCGCTGTTCTGGAAACCGCGCGGGGTGGCATGCTGCGGGAAGGTCTGGGGTTCGATGCCGCCGATGTCGCCATTGTCACCAACATTGGCGAGGGCGATCACCTGGGCCTGAACGGGATTGAAACGCTGGAGCAACTCGCGCGGGTCAAACGGATCGTGGTCGAGAATGTCCATCCGCAGGGCCATGCGGTCCTCAATCTCGATGACCCGCACGTCGCTGCGATGGCCCAACATTGTCCTGGCAAGGTACTGCTCTTCTCGCAACAGGCCGATCACCCCCAATTGCTCGAACATCGGCAACGGGGCGGAAAGGTGGTCTTTGTCCGTCAGCAAGCCCTGTTTGCCGCCGAGGGAGACTGGGAAGCCAAGATCGCCGACCTCGCCGCCGTCCCACTAACACTCGGCGGACTGATCGGCTTCCAGGTCGAAAACGCGATGGCTGCCGCCGCCGGTGCGTGGTCCCTGGGCGTCCCCTTCCAGACGATTCGCCATGCCCTGGAAACCTTTGTGAATTCCTCCGCAACCGTCCCGGCGCGCTTCAACGTCATTCGCAGCCGCGGGGCGACCGTGGTGGTCGATTACGGGCATAACACGTCGGCCTTGCAGGCGTTGCTGCATGCCTTCGACCAACTGCCTCACGAACGTCGGATCATCGTCTACACTGCCGCGGGAGATCGCCGCGATGCCGACATTGTCCAACAGGCCGCCATGATTGGCGACGGTTTTGACCACTGGATCATGTATGAAGATGCCTGCACCCGGGGCCGTGAAGATGGCGAAATCATCCGCCTGATGAAGCAAGGTCTGAGCGCCGCGAAGCGTCTCAAATCTCAGGTAGAAACCCGTGGGGAATTCCGCGCGATCGCCATAGCACTCGACCTGCTGCAACCCGGCGACCTGCTGCTGGTGCAGGCTGATCAGGTCGAAGAGGCCATCGTCTTTGTCGAGAAACATCTGGCGATCGCCAGCCCGGTCAATTCCTGGGACTCGGGCGAAATCGCCGTGCTGAAACCGTAGAATGGCGGAAATGACGACATCGCTGTCATTTCAGCGTGATGCCTGGGGCCGGCTGGTCCTCTTGAGCTCCGAATATCCGGAGGGTCAAGTGGTCGAGCCGGTTCGCGCGTTCCCCTGGTCGGCCAGTCAACAGGAGTTGATACTCATCAACCCGCAGGGTCAGCCCGTGCTGTCGCTGACCGATTGGGAATCATTGTCGACCGAGACACGCGGTTGCCTGCGGGACGAGTTGCACCGCCGCGAATTCCTGCCCCAGTTGCAGCGCATTCTCAGCGTGACTGGCCCTTATCCCCCTTGCCGCTGGCAGGTCGAGACCGATCGCGGCGTCACCGAGATCGAACTCGAAAGTGAAGAGGATATCCGCCGACTCAGCGAACACGCGGCCCTCATCACCGACAGCTCCGGCCTGCGATTTCACATTCCCGATGTCACGCAACTCGACCGGGTCAGCCGCGGCTATCTGCGGCGATATTTGTAATCACGCGGTGTGAACGCTGGAAAAGCCGCCACCACAAGGTGGCGGGCTTTTCTCGCCGATGGTGATTTCCACACAGACAGAAATGTCTGTGCCACTGAGATCATCACACCTTAGCCGCGAGTCGCAGGCCGAGCGCTGCTTCGATCCACGCGTTGCCCATCAACCGCGGCCCACACTAATCGAGCCGCTTCACGCGGATGTTCTTGAAGTGGACGGTGCTGCCGGGGTCGTGGGCCTGGAGGGCGAAGGTCCCCTGATCGACCACGCGGGTAAAGTCGTTGCCCGGCTTGGCATCGGCGGGTTCGGTGTAATCAACCACAACCTTGTCATTGATCTTGATGACCACATGCTTCCCCTTCACGATGATGTGCTCGGTAAACCATTCGCCATCTTTCGCCGGAGCTTCCAGAACATCTTTCACGGCGTACAGGCTGCCGGTTTTGCGGGGGTCGCTCTTATAGCTGTTATTCACCTGGGCTTCAAAGCCGTACTTCGGCCAGCCTTCCGGTTGGTACTTGTTATGGAAATAGATGCCGCCGTTGCTGTTGTTCTCGGTCATCGCGTCGACTTTGAGTTCAAAGTTGACGAATGGCTTGTCGTCCCCGACATAGAACAGGTGGCTGCGAGGCCCTTTGGCGACGAAGGCTCCGTCTTTGATCGACCAGCTTTCCGGGCTTTCGTTGATCTTCCAGCCCTCAAAGTTCTCGCCCGTATCGAGCCGCTTGAAGCCGGGCTCATCCGCAGCGGAGAGAACTCCTGCTCCGCAGACCACCAATACGGCCACACCACACCAGTTCGCGAACGACATCTCGAAAGTTCCTTCAAGGATGATGATCACAGTCACGGCCCAACAAGGCCTGTGCTCCCAGAATACCGCACCAGCCGGGCAATTAGAAATCTGCCATCAGTTTACCGGTCAAGACCCGGCGCAGCGTGACATAGCCGTCTTCAATCTGCTTCCATTCCGAGAAGCGGACTTCCTGTGATTGCTGATTCGCTGCCTTGTCGATGGCCCCCGGACTGACGGCGGTCCCTTGTTGCACGGCCCAGCCCCCATACGGGCCGACATAGCCATAGTTGTAGACATTGCCCGCACCTGACTGGGCTTTCTCCGTCCCCGCGCGAACATTCATGGTCCGTTCCACCTGGCCCTGGTAACGCAGAGAACTCGAGACCTTGCCCCCAAAACCCAGAGCCTCGGGATCGACATTCATCATCGGTAGATCGTCGATCTTGCGTCCCGAACGCTCATACCACAACGCATGATTGTCGCGGGTGCGTCGCAACGTGTCTTGCAGATCATCCAGAGTAGTCCGAATCGAATGGACATATTTGCGGGTCGCAGCCACGACGTCTTCAGCGGTGGTTTCGCCGGGCGAGGGTGTACCAGCTTCCCCAGTGGGAAGTTCCAGGGCGGAGTTATGGACCACGCTTAACAGCCGACGGACTTGAACCGCGGTGAGTGGACCATCTCCGATCAGTGAATCACTCGAGACCGTCCATTTCCAATTCTGATCACCAACGCCAGACGCCCCCATCGCTTGCATCACAGCGTCAACAAAGGGTTGAGCAATGGCCGCCAACGGCAACGCCGACTCTTGAAATTGAATCGTGCAGCGGCCCTGAATGTCTTTGTCAATCTGCACACCGACAACCAGCGATTCCACACTGGGCAACAGTTTCTTCAGTGACTCGACTTGTTGAGCCGTCAATTTCCAGTCTTGCCCGGCGAGGAAATCGGCCGCGACCTGGGTTTCAACCGTTCCTTTCAGATCGAGTGCGACAACAATCGGAAAGTCCGCGCTATGGGCCATAACGGCCTGTTGCAATCGTCGGACACCGGCGTCTTCCACAGGTTGTGCCGCGATCCAGCGACCTGCGGCCTGACGTCCGCCTTGAGGGACAGCCAGCCAGGTTCGCGGGGAGACTTCCACCACAAAGGTGCCACGGGGCGAGGTCAAGGCGGCGTGATCCTGATATTTCAGGAGTTCGGTATTGGTCAAAGCAGCCATCGCTGTCAGCGATAAACCCGCCTTGGGACGTGCGATTGCGAACTCTTTCAGAGACCGCAAACTATTGGAAAAGTCGAGATCAGCGGCAGAGACAACCTCGTCAATCCCAGGTGGAATCACCGCCTGTTGCTGCTGGAACGCCGTGCGAGTTTTGCTGGCCCATTGTTCTTTCAACGCGAGCGGCGAGGCATAGATGCGAGCCACATCGACCCGGGCGACCGCATTCACATCGCGAGGCATCCAGGAGAGGAGTTCCTGTGCGAATGTCGACTTGGTGCCAGACAAAACCAGTGACAGAGCCCAGATAATCAACAGACCGATCTTGGTGCGTGCCATGTGAGTTTGCCCAGTGAGAGTGGTAACGGAAGAGAGAGATAGTGTGATCGTGCGGAATGCGCGAAGCAAGCCAGTGCCTGCCAAACCGTGTGTTTATGAAAATCTTGAGAATTCCAGAGGCTGCGGAATTGGGGGAATCGAACCCATTGAACGCTGGTAGTGATTGTGCGGAATGCAAGATTCAGGCGAACTCTAGGGGCGGAATGGATGACTGACAGGGTCGATTCTACCGCTTAGCGCGATCATGCCTGGGAGCCCCTCGCAATTTGACCGCTGAAATTCACAAACACCTCGGCAGACTTGTCGCCCGCCGACTTCGGTATTCCGCAGGTCGTCGCGAAGTCCATCCGTTTCCGGTAATCCCTTTTGACACAGGCCATTCCGAACCTAAGTTTGAGGAGAGATCGTACCGGAAGTTCGATGCACCGCATCATTCCGTGCCGATCGTGAGTTCGGGTCAGGAGTCCATTATGGCACTCGTGCAACAAGAAACCGCTGTCTTCGACTTGTGGGAATTGATGAACCGCTGCCTCGGCAAGCCCGACTTGGCCACACGCGTGCTGGCCAAATTCGAGAAGCAGTTGGCTGGCGATCTCGAGCGGATCACCGCCGCGCTGGATGCCGGAGACTACTCCCAGGCACGAGAAGTGGCTCATCGGTTGAAAGGGGCCGCGGCGAATGTGGCCGCACACAGCCTGCAAGAGCAGGCCCATGTGATGGAATCGGCGATTCAACTGGGCCTGATCGAACAGTATGGAGTGGTGCTGCAAGGGTTGCTGCGTGAACAAGAGCGGTTTGTCGATGCCGCGAAACAGGTGCAACTCGCGTAATGTCCGGTTGCTGGTAACACAGACGAAGACAATCGATCAAACGGATTGGGAGTTTAGACCGCCATGCAGGTTCTCATCGCGGAAGACGATGATGTGACAGTCGATCTGTTAACCGCTGCGCTCGAAGAGTATGGCTACCAGGTCACCGTGGCTGTCGATGGTCTGGAAGCCCTGCGGCTGATTCGCTCGGGGAAATTTCAACTGGTCGTTTCCGACTGGGAAATGCCCGGATTGAATGGCCTGGAGTTGTGCCGCCGGGTCCGCAAGCGGCGGGGTTGCAGCTACACATATTTCATACTGCTGACTTCGCATTCTGGCGTGAACAATGTGGTTCAAGGCTTGGACGCGGGCGCGGACGACTTTCTCACCAAGCCGTTCTATCCGCAGGAACTGCGCGTGCGGTTAGCCGTGGGGCAACGGATTCTGTCGATGCATAGTCGCGATCTGGTGATCTTCTCGCTGGCCAAACTTGCGGAATCGCGCGATACCGAAACCGGGGCGCACCTCGAAAGAATTCGTGAATACTGTCGCTTGCTGGGAGCCGAACTGGGACGCACCGGTCCTTACAGCGAGCAGATCGATGGCGACTTTGTCGAACTGCTGTACCTCACGTCGCCGTTGCATGATATTGGCAAGGTCGGCATTCCCGACAATGTGCTGCTGAAGCCGGGCAAACTGACGACGGCCGAATTCAGCATCATGCAGCAGCACACCCTGATCGGCGCACAGACATTGGCCGCCGTGGCCGAAATGAATCCCGAAGCGGGATTCCTGACGATGGCGCACGATATTGCACTCACGCATCATGAACGCTTCGATGGGGCCGGGTATCCGCATCGCCTCTCGGGCACGAACATTCCCCTTTCTGGCCGCATTACCGCCGTGGCGGATGTGTACGATGCCTTGACCAGCAAACGGGTCTATAAGCCGGCCTTCAGCCATGAGTCCGCCGTAAATATGATCGTGGAGGGCCGCGGGGCTCATTTTGATCCCGTCGTGGTCGACGCCTTCCTGCAATTGACGGATGACTTCCAACTCATTCGCCAACGGTTTGAAAATGCTCCTTCGTTCTTTGACGGCGAGCGACTCAAAGCCGACCCGATGGAGGAAACTTCGTTAGCGGGTCTCGAAAAGCCGTAATCGGTCGTCGAGAAGTTGAGCCATAATTGCCGGACCATTGAGGGATTTCACTCTCCGGATTCCCCCGTAGATCTCCTCTGGATTACCAATTCGGATTGATTCCCCCCATCGTCAGCGATCACTGGGGAATAGAGTCGAGTCGGTGAGTCGAGGAAGACGAAGGGAAATCCGCGCCCTGACTAAAGACGGGCGTCACGTCTTACGCCAGGGTGGGTGTCATGCAACGCTGGGCCACGGTTCTTTACTGCACGCTGTGCCTATTCACGGGCACTGCGGTCTGGGCCGATGGGATCCATCTCAACGGCCTGTCGCCGCGCGCTCTGGGTCGCGGTGGCACCAACATCGCCCATGCCGATAACGGGGCGCTGTTCTTCGATAACCCCGCCGCGGCCGTCTTCGTCCCCGGCGATGGTCTGTTCGATGTCGGCGGCAATGTCCTGTTCATGGACTTCCGTTATTCCGATCCCGATAACCCTTCGGTCTCCGATTTTGGCATCACCCCACTCCCATCGATGGGTCTGGTCCGCAAATCGGAAGATGAGAAGTTCGCGTATGGCATCGGCATCTATGCCCCCGCCGGCTTCTCGGAATCATGGGAGATGCAGGGCCAGTTCCCAAATGGGGGCGAGCAAACTTACAAGTCGTTCGGCTCGCTGATCAAAATCATGCCCGGCGTCGCTTACAAGGTGAATGAACGACTGGCGATCGGGGCCACGTTCGGCATGGCGATCAGTCATGAAGAACTCGAAGGGCCGTACACCCTGCAGAACACCAATCTGCCCTTTTTGAATGGTGTCCCCACGCGGATTGACTTACAGGCGACGGGCGTCACGCCGATTTACTCAGTCGGCCTGCAATACAAAATGACCGAGGTCACGACGTTCGGGGTGACTTATCAAAGCGAAAGCCGCTTCGATCTGGAAGGCAACACGCTGGTCGATATCCCCGTACTGGGTCAGGCCCGGTATGACACGCACATGCGCATGGCCTGGCCACGCACGCTGGGCTTTGGCTTGCGGCATGAACTCTGTCCACATCGCATCCTTTCCACCGATCTCGTCTGGTACAACTGGTCGGCGGCGTTCGATGAACTGGGGATCCGCCTGACCGATGCCGATCGCGTCCTCTTCCCGGATATCAATGAAGAACTGCCGTTACAATGGCGTGACACCGTCTCGGTGAAGCTCGGTTATGAGCAGATTCTCACGAACGGACACACCGTGCGAACCGGGTACGTCTATCATCGCAACCCGATTCCCGAAGGGACGCAAACGCCTTATATCCAGGGCATTTTCGAGCATGCGGTGTCGCTGGGTTACGGGTTCAAATGGCGGAACTGGGAACTCGATGCGTCGTACATGTTCCTGTGGTCCCCCGAGTTCGATGTCGGGACCAGCGACTTACTCGGCGGCGACTTCGACAACAGCACACACCAGGCCTTCATCCACGCCCTGGGTGCCAGTGCAATCTATCGGTATTGAGAGGTAGGGTCCGCTGTGCGGACCGATTCCTACAGCCGCAGAGTGATTGCCGGTCCGCACAGCGGACCCTACTCCGAGATCACCAGACTTCCCGCTTCCAGGTCGAGCAAGCGTTGCTTGAGGACGGTCCCTGTGGGTGCCGAGAAGCCCCCGAGGCGTCCGCCACTCCCCAGGACGCGATGACAGGGCACGATGAGCGGCACCGGGTTGGTCGCCATCACCTGCCCTACCGCGCGGGCTGCCCCGGAGTGACCGACTTTTCGCGCCAGGTCGCCATAGCTGGTCGTCTGTCCGGCCGGAATGAGCCGTAACGCCTGCACGACATCGCGTTGAAACGGGGTCGACCAGAGTTCCGCGACCTGCACGTCCAGAAAGTGGTCGAACTCCCCATGCAGATGGCCGGCGATCCGTTCGCGTAATGCGGGAGACCAGTCGGCCGTGGTGAAGTGCGGATCGATTTCCAGGATCGCCTGGCGTAGCGCGGTGGGACTGCGATACCCCATGCGTACGCGCTCCACGACATCGTCGCGACCTTTCACACCAACCCAGCCGATATCGGTCTCGAACAGAGACCACTGGTGGACTGCCGCGGCGTGGTCGGTGATCACAGCATTGCGTCTTTGCGTCATGACGGACTCCTCTATAGAATGCGATTTGCGGTTCGCAGGCTGCGTGGAAGTGGCTGGCGGACACTTAGTGCATTCCGACAACACCTCTGCGGGATCAACACGGCCTCTGTTACAACAGCGGTTTTCATGTACCGCAACCGGTTTTGTCGGATGGCTCTTACAAGGACGGATCGATGCACGACTACGCGACGCTGGCCGATGATTTCTACGTCAACATGAACCTGAATACCGAAATGGCCTTGCCGGCTGGTCGGGAAACGGTGCTCGGTTTTTTTGAACGCGTTCAGAAACAATACCCCTCCATGCGGAATTTTTACACCCGTGAGAACGGCGACTTCGTGCTGGAGGAAGACAAGGAACTCGGGCATCAACGCTGGGTAACTCTCGAACCGCGGCGCGTGTGCAGCGGCTGCATCAATCCGTCCAACATCGATCTCGCCTGCCAGCAGCATGCCCTGGTGCTCGATCTGGTCCCGTACATGCTCTCCGTCAGCCCGCTCGATTGCGAAGCCCTCGATTATATGCTCGGCTTCGATTTCACGTATCGCGGCAATCACGATGCCCTCGTCGCCGAGGCCCTGGGGCTCGGCTCCGCCATGGAAGGACTCGTGGAAATACCCGGCTCGCAGATTCTCAGCTACGAACCGACGATCACCATCAGTCTTGATGAAGCCTGCCGCCGACAGGCCCGATTGCTCATCGAAACTCGCACGAATGCCTATCAGGTAAGGCGCGGCGAGTTCCCCGAAGACCAGATCAGCGTCTACTTCACTGTCCGGCAGTATGGCAGTTTGGAATCGAACACCACCTACGAGAAGACGCTGCTCGAACTCCGCGAAACCTGCGAACAACTGCTGGAGAGCCATGTCATCGAGCAGGTGCTCAAGCCCTTGCAGCAGGCCATTTCCACGCGCTGATGTTACAGAAGCCCAGGGAACGCTTTCCCTGGGCTTTCTTTCCCTCAATAAATTATCATCAGGATCGACCGCGATGCCGTTGTCACTCAGTGAATTTGCCAAGTCTCTCACCGTTGAAACCGCCTTCAGCGTGCTGGCGGTGGCCAAGGCTTTGAAGGCGACCGGTAAAGATGTCGTCGAACTCGAAATTGGCGACAGCCCGTTCGAGAGCACCGCATCCGCGAAGTCGACCGGGATCGATGCCATTCGCGATAACCAGTCACATTACTGCCCCTCGCCCGGTTTGCCGGTCTTCCGCGAAGCCGCAGCGAAGTTCGTCAGTGACGAGTTCGGCATCCCCGCGAAGGCCGAGAACATCGTGGTCGCCCCAGGGGCCAAGGTCTTCGAGCAATACTTTTGCGAAGCCTTCGTCAACCCCGGCGACGGCGTGCTCGTCTTCAGTCCCTACTTCCCCACCTATGTGCCCAACATTCTGCGGCGGGGTGGCCGACCGGTCTATGCGTCATTGAAGCAGCAACACGGGTTCCGTCCGCTGATTTCGGATATCGAGCACTTTCTGAAGACTGATCCATCGCCCAAGGCGATCTTGCTGAACAGCCCGCACAACCCAACCGGCGGCGTGATGACTCTGGAAGATATGCAGCAGATCGCCGACCTTGTCCGCGGTAAAGATGTCGCCATCTTCAGCGATGAACCCTACTGCCACATGATCTGGCAAGGGAAGCACGAGTCGCTGCTGGCTCAACCCGGCATGCTCGATCAATGCGTGGCCGCATACACGTTCAGCAAGTCTTACAGCATGAGTGGCTGGCGACTCGGCTTTGCTGTCGCGGGAAAAGTGGTCGCAGAGGCCATCGGCAAGATGATCAATACCACGCTCTCCTGCACACCGCCCCTGGTGCAACTCGCCGGGAAAGCGGCCCTCGAAAAAGACTCATCCGAACGCGACGCGGTGATGCAGAAATTCCGTCGCAAGGTGGAACTGTTGACCGCGGGACTCAACAAGCTGGATGGCTTCAAGTCACTCGATCCCACCGGCACGTTCTATGTCTTCCCCAGCGTGAAGCCAATCTGCAATCGCCTCGGCATTACCAGTCACGGACTGGCGATGTATCTGCTCGAAGGGGCCGATGATCAGTTCGGCGTCGCGTGCCTGGGCGGCGAATGTTTCGGTGAAGCCGGCGGCGGGTTCCTGCGTTTCAGTTGTGCCGAACCCGATGACCGGTTGCAGCAGGCCCTCGACTTCCTGCCGGTCGCGATCTCCCGCACCGATCGCATTACCGCGTACCTCGAGAAGAAGCCGCAGTTCCGTCTCACGAAACCATATGCGGAATAGACGTCTTAGCCCCACGTCAATGACGTGGGGTCGAGCGCTTCAAGCTGCAAACACATGCAACCATCGGCCCCCGGTCAATGACCGGGGGCTAAGACTTGAGTGACCACGGATTTTCCTGATGCTCGTTTCCCGCCGCATGTGGTGGATCATCGTCCTGTGTTACGCCGGGGCACACTACCTCGGCACCCACACACCGATTGATCCTGTCCCACACAGCACCGTGCCCATCGACAAATGGTTGCATTTCGGTTCGTACACGGGACTGGCCGGGTTGGTCGGCATGGGACTGTGTCCCACCTGGCGGGAGCGCATGCTCGCCATCATCACGATGATGCTGTGGGCCGGGTTCGATGAGCTCACGCAACCCTACGTCGGCCGCCACGCCGAATGGGCCGACTGGTATGCCGATGTACGCGGCATTTTTCTGGGTATGATATTGGCGACGGCTGTTCTCCAGATATTATCTTTGCGTAATCCCCGGCAGCCTGAAGAATATCAGGGTCCTGGCTAGTAAGACCGATTTCAACGAACTCCTGCAATAACGAGGAATCGACGAGTTCAAGTAACTCCAATAAACGCCGATATTCCCAATCGTCATCGAGATTCAACGCACGCTTGGCGACAGAGGACAATTGCGACAGTACAAGAGTTTTTGACAATGCCAGAACCTGTTCTCGTCCTGCAAGAATTCGGTGAGCATTCTGTGGCTGGCAGGCCAACTGGACCGCATCAAACAGAATTTTGGAGATGTCGTTATCCATTTCCATGTCAACCAAATTGAATGCTTGTGAAAGACATTCACATCGCTACTTGCTCCGCGTTCCGCCTTCCCACTTCCGCACTCAGTGGCAGCGCTCGGCATGCGCCTCGCGGCTAACCCAACTCCCAATACCTAACACCCAACACCCATCCCCCCACCCTCACAAATCAATTCGCATCGCCCGTTCCCAGCGATGGAAGCCCAGCTTCTCATAGAACGGGATGACCTCTTCCGCGCAGTCGAGGATCACCTTGTAACACTTGTGCTCGCGGCAGATGTCGAGCAGATGCCTTACCAGTCGGCCGCCAAGGCCGTGATGCTGAAAACCCTGATGCACCGCGACATCTTCGATATGACCCACCACGCCACCGGAGTGAATGAACTTCGGCTCGATGAGCAGCGTCGCCGTGCCAATCACGCGGTCCTCTTTGATGGCGACATAGGTCATGATCTTCTGCCGCATCCGCTTACGAAAGACCTCGACCGCTTCTTCCTCGGTCAGTTCGCACGGCTTCAGCGCCGCGATCGCCGCCAGAAAGCCTCGCCGGATATCGGTGGCATACATCGGTCGAATCACGATGTCGTCGGCAGCACTCACGGGTTGACTCCTGCCCGGCGGATCACTCGATGGAAGTGCAACTCCACTTCCCGATCAACCACGCGCCGCACGGCCTCGACCAGACACGCGGGTTCGTTATCGGCTTCACCAATCGCCTTGATCTGTTCGAGGGGCGTGCCAGGAAAAACGGTAAACGTGGTCTGATGGATGATCTGATTCCCGGCATCCAACTCTGGCACGATGAAGTGGGCGGTTGCACCATACGTCAACATGCGATGCTGAAAGGCGTCTTCATACGGTCGGAACCCCGGAAACGGTGGCAGCAGACCATGATGCAGGTTGATGATGCGGCCCGCGAACTGCCAGCAGACCTGCGCTGGCAAGACCCGCATGTACCGCGCGAGTACGATGTAATCAACATCGTACTGATCGAAGAGTTCGACCATGCGACTGTAGTCGGGATTGCCCTGGCTGTCCCCGATGTTGTGCCAGTCGACGCCGAACTGTTCGGCCAGTCCCCGGCAACTGTTGCGATTGCCGAGCATCACCACTGGATTAGCACGCAGACGCTTATCACGCATGGCTCGCAGGAGCGCCAGCGGAGTTTCCGGCCGATAGGTGGTGCAGATCGCGATCTTGGGCGGATCGTCGCGTTCCTCGCGCGACCAGGTGCGAATCGCGAGTTTCTTGATCGCCCCGATTTCTTTCATCGCCGTTCGCAGGCCGGTCAGCGGTTGATCATCGGGCCAGTTGATCCGCATCAGCATGGCGAAAAGCTGTTCCGAGTCGTGGTCGTACATCTGAATTTCAAAGATGTTCGCCCCCGCACCCGAGACGTAATGCACAATCGGATCGGCCAGACCCTGGTTATCGGGACCAACCGCGGTAATGACGACTTGCATGGAAAACAACTTCAAAAATTGACCAGCGGGACGCAAGCACCATCATACCTTAGCCGCGAGACGAACGTCGAGCGCTGCGATGATCGCTCCACGCAACGTCCGATCCAGCGCTCGGCGTTTGCCTCGCGGCTAATGACGAACGTCGTTCTATCGACGCACCTTGGCCAGCGATCCCCCTTGCGCGAAGTGCTCGATCTCCGCGACCGACAAAAGCGCGAAATCGCCGGGAATACTGTGCTTGAGCACGGCGGCCGCCATGGCGAAGGCCGTGGTCTCCTGAGGCGTATGATTCAGCAACTGCCCGCGAATCAGTCCGGCCGTGAAGGCATCTCCCGTGCCGATGCGGTCCACGACATCAATTTCGTAGACCGGCGTCTTCACCAGTTCCTCACCAATCAGCACTTGGGCCGCGTACCGATGCAAGCCGGTCTGCGAGACCTCACGATCGGAATACGCGACGACCTGCAAGCCAAACGCCTGGGCAAAGTCGCGATGGTTCTGCTCGCCGGTCGAGGTGATGCCGAAGAACGTGGTGGCATCCTGCTCGCTGCCGATGAGGACATCAACGTATTCCATCAGCGGGGCATAACCTCGTTTCGCGTCCTCGATGGTCCACAACGCGCTGCGATAACCGACGTCGAAACTCACCACGATGCGGCGGTCGCGGCAGGCTTTCAGGGCGGTCAGCAATTGCGACTGCACGGCTGGCCCCAAGGCCGGGGCGGTCCCCGAAAAATGAAACCAGCTCGCCGATTCGAGTATGAGGTCCCAGTCGAAGTCCTCGGCGGTGACAGTACGAAAACTGCTGGCGACGCGATCGTAAATCACGCGTGGCCCCCGTTGCGACCTGCCGTTCTCGACGAAGAAGATGCCCAGCCGATCACCACCGCGGGCCATGTACTGGGTATCGACGCCATACCGCCGATAGTAGTTGATACAGGCATCGCCGAGGTCATGGGCCGGGACTTTGGAGACCATCCGGCTGGAGAGGCCCCAGAGCGCGGCCGACACGGCGACGTTGGCCTCGCCGCCGGTGAACGAGGCCTGAAAGCCGCTGGCCTGCACAAAGCGTTCAAAGCCGGGCGTATCCAGCCGCATCAGGGCCTCGCCAAAGCAGACAATCGGTCCGGGTAAGTCAACCGAAGCGGGCATGCGAAATCCTTGCGAGGGTTCGACCGTGCGAAATTGCGGTCCGTGGAATATATTTGATGCTTCACATGACGGCGAGGGAGTCGCTGGAGTTTCATCGCCCGGCGATGCTTGAGCCAAGTGTCAAGAGCCAAGTGCCGAGTGAAGAACAGCGGGCCTGTCTCGGATTCATCCCTTGACACTCCACACTTGCCACTTGGCCATATGACCACGTTCCGCAACCTCAGAAGTTATGACGAACAATGACCGATGACCTCGATTTCTCGTTGCAACTCCATGACCGCTGGATGAGCCTGGCGCTTGACCTGGCTCGGCAGGCCTACGAAGAAGGCGAAGTCCCCGTTGGTGCGGTCATCGTGCATGAAAACCGCGTCATTGGCACGGGGTACAATCAACGCGAGCAACTCAAAGACCCGACGGCTCATGCCGAAATGATCGCCATCACTCAGGCCGCGGAATCGCTCGGATCATGGCGGTTAATCGATTGCACCTTGTACTGCACGCTCGAACCCTGCCCGATGTGTGCCGGGGCGATTGTGCAGGCCCGGCTGCCCCGCGTGGTGTATGGCACGACAGATGCAAAGGCGGGGGCCTGTCATTCGCTGTTTCAGATCACCGAAGATCCGCGGCTGAATCATCGGGCGACGGTCATTGGCGGGGTGATGCTGCACGAATGCAAGGCGATATTGCAAGAGTTTTTCGCACAGCAACGGGCTCTGGGAAAAAAATGACACCTTTGCCGCGAGGCGAATGCCAAGCGCTGGATGGGACGGATCGAAGTCCATGGAGCAACGACTTCCGCTGTTCGTCTTTGGCACGTTGCGGCAGGGGCATGTGAACCACCACCACCTGGAGGGTTTGTATGCCCACATGGTGCCCGCCGTGTTGCCGGGCTATCGCAGGTTGCATCCCCTGATGATTACCCGAGATGCGACGGGCGAAGTCGATGGGGAACTCTACGTTCTGACTCCGGAGATCTATGACAGCACGCTCGCCGGTTGCGATGAACTGGAGGAGTTGCCGCCCGGTCAACTTGTGGGGCCTGAGTATCAGCGAAAGCTGGTCACGGTTCAGATCGCCCACGGCCCTGTTCAGGCTTGGGCTTATGTGCAGCCGGAAATGTGATGGCAGGGAACTTGCCGTTGTCGCAGACGATAGCCCGCCGTACAGTGGATGATGAATGGAAAATCACAGGGAGGTTGACGTCGTGAATCGAATCATCGTACTGGTTTGCCTGTGCCTGATCGGGATGGAACCAGTCATCGCCCACGCCGCGGTGAAAGACCCTAAAGCCAAGCTCACCGCGTCCAAGGGACTCGACTGGCTGGCGGCGGAGCAGCATCGGCAGGGCTACTGGGAGGCCAATGGCGGGCAGTACCGTGTCGCCATGACCGCCCTCGCCGGGAATGCCATGCTCTGCGAAGGGAGCACCACCACGCGTGGCAAATATGCCCGCAACATCTCCCTCGCCGTCGATTACCTTGTGGAATGCTCTCAGCCGAATGGCCTCATCGGTTATCGCAACGATTACCATTACACCTACGGGCATGGCTTCTCGATGCTATTCCTGTCGCAGGTCTTTGGTGAAGAGGAAGATGCCCGCCGTCGTGAAAAGCTCAAGGATGTCCTGACGCGGGCTGTGCAGTTCTGTGGTGAAGCGCAGACGCCCGATGGTGGCTGGGGCTATGTCTCCGCGAAAGATGGCAATAACTTCGACGAAGGTTCCACCTGCGTGACACAGTTGCAGGGTCTGCGAGCCTGTCGCAATGCGGGGATTCCCGTTCCGAAAGAAATCGTCGACCGGGGCATCGATTACATCCGCAAATGCACCGCGCCAGATGGGGGCGTGCAGTACAGCATCCGCGGCGGGGGTTCACGGGCGCCCATCACCGCAGCGGCGGTCGCCTGCATGTTCAGCTCGGGCGAGTACGAAAACGACCTCGTGCAGAAGTTCCTGAAGTATTGCGACAAGAACATCCGCTCGGCCCGCGCGAACTCAGAGTTCTTCGGCCACTGGCATTACACGCACTTCTATTATTCGCAGGTGATGTACCGCCAGGGAGATGAACAGTGGGATCCGTATGCCCAGGACATCTTCCGCGAAATCATCCGCAAGCAGACGGCCAACGGGTCATGGAAAGATGGCCACATCGGGCCGGTCTATGTCACGGCGATCAATGCGACGATTCTGCTGATGGACAACGGCTTTTTGCCGATCTATCAGCGTTAACTCTCAGCAATCACCGGGTATTTGATCCCCCTCAATGGCGATCAGGCAGGCCAGTTGCTGGCCGCGCGGCCCGGTGCCAACGATGTCGAGCTGACGGGCAGTTTCCCCCACGGCACTGAGTCGCAGTTCCAGGCGGTCACGCGGCAAGTACTCGAGCACTCGGTCGGCCCATTCGATAATCGCGATTCCATCTTCAGCGAAGAGTTCGTCGAGGCCCAGGTCGGCGAACTCTTCTGGTGTCCGCAGGCGATAGACGTCGCAATGCCGCAGCGGTAACCGCCCCTGCGTGTATTCATGGACCAACGTAAATGTTGGGCTGGTAACGTCTTCCGACGGAATTTTCAGCCCCAGCGCGAGGCTTTGCGTGAGGCGTGTTTTGCCCGCGCCCAAGTCGCCGATCAGGGCCAGCACATCGCCCGGCCGCAGGCATTCCGCGATCCGCAGCCCGAGCTCGCGCGTGGCAGACTCGGTGGCTAACACTCGGCGGAATGCTGGCGTCGACATCTCGGGATGTGGTCCAGATGAATTGTGAAGACCGCTAGCATAACCACAACCTATGGTGGCTCAAGTCGAATTTTGCCCCAAAATCGTTGACTCTTTTGACAGTCGGCAAAAATCGCCGTAAAACGTGAGTGATTCAGCGGGTGGGTGTCTTCACAGTTCTGCCTGGCTGATTGACTAACGGCCCCAGGCCGTTTCACCTGAAGGAGTCGGGTGTCTGCTATGCGACAGGGAAGTATATCGTCGAGACGATCGGACGCCGGTGCTGCCGTGCGCCTGTTCTCGGTTCGAGATCCGCGGTTCTGTTGCCAGACATCCAGCGCGACCACGTTCCCGCTCCACATCTCTGGGGCACCGGTGGCTCCCTTCATCACTAAGGTTTTCCCGGGTTCGCAGACCAGAATCACAAGCCAGACTTCGTTACGGCGGCTGCCCGAACACCGCCAGAAGTTGGGTCGTGTGAAGCAGCGGCTGAGTCGCTGTTCGATCTGTTGACCCGTTGTCCGCCCTCTCAGACAGCGCCGCTGTCGAGCACAGGAAGTGCATTTCAGAAAGGATTCCGATGCGACAGTCCAAGAAACCCCTGATTGCCATCAATGGCGATTACCGTCCCAAGAAGAAGGATGGCGTCGCCCTCAGCTGGTTCAATTCGGGGTATGCCGAGTCGGTTACTGCGGCGGGTGGCCTGCCCCTGCTCATTCCCCCCTATGCCGATGATGAAGACCTGCAACAGGTTCTGGAAATGGCAGATGGCTTGGTGCTGGCGGGCTGTACTCAGGATCTTGATCCGGTTCGCATGGGCTTGCAGTCCCATCCACAAACGCGGCCCATGCCGGTTCGCCGGGAAGATTTCGATCGCCGCTTGTGCAAATTGGCCGTTGAACTGCGCATTCCCGTCATCGCGATTGGTGCCGGCATGCAAACGTTGAACGTGGTTTGCGGGGGCACACTGTTTCAGCATGTGATGGAAGAAGTGCCGAAGTCACTTCATCACTTCGACCCTGTGGAACAACACAACCGCCACCTGATTGAAGTCCTCGAAGGGACTCGCTGCTGGGACATCTATGGCCCCGGGGAAATCCGCGTTAATAGTTCGCATCGCATGGCAGTTCAACACCTGGCTCCGCTGTTCCGTCCCTCGGCCATGTCACCCGATGGTGTGATCGAGTGCTACGAATCGATCGATGAAGACTGGTTCTGCCTGGGCGTGCAATGGCATCCCGAGGACGATACCGCCTCGGCACTCGACCTGCAGATTTTCCAGGAGTTCATCGCTGCAACCAAGGGCCTGACTCCGACCATTCTGCCCATGCCTCAACGCGCTGCCGCCTAGCAACGGTAGCGCCTGATTTCCGGTGGCTCGGAGCCGCCGGATTGTGCGCCGCCGCGAGACGGAAACCGAAATGTTCGGGTGAATCGAGCCCCGGATGTTAGGAGTTCTCATCTCGCGGCGGCTGTGTTTTTGCGGCTCTGGTGCTGTACATACGGCCCGACAAGAATTGATGAACCAGGCAGTTTCGCCGATTCGGCAATTGAGCCCATCGCGGGGATTCTGTAGTCTGCCTGTAGAGAAAGATTTCGCGACCCCGCAAGAAAAGTGACACACGGACGATGTCGCACATTCTGATCATTGACGATCACCCCGCTGAACGCGAAATGATGCAGCGTTTGCTGGCGAAGTCAGGCTACGAGTGTTACATCACTCAGCGTGGTGACGAGGCGTTGCGACTGTTGCAGGCGCGCGAGGTCGATGCCGTTCTCACCGAACTCATGCTGTCCGATATGAGTGGCCTGCGTGTGGTGGAGCATGTTCGCGAACATTTTCCGCGAGTTCCCACAATTCTGATCACTGGTCGTGGTAATGAAGAGATAGCCGCCGAGGCGTTGCAGAAGGGGGCGTGCAGTTACATTCCCAAGCGCCGCATGGAACAGGATCTCATTCGCACGGTGCAGAATCTGCTGGGATTGAAGACCGCCGAGCGACGGATTCATCGTCTTGCGCATTGCTGGCTGGGGGGCGAAACCCGCTTTGAACTGGGGAATACGGTCGAGGTCATTTCTCCGCTCGTGTCACATCTGCAAGACCAGTTGCGGGTACTCAAATTCGGCGATGAAAGCACGCTCATGCGGATTGGTGTCGCGTTGACGGAAACACTGGAGAACGCGGTCTATCATGGCAATCTCGAAATGAGTTCCGATCTCCGCAAAGGGGATGGTTCCGCCTGGGTCCGGGAACATCATCGCAAGCGTCAGTTGGCGCCGTATCGTGATCGCTGCGTCAAACTCGCTGCCCGACTCACACGCGATGTAGCCGAGTTTCACATCGAAGATGAGGGCCCGGGGTTCAACCCGCAATCGCTGCCCGACCCGACCGATCTGTCCAATCTGGAATGTGTCTCGGGCCGCGGTGTCTATCTCATTCGCATGCTGATGGATGAAGTGGAGTATCTGGGTTCGGGGAATCATGTGCGGATGCTGAAACGTCGCCGCGCGCACGATCTCTGTGTGCCAGAGTGATCCGCACGCGGGTATTTCCGCACAGATTGCGGCTGTAGACAGAGAATCTGACAGGCATTTCTCTTTACGACGGATCTCACGGCTTCAAGCCCTCCACGCACAGCTTTTCACCGCCACAAACTGGCCGAAGACCCCGACGATACGGTACGATTCATCAGACGTATCTGATGCGTGACCGACACGAATTTTCCCAGTCGGATCGAAGTTATCCGGCGAAATCCGTCGTCTGCGGAGTGGGCTGCCCATGCGATGCCAGATCAACCAGAATTGTCAGTGGCTGCTGCTGACCCTGTTCCTGATCGGATCGATCCCCGGCCCAACCCGGGCCGCCGCGCCGGAACGGCCCACCTTCAACGCCCATATCCGGCCGCTGCTTTCGGATCGCTGCTTCGCCTGTCATGGACCTGACGCCAAGCATCGCGAGGCCGACTTGCGACTCGACACTTTTGATGGAGCAACCGTCGCCCACGCGATCACGCCGGGCAAGATTGATGACAGCGAAGTCTGGAAGCGCATCACGTCGACCGATCCCGACGTGATGATGCCCCCCCCGTCCTCGAAGAAACCGAAGTTCACGGTCGACGAGCTGGAAACGTTGAAACGCTGGATCACGCGGGGAGCCGAGTACGAAGGGCACTGGGCCTTTCTGCCCGTCAGAGATATTCCGCCGCCACAGGACCGCAACCCCTGGGTGAAGTCGCCGATTGATGCCTTCGTGCTGGCACGACTGCGTGCCGTGGGACTTTCCCCTTCACCAGCCGCCGATCGCGAAACGCTCATCCGCCGGGTGACACTCGACCTGACCGGGCTGTTGCCCACACCGGATGAGGTTGCCGCTTTTGTCGACGACACAGATCCCGCGGCGTATGAACATCTGGTCGAACGGCTGCTGGCATCGCCGCGCTATGGCGAGCGGTGGGGACGGCACTGGCTCGATCAGGCCCGCTATGCCGATTCCAATGGCTATTCGATCGATGGCCCGCGCGACATGTGGCCCTATCGCGATTGGGTGATCGAGGCGTTGAATCGCGATCTGCCGTTCGATCAATTCACCATCGAACAGTTGGCCGGCGATCTCTTGCCGAATGCCACCAAGTCGCAACTGGTGGCAACCGGATTTCATCGCAACACGCTCATCAACCAGGAAGGGGGCACCGACCCGGAGCAGTTCCGCGTGGAAGCCACGATGGACCGCGTGAACACGACCGGAGCCGTCTGGCTGGGTCTCACCGTCGGTTGTGCCCAGTGTCATACCCACAAGTTCGATCCCATTCAGCAGCGCGAGTATTATGAACTGCTGGCCTTTTTCAATTCGTGCCAGGACATGAACAACCGCGGCCCGGCCGTTGAAGTCGTCCGGGGCGAGATGTTCGGCCAACCCGTCGATGTCCAACGCACTCCGGTCCCACCCACACCAGAACAAATCGCCGATTGGCGAGCCGCGTGGGAGAAATCGACCCGTGAAAAGTTGATGGCGGCGTCTCCTGAGAATGCCATGCGACAGACCGTCTGGCAGCAGGTGACCGAACTCACCGCGACCTCCACGGGACAAGCCACGTTCGCCACCCAGGCGGATGGATCGCTGCTCGTCACCAGTCCGGTCACTTCGCATGACACGTACCATCTGGCAGCGCAGACCGATCTCGCACAGATTGCGGCGATTCGTCTGCGTGTCTTGCCCGACCCTTCGCTACCGAAGCAAGGCCCGGGTCGCGCGGGGAATGGAAACTTCGTGCTCACGGGGGTCGAACTTAAAATCGACAGCGATACCGTAGCCCTGTCCAAGGCCCTCGCCGATCATGAACAGCAGGGCTACCCTGTGACAGCGGCGATTGATGACGACCCGAAGACTGGCTGGGCGATCAATGTCGCGCCGGGATCTTCTGCCCAGATGAACGCCCCGCATGAAGCCGTTTTCGTGCTTGCCGCCGCGATCACCACCAAACGTCGCACATTGCATGTGACATTGAAGCATGAACTTAATGCCGACTATCTGGTGGGCCGGTTCGCTCTGGATGTCACCCTTGAAACACCGACCTTCGTGTTTGGTGAAGAGGCGCAGCAACTCGCCGCGCTCAATACCCCTGCCGATGAGCGAACCGATACTCAAAAGGCGCTGCTGCAACAAGCCTTTGAACAGGCCGAGCCGCGCGTGAAAAAGAAAACCATCCCCCCCAACCCCGATGTGGTGCAGGTGATGGTCTACAAAGATCTACCGCAGAAACGTGAAACGTTTCTGCTGACCCGCGGCGACTTCACCCGGCCGGATAAAGATGCGGGCGTGCTGCATCCCGGCGTCTTGGCATCAATCCCCCCACTGCTGGTCGGGGAAGCGACCCATCGCACGCGGCTCGATCTGGCGCGGTGGCTGGTCGATCCCGAGCACCCCTTAACCACCCGTGTCACCATGAACCGTCTCTGGATGCGGTACTTCGGTCGCGGTCTCGTCGAAACCGAGGAAGACTTCGGCACGCAAGGCACGCCTCCCACGCATCCTGAACTGCTCGACTGGCTGGCCCGCGAATTCATCCGGCAGGGCTGGAGCTTGAAGACGATGCATCGCTTGATCGTGACCAGCAACACCTACCGTCAGGCCTCGCAACATCGGGCCGATCTCACCGAGAAAGATCCCCGTAACCTGCTGCTCGGACGGCAAAATCGCGTCCGAATCGATGCCGAAGTGCTGCGCGATGCCGCGCTCTCGGCGAGTGGTGTTTTGCAGGAAGTGCTCGGAGGACAAAGCGTTTATCCGCCTCAGACCGAGGGTGTGTATGCCTTCACACAGGTCAACAAAAGCTGGCCGACCGAAACTGGACCGAACCGTCATCGCCGCACGCTGTACACCTTCTTCTATCGCAGCGCGCCCTATCCGCTATTCACGACATTCGATGCCCCGGACTTTCAATCGGTCTGCACTCGCCGCCTGCGTTCAAACACACCACTACAAGCGCTCACCGTGGCGAATGACACCGTGTTTCTCGAACTGGCACAGCAGCTTGCCGCGCGGGTGATCGTCGAAATGCCCCATGACGACGTACCCCGGCGCATCGATCATCTGCTGCGGTTATGCCTCAGTCGCCAGGCGACTCCCGCGGAACAACAGATCCTGCAAAGGTACTTCGATGATCAACACCGCGGCTTTGTCGATGATACCGGGGCCGCGGAGCAACTTGTGCCCACGGGTTTGCGCAATCTCGGCCCAGTCACCGAGACCGCCACATGGGTGGTGCTCGCACGCACCATTCTGAACACCGACAACTTCATCACGCGGGAATAGCCATGACACCGCAGTCGTATCAGGCTCAGTCACCGTTATTGCAGCAGACCCGCCGGCATTTTTTCCAGCAGTGTGGCGTGGGGGTCGGTGCGCTGGCCTTGCATTCGCTGCTCGCGAAAGATGGCGTCGCGGCACCGATCCAGCTCGATCCCACCAACCCCATGCTGCCGCGTGAGCCACAGTTTGAACCCAAAGCCAAGCGGGTCATTTTCCTCTTTATGGCGGGGGGGCCGAGCCAGCTCGAACTCTTTTCGTCCAAACCGAAATTATGCGAATTGCATGGCCAGGCCCCGCCACCCAGTCTGCTGGCCGGCAAACGTTTCGCCTTCCTCAAGGGGAATGAAACACTGCTCTGCAATCAGCGGAAGTTCGAGCAGTATGGCGAATGCGGCATGACGTTGAGCGAACTTTTGCCGCATCATCGCAGCATTGTCGATGAAGTCTGCTGGCTGCGTGGCATGTCGACCGACGTCTTCAATCATGCCCCCGCAAAACTGTTTATGAATAGCGGGTTTCAAGCTCCGGGACGCCCGAGCATGGGGTCCTGGGTCACGTATGGCCTGGGCAGCCCCTCGCAGGATCTCCCCGGATTTGTGGTCTTGCAAAGTGGACCGCGCGGACCACGCGGCGGAGCATCCTTATGGAGCAGCGGGTTCCTGCCCACGTCGTTCCAAGGTGTTCCCTTCCGGGGCAAAGGCGATGCGATTCTCCACCTGCAAAGCCCGCCCGGCATCACCCGCGATCGCGAACGCCAGTTCGTGGATACCGTCGCAGCACTCAATCGTACCCGGCTCGATGAAACCGGCGATCCCGAAATCCTCACCCGCATCAACGCCTATGAAATGGCGTACCGCATGCAGACGAGTGCTCCAGAACTCATGGACCTCGCCAGTGAGTCGGCCACCACGCTCGACAACTACGGTGTGACCCCCGGACAGCCCTCCTTTGCAGCGAACTGCCTGCTCGCGCGGCGGCTCATCGAACGGGGCGTGCGATTCGTCCAGCTTTATCACACCAACTGGGATAGCCACGGCGGCCCGAATGAAACCTTGGGGACCGACTTCGAGAAGGTCGTTAAAGATACCGATCAGGCGAGTGCCGCGCTGGTTCTCGATCTTAAGGAACGGGGCCTACTCAAAGACACGCTCGTCGTCTGGGGCGGTGAATTTGGTCGCACGCCGATGGGGGAAGCCCGGCAGACACCCGGCCGCGATCATCACATCGACGCCTATACCATGTGGCTCGCGGGCGGCGGCGTGAAAGCCGGTCACATTCACGGCGAGACCGACGAACTCGGCTTTGGCGTCGTCGATGGCAAGGTCCATATTCATGACCTGCACGCTACCATCCTGCATCTTCTTGGGTACGATCACGAACAACTGACGTATCGCTTCCAGGGCCGCGATTACCGCCTGACTGATGTGCATGGCCACGTGGTGCATGACATCATCGCGTAATGATGCCCAGGGATAGCAATCCCTGGGCTTCCAAAATCACACGAGAATCGGCAACAGCGACTGCGACCCGTGTTGCACTTCGCGGGTTAGAATGTTGCCCATCAATGTCGTCGCGGTGCAGTCCTCGACGGCAATTTCCGTGATAGACCCGGCGAGCCGCGGATTCCCGGGAAAGACGACAATGCGGTCGCACATCGTGCGGCCGGTCAATTGCACGGGACCGAGAGAGGCATCGGTCTCGCCCCGTTTCTCGGCGTTCTTACTGACCCCTTCGACGAGGACTTCCACAGTGCGGCCGATGAACGTCGCATTGTCTTCCGCGCTAATCTGGTTCTGCAGCGCCAGCATCTCGTTATTGCGGGCCTTCTTGACGTCCTCGGGCACATCGTCGGCCATCAGCCCATAGGCCTTGGTCCCTGGCCGTGGGCTGTACTTGAAAATGAAGCTGTTCTTGAATCGCATCTCACGAATGAGGTCCATGCTTTTTTCATGAGCCGCTTCGGTCTCGCCGCAGAAGCCGACAATAAAGTCGCTCGATACGGCGGCATCGGGCATGGTCTCTTTCAGCCGCGTGTGCATCTCGCGATATTCACCGATGGTGTAGCCACGCTTCATGCGTTTCAGCATGTCATCGCAGCCCGATTGAGCCGGCACATGCAGGTAGCGGGCACACTTGGGCAAGTCGCGCACGGCTTGCAACAGATCGTCGGTCATGTCTCGTGGATAGTTCGTGACGAACTTCAGACGTGAGAGACCTTCGATGTCATGAATCGCGGCAAGCAAGTCAGACAATCGCCAGATCTTGCCGTCTTCGGTCACTTTGAAGCTGTTGACCGTCTGACCGAGCAGCGTGACCTCTTTCACCCCCTGATCGGCCAGTACGCGGCATTCGAGCAGAATATCGCGCGGCGAACGGCTTTGTTCCGGCCCGCGCGTCATGGGGACCACGCAGTAGGTGCAGAACTTGTCGCAGCCGAACATGATGCGGACGAAGGCCTGATACGGGCTGGGCCGCATTTCGGGTTCACGGAGCGGATCGTAACTCTGGAAGCTGTTCGAGACTTCCATGCGCGTCCCTTCGCGGCGATCGAGACTGACCGCGAGCGACCGTTTGCGGGTCTCTCGGGCTTCGTCGATCAGTCGGGGAATCTCGCCGAGTTGACCGGTGCCCACCACCAGGTCGACATGCGGGGCGCGTTGAAAGACCAGCTCCTGATCTTTCTGGGCCATGCAGCCCATGACACCGATCACCTGCTGAGGTCGAGTCTGCTTGCTGAATTTGAGACGGCCGAGAGCACTGTAGATTTTGTGCTCGGCATGTTCGCGCACGCTGCAGGTGTTGAACAGCACGGTATCAGCGGCGGCGACATCACCGGTCAGTTCGTAGCCTTGTTTGCGCAGCGCGGCGACGACCAGTTCGCTGTCGAGCATGTTCATCTGACAGCCGACGGTTTCGATGTAGATTTTGCCGTTATGCGGTGTGGTCATGGCGATTCAACTCTCCGCCCGAGACGATTTCGCAGCGTTACCGGGAGGCGACGAGCGGTGGGTTCCTGATCGTTGTCGTGACGGTCTCGGGTTCAGCCTCGGCAAGGGCTTCCGCCTGTAAGCGGGCGATTTCCGCCTGCTGCAACTCGGCGAGCTTGCGGCGACGGTGCTGTTCCATCAGGGCGAGCAGCATTTGCACCGCCCAATACGCTGCAACACCATAAATCACCAGACTGACAGAGGACATGCCGACCTCCTTGTCGGTTCGATATCAATCCCTGCATTCGCCGCGAGATGAAGACGAGCGCTACCCCCAGGGGAAATCAGCGCTCGGCATCGCCTCGCGGCTAAGTTCGATTATTCGCGCACGCGTTCGACGTATTCGCCGGTTTGCGTGTTGATCTTGACCATGTCACCCGTTTCGACGAACGCCGGGACTTGGATTTCGACACCCGATTCGACCGTCGCCGCCTTGCTGATGTTCCCCGAGGTGTTGCCGCGAACCGCCGGTTCGGTGTAGGTGATCTTCATCACCACCGACTGCGGTAATGTGACACCGATCGGCGTGTCGTTCCAGTACAGCAGTTCGCAGATCATATTGTCTTGCAGGAACCCGGCCTGATCGCCCACCAGTTCGACCGACAACGGAAACTGCTCGAATGAACCCTGATCCATGAAGACAAAGCCCGACGAATCTCTGTACAGGTACTGTCCGTCGTTGCGGCGGATGTCGGCGGCTTCCAGTGAATCACCACTCTTGTAGGTGCGGTCGAGCAGAGAACCTTTGATCAGGTTCCGCATTTTGCACTTGTAGAGCGCCTGCCCCTTGCCCGGCTTCACGAACTCGACGAGGAGCATTTCATACGGATCCCCATCGAGGATGATCTTCGAGCCCTTCTTGAAATCACTGGTATTGATCGTCGCCATTGGTGTTTTTCTTCGTCCAAGGATACCGTAGGAAACACCGGCAGCGGTCCACGTTGACGGCGGTTCACGAAGCGAGAGGATACCACACCGGTCGTCGGCTGGGAATCCTAAGGGAAACCGTCAGCCGGTCGGGAGTTACCGCTTGATCACCACGCCCCATTCCACCCGCGCTCGCTGGCAGCAGGCACTGACCGCCGCGATTCGTGACCCGGGGGAGTTGTGTGCCCGGTTGGATCTGCCGTCCGCAATCACTGAGGCGGCTCGACAGGCGGCAAAACTCTTTCCGCTGCTGGTGCCCGAGAGTTTTCTCGCGCGGATGCAGCGGGGCGATCTCCACGATCCTCTGCTGCGACAGGTGCTGCCGCTCGCTGCGGAGTTCGACGAGGTGCCTGGGTTTGTTACCGACCCCGTCGCTGATGATGCCGCCCGCACAGTGCCGGGGATGTTGCAGAAGTACGCCGGTCGAGCTCTGCTCATCACCACGGGGGCGTGCGCCGTCCACTGCCGATATTGTTTTCGTCGCCACTACCCCTATGCCGATGAACCCCGTCAACTTGCCGACTGGGAACCCGCGTTTGCGGCACTGGAAGCTGACTCGACACTACACGAAGTGCTGCTGAGTGGTGGCGATCCACTGATGCTGACCGATGCCCGGTTATCCGCCTTCCTGGATCGGTTGGAGTCGATCCCGCATCTCACGCGGCTACGGATTCATACGCGATTACCCATCGTGTTGCCGTCGCGTGTCACGTCGGAATTGATCGAGCGATTGCAGCAGTCGCGGTTGACGGTGTTTGTCGTGCTGCACGCCAATCATGGGAACGAGTTGGTCGACGATTGTGCCGACATGGTTCGGCAACTTGTGCGGTCGGGGATCACGACACTCAATCAGGCGGTGCTATTGCGGGGCGTGAATGACGAGCTTGAGTCACTGGCCGTGCTCTGTGAACGATTGATCGACCTCGGCGTGCTGCCGTACTATCTGCATCAACTGGACCGCGTGCAGGGAGCGGCCCATTTCGCCGTGCCGGATGAAGTCGGCCTCTCATTGATCAAAGAATTGCGACAACGCCTGCCGGGGTACGCCGTGCCGGAGTTCGTGCGCGAAGTTGCCGGTGCCGCGAGCAAGTTGCCGGTGATTCGATGACGTACTGTCTTAGCCCCCCGTCATTGACGGGGGGCCGATTCATGATCGATATTCCATGGAGCGCTCGGCCCCCGGTGATTCACAGGGGGCTAAGACCAAACGTTCATATCCGGATGAACGCCCGTTGGCGGTAGAACCAATAGACGATCAGCCAGAACACCAATAACACGGCGAACGATTCGATCATCGGCTGGTAGGCCTCGCCAAACATCGTGGGCCAGGTGTTGCCGAAGTGGGTGATCAGCGTTCCCTTGGCCCAACCTTTCAACCAGTGGCCCATGATGTAGAGGGCGATGGAATTCATCCCCGCGACATAGAGCGGAAAGGCCCACGCCTTCCAACCCAGGCCATCAATGATGCCATAAAACGCGGCCAGCAGCAGCAACGTGATGCCCGTGCTGAACAGCGTCCAACTCGGTGTCCAGATGCGTTTGACCAGCGGGCAATACCCGAAGTAATCGAGTGCCCAACCGCTGGCGATGCCGAGGACGCCGAAGAGTACCAGCATCAAAAAGACGCGACCGCGACTGGTCGATTGCCGGATAAAGTCGCCCGTCATCACGCCGAACAGCATCGTCACCAGTGACGGTATGAAGTTCAACGTCTGATAGCCGCCGCCATCGAACGCATAGGGTTCTTTCCGCGGAAACAGGTTCAGAAACCACAGATCAAAATCGCGGGCGGCGTTGAGGTTCTTCTGCCAATGGGCTTCAAAGCCGGTGAACAACGGCCAGTCGGCGGGCAAGCCGACGCTGAGCGGATTGACATCGGCGGCGGGTAGCGGATAGGTCGCGAACCACGCCCAGTATCCGACAAGGATGGCCGTCGCGGCGACCCATTGCGTCCATCGCGGCCACCACGCCATCAGAAACAGAAAGACATAACCGAGACCGATCTGGCTGACGACGTCCATGAAGGTGAAGTTCGTCTGATCGCGGCCGTTGGATCGCAGAACGATGCCGAGCAGCACCAGAAAGATCGCGCGGAAAATCGCATGACCCCACAACGACCAGGCACTCGCCCCTTCAGCGCGTCTCTTCGACAGAGAAAAGGGAAGCGACACGCCGACCATGAACATGAACGAGGGCTGGATCAGATCCCAGAAGGCACAGCCGACCCAGGGGACATGCTCGAACTGATAGCCCAGCGTCTGCCAAATGGTGCTGTCGGGAAAGTTCTTCGCCGTCGCCGCGATGCCGAAGCCATTCGCGGCGAGGCAGAGCATGACGAAGCCGCGATAGGCATCGAGCGAGCCGAGTCGTTCAGTCGCCGCGGGGGTCTGCGAGACAGTGGCCATCGAGACATCCCTTTGCGACGGTGCGCGGATTGCTACTCAAAATCGACTTCGCTTTGAGCATTGTCGCCCGTACCTCGCGCCGTTAAGGCGACATTGACTTCGACCAGTTTGGTGAAGGCGTCGCGCGGTTGCTGCGCATCTTTGATCGAACGGACGATTTTGGCTTTCCACGCCGCGACGCCGAAGGGGACATCGGCTGAGACCCAGATTTCCGAAGTCAACACGGTCTGGCTGTTCGGTCGTTCCAGGGTCGTGGTCCCTGCCAGTAGATTGGTGCTGATGGCTCCCAAACCCGTCCCGGGGTCAACCCCTTGTTCCTTCACTTCCATATCGCGGCAATAGCTGAAGAGGAGCGCTAAGGGGTAGAGTTTGAGCGCCGGTTCGGTCAATGGCTGGGGTTCGCCCGTGCCGATCACTCGCACCCCCTTGATGATGGGAAGATAACCGACGGGGATACCGGGTTCGACCAGCGGTTCTTCCGATATGGCAGGTTCGGGGACCAGGACTTTGTAGATCTCCAGCCCGGTTTTGCCGACCGCGATTTTCCCATCGGCCTCGCGACCCCGTTCAACTTTCACTTCAAGCCAACGGCAGGGAACCATTTCGCCCCGGTACTCGGCCTGCACCGAGCCGACTGATTTCAAGGTGACGTGTTCGGTCCAGGCGGGGATTTCGAGTTCCCCGAGCGCGGAATCGGGCCGGGCCTCTTTCTGGGAGTACGTCCCTTCATAGCGGACCCAGGTGCCATCGGCGGGCAGGCGCAGGATCACGCTTTGGGCTGTTGCCGGGTTGCTACAGTAACCCAGACACAAGGCGGCTCCGATGATGAGCCAGCGTACCGATCCGCGTTGCATGGTTCTTATCCCGTCTGTCCCGATCCGACCGATTTCCAGGCAGAACGTAAGTGTGTCGTGCTGGAATGGGCATGGCAAGGTGAGTTTCGGCTGTTCGCGCTGAAGAGCACAAGTGTCTGTGACTTCCCCGTCAACACGGGCATCAACCCTACGGCCGTTGCGGATTTCGGGAGTCTGGTGATTCTGCCGGAAGAATCCCTATAACCGCGCAAGCCGGATCAAGTTGCCTAAAGGTCGAGCCAGCGGGGGGTGTTCCCCTTGGAAGTGGCCAAGGGGCTGCGAAAGTAATCAAAAGCAGTGGCTAAGACAGCAGTTCCGAGCAGTAGAAAGAGCAAATTTCTCAGCCGGGGATCGATGTGAAAACGTGGTCATCGCGAAACATGAACTAGGTTTACGGTAGCCACAGGTGAGTTGGACGAACGTTTGCGCCCGAAGTCACAAGGCGTCGATTCGTCCGCAAAGGCTCTGGGAAAGCAGACATGGACTTCAGGAATCCACAACACATCGTGTTTGTTCTGGCGATTGTGGCGTTGACCGCCACTGCCGCTTATACCGACGTGCGTCGCCGGAAAATTCCGAACTGGCTGACGTTGCCCTTCTTTGCCGCAGGCTGGATCTATCAAGCCTGGTTTCATGGATGGGCAGGTTTAAGTGATGGTGGTCTGGGGTTCCTCATCGGCTTTGGAACGTACTTCGTGCTGTGGATGGTCGCGGGGGGGGGCGGAGGCGATGTGAAGCTGATGGGAGCCATCAGCGTCTGGCTGGGCTTTCGTCTCACTCTGTATCTGATGGTTATCAGCACGCTGCTGGTGGTGATCGATAGTGTGATTGTCACGCTTTATACGGTCTTGCGGTTTGGAGTTCGGCAGTTCAAGAAACAATACTTAGCCACGGGAAAAACCGATGCCAATGGTAGGCCCGTGTTTGGTGAAACCGCAGGCCAACGGCGGCAGCGCCGCATCCTGCCATTCGCGGTACCCCTGGCACTGGCCGCCTGGCTGCTGCTGTTAGCCGATGGCACAATCCTTAAAGGTGGTCAACTGTAATCTCGTTCCAAGTGTAAGCCGTGTTTCGTAATGATGTTTTGTAGATCGCGAGTTATGCGAACCGAATCGAAACGACGCCGTGCCGGGAACCCGCTTCGACGGGGGATTCTCAGCATGGAACTGGTGCTGACATTACCAATTCTGGGCGTGGTGCTGCTGGGGTTGTTCGAGCTGTCCTGGTTGTTTTATGCCCGCAGTCTGGTGGTGGAAGCGAGTCGGGCCGGAGCACGCCGCGGAACATTGGCGGGTGTCAGCCGTAGCGAAATTGAAGCGGAAGTTTTGCGAGTTTTACCAGGCCGCCTGAGCACAGGCGTGCAAGTGATCACCGATGTGGGCGAGAACTCGGGAGATCTGGTGCGTGTGGGTGTGGAAGTGCCCATGGCCGTCGCCGCGCCCGATTTGTTATGGCCCATCGGCATGGGATTGAACGGTCGAAATCTGTACTCGGAAACGCGCATGGTGCGCGAGTAAGCCTTTCGGAATAGACGCTCTGTTCATTGAGATCAGACAACTCGGGGTGACGAACAGTCCCCTGTGACAGACAGACGGCGAAACCCGCCGGGGAGATCCATTCGTGAGACGCCTGACACCTGCCTTGCTGACGTTGATTATGTTCGGCGTGGTCGGCTTACTGGTCGCGGCCTATGTCGCCAAAAACCTGTTGGCGCGGGAAGAAACCGTTGCCCAGCCGACGACCCGCAACGTCCCCATGGCAATCGCAGATATCCCCATCGGCACGATGATTACCGAAAACCATCTTGGTCAAGGGCCCTATCCTATCGACCGGCTGAATCGCGACATGCTGCTGGTGAACCGCGTGATTGTGGGTCGCGTGGCCAAGGTCGATATCAAGGCCGCTCAGCCCATTCAGGCGAATCAACTGTATCAACCCGGCGAACTTCCTTCGCTCGCTGACATGATTGGTCCTGGCATGCGGGCCGTCTCCGTCGAAGTGGGCAACACCGGGGCCATGGTCGATGGCATGGTGAAGCCCAAGGAATACGTGGACGTCCTCTTCTCCTACAACGCTTCCACCGACGATGATCGCTTTCAGGGTGGCCTGACCATGCGGTTGTTTGAAGGCGTGAAGGTCGTCGCCGTCAACCGCAGCTATCAGCAGGTGCGACTCGACCGCAGTGGCAACCACGTCACTCTGGAACTCACGGAACCTCAGGCCAATATTCTCGTCCTCGCCAAAGATCGCGGCACGATCACGCTGACGTTTAATCCCAAGGGGGCCGGCACCGGCGGTCTGGCGTTGACCAATACCGAACGGGTCACGCTGTACGAAATCCTCGGTCTCAAGCCTGCCGACCCGGAACCGGAACCCTTTATGTCAGAGATCTGGCGCGGCTCGGGGGTCGATACTCAATACTTCGATGACAAAGGCCGTCGCTTCAATGGCCGCCTCAACAATGGCCGCCGCTACGGTTTTGATTACAAGCGGTTCTTCGGCGTCCCCAATGATCCGGACTACATCAATCGTGGCCAGCAGGACAACCTGACCTTGCCGCCGAGCAACCCGAATTCGGCACCCTCCGCACCAGCGACCGGAACTCCGGCACCCACGGTGCAGAATCATGTGCCTCAACCCCAGGAGCGCTCCGATCGCCGTGCTCCCACGGCATTGCGAGAGCTGCCGATGAACAACTAACTCCGAGATTATGCAGCACGCGGTACCAGGCGAGCGCTCTCTTATAGAGTTCTCGCCTCACCGCATTCCCAGGGCATCGGCTCAATCCCAGGCAACTGTAGAAGTCTTCATGCCACGTTCCGCACGACAGCCGCGCCTGCACCACAGCCGTCGTCAGGGGTTGACGACGCCGCTGGTCGTAGGTGCCTTGCTGGTCGCCATGTGTGGCCTGGCTCTCATTCTCGATCGCATGTGGTTGGAAGCGACCCGTCTGGAACTGCACACCGCTGCCGAAGCCGCGGCGCTCGCCGGTGCCCGAGAACTGGCCAGCGACCAGCGCTTGCGACCCGATGTCGATGGTCAGCAATTGTCTGATGACGCAACGCAGTCTGCGGTCTTCGCTTCGCTGGCCAATCGTGCCGCCGGACAACCCGTGCAGATTGCGGAAGCCGATATCACGTTTTCCGACACCGCAGCCGCATCTACCTCAGATGCCGGTCTCGCCACGGACCAAGCATCTCTACCCGATCTTATTCGCGTGCAGGCTCATCGCACGCGTTTTCGCGGTAACCCCGTCGCCTTGTTCATCAGCCAGTTGACCCGTCAACCCTATGGAGACGCCGTCGGTCAGGCCGCTGCAAAAATCGATGCCCATGTGATCGGCTTGCGACCCGTATCGGGTTCGGCCATCCCGGCCTTGCCCCTCGCGATTTGGAAACTCGACCCCACGGGACAACGCACCGATACCTGGCAGGCTGCCATCGAGCAACGCAAAGGCCGCGACGATTATGGTTATGACGCCGCCACGGGGAGCGTGACCACGGGGGGCGATGGACTTCCTGAACTGACCTTGAAATCGGCACGGCGCGATGGCCCGGTCAGCGTCGCCAATCTGCAACTGCTCGACATCGGCACCCATTTCGACGAGCCAAAACTCCAGCGGCAAATCCGCACGGGTTGGCTACCCGAAGACCTGACGAACTGGAACGGTGAATTCCGATTAACCACGGCGGCAAAGTCTTCCGACTCACTCACGCTCTCGGGAATGCCTTACCTCGAATCTGGCGATCGGGATGCGTTCGATGAGGTCGTGGGTGCAGCCCGAGTTGCCTTGATTTACGACTCCGCCGCGGCCGCGGAACACGCCAGAGTCCAGCAGGTGCAATGCACGCGCATGGTGGCGATCCGTGTCCTGCAAGTTCAGGACCAGGCCGACGGCAGTTGCCAGATGATCATTCAGCCTGCGGTTCTCGCCACGCGTACAGCGCTGGTCGATCCGGCGCAGAGTGCCGAAGAATCAACACCTTCGCTGGCCTATGTTTATCGCTTGGAATTAACGAGATAACCGGCTCCTCACCCCGCCGGATCGATCCGGGAGAGTTTGACAAACCATGATCGCGGAAACACCTACGACAGCGACCGATCCTCGGCAGGCCTTCCAGGATCTGAAGAACCGTTTGCATCGACAGATGGTCGATGCCATCGACCTGTCGAAAGCGGGCGAACTCCCCGAGCGCGAACTGCGGTCGCAACTGCGGTCGCTCGCCGCGCACCTGTGCTCGCAGCAAACGGTGCAACTCTCCACCGAAGATCGCGAAGTCATGGTCCGTGAGATCATGGACGAGATCTACGGCTTCGGCCCGATCGAAGCGCTGATGAACGATGTCGACGTCTCTGATGTGCTGGTCAATGGGCCAGACAGCGTGTTCATCGAACGTAACGGGAGACTGGAACGCACCGATGTGCGGTTCGCCAGCGAAGAACATCTGCTGCATTTTATTCAGCGCCTGGTGGGTCGCGCGGGTCGACGCATCGACGAAGTTTCGCCGATGGTCGATGCCAAGCTCCCCGATGGTTCACGGTTCAACGCGGTCATTCCGCCGCTGGCGTTACGTGGTCCGACGGTCTCGATTCGCCGGTTCAAGAACCGGGCCGTGGTCTTTGAAGACATGGTCCGCATGGGCAGCCTCACCCCGGAAATGGCAGACTTCCTGATCGCTGCGGTACGCGGTCGCCTGAATGTCGTGGTGTCGGGTGGTACAGGTGCGGGCAAGACGACATTGCTCAACAACCTGAGCCGGTTCATTCCGGAAACCGAACGCGTGATCACCATCGAGCAGACCGCCGAACTGCAACTGCAGCAGAAAGACGTGGTCTCGCTCGAAACACGTCCGCCGAACGTTGAAGGTCGCGGCGAAATCACCCAGCGCGACTTGGTGAAGAACAGCCTGCGCATGCGGCCCGACCGCATCATCGTTGGCGAAGCGCGGGGCGGCGAAGTGCTCGACATGCTGCAGGCCATGAACACCGGCCACGATGGTTCCATGAGTACGGTCCACTCGAACGATACGCGCGATGCGCTCGATCGTATGGAGTTGATGATTGCCCTCGCGGGCGTGGAACTCCCCACGCTGGTCGCACGGCAATACATCGCCTCCGCCGTGCAGATTCTGGTGCATATCAACCGCCTGAGCACCGGGGAACGTAAGGTCGTTCGCGTGTCGGAATTGTGCGGCTGTCAGGATGGCACGTATCAGATTGAAGACATTTTCGTGTATCGCATGGCGGGGATCGATGAAGACGGCAAAGCTCGCGGCGCGTTCTACGCCACGGGTTATGAACCCCAGGTCTTGAAGCGTCTGGCGGGCCGTGGCTTTGATGTTCCCACGCATTTGTTTTCGGCTCGTGAACTGGCCTTACGCACGGACTACCAGGCCCGGCGCTGATGAACTGTTATCCAAGATCGCCCGACGCACCACGCATCACCTGAGTTTTGAACCTGCTGACCACGGATGATTGACGATGTCGACTGCCGTTACCCCCGTGCCACCGCGCCGCGAATTTTCAGGCATTCTGAAAGAGCGAGAACAGTTCAGCCAGGGCCAGAGCGAGACCACCTCGGACCGCATCAACAGCTGGTTCGATGAACTGATGCTGCAGTCGGGCTGGGAACTCGCACCGTCCATGGTGCTGATGCTCTGCATCTGCTCTGCCGTTACCGTGGCGGGAATTGTGTTTGTCGCGCAGGAAAATCTGCTCACCATGGCGTTCGGCGGGTTGTGCGGCTTCCTGATGCCTGTACTGGCAGCCATGTTTGCGCGTTCACGCCGCCAGACAATCATCATGAATCAGCTCCCCGCGATGCTGGAAGAACTGGCCCGTGCCGCGAAAACGGGTCGCAGTGTCGAACAGTGTCTGCTGCTGGTTGCGGAAGATACACAGGCACCGCTGGGAACAGAACTGAAGCTGGCGGCGGGACGCCTCAAAATGGGGATGCCCTTGAAGCAGGCACTCGCCGATCTGCCCGATCGCACCGGCCTGATGACCTTGAACCTGATGAACACGACGTTGACGGTTCAGCAGCAAACCGGGGGTGATCTCGTCACCGTGCTGAATCGCCTGTCGCAGGCCATTCGCGACCGCATCCTGTTCCTTGGCCGATTGCGAGCCGCGACGGCTGCCAGTCGTGCGACCGCGACTTTAATGATCGTGTTGCCCCCGGCGATTCTGGCCTTCTTTCTGTTTCGCGATCCCGACTACTTCCAAAACCTGATGAACTCCACCTGGGGCCGTAATGCCACGCTGGCGGCGGTGGCTTTGGAAGTAATTGGAGCCGTGTGGGTGTTGCGTATTCTGAAAGACAGCCAGCAAACCTAAGCCAAGTGAGATAACCCTTCAGTCCACAACTGAAGCTGTGAGCAGGAGTGAGTTCGATGATGCCCCAGTGGCTGAGATTGGCAATTTATGTAGCGGCGGCCGTCGCCTGCGTCTGGCTGATCCTGCGCTGGTGGCAGTCACGCCGTCTCGCTCGGCCCGCGAAACCACGTCGGTCGCCAGTCCTGCCGGCATCGACTGACGCGCTGGCCACCAAATCCCCAGAACCGCCGCTGATCGCAGCGACCGCTCCACCGGCTCAGATACTGGCCGCGAAGTCCGATGTTTCCGACAATGTGCTGTTTGGCGATACCACGCCAACGGCTCCTCCAGCGGGTTTGACCATCCTCAAATCCGGGGTAACTCTGGAAGAACCGCAGTCTGAGGCTACCACGGCAGTCAGCGGAAATGTGGCCAGTTCTCCGAGCGATTGGCGACCCTCCGCCTGGGCTGATCGTCCTTTGTTGTCGACCCACCGTGTCGCTGCGGGAACCTTGCCCCACCTGCGTGCCGAGGATGTCCCTCTCACCCGCGAAGATGACTATGTCTTCGGGTCGGTCACGCCGACATTGGCAGCCTTCCTGCCCGAAGCTCCGCAGCGCTTTGAAGAGTCTCGCAAGGAATTGCAGGCCGCGGGTTATTACCAACCACACGCCTTGCAGAACTTCGCGGCGATCCGGTATCTCGGCATCATGCTGGGGTTGGTGATCGCCGGAGTCGCACTGATTCTGGCACCGCCGAATCTGGAATGGATCGCCATTGCCAGCCTCATTGCCTTGCCGCTGCTCGGCTGGGCCATTCCGCGGCTCTACATTCGTGGTCAAGCGGCCGAACGTCGCAGCCAGATTGAACGCGGCATGCCCGACTTGCTCGACATGCTGAACATGTGCGTCAGCCAGGGCTTGACGATTCCCGATGCGCTCCGCCGCATTCTGCCAGACTTGCGTGGTCCCTACCCCGCATTGGCTCAGGAACTGCGCATCGTGATGCAGCAAGCCTCGATCTGGAACATGCAGACGGCCCTCGAAAACTTCGGCAAGCGCGTCGACATTCCTGAAGTTCACTCGTTCTCATCACTGCTGACGCAAACCGAACGCATGGGAACCAGCATCAGCGAAGCCCTCGGTTCGTATTCCGATACCATGCGCGAGAGTCTGCGGCAACGAGCTGACGAAAAGGGCAATCGGGCCACGTTCCGCTTGCTCTTCCCAACGGTACTCTGCCTGATGCCTGCGGTGTACCTCTTCCTGCTCGGCCCGGCGATTGTGGAACTCTCGAACTTCTTCTCTTCGGGTGGTCGCGACGCCCTCGACCAGGGTTCGGCGGTCATTCAACGGCTGAACGAACAACGCGGTCTTCCCGGACCATTCGACGCCGGGAACTGATTCGCCTCCAGTACCACAGAAATTCCAGTCTATGGTACTCAACTGCGGTGATCAAAAGCATGGTCCGTCGCCGAGCCAAGTGCTGAGTGTCCAGTGCCCAGTGACGATCCTCAGCCATTTACTGACACGCGTGGAAGTGACTCAAGGCGAGCGAGGGGACGTAAGTCCCTTCGGTGATGGAATTCCCGTTGGCAACCAGAATCACCGGGAGGAGTCACCTCCCCCCGCTCGCCAGACTTTTGCACAGACAGAAATGTCTGTGCTACTGGGAGGGGATCGCGTGCTCTCATCGGCCATCTGGTGTACACCTTATCGCGTGGTCTGTTGGAGAGTCTGCGGTCCGGTGTCTATACTTCTGTGATGCCGAGGATTCGGTTTGCGGTTCTCTCCGACAGAGAATCTGATACCGACGGTTCATCACGAAGGATCGACTGTGGATTTGCAACGTAACAGCACGCGGGCCGTGAAGATCGGCAGTGTCACCATCGGGGCGGGAAACCCCATCGCCGTTCAAAGCATGACGGCGACGCATACGACGAACATCGACGCCACGGTCGAACAGGCGAATGCCTTGCATGCCGCCGGGGCGCATGTCGTCCGTATCGCCGTCGACAGTAAGAAAGATGTCGAAGCCCTCGCGGAAATCCGACGCCAGACTCCGGCCAATCTGGTGGTCGACCTGCAAGAAAACTATCGACTCGCGGAACTCGTGGCCCCACATGTCGACAAGCTCCGCTACAACCCCGGCCACTTATACCATCACGAACGCGAGAAACCCTGGCAGGAGAAAGTGCAGTATCTCGCCGGCATCGCGACAGACCACAATCTCGCCATGCGGGTGGGCGTGAACTGCGGCTCGGTCGACCCTGCCAAAAAAGAGCTGTACGACCCCAGCGATTCCATCACCCCCATGCTCGAAAGTGCCTGGGAACATTGCGACTTTCTCGATGGTCTCGGCTTCACGCGGTACTGCGTCTCGCTGAAAGATTCCGATCCGCAGAAGGTGATCGAAGTCAACCGCCGCTTCGCGGAAAAGCGACCCGATGTCCCGCTGCATCTCGGCGTGACCGAGGCCGGGATGCCCCCCGACGGCGTGATCAAAACCCGCATCGCGTTCGAGCAACTCATCAGCCGCGGTCTCGGCGACACCATTCGTGTCTCCTTAACCGTGCCCAACAATCGCAAGGCGGAAGAGATTATCGCTGGCCGCAAGATCCTCGAAGACATCGCCGCCGGCCGCGTGCGAACCGTCGTCGATTTCGGTCTCAAGACCTTGAACATCATCAGTTGCCCGAGTTGTTCACGTGTCGAGAACGAGGCCTTCATCGACCTCGCTCAACAGGTGAAGGACATGACCACCTATGCCCAGGACCATGCAATCACCATCGCCGTGATGGGTTGCCGCGTGAATGGCCCGGGAGAAACCGACGATGCCGACCTGGGCTTGTGGTGCGGCCCGAATTTCGTGAACCTGAAACGTGGTCCGGAAGAACTCGGGCAGTTCCCTTATGACGCGATTCTGCCGCGATTGAAGTCTGAACTCGATGCTTTGATCGCGCGGAAGACGGCGGCGACATGACGCACTGTGCGTGTCCCACACACAAGCCAGCAGCGGAGACATCCCAGCCGCTGCGATCGCAGCATCACGCCGAGGAAGACGGACGATGGCTGCTCGCTCAGCCGGTCGTCTGTCTCATCGGAAGTCTGTGCGGGGCGCTGGCGGAAACCTGGTGGCCGGGTGTCGCCGCCGGGGTGGGTTCATTCCCCGCGCTGCTTCCCTTAGTGGCTTATGTCATCGCCTATATTGCCGGGGGGGCCCATGCCGTCTCGCATGCCTGGGCCGATTTACGACGCGGAGAAGTCAGCATCGACTTACTGATGGTGCTGGCAGCGGTCGGGTCGGCGGCGATCGGACATTGGGCCGATGGTGGGGCGCTGCTGTTTCTCTTCTCACTGTCGCATGCGCTGGAAGCACTCATTCTTGGTCGGACCCGCCGCGCGATCTCGGACCTGATGGACCTCACCCCCGAGGAAGCCGTACGCATTACGGATGGCCGTGAAGAACGCGTCCCGGTCGAGCAGTTGCAACCGGGCGACGTCGTCGTGGTCCATCCCGGTGAACGGTTGCCGGTCGATGGCACTATTCAATCGGGTAGCAGCAGCCTCGATGAATCGCCTGTGAATGGCGAATCGTTACCCAAAGATAAAACCGTCGGCGACCACGTCTTCGCGGGAACGTTGAACCAGGAAGGAGTCCTGCAAGTCGCGGTCACCCGCGCGGCCAACCAGTCGACACTCGCCCGCATGGTGCAACTCGTTGAGGAAGCCCAGGCGGAACGCGCTCATTCGCAACAGTTCACCGAATGGTTCGGGGCCCGCTACACCTGGGTGGTCCTGGCTCTCGCGGCGATCACCTACGGTCTCGCCGTCACCATCGGCGGGTTAACTCCCGCTGATGCGTTTTATCGCGCTATGACAGTGCTGGTTGTCGCCTCGCCTTGTGCCGTAGTCATCTCGATTCCCGCGGCAATTCTCACGGCAATCAGTTCCGCGGCACGGGGCGGTGTCCTCTTCAAAGGCGGACTTGCGGTCGAACGGGCCGCGAGTTTACGCGCGATGGCCTTCGATAAGACCGGGACATTGACCATCGGCCGTCCGCGCGTCGTCGAGATACTCACGGCACCGGGCATCACGTCGGATCAAGTCATTCAAACGGCGGCCTCACTGGAATCGCATTCCGAACATCCGCTGGCCAAAGCGCTGCTGTCTGCCGCCCACGATCGGAAACTCGAACTGTTGCCCTTTGAGAACGTGCAGGCGGTGACGGGTCATGGAATTGTCGGTGATCGATCCGGGCAAGCGTATTCCGTCGGCAAGATCACCTGGTTCCACGAGCAACAGATCCCGTTTGACCCGACTTTGCAATCCGCGATCGAGCAGGCAATGGCCCGGGGTTCGACCGTGGTGGCCCTCGCGGCAGGTCAACAGGCCTGGGGGGCGATCGCGATGGCCGACACGCTGCGGCCCACGGCGGCGGTCGCTTTGCAGGAACTTCACAAGCTGGGACTGCGGGAACTTGTGATGCTCACCGGAGACGCGGAACCGGTCGCTCGCGAAATTGGTCGTCAACTGCAACTCACCGCCCATGCCGCCCTGCTACCCGCCGACAAGTTGCAGTTGATCAAGCAGATTCGCGCACGCTCGGGTCCAGTCGGCATGATCGGTGATGGCATGAACGACGCCCCATCGCTCGCCGCAGCCGATCTGGGCTGGTCCCTCGGCGGCGCAGGGACCGACGTTGCACTGGAAACCGCCGATGTCGTGATCATGGCCGATGATTTGCGACGGCTGCCGTATGCCATCGCGTTGTCGCGACGGGCTCAATCGATCATCCACCAGAATCTGACGTTTGCCTTCGGGATGATGTTGACCCTGCTGGTCACCACGCTGTTCGTAACGGTCCCATTGCCACTCGCGGTCCTCGGTCATGAAGGCAGCACGGTCCTCGTGATCCTGAACGGCTTGCGACTGCTGAGCTTTCCGAAACCCAGTCCGATGGCCCAATAAGCCCCATCATGCTGGGAGACGGAACGTCCTGCGGGCCTGCCGAATGGCTTCCGCGAGGGCGGTGACTTCCTCGAGCGTGTTGTAGAACGCGAAGCTGGCTCTTGCGGTCGCATCGACATTCAACCAGCGATGCAGTGGCTTGGCACAGTGATGGCTGGCCCGAATGGCAATACCATGCCGCGCAAGATTCGTTCCCAGATCATGCGCAGGGACACCGTCGACCGAGAAGCTGACAATGGCGCCTTTGCGAGTGATGTCCGGTCCATGAATCGTCACGCCGGGAATCGTTGCCAATTCTGCATGGCAGGCGGCGAGCAGCTTCTGCTCCTGCTCATGGATCGCGGTCCAGCCGATAGAATTCACGTAATCGATGGCTGCTCCCAGTCCGATCGCTTCGGCAATCGGTAGTGTGCCGGCTTCAAACTTGAACGGTGGCCGCTTGTAGGTGGAATGATCGTCGAAGACTTCGTCGATCATGTTGCCTCCTCCCAGGAACGGCGACATTGCTTCGAGATGTTCGAGCTTGCCATACAACACACCGATGCCGGTCGGCCCGTACAGCTTATGCCCGGAAAAGGCGAGAAAATCGACATCGAGTGCCTGCACGTCGGTCGCCATGTGGGGCACGCTTTGAGCCCCATCGACCAGGACCAGCGCCCCGACCGCATGGGCCCGTTCAATCAGTTCACGAATCGGTGTGATCGTGCCCAGCACGTTCGACATCGCCGTGACCGCCAACATCCTGGTGCGACGAGTCAGAAACCCATCGAGTTGATCGAGGTCCAGTTCCCCGGTGGTCGTTAATGGCAACCAGCGGATCACGGCCCCGGTCGCGGCGGCGACCATCTGCCAGGGCACAATGTTCGCGTGATGTTCCAACGGGTTGAGCAGAATCTCATCGCCCGGCGTTAGCTGATTCCGTCCCCAGGCCTCGGCGACCAGATTAATCGACATTGTGGTACCGGACGTGAAAATCACCTCGCTGACATCGTCGAGCTGATCGAGTTCATCGAGTTCACGGACATGCAGGAACGCGCCGATTTTCGCGCGGGCGGCTTCGAGTTCTCCGGTCACGCGTTCATGCAGGGCATGCACCCCGCGATGGACGTTGGCGTTGTACTGCTCCAAACATTCGGTCAGTTTGTCGATGACGATCTGCGGCTTCTGCGCGGTCGCCCCGGTGTCGAGGTAAATCAGCGGACGGCCATCGGCGAGCCGTTGCTGCAACATCGGAAAGTCACGCCGAATCGCATGCACATCAAACCTGTCGGTCATCAGAGAAGCCTGCATAACATCCATCGATTCTGGTGGCCGCGCTGGGCTACCCTGGGCAAAGATCTATGTCGCGGGAGTCGACTCGACGGGTGGCTGTCCGAATCCATATAACATCGTCTTGAGCACTTTGAACCCCAGGAGGCCGCACTTCTGACGGCTGGGAGTCAGCGGCACCTGCAACAGTTTCAACATGTCTTTGGCCTGCAGCGCACGCAGCTCATCGACGGTTTTCCCTTCGACATGCTGGCATAAAATCGATGCCGCGGCCTGACTGATCGCGCAGCCCTTGCCATCGAAGTAAGCCTGTTCGATTGTCCCGTCGGCATGCACCTTCAGAGACATTGTTAACTGGTCGCCACAAATGGGGTTCCGGTCGGAATGCTGGCAGGTAGCCCCGGCAAGTTCCCCCTTGTGGTAGGGCGACTCGAAATGATCAAGGATATGATCATCGTAGATTTCGTCGAGGCTGTCGGACACCATGAATTCCGTCGTTGCGAGGCTGTCAGCACCAGTGGCATTGTAGGCATCCGGGCGGTTTCGTTCCACGGGGGAGACACGATTGCCCAGCGACCGGTTCCCCGGTTCTCACAACTGGGATTGATCGATTTCCCTGATCTGACAGAGAATAGGCGGCGTTCTGAACGATCAATGGGAGATCCTCCCCCTGGAAAATGGACCTATCGTGTCTCTGCACGAATCCACCATTGAGCACGAAAGTCCCCCGACGGCCCTCGAAACCCGGGAGAGCGGGTTGATGTTCGCCGCGGCGTTGGCCTGGCTGGGCTGCCTCGCTGTGGTGCTCCATTTTCACGAATCCCCATTCGATGCCAACATTTTCTGGACGTCGGCGATTGCGATTCTGGCATTATGGCCCGTCTTCTGGTGGGATGTGCTGCAATCTCGTCGAACCCAGCCGCAGACCTCACTGTTCACATACTCGCAAGCCGTGTTGCCGGTGTTGCGGCTCGGGCGTCGTCAGGGCCAGCCCCCGCAGGTCTGGCTTCCCCGGTTAGGTCGGCGGACGGTCGATCGCGAACTGCAGCGCGATCTGGAAGAGTGGCTCAATCAGCCGATGCTGGCGATCTCGCTGCTCGTACTACCGGTGATACTTGTCGAGTACCTGCTGGCGGAAAGCATACAGAATCATGTGTGGCTGTCGCGGACGGTGCAGGGAGCGACGGCCGTCATCTGGTGGGCTTTTACCGTCGAATTTGTGCTGATGGTGTCCGTCACCGATAAGAAGCTGGCCTACTGCAAGCAGCACTGGCTGGATCTGGCGATCATTCTGCTGCCACTCCTGGCCTTCTTGCGAGCCCTGCGGCTTGGTCGATTGCTGAGACTGCAAAGCCTCGGCAAAACGGCCCGCATGTATAAGCTGCGGGGCGTCGCCCTACGAAGTTACCGGGCCTTAATGGTCGTAGACCTGATGCAGCGGCTGATCCTCGGTGGACCGCAAAAACGCCTGCTGCGACTCAAGCAACGACTGGTGGAACAAGAAACGCAACTCGCGGGCTTGCGCTCAGAAATTGCCGAACTGGAAGCAGAACTTGCGGCCATGACGCCGGCAGCGACCGAGAAGCTCGAAGTCCCCGCCGCGTAGTCAGCTCAAATCTCTGGCGGCGAGTTCGTCGCGGGAATGGTCGCGATGGCAGGCTGAAAGTGCTGGCCGAATAACCTGGTGCCCAGTTCTTGCCAGGCTGCACCGTCCGCTGCACCATCCACAGTTGCATGGGCCAGACGCTGTTCGATAGGCCGCGGGTCGACGAACAGCAGCGCAGGATCGTTCAGGCTCAGCTCGCGGGCCAGCGCTTCCAGTTGACGAATCATCGTGTCTGAAAGTCCATGTACCTGGCAGAGGTTGTGGAATATCGACTCGATGACCGTCCGCCGAGGCAGATGCTCGCGTCGATGTTCCCACCAGTAGAGAATCATCCAGACTGTAGCCGCGGCGATCGCCAGTACCAGCAGGAAACCCACCCCTCGGAATGAGATGGGTTGATTCATATAGTCGCGCGTGCGCTCAAACGGGTTCATCTGACCCCAGACCGCAGGCCAGAATGTCCCAAGATTCAGGCAGATATTTCCCATGCGATCACCATTCTGGAAGTTGAAGTGTGGTCGATGCGTCATGGAGATTCGTGGAGGCTGACACGTTTTGCCGCTGTTCCCAATGGGCGATGGACTGCTCGGCGGTTTCGCGAACCCGGGGATGCGGATCATCCAGGAGTTGCTGCAGAATCTGTAAAGCCGCGGGGTCGGAACTCGTCTTCAACACTTCGGCCGCGGTTCGTCGCGCCAATGGATCGGTATCGTAGATCAGCGACGCATAGGCCGAGGTAAACAGGTGCTGCAATCCCAGCCAGGCAACACGCCGGGCAGCATGAATCCGCTTCTGACGGGCTGGATGCGCCAATTCCCGACGGATATTCACTTCCGCCTGCGGGTCGATCTTCATCAGCAGAACGCCGGCCCGCAAGGCATCTTCTTCCGGCAATTCATCGGCGAGCGCCAGCACATGCACCACGTTGAACCAGCTTAACTCACTGCGGGCCGCGTCGCGCACGGTGGCCGAGGGGCTGTCGAGCCGTTCGATCAGGACGGCAAAGGCTTCGGGCATGGCCTGATGTCGTACCTGTGAAACGGCCCAGGCCTGCACGCCTTCATCTTCAGATTCCAGGTTGTCGCGCACCACTTCCTGAATCGTGGCATCTTCCAGCGGTGTCATCCCCTCCGTCGCGGCCCGCTTCCCTTCGGGTGATCCATGTCGTAATAACCATTCGTAAACGTCGGCCTTGGTTTCGCGCGAAACATGGGTCGCATTCACAAACGTCAACAGTGCGGGTTGCAGGTTCGGCGGAATCGTGGCCAGCAGGTCATACGGTGGCTCCAGCCAAGAGAGTTGCTGCAACTGCCGCAGATGTTGAATCTGCTGATTGGAACGTCGTCGCGAGATCACGCGCAGCAATCCGCCCAGAAATTCGGGATCGCTGCGTGTGTGAATCGCTTCAAAGACTTTGGGATGTGGATACCGCTCAGTCAGTGATTCCGCCAGAAACTGCATGACTCCCGGATGCCGACTTTCCAGCAACAGTCGCGCGGCATGGTCTCGGCAGTCGGGCGAAGACTGCCACAACAGCCGTTTCGCCGTGGGATGTGAGGGCTCTGCGAGTACCAGGATCGATTCCGCGATCACATCGCGATAGCTGTAGGCTTCCCAGGTCTGAATCGCCCGGTCGAACTCCAGCAGCATTTCATTCCGCTGTGGGAAGGTGGGGGTCACAGATCGCCCGGCATGATCGCGCTCAATCTGCCAGCGATCATAAAGACGGTCGGTCAACCCACGAAGCGTCTCGGCGACGGCTTCCAGATCGGGATGATTGGGCCGCTTCAACAGTTCCAGCAGATTCCCGGTCTGATGGTACTGCTCGGTAAGCTGTATCGCTCGGAGCGTAAACGCATGAGATTCGAAATTGCCATGCAACAGTAACTGGCGAAACGTACCATTCAGTTGCACGGCCGACCGACTCAGCAGCTGCCGCACGGAATCGGGCAGCGATTCGATCCGACGTAACAGTTCGGTGCGATTGGTATGCGACGATTGCTGCAGAATGATGCGTGCGGCGGCAAGTTGGATCACCTCGCGTGGCACGTCTAACGCCGCGCATAGTAACTGCGTCGCGCGCGCGCCCTCGGCTTCCACCAGGATAGAGAACGTGAGATCCAGCGGAGTAGCTGTTGTATCGGTCATGCCGGGAATAGGAATTTCACGGGAAATGCGGACAAAAATTCCGGGGAGCACACATGGCTGGTATCGAACCAGCAGGTTCAGCGCCTTCAGCTTGTTCGGCAGTAACGCTACGACCCGAAGAAGCCACGCGAACCGTCGTTACGCTGACTCGCACAGTCTCGACAGCACACGATAGGACTCGCGGAGGACTTCCGGGGCCTGGTGACTGTGGCGACTCAACTCCACATGCACGCCATAGCGGTAATCTATCTCATGCAAGGCCTGCATGACGGGGGGGAAGTCGATCGTGCCCGCGCCGAACCGCAGGTGCTCATGCACACCCGGTTGCATGTCCTCGATATGAATATTGTACAGACAGTCTGCAAACTCCCGCACACGGTCGTCGATGGCCCCATCGCTCAGGCAATGCACATGGCCGATATCCAATGTCATGCCGAACAATGGGTCACGCAGTTCCTCTCGCAATCGGGCAAACTGCGTGCAGGTTTCCAGAAACATGCCCGGCTCGGGTTCAAACGCCAGACGCACCTGCTCCCTTCGGGCCTCCGTCAGCAAAGCCTGACACCCAGCTTGCAACCGCGACCACAACACTTCATACGCGGCGTTATCAACCGGTGAGCCTGACCAGAATGAGACGGCATCGGCCGAGACTTCCGCCGCGAGTTCCACACAGGACTTCAGAAACCGCAACCGGGCGGCCCGTTCATGCTCTTCCGGGCTGAGCAGTGTGGGCTGATGCTTCCGCCGTGGATCGAGCAGATACCGCGCACCGGTTTCGATGACACAGCGCAGTTGATAACGTTGCAGCAAGGCTTTCAACCGGGCCACATCGTCGCGCAAGGTCGGTGACGTGGGGGACAGGCAGTGGTGATCGACCGTGAGCGCGACCGAACGGTACCCCGCCTCCGCGATCAATACGAGGGCTTCATCCCACCGATGATGAGCTAAGCCATTCGTGTTGTAACCAAGGAGCATGGTGTTGGGGAGTGGGGGTTAGGTGTTGGGTGTTAGGTCTTAGGTGTTGATGCTGGAACGTGGGGGTGGGAGTGACTCTCTACCGAATCCCTAACACCCAATCCCCACCCCCTATTTCCCCAACGCCTTGATATACGCAATCACGTCGGCGATTTGCTGCGGGGTCAGGTCTTTCTCCAGTCCCTCGGGCATCAGGGAGACACCGTTCGACAATAACTCGTCGATCTGTTCCCGCAGCACGATATCTTCTTTGGCCTCGGCCCGCCGCAGCGTGAGACTGACGGCGTTTTCCGCGGCGATCAGACCTGACGAAACAGTTCCCTGAACGGTGAGCGCGGTATACGTGGTGTAAATCGGCTGGGCTTCTCGATTGGGATCCATGAGCGCGATCAGCAGGTCATCGGGTGATTTATTCTGCACGGATACCAGATCGGGTCCGACGGCAAAACCCTCGCTCCCCGACCGATGGCATTGGATGCAGATCTTCTTGTAGACCGCCGTGCCTCGCGCGACATCGCCCTCCAACTTGAGGGCCTGCTGATACTCATCGACCACGGCTTTGCGATTTCCCTGAGCCATGCCGAAGCGTTCGACCGCTGCAGCACGAATCGCGGGGTCTGGGTATTTGAGCAACAACTGCTGTTTGTCGCGATCGAGTTCCGCCGTCCTGACCACTTGCTCTTCGAGTGCATTCAAGAGCGCCTTCGCGCCATAACTCGATTGCACCAGGCCGTCAATCGCCTCGCGACGACTCATCGGCCCGAGTCCCTTCCAGGCCGACATCAGCAGGATGGTGGCGATCGGTTCCGCCGTGCGTGCCAGCACTTTCGCCGCACGAGCCTGCAGTTCGGGTGCGGTTTGTGGATGCAACAACTGGCCGAGCGTGCCAGCCACATCATCGTTCGGCACACCCGCGAGAAGATCAATCGCCAACAGTTTCTCGGACAGGGAAGCCCCGTCCGCCGTGACCAGATCTTTGGCTGAAGCGAGCCATTCCTCGAACAACGCAGGATCTGCATCGTTCAGCGACTTCGTCCGGGACAAGGCCAGCAACGTAAGACCTTGCCGACTTAACCCTGATTGAAACGCCAGCAGACTACGGTTCCGCAATGCAGCGGGTTGCTTTAGCAACGTTAACAAGATTGTGGCAGCGGATTCGGGCGGACTGCTGGCCCCCAGCATGGCAATGGTTTCGCGTGCCAACGCGGAGGTCGCGAGTTCCCGGTCGGCGAGCAATGCGGCAATCAATGTCGGGCCCGTCGATGGGACCGATGTCAGAATCGCAATCCGCAGGTCGGCATCGTTCGCCGCAGTCCGTGCCAGTTCCAAAAGCAGCGGAGCGACGGTCGGATCTTGCAGTTCACCCAGGCTGAAGGCGAGTTGCCATTTCACGCGGGGTGCCGGGTCTTCCACCAATTTGGCAAGGGCCGCAAACAATGCCGGCGTGGGGGACGACAACGCTTCCGTCAACCGCACAGCTTGCTCGCGCACATGCGGGTCGGCATCTACCAGCCCGGCTAACACTTCGGCTTCCGTCAATTGATTCAAGCCTTGCAGCGACCACAACGCCAGCAACCGCGATTGTGGCGTTTTTCCCTGAGAGACCAGTTTCCGGAGCGCCCCGGCACAACTCGAATCTTGTTGTTCCCAGATCAACCGATGTGCCGTCTCGCGCACCCACCCATGCGGCGATTCCAGGTGTGACACAAGTTCTGTCGCGGACAATGCACTCAACTTGGGATGTTGGAAACGAGTCATGTTCGGTGACACCAGCCGATAAATGCGGCCACGATCGTTACCGCTTTCCAGGTCCAGATGGGCCTTGATATCTTCCGGAATCGACGCGGGATGCTCGATGGTTTCCCAGTACATATCCAGCACATACAACGTGCCATCCGGGGCGTTCACGAAATTGGTGGGGCGGAACCAGTTATCGGTCGACGCCAGGAACTCGACGTTCTCTTCGGTACGTGTCCCAATCATGGCCAGACCATTCGGGTCGAGCCGTTTCCGATGCACCAGATTGCCGCCCACATCGCCGATAAACACATTGCCGTGAAACTCAGGCGGATAGGCTCCACCGCGATAGACCGTGACTCCTGTGGCCGAGGTGAAGAACCCCGTCGCCACGAGTTCGGTCTGCGGGGCCCGACTGGCAAACGCCGGGTCGGCCGCCCGCCGCGCGGTGCGGACAATCCGCCACGGTTCCGGCGGACTGATGCGATAGACCGGAGCGGCTGCCCCTTCCGCCGCGATCGTGCGGACCACGTTCGAGGCGACCACATACGGATTACGATCCAGATACTCGGAGGGCAACACCACCTGTTGCAGATGATTGCTGTTATTGCAGACGAAGCGGTTGCCCCAGTCATCGAACGTATGCCCGTACTGTTCGCCCCCCGAAACCGCCGTCAGTTCGCGATTGGTGGGGTCGAGCCGCAGATCTTTGCGATTGAGCGCGAACAGCAGTTGATCGCCCTGTTTGATCTCCGCCCCCGACCGTCCACCGGCCCAATAGATGCCATGATCGAAGGACCATTCCAAACCGTTGGACAGCGCCTGCACATTGTCGGTCTTGAAGCCGGTGAACCATTCTTCTTTGACATCAGCGACGCCATCGCCCGTGGTGTCTTTCATGTAGTACAGCGACGGCGGAGCAATCACGAAGACGCCCCCTTTGTAACAGCAGACCGACTGCGGCCACGTCAGCCGATCTGCAAACACCGTGCTCTTATCCATTCGGCCGTCACCGTCGGTGTCTTCGAGCAGCCGAATAGATCCAAAGCGTTCTGGCTGCCGGGCGACATACTTTTCCGGTCGCTGTTCAGGCAGAAAGGGGTAGTCACGCATTTCGACGACATACATCCGGCCATCGGCATCGAACGCGGCATCAATGGGGTCGGCGACGTCAGGCTCATGCGCCACCAGTTCCAGTGAGAACCCCTGTTGCAGGCGAAACGTGGAAAGTGCCTCTGCGGGGGCATGCGGGGCAATGCGCGGTAATGACGCGGCGAGAGAATCGGGTTCCGCGGCAAACACCGCTGGCGAACAACAGGCGAGGCAACCAATCAGGCAGGACAGCAAACGTGTGAGCATCGAGTCACCAAGCTCCCGGCGGGATGAGGGAAGGCGGGCGACGACGCGAGGCGCTCATCGTCAGTCGTACCGTCAGCGTAAACGGTTTGCCGCTAAAGCGGTAGCGTCAAGGCTAAGAGTTGAGGGCTCAGGGCTAAGGGCCGGACGCCATGCAATATGGCGTGATGTCGTTTCCGTCTGGTCCTCAACCCTTAACCCTCAGCCCTTAGCTTCGCCAAGCGGCGTAGTTCACACATGGGGTCCATGTCTGCCGAGAAGCGGAACTTGAGTCAATTTTTGCCAAGAGTCGAGCACGATTGGCAAGGTGTACTAGCTGGACAGAGTTTAAGGCCCTGAAAATTCAAGAGTTACAGCAAAAGTTTGACCACGGGAATTGCGCGGCCTATATTCGTCAGTGTCAGGGGCGGACTTGAGAATTCTTTTGGAATTCGTGCAAGTCTGCCAGCAGGACTCACTGACGAGTCCCCTGGTCCCATCCGTTCTGAGGGGGGCGGATGCGTGATTGGCCAGGTCGACGTCACCACGTGAGTTCTCGAGGGGGCCTGAATGATTTCCGGTTGTTTCCGTGCTCGGCAATGGTGGTTCTCCGCATTCGCCATCCTGGCCTTCCAGGTAATGCCTGCGGCTTTCGCGGCCGATACCGAGACCGCGCTTCCCGAAGATGAACGTTCCGCCATTCGCCAGGGGGCCGAGTTTGAATACTCGCGCCACTGGATCGATGCGATCGAATTCTATGAATCGGCCACCAAGCGCTGGCCTGCGAATGAACAACTGCAATACGCCCTGCGTCGCAGCAAAGTCCATTTCAGCATCGACCGCCGGTATAGCGATGCGTCGTTCACCGGCCAACTGCTGACGCTACCCCGGCAGGAAGCGCTGAGCTACCTGAACGACATGCTCACGAAAATCCGTCAGCAGTATGTCGACTCTCTGGGTACAACATCGTTCGTGGCGCATGGCACCGAAAGCTTGTACCTGGCGCTCAATAACGAAAAGTTCCTCGCGAAGAACGCTCCACAGGCCACACCCGACGCGACACGCCGTCTGCGTGAACAACTGCGGGACCGCTTCTGGAATTACCCCGCCACCGGAGTCGAGGAAGCCCAAACCGTCATCAGTCAGATTTGTGATCTCAGCGCTCAGGAAGTGGGCCTGCCTGCGGGTGCCGTGGTCATGGAATACATCTTCGGCGGTTGCAATGCCCTGGATGACTACAGCACCTATTTAACCCCCAGCAAACTCGCCGATTTGTATAACAACATCGATGGAGAGTTCGTCGGCATCGGTATTGAAATGAAGGCCGACCTGGGTCGCGGACTGCTGCTCGTCAACGTCCTGCCAGAAAGCCCGGCCGATGAAGGGGGCGCTCAACCGGGCGACTTCATCGTCGGTATCGACACCGTTGATTGCCGCAGCATGACCACGGAAGAAGCCGCCACGTTGTTGCAGGGCTCGCCCGGCAGCCGTGTGCGACTGATTCTGGAAGATCCCGAAACGAAAGAAGAACGCACCACGTTGCTGACCCGCCGGGCGGTGAAAGTGAAGAGCATCCCGGTGGCGGAGATCATCGATTCAGTCAACGGGATTGGTTACATCAAGCTGACCGGCTTTCAGAAGACCACAGCGGCCGAACTCGATGCCGCACTGTTGAAGCTGCATCGTGAAGGAATGCGGGCCCTGGTGTTCGATCTGCGCGGCAACCCGGGCGGACTCCTGAACTCGGCCGTGGAAGTGCTGGATCGGTTCATCGAAGAAGGCGTGCTGGTTTCCACCCGGGGCCGCATCGGTGATCAAAACTGGAGTTATTCGGCACAGCGGCCCGGCACATGGAAGACGCCTTTAACCTTGCTGGTGGATGGCGATAGTGCCAGTGCCAGTGAAGTGGTCGCCGGAGCAATTAAAGACCATCAGCGGGGCACGATTATCGGCCGTAAAACGTATGGCAAATGGTCGGTGCAGAGCATTCTGCCTGGCATGGGCGAAACCGGCCTGCGATTGACTACCGCCAAGTTCTACTCGCCAGCCGGGAACACATACGGTAAGATCGGGCTGGAGCCTGACCTGGCTGTCGCCGAACTACCCAATCGCAGACGCACGGCCTTCCGAGGCAAGTTCGATGCGTCGGAAGACCGCGATGTTCAGGCGGGTATTAATGTCCTGCGAGAACAACTGGCCCGCCGATGAGCACTGGGACACCGGATTGGTTGCGAACAGGTCGAGGGAATCGTCCCTCGCAACTCTGGTCGTTCGCCACCGATGCCCCACTGACAGAACTCGATGCCGCCCGCGAATCGGGCGAAGTCCTTGCCGCGGATGAATCGGGCGGACTCTACCGGCTCGATCGCCGCGGCCGCGTGCAGTCACTGACGAGAACCTCGCATCAGATTCACCTCGTCGCCATGGCCGACGATGGTTCGGCCGGTGCCGCCGTACTTGACGATTCCTCGTTGGCGTGGTTCGACCCGAACTTGCAATTCCGCTGGACCCGCGAACTCCCCGACGAAGCCATCGGGCTCACCATTTCGCCACACGGGACGCATGTGGCCGTGTCCTTGAGCAATGGCCAGAACCTGATTTTTGACGCAGACAAACGCAAAGTCTCGCAATTTGAATCGCTCAGGCCATTACGCTACCTGGAGTATCTGCTTTCCGAATCAGCGCTCATTGTCGCGGCCGATTACGGTTTCTTCGCCCGCTTCAGCCTGGATGGCGATCCCGAATGGAACGAGCGCCTGTGGTCAACCGTCAATGATTTGACCGTGACGGGCGATGGCAAAACCATCGCCTTAGCGGCACTGGCTCATGGCCTGCAGGTCTATGATCCCGATGGCAGTTCGATCGGTTCTTTCGTACTCGATGGCACCGCGCATCGCGTGACATCGACCTACACCCGGAAGCGCTTTGCAGTTGCCACGCTGGAACGCCATCTCATTCTGGTCGATGACACCGGCGACCTGAAGTGGATGCTGGAAGCGCCAGACGACATCGCCCGCATTCGCCTCGCACCACTGGGCGATTATCTGATTGTCGGCTTCGCGAGTGGCCGCATCGTCCGTTTGAATTGCGACTGATCCCGCAGTCGTCACACACCTGGCCGCGGAGCATTATCCGAATAACTCGGGAATCAGTTCGCCCCCTTCGACCAGCTTGATCGGGCGGCCATCGCTGGTCACGTATTCTGCGTGGGGTTCCAGCCCCATGGTATGGCAGAAGCTGACGAACAGATCTTGAATGCCGATCGGTCGCTCGGTGACATCCACGCCATCGGCATCGGTCGCACCGATCACTTGGCCCCCCCGGATGCCTCCGCCCGCGAGCACCACCGGCCAGCCTTTGGAGTAATGATCGCGGCCACCATCTGCCTTGATCTTGGGCGTGCGGCCGAATTCACCCATCCACACCACCAAGGTCTTTTCCAGCATGCCACGCTGTTCCAGGTCGAGGACCAGCGTGGCGAGCGCCGGATCGGCCTCGGCACATAGGTAGGGCTGATCGCGGAACCCGTTGTTATGCGTATCCCAACCAGCATCGTTGCGATCACCCGAGGAGATCACTTCGACAAAGCTCACACCCTGTTCCACCAACCGACGAGCCATCAGGCAGCCCTGGCCAAAATTCGTGTGGCCATAGGCATCACGCAGTTCCGCGGGTTCGCTGTCGAGCTGGAACGTATTCAACCGCGGACTCAGCACGAACCGTGATGTGCGGTCGTACACAGAACGTTTTTCATTAACAGCCGCCACAGCTCCCGCCGCCGCAAACTCGGCATCGAAGCGATCGGTCAAAGACAAGCGGCGGCGCAGCACGTTTTCGGTGACACGGGGACGGACATCGGCGGGGAGTTCGCCCGCTTTATCGATGTTGAACGGATTGTATTGCACCCCGAGGACGCCCGCATCGACATCGCGAGTTTTGATGCGCGGCTTCCCAATGCGCACGAACGACGGGAACTCGAACTCCGGGTTCTCGCGATCTCTCGCGATGAGCGAACCGAACGTGGGATACCGCAACGCCGGGTTGGGCGGGTAACCGGTGCGGACCAGCATGATGGCGCGGTCGTGCTCGGCTTCACTGGTCCGCATGGAGCGAATCACGGCGAGACGATCGGCAATCTTCGCGGTTTCGGGCCAGAAGTCGGCGAACTGCAAACCGGGGACGGCGGTGTCAATTGCGGTCACGGGGCCTTGATTGGGAGAGCCGATTTTCGGATTGAACGTATCGAACTGGCTGGGTCCGCCGTCCATCCACAACAGGATCATCGACTTGCCCTGCTGGCGCAGTTCAGCCGCTTGCGCCATGAACAAATCGCGCCAACCGAGCGACATCAGGCCCGTCGCCGCCACGCCCCCCGCCAGCCCCTTCAGGAAGCCGCGACGTGAATGCACGCCATGACGATTCACACTCATATCAAGAATTGGCAACTGCATGGAACGCATCCCAGAAGTATCTGACTAGCGCTTGGTCGTGAACTCGGCCGAGTTGATCAGGCTCCACAGCAGGTCTTCAAAACCGACACTGCGGTTGTCTGCGGCAGCCAGATGTTCCATCGCGATGGTGGCTTCTTTTTCAGCCGGACGGCGGGCCAGCACCGACTGAAACAGTTGCTCGACGGCAACGCGATCATCGGCTTCGGTTTGCAGCAACCGGGCCAGCACCGTGCCACTTTCGGGACGGGCATCGATCTGCCGTTGCAGTTGCTCGTTGTTCATCATCAGCATGGCCTGCTGCAAAGTGCGGGAAACATCTTGCGGCCGGGCCGAGGGGTCGAAGCTGAAGGTTTCCGCCACAATGTCGCGCGTGCTTTTGGGCGGCGGAGGGAACCGGATTTCCTTGCTCGGTTCCATTTTGGGAGGCGTGACGTTGGGCAGAGAGATCGCTGTCACCAGAGAGGCATAGACTTCGTCGCCCCGCAGTTTCGTCGTGGTCGCGGTAGTGAATGGTTCCTGAGCCGACGATGGATGGCTGGGCAACGGCTGCTGATAAGCCGGCGTATTCATGATCAGCCGGAAGGTGCGTTTCACATCAAATTCGGAGGCGACGAAGTCGGCCGCCAGTTGTTGATGGACCGCTTCCACCAGCGCCAAGTTCGCCGGGCCGAAATCATCCACCGGGTCAATGAATCCGCGGCCCATCAACCGCGACCAGATCCGGTTCACAAACGCCTTGGCGAACCAGGGATTCGAGGAACTCGCCACGAGTTGTGCCAGTTCCGCCCGGCGTTCGGCATCGTTCTTGCCTTTGTCCAGAGCTTTCCCGGTGAGAAACGCGGGTGTCATTTCCGTCCCCTTTTGCGTGGGATCGGAAACATTGGGCATGGTGTATTCACCTTTACCCTTGTCTTTGACTTCGGTTTCGGCCCCTTCATTCCAGGGGAACTTCACCGAAGCCCGCACAAAATACGCTGCCAGTTCGTGGAACTGCTCGCGCTTCCAATCATCGAACGGGTGGTCGTGACATTGGGCACACCCAATTTGCACGCTCATGAAGATGCGGGCGGTCTCGGCGGCCAGCCGCTGCGGATGCGCTTCATGGTACGCCACGAACGTGACCGGCGGGTTGTCTTTCACCTTGCCCGTCGCCGACAGAATGTCGCGTACCACGGCATCCCAACCGGTGTTGGAATTCAGCTTTTCAGCCAGCCAACTCTTCAGGGGATCATAATTGAGGAAGGTCAACTCGGGCGGGGGAACGCGGAAGGCAATGGTATCGACCCAATAGTTTGCCCAGTTCTGACCAAACTCGGGATGTGCCAGCAAACGCTCAATCTCCTGGGCCCGACGATCAGGGGCAGAGATCGCCGCGAAGGCCTCCAACTCTTCCGCTGTGGGCTGACGGCCCAACAGGTCCAGGGTCGCCCGTCTCAGGAACTGCTCGTCGGTGATCAGCCCGTCCGATGTCGCAGGGATCTCGGCTCGTAAAGCCGTCTCCAGAGACTCGGAAGTTAATGGTCCCTCGGCGTGAACCGAAGTGACGATCGTGAAGACAACAACCGCGAATGCAACGAGACTTCGCATAGGACGCGCTCCCGGCGAAGGGCGACAAGCAGATATCAGAGACTGCACATATGCTAAATCGACCGAGGCGTGCGGTCAACTTGCAGTTGCCTTGGCGGGAAAATCGCCGGAAAAATAAGTCAGGCGGGAATTGGCACCCGCAACAGTCGAGCCAACCGCTGAGCCTCTCCCACATTCACCAAACCCTGCAAATTCCCCAGCAATTCGGGTGTCGGATGCCATCGGCCGACGATATCAAACAGCTGGCTCAGTCGGTTTTCATCCAATCCCAGACGCGCCTTCCACTCGCTGGCTTCCTCGGGAGGGAGGTCCAAAAACTGCGAAATCAGCAGGAAATCCCCCTCATTCGAGAGGTTCAGGTACAACGCCCGCAATTCCGCAGCCAGTTGATGATCGACGGGCACCGTCACATCCAACGGGCCGCCACGCAAGCACCAGGTGATCCGCTCCGGATCGTGCTCGGCCAGTTGTGCCGTAAACTCGCACACGGCATAGACTACGGCTTCATCGACCAGGCTGGCGGTATACGTCTCGCGGGAAATGTGGCGATCCCAGGTTTCGGCCAGCAAATCGAGTTGAACTTGAGGCGGAACCTCCTTCAGGAACGGCACTTCCGACAGATAATTGTGTCCACTCTGGTCACCGCTCTCCCACAAAGCCGACCCCTGATGCGACAAGGCCTCCGCTGTTTGGCGAAGTGCGACGCGAAAAGCGACATAGCTTAACAGCGACTGGGGCAGCGTATCGGTGGCGATTTGCAACATGACTCGTATGCTGATCTTTAAAGAGACCATTCTCAAGCGATTTTCACAAATATTCTTCAGGAGACGATGTTGCCGAACAGCGACGTTTCCTTAAAGTTCGCCAACCATCACACTCGCAGACGCCCGAATAGTGTACTCACGGTCACATCACTCCTTGGCTTCTGTGACCGCGATCGAGGATGCATCCGATGACAGAACGCAAGGGAGCCCGCTCGCGGAGTGCCATTTCCCCTGAAGTTCTCGAACAGTTGAATACCGGAACGCTCGCTACCGCGACGCTCGCCGAGGGCTTGGCAATCGACCTGTCCGTGCTGTTGCGGCATGTTGCACCAGAAGTCCCCGCGCCCTTGGCGAATCGGCTCCAACCAACCGATGGCATCAAGTTGCGAATGCAGACCGCCGGCGAAATTCTCACCACCCACTATGGACTGACGGGCATCGAACGCTTCCGCGCACACACTTCAGACACCGTTCGTGGTTGGGCGGCGTACATGATTGCCGCGACGCCTGACCTGACGTTGAAGCAGCGCCTCAAACACATCCGCCCGCTCGCCGATGATGACCACTTCGGTGTTCGCGAATGGGCCTGGATGGCACTCCGCCCCGCAATCAGTGCCGATGTCGTGGCGAGCCTTGCCACCTTGCAGCCGTGGGTGCTCGATGTTTCGCCCAACATCCGGCGGTACGCCAGTGAAATCACCCGACCACGTGGCGTATGGTGTGCGCATCTGTCACTCTTGAAAGAGCAACCCGAACTCGCGCTGCCGCTCCTCGAACCACTGCGATCCGACAGCAGCAAATACGTCCGCGATTCCGTCGGCAATTGGCTGAACGATGCCGGTAAGTCGCAACCGGCCTGGGTCAAGACACTGTGTGCCCGCTGGACGAAAGCCAGTCCGACCGCGGAAACTCGCTACATTGTGAAACGCGGTCTGCGATCACTGTAGCGGAAAGTTGCATTCGGCATCTGGGCCACAATGACCGATCCGTTTATTTATCAATTTCCGCCCAGCCCCTCAAGAATCGGGAAACCCTGAGCGTCCTAATCCTGTTCAATGCTCGTTAGAGAATGTCCGCGCCCCTGAATCATCCCCACGGAAAGGCAATCTCATGTGGTATCGCTCTTTGATGTGGAGTTGGCTGCTGCTGACACCCGCACTGCTGGCCGCTCAGGAACCGCCCGCTTCCCAGCACATGGTCACCCTGATGGTCCAGGTGATCTCAGCGGAAGGCAAACTGCTCGATACCAAAGCCGATCCCGCAGTTCTGCTGAAACAGGAGGCGGAACTCGCCGCCGCAGGCCAACTGCTCTTTTCCGATCACATGCAGATGACGGCTCTCGAAGGTCATTTGACGAGTTGCCAATTCGGCAAGGCCGAATTCCTGATCACGGGCCGCAACACGGCGGGGGGCTTCAATCGGGGCGGTCCCCCCGGCATGCCGGTCTATTCCCGCGAAGATCTGGGCACCATTCTGTCGGCGACCACGCGTGTTGTTGAGCAAGGGGCGGTCGCGGAACTCACTTTTGAACAGTCGCGACTCAATCCGACCAAACCCACTGCGGAGAACATGGAGTCGCCTCCTCCAGCGAAGGGGATCATCCAGGTCAAAACCACGCTGGTACTCCCCACAAATGTCCCCGTGGTAATCGGGGGCATGCAGACTCAAGTCGATCATGGGCCAATGGTTTCCACGGTCGTTATTGCCACGGCAAAAATCGGCCCGGCGATCCCCGTCGCCGCCGCACAAGTTCCTCTCCAGCAGGTGCAGATTTTTGCGCTACAGAAGCTGCAAGCGCTGGCGACGCAACAGTTCCTGAGCCAAGTGTTCCACGAAGACAACCTGAAATTCGCCGCCGATGAACGCACCAATTCGCTGGTCATCCACGGCACATCCAACCAACTGGCCGACCTGAAAGACGTGCTGCAACAATTGGACCGCTGAATTTGCATATTTTTAATTGCAGGTTCTGTTACGAAATGCGCCCTGCGACTCTCCCAGTGGGTTAACGCCCCGTGCTGGGGGGCGGGACTTCCAGATCGAGCTGAGAACTTTCGGTTGTCCACTCCACACGCAGCGGTGTGTGTTCGGCCGATCCAAACTCCTTGGGGAAGCGCAGCGGCACTGGTCCCACCGATTCCACCGTCACTCGGTACTCTCCACTGGCAAGATGCAGGGGGCCCATTGCTCCCGGTTGGACGAGTTCAAACCGGCCATCGCTGCGGGTGATTCCCATTCCGACAACTTCTGTTGTCGCACCAGCTACGCGATGCACTGTGACCTGAATGTCCCCCAGTTGCATGCTGCCGGCATGCAGGGTTCCTGTTGTGCCCCCAGTGACATGTCGCGGACCACCACAACCGATCAGGGCAGTCGTCAGCAGGCAGAACACCCCAGAGCGAATCACAGACGCAAACATGGCGGTCTCCTAATCAAGGTGAGAGGGGCGTTTTCCGCGATCAATGACCGCTCGCCCGACCGCCCTGAGCCATCAACTTGGAAGGGACGCCACTGACCTGAAACTCGGTGACCAACTTTCGCGATCCCAGATCCAGCACGCTAAGTGTGCCATCGCCGGGATTGCTGAAGATCGCCCAGCGACGGTCGGCGTCGAACGCCAGGCTGTGATGCCCCGCGTGACCATCGACCCGCGCCCGGCCGATTTCGAGTTCCGTGCCGATTTTCGCATCAGCCCAGTTGCCATCACGATTCGGATCGACCTCCAGCAACGACAATCGATACGGAGCTTCGATGTCGGCGGCATGATCGTGAAACACGCAGGCCAGCAACGGTCCCTTGCGCGGTTGCACGATCTGCAACCCTGACGGGCGATTCCCCTCCGACATCGGTACCGACAACCGGCTCATCTGAATGTCCTTGCCACGGGCATCGATGAAACCCACTTCTGCCTGCGGCCCGGTACCCGCGACGAACACAACATGGTGACCGAAGGTCGTGAACGCCCCGGTGCGGCGCGGTCGCTCCCCATCTTTCCCGAGTGACACATGCTGAATGGCGATGTTTTTGGGATCATCCTGGAGTGACAAGTCGGCATTTACCCAGCAAATGCCATCACTCGGCGCGAAAAAGACCTTGCCCTGATTCGCCACCGCACCATGAATTCCCCCGGACGGCAGATGGAATGAGTAGCCCGGTTGGGTCGTTCCCTGGGCACTTAGCGGCGTCACATCGACGCGTCCCTTATTCGCCCCATCGCGGTCGATCCAGGTGCTGTAGGCAACCCGGTTGCCCGTCGCCGCGAGTGTGATGTGTCCGCCGCCACCCGCATGAATGGCCGCCCGCTGACTGATTGTCGCGGCATCGTCTTGGGGACTGATGGATTTTGGATCAAGTCGGGTGAAACCATTTTTTCGGTCATTCGCCAGATAGAACACGCCATCGTATGCGTACAAGTGCGCAGGGTTGCCCTGTTGCTGGTCAAGAACCTGTGCGCGAACTGTGGGTGTCCGCGGATAGCTCCAATGGAAATGGTCTCCATGCTCTTCGGCATCCACGCCGGTCTCGACGAGGATCCAGCCGCTTTGGAATTGACCGTCGTCGTCATCGCGAACGCCGACGAGAATCAGTCCGGATGCCGCTTCCATCTGCACCAGGCTCTGGCGTTCCGCATCAAGTTGCGGGAACCCGGCGATCGTCGCGATCGGCCCCAAACGGGGCGGATCTCCGGCCAGCACATCGGCCCATTTCAAAGTCTTGGCGTCATCGTCCTGAAAAATCAGCCGCGTCAATACGCGCGGCGGTGCCTCTGCCGCTGATACACAGAAGGGTGGCAAAGTCACGAAACAGCCGAGGCAGATGATGCCAAGCAGTTCACGAGGAGATTTCATGATCCAGTGCATTCCATAATTGGGCTATCGGGATGTGATGATCGCAACGAAATACCCGCGGGGAGCCACGCATGCGACATTCCGCGAGTGCTGCGGACTTTAGATTTCGCCTATGGTTTCCCCGCCATTTCGGCTGTGGAGGTGGCGATGGAGCTGGATGTCGATATTGTCGCTCAGGAAACGCACAGTGCCGTCACCGAACAGCGCATGGGCACCGCCGGTATGAAAGCTGCGTGGACCGGAATAGCCATCCCCGTGCATGTAGATGTCTGGTATGCGGCTGTTCGGTGTGTTGTAGCCGTTGGTGGTGACGGCATGATTGAGACCCCGCATCCAGCCGACGCCGCGACCGGTCCCCGCCTGCCCACCACGCCAGTTCGTTCCCGAGAGCGCGACGGTTGCGAGTTGCGGGTTTGTGACCGGTGTGCCGCTCCAACCACTGCCGGTCCCGTTGTAGCCGGGTCCGCTGCCGCTCATGCCACTCGACATGTTCAGCACTTTGCGATAGGGAAACTGGTCGAACGTTCCTGCGGTGAGCGTGATATCGAGGCCATCGCCGCGAATCGCTTCGCTCATAAAAACGGTATTTGAAGTCCCGTCGGTCACATCGCGGAATTTCACGCTGGAATTGACGAATACAACGCCATCTGTGGGATGACGACTGTCATAGAACGTCCCCACGCCACTCCCCAAACTCACCATGTAGTTATTCGCGCCGAACCCATAGATGACTGCGGGACTTCCCATCGGCACAGAGTAGACCGACGGCCCCGGGTCACTCGGACACAGGAACGCAGGGACCATCTGATTGGCAACGTTCGCGTAGATCGGGTTCAAGACGCGGTTGGAAACCGGCCCCGTGAGCATCGGCTGTGTGTAGTCGATCGCATGGAACAGGTTCGCCTGATCCATATAGGGCAGCAAGCGTGCCTGTGGCGAATAACTCGTCGACCCCGATGTCATCGGCAGCACCCCGTAGGTGCTTTCGTAGTTGTGGAGTGCCAGCCCCAACTGCTTGAGGTGGTTTCGACACTGGGTCCGCCGTGCCGCCTCTCGGGCCTGCTGCACCGCCGGCAACAGCAGCGCAATCAGAATCGCAATGATCGCGATCACCACCAAGAGTTCGATCAGTGTAAAGCCTCGACGTCTTCCCACAATAATGCTCCTCGCCTTGAAATTTGTTCAGAGATCATCACGGCCCAGCCCTGACGACACCGCAGAAATGTGCATTTACACATCGTGTGCAACATTACAATTAATGCACAACGATTGCAAGTGTAAGTTCCTTTGACTTACCCGAATTGGAACAGAGAACCAGACGGATGGCTGCAGAAGCCGCTAGCGGATCTGCATATTTCCAACGCCGCGGGAATGAGAAAAGCCCGCAGCTTGGTAGCCGCGGGCTTTTCAGATTTCCGTGAGTCTGCGTGTCGAATTACGAAAACTGCGTGATCCCAGGTTGGGCGGTCGGGGGGACTTTGACCACGGTGTTCCAGTCCTTAATCTCTGGCACGAGCACTTCCTGCGAGTTCAGGGCCATTTCCCAGGTGACCTTGCGGCCGGTGTAGCCCGCCATGCGGCCTTGAATGCCCATCAGGGTGCTGGTCACCATGCGGTCGCCATCGTTGAGGGGTGTTCCCGCGCGGAGTGAGGCGAAGAACTCGTTGTGCTCGACCTGATACATGTCGGGCTTGTCGCCCATGTATTTCCAGGCGTTTTCACCGGTGATCTGCACGCCGCGGCCAGTGATCTGGGCCATGCCTTTGGTGCCATGTACGATGAGGCCGTTCTCGTTATGACAGCCGGAGATCTGCCGTTGAGCGAGGAAGCCCCGCGTGCTGGCGTCGTTGTCCCACTCGTAATTGACTTCGATATGGTCCCAGATGTTGCCCCCTTCTTGCGGGATCTGTCGGCCACCGACAGCGACAGCGGACGCAGCGGGAACATCTTTCATCACCCAGGCCAGCCAGTCGACGGTGTGAATGGCCTGCTCGACGAGACCATCGCCTGACAGCCAGACAAAGTTGTACCAGTTGCGCACCATCCACTCGAGATCGCTGAGACCTTCGGGGCGCGTATCCGGAGCGGGCATCGGCTTCACCGGATTGGTGAGATAAGTGCCATAGATCGAAACGACATCGCCGATCTGGCCGTCGTGAATCCGCTGGAAGAGTTCGCGACGGGGATAGTCGTACCGCCAGCAGAAGCCGGCCAGAATGCCGAGCTTCTTCTCTTTCGCGAGCTTGACCGATTCCATCACCGAACGGCAACCCGGGGCGTCGGTCGCCATCGGCTTTTCGGTGAAAATGTGCTTGTTCTGTTCGACGGCGTATCGCAATTGGACGGGACGGAAACCCGGAGGGGTCGCCAGCAACACGACATCGCAGCTATCGACCACCGACTTATAGGCATCCAGGCCAACAAACTTGTGGTCTTCGTCAACCTGCACCTTGTCGGCGATTTCCGGATTGCTTTTCAGGTTCTCGATGCTGTAGTCGAGTTGTGGGCGAAAGACGTCGGCGACGGCGACCAGTTTGACGTTCTTGTCGGCATGCAACGCCTGGCTGGCGGCCCCGGTGCCCCGCCCGCCGCAACCGACCAACCCGATCTTCAGCGTGTCATCTCCCGCCGCATGGACAGAAGTGGCCAGCGCGGCATTTAAGGCAAAGCTACCGGCGACAGTCGCGGCCGAGGTGGTTTGCAGAAATTCTCGACGGGTGGTGGTGGCGGGCTGATCCATGGCGAATCGGGTCTCGCAGTCAGGAGGGAGTGAATTATCTCTGCGCACCGGTTATGTTACTCATGCGATACCCCTGATGCGAGTTCGCCGCCTCGAAAAAATCGGGAAAGCATCTGTCGAGTGGTGTCTCATCACCCCAGGAAAAACCTCATGAATCGCCGCGATTTTCTGCAAGCGACCGGCCTCGCCGCCGGTGCATTGGCACTGGGAACATCCATGACTACCGCTGAAGAGAAGGCTCCGATGAAGCTCCGCAAAGCGGTAAAACTGGGCATGGTGGGGGGCGACGCTCCCTTGGTTGAAAAGTTTCAGATGCTTAAGGACATCGGCTTTGAAGGGGTCGATGTGGACCGGGCCACCGATCGAGATGAAGTGAACGCCGCGCAGAAATCGTCGGGACTGATCGTGCATGGCGTGGTCGACTGGGTGCATTGGGGGCAGCCATTATCCTCGCCCGATCCCGCCGTGCGTGAAGCGGGTGTCGAGGGCCTGAAGACCGCGATCCGTGACAGCCATGCCTACGGTGGCACAACCGTGCTGCTGGTACCCGCCGTGGTCAACAAACAAGTCACCTATGCCGATGCCTACACGCGATCACAAGCCGAGATTCGCAAGGTGCTGCCGCTGGCGAAAGAACTCAACATCCGCATTCTGTTCGAAAACGTGTGGAACAATTTCCTGCTGAGCCCGCTGGAATATGCCCGCTATATCGATGAATTCGAGTCGCCACTGGTCGGGGCCTACTTCGATGTGGGCAACATTGTCCGCTACGGCTGGCCAGAGCATTGGATTCACACACTCGGTCACCGCATTGGCAAACTCGACATCAAGGAGTACAGCCGCAAGATCGCCAACGATGAAGGGGTCGGCAAAGGCTTCCGTGCCGAGATTGGCGATGGGGAAGACGGCTGCGACTGGCCGGCGGTGATGTCCGCACTCAAAGACATCGGGTTCAGCGGTTGGGCGACCGCAGAAGTCCGTGGCGGCGACCGCGCCCGTCTGAAAGAGGTCTCCGAGCGGATGGATCGAATTTTCGCAGGCTACGGCGCGTAAATTGATCTGGACAAATTGCGTGCGGACATAACAATCTCGTCAGGTTGTTGGCGAGTGGGCTTGAACACCCACTCACCGACAGCCTGCTTAACGAACGTTCATAGATGTCCGCTTGTGTCGCACGCAGGAGTCCAGACTTATGGATCATTTGCTGGGTGGGGTTCATCAGTTCCGAACGCAGGTCTTTGAGCAGGAGAAAGACTTTTTCGAGAAACTGGCTCAGGGACAAAGCCCGAGCGCTCTCGTGGTCAGTTGCTCGGACTCGCGCGTCGACCCCAACCTGATCCTGCAGGCCTCACCGGGTGACCTGTTCTCGCTGCGCAATGCGGGTAACCTGGTCCCCTCATTCGGTGCCTCGAACGGCGGGGAAGAGGCCAGCATCGAGTTCGCCGTTGTGGCTTTGGGTGTGAAGGACATTGTCGTTTGCGGGCATTCGCAGTGCGGAGCCATGAAGGCCCTGCTCGATCCGGCCAGTGCCGCCGGATTGCCTGCCGTGCAATCCTGGCTGAAACACGCAGAGACCACCCGGCGGATTATCGCCGAAAACTATCAGCACCTCACTGGGGCGGCCCTGCTGGACGCCACGATCCAGGAGCATGTGCTGGTGCAGATGGAAAACCTGCAAACGCACCCCGCGGTTGCCGCCAAAATGCAGCGGGGCGAACTGCGTTTGCACGCCTGGGTCTACCAACTGGAGACCGGGAGCCTGCTGGCCTTTTCGAGCGAGACGGAAACGTTCGAGCCGTTGGGCAGCGAGACGCAGGCCATTGGTGGCCGACCGCGGCGCTCGCCGGGAACAGTTCGCCAGCAGCCAAAAATTCAGAAAAAGGCACGAACCAAGAAGCGGCCGACATAAAGGCCTGTGCGCTTCAAAGTTCGACATCGGTGCGGCGGGCAGCCGGCCAGTAGATACTCAAAACCGGGAAATCGCGCACTGGCGATTCGCGTAAGCTCTCGGGATCTGAGGGGTTGTGGCCCGTCGTTGGCCAGGCCATTCATTCTTGCTTCTGAGAAAACCGAACCTGATACGAGCGTTCGAGTTGTCACTCTCGCGCAGACTTGCCAGAATCCCGAAGCGATCAAGGCGGAGGTAGTCTGCAGGGCATATGCACGCTCTCTAAGGCGATCTCAGCACCAAATCCGAACGTTCTGAACCACCAGTGGATGGGTTTGCCTCTCTGCTGGCTGATGCTGTGCGATTTCCGCGAACTGGCAGTGCCATGGACGAAAAAAAGCCATCCACCGCAGACATTCTGGCCAAGATTCGGGCACAAAAAGCCGCAGCGGCTGGTGCCGCTGCCAGCCCTGCCCCCGCTGAACCTCCTGCTGTAGCCGCTGCCGCTGCACCAGAAGCTCCAATCGCCGCGAGTGCTCCAACGCCCGCGGTGACACCGGCAGAGCCCGCAGCCAAGCCCGGCTCGACAAAAGACATCCTCGCGGCGATTCGCGCGAAGAAGGCCGGTGGAGCCGCTGAGGCTCCCGCCGCCGCAACAACCGCGGCCCCTAAGCCCGCCGCCGCAGCGAAAGTCGCAGCAGCCGATGCCCCCTTGCCGTCCGTCGCCGACATGGTGCGGGCCGCACGAAAAGTCACGTCAGGCGAAGCCGTCGCTAAACCTGCGGTGGAAACCGAGGCGGTTGTTGCTCCGCCGATGCCGGCCAAGCCCGTTGCGGCCGCCGCGAAGAAGAAGGCTCCCGAGCCCGTCCGCCGCAGTCTGGCGACGATCGTGTCGGTCGCGCTGACCAGCCTGATCTGCTTTGTTCTCGGTGGGTTAACGGGAAGTCCGCTGCTGTTTGGCCTCGGGCTGCTGGTCTGGTTTGTTCTGATGACTCCGTTCGTTGCCGCCTGGACATCGATCACGGCGGTCACCGGAATCGCCACACTGGGGACGGCCCGGTTCATGTTTCCCAACGTACTAGTCGAACCCCCATCGAAGTTTAAGGTTGGCCCCACCAGTGATTACCCGCTGAACACGGTCTCGAACAAGTGGAAAGATCAGTTCGGCATCTGGGTGGTGCATACCGACCAGTACGAAGGCAAGAACCTGATTTATGCCCTGTCGACGGTTTGCACGCACTTGGGCTGTACGCCAAACTGGCTCGATGGCGAGCAGAAATTCAAATGTCCGTGTCACGGCTCGGGCTTTTACATTACGGGTGTGAATTTTGAAGGTCCGGCTCCGCGACCGTTGGAGCGTGTCGGCCTGCGGGTGGCGGAAGATGGTCTGCTCGAAGTCGACAAGAGCCTGAAATTCCAGGAAGAAATGGGGCAATGGACCGATGCCTCGTCGTGCGTGGAAGTGGTCTAGCTGGCGTCCTCTGTCTGGTATCCTCTGGGGCCAGGGTTAGGCTTATCACTCGGGAATGGTGGCGGTAGCAGATGTCGATCGGTGATTACATTCGGGAATCGCAAGTCTGGAAGAGCATCTTCCGTCACCCGGCCCCGGTCGATCGCCGGAACCGCGTCGTGGTGATGCTGACCAATTTTTTCCTGCATCTGCACCCCGTGTCGGTCAAGCAACAGGGGATTGCCCTCTCCTACACCTGGTGCATGGGTGGCATCACGTTCTTTTTGTTTCTGGTGGAAACGATCACCGGCGTGTTGCTGATGTTCTATTACCGCCCCACCTTGCAATTTGCCTTCAACGATATTCTCGCCCTGCGTGACGTGACCACTTTGGGCATTATGCGGGAAATTCACCGCTGGGGTGCCCACGCGATGGTCATCACCGTCTGGCTGCATATGTATCGAGTTTTCCTGACGGGGAGTTACAAGCCCCCGCGGGAATTCAACTGGGTGGTGGGCGTGCTGCTGCTGGTGCTGACACTGCTGCTGTCGTTCACGGGCTACCTGCTCCCTTGGGATCAGTTGGCAATCTGGGCCATTACCGTGGGCTCGAACATGGCCCGCGCGACGCCGTTCCTGGGTTATGAAGGCCCGGGGGCCTTGCTGCTGAACGTGGGGGGGTTTGACCTCATCACCAGTGGCAGCGATGCCCGGTTCCTGCTGCTGGGTGGCCGGTTTGTGGGCGAAGGCACCCTGAACCGCTTCTACATTCTGCACTGCGTGGCGATTCCTCTCGTCGTGGCGTTGCTCATTGCGATTCACTTCTGGCGCGTGCGGAAAGACGGTGGCATCAGCCAGCCTTTGTAATGACGGAACGTGTTTGTCGAGTGCAAGCCTGGGTGGGTTTGCTATCAGTCTGTTGTCTGGACCTTGAAGCTGACCATGCTTGAACATCATCCCGATTTAACAGCCGCAGTCATTTATGGCCTTGGATGGGCCTACCTGCTGATGTTCGTGATGAACTCGTTCTGGGTGAAGCGCAGCTACGATGTCGATGGCAACTGCCGCATGTTCGGGCAGGATATCCCCATCGCTTCGTTCTGGGCGTTGTACGCCGCGTTGCTCGGCATGATCTCCATTGCGCATCTCACCGGTTCCGACAATCCGCAGTCGTTCCTGCTCCGCATGCCGAACAGCATCAAAGACGTATTCAACGCAGCCTCGAACCCGGTGACGTTTTTCACACTGTCGACCGTGGGCTTCATCTTGATCATCTGGCTGCGGGAATATCTCGTCAAACCCACGACGGGGTGGATTCTGCTCAACTTGTCGTGCCTGTACCTGACGTTGAGCATGACCGATTACGACTTCCGCCAGATTGTCACCAAGCCCGACAACGTGCCGATCGTCGGAATGCTGTTTATCGTCGGTTACTTCACGTGGCTGTCGTTCAATCGCGCGGTCGATAACGATCACCGGATCGCCAGCGGTCGCCCGTTGCGGGAACAGGAGAAGAACGAGAAGGTGCTGGTCTGGCCCGATCTCGTTTACTCCGAACTGATCTGCATGGTCGCCTTGACTGCGTTTCTGATCGTCTGGGGGATTGTGTTGCAAGCCCCGCTGGAAGAACCAGCGTCGGCGGCGAAGACGCCCAATCCGTCCAAGGCTCCGTGGTACTTCCTGGGTCTGCAGGAGATGCTGGTCTACTTCGATCCGTGGATGGCCGGTGTCGTGCTCCCCAGCATGATCCTCGTCGGTCTCATGGCCATTCCGTACATCGATTTCAACAAGCTCGGCAACGGGTATTACACCTTCAAGCAGCGACCGTTCGCCATCATCATGTTCATGTTCGGTTTCCTGCCGTTGTGGGTGGCGATGATCGTGCTTGGCACCTTCCTGCGTGGACCCAACTGGAACTTCTTTGGTCCTTACGAGTATTGGGACGTTCACAAGCTGGAACTGCTCAATAACGTCAACCTGTCGGAATGGTTCTGGCTGGATGTGTTGCAGCGTCCCTTGCCGATTGCCCCTGCGGGTTCAGAATGGTACGAGCAGTTTGGGTATATTCTGCTGCGGGAATCGGTCGGAATTCTGGTGACGCTGGCCTACCTGTTCCTGTTGCCTCCGGTCATGGCCGCGACAGTCTTTCGCAGCTTTTTCCAGAAGATGGGTTTCATCCGTTACATGGTGCTGGCCAATCTGCTGTTGTTCATGGCGTCGCTACCGCTGAAGATGGTGCTCCGCTGGGCCATCAACCTGAAGTACATTGTGTCGATTCCCGAGTATTTCCTGAATCTTTAATGCCGAGCCGAGTGGTGCTGCCGCGCCGGGAGATACCTGGCGGATGACTGTCTCTCGTCTCCCACCTATTGAGTTGTGACAATGCCCGCGACTGAAGACTATCTGCGTGACCCGAAGCTCATGCACAAGGTATTCTGTGCGAGCGCGGTGACCTTGCTCGCCGTCGTCGTGTGGATGATGTGGGCCGACTACGCCGACGAATGGCGCGGTTACCAGCGCGATGCCCTGAAGTACATCGCCGCCAAAGATCGCGCTAAGGTCCAGGAGATTGAGGCCAATCCGGCCCACAAGGACGAGTTGGCGGCGGTCGATGCTCAACTCTCCCTGGCCAAGCAGTCACTCGAAACGCACAAGTCCGAGATCGATCGCCTGCAGGCAGAGATCTCGAAGTTAGCAGAGCAATCCGCCGCAACCATGCGAACGCTGCGTGTGCGTCGGGCCGAGCGCGATGTGAAACGGGCTGAATATGGCCTCAAGATTCGTGACAATGCCCCTGCGGCCGAGAAGGAAGAATTCCTTGCCGCGTTCAATGCCTCTCAAGCCGCTGCCGACGAGTTTGAAGCCAAATTCGCGGATCAGGCGCTGAAACTCAGCACGGCGAAGTCCGATCTGGCGAGTGTCACAGCCGCCCATGATGACGCCGAGAAAGCCCGCAAGGCTTTGGAAGCCGATATCTCCCGGTTGCAGGCCGCGATCAACAAAATTGAACCATCCAACCCCTTCTCGGCGTTCAAGCGCGATCTGATGCTGTTGCCTATCATCAACGGCTTCAACTCGCCAGAGCGCGTGGTTCAGGACTGGCTACCAGGGTTGAAGATTGATCTCGGTGGGATGTCAAAAGTCGATCGGTTCGACCGCTGCCGCACCTGCCATTACACCATCGATCGTATCGAAACCGGGACCGACCCCGCGTTTCCCTATAGTCCGCACGGAGATGGCAAGGACGGCACGTATGCGCACCCGTTTGCCTCGCATCCGCGGTTGGATCTGTTCCTGACATCGACCAGTCCACACCCCATCTCAAAATTCGGCTGTACGGTCTGTCATGAAGGCCAGGGTTCGGGAACGTCGTTCCAGAATGCCTCGCATACCCCCAACGACCCGCATGAGATGCACGCATGGCAAGCCGACCATAGCTGGTTCGACAACCACTTCTGGGAGCGGCCGATGCTGCCCGAGCGGTTCCGCGAATCGACCTGCATCCGCTGCCACGTCAATGTCACCGAGTTGGGTACCAATGCGAAGTTTGGCTCCTCGGCTCCCAAGGTGGTTCAAGGTTTTGAACTGGTGAAGACCTATGGCTGCTTCGGCTGCCACGAAATTCATGGTTTCGACGCGGGCAAGCCGATTGGTCCTGATCTGCGACTCGAACCCGCGACTGCGGAAGAAGCCGCCAAGATCGCGGAAGATCCCACGCAAGTCGCGGGAACGATGCGTAAAGTAGGCCCGGCACTGCGGCACATTGGTGCCAAAGCCGAGGCTGGTTGGATCGAAAACTGGACCGAAGAGCCCAAGCGGTTCCGGCCGTCGACCCGCATGCCACAGTTCTTCAAGTTGACCAATCAGCGTGATCATCTCGCGGAGAAGTTCAACCCGCTCGAACTGGCCGGCATGACATCGTACCTGCTCACGAAGTCGCACGCTCAGCCGCTGGAGTTGTTGACCCCACCCGAAGGTTATCAGCCGAGTGCCGAGCGCGGCCGCCGCTTCTTTGAAAACAAGGGCTGCCTGGCGTGTCATAGCCATCAGGATATCGCGGGGATCACGGCCGACTTTGGTCCCGATCTGTCTCGCGTGCATGCCAAGATCAAGCCGGGTATCGAGGGCTTCAACTGGCTTTACACCTGGATCCGTGAACCCGAACGGCATCATCCGCGCACCAAGATGCCGCACCTCTTCTTGGAACCCGAAGGCACGGGCGACAAGCTGGTCGACCCCGCGGCCGACATCGCCGCTTATCTGCTCAAACTGGAAGGGTCACCAGCGGATTACAAGCCGACAGAAAACTATGCAGAGCTCACGGTCAATGAGGCGGCTCTGGACGAACTGGTCGCGAGTTTTCTAACGAAGCTGCTGACTCAAGAGCAAGTCGCCGAGCTGCTCAAGACCGGCCATTACCCCATCGCTGCGGAAAAGGTGAAGGGTGATGAGATCGAGTTGACCAAGGCTCCTGAGGGTGAACTGAATGCCTTCGAATGGAAGCAACGGAAACTGCTGTATGTCGGCCGCAAAACCATCACCAAGTATGGTTGCTATGGCTGCCACGACATCCCCGAGTTTGAGGATGCTCGCCCGATCGGGACCGCCTTGCAGGACTGGGGCAAGAAAGACACCGCCCGGTTGGCGTTCGAGCACATCCATGAATTCCTGCATCATCATGGCAACCCCACCGTCGGACTCGAATACGAATCCGTGACCGCAGCCGATGCTCAGCGACTCCATCTGGAAGCCGCGACCGGTGTGCGATTGACGGCTGCAGAAGCCGGAATCGCCGCCATGCCAGTCAAGCGACTGGTCGCTGGTCAAACGGAACCCGAACCCGATGCGTTGCAAATCGATGATGTGATTTTGACATTCGATGGCACGGCCATCGCGAATGCAGACCAGTTGGGTGGACTCCTCAGGCAGACGATTCCGGGCGTGCAGGTCGAACTGTCGATCTGGCGTGCTGGAGCGGAACTCACCTTGCAGGGCTGGCCCGATGGCTCACTGGAAAAGCGGGTCAACGACAGCCTGCTGGCGGTAGATCGCGGCGAGTTAAGCGGTGCTGACAAGGATCGCGAGCTTTCGTCGGCCTTCTACTATGAGAGCCTGGGGCACCACGGTCGCCCGGGATTCCTGTGGCAGAAGTTGCGTCAGCCGCGCAGCTACGACTTCAAGATGACTGAGACCAAGCCTTACGATGACCGCTTGCGGATGCCCAAATTCCCCTTCAGCGAAGAGGAAATCGACGCCATCGCGACCTTCGTGCTGGGCCTGCGTGCGGAACCACCATCGGACGACTACCTTTATCGACCCACCGGGACCGCCGGCGCCGTGATCCAGGGGGACAAGCTGCTGCAGAAGTACAATTGCGGCGGCTGCCACCAGTTGGAGTTGCCCAGGATCGAGTACGGTGCCAACCTCGACGATCTTCTGGCGTCCGACCCGACAGCGGAGTTTCCGGAGGCCGTCAGCCTGCTGCATCAACTGAAGCCCCCACGGAATGGCCTGACGGGTCAATCTCTGGTCGTGAAGTCTGAGGATGAAACGCAGACCCTGCCCGTTGTCAGCTTCCATGGCATGGTGGTCTCGAACCCCAATCCCGAAGATGATCCTGCCGATCAGGAGTATGTGGCGGAACTGTGGGAAACACTGAAAGTCAACGACAAGGAGTTGTTCCCCACCAGCAAGCTCATTTTCCCGGCGGCGGCACTGAAGTCCATTCAGCCCAGCCGGGGGGGCACGTATGCCGAATGGCTGGCCAGCCACTTGACCACAACGGAACAGGTGAAGCAGATTTCGCTCGGCTACCAGGCGGCTCCTCCGCCACTCTATCTGGAAGGCATCAAGGTCCAGACTCCGTGGCTGTTCAACTTCCTGAAGAACCCGATGCAGATTCGGCACACCACGGTGCTTCGCATGCCCCGGTTCAACATGAGTGACGCGGAAGCCGAGGCGCTGGCCAATTATTTTGCCGCCGTTGATCGGGCCGAGTATCCGTATCAGTCGATACCGGAACGTGAGCCTCAGTATCTGACTGCGGCGAATGCCGCGTTCACGGCGAAGTTTTCAGGCAAGGACCACGACTACCTCACGGAATCGTGGAAAGTGCTCAACAGTCCGTTATGCGTAAAGTGTCACGCGGTCGGCGGTCGAATGCCGGTCAGCACCGACCCCTCAAAAGACATTCGGGCTCCGAACCTGGAGATGGCCGGCGACCGTCTACGGCCCGACTGGCTGTTGCTGTGGTTGTACCGACCCACCTGGATTACGCCCTACACATCGATGCCGCAGAACTTTCCGCCCGGCAAGAAGAATCTTGAAGAGTTGTTCGGTGGCGAGGGAGACTTGCAGACCAAGGCCGCGCGAGATGCCCTGTTGAATTACAAGCACCTCATGGAGCGGGATGGACGCATCATTTACGATCCCATGCAGCCCCCGATGACCGCTGGTGAAGCGCAAGGAGGAACTCAATGAACAAGCCCTGTTTTTCCTTCCGCCAGATGGCCGCGGGTTGTGCCTGCTGGCCACTATTGATCGTAGGACTTTCGGGCTGCGGTGGTGGGGCCTCGGCAACACCGTCGGTGACCTACCGCCCCAGCCATCCTGAAGTGGCAGCAGAAGCGGCACCCGGCCAACCCACCGAGACCGCTGCGGGAGCTGCGACCGAGGCACCGGTCGCGACCGGTGGCGTGGGAACGCTCCGTGGCACATTTGTGGTCCAGGGAAACGTCACCCCGTTACCCCCGCTGTATGCCCAGGGGAACGCCCCCAAAGATGCGGAAGTCTGTGGAATTCAGGCCGCGCCGGATGAAACCGTCGTGGTGAACGATGGCAAGCTGGCCTACACCTTCATCTATCTCGCCAAAGCTCCCAAAGGGGCCAAGAGCACGGCACCCACCGAGCCGGTCGAGTTCGATCAGATCTCCTGCATCTTCAAGCCCCATGCTCTGGTGGTGCATACGGGACAGGTGGTCAAAATCCTCAATGACGACGCGGCTCTGCACAACACGCACACCTTCCCCGTCCGAAATTCCGGCTTCAACCAGGGGGTCTCTCCCAAGGATCGATCCGGGGTCAATCTGGTCTATTCGCAGGCCGAGAAAGAACCCATCTCTGTGAAGTGCGACGTTCATCCCTGGATGCAGGCCTGGCACCTGCCGATTGACCATAGCTTCGCGGCAGTCTCCGGCGCCAATGGGGAATTCGTGATCAAAGATCTTCCCGCCGGCAAGCACTCGTTCAAGATCTGGCATGAAAAAGGTGGCGAGTTAGAGAAGGCCTACTCTGTCACAATTAAGCCCGGTGAAGAGAACGTGATTCAAATTCCGATCGCGGCCTCAAAACTGGCGGGGGCGGAAGGGCCACGATCCAAAGTGATTCAATTGACGTTCGCCGACTGACAACCCTGTTACGCCTGCTATGGGTTTTCAGCGGACTGAAGTATTCGATCAGGGCCTGATCCCTGAGACCCCGGACAACCCTGGGGATTTCGGATGAAGCGCATGATGACATTACGAATCCGACCACAATTACTCGCGCTGCTGACAGCCATCGTGGCTTGGGGCTGCGTCGCGGGTTGCACTCAGAATCCGAGCGCCGAGTTCGCCTGGCGCGAAGGCACGCTGGATCTGCTGCCCGATGCCCGCAAAACCTTGCAGAAAACCATCACCGATAATTTCGGCACCCCTGACGACCTTGTCGCCTGGGAACGGTTCCCTGTGAACTATGGCGGTGTCAAAGGCACCGTCGCAGCGGCCCCCGAAGGCACACAGTTCGCGGCTGGTGAGTTCGCTGTCACGCTCGAAGGCGAAGCCAGCCCCGTGATGCCCAAGGATTCAATCCTCTGGCTCTCAGGTGAAAATGCGGGGCAATCGGGAGAGGTTCTCGCGGTGCATGAGTCACCCGCCTGGCTCGCCTTGACCAAACCCACGGCGACACCCGAAGGCACGCAGTTCGCCGTCAATTTTGGCCACCAAATGCAGCTCGGCCGCATGGTCTACATGAAAAACTGCATGCATTGTCACGGGGTCGCAGGAGACGGTGCTGGCCCCACGGCACAATATTTGAATCCCCGCCCGCGTGATTACCGACTCGGTGTGTTCAAATTCACCGAGACCCTCGCCACCGAGCGCGTCACCCGCGATGACCTGTGGCGCGTCATCAAGTATGGCATTCCCGGCACATATATGCCTTCCTTCCTGCTGCTCGATGACCATGAAACGACCGCCGTGGTGGAATACATCCGCTGGCTGTCGATGCGGGGCGAGATGGAAAAGCGACTGGGGGATGAACTGGCCGACTACTCGGAAACCGCCTTGCAGGATGAGTATCAAAAAGGCGTGGCTCAATACGATGCCGAATTGGCCGAATACAATGCTGCGGTGAAAGCCGGTCAAACAGCAACCAAGCCCGAAGAGGCGGAAAGCCTCAAGGCTTTGAGGACTGCGGCGATCAAATCCTTTAATGGTCATAAGCCCAAAGGTGGCGAGGAAGTGGAAGGCTATGTGACCACGGATTACCCGGATGCCGTCGACAGTTCCGCCGACTTTATAGCCGAAAGCTGGACCCGGGCCGACGATGCCGCGAGCGTGATCCATCCCTCCGTCCCGCGTGTGGCAGATACTCCCGAGTCTCGGTCCAACGGCCGTCTGCTGTATCTGTCTGATAAGACGAAGTGCTACACCTGCCATGGCAACACGGGCCGGGGCAATGGTGGGGCCGTGGAAGATTTCTGGCCGAATCCGAACAGCAAGACGGGTGGCAAGTTTGAAAATCGCGGCCTGCACGATGTGTGGGGGAACCCGCTTCAGCCACGAAATCTGCGTCTGGGTCAGTACCGGGGTGGTCGTCGTCCGGTCGATATCTTCCGCCGCGTGTATGCGGGCATCAAGGGAACTCCGATGCCAGCGTTCGGTGGGACCGTGCTGAAGGACGAAGAAATCTGGGATGTGGTCAACTATGTGATGAGTCTGCCTTATGAGACAGAGTCGGTAACTCCGACTGCTCCCGCGAGTCATCTGGCGGCCAAGCCTGTTCAGTAATTGGAAATGAAATCGCTGGATCGGAATCAGATCTGGAACGCTGAAAATTGAGAGCTCCCTGATCCGCAGATCGACCATGACTGCGTGACTGATTTGAGGATACTACCGTGGGTAAGTTCTGGGCGATTTTCTTCACCGCAGCCGCCGTGCTGGCCGTGGCGGCATGTGTCGTCGCGCCGGATTACGGGTTGTGGTTCCCCGGCGATGGGAAGGCCCACTCGACACTGGGCCAGAAGATCGACGACCTGTTTTATCTGATCCTGGTCATCGTGGCGGTGACGTTTATCGCCGTGAATGCGGCGTTGGGCTACATCCTCTGGCAAGGGGCGAGTTTGCCCACGGACAAGAAGGCCCTGTTCAGTCACGGCAGCCATGCTCTGGAAGTCATCTGGACCATTGTCCCCGCAGGGATTCTGCTGTTCATTGCGCTCTATCAGATGGACGTCTGGGCACAGTACCGCATCAAGAGTTTCTATCCCAAAACCATGGAACCCATCGCGGAAGTGACCGCCCGGCAATTTGAATGGCGGATCCGTTACCCCGCGCGAGGCAAGAAGCTGATGCCGACGCCTCAGCCTGATGACATTTATTCGGTCAACGACCTGCATGTGCCCACCGGCCATCCCGTTTCGATCAGTCTCCGCAGTGATGATGTACAGCACTCGTTCTTCGTTCCCGAACTGCGTGTGAAGCAGGATGCGGTCCCCGGGCTGGTCATTCCCGTCTGGTGGGAAATGACCGACACTGGTTCGTTTGAACTGGTGTGCGCCGAGTTGTGCGGCTGGGGTCACTACAAGATGAAGGCCCGGGTCGTGGCGACATCAGACGCAGAGTTTGAAGCGTGGAAGGATCAGGCGGCGAAGGAACAGTTTTATGACGGAGTGTCGCCCGCGAAGGACGAACTCGTCAGCCAGTCCGCATCAGAATAATGCCCAGCCACATGCGTGATCCCCCTGGGGGTCATCACGCATCGAATCAGATAAGGACGAGATCGTGAGCACGCTGACACCCTCAGTAGAACATGGCGGCGGGCATGATGAGCATGCTCACGGGCATGGTCATCATCCCGAACCCCATTCGCTATCGTTGTTAATGGCTTTGCCGACCTTCTCGAAGGACCACAAAGTCATCGGTCTGCAGTTTCTGATCACCACGCTGCTGATGCTGATGGTGGGGGGAGCGCTCGCGCTGGGGGTCCGCTGGCAACTCGCGTTTCCCTGGGAACGCATGCCCATTCTGGGCGACATGGCCTTCGCGGCGGAAGGGGGACAGATTGCCCCGGAAACCTACACCATGCTGGTGACCATGCATGCGTCGGTCATGATTTTCCTGGTGATCATTCCGATTCTCGCCGGGGCCTTCGGCAACTTTCTGATCCCGCTGCAGATCGGCGCGGACGACATGGCATTCCCCACGCTGAACATGCTCAGCTACTGGTTCATGTGGCCCGCGATTGCCTGTTTTGCCACCAGTTTCTGCTTTGGTGGTGGCCCGGCCTCGGGTTGGACGTCGTACCCCTTGTTGTCCGCCTTGCAGGAGGCGGCACCGGGATCGGGCATGGCCCAGAATTTCTGGCTGCTGGGTCTGACACTCGTGGGTGTCTCGTCGATGATGGGCTCGGTCAACTATATGACCACGATTATCAACATGCGGGCACTGGGCATGACTCTGTTCCGCATGCCACTGACCATCTGGTCGATGTTCATCACCGCGATTCTGCAGGCCTTTGCCTTGCCCGTTTTGACCGCGGCGGGTTTCATGGTGCTCGCCGACCGCACCATCGGAACCTGTTTCTTCATCCCGTCTGGCATTGTGGTCAATAATGCCGCCCCGACGATTGGTGGCGGACAGCCGCTGCTGTGGCAACACCTCTTCTGGTTCTACTCGCACCCTGCCGTGTATATCATGCTGCTCCCCGCGATGGGCATGGTCTCTGACATGATGGCGTGCATGAGCCGCAAGCCGGTTTTCGGCTATAAGCCGATGGTGTACTCACTGGCGGCGATCGCCGGGTTGGGCTTTATCGTGTGGGGTCACCACATGTTTACATCGGGCATGAACCCGGCACTCGGGATGACGTTCATGGTCTCCACGATCATGATCGCGTTGCCCTCCGCCATCAAAACCTTCAACTGGCTGGGCACGTTATGGGGCGGACGGTTGGTGTTTAACACCGTGATGCTGCACTGCATCGCCTTCGTTTCACTGTTCGTGATTGGCGGGCTGTCTGGCATTTTCATGGCTGCCGTGCCAGTCGACATCTACATTCACGACACCTACTTCATCGTAGCTCACTTCCACTATGTGCTGTTTGGTGCCACATTGTTTGGAGTGTTCGGAGCGATTCAATTCTGGTTCCCGAAGATGTTCGGCCGCATGATGAATGAATCGCTCGGCAAGCTGCATTTCGTGCTCACCTTTATCGGCTTCAACTGCACGTTCTTCCCGATGCACCTGCTGGGCATCGCGGGCTTCCCCCGCCGATATGCTGACCCGTATCACTTCCCCTACCTGGAACACTTGCTGCCGCTAAATCAGTTCATGACCTGTGCGGCGATTCTGATGGGGGTGGCCCAGTTGATTCTGCTGTTCAACTTCTTCAGCAGCATGTTTATCGGCAAGAAATGTGGCCGCAATCCGTGGAACGCGAACGGTCTGGAATGGCAGACCCCCTCGCCACCGGGACACGGCAATTTTGACACGCCGCCCGTTTGCTACCACGGCCCGTATGAGTATTCCTCTCCGTTGTCGCATGACAAGGACTACCTGCCGCAAACAGAGTACGTTCCGCTTGAGCAGCGGATCGCGGTATCGCATGCAGCTCCCCACTAACCCGAATTCCCAGGCTTCGACCGGTTCACGATCCCGATGTCTCAAATTTCTCCGACACGCTGGCTGCACCTGCTCGCATGGCTGACCGCCATCGTGGCGCTGTTGCCTATCAGCGTTGGGGCGGTGGTGACCACGGTCGACGCGGGGATGGCTTTCGCCGACTGGCCCACGTCGGATGGCCAAGGGATGCTGGCGTATCCCTGGCTGAAATCGACGGGCGACCAGTTCCTGGAACATGGCCATCGTCTGGCGGGAATGCTGGTCGGTTTGATGACCTTGGGCTTGGCCGCGACCGCTTATTTCACCGACTGTCGCGAATCTGTGAAGCTGCTGGTCGGAGCGATTCTGATTGGTGTCATTCTGCAAGGTCTGCTGGGTGGAGCACGCGTGCTGGCCGATCAGCGTTACATTGCCTTGGGTCATGGACTCTTTGCGGCGGTGGTCTTCAGCCAGATGGGAGTGCTGGTCTCGATGACCTCACAGACCTGGTTTCAGCAGTCACCAGTGACGGATCCCGCCCGGACCTGGATCTCTCTGATCATGGGGCTGACGTTGCTCGCGGTCCTTTCCACACAGTATGTGCTGGGAAGCTTGCTGCGGCATCTGGGCTGGGCACAGGCCTGGTTGATCCACCCCTGGTTTGCCATCGTGGTGGTCCTCGCGGCGGTCGGGTTTCTGATCACTGGGTATCGAACGGGCTCGCGCACACTGGCCTGGGCCTCGGGGTTGGTCATCAGTTGCGTCCTCTGTCAGGCCGTGCTGGGCGTGGCCACCTGGGGTGTGCGATATGGTTTTCCGCAGTGGGGCGTCGTGGCGGTGCAGCAATCGTCTCTGCAGGTGGCTGTTCGCAGTCTCCATAAGGTTGTCGGCTTACTGACCTTTATGACCACGGTGCTCGCCGTCGTCCGCACATGGCATTTGCTGCCCGCAACCGCGTCGACGCCTGCTCAGTTGTCACGGCCGGTCCTCAGCGAAATGGGAGGCCTGGCATGAGCACGACCGTGGAAGCCGCCCCCGTGACAGTCACTCAGATGGCTGGCGAACCTGCCGATGCCTGGCTCTCGCAGCGCCTGGTCGATTATTTCTCGTTGATGCGTCCGAAGATCGCGGTCATGGTCATGATCACGGTCAGTGTCGGCTATCTGCTGGGATGCCAGGGAGAACTGGCCACGGCGGTCCTCTGGCAGGCGGTCCTGGGCGTGGTGCTGGTAGCAGGAGGGTCTTCTGCCGTCAACCAGTGGTACGAACAACAGACCGATGGACGGATGCGGCGCACGGAAGACCGCCCGCTACCCGCTGGCCGCTTGGCCTCCTGGGAAGTTTTTGGTCTCGGAATCACCTGGGCGGTGGGCGGTTGCCTGCTGCTGGCTGCGACGGTCAACCTGCTGACGGCGTGGCTTGCCGCGGGAACCTTTCTGGTTTATGCGCTGGTCTATACGCCGTTGAAACGTCACACATCATTCTGCACGGCCATCGGTGCGATTCCGGGTGCGATGCCTCCGGTGTTAGGGTGGACGGCTGCCGGTCAGCCGTTAGACGCCCATGCTCTGGCCTTGTTCAGCCTGATGTTCTTCTGGCAGTTCCCCCATTTCCTGGCGATTGCCTGGCTCTATCGTGAAGACTATGCCGCAGCGGGCTTGCGCATGCTGCCGGGAGTGCATCCGCAACCACATGTGACCGGTCTGCTGGCGACCTTGTACGCCATCTGTCTGCTCCCATTAAGCCTGGTGCCCGGGTGGTTAGGCCTGGGGGGCAATACCTATATGATTTGTGCCTTGGTTCTGGGAGTGGCGTATCTCGCCGCGTCCATCCTGTTTGCGATCTCGGAAACTCGTCAGTCAGCCCGGCGCGTCCTGTGGGTCTCGCTGGTCTACCTGCCGGTGATTGTCGCCACGCTGGCGGGAGACCACCTCGCGGGGCTGGCCTACCGCTGAACTCAGACCGTAGATTGTGCGTAGTCAATTGAGCGATTCCGTCCTGATGAACTGCGAAAAGAGCAACTGATATGACACATGCACATGCCGCCCCTACCTTGCGGATGGGCATTCCGATTACCAACGCCAAACTCGGGATGTGGCTCTTCCTGGGTACCGAAATCATGTTTTTTACGGCCTTTATTGGCACGTATATCGTGATGCGCATCGGCTCACCCGGCTGGCCGACCGACGTGCATGTCACCCACATCAACATCCTGCTGGGTGGCATCAATACATTCGTGCTCATCTTTTCGAGCTACCTGGTGGTGGTCTCGCACGATGCCCTGCTGCAAGGCAAGGCACAAACGGCGAAGCTCGCGATGCTGATCACGCTCATCTGCGGCGTGCTGTTCCTCGGCATCAAGTCGGTCGAATACTACGGTAAGTTTCAGCACGACATTCTGCCGGGCCACATCCCCGAAAATGATCGCCAGGCGATGAACAAGCTGGTGAAAGATCTGCAGTATCGGCTCGACAGCCGCCTCGCGGGCATGTTCCCAGAGGTTGAGAAGCGCGAAGACCAACTCGTGGAACTCGATGCCAAACTGTCTGAACTGCAAGCCAAGTCTCCCGAGTCGGCCGATTACAAGTCCACCGCGGCGTTGAGGAAGTTTGCAGATGAGTGGTTTTTCCTGCGAGATCATGTCCGCGACGAAGTCTCGCTGACGGTCTCACGGGCCGATATGGACAAGCTGCGTGCCGAAGCCGACACCAGCAAGATTCCGAAGATCGTGCTCGGCAGTTTCCCGGACCATCATGGCAGCGACGCCGGGCACCATGCGGAACCCGACAAGTCGACGGTGGTTGGTTTTCTGCAGGCCATGCAGGCCGACCCGGAACTTGGCCAGTTTGTTTCCGGGTATGAAGTGGGCCGCATCCGGCCGATTCTGTATGGGAACCTGTTTGCGTCGAACTACTTCCTGATGACGGGTTTTCATGCGATTCACGTCATCATTGGCCTGATCCTGTTCGTGATGGCCTTGATGCGCAATCCGCTGACGCTGGCCGACGCCGTGTTCGTGGAAAACATTGGCTTGTACTGGCACTTCGTCGACCTTGTGTGGATCTTCCTGTTTCCGCTCATTTACATTATCTGACAGTGCAACATTATCTGACAGTGCGACTCTCTGGGGGATGCAGCATCCCGCGGACGTTCCCTCGTGAAAGTACAACATGTCTCAAGAACATCATGCCTCACACGCCGGCACCTATTTCGCCGTGTTCCTGACATTGTGCCTGTTTACCGGCTTGTCGGTACTGGCCGATGTGTTTCGGTTTGGCAACAAGAATGTGCTGGTGGTCGTGGTCCTCGCCATTGCCACGGCGAAGGCCTTGTGCGTCATGATGTACTTCATGCACCTGAAGTTTGAACGCGCCTGGAAGTACCTGCTGCTGGCCCCCACGTTTATTCTGGCTTCTGCAATTCCCTTCGCGCTCATGCCCGATGTCGGTATGTCCTACTACACGCCGACGGCTCCGCAGCACGAGGAATATCTCCGGCTGCAAGCGACAGCCGAACATCATCCCGAGGAGCACGAGGGACACGAGGGGCACGCCGCAGAGGAACATGTGCCCGCTCCTGCCGCGGCCGGACACTGACGTTCGCTGATCGCGTTGGCTCTCAGCAGATACCCCGGCTGCACTTTGACCCGGGGTATTTTTTTTCCCAGGGGCCAGTCGAATGACGCCGGAATCGCCAGCGTTGCTGCGTGTAGAACAGGTCTCCTTTCAATATGGCGAGCGTGCCGCATTGAAAGAGGTGACGTTCACGGTCGCACCGGGAGAAATCTTTGGTTTGCTGGGACCGAACGGGGGCGGCAAAACCACGCTCTTCCGACTGCTCACCACGCTGCTTCCCGTACAGTCCGGTAGGATCGAAATTTCTGGGCGATCGCTGGCAGACCATCCCGCAGTCGTGCGGACAATGTTGGGTGTCACGTTTCAGTCTCCCAGTCTGGATGGCAAACTGACCGTCCAGGAAAACCTGAAACACCAGGGCCATCTCTATGGTTTGCGGGGAGAGACTCTCCGTCGGCGGATCACCGAGGTGACCGGCTGGCTGGGCGTGCAAGACCGCCTGTTGCAACTGGCCGACACGCTGTCAGGGGGACTGAAGCGCCGTGTCGAAATCGCCAAAAGCCTGCTGCATGCACCGACCTGCCTGATTCTTGATGAACCCAGCACCGGCCTCGATCCTGGGGCGCGGCTCGACTTGTGGACCGTGCTCGACCGACTGCGTCAGGAACAGGGCATGACCATTCTGGTCACCACGCATCTGATGGATGAAGCCGAGCGGTGTGATCGTTTGGGAATCCTCGATCACGGTCAACTGGTCGCCACGGGTTCCCCCCGGGAACTTCGCCAACAATTGGGAGGCGACAGCCTGACCCTGACGGTCACCAACCCGGCGCTGCTCATTGCAGCGATCGCCGCACGCTTTCAGGTTACGGCACGAATCGTCGGTGAAGATCTGCGGATCGAACATCCACGGGCGCTTGATCTCTTACGCGACCTTGTGACAGCTTTCCCGCAAGAGATTCTCGCGATTTCGCTCGCGAAACCGACGCTGGAAGATGTCTTCATTGCCAGAACGGGCCATCGCTTCTGGGAATGATCCGCGTGTTCTGAAGGCTCTCAGGACATCACTCTAAACCATCAGCAAAGGGGTCATCGGCATCCAATTTTGGCGCGTGGGGCGGAGGCTGCTGCGGACCAGAAGCGGGTGCGACCGGCGGTATGCTGGCAGCCTTATCGGGCGGACGGTTCCCCGGATCCGAGCGGCCCCGTTCGCGCGGCGGCCGTTCTTTCTTCCGCTGTGGACGGCTCGACGTCTCCGCGGGCCCTTCCGCTACAACTGGCGGTTCCTGGTGCGCGTCACGCGGGGGCTCTTGTGGCGAACGCTGACCAGGGCCACGCCGTTGATCCTGGGGAGGCGGAGGCAGCGGCATCCGGCGACGCACGCGACCTTCCAGCGGTGTCGCCAGCTCCTCTTCCGTCAGTTGGAAATCGGCGACGGGTATCTCAGGCGGACTCGCGGGCCGAGGTTCGCGCGGCACCGCATTCCGTTCGGACTGAATCCGCATCCACACGCCGGCGGGCTGGCAATCACAGCGCACCGTGGAAACGTCACCGCCCACACGCAGTTCGCTGCCACAGGCGGGACACTTCCATGTCCGACGGACATCCAGATCTCGGCGGAATCCCGGTCCTCGCATGGATCGTACTCACAGGGAATGCTGTCCAGACAATCGATATGACGTAGAGTGAATCATATCGCGACCCCGTCTGGTCTGCGAATCGCTCAGCGGGATTCGGACCACATTTCGACACCAGTTTTCACGGTCTGAAAATGAATGTCGACGATCTCTTCAATGTTCGGGGCATAGCCCCCCGCCATGCTGACCGCGACCGGAATGCCGTGCCGCTGACAGGCCTCATACACCAGACGGTCGCGTGTTGCCAATCCCGCCCGACTCATCGCTAGCCGCCCCATGCGATCGCCCACATAAGGGTCGGCCCCGGAAACATAGATGACCAGGTCGGGCCGAGCCCGCTCGAAGATCACTGGCAAGGCCATCCGCAGGTGCTGCAGATATTCCTCGTCACCCGTCTCGTCGAGCAGTTCGAGATCCCAGTCACTGGTCATTTTCTCAAACGGATAGTTGCGGGCACTATGCATCGAAAATGTGAAGATCGATGCATCATCGGCGGTGATGGCTGCCGTCCCGTTTCCCTGATGCACATCGCAATCGATTACGGCCACGCGCTGTAACCGCCCTTCCGACTGCATGGCCCGCGCGGCGATCACGCTGTCATTGAACAGGCAGAAACCCTCGCCATGATCGGCAAACGCATGATGCGTGCCCCCGGCCAGATTGGCCGAAAACCCTTGCTCCAAGGCCGATCGACACGCGGCGATTGTCGCTCCCGAGGACCGCCGCGACCGCTCGACCAACTCGGGTGACCAGGGAAATCCCAGCCGCCGAATCTCCGCGGGAGTCAGGTTTCCCTGTGTGATCTGCCGCAAATATCCGGGAGTATGAGCCCGCAAGATCTCGGTATCGCTCGCTGCCGGGGGAACCAGCAACTCCACGAGCGACCGCATCTCTGCCGACTCGATCCGCTCGCGTAGCCGCGCGTACTTCTGCATCGGAAAACGGTGTCCGGGCGGCAATGGCAGCACGAACCGGTCGGTGTAATACAGTCGCAGCGTCATAACCCATTATTCGCAGCGATCACCAATTTGCACACGCCGTCCGCGCAGAAACTCTCCCGTGGGCATCGGCCGCTTCCCATCGGGATGAACTCTCAGCACCCGCACCGCCGCGATTCCACACCGAATCGTGAAGCTGTCAGCCGTCACTTCGATCACGCTCCCCGGAGGCAGAGGTGATTCACTGAAGACCGGATCGACTTCCAGAATCTGCAATCGCAGTGGTGGTTTCTCGGTTTGAATCCACTGGGTGAAAGGGCCCGGCCAGGGTTGCATCCCACGCACATGTCGCTCGACGACGATTGCCGCCTGTGACCAATCGATGCGACCATTTGCCTTGGACAGTTTGCCCACATGCGTGGCTTGTGTGTGATCTTGCGGCAACTCGCGGGCGGTTCCTGCTGCTAACTCGCCGATCACTTTCAGGGTGAGGGACGGTGCCAGATCAGCGAGCCGGCCTTCCAGTTCGCCCGTGGTTTCCTGAAGTCCGATACGCGTAGAGATCACCCCCAACATCGGCCCGGCATCGAGCTCCTGCACCAGCTTGATGATCGTGATCCCGCTTTCCGTGTCTCCGTTCAGAATCGCGGCATGAATTGGTGTCGCACCACGATACCGGGGCAGCAACGAGGCATGCACGTTGATCGTCCCCACCCGGGGCATGTCGAGAATCTCGTTGGAGAGGATTTGGCCATACGCGGCGACCACGAAGAGTTCTGGGGTCCACGTCCGCAGTTCCGCGACCGCTTCCGGTCGCTTGATACGGATCGGTTGCAGCACTGGAATCCCCCGCTCGAATGCCAGGTCTTTCAAGGGATTCTGATGCCGATGATGACCCGGACCTGTCCGATCGGGTTGTGTCACCAGTCCACACACGTCATACGCGGAATCACACAGCGCCTGAAAGACAGGCAACGCCAGTCGACCTGTTCCCAGAAACCCGATCCGCACAGACATGTCACACTCGCCCGGTCGTGGTCCAATAAGAATTCGTACTCTGGACGTGCCTCGCGCTACGCGGGCTTGGGTTCGAGTTCTTTCAGACGCGCTCGCAGCACGTCGTCCGCCGGGAACAATCCTTCGGCCTGTTTGCGGCGGTACTGCGTTTCAAAATCGGCGATCATGGGATCGCTGGTTTTGCGGACGGATTCCGCCATGCGGTCAATAAACAAGACGCCATCCAGGTGATCGTTTTCGTGCTGGACCGCCCGCGCTCCCAAATCATCCAGCGTGTACTCAAAGACATTGCCGTCGAGATCGAAGGCTTCGACCACGATTTCCGCCGCGCGTTTCACATCGCCATACAAACCCGGGAAGCTCAGGCAGCCCTCTTCGCCTTCGGTGGTCCCTTTGCGTTTGAGGATTTCCGGGTTCAGGAAGACGAGTTCTTCGTCTTTGGCTTCTTTGTCACCCGTGAGATTGAGGACGAACAAACGATACGGAAGATCGACTTGATTCGCCGCAAGCCCAATGCCGTTATGTGCATACATCAAATCAAACATCTCCGCGACGGTTTTGCGGAGGTCGGCATTGATCTCTTGAACGGGTCGCGATTTCCAGCGCAAGGCGGGATGCGGATACAGCACAATTTGCATGGTCACAGCACTTGGAAAAACCGCACGGACAGTGGATTCAACCAGCTATTCTACGGTGACCCGCCTGTGACTGCGAGTGATGAGTGGGGCATCGGGTATGAGACATTAGGTATGAGGTGTCAGGCATCATGTGGCAACCCTCAACCCTCAACCTTACAAACGACAACGCCGGAAGCGTCACTGACGTTTCCGGCGTGTGTTGAATCTCAGGCACGGAACCATCGTCAGCCCGACGATACCGCATCGTCGGGCGACAGCCCAGCGGTCGTGCAATGAATTCGAGGGAACCTAGTAGGTTGGCAGCGAATTGATCGGAGCCAGCGCGGTGGTCGAGTAGGTCGCACCGGGCATGACCGGGCTGGCCGTCATCACGCCAGGATCACCCATGTAGGCGGTCTGACCGAACGAGCCACCATAAGCGGTCGAGCCGTAACCCGGATACGCACCGGTACCACCCGGGGGATAGTACGAGGGGGAACAGCCGCCCGACGCACATGGAGAACAACCGCCACCGCGACCATACAGACCGCTGCAGCAGCAGCCCATGGCCGACGACATCACCGCCAGACTGGCGAGCAGAAACGCACAACGTTTAGCCATCATCATACCCTTTGAGTCGAATTGAGTCCGAGAGAGAGGAGCATACGAAGGGAACTGCCGAAGGGCCCACGACCGGTGGGAGATGGCCGGCCGATTCGCGACATGGTTCCCGCTGGGTGCGCGGGAGATATAGGTCAGGCGGGTCAGATTCTGAAAGAGCAACTTGAGAGAATTTTCCAGGAAACGGCAATTTTCTTTGAAGTCATATTCCACTTTGTGCCGTGAAACGCAGCCCCTTCTGTGAAACGACGAGTCAGCCTGGTGACAGACCGAAAGTTTCCGCTCTCTAAATGGAAACAGCCCCGACACGGAAAAGTGCCGAGGCTGTCAGATTTCGCTCAAACGCTTCAATTCGCCAGAAATCGCGAATTGCCAAGCCGAATTACTGGGCCTTGGGAGGCGCGTCTTCGGTCGGCGGGGCAGGAGCCGTGGCCGGGGCCGGAGCAGCGGTTTCAGCGGGGGCAGCCATCGCAGCCGGAGCGCTGCAAGAAGGAGCCGGGGCGCAGCAGGTCGGGGCCGGAGCGCAGCAGCTAGGGGCCGGAGCCGGGGCTGGGGCGCAGCAGGTCGGAGCCGGGGCGGGAGCACAGCAGCTGGGGGCCGGCTCACAGCACGACTTACGAACGCGGACCTTGCGGCACTTGACGCGCTTGGGCTTGCAGCAGGAAACTTCCTGTGCGCAGCCACCGCAGGCCGGCGCCACTGTAGCGCAGCCACCACAAGAACCAGCCACAGCGGGTTCCGCTGCAGCCAACAGCAGCGTCACGGCGACGGCTGCCACGGACAGAAATGCACGAATCATGAAAATCCCCTCTTGTTTGTGTAGCCTGCATTGTGTGGAGACCACTCCACAACGGCTGTCGCTCGTAGGGTCACAATACCCAGTCTAGAGACGATCCAGCGAATGCAGCGACTAGTGCGACTTTTCCGATCGCGCCGATTAACATAACGCGGTGGGCTGGGAAGTCAAACCTTCACGAGCCTTTTCTTGCGCGCAGACCAAATTTCCTAAGTTTGATAAACCGTCAGGCGTCTATAATCCTCACGAATCTCAGCCAACAGACGTTGCGATATCCTGTTCCCAGAAAACATCTTACAAGAATCTGACCAAGGAACTCCCGTGCCTGCATTCTCACACCCGCGACCCTGGCACATTGGCAATCGCCAGGTCACGCTGGGAGTGGAACCACAGATCATGGGCATTGTGAACATCACCCCCGACAGCTTTTCTGACGGGGGACAATGGCTGGATGTTTCCGCCGCGGTCGATCATGCCCTGCAACTGGAAGCCGACGGAGCCCACCTGCTCGACCTGGGGGGCGAGTCGACTCGTCCGGGAGCCACCGAGGTCACCGTTGAAGAAGAACTGCGTCGCGTCATCCCCGTGGTGACCGCCCTGGCAGGTCGCGTCCAGATTCCCCTGTCGATTGATACTACCAAGTCGGAAGTGGCCCGTGAGGCTCTCGCAGCAGGGGCCATGATTATCAATGATATTTCCGGACTGCGTCACGATGCAGCGATGGTCGAAGTCTGCGTGGAATTTCGGGCGGGGGTGATCTGCATGCACATGCAGGGGACTCCGCGGACGATGCAACAGGCCCCGCACTACACCAACGTCGTTGGCGAAATCTGTAACTTCTTTCGTACCCGTCAAACAGAACTCTGTCAGCGCGGGTTGCAGCAAAATCAGCTTGTCTGGGATCCTGGCGTGGGCTTCGGAAAGTCCGCTGAGCATAACGTGACCATTCTCTCTTCGATTGCCCAGTTCCACGAACTTGGTCGACCGGTCCTGATCGGCCATTCGCGCAAACGGTTTCTGCAAAAAGTCATCGGCCGTCCGGTCGATGAGCGGCAATTTGGCACGCTGGGTGTCTCGCTGGGAGTCATCGCGCAAGGGGCCGACATCATTCGCGTGCATGACGTGGCGGCTCATCGCGATGCGCTCATTGCATTCCGGGCGGTCACCCCGAGCCTGCCCTAGCGCCTGGAAGCCTGAGGGGAATAGGTCGGCTTTCCGGCTTATCCGGTGCAAACCTTAGCGACTCTGCCGAATCTGCCGATAATGCAGGAGCGTCTCGAAGTCGATTTGTTCGCACATTGGGAAGGTTCGTGCCCCATGAGCCCCTGCCACGGTTGCCATTCCGGATGCTGCCGTGCCTTTGCCGTCCCAGTGTCGGGAGCAGACATACTTCGGATTGAGCAGTCGTTACAGCTTCCTATGGAAGACTTTATCCACCGCTGGGAAGACCCGGACTCTCAGATTTCGTGTGGCATGGCACCCCAGTTCTTCTTTGAAGATCAGCCGGATTTGCCCTTTGTGATCTGCCTGAAGCCCGAAACCAGCCAGACGTTTCGCAAGATCACTCGATGCCATTTTCTGTTAGAGGAACCGCCGACCCGGGAGCACCCGCTGGGTACGGCCCACTGTGGAATTTACGAACAGCGTCCGTTGACGTGCCGGGTCTTTCCCACCCGCCTGAGCGAATCTGGCATGCTGGCGGAACTCCATGCGATCCCAGAGCATGGGCGGATGTCTGACCTGCACCCTGCGTATGGACTTTGCGCGACGGCCTGGCATGTGGAAGACATCGCACCGTTGTCCGCCGTGCAAGACCTGGTGCTGATTCACTTTGAAATGCGATTCTTTCAGTATGTCGCGGAATCGTGGAATCGTCGGCGGGAGAGTTGGGATCTGTTTCCCGACTTTCTGCGTCTGGTGTACCAGAACCGCGTCGTGCCGGAATCCCATCGCGAAACCCAAGCGGAACAGCCCCCCGCGATTCTGAAGTTTAGTGAGGCGTCGCACGCACGTGCCGCCTGAATCGCGAACATCATCCAGCGATGTTCAGCGTGTCTGAGTGGCTCGCGGGGTAAATAAAAGAAGGCACTTCGAGCCGGGATGAACTCGAAGTGCCTTCCGATTTGCCCCAGACGCAAGTGCGGGCCAACGCCTGCTTCCAAGGCGAGGGAGATAACTCGCATAGCTCGTGCCAAATGACACCGGCTTTTCTGTTTTGGCTGTATGTATTTACCTGTCAATAAGATAGGGATTTATCGCACGCCGAATCGTCGAGCCCGGCCAGCGACCAGTGTGGTGCATTTTGAATCAGGCTGACAAAAAACACCGTAGCAAAATGCGAAATCCCCACCGCGGGAAATTCCGGCCGATCCCCGCTGGACATTCGCGTGTCTGCCCGGTTTGATGCCTAAGTCTGGCGGGGGGCCCTCTGGGCCTCCCGGTCATTCCAGAATGTGTTGACGGAAGCAAAGGGGTTGCATGTCGGGTGAAGCGCGCGTCACGGTTCCCAGGTTCATGGCGGCAAAGCCGCAGGGACGAAAACTCGCTGTCGTCACCGCTTACGACTGGCTGTGGGCGGGAATTTGCGACGCCGCTGGTGTCGACGCCATCCTGGTGGGTGATTCGCTGGCCATGGTGGTGCAGGGTCGCAGCAGCACGCTTCCGGTCACCCTGTCGCAAATGATGTATCACGCGGAACTGGTCACACGTGGCGTCCAGCGGGCGATGGTCATCGTGGATTTGCCCTTTCTGAGTTATCAAGTCAGTCCGCGGCAAGCTGTGCGGAATGCCGGCCAGATCCTTAAGCGAACAGAAGCTGCCGCCGTGAAGTTGGAAGGGGGCGTACAGCAGGCCGACACGATCAAGGCGCTCGCGGATGCCGATATTCCCGTGATGGCGCATGTGGGGTTGCGACCGCAGTCCGTCCGCAAACTCGGCAGCATGGGGAAAATTCAACGTGACCGGGAGGCTCTGCTGGCCGACGCGAAAGCCGCCGAACAGGCGGGAGCCTTTGGCATCGTGCTGGAAATGATTTCGCAGCAGGTCTCGGCAGAGATCACCCGGGAACTCACGATTCCCACCATCGGGATTGGTGCTGGCCCTCATTGCGATGGCCAGGTGCTGGTGAGCACCGATCTCCTGGGATTAATGGATGGGTTCCATCCGAAGTTTCTGAAGAAATATGCCGACCTGCGCAGCACGTCCATCGCGGCGATTCAGCAATACGCCGCCGAGGTGAGAGCCGGCGAGTATCCCACGGCGGCCCACTCGCACGACTGAAGTAGAAGACGCGCGATTAACGACCGCGCGTGAATCCCAGTACGGCAATATCCCACAACGCTCTCACGACTTCCCGACGGTTGATCTTCGACTGCCCCACCGCGCGGTCGACGAACACGAAGGGAATTTCCAGCAATCGGCAACCGGCACGCTGACACCGGAACAGCATCTCTTCTTGAAATGCATATCCCTGTGATCGAAAGCGATCCAACGGAATGTCACACAGCTTGGCCACACGATAGGCGCGAAAGGCCCCGCTGCAATCCCAGGCGTGAATGCCCAGTAGCAACCAGGTATACAGGTTCACGCCACGGCTCATCAGATGGCGGATCCACGGCCAACCTTCAATACCGCCACCGCGGATGTAGCGAGAGGCAATCACTACATCCGCCTGAGGCATCGCGGCGATCATGCGGGGCAGAACTTCCGGCGGATGGCTGAAGTCGGCATCCATATTGATCAGCCAGTCGTACCCATCGGCCAGACCCGCATGGAAGCCCGCCAAGGTCGCGGCACCCAAGCCAGACTTTTCGTGTCGCAACAACAGCCGCACATGAGGATCGCGCGACTGAAATTCACGCACAACGTCTGCCGTGCCGTCTGGCGAGTTGTCATCCACCACCAACAGATCGACCTGTGGGGCCGCTTGCCGAATCTCAGGGATCAGGCGAGCGATGTTGTCGCGTTCGTTGTAGGTACACAGCGTAATCAATATACGCGGTGCAGATTGAAGGGAGTCCGTCATCGACCAGAGCCTTTCGCGATCCGTGCGGGCTCAAGAGAATAACAGGACTCACAGACCGACGCGACAGGGCAGCGATTCGCGATGATCGCTATTCGCCTGGCGGGTTCAAACGAGGCCCTTCAAACACGGCGGGGTCCACAGGGTTAGTTGGCAGAGACAGTTCCGCATCAGGTAATGGTGCCGGGGGCAACGGCAAACCACCGCCGGGCCCTGGTGCCACGGCGGGTGGGCGATTGTCAGCCGGTGGAACCGCAGCGGGCGATGCCGGGGCGGCTTGCAGGAACGCCTCAAAGTGCTGACCTTGTCCTGCCAGCCGCAAACCTGTTTCCAGAACTTCCGCAGCACGCGTGTCGCGCTCAAAATAGAGCATGGCCCCCAGCAGGAACAGGCGGTCTGGATCGCGGATATCCTGCCGGACATATTCTGCCAGCTTGTGAGCCAGACTGGTACGAGCCAGCGTGCTGTCCGCCCCAAAGACCTCCGTCAAGGGTGGTGCCAACTGCGGAAAGTGCGGATCAAGATACACGGCCCGCTTCAGTGAAACGGCTGCGGAATCGTAGCGCTGCAACATCAACAGCACCAGGCCGAGTCGCCAGTGCGTTTCCGGCAGGTCTTCCGCATAGTCGACTGCCTTCTTGTAATCCTGATAGGCCAGCATCCATTGTTGATCGCGGAGGTGCGCATCGCCCCGTTGCTGAGCTTCGAGACTGCGAAGTTTGGCCGTCGTTGAAGAGGGCGCAACGGGACGTGTCACGGGGTTCGGTTTGGCCGGAGGTAAGTTCTGGCCCCAGCGCTCGGCATTGTCTCGCCAGGCATCTTGCAGAGGAGCCGCCATAGCCTGGGGGTTCGCAAGTTGATGATCGGGCGTGGGGACATAGACCCCTGGTGTGCCATAAATTCCAAAGTAGCCCGAGACACCGGGACTGTAGAACCCTAACCCCAAAGCCGGTTCCACAACGGCGGGCCAGGGGTTGGCATATCCGTACTGAAGTGGCCAGCCACCTCCACCGTAATACACAGGGGCATAAGGGACGGCAACGGCGACCGGTGGTGCGAAATATCCCGCGGAGAAGCCGTTCCCATAGACAACATTACTACCGTAGTAACTGCTGCTGTAGCTCTGTCCGCCATACCCATGCCACGGCCGACCGTACTGCCGCTGATACTGGTAGTGCGCCTGCGTGGGCCCATAAGGTCGGCCGGTGGAACCGTAGACGCGCGGGAAATGTGACTGGGCCGCGACCGGAGTGACTCCGACTGCCAGCCACCAGACGCTGGCGATCACCCATCCGTTACGCATAGGTCCACCTGCAATCACAACTCGAGAAAAAATGTCTCTGACATGAATTATCCCCTGCAACACCGCGACCACAAGTGCTTACAGGCCTCTCAACCTGCAGAATCGAACTTGTTCAGTAGCGACGGAGAGCCAGACAAACCCCACGGATCGCGCCCCAGTGATGAAGAATTGAGGAAGGCATATCGCAGGTAGGTCAGCTTGGCTAGAATACTGCTGAGTGCATTCCGATAAAACCCCTGCGGGATTAAAACGGCCACTGCAACAACAGCGGTTCTCACATACCGCAGCCGGTTTTCTCGGATGGCTCTAAGTTTGTACCTGGTTCAAATCACACGGCCCCTCCGCGAAGGACTGTCACATGAATGAAGAACTGTCGACGCCGGTTGATTCACAACCCACGCCCACTGTTCCAACATCTGTATCGCGAACCCGCGGCTGGAGGTCGATCGTTCAGGTTCCGTTGCTCCTCTTGGCTGCTGGAGGGTTAGGTTTCGCCGGTCAACAGATTTGGCAAAATCCCACCGACTTTCAGAGCTACCTATCCATTCCCCAGCGCGATGTGCCTTGTAGTTCACATTTAGCTTGTGCTTCCGCTGCGATGGCCACCACCAGTTGCTCTACCGCAACCCAGACCGACGATGGTTGCGGTGCTTCCCTGCTCGCTTTGAGTGACGCGGCCGAACTCGCTGTCGATGCTACGGGTGATGTACCTGTCTCTGCCTTACAGCCCGAGAATTTCCGCGTGGTGCGCTCCGAGAGTTTCTAACTCATCCGGACTGACCTTGAGAAAAACTACGGCTCGGTGAAAACTGACACTAAGGGCATTTTTGAGGAACCGCAGCTCGCAGGGAGGCGTCTTAGTTTCTGACTTTTGAAGAATTCCGGGAATATTCTGTCCCGCACGGGTATCACGCATTCCGGAGAGTCCGACGTTATGCCTGACTCAGCATCGAGCTGTTCGCTGCACGCGGTGATTGACGAGCATTATGCGCTGGTCTATCGCTACGCGTATCGGCTGGCTGGCTCTCAGGCAGAAGCGGAAGATCTGACGCAGCAAGCCTTTCTGATGGCTCGAACACATTTCGACCAGTTGCGGAATGTGACGGCCGCGAAAAGCTGGCTGTGTACGATTGTGCGGAATCTCTACCTGCGGGGACGTCAGCAGCAACGACGGTGGCAACCGTGGTGCGATGAGTTTCAGCCGGTGTCGACCCCGGAACCAACGTTTGAAATCGACCCCGAGGAGTTACAGGCCGCAATCGACCAGCTCCCCGAGGAATTTCGGACCCCGCTGCTGCTCTTTTATTTTCGCGAATTCACATACAAAGAGATCGCGACGCACCTGCAGTTGCCCCTGGGGACTGTGATGAGTCGCCTCTCACGGGCCAAATGCCAGTTACGGCACCTGCTTTCGGCGGCACCTCACCCGGCGGAATGGCAGCCTCCACAACCCGTGGCGACCTGATGACCCCTGGTGACGTGTTATGAACTGTGCTGACACACTCGAATGGCTGGAAGCCGCGGAGTTGGGCCAGACCGAGTCTGGAACCCCGGAGATCGTGGCAGCGCGCACGCACCTGGCAGACTGTCGCATCTGTCAACAGGAATGGCCGGCCCGGAAGACCTGGGCCCTGCAACTCGCCGAGGCGGTCCCCGATGTGCCCCTGCCCAGCGGTTTGCGGGAACGGCTACTGGCAGATGTGCCCGCTCCTGCCAGTACCGCAGTCGAACAGCAGCCGCTGCGTCGCACATCACGGCGGGCTGTGCGGTACGTGTTACTTTCAGCGATGTGTCTGACGTTGTTGCTCGGCCTCGTCCCATTCTGGCCGCAGCCCGTGCAACCCCTCTCGCTGGTCGAGTTGCAGCAGGGTTTGTCGGTCGAACTGGTGGGCTTGCCGGAGTTTCGCGGCGAGTTCGATCCCCGTCTCCCCACTAGTTGGGCTTCGTCCTTTGAGTACGATCGCAGCTTTGTGCGCGGCTTCCCTCCACAAGGGGGTGCCAGTGGACAGGTCGCGCTGATCCCGTTCCAATATCCGCTGGCTGGTCAGTCGGAACCAGTGCGCGGCCGCTTGCTGATTCTGCCCCGCGAACAGTTCGCCGAATCGCAGGCTTCTCTGGTGCAGCGCGACTTTCGTCAGGCGCAGGTGCAATACTTTCGCGGTGTGCCCGGCGCGTTCCTGGTCTGGGGAGAAGACGATCTGGTCTACATCTGCCTGATGTCTGGTGATCCCGAACACCTGGCACGCTTCCAGCGCTCGCTCAATGCCCCGCGCTCGCTCACCTGATCGATGAGGTCTCGCGACCTCCATTTGCCATCGGGCCAACGCAGCGGGATCAATTTCGCACGGCGGCGGGAATGCCGGTCGCGGGCGCACTGGCCAGTTGCCGGGCCTGGGCCGCCGAGGTATCGCAGGCGAGTGTCATGCGGACGCTCCACCGGCCATCGTCGGGCACGATAAATTCCCAATGGGGAACCACCGCACAGCTTTGATGCACCAGCTCAAAACCCGATTCCGACTGGCTTACGGTCTGTATCGGCATCGTCCAGATCTGTGCCGGTTGCGACAGGTCAAGTGACGCATCGAGCCCCAGCCACTCATCGACCAAACCCAGTCGCGTCATCTCGCCTTGATCCAAACGGGCATCAAGCAGACCCAGTTGACGACCGTAGTCATCATAGAAGTAACGGTCACTCGCTCCGCCCGCCATCGCGGCGAAGTTGAACTCCACACCGAAGTGAATCGGCAGCCCGGCGGGCAAACGTTCCAGATCGTACTGAATTTCGAGCAGCGCACTGCGATTCGCCGTTACCGCCACCGTCTTCGACAGCAACACGGTATACGGGCCAATTTTTCCTTCCCGCCATTGCCGCGCTTCGACGCGCGTGGGAGACCGCCGGATCAGCGACTGATAGACCCCGAGCGCAAAGTCGCCCACATGTCCCACGCCATTCGCGAAGGCATCAAACGAGAGCCCCGGTTGCAGGAAGTGATCGACGAGGCTTTTACGCGGCCAGCGATCGTACTGCAACTTGCCTTCCAGCCCCGGTTGCTTGAACCGCACGCCCCCGTTGGGATCGACGCCGCCGCCGGTCCCTTCGTGCATGGCCTGCCCGGCACATTCGCGGATCTTGTCGTGATAGGGTTCAAACCGGCGATTCAACGTCGCCAGCAGATTCGTGTTGATCGTGCGCAGGTCCAGTTCATAGAGGTGTCCGCCTCGGCTGGGCGATAGCAACGCCGCGAGGCGATCGCTGGAGAGCCGCAGTTCCTTGCGACCATCGCAGTTAAAATCATCCGCTTCGATCTGCACCCACGGACCACGTCGGCGCGTGGCTTCTTCCAGCAACGTATCGGCCTGAATCAGGTGCTCGTAGACCGCGTTCCGCAGATGAGGCAGATATAACCCGCCGAACGCACCATGCCAGTAAGGGCAGTTGCATTGCGCTCGGTACAACTCGGTTCGCGCACTTTGCACGCGCCCCGAATCCTTGAACCGTGGATCGCAGGCAATGGTTTCCAGTCGGCGGCTGACATCGAGCATCCGTGTGTACATCTCGTTCGATTCGGGATACTTCACCAGGAAGTTCCGCCAGAAACCCGCACGCAAAGTCTGCTGTATGCGCCCGCCTTCCGGAAGATGCTGCACGACATTCCGCAACCGTTGATGTTCGAGTTGCTTCTCGGCGGGCAAAGCCCATTCCGTCATTTCGCGATAACTCGAATCGGGCAGATACTGCCGTCCCAACGGCGAAACATGATCGACCGCTTCCGCGAGCGTGGTCACCTTCAACCAACCACTGTTTTCGCGCAGGGCATGAAAGAACCGCCGCAGCCATTCTTCACCATAGACCAGGGCTTTCGAGCCCGGCCAGACACCAAACTTCTCGCCATCGTCGCCAAAGACCACGATGGGATTCGGAAAGCGATCGGCCAGACTGCGGCAGTAATGCACGGTTTCATACGGATCGCGAAACGGTATCAGATACCGCAGCGTTTCACTCCCTGCAAAGACTTTCACCAACCGGCCATCGTTCTCAGTCAGGTAGTAACCATGCAATTGATGCTCTTCCAGACCCGCAGCCCGGAAGTGCGAGTCATCGAGCAGGGTGTACTCCAGACCCCCTTCAGCAATGTCACTGGCGAACGATTGCTCCCAAACGCGTTCGGGCACCCACATGCCTCGTACACGCGAACCAAATGTCTGTTCGAGAAAGCGTTTATAAGACCGCATCTGACCAATCCGGTCGCGGCGGGGAATACACGAGAGAATCGGTTCAAAGAACGGCCCCCCCAGCAATTCGACCTGACCGCGCGACACCAGTTCCCGCAGGTTCTCGATGTATTCCGGGTGATGCTCGACCAGCCATTCCAGCAGGCTGCCAGAATTGTGCAGAACCACGGGAATTTCGGGGAAGTCTCGCAACAGATTCAGAAACGGGGCATAACTGTCCTGATACGCCGCCTCGAACACCCCATCAAAATTGCCAATGGGCTGATGATTGTGCAGAGTCAAAACCAGACGCACGCGGCCCGACATACCCGACTTCCTTCCTCGCGCTCAAATCTCTTTCGGCGGGTTCATTCCGATCAGTGAGCGACTGGGTCTGTTCCCGCGCCGAGGCCAGCGCAGGAACAGGGATGCAGACGGACCGATCCCCCGGCCCGCGCGGCGGAATTAACTGATTGCGATCGGTTTCGACAAGATCAGTTCCGTGAATTCCCCAAGTCTGGCGAGATAGGCAGACCAAGGCTTTTACGTTGCCGCCGGTAGTTTCCTTCCGGGAATGATTCCTCTTGTTGCATCAAATCCCGTCGCGGTAACATCAGGGCCGTGGAAGATTTCGCATCACAGAACCGGAGGGAACCGGCCATGCATGCCTGGCAAAAATCTGGCTGGATGATCGTGCTGATGGGTTCGGGGATGCTGCTCTCCCAGGTCTCGGCGCAATCGCCTCCCAAATCCGCCGTCGATGCCCCGCGCAGCACCATCATCAACATCGAACTGCTCGCCGGTGCCGATGGCGGGGCGTTGCATGCCCAGGCATGGGGGAAGCTGTTTGAAGACTGGGATATGTCGCTGGTGGTCAAACGCGGCCTCATCGATGATCAGCCGGATATTAAGGAGAAGACGGTCGGCACATTGCGGTACGTGACGTTGATCGGCAAGCTCGATCGCGCGGGCAACATTGCCTTTCCAGAGCACAAATTCAGTCGTTCACAACAGCGGGAATTCAAGGAATGGCTGGATGAACTGCAAACCTACGGGATTCAGGGATCGCCAGCGGGGAAGCCGTTGTGGGGCCTCTCGAAACCTCAGTTTGAAGAGCTGTTCAACGCCATTTCCGACCCACTTGCTCAGCCGGTGATCGAGCTTTCCTTGCCAGAGGCCATCGAAAAATTCCAGCTTCCCGTGAAGTACCCCTTGCGGTGGTCAACGGAATCGGAAGCGGAATTCCGAAAACTCGGCCCGGAGAATACCGTCCGCCAGGAAGTCGCGGGGCTGTCGAAAGCGACCGCCTTGGCCATTTTGCTCAATGACCGGGGGTTTGGATTTCGTCCCAACCGAACACCGCAAGGCAGTCTGGAACTGGTGGTCGGCCCACGGTCTGAGGATCCGCTCGAACAATGGCCCATTGGGTGGCCCCCGCAACAGCAGGTGCCCCACCTCTTACCGGGCATGTTCGTTATGACGAACATCGAATTTGAAAAAGCCCCCGTCAGTGAGATCCTGGAAATCGCCGCCGGGTTGTCCGAGACGGCGATTCTTCTCGATCATGCGGCGCTGGCCCGGCAACAGATCGAGCTCTCAAAAATTCTGGTGGAACACCCGCTGAAGAAAACGACCTGGAGCCTGGCGCTGCGGTCACTGCTGGTTCCCAAAAAGTTGAACCGGGAATACTGGCAGGACGAAGCCGGACGCGGATTTGTTTGGATCACACCTATCGGAAAGGCCGCACGGCCTGCCACGCTTGTGCAGTGAACGCAGTGGGCGGGACCGGCAATTCCCCTCTCCCGGGCCCCGCAACCGGCCGGAAGTGCCGAGCGCAAGCCGTTTCACACCAGTGTTTTACGGCGTTATCGCTGCCGTCGCGTTTCCCGGATTGTTCGCGCTGAACCGGTTAAACCATCCAGTCGTTAATCTCCTCAAGTTCGGACCCTGGAAACGTCGATCATGTCTAAGCGAGAAGCGCTGCATCACGGGGGGATGACTTCCATCGTGATCATTCAGGGATGAAGCCACCGGCGTCAGGATATTGTTATGCGCCATCGGTTGCGACTCTTCACGGGTGATGATCCCGATGTTCTACCACTGCGTCCTCAGCACCTGACCGTGCGGCTGGGGGATGTGACTCGGGCGCTGACCGACGCGGCCCGTCGCAATCGCACCTGGTTGCAGGACTTTGAAGACGATGAGATCCGGGTCTCGCCCGACCTGTTTGAAATCATTACCGCCTATGTCGAAATGCGACCCGGCGCGTAATTGTCGGCGAAGTTAGCCACGCGGACTGGCGGTCTAAAGTCGGGTACGCTGGCGGACGCTGTAAGATCAGCAGTCCGCAGGAACGTGTGCCCATGACTCTGTCGATCCGCCCCGCCTTACAACAGATCTGGTCCGCTGGGGTCGCAGCGGTGGATTCCGCGACCTTGGTCCGGCAGGCGATTTGTCGCGCTGGATCGTGGTTGAATCTGGCGGGCGAGCCTGTTGATCTCACGCAGGTTCGCCGTCTGTTGGTGCTGGGGGGTGGCAAAGCCGGTGCGGGTATGGCCGCCGGTTTGGAAACCGCCCTTGGTCCCGATCTGGTCGCCGAGAAGGTCACCGGCTGGCTCAATGTGCCTGCCGACTGCGTCCGTCCGTTACAGCGGATTCATTTGCATCCCGGGCGCCCCGCAGGGGTGAATGAACCGACCGCCGAAGGTCTGTACGGCACCGCGAAGATCCTCGAATGGACGGCGGGGATGACCCCCGCGGACTATCTCATCGTGCTCCTCTCTGGCGGCGGGAGTGCCCTGTTGCCTGCTCCGCTGGATGGCGTCACGCTGGCGGATAAACAGGCCGTGACCCAGCAACTGATGCAGGCGGGTGCCACGATCGAACAACTCAATGCCGTGCGGAGTTGCCTGTCACGATTGAAAGCCGGGAACTGGCTGCGCGCCATGCCGGCCGGTCGAGGAACTGCCTTAATCATTTCCGATGTGATGGGTGATCCACTGAGCGTGATTGCCTCTGGTCCCACGGTGCCCATGCAACCCGACCCCCTGCGTGCGCGGCAGATCTTGTCGGACCTGCTTCCCGTTACCGCTGTGACACAGCGCATCTCGCAGCGTTTGGAGGCTCTTCCACGGAACCCCATCACCCCGCCTCCCATTCCGTTTCGGAATGTCATTATTGGTAACAATCGCACGGCGGTAGCAGCCGCGGCACGGCATGCGGAAGTACTGGGATTTCGGGTGGTCCGGCAGGACTACGATCAGGGGGGCATCGCGCGGGACGTGGGTCGGCAACTGGCCGAAGACTGTCTGGAATGGCAGCAGCGACTCGCCCCGTCGGAGCGTGTCTGCCTGATCTCGGGCGGTGAACCGACTGTCAAACTGGTGCCGACCGATCAACCCCGCAAAGGTGGTCGCAACCAGGAACTGGTCCTCGCCGCCGCCGTTCGTTTGTGGGAGGAATCGAAGTCGGGCATCGGGATTTTATCCGGCGGTACCGATGGCGAAGATGGCCCGACCGACGCAGCGGGGGCCAGCTTTGATCAGGAGTTGTATGACTCGGCCCAGGCACACGGACTGCGTCCGGAAGCCTATCTGGCCATCAATAACGCCTACCCGTTCTTCGAGACCTGTGGAGGCCTGTTGAAGTCTGGGCCAACGCACACCAATGTCATGGACCTGCGCGTGGCGATCATCGAACGATCAACTTGAAGCCCGGCCATTCATAGCGCCGCCGCAGCCGCCTGCAAGACAGACGGTGGCGTCTGCGGTTTGCTGTTCGATGTCTCCACCGATTCCAGTGCCGAAGCAACCTGGAGGGCCGCGTGTCCCGCGAGATCGATCACGGCTCCGGGTAACGGGCTGACCGGGTCGATCAGTTGAATCACGGGGCGGGCAAACTGGTCGCGATTACCGCGAATGACCACGGCGATACGGCCATCATTCAAACGCACCTTTGACCCCACGGGGAACAACGACACGGCATTTAACAACGCCCGGATGACGCTGGGATCAAACTGCCCCTGTCGCGCTGAAAGCAGCAATCGCTCGACAGCCTGGTACGGCGAAAGCGGCGAACGATGGGGTCGCGGCGAGATCAAAGCCAGATAAGCATCGGCAACGGCGGCAATTCGCGCCAGCGGATGAATTTGCGCCCCGGCTCTGCCCCGCGGATAGCCCGTGCCATTCATGCGCTCATGCATCTGATAGACGATATGTCGCGAGGCTTGCGGGACTTCGCGACAATCCTGAATCAGGTTGGCGGAGATAATGGGGTGCTTCTGTAGTTCGAGTCGATCGGCGGCAGCCAGCGCAGAGGGCGCGGAGAGAAGCCGGCTGGGAATCTGTAACATGCCCACATCGTGCAGCAGGCAGCCGAATCCCAGCTCGATCAAATCGTCTTGAGGATGCCCCATCAACGTCGCCATCGAGGTGGCCAACATGGCGGTTTGCAGGCTGTGTCGAGAAGGGTAATCCTTCAAGATCGGAGCCGCTCCCCGCATCAGAAATTCGTCGAGGTCGGTCTGAACTTCCTGAAGTTGCCGTTCCGTGGTTTGCAGCACCGTGTCTGTCAACAAACGACGCTCTGTGGTCAGCCGTTCAAACACAATTGTTGTGGACTCGACGGCTTTGTCATAAGAGGCCTGAAATGCGGCAACACGCGTGGTACTGCGTGGACCCTGAGCCGGTGGCTGCAACTGGTGCAGATAGGAATCACTGTCGACTTTCCAGCCAGCCCAGGAGGCAAGTTTCTTGGTGTTGGCACCCGTGGAGATCGGCAGCGGTGTCACTGCCAACCGCGACGCGGAAGAATGCCGATGATGCTTCCGCTGCGGGAGATCGGTTTCGCTGAGTTGCTCGAAATCGCTGCGATGAATCAGCAACGACACAATGCCGCGATTTTTCAGCGCAATCAAACCCGCTGGCGTGACCTGCTTTCCAGCGGCGAGCAGCAGTTGTTTGGAACCGGGGCAGCCATCGTACACGGGGCGACGTAAATGCGCTCCCACCCGGACTTTCGTGAGGGGCAACATGACGTAATCGGGCGGCAAATCTGCCGTCGCAGCCGATGTCCGTTCATCACGGACCATAACGCCCCCTTGAACCCGATTTCGATGGATCGCAGCCTGTGAGCCACAGCAGGCCGTCTCATCGGAAAGAGTAGGTCAGCCGTGAGTCATCGTTCGCAAGGTTGCGGTATTTCTACGCAGCCCCGCTAACGAGTGATCCACTCGTAACGGTTATGCCGGCAAATGACTCCGGAACCGCACGTCCGCATCTCTGCCCATCGCCGCGCGACGCAATTCGCGGTGATGCGTTCCCAGACAGCCACCTGATGCGAACGGGGCTGTGGCAGCGATTATGCGGATTGACACAGGGCCACGGCGGCCGCGACGTCGATCGTGCCTTCGTAAATCGCGCGTCCCACAATCGCCCCGATCAACAGCGGCTGTCGCCGATGAATGGCTAGTAAGGTGCGAATGTCGTCGAGAGTGGTCACCCCGCCCGAGGCAATCACGGGCAACCCCAGATCACACAGGCGTTCGAGGTCTTGCAGCGTTCCAGCATCAACCCCCTGCATCATGCCATCGTTGGCGATGTTGGTGTAAATGACTGCGGCGAGAGGTTCCCCCACAAACTGCCGCGCCAGATCAATCGCCGAGGTGTGCGAGACATCGAGCCAGCCCGCCGTGGCGACCATGCCATCGCGGGCATCGAGTCCTAAGGCGATGCGCCCTGGAAACTGGCGGATCAAACTGCGGAACCACTCGGGTTCCTTCAGAGCCGCGGTCCCAATGATCGCCCGATCAATCCCGACTTCGTTCAGCATGACCTCGACCGTATGGGTGTCACGCAATCCGCCGCCGAGTTCACAAGGGATATCCAATGCCGTAACAATGGCGCGGATGGCGTCCAGATTGACCGGTTTCCCCGCCTTGGCACCATCGAGGTCCACCAGATGCAGGCGTGGTGCTCCCTGACTCGCCCAGCGCCGCGCCATGGCGGCGGGATCGCGGCTGAAGACGGTTTCCTGCGCATAGTCGCCTTGTCGCAGACGGACGCATTGTCCGCCCCGCAGATCGATGGCCGGCAGAATTTCCATGGCAATCTCTTATCGACGGTCATCACACCAGTTCGGCGAAGTTCCGCAGCAACTGCAGGCCGACTTTCTGGCTTTTTTCCGGATGAAACTGGGTGGCAAACACACGTCCCTGACCAATGGCCGAAACGAAGGGCAGGCCATAGTCGGTCGTTGCGGCGACCAATGCGGGATCGCGCGGGCGAACATAGTAACTATGCACAAAGTAGACCGACGGATCGGGTGGGAGCTGACGAAACAAAGGCGAATCGGGCTGGGTCGGCTGCAAGGAATTCCAGCCCATATGCGGGACTTTTAAGGTTAAGCTCTGCGGGAATCGGACGACATCTCCCGGAAAGGCTCCTAGACCCGCCCATTCCCCATCTTCATAACCCACATCAAATAACAGTTGCAGTCCCAGGCAGATTCCCAGAAAGGGCCGATCGGCTCGGATGTAGTCGAGGAGCGGCTCGACCAACTCGAGTCGCCGCAGTTCCGCAATGGCATCACGAAACGCGCCGACACCGGGCAGGATCAAGCGTTCTGCCTCGGCGATCGCTTGTGGATCGCGAACAATCTGTGCAGGGGCGCCGACCTGTTCACAGGCTTTTTGCACGCTGCGCAGGTTGCCCATCCCGTAATCAACAATCGTGATCATGCGTTCTCGAACTCTGTCGCGGTTTCGGTCTTGGTTGCGTTTCCTGCCAAAGTGGTGAGTGTGGCGAATAGATATCCGCGACGTTTCAAGGCGGGCAGAAGTCGCTGGAGCAACCGAACCGTGCGGTCTCCCCGTCCCGGTCCATCGTGCAGCACGATAACCGCACCGGGTCTCACGTTCCAGAGAACAAAAGCCAAGGCAAAGTTCACGCTGGGCAGGCGTGCGTCGTAGGGATAGACATTTCCCAGCACCGGAAGATAGCCCCAGCCAACGATTTCCCGATACTGAGCCGAGGTGGCCAGCGCCCCTGGAGGTCGAAACCAGCGCACGGGGCCACCGAAATTCCGCAAAACGCGGTCGGACTCGCGGAGAGCCGTCGAGAATTCTTCCAAAGGCAGATCCCAGCAGACGTGGTCATTGTCCAGATGGTTTCCCAGTTCATGCCCTTCCGTCACCATCCGCCGTAGCAGGTCCGGGTGGGCTGCGGCCGTGGCCGTCCAGGGGAAAAACGTGGCCGCCACCTGCTGTTCGCGCAGCACGTCCAGAATTCGGGATGTGGTTGCGGCGTGGGGTCCATCATCAATGGTGACGGCCAACAGCCGCTGCGAGACAGGAAATCGAAAACGGACATGGCTAGGGGCCAGCGCTGTCCGTCTCAGCAGCCATTCGGGAGGCGAGCACAGCACCGCCACAATCAGTAAGGCAATGAGCAACAAACAACCGACGGCGATCCCCACAACGATCTTCCCTGAAATGCTGTTTTTATCGGCAATTCAACTGCCGAGCGACAAGTGCCAAGTGGCGAAACCCTGAGTTTGCGGGTGCATTTCACACGGAACACGGAACGATCGGGATTGAAACCCGCGGCTGAGCAAGAGACTGCAAAGCTGGTCGTCGCTTTTGATATTCCTATTCGACAGAGGGATGCGTCACATCGTCTGCCGCTGATTCCTCGGGCAAAGGGAGGGCCCCGGCTGCCGGTTTGCCTTTTCCCGAGCGAATGTAAGCAGCGCGTTGTTTTGCGTATTCTGCGGCGGAGATCTCCGCGGTTCCTGTATGGCCGGTCTGCTGTTCAAAACAGCGTTTGAGATACGGGATGCACCAGCCACACCCGGTGCCGGCTCCGCCACATTCCGCCACCTGGCTGGCACGCCGCAAGCGATGAATGCGGATGTAGTTCCGGATTTTCCGCTGGGTAATGTGAAAGCAGTAGCAGAGGGTATCGTCGAGTTCCACCGCGACCTCACTGTGCCGTGTTGACCTTAGCCGTCCGTTGCAGGCGCACTTCATCGCCCACATGATGAAAGCTCAATCCGGTGTCTGCCAGAATGCGATCAAGAACGTCGGCCACGGTCACATTGGTCAATTGCAGTTGAATGGATTGATCGAGGAACGGAAGACTCGGTCCCAGCTCTTCGGCCTGCCAGACAATTCTGCGGCCCAGTAAGTCTTCCAGATCGATCAGCAACGCTTTCCGCGGGACCGGTCTGATGAGTTCAAATCTCAGCAGGCGCTGTTGTAACACCGTGTCCCAATCGGGCAGATTCCGGATCGGAACCGCCACGGGGGGATTCTGCACCTCCAACGCCGAGGCCGCCGGTTCATCGGGAGGGTTGACCGCCACGGCCGGGGGCAATTCGCGCGGGATCGTCGTGGGAACATCACCGGGTTCACCCGGCACCAACGGATCCAGCGGCAAACGATCGGCGATGGCCACCATCCGCCGGACCAGTCGCGGATCGGTCGCGGCGGAAATGGTACGCACACTGCCATCGGCCATCAACACCAGCATCTCTCCACCCGGCCCGGTGCCGAAGCCGTCGGGGCCATGGACATAGGGTTCCGCCGTCAATGGGCGAATTGTCGCGGGCCCCCCTTCCGCCCAGGAACCATAGCTGGTTTCGATGCCCAGTACGGCAACCGTGTTGGCCAGGCCATCGATCACATCGGCATCGCGGGTGGTTCGACCTGCGCCAAACAATCCCGCGCGGGGATGATTGACGGGGAGGGTCACGCCATCGCGACCGACTCCGCCCGAACCGACAAAGTGCGTTGTCGGGTAGCCCTGCTCACCCACGGTCTGTGCATGACCAGAGAATTGAAATTCTGGTAACTGACGACGCACAAACCGCTCGTTCGCCGGATCGCGCCACGACTTCTGGGGATCGCTCGCGATGCCCGAGAGTTGCGTGGCGGGAAACTGCCGTTCCAGATCCGCCAGCCAGCTCCATTGCTCATTCACCGTACCGGTGGGAAACCGTGCGGACTGTGCGCGATACGCTGCCAGTCGCTGTCCCAGTTTCTGCAACCGGGTCTCGGATGTGTCCTCGGGCATGGCCCGCCAGGGAACGCCAGACGCGTCCAATGTTTCGGGCTGGTCTGCCGTGGCCTGCTCGTCCCGCGGCACTGGCGCTGGCTGCGGTACCAACCGCGACTGCTCAGTCCGCAGCGCCAAACTGACCAGCACGGCGGCCACCGAGATCGCCACGATCCAACTGATTGTCACCGGCGACGTCAGCCACTCGGGGATGGTCCAGCTTGGCAGCCGCAAACGCGATTGGGCTGCGACGGTGACTTGCGGCTGTTCCGGCGTGGCGAGTTCCTCGGCCAGACGAACAACCACGTCGGCATCCTGGACCTCCAGCAGGGTTAATCGGGTTTGACAGGCGGGACAGGGAAAGCTCGCACCGACAAACCGTCGTTCCCGCAAGCGCAACGGAGAGCGACAAGCGGGGCAGGCAAACGAGGTCGGCGTCATTTCTCTCATTACCCGCCGACATTTCTAAAAGTCGTCTCGAGGAATCCGCCCACCCGCGCGACGGAATTACGGCTGATGTTGCAGCATCACCTTCAAGCCTTTTTGCTCAGCCGAAGGCAAGGTCGTCAACAAGACGGTGTTTTTGGCTTCGTCGAGCACGAAGCACATTTTCTCCCGGGGAGGCTTGAGCACCTCCTGCATGGCCACGAGCGCATCGACTTGCCCCAGATTGTAAGACTGTTCCATGTTCTGGGTGTAGCCGGCCAGCTTGAGAGCATCGCCATCGATATCGATGGTGACTCCGGTTTCGCTGCCGATGTAACCCACAGCTTCATACAACGGCGTCCGGCGGAAATCGACTTCGATCTTTTTCTTCAACCGATCGGCGATCGTCATATTCGCTGTCGGTGAACCCGCCGGAGAGGTGGGCGTTAATTGGCGCGTGTAGTCGGTTCGCGTCCCTTCGTCCCAGGTGAACAATGCTCCGATCGCCAGATTCGGCGCGGCACGCTCGGGCAAGGCGGTCACCAGGCGGACATGCCGGGGACCATGTTCGGTCAGAGTCGCCAGCGATATCACTTTCGTCATCGCGGGAAATCGCCCGATAATCTGCCGCTTGCCCTGTTCTTGGGGCTGCATGTACTTCACGGCGGCCAGCACATCATTCGGCAGCGTCTGCAACCGCTGATGCATCCGTTCTTCCAGACTGGCCGAGCGAATGTTCGTGGTGTTGCGGATGGCCAGATCGGAATAGAAGCGATCGTCTGCCAGATGTAACGACCACGCCACGGTTTCGGCGTCATCACCAAACCAGTCCATGCACTGCTTCAGCAGCGGCAAAGCCCGAGTGGGAGCCATGAAGTCTGAATCCAGGAGAATCGCGGTGGGTTCAAACAGCAGGGTCATATGCCGCTGGCGATCCGTCAGCTCCAATAAGCCTTCCAGGCCCGTGGGTTGGGGATTCTGGCCCGAAATGGCATTCACCATGTCTTCCGCCATACTCGCCGGGCAGATCGCATAAGTTTTCAGGTTGACGATACAAGCCGCGCGCTCGTTGCTGACATACACCGGGTGCCCGAAGGTATCGACCAGTTCTCCACTCAGGCGATCGAGCAAATCACTTTTCTTGAGTTCGTTTTTCAGACGCACCACCACGGCCAAAGACGGTGCCGTCCCCCGGGTTCCGGGAATCCACGCGAAGACCAGTTCTTCGATTTCTTCGGGAGTCGCCTTGGCCTCAGTTTTGATCTGCGCCTCCAGAGTGGTTCCGACTGGACCCAGACAATACCGGAACTCTTCCATGTGGTCAGCTGTAGTCCCCGTCGCCCAAAGTTCCGCGGGTCGCAAATGCAATAACGTCCGCACACCAGCGGGAAGCAGTTCCAGAGTCAGTGGTTCCCCAGAGGTAGGACTGACGGTAACCCCGGTTGAAGGCATGGGCTGGGAAACCCGCGACTGCCCCGTACTGTTTGTTGCCCCCGTGGCATTCGGATCGACGGTCAACTTGGGTTGATTGAAAATGTAATATCCCAGCCCACCCCCACCCGCGAGCACCATCATGCCCAGCAGGATGCCTAGCCAGCGGCCTTTCGAGCGACGTTTGCGACTGTCTCGCAGGCGGCTTGCTGCCGACGATGTGGCGGCGGAAACGGCTGCGGGAGTGGAAACCGTCGACACAACGGGAAACGAGGGCTGTGTTTCCGGAGAGCTGCCAGGAGCCTGCGCGGGAGCCCAACCCGCAGACGGAGCGGCCTGGGCCAGATGCAGTTCCACTTCGTCCGCTTGTTCCATCACAAACGCGTGGCTGCACTTGGGACACTTGGCTTTCCGCCCCAGCAGGCTGCGGTCACGGATTTTCAGCACTTGTCCACAGGCGGGACAAGGAATCTGGACCATGGACATCGCTGACACTTCCGTCGCTGTGGTTCCTGCCGCCTCTGGTTTACGCTGCCAAGGCGACACACTCTCTCCATGGTATGCCAACCACGCCGGGGTGCCAAGCGGCGATTTGCACGGCCACAGGGTGATCGTGATTTCCAACGGCAAGAGATTATGACCGGCGAATCCCCCGTAATCAGGGTCGAAAGCCAGTCAAGACACTGGGAACGCTGGTGTTTTCCGGCTCGGGACGCTCCACTCTCGACCGATGCGACGAGTCACCCACAGACACTTCTGCCAGCGAAACCCGCTGGCAACTCGTCCGCAACGCGCTAAGCGTTACTTCTTCGCGGCGGCAATCGCGGCTTCATAGTTCGGATGCTCGGCGATTTCGGCGCAATACTCGACATGGGTCACGACGCCCCCTTTGTCGACCACAAAAATCGCGCGGGACAGGCAACGATCGAGCGGCCCGCCGGAAATCAGTACGCCATAGTCGTTCCCGAAGTCGGTACACCGATGGGCCGACAGGGTCTTAACGTTTTCCACGCCTTCCGCCCCGCACCAGCGCTTCTGTCCGAAGGGCAGGTCCATGCTGACGACAAGCACTTCGACATCACTGAGCTGTTTCGCCTCATCGTTGAAGCGTTTGGTCTCGGCGTGGCACACTGAGGTGTCGACGGACGGAACCGTGGCAATAATGCGTGTTTTTCCCTTACTATTGGCGAGGGAAACCTCACCAAGACCATTGTCTTGTAGGGAGAAATCCGGGGCGAGATCGCCGACTTCCAGAGCGCGGCCCTTCAAATCGACCGGATTGCCCTTGAGTGTTACGGCGGCAATGCGTTTCATATAGATGACTCCTGATCGTTGATGTGCGTTTCATGGCCGGCTTCAGCACCGGCACCGTTCATCAGTATGCCATTCACCACTGAGTTCGCAACCCGGAGACAATTCACACCACACATTCGCCGTGGAGATTGTCGATGCGTCCAACTCGCCGGTTATCCTTGATGGAAGTTCTCGTCGCGTGCGCGATCATCGCGATCTTCACCGCGTTGCTCATCCCGGCAACGGACCAGTCGGGTTCCGGGTTCGTGACCATCGTGATCCGGGCCGCACGTTCCCATCTTCCGCCGCCAGAGATTTATGTGGCCGTGGTGCCAGCGACGCAACTGCCGCAGCACCGTCAACGTGGCTGGAACGACGTCGGCTGGTGGTCACTCAGCGAAGCCGAAGGCGTCTGGATGAAATCCGAACTCTATGACGTCACCTTTCGCCAACAAACGCTGACGACCCGCACGCCGCACTATCGACTGCTCCGAAACACAGGCTTGCTGCTGTACCCGCAACCCGATGGCACCGCCCGGGTCTGCTCTTTTCCGCTGGAAAGGGCTCCCGACCAGCGCGTGATTGATGTCAAGACCCCGCCCGTAGCACCGCCCGATGCGGAGTTTGTGGCGCGAGTTCCAGCCGCCTGTCGATCTGCACAGTGATACGGAACGTATTGAGACGTGCAGGACTATCGAGAGATGCTACAATCGCAGGCATGATGAACTCGAATTACGACTTTGATGTCGCCGTGATTGGTGCCGGGCACGCCGGGTGTGAAGCCGCATTGGCGGCAGCCCGGCTGGGCGCGAAAACCGTTCTGCTGACGATGAATTGCGACACCGTCGGCCAGATGAGTTGCAACCCCGCCATCGGAGGCGTCGCTAAAGGCCAGATCGTTCGCGAAATCGATGCCCTCGGCGGAGAAATGGGCCTCGTCACCGATGCCACCGCCATCCAGTTCCGGATGCTCAACCGCAGCAAGGGGCCGGCGATGTACAGCCCCCGTGCGCAGGCCGATAAAAAGGCCTACCAGTTCGACATGAAATACCGCATCGAATCGCAACCGGGGCTGACCCTGCGGCAGGAAATTGTGGAAGGGTTAAGGGTTGAAGAGCTAAGGACTCAGTGCCAAGGGCTAAGTGCAGAACCAGATTCTGAGACCCTGAGCCCTCAACCCTTAGCCCTCAACCGTATCACCGGCGTTATCGTCCGTGGTGGGGCGGTCTATCAATGCCGGGCGGTGATCATCACCACGGGCACCTTTCTGCAGGCCATCATGCATACCGGTGAGACGAAAACACCGGGTGGCCGCGCGGGCGATGGCACCACGGGCACTCTGTCCGATACGCTGCGTCAACTGGGCTTTGAACTCCGCCGCTTTAAAACGGGAACACCTTGCCGACTCAACGGCCGGACCATCGATTATTCGGTGCTCGACGAGCAACCCGGCGATGCTCACCCGATTCCGTTTTCTTATCTCACCGAGAAATTAACGCAGCCGCAGTTGTCCTGCTGGCTGACCGAAACGAATGCGGGCGTCCACGACATCATCCGCCAGAATCTGCATCGCGCTCCGATGTACAGCGGGCAGATTCAATCGACCGGACCCCGCTATTGCCCTTCCATTGAAGATAAAGTTGTGCGCTTCGCCGATCGCACCGCTCACCACATTTTTCTGGAACCCGAAGGTCGTCACACCCACGAAGTCTATTGCAATGGCATCTCCACCAGCTTGCCGCGCGATGTGCAGGACATCATGGTTCACTCTGTGCGCGGGCTCGAACACGCGGAGATCATGCGGTACGGCTATGCCGTTGAGTATGACTATGCCCCGCCCACGCAATTGCAGCGCACGCTGGAAACAAAACTCGTCGAAGGGCTGTACTTCGCCGGCCAGATCAATGGCACCACAGGCTATGAAGAAGCCGCCGGGCAGGGGTTATTGGCCGGGATCAACGCCGCCTTGAAGCTGAACGGCCAGCCCCCGTTGATTCTGGATCGCGGCCAGGCCTATCTCGGGGTGCTCATTGACGACCTGGTGACCAAAGGGGTCGACGAACCCTATCGCATGTTTACTTCACGGGCCGAGTATCGGCTGTTGTTGCGACAGGACAACGCCGATCGTCGGTTGACACCCGTCGGGCAGCAGATTGGCTTGGCGAGTCCCGAGCGGGTCCGTCAGTTCTCGGACTACGACGACCAGGTAACCCGTGGCATGGAATATCTGCTGCAACATCGCGTCGAGGGTTTGACGCTGGAAGAATGGCTGCGTCGTCCCGAATGGACCTGGGCCAACTTAAGCGAGCGGACCCCCGAACTAGCCACGCTGTGCATCTCGCCACGAGCCGCCGAGCAAATTGAAATCGAAACCAAGTACGCGGGATATATTCGACGGCAGGCTGCCGAGATCGAACGCCAGCACAAAGTGGCCACGTTTCGCATTCCCGAGACGTTCAATTTCCATGGTGTCCCTCAACTGCGGAAAGAAGCCCGCGAGAAGTTGACCCGTGTCCGCCCGACCGATCTGGGGCAGGCTGGCCGGATCAGTGGCATCACGCCGGCGGATCTCACTGTGTTAATGCTCTACCTGAAACAGCCGGAACGCATGGATCCCGGGCACACGCCCGCGTTGTGATTCTTCTGAGAACCTGTTTTCCAATGGAGTGCTAGTGATAGCGGAAAGCCAAAGGCGGAAAGCAGAAAGCCAGAAAATCGCTGGTTTCCCGCAATCTGGCTTTCCGCTTTATGCTTTTTGCATTCCGCTGGAACGATTTGAAAACAGGCTCTGAGACCACCAGGAATCGCGACCGCCTGAAAGCGCCTGAGTTGCCACCAGGGTGCAGGGTAATCCCTGATTCGCCACGTTTCACGGTTCGAGACTCTGCGAAATCCCCGATCGCTGCGGGCCACGTCAAGTTGCCTAAGTTGTGATTCCCTTGAGAATTAGGAGCAATTCTGGGGGGAGCGGCGAGTTGGCGAGCGTCGGGCACTCTAACGAGAAAAAACAATGTTGACCGATCGGCCAGACTGGTTACAATCGGCACCCACGGAAGAATCGGTAAGATCCGCATGATATACCGGCGGGTTGATTCCTCTGCAACACAGGGTCGCCTCGGTTCAGGATGGCGAGTCGGCCCGGGTGAATGGGCAGGGACCGTAAGGAGTTGAGACAGCGAGCCATCCAGAATCTGTTCGCACAGGTTGCCCGTCAGCCGTGGCGAACACCGTCGATGAGGGATGTCGCGGAACAGCCTGTTCCCATTCCGCGGGTTCAGGTAGCCGAGCACTCGGCTTGCAATGGTGTGCAAGCCGCAACAAAGGATGGTGCCCGATCATGAAAACCGTCTTTACCACAGGCGAAGCGGCCAAGATTTGCAAAGTCAGTCAACAAACCATCATTCGATGCTTTGATTCGGGACAGCTCAAGGGCTTTCGCGTCCCCGGGTCACGGTTTCGCCGCATCCCCCGCGATGTGCTGTACCGCTTCATGAAAGAGAACGGCATCCCGACTGATGCCCTCGAAAGTGGTCGCCGCAAAGCCCTTGTGGTGGATGATGACGAGGAACTCGTCGAACTGATCCGTGATGCCCTGGAGAACGATGGCCGCTTTGAAGTCCGCGTGGCCAATAACGGGTTCTCCGCCGGCATGATGGTGAAGGAATATCGACCCGACATCATCGTGCTCGATATCATGCTGCCCGACATCAACGGCAAAGATGTCTGCAATCTGGTCCGCACCGATTCCACTCTCGACGATACCAAGATCATCTGCATCTCGGGCATGGTCGAACAAGATAAGGTGCAGGAACTGAAGACCTCGGGTGCTAACGACTTCCTGCAGAAGCCTTTTGAAGTCGAAACCCTGGTCGAGCGGATGTGCCGACTGTTGGATATGGAACCCGTCGAAGCGTGATGGTGGTCTCCCGTGTCGACGGACTTTGCCCCTGATCCCGAGAAGCTGGAAGCTCTCGCCGAATTTGCGGCGGGGGCTGGGCATGAAATCAATAATCCGCTGGCGACGATCATCGGCCGCGCCCAACAGCTTCTGCGAGCCGAGACAGATCCGCAGCGCCGTTATTCACTGTCGATCATCGCCGCCCAGGCGTACCGCATCCGCGATATGATCGGTGATGTGATGACGTTTGCCCGGCCGCCACGGCCGGTGCTGCAACCAGTTCAGCTCACGGATTGGCTGGGCGAGGTCGTCACTCAGGCCGCATCTTCCGCAACGAGTCTACGCTGCCGGATCCTGACAGAGTTCGCGGCCGATGTTGTAGGCCACGTAGATTCATCTCAGATGGCGATCGTCGTGCATGAGCTGGTGCGGAATGCCACGCAGGCTTTGCAACCCGACGGGGGAGAGATTCACCTCGCACTCGACGTGGACGACTCCGCAAATCTCATCCTCTCGGTTTTCGATGAGGGTCGTGGCTTCACCGATCTGGAACGTGAACACGCGTTCGACCCGTTTTTCTCTGGTCGGCAAGCGGGGCGTGGGTTGGGTTTCGGGCTCTGCAAAGTCTGGCAGATCGTGCGCCTGCATGGCGGTTCGATCGTCATTGATTCGGCACCCGGTGGCCCCACCACGGTTACCGTGACGCTGCCCCCTTCCGGTTGTGACGATTTTCGCGAATCTTCCGAGGATGCCAGTGGAAATTAGGTCGCATGGCGGGTTCTTGACGGCTGGGAATGCGGTATCCTAACGATTGGTTTTTCCGGCACGGTTAGCCGAAAAACTGACAAGGTACCCACCGCCATTCTCTCCGAGACAAGACCCGCGTCCATGCACAGCCAGGCCAAACTTCGCGGCATCTTTACGCCCAACATTGTCCCGCTCGACAGCCGGGGCGAAATCCACGAAGGTGAACTGCGCCGGTATGTCGACTGGCTCATCGCCAAGGGCATTCACGGCCTGTATCCCAATGGTTCGACGGGCGAGTTCACGCGGTTTACCGCGGAAGAGCGCGTGCGGATCATGGAAATCATCTGTGATCAGGTGAATGGCCGCGTGCCGGTCCTTGCGGGAGCGGCGGAAGCCAATGTTAAGGAGACCGTGAAAGCCTGTGAACGCTATTACGAACTGGGTGCGGCGGCGGTGGCGATTGTCGCCCCCTACTACTTCAAGTTAAGTCCGCGGGCCGTGTATGCCTATTTCAAAGAGATTGCTGACAACACGCCGATTGATGTCACGCTGTACAACATTCCGCTGTTTGCCAGTCCGATCGATGTGCCCACCGTGCAGCGGCTCGCGGAAGAGTGCCCGAAAGTCATCGGCATCAAAGATTCCTCGGGCGACATCCCACACATGATCCGCATGATCAAGTCGGTGCGTCCGTTGCGGCCCGACTTTAGCTTCCTGACCGGGTGGGATGCCGCATTGATGCCGCTGCTGCTGGTCGGTTGCGATGGAGGCACGAATGCCACATCTGGCGTGGCCCCGGAACTGATGCTCAAACTGTACGATTTGACGATGGCGGAACGGCTGAATGAAGCCCGCGAACTGCAATACGAAATCGTCGAATTGTTCGATGCCCTGATTCTCTCCGCCGAGTTCCCGGATGGCTTCCGGACGGCAGTGCGCTTGCGAGGCTTCGAGACCGGTGTTGGCCGTCAGCCCTTGTGCGACGATCAGCAACGCGAACTCGTCAAGTTGGCCGACAAACTGCAATGCCTCCTTTCCGCCTATGGCTTCACCGACGAACCCGCCAGCGGTTGCCCGTTGCCCGGCGATGTCGCCAGCGGCGGGGCCGATGTCGCGCGCATTGTCGATGCGGTGGTTGATGCTTTGAAGCGGCGGGGAATCGGCGGATGACGAACTCTGTCGCCGGGCATGTTACACTTTCGATCTCATTCTGATCGAAAGTCGCAAATGGGCCTGACATCACCTCCCGGCACACGGCTCACACGCAAGCTGGGAAATCATAATCGCAGTTGGATCTGGGGACGGCACGTGGTGCTGGAAACCTTGCGGGTGGGTGCATGGACTCCGCTGGTGGTGCAGGTCTCTCCGCGCTGTGCGCATGACGTCGCGGCTGAGGTCCGAGCCCGTTGCCAGCAACAGCAAATCGAATGTCACGCAGAGACCGATGCGGCATTATCGAAAACCTGCCGGGCGGAGGATCATCAGGGTCTCGCGGCACACATGCCAGAATTCCCGTATGCGGATTTTGACCCGCTATTGATCAACACTGCGACACGCCCCAGTTGGCTGGTGCTGGACGGCATTCAGGATTCCTTTAATTTCGGGGCGATGGTGCGAACAGCCGTGGAACTCGGCCTGCAAGCGCTCATGATTGGCACGGTGGAGCAATCTGGCGTCAATAGTCAGGTCGCCCGCAGTTCCGCCGGGGGGGTGAATCACGTGCCGATTGTGCAGGTGGCAACCCTTGCCGAAGGGGTACGGCGATTGAAAGACTGCCAGGTGCAGCTCGTCGCGGCATCCGAAAAAGCCCAGCGACTGGTGCAGGATGTCGACTTGACCTTGCCGACGGCCATCGTGATTGGGAATGAAGGCCGCGGGATCTCAGAGGCGGTCTGGTCGCAATGCGATACTCATGTCCGCATACCAACCACGGGCAAGCTGGGCTCACTTAACGCGGCCGTGGCCGCCGCCATCATGGGATATGAATTGGTGCGTCAGCGCCGGAGCACCGTATGACACTCACACTGCGTAACCCCCACAGCGTGCTTGCCGCAATGTCGGCACGCCCGCACGACATCCTGGATGTCCGCGTGCCGCCGGGCAAACCGTCCGACGCCTGGCGCGAAGTGGTGCAACAGGCTCATGCCCGGGGCATTCCGGTACGAACCGATCTGGCTACCTCGGAACCGGGTGGTCGCCGTGGCGATCAGAAATCGGAACGCCAGAGTCTCGCGACGGCAATCGTGCGCGAGCAGCCGGGCGTCATGCTCGAGGAACTCTGGTCGAACGAAACTCCCGGTGCTGGCCAACTCTGGCTCGCGCTCGACTGCCTGCAAGATCCACACAATGTGGGTGCCATTTTTCGCTCGGCGGCGTTCTTTGGTGTGCGCGGCATCTTGCTGACAAAAGACCGATCCGCTCCCATGTCGAGTACCGTCTACGATGTCGCTTCCGGAGGGGTGGAAGCCGTCCCCTTCGCGCAGATACCAAATCTTGCTGCCGCATTGAAACTCGCGAAACAGGCCGGGCTTTGGTCGCTCGGTAGTTCGGAACATGCTACGCAGGATGTCGCGGCGATTCCACACGACCGTCCGTGGCTGCTCATTATCGGCAATGAAGAGCAGGGGCTGCGGCGATTAACACTCGACCTGTGCGACGAAACCTGTTCGATTCCCGCGCGCGGTCCCGTCGGGTCGCTCAACGCGTCAGTCGCGGCGGGGGTGATGATTTCGACGTTGGTGAAATGAAGCCCGGGGAATGCATTCCCCGGGCTTCCGGGTTGCTCAGAACGGCCAGATGAACGGCGCAAGGACCACCGTCACCAGCATCATCAGCAGATCGAGTGGAATGCCCAGCCGCAGATAATCGTTGAATTTGTAACCCCCGGGACCGTAGACCATCAGGTTCGTCTGGTAACCAAACGGCGTGGCAAAACCCATCGACGCCGAGACCATGATGGCCATCACGAATGGTACATAGTTCACATCCAGCGACTTGGCGGTTTCCATGGCGATCGGAAACATCAGCACGGCGGCAGCGTTATTCGTAACCAGCTCCGTCAGAACCATGCCAAGAAAATAGATCATGACCAGTTGCAGCCACGGATTTTGTCCCGTCATCGAAACGAGTTGATTGGCGACCGTTTCGGCCAGACCGCTGGACTGGAGCGCTTTACCCAGTCCCAGCGCGGCACCAATCGTCACCAGCACGGGCCAGTCGATCGATTGCCGGGCTTCTCCACCGGTCACGCATTTGGTCACAATCATCAGCAATCCGGCGACCAGCGCTGCCGCCAGCATATCGACGCTGAACAATGTCGTCGCCAGAATCATCGCGATGAGCAACCCCAGCGCCAGCCACGCGCGACCATGCCGGGGTGGTGCCGAGTTCTCGACGTGACTGACGAGGAAGAAATCGCTGGAATTGCGATTCACCCGCGAAAAATCTTTGTGAGCTTCCAGCAGCAACGTGTCGCCCGCCTGCATCACAATGTCGCCGATCTTGCCGGGAATGCGTTCACCATCTCGCGCGACCGCAATCACCGCCGCGTTGTACTTGGTGCGGAACCGGCCATCGCGGATATTTTTCCCCACGAGCGGGCAACGGCTGGAGACCACCGCTTCCATCAGACAGCGCTGCGTATCGGGTGCGGCGACTTTCGTCACCTGGTCGGTCGCGGGTTTGAGGCCCCGCATCTTTCGCAGGTCGACCACCGACTCGATCACCCCCACAAACACCAGCCGGTCGTTGCCTTCCAGTCGCGTATACGGGCTCACCGCCGGCAACACCTGACTCTGGCGTTCGATATCGGCGAGGAACAACCCCGGAAGATGCCGCAGCCCGGCTTCCTCAATACTTCTACCGACGAGAGGGCCACCCGCTTCGACTTCCATTTCGACAGTGTACTGCCGCGGATCACCACTGATGCTGAGCGCGGGCCGACGATCGGGCAGCAACCAGCGACTAGCCAGGATCAGGTAGACACACCCCACGATGGCGCAGGGGATGCCCACCCAGGCGATATCCCACATCTGAAACGGAGGATGATCTGTCTGCGATTCGAGCAACCCATTGACGACCAGGTTCGTACTGGTCCCAATCATCGTGCAGACACCACCCAATGTCGCGGCAAACGCCATCGGCATGAACAGTTTCGAAGGGCTGATGCCACCCTTCTTGGAGATGTCATCACACACCGGCATAAACATCGCCACGATGGGCGTATTGTTCAAGAACGCACTGAGCGTGGTGACGGGAAACAAGAGCCGCAGTTGAGCACTCAGTACGGTCTTCGGTCGGCCCAGTAGCGGCTCGGTCACCAGCGACATGGCACCGGTTTGCACGAGGCCCGTCACTACGATAAACAGCACGCCCACCGTTAACAGACCGCTATTTCCAAACCCCGCGGCGGCTTCGGTCACACCGGGGAGTTTCGACTTGAATGCGACCGCGGGAGCACCAGCCCCAGCATCTACGGGCCCCGCATGCAGGGCCCGATCGATCTCTCCCGCCGTGAGCAGAATGGTCAGCGCGGCGAGGCATAACAGGTCGGACCCGGCGAGTTCCTTCGCGAGCGCCGTGATCAGCAGGATCACGACGACCAAAACCAACCATGCTTCCCAGCCCATCCCGTATCCCTTCCCAGAAAACCCGCCATACCCTGCCTGAATCGCCGCTTGGCGTCAACAGCAGCTCAGACAACAGGAGGTTCAGCGAGGCCTCAGGGAACAGAGCATGGGTTGTGGTTCGGCTCCAGAAGCCTAGAATGATGATCAGCTGATGGCATACACGTTCATCAAGATTCTCGGATTCCGATTCAGATAAGGATTGCATCCCATGCCTTACACACTACCCGTATTGCCTTATGCGCCAACTGCCCTGGAACCGCATATCGATGCCAAGACCATGGAAATTCATCATGGCAAGCATCATCAGGCTTACATCAACAATGCCAACAACGCCCTGAAAGACCACCCGGCTTTGGAAGCCAAGTCGGTCGAGGAACTGATCAGCGACCTGTCCCAAGTGCCGGAAGCGATTCGCACCGTCGTGCGGAATAACGCGGGCGGCCACGCCAACCACTCGCTGTTCTGGTCCGTGATGGGCCCGGGTTGCGGCGGGGAACCGACGGGCGACCTGGCCGCCGCCATCAACAAGAAATTCGGCAGTTTCGCGACGTTCAAAGAGAAGTTTGCCGCCGCCGCCACGACCCGTTTCGGCAGCGGTTGGGCCTGGCTGGTGGCGACGGGGGGCGAAGTCGACGTCATGAGCACTCCGAACCAGGACAGCCCGCTGATGGAAGGCAAAACACCGGTGCTGGGTCTCGATGTCTGGGAACATGCCTATTACCTGAACTACCAGAACCGCCGGCCCGACTACATTTCCGCATTCTGGAACGTAGTCAACTGGGCCGAGGTCGCCAAGCGCTTCGCTGCGGCGAAGTAACCACCTGAATGGCAATGGGTTACAGCGAACGAATCTCAAACGGCGGCCGATGACAATTTTCTGCGTCATCGGCCGCAGTTTTTTCGTGATGGCAGGCTGCGGTGGTCGATAAACGAGATAAGCCAATCCGGTGAGATCGATCCTGATGATTCTGACGAGATGCGCGATTCTACCTACCGCCGGAATTTCATCTATGGAACATGGCTGCTAAGCTCTGTTCTGGTCAGTGGTTGCGCGCTGCCAGACTACCATCTGCCGCACGGCTTCAGTGGCTCGTACTACCGGCATTTGCAGGCGGCGTCCCCCGTTTGGGTCAATTCACCGGTCATGGCGACCAATTCGCTGCCACCCGCCGGAATGCCTCGCGCCGAAATCCCTTCCAGTGTTCCCCCGCAAGAGGAACCACCCCGGACTTATAGTCCGCCGCCACCGCCAGCTCCCGACCTCCCGTGATCGTCGCTATCAACGGGGCAGGACTGCCAGCATTTCGCGAAGTATACCGAGATTCACCAACTGTCCCGCCTCCGGAGACGGGAATTCCGTTAACCACCAGTCTTCCGTAAAACTGGCGACCTCGCCCGGTTGTAAGCGTTCGCGTGGTCCGATCGGTTCCAGTTCAATGCGGGGGCCTTCGGGATACCAGACCGAGAGGGTGAGCCCTGCCGCTTCGTTGTACACGCGATCGGGAAACGTGTCGAACCGCTTGATGAAGAGGCTGTTATTGGGCAGCACATAGGCCACCGTGCCCGACGTTGTATCGAATCCCAGTTTCGGTTTGCGGGGTGGCGCGAGGATCTCCAGGAAGCCGTCGCGCTCACGAATCAGCGGGTCGGTGTTCCTGACATTGATGATCGCGCTGTCTTCATACATCGCGTACTTCGAGGGAAACTTGCTTGTCCCTGTCAGCGGAATCAGGCAGATCCCCCCGCCGGGTGAGAACGAGCGGCCCCAGTGACAGCATTCGATGGGCTGGCTGGACGTGTTACAGATCGTCTGCTTGCAAATCAGTCGCGCGGCGGCTGCATTTCCTCCGAGCGTAAAGTCGCGGATCAGTTGCAGGCCCGACTGGGCATCGCGCGGGCTGACCAGCCGCGCTGAATGGGGGCCGGTGATTTCCGCGGTCCATGTGCCAGACCATAGTTCGGGATGTTTGGCGATGGTCAGTTCCGGGCCGACATCAAACCGACCGGCCGTCATGGGAGGCGTGCCTGTGGCAGCCTTGTCCATCTCCTGGGGATCGAGGTAGAGCGCGTCTTGCCCTTTGCGTGTGAATTGCAACACGCGCCCGCCAGCCTCGGGGCAGAGCACGACCGTGGCCGATTGGGACGTGAGTCGCAAGGCCTGCGGGTATCGACCGAAGGCTTCAAACTTCGCCGAGGGTTGCGCCTGTCCGCGATAGGCCGTCACCGCGAGTTCCGTAAAGGCGTCACGAACTTCCGAGCCATCGCTGTTGCCGAAGTTGCTGCGTTGCAAGAGCAGGATCAGAATCATCTGCCGTTGCGGGTCGATCCAGCCCTGTGTTCCCCATGCTCCGCCATGACCAAAAGTGCCCGGAGAAAGAAAGCGCGTGACCCCTTGCGGATGTTCGAGCACGCAGATACCCAGGCCCCAGCCATTCCCGGGCGTGAAGCCCGTGACAATGCCGGGTGTCAGGATTTGTGTCATTTCCCGCATACGCTGAGGGGGCAGCAGGGTCTTCGTATCATGCAGCGCATCGTTGAGCAGTGCCTGATAGAACTTCGTGAGATCGGCCGCCGTGGAATAGAGCCCCCCCGAAGGATTGGGTGTTCGCGAAACCGTGGGGTCGGGAATGTCGACGGCCACGAGGGTTCCCGGCTCTTTGCCAGGTTGATACGTGGTCGCCAGCCGCTCAGCCTGTGCGGGAGAGAGGGTAAACGTGGTATCGACCATGCCCAGCGGATCGAAGATGCGTGCCTTCAGAAACGCGGCGTACTCCTGGCCCGAGGCAATTTCGATGATGCGGCCGGCGACCGTCAGACCGCTGCTGTATTCCCACTGCGAACCGGGAGCGAATGACAGCGGGGCCGTGCCAATTTCCTGGGTGGTTTCCCAGAGGGCTTGCGTCGCCGCGCGTTCACGATTGGGTTGTGCGAGGCCTGCGGTATGCGTCAAAACATCGCGGATGGTGACGGGGCGAGCGGGCGTGCCATCCTTGAGTTTCTGCTGCTCGAACGCAGGAATATATTTGCCGACAGGGTCATCAATCGCGACCTTGTCCTCTTCCACCAGCAGCATCAATCCGACGGCGGTGATGGGTTTGGTCATACTGGCGATACGGAAGATGGTATCGGCCTGCATCGGTCGCGCAGAGGCCACATCGGCTTGACCCACCGCCGCCAGATGCACGGTCTCACTCGGTGTTGCCACGACGGTCACCGCGCCAGAGATCCGCCCGGCGGCAATCAGTTCCTGCATTTTCGCGGGAATCTGGTCGAGGCGACCACGATCAAAGACCGTGTCTGCCGCAGAAACCAGCGTCGACAACGCAAGCAACGTCGCCCAGAGAGTGCAACAGCAAATCAGCACAGCGCGCATGGTGTGTCTCATCAGGTGGTTATCTCAGTCAGAACTTATTTCGTAACGCCCCTGTTTTGCCAGTACCAGCGGAACAGGTTACGGGTATCGATGTACCGGCTTTCGGTCGAGGTGGCCCCGAAGACCACGGCAACGGCCTCGTGACCTTCCCGTTGGGATAACGAAACCAAGCAGGCTCCGGCGGCTTGCGTGGTTCCCGTCTTCACCCCGGCAAAACCCTGCTGGTTGAGCAGGCGATTGGTATTCGTCCAGACCGCTTCACGCACATAGCCCCCGGGGCCTTGCACTGGCGCGCGATGTTCGCGAGTCTGCACCACTTCGCGAAAGGCCGGCAGCTTCAGGCAGGCCCGCGCGAGTTGAAATTGATCGCGGGCCGCCGATCGATGATCGGCATGGGTCAGTCCATGCGGGTTCACATACCGCGTGTGGGGCATCGGAATTTGGGCGGCGGTCTGATTCATCTCGACGATAAAGCGCTCCACGGCGGCTTCGGAACTGAGTTGGGGATCGGCCGAGGCTCGGCGTCCCAGGTGTTCGGCGATCGCGATGGCCGCATCATTCCCCGAGGGCAACATCAGGCCGCGCAACAGGTCTGACATGACCAGTGATTCACCCACCCTTAACTGCGCGGAACTTCCCGGTGTCGAATCGGCCAGCCGACTGATCGTCACGCGTTCCTGCAACAATTCCGGCTCTGACTGTGCTCGTTGCAGAACGACATAAGCCGTCATAATTTTCGTCGTGCTGGCGATATCGCGCGGGGTTTCGTCGTCCAAGGCACCGAAGATCTGACCATCAGCGAGATCACCGACAATCCAACTGCGGCAAGACACCACCGGCGGACCATCCAGCGGGTCTGCCGGACGAAGTTCCGCGACAGGGATCTCGTGCGCGTCGGTGGGGTCATCACGCAGCGATACCAGCGGGCCCAGCGAACTCCAGGTGACCATGTCGGTAATCCCGGTTTCCGGAAGGCTGGACTGTTTCTGCCACGCGCGCAAGGCCTGCTCGGTTTGCGGACCAAATTCACCATCGACCGTGATCTGCTGGGGGGCTGCCAGCTTGGAATTCAGCGTCCGTTGCAGGTCTTCGACCAGCAGTCCGCTACTGCCCAGCAGCAGACGGCCATCGGTCTCCATCACAGGTTCCGGAGTCTCCGGATTGAACACTTTCCAGGCCACACGGGCGATTTCCGCCGACAACCGCTGTGCCGCATTCTCCTCGCTCCAGCGGCGATCCCTGTTCTCGGCGGTGAGTACGCAAATGGCAATGGTACCGCCAGGCGATTCGATCAAGCCCGCCACGGTGCGCACGGCCGAAGTCGATCCGGTTTTCATCGCGATCCGGGTACCTTCGGGCAATAACTCAGACAGGCGAGATTGGTCATCGCAGGCGCGCAGGTGGTCGCGTAATGTCTGGCTGGTCGCGGCGTCGATCAGTTCGCCTTTGTCGAGTTGCGTCAGCAGTTGCACCATCTCGCGCGCCGTTGTTTTGCCGAGACCAAATTTCTGGCTGTCGGCCGGGCTGATCGAAGTTTCCGGGTGATACACGCAGGCATGAATCCGCGTGTTCCGACAATTCAGCCCGGCCACGCAGTCGTTCGTCGTATTCAAACCCATTTCCCGCAGTACCAGATTGGTTGCGGTGTTATCGGAATAGGCGATCATCAGGCGGATGGCATCGCGCACGGAAAGTTGTAGACCATCTGACAGTTGTGTCGACAGAATGCCCGACCCCGGAACACGATCCGCATCGCGAAACGTCAGCAGCTTCCGCAAATCGAGCTTCCCCTGCGCGGCCTGCTGATAGGCGGCAATCATCACCGGGAACTTGATCAGGCTGGCGGTCGGCATGGGTTCATCGGCCCGGTAACCAAACTCGGCTCCGCTGTTGAGATGCCGGATCATCACGCCGACCTGGCCACGATGGGCGCCGATCAGCGGATCGACCCCTTCCGCGAGTTCCGCCTGTGCCAGACTGACCTCTTTCGCGGGAAGCCATGCCGTGTCACCGAAAGTGAGACACCCCACGACGAACGCCAGAAGGAAAGCTCGCCGGGAGAAAAACGCTGCCTGGGAAGACATGGCATCGACGATCTAACTGAAGATTCACAATCTGGAACACTCAGCAACGAGGGAGCGCACGCGAGTGTCCTTTGACAGGTCCACTCACAATCGCTGTAATCGCATGGGATTTCAAGAGCGCATCAGGAAGGTGGGAAACGTGGAGACGGGCACGGATCGCGCGGGAACCGGTAAAACCTGGAAAATCGCACCGCATGATGTCGCCGCGGTCAGGCAACTCAGTCAAAGCTTACGCGTCTCTCCCATGTTAGCGCAGGTGCTGCTGGCACGCGACTGCACCACCCCCGCTGCCGCCGATCTCTTCCTCGCCAAGAAACTTTCCGATCTGCACGACCCGGAATTACTGCCGGGCGTGACCGAGGCGGCCGATCGCCTGGTCGCCGCCATTCAGGCTGGTCGCCGCATCACCATTTATGGTGACTACGATGTCGACGGCATGACCGCCACCAGCCTGCTCTGGCATTGCCTGCAACTCGCCGGTGGCAAGGTCGACTACTACATTCCCAGCCGTCTCGAAGAAGGTTATGGCCTGAATTGCGAGGCCCTATCGCAATTACACGCCGAAGATCCGACGCGGCTGGTCGTCAGTGTCGATTGTGGTATCACCAGCGTGAAAGAGGCCCAGCTTTGCCGTGAAATTGGGCTCGAACTGATCATTACCGACCACCATCAGTTCGCGGATGACCTGCCCGCAGCGGCCGTACTGGTTCATCCTCGCTTGCCCGGTGGGTATCCGTTTGGTGATCTCTGTGGCGTAGGGGTCGCGTTCAAATTGGCCTGGGCCATTTGCGCGCGTCTGGGGGATGGCAAGAAAGCCTCGCCTCGCATGCGGGAATTTCTGCTCTCGGCGATTGGACTGACGGCGATTGGCACCATTGCCGATGTCGTACCGCTCACCGGCGAGAATCGCGTCATCGTGCATTATGGTCTGGGCAGTTTGCTGGAACGGAGCAGCCTGGGTCTCAAGGCGCTGATGCAGGTCGCCGGGTTCGCGGAGAAGCCCTCGCTGCAAGCGGAAGACATTGCATTCGCCCTCGCGCCGCGCATCAACGCCGTCGGCCGACTCGGTCAGGCCCGGCTGGCGGTCGAGCTGATGACCACCGAGAATGCCGAACGCGCCGTGCAACTGGCAAACTATCTCGACGAACTGAACAAAAGCCGTCAAACGGTCGAACGCAAAATTTTGAAACAGGCGAAAGAACTCGTCGAACAACAGGCCGAATGGCAAACCGACGCGGCACTCGTCCTGGCTCATCCCGAATGGCATGCCGGGGTGATCGGCATTGTCGCTGCCCGAGTCGCCGAGCATTTCCGCAAGCCCGCGATCCTGATGGCACTCGATGAGAAACTGGGACTCGCCCAGGGTTCCGGTCGTTCGTTTGGCGGATTCAATCTGCACTCCGGGCTGTCGGCCTGCCGAGAGCACCTCGTCAGTTACGGCGGGCATCACGCGGCCGCGGGACTGAAAATGCAGGTCGATCGCCTGGAACTCTTCCGCCGTGATCTGGTCCGCGTGGTCGAAACGACATTGGTCGATAATTCCGCATTGCATGAACTCCTGATCGATGCCGAGATCCGCCTCGCCGATGTCACGCGGCAATCGGTCACGGAACTGGAACGGCTGGGCCCGTTTGGCGCGGCAAACCGGCGACCCGTCTTCGCCGCCACGCAGGTTGAACTGGCGGGGTCGCCCAAAAAGATGGGCGAAGGCGAGCGGCACCTGAGCCTCACGGTCAAGCAACACGGGGTGACATTACGCGGGGTCGCCTGGGGCCGTGGTGAATGGGCCGACGAAATCGCCGCCGCCGGTCCCACCATTTCCATCTGCTTTCAGCCGACGATCAACCACTTCCGCGGCCAGGAAAAGGTGGAGTTCCAATTGATGGACTGGCAACCGGGCTGAACCGGTGTCGCCAGCGGGAAGCCGCCACCGCCGTGTGGCGGGTGTTTTGCGAACAACAGACTGGCTGGCATTGATTTCTTGCAGCACCCTTATGTCAGAAATCGCACAGACACGGATGTGCCGCCGCGGTAAGATAACCCGTGGAGCACATTCAACACTGTCGGAGAGCTTCGATGTCGCCGATGACTGCCATTCGACCAGATTCCGGCATGCGACTGTTTGACATCCCTCCGTTTCCAGTGAAGGGAGAGCGCGTGTATGCCATTTCGTTTGATATGGATATTGATTCCCTAAGACTGCATTACGGTGACCCCTACAACAACGCCTATGCAGAAATTCGCAAAATCCTGACGAAGCATGGCTTTCAGTGGCAGCAAGGCAGCGTCTACTTTGGTGGCGACGCCGTGAATGCCGTAACGTGTGTGCTCGCGGCCATGGAACTGGCCAGCAATTTACCCTGGTTTGCCGCATCGGTTCGCGACATTCGCATGTTGCGCATTGAAGAGTTCAACGACTTGATGCCAGCCGTACGGAAGGCAGCGGAATAGTCATCACGCAGATTAAAACCGTGCGGCGGCGGCCATCACGTATTGGAACGTGGCCTCGGCGGTGATGTCGGTGGTCTCCAGCCGGTCGAGTTGCACCTCGCCAGTCGAGGCGATGGCCGCCAGCTTCCTGAAGAAGTCATCTGGCCGCGTGATCTGCAACGCCAACTCCGTCTCGCTGGAAATCTCCAGGCTTTGCACATGCGGCCACGCGACAAGCTGTGCGGCAAAACTCCGCGCACCGGGACAGCCGATCCGCACCTTCAGCGGATGATCATCGAACAAGTCGCGGATCTCGGCGAGACTGCCGACCGCGAGCAATCGCCCGCGCCCCATAAACACGATCTGCTCGGCGAGTTCGTCCATTTCATCCAGAATATGACTCGAAACCAGGACCGCTTTCCCGCGTTCGGCGAGACGTCCAAACAAATCCATCAGCACCTGCCGACCCACCGGGTCAACGCCGTTGAGGGGTTCATCGACGACGAGCAGATCGGGATCATGCACCAGCGCCTGCGCGAGCTTGATGCGTTGCCGCATCCCTTTGGAACAGCCCTTGAGTGTCCGATGAGCCCGGTCGACCATGCCGACTTCTTCGAGCGCCCGTTCCGTGGCCTCGATCGCGTCTTGCCGCGACATGCCATGCAATCGGGCGAGCGTTTGCACGAACCTGCGGCCCGACATTTCCTCATAGAACGTGTCGGCTTCGGGACAATAACCGATATGCCGTTTCGCCGCGGCGGAGCGGGCCGAATGTCCGCACACGGAGACAGTTCCCAGGCTGGGATGCAGATGCCCCGTGAGCAGTTTGATGAGCGTGGTTTTTCCGGCTCCGTTCGGACCGAGCAAGCCGGTCACCCCGGCGGTCAACCGAAACGTGACATCGTTCACGCCGATCACCGGGCCATACCATTTGGTGGTTCCCTGAAAATCGGCGATAACGCGACGTGCCGACGTGCCGGATGCGGGATTGGTCATGCCACCACCTCCACCGCGCGGACCCGGCGGATGATGAGGACCAGACACAACGCCCCGACTGCCAGCAGCACCCACAAAGATTCCAGCGAACTCGGATCGCGTCGCCCCATTTCGGCACCGAAGCACCATTTGCCCACGCGGTACATGTTGTCCCACAAGGCGAGCAGCATCCACCGTTTCTGATCACGAATTTCGTACAGCGCATGGGCCAGTGTCGTCAGCAGCGTGAACATGCCCAGCCAGGTCATCACCAGGGGGACCGTGCGCGGGATCCACGCGGCGATCGCGAACAGCATCAGGCTCTGCGAAATCGCCAGAACCAGGCCATATCCCACAATCCCAAACAGAATCCGCCATTCCGTTTGAAAGTAGTCGAGTGAACTGCTCAACAGGCCGTATTGCACGTACAGCACCACGGCGGGAACCATCGTAATGATCAGCACGACGGCCGAGACCGCGAGCAACTTGCCAACAATGTACTGCGCCGGGCTGAGGCTGCGCGAGAGGTAAAAGATCATGCCTCCCTGCCGATAATCATTACCAATCAGTGTCGATCCCGCGAAGGCCAGCAGCAATGCGGTGATCGCGGCCTGGGCCGTCATGAAATCGAGATACGCATCGCCAGAGCCGGTCACTTTGTAATTGTCGAGAAAGCGGGCCATGTCTCCGCCGGCCTGCACCACAATGGTGGCCTTCAGGTAAATGAACGCAAAGTTGAACAGGAAGTTCATCAACCCCAGGCCGATAAGCAGCCAGAACAGCCACCGGCGGAAGATCAGGCCCATACCAAATCGCACGAGGGTCCAACACCCCCACCACGAGGAATGCGGGCGGCCTTCCCAAGCGCGATAACCAGCTTGATCTAAGGTGTTTGACATGCGTGTTTTACTGACAACCAAAAAATGCCACTCATGACTCGCGATCATTCACCGGCGGTAACACCGCCGGCTTTTCAACTCTCAACCCTATCACGCGCTCTTCATCGAGACCTTGGCATCGGGGGCGATCAACCGCCGATAGACCTGCTGCAAATCTTCCTCTTCCGGGACCACTTCTCGCAGCAAAATGCCCTGCTGCATCGCCTCGGCAAAAAACCGTTGAGTCGACCAGGCGGCCGGAACCTCGACCACCGCCTGATCCGCTCGGCCGTTCTCAGAGATTGACACCCCGGCGACTTTCAAGCGATCGAGATACCCCGTGCCATCACCCCGCCACCGGAGTCGATACCGTCCGCGTTGCGACTGACAAAGCTCACTGATCAGGCCCACGCCGAGCAGTTTGCCCCGATCGACGATCACCACCTGCTGACAAACTCGTTCGATATCACCCAGCAAATGCGTCGAGAGAATCAGCGATTTGCCATGTCGTTCGGCGATGGCTTTCAAGAGTCGCAGCATGGAGTCGCGGCCGTTGGGATCGAGCCCCGCGGTCGGTTCATCCAGCAATAACAATTGCGGATCATGCACCAGCGCGCAGGCCAGTTTCAGCCGCTGCTTCATGCCGATGGAATACTGTTCGCATTTCCGGTAGCGGGCTTCGTCGAGTTCCAGGTAAGACAGCACCTCATGCGCCCGCCGCCGGGCTTGTTTGCGGGGCATGCCGGAAAGTTCCCCCGCGAGCCCGACCAGATCGACACCCCGAATGCCGGGAATCAGCGATTCCGCTTCGGGCATGAAGCCAACAGCATACCGCAGCGCGTGGGTTTGTCGTTGCAGATCGAAACCAAGGACCGTGCCGCGTCCGCTGGTGGGTCGCAACAGCCCGAGCAGAATTTTGAGCAACGTCGACTTGCCGGCCCCGTTCTGACCGATGAGGCCAATCGCTCCGGGCTGCAAGGTCAAAGAGATCTCAGTCAAGGCCCGCACTGGACCGTAATTGTGCGTGATCTGGTCCAGTTCGATCAGGGGCATAACGTCGGGCGCTCACATCGACACAAGACATTCCAAATGGGCCGCGGGTCCAGTGTAGCGTGATTCTTCCGTGGTTCGCCAGTCGTCATGTCTGCCATCAGTTCGCGGCGACCGCCGATCCATCGCCCACGATCGTCACCCGCTTCCGCATCACCTCGCGACCGCCCGATTCAAATTGCAGGGTGTAATCGCCGGGTTCCATGCTGGCGGTCACCTGATACGTGAAGTTCAACCGGAAGGCTTCCCGCGCGGCAATGTTCGCGGTACGGCCCACCAGGCGGTTGCTGCCGTCCAGAATTTTGCATTCGATCCACATGTCTTCATGCGGCGGTACCAGATGGCATTGAATGATCATGACATCGCCGTGCTCAAACACCCGGCGACGATCGGCGAGCAGGTCTCCCACCAGCAGGGTTCCGGTATCGATGGCGAAGAACTTGTCCTGGTCACGAATTTTTTCCGCGGGAGCCATCAGTTGGTGAGCGAACTGAGGATCGACCACTTTCAATTTGTGGCGGCCTTCCGGGCGACGAATACCAAAGGGATCCATGGCGTATTCAATCCCCACGCCCAGCCCGGCGACCACGGTCATGACGATCGGAAACGCATACAGGGCCGGCTGTCGCCAACGCTCGGGACTGCCGAGGGCACTCGTCCAGCGTTGCAGTGTGGCTCGCCATGCGGCCACTGGTAACCATGTCTGCTGGCCCGCCCAGCGCCGCACATAATGACGCAGCGCCAGGAAGTCGGCTTCATCGATGAATGCGAGATACGTGACGAAGCAGGTCAAAGGAAAAATGAACAGGCCCAACGTCAACGCTGTCAAGAAGTGAAACAGAATTCCCACGGCCAGAACATAAGGTCGCAACATGCCCCGCCAGACGAGAAAGACGAACGTCATTTCCCAGACCAGCGTCACATAGGCCATGCTCTTCAGCAGCACGGGGTACAAAGACAAAACTTCCCCGATGGGATGTCGAAAATTGATGTGCGTCAACATCCACAACTGCAATTGATCGCCACTCAGAAAGGTCGGTGTATTCATTTTGGTAATCGCGGCACCAAAGTAGATGATGCCAATCAGCAGTTGAACCAGCCGCCGCGGCCACGCGGCCGATGTGGGAGGCAGAGGGTTGATGTGGCTTCCACGGCGACGGGCCAGCCAGGCATCGACCGACCACAGGGCCCCACACTCCGAGCAGCTTAACAACAGCAGCAGGTGCGTGGTGATCACGCTGTATTTCGTCATCGTGCTGATGGCATCGAGCAGGCTGAGATAGGTGTAAATGATGAAGCTGATGAACAGCGAGATCCGGGTCATCCAGCCGATGCAGGTGCAGACCATGGCAAACAACAGAATGGTATGCAGCGCCACGGCCACTTCCCCCGAGAATTCCGGCAGTAAGTTGGCATACCCATAGCCCAAAGCCAGCGGTGCCGTCGCACCATCGGCGGAATAGAGTTCGCGGGTGACGGCCCACCGTGGCAGAACCATGGTCATCATCACCAGCGGCAACATGATGCGCATCAGCGCGACGCCAAAGGGCGTTTCGGGTGTGAAGAAGAACGCTTCCAGTTGTTGCTTGGTCTGCTGCCAGGTGCGTTGCATGGTTCGGCTTCCTTGCCGTGGGACGTTGCCCAGTCTGCCGGTATTGCTGATGTCTGCGGAATGCAGATCAATAGGCGTAAGGCATCAATGAATTGGCCCCGCCTGCCCAGGCGGAGGGATCGACCAGCAGGCGATCATCGGCTCGATGCGCCGGATTGACCGAGAAGAAGGGACGTCCGCGCTTGGCATCGGCCATCAACCGGGGGTTCTCGCAAATCGCCAGGCTGGACTGATAGCCCACGAAGTCGACCACGGAATACATCAATTCCCCTTCCGGAGTGAAGGTGTTCCGCAGCCAGTAATAACTTTTGGGGTCTTTGGGTTCATCGAACCGCATCGCCCACATGTCGTCCGGCAGGTTGAATTTTTTCTGCCAGCATTCCTCGACCACAAGAATCCGACGGATCGGTTCGTGCTCTGAGTTATTCAGAGTGTTCTGGGCAATACGCAGAAACGAGTTGCCCAGCGGATCGTAGTGAATTCGTTCCAGATCGCCGAACGGAGCAAAATTCCCCCACGGCGGCGGAGACAATTCATAAAATTCGCCATTGACGCCTTCCGCCACCAGGTGAATGCGCGATTCATACGCCTGCCAGCCGCAGAACATATCCCATACGGCGTAATACATCACCGGGTGAGAAAAGACTTGAAATCGCATGGCGTGGCTGACAATGCCCCAGCCCAGAAATGCCAGATACGTTGTGATAAATCCGGTCGCCAACCAGCGTCGCATTGCGGCTCCCTCCTGTCAGACGCGGCGAATCGGCAGTCCTTGCCGAAGCCTTCATCAGAGAGCATAGCCACGGACGCAATTGGGTCAATCCCAACCACGGACATCTACCCGGCAAACCAGGGAGTTCTCGAAAATCGGAGAGTCTGCACAAGTTGCAGCGTCAATTGCGAGAATAACGCTTTCGTTAAGAGCCAAGTGCTGAGTGCCAAGTGCCGAGTGGGAATGACAGCGCCTCTGAATCGCTTGGCACTCAGCACTCAGCCCTTAGCACTTAGCCCTTGGCCCTCAGCAAATCACTGCCCGGTCGAGCGGGAACCATTCGGGCTCCCCGCGATGGGAATGCCCATCGGCAGCGGTCGCCCGGCGATCAGAAAATTCTGCTGCTGGCAGTACGCTTTCAATTCGGTGTAAGTCTCAAAACTGTCGGGGTAGACCCAGAACGTGAGTGACGAACCAGGTTCTGCCGTGGCAATCGCGGACATAAAACGCGAACCCTGTTGTAACGCTTCCGTGGCAGATTCCAATTCGGCATCGCGTTCGGCTTCCACTCGCCATTCACTGACACTGATGCGGAACATGCCCGGCCCCATGCGGAGTTCATCAACCACCGAGGCGTTATCTCGCTGTACCACATAATGCATGGTATACCCGTCGATCGGCCCCACCTGTCCGAGTTGCTGACGAGATTTGGCGATCCAGTCCTTATGGCGGTCGATCTGATTTTTCAAGCGTTCGATCAACCGCTCCAAAGGCACGACCGACACCTGATTGTTGATCACGCGAAAATGGAGTTCCTTCCCCGTCACCACCTGACCAATGGGAGTGATCCGGTGTTCGAGTTTTTTCGCGGAAGGAGCGGTCGCGGCACGATCACGGACCATTTGCGCCAGTTGGGCTGCCATGCGCCGCAGTTGCTCCATCTCTTGAGCGGTCGCCGTGCGCTGTCGTTCAATGGATTGCAGTCCCTCGGCCTGACTGGCCTGCTGCTTGGTCATGTTGTTGAGCTGGGCCGTGAGTTCGGCCTGCTGACGACGAATCATTTCCAGACGTTCCTGGACGGCTGCTTCCTGAGCTTCGATGCCGGCCAGTTCACGGGTCAGTTGTTCCGTCGTCGCCACCAGTTCCGGATGCGGTTCCAACGGCGGTAAAGGGGGCAACGGCTCTGCCGGAGCAGGCGGAGTCGCCGGGATTTCGATCGCCGGTGGTACTTCTTCCTCCGCGATCAAGACTGGTAACGGCTGAGACTCGCGCGTAGGGACGGGCGGCGGCAAGGCCTCGTCGGTGGCGGGAACATCCACGGACATCGTGGGGAGCACGGCAGGAACTTTGCTGGCACGCAGACCGGCCACCACCATGAGAATGATGAGAATCCCCACGACATTGCAGACAATGTCGAGGAACGAATCGGAACCGAACTGCTGCTCGGGCACAGGACGTCGACTCATCGAACCGTCTCCGGCAATGCGGGAGCGGACTGTCCCAGGGAATAATCGGTACTGTGTGACAACCCAGATTTCAGAACAAGTGGCGACACGCGCTCAAATGTGGTGTTGCCTCCGGGCAGCACTTCAAATCTCAAGCTCGGAACCCAGAAAAACCCGGTACCGGGCTTGCCCCAGCCTTGGGCCTGCTGATCGAGCGCCATGAGCAGTTGATGAAACACCTGCTCGCGCGACATGCCCGCCGTGATGGGAACCGAGACCGTGTCGACCACCAGCGTTTCGGAATCGACGCGCACCCGCACAGGTTTTTCGACACCAATCGACGCGCCGTCATCGTGCGGGCCCCATTTGCGGCGATGCAACTGCTCATAAGGCAGCGTCTTACCGGCTTGCGCCTGGGCTCGAGATGCGGCCTGGTTGAAGTTGGGATAATCCGCCTCCACGGCGTCGGTTCCCGGTTGTCCAGCCGCAGAACCCGATCGAGCGCGCCAGTCGGTGGCTTCCGACGCAGGCTGCTGATTCCGTGCTCCCGCAGCGGAAGCTGCCGCAGGATTCCCGGTTGCCGTCGCAGCTCCCGGCGGTTGGTCTGGTGTCGTCCGTAACTCTCGGGGTGGGTTGCCGTTCCCGCCCGCGCGAGCGTCCTCATTCGTCGTGGCATCGCCCGGATTCGAGGCACCTGAACTGGCTGCCGATGCGGGGCCTTTGCGGCGAAACTCCTGACCTTTGAAGCGGTCAATATCTTCCCAGCTGCGCTGACCGACCGTACCCGGTTCTTCCAGATCTGACAGGGCAAATTCCCCCGGGGCTTTTCCTTGCGGTGCGGTGTTGCGACGCGGACTGGAGGACGGAGCCGGGCTGCCACGCGGAGTGACCGGTCCAGCGGGCGGACCTGATCCGCCTGCCGTTCCACTGCGTTCTGTGCCACCGGTTCCGCGCCCCGCGCCTGTCCCCAGAGACAGGGCAGCTGCCAGTCGTTCGCGCTCTGCCAGCGTGAGCTGAATCGCCTCTTCCAGTGCCGCTTTCGCCGCGGGATCGACTGGTCCGGTTTGCAGCGACATGTCTGCTGTGACCAGTTCATATCCAAACGGTTGTTTCATGCCCGATAGAAGTCGCATGGCGATGTAGTAAGCCAGGGTTCCATTGGGACGCACGATCAGTAACACATAGGGTTCTTCGGCCGATTGACCAGGGGCAGGTGCCTGCTGCGACCAGTAATTCACCAGGGCCTGAGAACCCGAGAGCAGCGGATTCAAACGCGGCGTAAAGCCTTCCAGATCTTGCGGAACCAATGTGACCTCTTCCGGCAGAAATTTCAGTCCGGTCGACGTACATTCCACCAGAATCGGTCGCCGCGTCGTGCCTGATTTCCCCTCAAACGGGACGACGACATACTGGCTGCTGCTGGCTTGCTGCTGGGCTTCCAACTGCTTGAGTTGCTGCCGCAGTTGGCGAATCACTTGTTCCAACTGGATGCGTTCGGCGGCCGTTGCCGATTGAGTTCCCTGAGTCGCGGAGAGGCGACCCATGACCGCGGCGAGTTCCGATTCGCGCTGCAACAGCTGGTGTTGCAGATCGGCAATTTCCTTTTCGGTCGTCATCACCAGCAGCCGCTGTCGATTCAGGTCGCCTTGCTGGCGGTCTCGATCCGATTCCAGCGACGCGACTTTCGTGGTCCATTGCTGCTGCAACGCATCCAGGGCGGCAAAGTGGGCTTGTCGATCGACCACCTCTTCTTCCGGCACAACCATCGCAGGAGCGGGAGACCACCCGGGCGGTTCGACCAGCGGTGTCGCCGCCAGATCCGGTGCCAGAGTCGCGGGCAGAGGGTCTTCGACAGCGACATCGTCCGCGAGGACAGGCAGAATTGGGCGATCATCCAGGGTTTGAACCACCGCCGCCTGCGCCTTGGCCACGGCGACGGCCCGCAGTCGCTTGGTCATCACCAGCAATAGAAAAATCAACGCCCCCATCACGCAGACTAACACTGCGAGGAAGGGAAACAGTTCCACGGTGACGGACTTCTGTGGACGACGAGCCATGGGGCCTGCCAGAGGTACTAAGGCCAAAAACGTGGACGAAACACGACACCACGAAGGTTACGCCGCCTTGGCTCGATTTTTTGCCGAGAGCAGATTCACGGCGGCATTCAGGCTCAGCAACGTCTCGTCGAGCGCATCGACCATGCGCACGGTCTCGATGTTCTGCACAAGCCGTTCTTCCAGCCGCACCAGTTGCTCTTCCTGCTCGGTCAGTTTCAGCAGCGTGGTTCCCTGGCTGCGCAGTTCCACAAGCTGGTCGGTCATGGCAAGTGTCGCCGTGTGCAACGTCGTTTGCCAGGTTTGAATGTCGGTATGCGACTGCTGGCGTGTCAGATCCCACTGCGTGGCTTGTTCAGCGGAGACCGTCGACAAATCTTGCCGCACGGTCTGCCACACGGTTTGTAGCTGCGCCAGATTCTCTGCGTGGTTCTGCTGGAGAACTTCCTGTGTCACGGTGAGTTGCTCGCGGATCGACTGCGCGGCGATACCAAACGTCGCGACAAAATCGTGCCGGGCGGCCGAGAGTTGTTGGGCATGATCGGTCAAGGCTTCGGTCAGGCCCGATTGCAGCGCCTGATCGAGCGCCTGTTGCTGTTGATCCAACGTATTGGCCCAGCGATCACGGAGCGAATCCAGGGAACTCCGCCACGCTTCCATTTGCCAACTGACCAGAGACTCTGTCTTTTGCAGCAGGTGTTCCGCGGCCTGCTGCTCAGCGATCAGCAGCGGATGTTCCTGAGTTGAATCATGGGCTGGGAACAGCGAAACGAGCTTCTGCATCGAGAAGTCTTCGACCTCGTCGAGGATCTGCTGTTCTTGCCGTTCCACCAGAAACGTGCTGAAGACCAGGATCATGGATAACGTCAGCGACAATGCCGTGGTATCAAAGGCCACGGCCAAACCCGCCGTCACATCTCCCAGCGACGATTCGAGTTGATCCGGGGTGATATTGGCGATCGACATGGTGATGCCAATCACAGTTCCCAGAAATCCGAGAATCGGGATGGCCCAGGTGATGGTCCGCACAAGGGCGTAACTGCTATGCAAGCGTGCCACGGCCAGATCGGCGAAATACCCAAGCTGACTTTCCAGCCCCTCAATCGAACGTCGATTGCGAACATAGTCGCACACATCCAGAACGCGCCGCACCAGATGCGTATCGAGTTGGCGTTTCGCCACCAGTTGGACATGAGCCGCAATGCGGTCTGCGGATTGCAGCGACGTCGTCGAGGGCTCGAGTTCCAGGCCATCGAGCAGCCCCCCGGCGAGTGCCTGACGTTCCCCTGTCAGCGGGCAGGCCTTAACAAACAGTGTCGACATGCCGACGAAAAACAGTCCCGTGGTGGCGTACTCGATCCAGTGGGCACAGAAATACCGCTGCAGATCCGCCTGGAAAACCGGGAGATATGGTATGGCTGCATAGAATGCGAAGGTGAGGGCTAAGCCCAGCGGCCAACCCCAGGCGCGAGACATTGCCCGTGCGGGGCGGCGATTCGTGGTAGATTTCTGCGTGTCCGGCATGCCGGAAACTCCTGCACAAGTAGATGTTACAGCGATCGTTGCGGTCTGCATTGTCGCGCGACCAACGAACTCGATGAGCCCGGCAGATTCCGTGCCATCGATATAATCGGCAAAGTCAGCCTCGCAAGATCACTCGACCCCCTCTCGTCCTCGCCATGAGTCGCGAATTTCCCCCTGCGGCCGACTTCTTCCCACGTTGCTTAGAACCTTGATGGCCAACCATTTGCGAACGCCTCGGGCTTCTTCGTATGCTGAAGTGCCATGACGGCAGATTTTCTCAGGCGGATCTGCCGTGCATGGATGTCACAGTCTCCATTTTGCCCTTTGAATATTTGGGACACGGACGTTGAAATTCCGCACCGAGGACATGGCTGCTGCGCGCGAAGTGCTGGGCTATCTGAATTTTTCGGGTGGTCGGCCAGACCCCGCCTTTCAGCGGTTGGTGAACGACCTGGTCACCCGCGTCGGTTGGTCGCAACTTCCCGAGATGCTGCAACAGTCCTTGAACACCCTGGCCGCGGAAGCCCCCGCGTTCCATGAAAGCGCCCAGGCTCAATCTGCGATCGAGTTGGCCTATCGGCACGTTCTTCCCGCTTATCGCGAGTTCCATCGAGATCTGCTCCAGCATCTGGACGATCTCGATTTTCAACATCCATTCTTTCTGGTTCGTATCTGGGAATCGATTCTCGAACAAGGCCCTCCCTGGGATGATGCGCCGCGGATTGTCGCGGGCTCACTCGATCGCCTGAATGACTTCGTGGGTTATCGGCCCGTCGCTGTCCTCGAAAACGACCGCCGGATGGAACCCTACGAGCACGAGCGATTCCGCCCGTTCCCGTTATTTTTGAATGGGGCCGGTGTGGCATCCGGCCCGTATGCGGAAGTCATTTCCCGCGCCATGGAACTCTTGCGAGCCATGCCCGACGAACTGCTCGCCGATGCCTATTTCGATCTGGATCAACTCGATGAGTTAGCTCTCGATCCGCGTGCCCACGATCATCTGCATCCTGCAAACAAACGCACCAATTACCTGTTCGGCGAGTGGGATCCGCACATCATCGACCTGAAAGGCCGTTATCGCCGGTTTATCATCCGCAAGGTCATTCTCGACGCACTGTTGACCTGGATCGACCTGCAAAAACGCGTCTCGACCGAAGAAGTCCTGTTCGATGCCGCGGCGGTCCTCGGAGGGACGATCCTGATGGCGTCGGCCATCAGCGGTGCTGGTCCCGAAACGTATGATTCCACCGTTTCACTAACGTCGCTGCTCCCCAAGGTGGCGCGGCAACGCGACGCCTTTTACGACTGGCTGTTGAAGGCTGCGACCGGGGCGCGTGCCAAGCGGTTGCAAAAACATGCGAAAACCACGCAACAACCCTTCGGTCATGTGCGGCAGCATTTGAACTTCTATCTGGCGCAGTACGGAACGCAGCAGGTTCAACGGCGGCATCTGGCCTATATCTTCGCGCGGATGGCGTATTCCGATGCCGCCCGCCGACAAGCTTCGGTCATCCCTTGTGCTTCGGCCCGGTTTGAATGTGAAGTGCAGTGGCGGATCTCGGCGACGAGCCAGGCATTAGATCGTGGAGGCGTCGCCGAAGCGGTTCGCCTGTTGAGCGAAGCGGAAGATTTTCTGCATCGCGGAATTGGCTGCGGAGCCTTGGCCGACCCGTGGAACATCCTCGGTTTTCAGGGACAGTATCCGCTGTTTACCAACCGTGAAGACAGCGTGCCCGATCATCGTGTGGAAGTGCTGCTGCAACTGGTCGAAGGCATTCTGGTCGGATTTTCACGCACCCTGGAAGAAGCGGCGGCACGTGCGGAAACGGCTCTGGAGGCGGAAGTTCTCGCGCGATTCGAGCAATTCGCCAACTTCTGGGACCGCTTTGGTTCGTTGACCGTGGAAGACTTGCCGCCGGTTTCCGGTGCCGATCATCTCGAATCGGCCCGGCGCGTTGCCAAGGCGCTGTCGGACTGGCGTGCCGCCGGCGAGGCCGCAGGGAACATCGCGTTTTGGCGCGATCATGTCGTCGAATTTCATTCGGCCAAGGCTTATGCGCAAGTTGTTTCGGCCTTGCTGGATCGTCGCGATGTCGTCGCCTCGATGGGTCTGTTGATGCAATGGCTCAGCCAGGCCGATGATGTCGGGTTGCAGGCCGGGCCCATGTCGTTCGATCGCCTGCTGATGCGCTGCATGGAATTGATTGGAGACAACACACAACTTGGTACAACCGCCGCGGCCGCACCAGCAGCAGAAGCGGCCGGGCAAGATGACCCCTGGCCCTCACTGCGGCGGATGTTCGATTACCTCGAAGCCAATGCGGGCGATTTCTGGCATGTGCCGCTACTCAATGAATTCGCCAGTGTCGGACAGACGGCACAGGCCACGAATTCGGAAACAGAAGACGAAGACGATGAACACGGACTGTTCGGCGCGGCGTATGAAGGCGTCGTCTTCCGTGACAGTGCCGACGATGGCACGTTCGGCGAAACGATGGATGACCGGGGCGGTTTACCCGACGCCGGTGAGTTTGAAGACTTTGAACGCTGGCTGGAACCCCGTTTGCAATTCCTGAGAATGCTGGCCCAGCTCTGGCAAACCGCCGCCGCGCTGAGTGCTCACTCTCCAACTCTATTGGCAGACCGCGCCCCGTACCTGGAAAATTGGCTGGAACGAACCAAGAGTGTGCAGCGGGACTTGCGCAAGCTCGCCACAGAACTCTGGCAAAGAGAGCTTTCCGCGCCACCGGGTGATCACGATTCTAATGTGGAATACGACGCCCAACTGCAAACCAAACTGTATCTGCTGCAAACCACGCTCAATACCATCGTCACTTTTCGCGCGGCGGAATGGTCACTGCAGGCCGCGATTCCGCCTGTCGCTGACACAGAGACACCCTCGCACGCGCTCAGTGAAGCCATCATTGCGGTCTTGAGACCGCTGCATGCCGGCGATGCCAGCGAAGTCCGTAAGCAGCTTCCGCTGCTCCAGAAAGCCCTGCGTAAACAGCCACTTTTGTATGTCCCCTTGGATCATGGGGGTGAACCGGAACAGATTCTGGCGGCGCGTTCCATTCAATCGCTCATGCGCCGACTGTTGAAATATCTGCCTCAACTGGGCCTCTTGCGTGAAACCTGGCATCTCTTGCGGACCGCGCATCAGATGGAGCGGGCATCGCGACCCCAGGGCATGGCCGTCACAGAGTTTGACCGCCTGTTCCGCATCGCCATAAAAAGTACGCTGGAAGCCATCGTGCAGGCCTCTGGTCGCTGGAAGGCCGGACGCTTTTCCGACGAAGATCTGATTGAACTCGTGGGCTCGGTGGTCGAACTTTACCTCGATCAATGGCTCGACCACAGTAGTTCCATGCGGCTCTCGACCGTGGAAGCTTTGAAGCATGACAGTGTCTGGGAAGAGACACAGCGTTTCATTAAAACCTATGGCGGCGAGTTGTTTCATGCCCGGCAACTGACCCTGGGAAATGTCCGCGCGATTCTGCATCAGAATGTCGATGCGTTTCTGGCTTACCTCGCCGAAAATGAAGACCCGTTGCATCCATCGCGACTGCTGGCAGACCTCGAAGAAGAGCGGATCGACCGCGAACTGGTCATCGAGCAACTCAGCCTGATCTATCAGGTGGTGGTTGAACGCTACGACCGGTTCCTGGAATACAACTCGACCACCACCCAGTCAGACTACGGTGAGTCGTTCTATACCTTGCTCGATTTTCTCCGGCTCGAAACGTCCTACGATCGCGATGCCTGGAACCTGCTGCCCGTCGCGCTGGCTCATGAAGTGCTGTCGCGCAGCCATAAAGAAGACGCCGCCCAGATCTGGGAGGATGTGTTTGCCATCAAAACCGAAGACATGGCGGCCAAACATCTCGCCGATCTGGAAAAGCTCGAGCGGAAGTACGGCATGCGACTCCCCTCGGTGACCAATCACCTGCATGAGCGATTTGTGAAACCGCTCGCCGTCAACAAAATGATTGCACTCATGGGCACGGCCTGCGAGGAGTCGCGCGAGCAGGGGGAAACGCCCGCGAAAGCGCCCAAATCCAAGAGCAAGAAAAAGGCCACACCCGACGCCCCGCAAGATCCACCGGCCTTCCGTCGCATGCAGGAATTGTGCGAAGACTACCTGAAGACGACATCGGGTTCAGGCCTCGATGTCCCTCCCTGGTTGCGGGCCCTGGAAGATGAACTGAACAAGGTGCAGCGCGAGGATGATCACTGGCAATCGCCCGAGTACGAACCGGAATTGCGATTGCCGCCCTGCAATCTGAACCTGCGCGAAATGCGGCAGCAGATGAAGCAGTGGAAAGAACCCCTGACGCCTCGACGCCGGAACTCTTGATCACTCCCCGCGCGACTCAGCCGATCCGCAGCGAAAACTCGCAGGCACCGCGGGGTTATCGCACGGGCTTGCACACAGATCGCAAGTCCATATACGGAAATCACTTACAGCATATCATCCAGATTCTCCTGGTGCTCAATTTGCGTGGACACGGAAGTGCATACCCTCCTTTTCTCACCTTAAAGAATATCGCAAACTGCCGGTTAAGTGTGAACGATTTGAACGGTTTCATTCCTGGGGACGACGCGAACTCTCGCAGGAAGTGGAACTCAAATGATGACACAATGGGCAGAACCTCACGGCCTGGCTCGACCACTCCGTCGGCAAAAACCAAAGCCACATACGGCCTCGGTTGAAGACATCGAAAGTCCGTGTCCCGATCACAGTCTCGAATTGCAGCAGCGTGCGGAACTTCTGGCTGCGAACGAAATTGCCTTCGTGGACCACCCCAATTTCCGACGCAAATCGGCCGAGCGCTGGCTGGAGGCTCAGCGGCCGGACATCTCCACTACAGATCGACGCCCCTCGAAACCCCATGCGGGGATCGCGTTCGTTCCCGGGCTGGTACAAGCCCCTCTGTTAACCCCCGCCGAGGAACGCTACTTGTTTCTTAAGCTGAACTACTACAAGTATCGGGCGGAGCAGCAGCGCCGGCGGATCAAGCTCGATCATCCTGATCGCGATCAGTTGCAACATATTGAAGATTGGCTGGCCAACGCGAATGCAGTGAGGAACCAGATCGTTGAGGCGAATTTGCGGCTGGTGGTTTCGGTCGCGAAAAAACTGAGCAACTCGCTCGACCAACTCACGGAATTGACCAGCGAAGGGTTGCTGCCCCTCATGCGGGCCGTGGAATTGTTCGATGTGCATCTGGGGAATCGGTTCAGCACCTATGCCACCTGGGCGGTGCGAAACCAGATGCACCGCATGTTAAAACGTCAACGCGGAGTGACAGAACTTTCCACCGGAGATGATGACGCCGGGTGGGACGGCATTCCCGATCGCCGGGGTTCCGCCACGGCAGATTTGCAGGCCCAACTGCAACGCCAGAGGTTCCTGGTCACGTTGATTGATTCGCTCAACCCGCGAGAGCGGCGGATCATCGCAGCCCGTTTTGGTCTCGATGGCCAGCCGAGCGGCCAAAGTCTGGCGGAGATCTCTGTCGAGATGGGACTCAGCAAAGAGCGCATCCGTCAGATCGCCTTACACGCCCTCGAAAAACTGCGCCAAGCCGCCTTGGCATCCGCGATCGAACTTCCCGAACATTGGTGCCCGGAATCCTGATCGAGTGGACGACAGCGCCGTACTTCCGGAGAGATCATGACACGCTTTGTCCAACGCACTTTACTCCCGGCTCCGGCCTCGCTGGCATTTGAATGGCATACGCGAAAGGGAGCGCTGCAACGGTTAACGCCGCCCTGGGAACGCGTCGAGCTGATTCGGTCAGACCACTCTTTGAATCCCGGTTCGCAAGTCGAGATGCGCATCAAGATTGGTCCCTTCAGGAAAACCTGGATCGCCGAACATCGGCGGCTTGTGCCCGGGGTGGAATTTCAGGATGTGCAGGTTTCTGGACCATTTGCCCGCTTTGAGCACACTCATAAGATCATTCCCCAGGATGCCGATACGTGCTGGCTGGAAGACGACATCGACTATGCTCTCCCCCTCGGAACATTGGGCCAATGGGTGGCCGGCGGTTTTATTCGCCGACAACTCGGAAGGATGTTTCGTTATCGTCATGCAGTGACCGAGGCCGATCTGCTGGCCTTGCACCCTACTCATAAGAAGTCCACCACTATGAAAATTGCTGTCACCGGGGCGACGGGCCTGGTCGGATCGGCCTTGTGTTCTTTGCTGACCACGGCCGGACATGACGTCTTACGCCTGGTCCGTGGGAAAACTCAGGACGCGAACGATATCCCCTGGGATCCTGCACGCGGGGAACTCTCCACAGCTCGCCTGGAAGGGGTCGATGCGGTCGTCCACCTCGCAGGGGAAAACATCGCCGGGGCACGCTGGACAACAGCCTTCAAAGAGCGCATTCGCACCAGCCGGGTGGAGGGGACCCGCTTGCTGTGCGAGACATTGGCCCGGCTGAAACAACCGCCCAAAGTCCTCGTTTGTGCCTCCGCGACGGGTTTCTACGGAGATCGCGGTAACGAAGAACTGACAGAAAACTCGTCAGCAGGCTCGGGATACTTGCCGGAGGTCTGCCAGGCCTGGGAAGCGGCGTGCCAACCTGCTCGTCAGGCGGTGATTCGCGTTGTGAACTTGCGGATTGGTGTCATCCTGGCTGCTCAGGGGGGGGCGCTTCAGAAAATGCTACTCCCCTTTAAACTGGGCGGGGGTGGCATTGTTGGCTCGGGCCAGCAGTACTGGAGTTGGATCGCCCTGGATGACGTGATTGGGGCCATCCAACATGCGATTATCACAGAGACGATATCTGGTCCTGTGAATGCTGTCGCTCCGCATACTGCTACCAATTATGAGTTTACGAAGACATTAGGACGGGTGCTGCGGCGCCCCACCGTGCTCCCCATGCCGGGATTTGCCGCGCGGCTGCTGCTGGGGGGCATGGCGCAGGATCTCCTTTTGGCGAGTGCCCGCGTCGTGCCAGAGAAATTAGAGACACACGGCTACCGCTTCCGATTTCCCGAATTGGAAGGGGCATTGCGGCATGTGTTGGGGCAGTAGTACACAGACTTACACAACCCCTGCAGCAGTCGGGTTAGTGAACAATTCGTAGAAAACCCATAAAACATCACCTTGCCTCAAGTTGCAGGAGCGCTTAGGATACAGCGTTAATGCTCACTGGCCACAGACGTTGGAAACGTCTTGAACTAGAAAGTGGCGTGATGGGAAAGCGAGATTCTCTGCACCCGGGCGATCCGGTGATCTTCTGTGTCAGCAAATTCAGTACGGATCCCGGTCCGCGCGCGGCAGATGTTCATCCCGCAGCCCATGGCGAAACTTACAGTTACAGTGTCAACAAGTTCTGGCGTGTCATCAGTTTAGAAGCCGATGGTTCGCTGATTCTGGGAACTCGCCGTGGCAAGCGGCACCGTGTTGATCCCAATGATCCACGACTGCGAGCCGCCTCGTTCTGGGAACGCTGGTTGTACGCCAGCCGTTTCCCGAATCTGGACGACCAAGTTCGCGAACCCTCCCACGACTCTGGTGTCGTGCAGAATGCCGCATCCTAAGTCGTGACCTGCAAAATCCCTCTGTGCGATTTTGGCTCAGGTTTCTGGGTGAGAACTCGCAGCCCTGACGGTGCCGCGCTTGTGTCTGCCACCACAGACAACTAGCATGTGCTGCATCACGGGGCCGGTTCGTCTCCAGCAGTACGGGGGCGCGGCGAACTTTTGTACCCCCTGGTCGCCCCACCGTTCCCGAGATGGACCCGATGAAACACGTCCTGTCTGCCATTGTGATGAATCAGCCCGGTGTGCTGGCTCATATTTCCGGCATGCTCGCCTCGCGCGCTTTTAATATTGAAAGTCTGGCCGTCGGAGAGACGGAAGACTCCAAGTTTTCGCGGATGACGTTCGTTGTATCGGGCGATGATAAGACCGTCGTGCAGGTCCGCAAGCAACTTGAGAAAATCATCACCGTCGTCAAGGTGGCCGATTACCAGAATGAAGACATCGTCGAACGCGACCTGATGCTGCTGAAGGTCAGTACCGATGCCACCTCGCGCACCGAGATTCTGGAACTGTTGCAGATCTTCCGCGGCAAAGTGGTCGATGTCGATCATTCTCACGTCATGCTGGAAATCAGCGGGACAGAGAGCAAACTCAACGCGTTTGTCGATATGATGCGTCCCTTTGGCATCCTGGAACTGGTGCGGACGGGACGCATTGCCCTTTCGCGGCAGACGTCGCTGTCGGTCGACCAGGCTCTGCAACCGCCCCAACCTTATGATTATGTCGATGAGCCGGCCGAAGTGGGCTAACCCCCGCGAAGGACTGGCCTGCCTGATCCTGTGGGACGCCCGGTGTCGCCCGTGCGTCGAAATGTGCGTTCTTCCCTCTTGTTAGCTGACGAGTGATTCATCTATGGCCGCGAAGATTTACTACGATGACGATGCCGACCTGTCTCTGCTGAAAGGCAAGACGATTGCCATTCTGGGCTATGGCAGCCAAGGCCACGCTCAGGCCCAGAACCTGCGCGACAGCGGCTGCAATGTTGTCATCGGACAACGGCCCGGCAGCAAGAATTATGATCTCGCGGTCAGCCACGGCTTCAAGCCCGTCTCGCTCGCCGACGCCACCAAGCAGGCCGATCTGGTCAACATCCTGCTGCCCGACGAAGTTCAGGGCGACGCCTATCGCAACGAGATCAAGCCGAATCTGAAGCCGGGCGCGCTGCTGATGGCGTCGCACGGTTTCAATATGCACTTCGGCCAGGTCATTCCCCCGCAAGGTGTCGATGCGGCCCTGGTCGCTCCGAAGGGCCCCGGGCACCTCGTTCGCAGTGAATACGAAAAGGGTGGCGGCGTTCCCTGCCTGATCGCCTTGTCACCCGGAGCCTCAGATACGTCACGCAAGCTGGCCCTGGCATATGCCAAGGGTGTCGGCGGTACGCGGGGCGGCGTGATTGAAACCAGCATCGCCGAAGAAACCGAAACCGATTTGTTCGGCGAACAAGTCGTGCTGTGTGGCGGCGTCTCGGCTCTGATCAAAGCGGCGTTTGAAGTCCTCGTCGAAGCCGGTTATCAGCCAGAAATGGCCTACTTCGAGTGCATGCACGAAATGAAGCTGATCGTCGACCTGTTTTATCAGGGCGGCCTCAACTACATGCGGTACAGCGTCTCGAACACCGCGGAATTCGGCGATTACACCCGCGGCCCGCGTATTGTGACGGCCGAAACCAAGGCCGAAATGAAGAAGATTCTCAGCGAAATTCAGACCGGTCAGTTCGCCAAGGAATGGTTGCTCGAAAACAAGGTCAACCAACCGACATTCCAGGCGATCAAGCGCCGCGAGCGGAACCATCCAATCGAAGAGACTGGCAAGCAACTCCGCCGCATGATGAAGTGGATCAACGCCAAGGAATATTGAGAGCGGCTGGTCGAACTGTTGACATCAGGAGGCCCACGGATTGCAATCCGTGGGCCTCTTTGCATCTCTGTCGAGGGAAAGCACCATGATCCGCAGTGCCGTTACCGTTAGTCTGGTCGAACAAGCCCGCAGTGGTCCGTTTGTCTTTCATGACGATCTCGCACAAGGGATCCGCAAAGCCAGCGAGTTGGGTTACCACGCGGTCGAGATCTTTGCCCCCAGTCCCGTTGCGGTGGCCCCTTCCACCTTGCAGCCGTTGCTCAAAGCGTCTGGGCTGCAAGTCGCCGCCGTGGGAACCGGTGCGGGCTGGGTCATTCACAAGCTGTCACTCACCAGTGCAGATGAATCGGTGCGTCGCGGGGCAATCAACTTCATCAGTTCGATGATCGATTTCGGTGGCCCGTATGGTGCCCCGGCGATCATCGGTTCGATGCAGGGGCGACATGGCGACGGTGTTTCTCCGGAACAGGCCCGCGACTGGTTACGCTTCGCGCTCGATGAACTCGGGGAAGCGGCCCGGCGGTACAATGTGCCTCTCCTCTATGAACCACTGAACCGGTATGAGACCAACCTGACGAATACCATGTTTGCCGGCGTGGAACTGCTGCAAACGCTGCAAACCGACAACGTGCGATTGCTGGCCGACCTGTTCCATATGCAGATCGAAGAAGTCGATGTCGCCGCCGCGATCGGTCATGGCGGCCGATTCATCGGGCATCTCCACTTCGTCGACAGCAACCGCCGACCGGTTGGCTGTGGTCATATGAGTTATGGTCCGATCGTCGCGGCATTGCGTGACATTGGTTATGAAGGCTACGTCTCAGCGGAAGCCTTCCCCTGGCCCGACAGCGACACCGCCGCCGCACAGACGATGCGGGGGTATCGGTATTGGTTTGGTTCACACGAATAAATCCGAAATCCGAATGTCGAAATTCGAAGGAATATCAAAGTACAAAAAATCAAAACAAACAGGTTCATCATGTTTTGAGATTGAGATTTGTGATTTCCTTCGGATTTGAGATTTCGGATTTCGTGCGTCTTCCTTCAATCATCCCCGGACACTTCCACTGAAACCCTCATGCTCAAACATCAACTGCTGCATCCGGAAATTACGGCGATTCTGGCCCGCGCCGGGCATCATGCGAAGGTGCTCATCGCTGATGGCAACTACCCGGCTTCGACCAAAAGGGGGCCGAATGCCCAACTGGTCAGCTTGAATCTGGCACCGGGGATTGTGACGTGCAGTCAGGTGCTGGAGACTTTGTTGACGGCGATTCCCGTCGATGCCATCAACACGATGGGCATTCCGGCCGATGATCCTTATGCCTTGCAGGGCGATCCTCCGGTGTGGGCCGACTATCGCCGCATCATTTCCGCCGCCCGGTTGCCTTTGGAACTGCAGCCGATCTCGAAGTGGGACTTCTATGACGCCGTGGCGTCACCCGATCATGTGCTGACCATTCAAACGGCCGATTCGGCGTTGTGGGCGAATGTGTTACTGACGCTGGGTTGCCGCACGTTGTGACATGTGGATTGGGTGATATGTGAGTCGGAACTCCTTCCCGTGAGTGCCCCTTGATGACGCAGCGCGTGTGGTCAGCCCGTTGGCAAGTCGCCGGTGTGCTACTGCAGCGTGATGCGCGGATTCTGCGACCGCACCTGATGCGGGCTGCGGTTTTGGCCTGGGTCTTCTTTCTCGCGGTCTTACCGGCGACCAATGCGCGAACGATTGGTGCGCCGGGATTGAATCTGCTGACACAACTGACGATGGCGCTGTGTCTCGCCTCTGTGGGGGAAGCCACCCGCGTTTTCAACCGACTCCTTGATGACGAATGGACCGCTTACAACCTGGAGCTGCTGCAACTGACGGGCATCAGCCCGGCGGAGTTGATTTTCGCGAAAGCGCTGCCGCAATGGTGTACCGGGTTGTCGGCGATATTGCTCACCTTCCCGGTGGCCCTGCTCGCGGTGACATTGGGTGGGGTCACCTACACCCAGGTGATCGCGGTCTATGGCATGGTGTTTGTGCTGTATCTGCAGGTCTCTGCGATGGCACTGCTGGGGAATGCCGTGGTCAAAGATGTCTCTTATGCCTCGCTGCTCTCGTTTGGCGTGGCGTTGCTGTACTTCGTACCGCTGGGCGTCATCGACTACAACCGCCTCAACCAGGGATTTCCCACCGGCACCAGCCCGCCCATGCTGTTTCCGCCCTTTGAGTTTGTGCGGATTCTCGATAGTGCGTACAGCGGCAGAATTGTCAGTTGGCCGGCGCTGCTGCACCTCGGCACGACGGCAGGGCTCTGCTGGGTCGCGGGACGATTACTGTCTCGTCGCTGGTTCTTTGCGACGGAGCGCATTCCCGAGGAACCCGAGTCGGTCGAACAACCGGTCAATCCGCAGGCGTTATGGCGACCGGCGCAGAAACCACCCCGCTGCCAGATGCACCCCATTCTCTGGAAGGACTATCACTTCACGATGGGAAGCGACGAAATGCAGTATGGCAAATGGATCGTGCTGGGTTTAGCGGGACTCATGGGCACTGCGCTGGCGTGGCTGGTCGATCCTTCAATTCTATGGATCTTCGCGTTTCTGGGCATTTTCGGTGCGATTGGCGTGTTGACGTATTCCGCTCAACGGTTGTGGCAACTGGAACTCCAGGAACGGACCTTGAGTTCGCTGTGCCTGGTTCCCTGGCGACCGGAAGAGATTGTGTTGACCAAGCTGCGCGTTCTGGCCTTGACGAGCCTACCCGAGATGTCTGTCTTCCTGGTGGTGCTTGCGGGATTGATGTTCGCCCGGCAAGACATCGCCGCCTGGTGCGTGGCGTATCTGGTCGTCTCGTTACCCATCGTGGTCTGCACCGATGCGGGCTGGCGGTTCATCCCCCGTAGTTGGAAAGGGTTGTTATCGCGCGGCAAGCTGGTGGGGGTGCCACTTGCGGCTTGGAGTGTCAGTGCGATCTTCGGAATCTTTCTACACCCTGCGGCGGGATTGGTGGTGCTGGTCATGTGTGTTCCCGTCGTCTGCTGGGTGGTGGTTGACGATTGTGCAGAATGGTTCGCGGAACGCGCAGGAGAAGCGTAGGTGGGTCAAGTGCTAAGGGCTGAGTGCTGAGTGCTGAGTGCTGAGTGCCACTTGACACTTGGCCCCTTGACCCTTAACCCAACGCCCTATTTCCCCGAAACACTTTGCATCTGGCTGGTGAACACGGTAACATATCGACAGGATAGAATATGTTGATCCCGCCGTGTTGCCTCCCGCGGAAGTGTCTCATGCCCGGCTTACGATTGAGTTGTGCTTTGCTAGCGGCCCTTGGCCTGGGCCTTACCTCCGCACACGCCGCGGACGATGCGGCCCCGGCGGAAGTCAAACCGGTCAGTTACTACCGCGAAGTGCGGCCGCTGTTGCAGCGGCATTGCTCGGGGTGCCATCAACCCGCGAAAGCCGGGGGCAAGCTCATTCTCACATCCTTTGAGGAGTTTCTCAAAGGGGGCGAGGCCGGAGCCGGGTTTGTTGCGGGCAAGGCCGATGACAGCGTGATTCTGCAATACATCGTGGGTGATCCGCCCGAAATGCCCCGTGGTGCCGACCCGCTCAAACCGGAACAGGTCGACCTGATTCGCCGCTGGATTACTGAGGGAGCCAAGGACGACACGCCGGCCACCGCGCGGGACACCATTTCCGCCGAGCACCCGCCGCTGTACAGCACGCCCCCGGTCATCACATCGCTGGCGTATTCTCCCGACAGCCAGCAACTGGCGGTTTCGGGTCATCATGAAGTGCTGATCCATAAGGCCGACGGAACAGGTCGCGTGGCACGGCTGATTGGCCGCTCCGCCAAGATCAACTCGGTCGATTACTCACCCGATGGGAAATGGATCGCCGTCACCGGAGGCAACCCGTCGCTGTTCGGTGAAGTGCAACTGTGGAATACGGCGACACACGAGTTGAAGCAGTCACAACAGATTTCGTTCGACACGCTGTTCGGTGGCAGCTTCAGTGACGACAGCCTGCAGTTCGCCTTTGGCAGTTTCGATAACAAAGCCCGTGTAATGGAAGTCGAATCGGGCAAGGTCATCATGTCGCTTGATGCCCATTCCGACCTGGTCTTTGATACGACATTCTCACTGAAACTCGATCATCTGATTTCTGTCAGCCGCGATATGGCGATGAAGCTGACCGAAATTAAGACGGCTCAGTTCATCGATAACATTACCAGCATTACGCCCGGGGCTCTTAAGGGGGGGCTGATGGCCGTACAACGGCATCCCAAGGAAGAACAGGTGCTGGTGGGTGGGGCCGATGGCGAGCCCAAACTCTATAAGATTTTCCGGACCCAGGCCCGCCAGATTGGCGATGACTTCAACCGCATCCGCGGGTATCCGGCATTGCCCGGCCGCATCAACAGTCTGCAATTCAACGCCGATGGCAGCAAGTTCGTGGTCGGCAGCAGCAACGCCACCAGTGGTGCGGCACGCATCTACAATACAGACGATGCGAAACTGCTGCATGAACTGCCCGGCCACACGGGCGGTGTGTTCGCGGTCGCCTTCCGCCCCGATGGCAAGCAGGTTGCCACGGGGGGCTTTGATGGCAAGGTGCGACTGTTCGATGTCGAAACCGGCCAGTTGATTTCCGAATTTGTCCCTGTTGATCTCACTCCAGCCATCGCGGGTTCACGATGATCACGATGATGTATCGCACTCGCAAGTCGTGTCCGTTCATTTTTGTCAGGAAGCCAGAACCCATGCCAGCCGTTGCTCGCCTTGCTCTGTGCAGTCTGCTCCTGTTCGCGCCTACCGTATCGGCGGATGACGCTGCGCCCGTGAATCCGCAACCGGCCATCGTGTCCATCACCTTGCAACCGGCTCAACTGACCCTGCGCGACCTCCGTGATGCGCGCGGCCTGCTGGTGACGGGTCGCGATGCCGCGGGTAAGTCTTACGACCTGACATCGCAAGCCCTTGTGACGGCCAGCGGTCCACAGGTCAGCATCGACCGAGACGGCTTTGTCAACCCCGTCGCGGTCGGGAAAAGTGAAGTTGTGGTGACTGTGGCAGGGCAGACAGCACATGTGCCGGTGGAAGTGCTGAACATCGACCCGCAGCCGATCGATTATGTGCGCGATTTTCTGCCGCACCTCAGCAAGCATGGCTGCAATCAGGGAACATGCCACGGGGCTCAGCAGGGTCGCAAGGGGTTCAAACTGTCACTGCGCGGGTACGACCCGTTGTACGACTACCGGGCTCTGGTCGATGATGTCTCCGGGCGCCGCTTCAATCGCACCGAGCCGGCACAAAGTCTGATGCTGCTAAAGCCCACCCAGGGCGTCCCTCATGAAGGGGGCTTCCTGTTCGATGAGGAATCGCGCGCTTATCGCGACATCGCACAATGGGTCGCTGAAGGCTGCCGGTTTACCGAGACCGCACGACCGGTTTCGCTGGAACTCTTCCCCCAAGCCCCGATGCTCGAACAACGCGGCGAATGTCAACAGGTGCAGGTCATCGCGCACTATGCCGACGGCATGACCCGCGACGTCACCCGCGACGCGATCTTTGAAGCATCGAATTTTGAAGTCGCGACCGTCTCCAAGTCTGGACTGATTCAAGCCGTCCGTCGCGGAGAGACCGCCTTGCTGGTCCGTTATGAAGGTGCCTATGGCAATCTGAATGTCACCGTGCTGGGAAACCGGGCGGGGTATGAATGGCAACCCTCCGCAGAAAGCAACTTCATCGACAAGTTGGTGAACAACAAGCTGCAACATTTGAAAACCCTGCCCTCCGCGGTCTGCACCGATGCCGAATTCCTGCGTCGCGTCACGCTCGACCTGACCGGACTGCCCCCGAATATCGAAGAAACGCGAGCTTTCCTGGAAGATGCACGCGAATCATCGGTGAAGCGTGCCGACAAGATCGATCACCTGTTGAACTCGGCGGAATATGTCGACCATTGGACGCTGAAGTGGAGCGACCTGCTCCTCTCCAATCGCAAATTCATCAAGGAACAGGGGGTCTGGGGCTTCCGCAACTGGATCCGTCAGTCGCTCGCCGAGAATAAACCCTACGATCAGTTCGGGTTTGAATTGATGACGGCCTCGGGCAATTCGCTGGAGAACCCCGCCGCGAACTATTACCGCATCGCCCGTGAACCGCGCGAAGTCATGGAGAATATGACGCAGGTCTTCCTGGGTACGCGATTTGTGTGTGCCCAATGCCACGACCATCCGTTTGAAAAATGGACGCAAACCCAGTACTTCGAGCTCTCAGCCTACTTTGGCGGTGTCGGTCGCAAGCCCAGCGGAACCGAAGCGGAAGTCATTTATGATCTGCGCAATCCGCAGACGGTGATGCATGGCGGCACGGGCCAACCGGCTCCGCCCAAGTTTCCGTTTAGCGTCTCGGGTTACGAGGCCGCTCCCACCGACGTGCATCGCCAGCAACTCGCGAAATGGCTCATCTCGCCCGAGAATCCCTACTTCGCCAAAAGCCTGGTGAATCGCTACTGGAGCTATCTGCTGGGACGGGGCATTATCGACCCGGTCGATGACATTCGTTTGAGCAATCCCGCGAGCAATCCGGAACTGCTCGACGCCTTGACCGCCGATTTTATTGCGCACGATTTTGACCTGAAGCACCTGCTGCGCACGATTACGTTATCGCATACCTACCAACGCAGTTTCATGACGAACGAGTGGAACAAGGATGATGACGTCAATTACTCGCATGCAGCACCGCGTCGTTTGCAGGCCGAGCAACTCTACGACGCGATTATGGTGGCCACGGGGGCACCGCTGGGAGTGCCCGGCGCACCGACAGGGTTCCGCGCGTCGCAACTCCCCGATGCCTCGGTGAATGTGCCCTTTCTCGACATGTTCGGTCGGGCTCCGCGCGAGTCTCCGTGTGAATGCGAGCGGTCTTCAGAAGTCAGCCTGGCTCAGACCCTCACCATGATCAACGGCCCGACGATTTCCGATGCCATCGCCCATCCACAGGGTCTGGTTCAGATGCTGGTCACTCAAAACGTGACCCCGAAAGAAGCCGTGGCCGAGATCTACCTGTCGGTATTGAACCGCCAACCTGATGAGACCGAATCGAATCAGGGAACGGCCTATGTGACCGAACATGGGTTATCTGTGGGTGGCCAGGATCTGATGTGGGCGCTCATTAACAGCCCGGCGTTTCTATTCAATCGGTAACGCTCAACCGGTACCATATGGGGTGGTGTAGAGACCGCGTGGTCTCGAAAAACTCCCCGCTGACGGGGTTTGTCAAGTCTCCGCCAGATGGTTGGACTATGCCCACTGGTGGCCAACCTCAATCGTTGTGACATGCTACAGCCACCCGCACGGAATGCAGCCAACCTGCGGGTCGCTGTACTGGGCTTGCTGGTCAATGTTGGTCTAGTGGTCGCCAAACTGGTTGCGGGGATTCTGGGACATTCTTATGCCTTGATCGCCGATGCCATTGAGTCTTCGACCGATGTCATCGGGTCACTGGCTGTCTGGGCGGGCTTGCGGATCGCGGCGAGACCGCCAGATGAGACCTATCCCTATGGCTATGGACGAGCCGAGCCCATCACCGTCGCGGTGGTGTCGCTGCTGTTAATGGGGGCAGCGATCGGCATCGCCACGGCGTCGATCCATGAGATTCTCACGCCGCACCATGTTCCGGCTCCGTTCACGCTGATCGTGCTGGGAGCTGTCGTTCTGCTGAAAGAGGGGCTCTTTCGCCGTGTACGCAGCGTGGCCGTCGAGACGGAGAGTCTCGCGGTTCTGACCGATGCCTGGCATCATCGCAGCGACGCCTTGACATCCGCGGCGGCATTCATCGGAATCTCGATCGCGCTGTGGGGAGGGCCGGGCTGGGAAGCCGCCGATGACTGGGCAGCACTACTAGCCGCGGGCATTATTGGGATCAACGGGTTCCGATTCATGCGGGTCGCGATCGATCAGTTGATGGACCGCCAGCCATCAGACGAGATTTTGCGTGCGATCGCGACAGCCGTGGTGAGCGTGCCGGGAGTTCGTCACTACGAAAAGCTGCGCGTCCGCGCCGTGGGAGATGCATGGTTCGTCGATCTGCATGTTCAGGTTGATCCTGCGACGCAATTGATCGAGGCGCACAACATGAGTGGACGGGTGAAGGGGGCGATCCGTGGAGCCCGTCCAGATGTTCACGAAGTGTTGATCCACATCGAACCTTATGAGGCCGCTGCGGTGCAATCGACAGGGAACTCCGTGGAATATCATCAGCAATCGGCGTTGCTCCCTGTAGCAGGACCGCGACAGAGTTTCTCGCGTTGACTGTCGACGTCGCTGTTCAATTTCGGTTCAATAGGCTCGGCTGTCCTGGCGAAGTCCGGAACAGGCCGTTTGAACTTCGCATTCTCCTCCACGCATTGATCGTGGAGGAGCCATCGAATTGAAGCCGCTCCATGTCCGCAGAACCACTATTAATCAGTATCCAGGGCCAGGTGGCCTCACAACGGCTGGAACTCGCCTTGTCGGTCGGTGCCACGACGCGCGTAGGAAGGCTACCGCTGTCGGGTTGGGCAGTTCCCTGGGATAAGATGATCTCGCGCGAACACGCTGATTTGACCTGGGATGGAGCACGACTGCAGATCGAACTGACAGACAATGCCCGCAATCCGCTGATGCATCACGGCAAGCAGGTCCGAAAATTATCGATCGAACCGGGTGACTGGTTTCAGATCGGTCAGACGACGTTTCAAACCCTGTCGCTAAACGGAACGATCGAGTCTCCACAGCCGCTGGAAGCCACGACGTCGTTTGCCATGGATGCCGCCGAAGGGTATTCCGCCGCCGATCTGCGCAAGTTTCAGTTTCAGAATGCCTCGCAACAGTTAGAGCTGCTTTCTGAGTTGCCCGAAGGGCTCCGCAAGGCCACATCAGACCAGGAATTGTGCGGCACCTTGTCGCGGCTGTTGCTGGCGGCGCTGCCACAAGCCGTCGCCGTGGCGGTTTCGCATTACGATGTTTCCGAATTGCCCGCCGATCCGTATGTGATGACCGAGTTTCCCAAGCCGCTGACGATGCGGATGGAACTGCGCGAGGAATATACGGGGCGTTTCCGGCCCAGTCGCAGGATGATCTGGCAGGCACTGACTCATGAACGCAGCCTGATCCATATTTCTTCGGGAGATGATGACCCCGAAGCGGGCGTGACGATGAGCGAGGGGCTGGGTTGGTCCTTCTGCTGTCCGGTTCGTGGCGACGCCACGAAAGGCTGGTGTCTGTATGTTTCAGGACGGGGCACACGTACCGGGGCGATGTTGATCACCGAAGCCGACCTGCTTCCCGATTTGCGTTTCACTGAACTGGTGGCACAGTTTATTGGCTCCGTCCGGCAGATTCGGTTACTGCAGGAACAGAAGACCCAGCTCAGCACGTTCTTCTCGCCCAAGGTCATCGAAAGCCTGAATGATTCCCGCCGATCAACCAGCTTACTGTCACCGGCGGAACGCAACGTCTCGGTCTTGTTCTGCGATGTCCGAGGCTTCTCGCGGAAGTCGGAACGGTTGCAGGGAAACCTGCTGGAACTGCTCGATTCGGTCAGTGCAGCGCTAGGGGTTATGGCCAAGGGGATTCAAGAGAACGACGGCACGATCGCAGACTTTCAAGGAGATGCGGCGTTGGGTTTCTGGGGCTGGCCCGTGCCGCTGGAAGATGGTCCTTTGCCAGCTTGTCGGGCCGCCTTGCAGATCTATCAGGATTTTCGCGAGAACGTATTGCGAACAGGGCATCGCCTCGAAGGCTTCTCTGTGGGCATCGGGATTGCTCACGGACGTGCGGTTGCCGGTCAGATTGGTACCGATCGCCAGGCGAAGGTGGGGGTACTCGGTCCCGTGGTCAATTTAGGTTCGCGTCTGGAAGGTCTGAGCAAGCAGTTCGGAATCCCCATCTGTATCGATGAAAACACGGCGAATTATGTTCGTACTCAATTGAGTCCTGCGCAGGCCACTGTCCGGCGATTGGCCTGGGTGCGACCCAAGGGAATGGACAATCCCATCCGCATTTACGGCCTCATCCCCGGCCCCTCAGAGTCACTGGGATGGACTTCCGAATTGCTCGAACAAGCCGACGCGGCTTTGGAGTTGATTATCGCGGGGGCCTGGGAGAAGGGACGAAATCTTCTGCAATGTTTCCCCGCCAGCGACGGACCTACCCAACAGATTTTGAGGCTGATGGCAGCTACCGGAAATCAACCGCCACCTGATTGGGACGGGGCATTTACGTTGAGCAACAAATAAGGCTCGCCATGGCCAATATCGTCACTGGCAGCTGAGTGAGCGAATCACCAAGGCAATTGATAGAAACGCAGAGGGCGCAGAGAGTCGCAGAGGGTTTCAGGAAATGCTTCTCTGGCGTAATTCTCCGCGTCTCTCTGCGCCCCCTGCGTTTCAATCTGCCTTTCGGGCCTTTCAGGCATGGTTCATCCTGCGGCTGGTCTCTCCGTGGGCCATCGCCCTCGCATAGTGTGAACAAAGCGATGGCCCTGAGCGAATCACGACTCGACCTTGCCTGTATCAGGGTTTACAATCATGCGACATCCCAATTCTGTGTGAACCCGGGCCCGAAGGTCGACCGTGACGATCGCACTGGAACCCACGGCTGCCGCGACTCTCACACGAGAGGATGGGCTTTCGGTATCCGCGTTGTTTGAAGCCCTGCTGGCTCATACACCCGCGGTGGCCTGGCAAATCGATGTCACGGGCCAGTTTCTATTTTCGAGCGGCAGCGGTTTGGCCAGCCTGGGACTGAAACCGGGCGAGGCCGTGGGGCAGAACGTCTTCGAGTTGTATCACGATCAGCCACAGGTGATTGCAGCCGTTCAACAGGCTCTCGAAGGCCACGCTCAACAGTTTCTCATTGAAGTCCGCGACGTCTATTTTGAAAGCTGGCTGACACCGTGCTGGAATGCGCAGGGAGAAGTCGTGGGAGTCATGGGAATTGCCCATGACGTCACCAGCCGCATCCGCGCGCAGGAATCGGAACGCAGCAGTTGTGAACGGTTTCTGAAAGCCTTTCACGCATCACCCTCGGGCATCATGCTGGCAGAGTTGTCAACCGGAAGAATCCTGGATGCCAACGCGGCGTTTGTGCAACTTTACGGGCTGTCGCGCGATGAACTCATCGGCAAGACCACTCAGCAGATTGAGTTCTGGCCCGATGAGGCCACACGCGCAGGCATTTTAGAGACGGCACTGGAGAAGCGCGAGCAGGTGCGATTTTCGCTGCGTTTTCGCACATCGGCGGGCAAAGTTCAGGCGGTTCAGATTCTGCTGGAAGTGGTCGAACTCGATGGCCGCCCGTGTGCCTTGTTTATCGCCCGGGATGCCTACAAATACCAGCAGATGCGCCGCGCACTGAAGCGCAGCCAGAAACGCTATCGTGATCTGGTTCGACTGGCTCCCGTGGGAATCTTTCAAACCGACAGCCAGGGCCACATCGTTGATTGCAATCAACACTGTCTGAAACTGTTTGAGACCGACTTTGAGACGTTGCAGTCGGGCGGTTGGTGGCCGTTTATCGATCCCGCCGTGGTCAGTGACCTGCAAGCCGACTGGAACCGCGCGATCGCCGAGCGAACAGCGCTCAAATCCGAGTTCCCGCTGATGGTTCGCCAGGAACGTGGCTGGGTGCAGTTGCAACTGGAACCAGGTCGTGCGCGCGGTGAATTCATCGGATCGCTGACGGATATCACGCAGCGCAAGCTGATCGAACTGGAGTTGCAGTCGGTCAATGATCGGCTGGAGGTCAGCGTCCGGATGCGAACCGATCTGCTGACGCGCGCCAGCAAAACGCTGGAAGAGCAGATCTATGAACGCCGCAGAACGTACTTTGATTTAGAGAAATCGGAGGAACGCTGGCGGTCACTCGTCGAACACGCCCCCGATGTGATTCTGCTGCTCAACGTCCACGGCGAGATCACGTACATCAACCATACCAGTATGCGTCCCGCTTTGACGACGGCCCGGGTGGTCGGCCATACGGTCTATGAATTTGCGTATCCAGAATATCGCGGCGAAATTCAGGCGGTGCTTCAGCAGGTCTTCCAGAAAGGCCTGTCGGTTACGCAAGAGGTCGAAGGCCCGGGTGATGCGGGAGACCGTCGCTGGTTTCAAAGCCACCTCGCACCCATTCGTCACGGAGGTCTGATCGTGGGTGCGACGGCTGTCGTGCGGGACATAACCGCATCGCGACAGGCCGCGGAACAATTGAGACAGACGCAAGATTTACTGGCCCATTCCGGTCGGGTACGCATGATCGGCGAAATGACCGCGGGGTTTGCCCATGAACTCGGACAACCTCTCTCAGCGATCTCCACCTATATCGAGGCCTGCCTGATTCGCTTGAAGCGCGAAGGCGTCACCGACGGGGATATTCTGGAAGCCATGCAGGATGCCGTGAAGGAAGCCCAGCGGGCGATCGACGTGGTGCGGCGGTTGCGCGACTTTTTGCAGCGCAATGAACTCCAACGTCAGCCGGAAGATCTCAACCAGATCGTGCAGGATGCAGTCCGTCTGGCGGAAATCAGCCTGCGAAATCATGGAGTCCGCATTCAGCTCAACTTGGCTAGCGAGCTGCCGCTGGCACTGCTCGATGGCATTCAGATGATGCAGGTGCTGCTGAACCTGATGTTGAACGCGGCGGAGGCCATGTCGGAAGCCGGCAGCGAGCCGCGCATCATTCACATTTCGACGCGCTGCACGGCAAAACAGAGCCTGGAGTGCAAAATCACAGATACGGGTCCGGGCTTGCCAGTGCGTGAAGCAAATGCGATCTTTGAAGCCTTCTTTACAACGAAAGATGCCGGTTTGGGACTGGGCCTCGCCATTAGCCGCCGTATCGTGGAGGCCCATGCGGGACAGATCGTTGCCGGGAATCGCGAGACCACCACCGGAGCCTGTTTTCTGGTGAAACTTCCATTGCAATAGATTTCGGGTCATCTGCCTGAGAAGCTGTATGCACGTTAATCCAGCAGAAAGCAAAATGCTGACAGCAGAAAGCCAGATCATAGGATTGCTGCGGCTTTCCGCTTTCTGCCTTCTGCTTTCCGCAGTCACTCGTACTCCATTTGAAATCAGGTTCTGAAGGAGTCTGACATGTCGACACTCACTACGGCCACTGCCACGGGCACGACGGTCTTCATTATCGACGACGACCCCGCGATGCGCAAAAGCCTGCGTTTTCTCATGGAATCGGTCGGCTTATCGGTGCAGACGTTCGGATCGGCCCAGGAGTTTCTGGCACTGTATTCGCCCTCGCAACGGGGCTGCATTGTGTGCGACGTCCGCATGCTGGGCATGAGTGGCCTGGAGTTGCAGGAACGGCTGCATGAACAGGGCTGTCAACTCCCCCTGATCCTCATGACCGCCTATGCCGATGTTCCCATGGCGGTTCGGGCCATGAAGCTCGGGGCGATCCATTTCTTTGAAAAACCGGTCAATAACCATCTGCTGCTGGAACAGATTCATCAGGCGCTGGCTAACCATGCCGAGCGCATGAAAGACGAACAGAAATCGCAGTATGTCGAGGAACGCTATCGGCGGTTGACTCCACGCGAAGCGGAAGTGATGGACGAAGTGGTCGCGGGGTTTTCCAGCAAGGAAATCGGCCAGCGACTGGGCGTGAGCTTCAAAACCATCGAAGCGCATCGCGCTAAGATCATGCGAAAAATGGAAGTCGACAATGTGCCGCACCTGATTCGTAACTATCTGGAACTCGCTCCGGAGAAGCGCACCCCCAAGGGTCAGGACGACGCCTTCAACACAGACGAACCCGCCCCCGAATAACTGTTCCTGTAACGGGTACGCCTGGAATGTCTGTTATGTCTGTCTGCGGAAATGAAGCCGAGTTGCGTCTTTGCGGCAACGTCGAAATCGTGGATACCTTTGCCGAAGCGTTCCCCATGACCGGGGCACGGCTGATCTTCACCGCTGCCACAGCGGCCTGGGCGGAGACGGCCGCGACCGTCTTTTGCGGTTATGCCAGCAGTGTGATCGGCTGCGATCTGGAGACCGCCATTGAGCGCCGCCTGACGCCCGACCTCACTCCCGATTTGCGTCCCGGGGTAAGCGTGCTGGCCTTTGCCTTCAGTCGCGAGCGCCTGGCAGCCGCATTGGTCAATCGCGTGGGGCAATGCATTCTGACCTGTCCGACGACCGCCTGCTTCAACGGATTGGCTGCCGAAAGAGATCGGGAAATCTCGGTGGGTGGTCAACTGCGCTTCTTTGGGGACGGCTATCAGTCGTCCAAAGTAATCGGCGGCCGACGCTACTGGCGCGTCCCCGTGATGGATGGGGAATTTGTCTGCGAGGACCGCTTCGGCACAACCAAAGGGGTCGCCGGGGGAAACCTTTTAATCTGCGGCTTCACTCAGGCACAAACACTGGCTGCGGCCGAGCGGGCTGTGCAGCACATCGCCGAACTGCCGGATGTCATCTTGCCATTTCCCGGTGGCATCGTGCGGAGTGGCAGCAAAGTGGGCTCGCGTTATAAGGCCTTGCGGGCCAGCACCAACGAGGCGTATTGCCCCACGTTGAGAAGCCGCGTGGTGAGTGAATTGCCCCCGAAAGCCCAGGCGGTTTACGAATTGGTGATCGATGGGTTGACGCCTGTTGCGGTTGCCCAAGCCATGCGCACGGGATTGATCGCCGCAGCTGCCATGCCCGGCATCATCCGCATCACCGCAGGCAACTACGGTGGCAAGCTGGGTCCGCACCATTTTCGCTTGTTCGACCTTTTGGACGATGGATCGCCGGTATAGTACAGTTTATCGATGAATTTGCAGCCCCCGACTCCCATGACCTCCGTCGATCCCCAAGAGATCCGCAGTTGTGCCCCGCTATTGACGATGGGGATGACAGCGATCATCGTCGCGTCTGCGATCTTGCATGCCGTGATGATTCTGCATGCGTCGCCGTTGCAAAGTGCGAATGACCGTTCGCGCTGGTGTACGGTGCGAGCCTTGTGTGAGTCGGGTCGCTATGAAATCGACGATGTCCGCCGCCGACCCGGTTGGGACACGATCGATCTGATCCGTCGCGACGGTCACTTCTATTCCACGAAACCGCCGTTGCAGGCCACCTGGGTTGCGGCCGTGATGAGTGGGATACAGCGGATGACTGGCTGGTCTTTTGAACGTCATCTGACAGAACTCCATGCAACGACTCTGCTGCTCATCAATGGATTGCCGTTCGTGTTGGGACTCTGTGCCTTGGGGTCATGGCTGGCTCGACAGACCATCTCGCCCGAGGTTGCGCTGTTCAGCCTGATGCTGGCGGCCTTTGGTACATTGCTCTCCCCCTTTCTCACCACGCTGAACAATCATACGCCCGCGGCTTGGGGAGTACTGATCGCCACACTGTGCTGGCAATCTCCGGGCTGGAGATCTTCCCGGGCAGAAGCTCTGCGGTTCTTTCTGTGGGGGTTTTCTGCCAGCTGGGCCGCAGCACACGACCTGCCAGCCGCGGCCTTTGCCGCCGCGATGGGGGTGTTGGCCCTGCGTGAGAACTGGCGGTGGACGTGCCTGATGTTCGTCCCTGCGGCCTTGATTCCCTTAGCTGCATTCCTGGGCTGTAATGTAGCGGCGCTGGGCACCTGGCGACCCGCCTATGCCGGTTATGGCACTGACGCTTACCTGTTTATCGAACGCGGCGTGCCCAGCTATTGGCTGCAACCGCAAGGGATCGACCGCAATCTCGATTCCCCGCTGGTCTATCTGTGGAACTGCCTGCTGGGTCATCACGGCTGGTTCTCGTTGACACCCGTGTGGTTACTGGTCGCCTGGAAAAGCTGGTCGACCGCGTCGAAAGCGAGTTCCGAACGACGGCTCTATTTGCGTGTGGTCTGGACTCTCAGCGTGATTGTGCTGGGCTTCTACTGGTCGCGCACCGAAAACTACAACTATGGCGGCGTTTCGTGCGGGCTGCGTTGGGCCACCTTTCTGATTCCGTTATGGATCATCGCGGTGGCTTACGTCTTGCCAGTCCGCCCCTGGTCCTGCTGGCACAACAGGGGTCTCTGCTTGCTGCTCGGCATTTCGATCTATTCCGCCTGGGCTCCCATGAGCAAGCCCTGGCAGCATCCGTGGATCTATCAGCTGGCGGAACGTTGGGGTTGGGTACCAGGAAAAGATCCGCCGCCGGCCTTCGATCATCCTCTATTCAGTTGGTTTGACCATCTGCCTGATCCGGGCGGGCCACAGCCTGTGTGGGTCGAGTTTTCGCGTGCCGATGTCGGACAGCAGCCCGAACGTCTGCGTCTCACCTATGTGGGAGACCTGGAACAGTCGGGGCGTCGGATGGCGGACGTGCGTTGGACGATCACTCAGAATGGTGAGCTTCAAGAACAACGCCGCTGGTTGATCGATCGGGAGAATTTTACCGCGGGCAAACCGTCGGCGGAGTGTCTGCGCTGGCCCGCTTCCGATGTGACTCCCGAGCAGCAACAGCAAGACTTGGCACGCTATCGCGGTCTGCCTTTGTTGAAAGCCTATCACCCCGGATACGAGCGGTATCTGCATCTGCCCCTGCGTGACGACGCTTTCGCTTGCCAACGTGCGGCGGGTCAATGTGATGTCACCGACGCACAAACACAGCACGTTCGCCGGCATCGCAGCGACATCTGGCTGGCGCGCGAGATACCGTTTGGAACCGCGCGGATGGAATGGACCGTTTCGGAGCCGACCACAGGAGAGGTCTTGCATCGCGAAGTCTGGGAGGCCACGCTATGCGAGCCAGCCGTGGCGACCACCAGCCCCGTCACTCGCGAAATGTTCGCGAATCCTGAGCCGATTTTTCGTCAGGTGGCTCCGCGTTAGAATGGGCCATACGAGTGCAGCGGGAATTTTCTGTGAACCTTGCAGGAACCCCTCCTGCCGAAGCAGTGTTAAGGCGTCCCGATGCGTCTAAACAGGTAGAATGTGCGGACGTTCATGGACAATTTTGACGAGGACTGGCTCATCGCGGCCGACCGCACGACTACCAAGTTCACGAGCAGATTCAAGGCAAAGTGATGATGGCGTTTGATGAGCATCGGCCGTCGATCAGTTGGGAACCGATCACCCTCGCGGAATCCGGTGTTGTCTTGTGGGCCTGGTTCAAACCGCCGCAGGCCCCGCATTCCGTGGCCATTCGCTTGAATCCGGAAGTCTGGACCTCGGCGGCTTGGGCCGCGCGGCTCAACGTTCGCGAGTTGGCCGATGCCACGGGTATCGACTGGCTGCTGGGCTGGACGGTCTACGGCCAATATTTCCCGGTGGATGAACGCACCGCCGCCTATTTGAATGTGCCGCTGACACCCCCGCCACCGGGTGTGGACCCGCTGGTCATCCTCTGGTCACAACCCGCCGTTCCCGTGGCCCCGATGGCGCTGGCACCACAAGCGGTCTGGGCGGTGCCGCAGCCGTCATCGTTGGGGGTCGCTCAACCCAACATCCCCGACCTGGCTGCTGGGGAAGACCCGACTCCCATTCTGGAATCGATGGCGTTTCACTGGAATGGCTTTCTGAAAATCGAAATGGATCTGCGTCGGATTCGCTCGCAACTGGAACAATCGGCGTCGCGACTCTCTTCGCTCAATCGCGACCTGAATGCCGATGAAGCCACGGCTGCAGATAACCTCGACAAGAAGGATTGGCAGGAAGCCCGCCGGTTTCTGCGCGATGCCGCCAACGTCCTGTCCCGCTCGACCAAGGAAATCGATCTCGGTCTGACCAGCGGGGCCGGTCAACGCCATAAGTTCGCGGAAATCTTCACCCAGTATGTCGAAGCGCGAATTCCTTTCGTGGGGATGAAGCAGTCCGCCATCGACTTTGAAATGTATCACCGCTCTGCGCAGAACACGCTGTCGGCGGCACAGTCGGCGTTGTCCAAGGGCTCTGCCGATGGGGAACGACGGGCCACGCTGGTGCTGAACCGCATCGCCGGGAAAGTCCGACAGAAACGCAACAAGGCCCGGGGCATGAATAGCTGAATCGACAATCCGCGAGCAGAAATTCCAGTGGGCTCACGCCCACCGCTCGCTTATCCTCCGCCAATGGCGGGCAGGAAATGAATTTCATCTGCGGCTGACACCGGCGACCGCAGCCCGAGCGGACTGAAAGCCCCGTTGATGGAGACCATCAAACCTGGCCGCAGTTTTGAGCCTTGCACCAGCCGCACGGACAGTCCCGGAAATTGCGCGTTGACGATCGAAATCGCATCTTCGACCGTGCTCGCGGCCACATCGACCCGGCTGATACCACCGGTGATGGCCCGCAACTCCGCAGGGATAAAAACCGTGGCCATCTGCTTACTTCGCTGCCTGTTGCTTCAGCAGTTCACTCATCAGACGCGGTGGCGACATGGGCAACACACGCATATGAATTCCCGTGGCATTCGCGATGGCATTCGCAATCGCAGCCGGAGGTGGGCAGATCGGGACTTCCCCCACGCCACGAACTCCATACGGATGGCTGGGGTCGGGCACCTCGACAATAATCGTGTCGATCATCGGGACGTCGTAACAGGTTGGCATGCGGTAATCGAGGAACGTCGCGTTGCGCAAGGCCCCCTTGTCGTCATACCAGTATTCTTCGTTCAAGGCCCAGCCGATCCCCTGCACCGCTCCCCCTTGAATCTGGCCTTCCACATAACTGGGGTGAATTGCCGTACCGCAATCTTGTGCGGCAGTGTACCGCAGGATCTGCACTTTACCGGTCTCCGGGTCGACTTCCACATCGACACAATGCGTACCGAACGCCCCGCCTTGTGACTCTTTCCCAGACGTTCCCTGACCAATCACCGGGCCACCTAATTCGTGCAGTTCGGCGGCGAGTTCCTTGAAGGTCAAGCGTTGACCATCGGCGTTGGTCACGCCTCCATCAATGTACTGCACCTTGTCGGGCGTGGTCTTCCAGAACGTTGCCGCGCGGTCGATCAACTGCCGCTGAATATCCTTTGCAGCGTTGATGGCCGCGATCCCCGTGGAGAATGTGGTGCGGCTGCCCCCCGTGACATCGGTATAGCCAATGCTGTCGGTATCGACCACGCTGGGATGGACATCTTCGCACGGAATACCCAGCGTCTCCGCGAACTGCATGGCGATGGACGTTCGAGTGCCGCCGATATCGGCCGAACCTTCCAGCAGCGACACCTTGCCATCCAGGTTAACCGTCGCGGTGACCGACGACTTGAGGCCCACGTTAAACCAGAAGCCCGTGGCAATTCCCCGCCCTTGATGCGGCCCTTTAAGTGGCGACTGATAGTGCTCGCTATTGCGGATGGCCTCGACCGTTTCGATCATGCCGACGCGGCCATACTTGGGCCCATCGACACGGCGCGTGCCCTCTTTTGCGCCATTCAGCAGACGAATTTCAGCAGCATCGAGCTGCAGTTGTTGCGCGATTTCATCCAGAACAGATTCGATCGCAAACGCGGCGTTGGTTGAACCGGGGGCTCGATACGCATTGGTACGCGGCTTGTTCACGCAGACGTCGTACCCTTCAACACGGGCATTCGGAATGTCGTAACACGAGAAGATGCACATGCACCCGGGACCAATCGGCGAACCGGGAAAGCCCCCCGCTTCATAGGCCAGATAGGCATCGGCGGCAACGATCTTCCCCGACTTTTCCGCTCCCACCTTCACGCGGATATATGAACCCGGAGTCGGCCCGGTCGCCAGCAGCACGGCCGCGCGATCCATCACCAGTTGCACCGGTCGGCCCGACAGCTTCGACAACATCGCCGCGACAGGAGGCAGATAGACCGAGATCTTCCCGCCGAAACCGCCGCCAATTTCCATCGGCACGACTTTGACATCCGACACGGCGATCCGCAGGAGTTCGGCAGTCTGTTGCCGCGCGGTGAATGAACCTTGCGTACTCATCCAGACGGTGACTTTGCCATCGGCATTCCACAACGCCGTGGCGTTATGCGGTTCGATGTACCCCTGATGCACCGTCGCCGTGTGGAACTCGCGTTCGATGACAAGATCGGCTTGCGAGAACCCTGCGGAGAGATCACCCTGCTCGAAGAGAATGCGGCTGGCCACGTTCGTCGGTTGATCGGCACTGCCAGGGGAACCAGCCACATAACCTTTCGTCCGCACGTCGGCATTGAGCACGGCGGCATCGGGCTTCATCGCGGCACGCACATCCTGCACCGTCGGCAGAATTTCGTATTCAATCTCAATCAAGTCGATCGCCTGCTGCGCGATGTGAATCGAATCGGCAGCAACGGCGGCAATGGCATGTCCTTGATACAGCACCTTATCGTGCGCCAGGACATTCGCGGCCAAGTGCTTCATGTTGACCGAGCCTTCCCCCAGTTCCACCATACGGTCTCCCTGGTCGGGAAAGTTCTTCGAGGTGACGACGGCCCGCACACCAGGCAGCGCCGCCGCCTTTGATGTATCGAGCCGTTTGATGACCGCGTGGGCATGCGGGCTGCGGAGCATCGCGCCCCACAGCATGCCGCTCAGCCGCACATCGGCACCATACTTGGCACGGCCGGTCACCTTGTCGACACCATCATGCCGCACGGGTCGCGTGCCAATCACTTTGTATTGAGGCTTATCGACAGTCGACATGGAACCGATCCTTCCGCGTGGTATGTCTCTCGCACCGGGCACTGGGCATTGGGTACCAGGCTCTCGACACTGGGCCGTGATGTTTGAATTCCGATCCTAAGACGGGCACTGGCCCGCACGGCATTCCGCCGCACATTGCACCGCCCGCACGATCTTGTCGTACCCCGTGCAACGGCAGAGGTTCCCCGCCAGATGGAAGCGGATTTCCTCTTCCGTCGGCTGAGGGTTCTCGGCGAGCAAGGCCTGTGTCTGCATGATGAAGCCCGGCGTGCAGATGCCGCATTGCAGCGCGGCTCCTTCTAGAAACGCCCGTTGCACTTCATCGAGTTCCGAGCCGCGGGCGACGCCTTCAATCGTGCGCAGTTCGGCCCCCTCGACTTCCACCCCAAGCACCAGGCAACTGGTGACCGGCTTGCCATTCATCAGCACGGTGCAGGAACCGCAATTGCCGTTCGTGCAGCCTTCCTTGGTGCCCGTCATTTCCAGCACATCACGCAGCACTTCGAGCAGGGTTTGCCGCGGCTCACAAAGGAACTCGACGGCATCGCCATTGAGAGTGGTTGAGACAACGCGTTTCTTAGCCATGAAAGTTCACCTTGATCGGTGGATGCTGAAACGATGTTTCAGTGGTACCGCAGTCTTAATGATCGGATCAAATCCGTTTGAATCGTGATTGTCGGGGCAGGGGCCCCGAACTGTGGTCTGCGAAGCCGTTCTCAATTTCCAAGGGCTGGGGCCCCTGCCCCGGTTATGTCATTGTGGTTTATGAATTAGTGACCGGGTTTGTAATTGGGGCATTCCCCGCGAGCGCGAGCCACGGCGGCCTGCAGGGACCGCACCAGCAACACTCCCACAAGATGCAGGCGGTAGTCCTTCGTGCCCCGCATGTCATCAATGGGCGAGGCGACTTCCCGCGCCAGTGGCACGGCTGTCTGATAGGTTTCGTCGGTTGCCGGCTGACCAATGAGCGCGGCCGCGGCGGCGGTCGCCAGAATCGGTGTCGGTCCCACAGCCCCCAAGGCAATGCGTGCAGCCGAGATGGTTTTCAATGAGTCATCCAGAGTCACCGAAACTCCAATCCCCACAACGGCGATGTCCATTTCATTGCGGGGAATGAAGCGGCGATAATGCGAGCCGCTATGAGCAACCGGTGCCGGAAAACGTAGTTCGACCAGCAGTTCTCCCGCTTTGAGCACGTTCTTTCCTGGACCCGTACAGAAGTCTTCGGCGGCGACTTCACGTGTTCCAGTGGCCCCGGTGATCACGCAGCGGCCACCGAGTGCGATCACGCTCGGCGTGGAATCGGCCGCGGGACCAGAATTGCACAGGTTCCCGCCGACGCTGGCCCGGTTCTGAATCTGCACCCCCCCGATAATCTGGCAGCTATCGACCAGTGCAGTGTAGTCCGCCCGAATCACGGCATGATTCGCAATTGTGGAGCAATTGACGGCGGCACCGAGCCGCAGACCTGTCGGTCCCGCTTCCAGCAAATTGAGTTCGGGAATCTTCTTGATGTCGACCAGCACATCGGGAGACAACCGACCATTCCGGACATGATCGATGAGGTCCGTTCCCCCCGCGAGAGGCCGCGCGTGACCCTGCGGACGTGCCAGCAGTTCCACCGCCTGCTGCAAGCTGGTGGGAGCGAGATAGTCAAAGTCGCGCATCAGGAGATCCTCAAGATGTCAGTCACGAGATCGGCGTTGCAGCGTGTGTTCGCTTATTGATCCACACGGGCATCATCGGTTCGCGTGCCGAATCTTGCAACGTCACCGGAAGAGATTTTGGGAGCACCGTGTGATCGCGAGAATTGTCTTTCCTTCGCCCTTCTGCTACGTTCCGACATGGATGAATTGGTCACCAGTGATACGTGCCGAGGGATCTGGCAGCGAGGATGCGTGGCAATGGCGGGGGGCAAGACGATCTTTCAGCGCATCATCGATCGCGAGATTCCCGCGGAGATTGTGTACGAAGACGACCGCTGTCTCGCGTTTCGCGATATTACCCCGCAAGCTCCCACACATGTGCTGGTGATTCCCAAACAACTCATCCCGTCACTGGCCGATGCGACCGATGCTGACAGCGAACTGCTGGGGCATTTGTTCACGGCGGCGCGTAAGGTCGCTAAGCAGTTGGGGCTGACGAATGGCTACCGCACCGTGGTCAACTGCGGCCGCGATGGTGGGCAATCGGTCGATCATTTGCACATTCACGTATTAGGTGGCCGCCCGCTGAGTTGGCCACCGGGATAACCTGTTTGCCGCGGGTTAGACTCACTGACGCACCCCGTTTGAATCGCACACGAGACCACGACTTCAAAGGAACAACATCTCATGGGACCACGCAAACTGCTGCTCTCGACGCTGGTGCTGGTCGCCTGTGGTGCGATTCTGATCGCGCAGGCTCCACAAGCCCCGAATGCCGGGGCGGCAATGGTCGCCGCAACGAATCAATTCCTCGCCACGTTGACTCCTGCGCAATTGAAGCAGGCCACCTTTGCCTTCGATGATGCCGAGCGTCTCAACTGGCACTTCATTCCCCGTGAACGCCAGGGGCTGCCGCTGAAATCGCTCGAAGGCGAGGCATTGAAAGCGGCCCATGCCATGTTGCGTAGCGGCCTGTCGGACGCGGGTTACGAGCAGACCCTGAACGTGATGAGTCTGGAAGAAGTGCTGTATCTGCTGGAAGGGGGCGAGCGCGAATACCGTCGCAACCGGCGTGATCCCAAGAACTACTATCTCAGCGTGTTCGGCACTCCGGCCGTCACCGGAAGCTGGGGCTGGCGCGTCGAAGGGCATCACCTGTCGCTGAACTTCACGGTCAAAGATGGCAAAGTGGTGTCGAGCACGCCGGAGTTCTTTGGTGCCAATCCCGGACAGGTGAATTCTGGCCCGGGTCGGACGATTCGCGTTCTCGGAACCGAGGAAGACATCGCCCGGCAGATTCTGAAACTGTGCGATGCCGAGCAATCGAAGCTGGCCTGGATCAGCAAGACCGCGCCCGATGAAGTTCCCGGCCCTGGTGCCGCACAACCCGTCGTCGAGCAGGCGGTGGGTTTGCCCGTGGGAAAAATGTCGCCCCAGCAGCGTGAACTGCTGCAGCAACTGCTGGAAGAGTATCTGAAGAATATCGCTACAGATTTGGCTGCGGAGCGTCGTGAACTGATCAACGCCGCGGGTATGGACAACGTCTATTTCGCGTGGTGGGGCGATGCTGACCTGAACCAGCGGCATCATTACCGTGTCCAGGGGCCGACGTTCATCATCGAGTACAACAATACTCAGAATGAAGCGAACCATGTGCATTCGATGTGGCGCAACATCGCCGGCGACTTCGCGATCCCCGTTCAGTAATCGCAGACATCGATCCCACGAGACTATGTATGGCCCAAGCGTGTATCGCTGAACGGTTTGCGGAGCGCTTTCCGCGATCGCTGGAACTGGCTGCCACCGCGCGGCAATGTTTCCCCAGCGGCGTGACTCACGACAGCCGGTATCTGGAACCCAGCCCGGTCTTTGTCGATCGTGCCTCGGGTAGCATCAAGACTTCCGTCGAGGGTCACCCGATCATCGACTACTGGGTGGGTCATGGCTCGTTGCTGCTGGGGCATAGCCACCCCGCAGTCGTATCCGCCGTGCAGGAGCAGATGGCGCGGGGTACGCACTACTCCGCTAATCATGAACTCGAAATTGGCTGGGCACAGGCGGTTCAGAAGTTGATTCCCTCTGCGGAACGTGTGCGGTTTACCAGCAGCGGCACGGAAGCCACCCTGCTGGCGCTACGCATCGCCCGCTTAGTGACGGGACGGCAGACCATTGTGAAGTTGACCGGCCACTTTCACGGCTGGCACGACTTTCTGGTGCCCCAGGCGTATGCCCCGTATGTCGGTCCCGATTCCGCGATTCCCGGGATCGCCGCGGGAGTGCTGTCAGATATCGTCTCGATCCCGCCGAATGATGTTGCCGCGCTGGAACAGGCGTTGTCCGAACATCATCCGGCGTGTGTGATCATTGAAGCCACCGGAGGACATTGGGGGGCCGTCCCGCTCTCGGGAGACTACCTGCACGCGGCCCGCGAGTTGACCCAGAAATACGATGTGCTGCTGATTCTCGATGAGGTGATCACCGGGTTTCGCGTCGATCCGGGTGGGGCTCAGGCGTACTACGATGTGCTTCCCGACATGACCACGCTGGCCAAGATTCTCGCCGGAGGCTTGCCCGGGGGAGCGCTGGCGGGGCGGGCCGATCTGCTCGATGCCCTCGCCTTCAACAATCGCTATGGCCGCAAAATCCCGCATCCCGGAACGTACAACGGTAACCCGCTTTCGGCGGCGGCGGGGATCGCGATGCTTGAACAGGTTGCCACAGGGGAACCTGGCCGCATCGCGAATGAACGGGCGCGCGAACTGCGGCGGCGACTGAATCAACTCTTCATCGAGAAGCAGGCCAACTGGATCGCCTACGGCGAGTTCTCGATGATTCACATCTTGCCCGAGTATGTCGGCCCGCGCCCCGACAGTGAAGACTTTATCCCTTACGAGGGCGATCACCTGCGGCTCGATGGAGCCCGCAACGCCAAGTTCAAGTATGCCTATCGAGCGGCACTTTTGCTGAATGGTGTCGACTGGTTCGGCTGGGGGGGGCTGACCTCGGCGGCGCATACCATCGCCGATCTTGATGCCACGGTAGAGGCCTTTGATCGCGCGATCGATCTGCTGCGGGCGGATGGTTGGATGCCGTGACCAGCCCCTCTGCTGCTTCTGAACAACCTGCGGCAGCCACCGCTGTACCGCGGTTGCAATTGCCGACGCTGGATGAATTGCCCGGCGCCATCGTCTGGCTGGGTCTGCCCGTTTTGGCCGAGCAACTGCTCTCGTTCTGCGTCAGTTTCTTTGATGTCTATCTTTCCGGACGCTTGAATACCGAGGCAACCACCGCCATTGGTCTTGCCGCGTATGTCAGTTGGCTGGCCTCGATGATTTCGAGTCTTATCGGCACCGGGACAGCGGCCCTGGTCGCGCGGGCGGTAGGGCGAGGAGACTGGCACGAGGCGCGACAATTAGCGGCCCGGAGCTTGTTGCTAGCCTTCGTTCTGGGTGTGGGATTAATGCTCACGCTCTGGTCGGGGGCTTCGTTTTTCACACAGATGCTGGGCATCCAGGGAGCCGCCAGAACGGGAGTCATCGAGTATCTGCGGTTCGATGCGTTCGGCCAGTTGTTTGCCTGTATGACGCTGGTCTCTGCCGCGGCCTTGCGCGGTGCGGGCGACATGAAGACCCCGCTGGTGGTGCTGGGCGTGACCAATCTGGTCAACATCCTGGTTTCGTCGCTGTGTACGTTCGGTTACGGCCCGATTCCGGCACTGGGCATGCGGGGGATCGTGCTGGGAACCGTGCTGGCACAGGCCGTGGGCTTCCTGCTGATGCTCACCATTTTGCTGCGTGGACTCTCGAAGCTGCACGTTCAATGGCACGATCTGCAATGGCATCGCGAGACGACAGCCCGCGTGATGCGCATCGGCGGGCCGGCGGCGCTCGATGGACTGATCACCTTCACCGGACACTTTCTGTTTCTGATGGTGATTTCCCGGTTATCTCCGGCGGGGTTTGATGGTCCCACGTTTGCCGCCCACATCATCGGCGTGCGTATCGAGGCCATTTCGTATCTGCCGGCGGTCGCGTGGGGGGCGGCCTCGGCAAGTCTCGCGGGCCGCTATCTCGGAGCGGGTCAGCCTGATCTGGCGCGTCGCACGGGGCACATCGCGGTGCGTCAGTTTCTGCGGTATTCCGCCTGCATTACCGTGCTGTTCTACATCGCGGCTCCGGCCATTTATCATGGCATGCACAGCGACCCGGCCGTGGCAGCCGCGGGCGTGCCTGCGTTTCGCTGGATGGCGGCCTATCAGATTCCCACAACCACGCTCATCATCTATATGCTCACGTTGCGCGGTGCGGGTGATACGCGTTTTCCGCTGTGGTGTGCCCTGATTTCCATTCTCGGCGTGCGAGTTCCCGTTGCCTGGCTGGGGGGCATCTGGTTCCAGCAGGGCCTGACCGGAGCGTGGTTCGGCATGGGGGCCGACAACACGCTCCGCATGCTCCTCATCAGTTGGCGTTACCGCGCCGGACATTGGCTGGAGACCAAGGTGTGACCAGTCATATCAACCTGTCTGTTAACGGTTGATGACTTCCAGGGCCGAGATCGGGCCGACGCGCTTGCCAGACTCAGCCGGTACGCTGACGGTCGGCAGCGGCAACCGCGGGGCAGTCGGGTCGACTTCGGCCGCGGTGGGTGCTGGTGCTGGGGTAGTCACCGGCATGGGAACCACAGGCATGGGTACTACGACCACTGCCGTGGAGGGTGTTGTCGGAGCTTGGCCAATTGGTTTCGCGACCACCCGTTCGGGTTGCGGCGTAGCCTTGTCCGAGGGCGTGATGACCGCCGTCGCGGTTGGTGCGGGCAACCCCGGTTGTGGCAAAGGCATGGGGATCGCGGCAGGCACTGGCACAGCCGGGGTCACGACGGCCGTCTGTGTTTGCGGCGGCTGCACGCGATCACGATAGATGCGCAAGGCGTTCAATGAATGATACAGCGGCCCGCAATCGACCGACGCCTTTTTGTGCGTGATCAATTCCTGAGACAGGACATGCACGGCATTCCGGACCCATTGTTCCTGCAGACGTTCCTGCGGCAACCCAATCGACAGAAACTCCATCGTATGCCCGGTGGTGTTGAACCGCTGGTTCATATCCTGCGTGTAGCCGGGGCCTTTGTAGAACTCTTTGGAGAATGATCCATCAGAGTTCTGCATGCGGCGGGCGTATTCAACGTACTGCTTGATTTTCTGATCGGCTTCGAGCCAGGGGCCACGCAGCGTTTTACCCGATGCCAGATACTTGTCGCGGGCGCGGGTTAAGGCGAACAGGTTGTGGTTACCGCCACAAGGGCCGAACGGCGTATTGACGCGGACTTCATGTTGCACCAGGGCTTCCATGCTCCAGGGTTGTCCCCACTGGTTGGTCCACTGGGCATCGACCTTGATGTAATTGATCAAAGCCCACAGCACCCAGGTGAGTTCGCCCGAGGTGTTGACTTCCATCATGGTGCCGTTGAGCAGATCGCCGATGGTGACCTCGCCCTGATCGGTCTTGAATTTGTAGTCGACCGGGAGATGCGATTCGGAGAGCAGGGCCAGAGTCTGCGAGGGGTGACCTTCAAAAGCCATCGGCCGGGTGAAGGGGTGGAATTTGGCCCCGTGCTGCGTCTTCATGAACAGGGGTTGGTTGTCGAAGCGCGGGTTGGCGGTCGCGATCCACTCGATCGCCGAGACCTTTTCCTCGCCCAGTTTCAGTTGGAAGTCCTGGCGGTAAGCGAGCACGCCGTGGAAAATCTGCCACGGGCTGTGATAGTTCGCGGTCAGGTAACGCTGGCCGTTCACGCGGATGGCTTCATCAATCTGCGTGATGAGCGGATCCTGAATGGGCTGGGCCTCGCTGACCTGGGTCACGGGGAGCAGTTGCGGCGGCTGCCCGGGTGCAGGAGCCTGCGCCCAACTTGGCGATACCGACAAACTGAGAGTACCAGCACAAACCAAACGTGCGGCCCAACACCCGAACTTCATAACATCAAACCTTGGCTGAAGAAACTCTGGGCGGGAAGTCAATGTGTCAACAAGGTCTGCGCGGGGCGCTGCACAGCTTGCAAATCACGGTGGAACGTGGGAAGACCTTGAATGGCCCGCAAGGTGGCGCGAACGCTTTCCCTTCCATAACCACTTTTTCTGGTCTATCCAGCAAAGTAGGTCGGCTAATCACAATCGCTTTCCCGAATCTGATCCGCGTGAATGGCGAGTTTTCCCAAACAGGATCAATTCACGCAGAAACCCCATTTTGAAATCGCAGGGGCGGTTCCACTGCATAAACTTTTCCAGGCCCGCCGAGACAAGACGGCAGCCCGTCCCCCGGCCTCAGTCACAGGTGACGATTGGGAGTAGTCTCCCATCGGCAGCCATGTCATAATGGGCAACCGTTAACGATCATAACAGATACGCAGACTCTGCTGCACCCTCAGCGAGTCGGCTCCCAGGTGGAGGCGAATTTTGGACTTCTTGCAGACGGCGGAAGAAGCCGCGCGGATTGGTGGACATGTCCTCCGCAGTTGGGCCTCGCGCTTCACGGTTCAAGAGAAGAGTCGAGCCAACCTGGTGACCGAAGCCGACCATGCGTCGCAGGCCGCGATTCATGAGTTCATCTCGCGACGGTATCCCCAGCACGATTTTCTCGGCGAGGAAGACCTTTCGACGGTTCTGCCGAACGCGCGGTACCGCTGGATTATCGACCCGCTCGATGGTACGACCAATTACGTGCATGGTTTTCCCTATTACGCGGTTTCCATCGGTCTGGAACAGGACGGGGAATTGATTACAGGGGCGGTGTACAACCCGGTTTCGGAAGAAATGTTTCTGGCCAGTGTCGGTGGTGGGGCGTGGTTGAATCGTCGCCGCCTGCAGTGCTCGGCCATCGAGACGCTTGACCAGTCGATGGTGATCGCCAGTCTGCCAGTGGTCAATGGTCCGAACGATCCTGCGGTGCAGCGTTTTCTGAAGGTGCTGGGATCTGTACAAACAGTACAACGAACCGGTTCCGCAGCCCTGAATCTGGCGTTCTTGGCAGCAGGGCGCATCGATGCGTTCTGGTCGACCAGCCTGAAGCCGTGGGATATGGCGGCCGGGGTGTTACTGGTGCGAGAGGCGGGAGGCCTGGTGACAGGGATCGAACAAGGGCCATTTAATGTGAATGTGCCGAATATGCTGTCGAGCAACGGATCGGGAATTCATGCGGAGTTGTCGCGCTTACTCGTCTGAAATCCCACGTTTTGCGTTAAGATGACCCACGTTCCCCGATTGAGAACGTAGAGTCTTCATACGCGGGAAACTGGAAGGACTGAACCGTTACAACTCCACACGCGCCTTTGGTTGAACGGAATTTTGAGCCACCCTTGTTAGTGACACGGTACAGGTCTGAGATTGCTCGGGCACACTTCATGGTGCGGCCAGATCGGGTCACGTCTCGATGCAGTCAACCCTGGTGGTTCCGCCGTGTGTTGTCCATCGGCCTGATGGTTCTCTGTTCAGTCGTGACTGGGGCGTGGGGACAAGAGCCCGCCGCTTCGCCGGCTTCGACGGCAGTTCCGGCGCAGCCGTCATCGAGCACCAGCCTCCCCACGACGGCCGTGCCGGCGACACCTGCCAGTCAACCCGGGAGTCTGGAAAGCCTGAAGACTCAGGTTCGCTACCTGCTGAATGACCAGGGCGACCTGGTGCCGGTACCGCTCGATGCCAAACTGGAAGAGTTTTTAAACTGGCTGGAACGTCAGCAGGGTGGAGTGATCAAGCCGAATCCCGTGGTATCGGTGACCAGTCTGGAATTGACCGGGCAGACGAACGATCAACTTGCCACCATCGAAGCCCTGGTACGCGTTCAAGTCACCGGGGCGGCTCAACCGCTGCTGTTTCCGCTGGGATTCAGCGAAGCGGTACTCTTGCAGGAAGCCAAGGTCAACGGCCCCGGCCGCGTGGTCTTTCGAGACAAGGATCCGACCCAAGGATATCGCTGGTGGTTCGATGGCAATGGCAACTACGAGATGCGCCTGCAACTTGCGATCCCCGTGCGCAGAACCTCGCCGTGGCGGCGCTTGCAGTTGACCTTGCCCAACTCGCCCGTGGCGACCTTGCAACTTAACCTGCCGGAAGCCAAGCCCGTTATCAAGCTGCCGGAAGAGATGGTCTGGGAAACGCAATCGCCCGATCCGCAGACCACGCAGATCAAGGCCTTGGGACTCGGGACTCGGCTTGATCTGCAATGGCAGCCGACTACGCCCGTCGAAAATCAACAGACGTCGTTTGATGTCAACACGACGTTGCTGGTCCGTCCGGAGAGCCGCGGGTATGTGCTGGAAGCCACGCAGTACGTGCGGGCCTTGCAGGGCACCTTCAGCGAGTTCACCGTGCGACTGCCCGATCTGGCCGAACTGTTGGCGGCTGAAGGGTCTGAAGTACGCAGGACGCGACCGGTTCCCAATTCGCCACATCAATTCGTGGTGGAACTGAATGCCCCCACGCGTGGGCCGGTCATCGTCAAATGGAAAGTGTTGATCCCGCAGAAGTCGGCGAAACGCTGGGTGTTGAAGGGCTTTGAAGTCGATCAGGCGCAAACGGAATCCGGCGAAATCGGGCTGCTGTCGCCAGAATCGGCCCGCTGGGCCAATGCCGAGGTCGCCAGTCGACATCTCGAGCGGATGAATGCCGGAGAATTGCGGAGCACGCTGGGTGGCGCCCAGATCGTGCGTGCTTACCGCTTCTACGATCAGCCATTTGAGTTACCGCTGGAACTGCAGGAAGCGGTCCCGTATTTCGACGTGCGTCCCACGCTGGTGATGTATGCCACCAAAGATGAGTTGCGGTTGGAAGGTCGCTTCGATATTCGCACGTTTCGCGGGCAACTGCATGAACTCGTGCTCATCTGGCCGGGTTGGAAGTCGGAAGGCTGGAGGCTGGAACCCGCCCCTGCCGACAACGGCTACATTTCCAGCTTCCCAGTAGAAGATCCACAGCAGGAAAGCCGATTGCAGATTCCGATCGAGAACCCGCCCGAATCGTCTTTTATGGTGCGCTTTGCCGCCGTGAAAGCCGGGGCGACCAGCGAATCTCGCATCAGCTTGCCTCGGCTTGCCAGCAGTACCCTGGCTCGCACACGCGTCGTCTTTCTGCATGGCGAAAATGTGGAAGCCGAAGTCATACCCCGTGGTGAAACCGTATTGCGAGCCGCCAGTCGCGACGAATCGCTCACGCCGGAATCCCTGGGCTATGCCGCTGGTCTGGTGCCCGAAGTCTTCGGCCTGGAATCGGACGAGCGGCAAGTCACTGTGAGCGTCCGTCCGCAACCGATGCAGGTGACCGTCGAGAACCAGACTCGGGCAGCGATTCATGATTGGCAACTCCGCGTTGCACAAACCTTACTGCACGACGTGAAATATGAGCGACTGGCCACCATCACCGTGGCTGTCCCAGCCGAAGTGGCACAGGCCGTGCGGTTCTCGCTGGATGATCGGGAACTGCAACCGCAATGGTCGGCCGGGGAAGATGCCGGGGTCCGCTGGGCCGAACTGACATTACCCAGCCCGAGATTGGGGCCGGTCTCGCTGCTGGCGACCTGGGAACAACCCTTGCCGCTCGATTTGCGCAGCGAGCAGGATGCCGCGGTAGTCCTGCCTGTTTTGAAAAGCCTGTCGGGCGAATTGACGGGCCAGACGTTTGAGTTTGCCCGACCCGCCTGGTACGAAGTTTCCGCGGTCGATTCGGCCTGGCAACTCGTGCATCAGACCAGCACCTCCAGCCGCTGGATCGGGAATGTCGCTGCCGAGGTGTTCACCGGCCTGATTGTTCCCACGACTGGCGAAGACGGTGCCGAGTTCATCGCTCAGCGCGCGTGGATTTCGGTCATGAACGACCGGACGGGACTGCAACAGTATCGGGCACAAATTCGACTCTCGGGCTCGGCTCCGGGACTGAACGTGCAATTACCGGCCACGGCGCTGATTGCACAGTTCTATCGCGATGGAGAACCGATCCCCGAGTCTCAGATTATTGAATCTCCCACCGGTTCTCGTCGCTATACGCTGGCCTGGTCCACGAATTCGAATCAGCCTGTGGTCCGGCACCTGACCGTGGAATATACGGTGAAGCAACCCCCGACGACGGGACTGACCGCGGTGGTCACCACGGAGGCTCCCACGTTTCCGCAGGTCCGCTGGGCCTCACGCGTGCTGTGGCAAATCCAGGTGCCCAGTGATCAGCATGCCTTTCGACTTCCGGAAAACGCCGTCCCGTTATATGTCTGGCTGCGCGAGGGTCTGGTCTGGCAACGACAGCCGCAATTGACGATCGAACAACTGCAGTCATGGGTCGGTGGTCCCACGCCGGCCTTCACCGAGCGGTTGCTGACGACGGGCCACGAATACACCTTCAGCCAGTTCGGACCCATCGACAATCTGCGAATTCGCACGCTCAGCAGTGCCATGCTGTTTGTGTGCGGAGCCGGCAGCACGCTGTTGATCGGATTCCTGATCATCAAGCTGCCTTTGATGAGATCATTACTCGCCGTACTGCTGATGCTGAGCCTGATGATGCTGGCGACGCTGTGGTATCTGCCGGAACTGGAACTGCTGCTGCAACCCATGCTGGTGGGAGCGTTACTGGCCAGCCTGCTGGGTTGCCAGGAATACTTCAGCCGCGGCCGGCAACGCGGCACAATTCTGACATTGTCGGGAACACCCAGTGAACTGCGTCTGGACCCGCGGGAAGGCTCCGCGACACATAGTCTGCTGGTTCGCAGTCACGACTCGGCGACGGTGTTCCGCAGTCCACCCAGCGAGGAAGAATCTCAGGGCCGTGTTCCCGTAGAAAGCCATGCCGGATGAACCGCGTGCTGCTGGTCATCGCTTGCGGCATCTGGGGAGTCCTCGGCGGTTCACTTCGCGCAGACGATCTCCCGGCTGTCGATCTGAAGCGCATCGACATACCAGCCGAACAACCGGGCATCTGGCCCGTTTTCTGGCGGGAACTGATCGCCGTCCCACGGGGCGAGTTTGATCGTGTGTGGCAGGCCACCCGTCCGTCGCCCGTGGAGTTGCCGCGTGTTTCGATCCAGCAGGTGTCCTACACAGCGACGCTGTTGGGAACCGAACTGGTGGATGGCAGCGGGCACATGACACTGCTCAGCGAGCGAAGTCTTACGCCGTGGATGGTCTTATCGCCGTGGAATCTGGCCATTTCGTCCATGTCCTGGATCGATCAATCGGATGCGGCCCTGTGGGGTGTGGGCCCCGATCGTCAGTTCTGGCTGGCGTTAAATTCCCTGGCGAAAGACCTGAATTTTTCGTGGTCCACATCCGGCAGACGCATCGGCCAGCAGACGGTCTTTGAACTCCAGTTGCCCATGGCTCAAGCCAGCCGGATGGTGCTGCGCACGCCCGCCCAGCAGGTGCTTACCTGCCCTCAGGTTCCCGTGCGACGCCTGCCGAGTACTGCGCAAGCACCAGAATCCGCTTCCGCCTGGGTCGAGTGGGAAGTGCTGGTCGGCAGTGAAACCCAGCTCACGTTGGTCGCCGAAACCATCAACGATGCCCCCACGACACCGCTGGTGACGTATCGCCGACAGATGATCGCCGCCTTGCGAGAAGACCATCTGCGGTTTGAAGCCCTGTTTCAACTGGAAGTGTTAAATGGCGAGATACGCGAGGTGGAATTGACGGCCCCGGCCGCCGCGCATGTGTATGCCGTCACCTGGGGGAACGATCTACCGCTGCAATGGACCCGCGTTTCCACATCCAGCCCCCGCGATACTATCCGCATCCGGTTTCCCGATGCCCAGTCAGGTGCCGTGCGCTCCATTCGACTGGAAGGGATTGTCAGTCAGCGGCCTGGCGCGGCAAGTTCGTTGCCGCAGATCGAGTTTCCGCAAGGCGTCTTTCGCTCGGGCGAGATTCAGATTTCGGTGACGCGGCCGCATTTGTTAACCATGCTGCGAGCCACAGGATGCCGCCCGCAAGCGCCCATACTTTCCTCGTCGGAAGGAGAGACGCATCAGTTTCTGCAAACGGCGTCTCTCGCGCAGTTGATCGTCGAAGTCCGACGACCACGCTCTGTGCTCTCGGCGCAGGTGTTATCGACGGTCAACCTGAATCCCGATCACTGGACCTGGGTGAACGAGATTCTGTGGTCTTCCCAATCGAGTACCGCGTTTCAACTCGCGGTGCGCGTCCCGGCGAATTGGGAAGTCACGGAAGTCGCCTTGCTTTCGGAAACCGGCGTCATTCAGCCGTTGAATTGGGATTTGACCAAAGACGACGATGGCAGTGTTCGCGTGGCGATGGAATTGCTCGAAGCCATTACGCCCGACCGTTCACGCAGAATTCAAATCTCGGCCCGGCATATGCCACAGGAGTCACGGTCGCAGTTCTTGTGCCCGGTCCTGGAACCGCAAGACTGTCAAACGGTATCGACCCTGGTGCGCGTCGACGGGGGCGAACAATATGTCATTTTTCCCCCGGCGAAAGGGAGTTGGACCGAATGGCAGCCAGAACAGATCCCCGTTACCTGGCAACAGTTCCTCAGCTTTACGGGTTGGAAATCGGCGAGTCAATCGGCACGTTGGTACGAAGTGGCGGTACGTGCCACCGATCTGCTGCTGACACTGTATCCCAGACCCGAGCCTGCGACGGGAACCGTGGAAATTCAGGCGGAAGCCAATGAAGGCCTGCTGACAGAAACGCTTCGCTTGCGCGTCCGTCCGTCCGGTCCCGCGCGGTTATCGCGGCTGTTGGTCTCGCTCTCGGAAGCGGGGACCGATGTGGCCTGGAAAGTCCGCGAGCCCGCGAACCTGTCTTTGATCAGTGCGCGGCTCCCAGTGTCTCACAATTCGCAGGCGTTGCCCGCGCTGTCGGGCGAGTTATGGGAATTACGACTCCCCGACACCAATGCCCCGGAACTGCTCATTGAAGGCGTCCGCACGCGGGCGTTGTCACTCCCTGTCAGCGTGGGACTCGTGTTTCTGCCCCAGGCCGTTGTTGCGTCGTCGACGGTGACTGTGATGTCTGCGGAAGCCCAGGGCGTACAGCTGGTCACGCGCGGCATGACCGAACAAACCCCCGTGGCAACGAATCCCGCTCGCCCGCCGGTATCGCAAATCTGGAACTACGATTCAACCACAGCCCAATTGCTGCTCGTCTCTCGCCGCAGCTCCTTGCAGGAACCACCCTGCCTCGCCAACTTGAAACTCAAGTCGCTGCTCTCGGCCTTTCAAACCGGTGCCGATTCGCATCAGGCCGAGATCATGCTGTCGGCTCATGCCAAGTCGTTGAGATTCCAATTCCCTCCACGCGCTGAAATTGAAGTGGCTGTGCTCGACGGGCAGCCGATGCTGGTGGGTGCGGACAACAGCCTGCTCATTCCTCCTCACGCAGCACCGCAGCCCAGCCGGTTGGAAGTGCAATATCGACTGCGCGAGTCCCCGGGGTTTCTGCGCGATCAACGTCAGGTACCGATGCCCGTCTGTAAGGACGTCGTCTGGACGGAATGTGAATGGGAGTTTTATCTGCCCCCCGCGGCAGTGATGGTGCGTGAACCCTCTGGCTTGCGATTCACAACGGCCCTCGTCGAACCGAGTTGGTTTGATCGCATCTTCGGCCCGCTGGGTCGCAGTCAGACTCCGTTGTTCCTGCCTTGGAATCCGGAGACCTGGATCACGTTGTCGGGGCGTGCGTCTGCTCCGGTTGATGCAGAATTGATCGATCTGGGAGAGTTTGAGGCTCCTGCGCAGTGGCAGAAAATGACCGCCTATGCCCCGGTTCCTCAAGCCCGGTGGACGATTGATTCGTGGCATCGTGGGCGCCTGCGCATCCTGTCCTGGCTGGCGATGCTGCTGACGTTGTCGATCGTCATCTCCATGCGTCAGGCGGGGCTGTCGGTACGGACCCGGTTTGCGTGCGTGTGGCTGGCCGTCTGGGTGGGTATCGCCGTCGCAATTGAACCTCCGTGGGTCGAGATTGTCGGAGGGGTGATTGCCGGCTCGATCGTGGGCTGGCTGCTGCCGCGCCGCTGGTTGCGCTGGCGCGTGGCCAAGCCGCGCGTCGAACCGATGGTCCCCGTGGGCAGCACGCAAAGTTTTCTAATTCCCAAACAGGCCGCGACCACGTGCTGGGTACTGTTTGCCCTGAGCTTGTCGTCGTTTGCCGCGCCGGAAATCGTGCCCACGGAAAGCACGGAATCTCTGTTGCTGGTCCCGGTCGACCCCGATGGGCTGCCCGCGCGCAAACTTCCTTTGGTGTATTTGCACCCGCGCACGTGGAATGCCCTGCGACAACAGGCCGAGGCCTTAGGGCCGGTGCATCCGGAATGGCTCGTGCAGGGGGTGCAGATTTCAGGACAAGTGGGAACGGGACAACGAGTGCCTCTCAAACTGGAGGCCCGCGTCCTCGCGTTCGGAGCTGATAACAGTGTGACCTTGAATCTGCCGCCTATGCTATTTCAATCGGCGACCACGCAGAGTTGCCGTGTCGATGGCGTACCAGCCAACATCACACCGCAGCCGAGTGGCATGGGGCATCAGGTCACCTGGCAGCGCACCCCGCCACCCATCAGTGCCCTGCAACTCCCCGTCGCCACGTCACATCTGCTGACATTGGAGTGGCAGCAAACCTGGCAGCCAGACGGTGCATTCCATGGGCTGGTGATTCCGTTGATGCCCGCGGCATCCACATCTGCGGGACTGAAACTCGCGCCGCAGCCCAATCCGCTGGATGCTCTTGCCGTCGTCCCCATGTTGCCCGACCCATCGGCCCGGACAGGTGCCGCGCAAACCACGATTGAACTGACATGGCCCACGGAGACGCGAGCGGCATCTGCCACGGAAGCCCAGGTCACGATCGCGGAGGCTTGTGAACTGGCGGGCGATGTCTGGGAGACTCGCAGTCGAGTGGTGATTCAGCCACGCTCAGGTACGGTTCACAGCGTGCCCATTCAACTCCCCGCGGAAGCCGTGGTCCGCCGCTGGTCCGCCAGCCACACGGCCGATTTCCAGACGCGACCGACAACCGGCACCTCGCACGTGCGCTGGTTGTCACTGGCGACTGGTACCGCGGACGAAATTGTCCTGGAACTGGACTATGTGACACCGGCCTCTGCGCTGCAAACCAAGCCAGAATGGACCGGGATCGAATGCCTGAACGCTCCCGATCTCAAAGTCCGACAGGTCGACCGCTGGCTGAGCCTGTACTCGCCCGTCGACTTCAAGGTGCAGCCTGTCGCCACCGAAACCGCAGGACTGACCCCGCTCGATTTTGAATCTGTCCGCGAACACTTCAAGGGACTGGTGCAAGACCGAATTCCGCAGTCGACTTTCCAGGTCTTGCAGCGGACCCCGATTCGACTGCAAATTGCTCCCAACACGACGGCACGCAAACTTCTGCTCTGGCAACAGACCGGCACGCTGCAAGCCGACCGCTTGAAATGGGAAGTTGAAGGCGAACTGGAAGCCACCGGCGTACCGGTCTATATGCACCAGATCACCCTGGACCGCCGCTTGACCATCGATGCCATTTCGATTCGCGAGCGAGGGACCGAGCGGCTGGTCCGCCGCAGTGAAATGCGCGGCCAGGGCAGTTCCGGAACCAATCGCGTGACCCTGTACCTGTCCGATCCCGTGACGGAAACACAGCGGATCACGATTTCGGCGAGCATGCCTTTCACTCCCGATACCACACTGTCTTTGCCTAACATTCGTTGCGAGGATGCCGAGCTTTCGGGTGGTCGCGTGGTCTTTCATGCGCAGGATGCGGTGGATGTGCATTGGCTCAGCGCGCGGGGTTTGCGAGAACTGCCCATGAGCCCCAGCAGCGTCATCGTCCCGCTGGAGAATCCGAGCAAGACGTGGATTTTCGACCAGCTCGATGTCGATTGGCGTGCCACCATCCGGGTGGACTCTCAGATTCAGCATCCCAAAGCCCGCGTGGCCCATGTGATCTCCAGCGATGATCCGCAGGCCTTGCAATGCCAATCGCTATGGCGGGTTCCCACCGATCGCCTGCGTGGCGCGGCGGCCATCCTCGTTCCGGCTCCCTGGGAGGTCGCTTCCGATTCGGGCATTACCGGCGGGAATTTCCAGGTCACGCGGTCGCCTCAGGGAGAATGGAGTGTCGGACTGGAGGGCGAGCCCACCGCGACAGAGACCTTCGTCAAGCTGCGATTGCGGATCCAGCGGGGCGCCCTGAAGTCGACACAACTGCCTCTGCCGCGACCCCTGGGTGACATTGCCGAAGATGTCGATGTGTGGATTGGTGAGCACACGCGGTTGCCTCAGTTGCCGCTACTGGATCTGAAATCGGAAGCGCTGCTTGCGACGGGTCCGGCCGACTGGCTGCAAGGTCCGTGGCAGATACCGTCGCCCGTTGAAACCGATCGCTATCGCTGGCTGAAAAGTAGTGCGGAGACCATCTCGCTACTGCCACAAGAGCCGTCAACCCTGCGCACGGTGAATGTCTCGTGGGTCGAGCACATCTTATGGCAGAACACCGGGAATACTCTGCGCGGAATCTCGCAACTGCAATTGAATGAGTCGCAGTTGGCATTAACGGTGCAAGTCCCCAATGAACTGCATCTCCGCGCGGCCGTGATCGATGACCAGCCCGCGGAAACGCGGGTCGAAGTGGCAGGGCAGGTACAGATGTCGTCCCGAGATGGTCGACCGTTCCGCAATCTCCGACTCTTCTGGGATCAGTCAACCACCGAACCCGTGACTCCCTTCGGTACCTGGGAAAGTGTCTGGCCCACCCTGCCTCAGGCGCAGGTTCATCAGTTGGCCATTTGTGTGATCCCCAATGGATCTCAACGCGCCCGGGGTCGCGGTGAGTGGTCTGCGGGCGACTGGATAGATCGGCTGCTGCTGCGGTTGGAAACCCAGGGCGATGCGCTCACCGGCGACCCGCAAGCGATCGACAACCCGCAGTCGATTCAACGCTTTCATACCCACTACGAAGCCGGTGCGGCACAACTTGGCCGCGAACACGAAGCGTTTGACCAGGCCTCTCCCCAACGGCATTCCCGCTGGCAATCGATCGTGGAACGCATGAATCAGCTTCCGCCGCTGAGCAGTGCCAGTGCTGCGGGTCAGAGTCACTTTGACATCCAGTTTCCGACGGCGCTGATTGCTCAACGTGGGATTCAGTACGGCATGCTGCCCCCCGACAGTACTCAGGCCCGCTGGTGGCTGATTGATCGCCGCTGGCTGAGCGGCATCGCCGGGCTGTTGACGACCGCCGGGCTGTGGCCCGCGCTGGTGTTCTGGCTGCGTCCGGCACGCAGCGAATGGTGGCATGCCCGCCCCGACCTGTCCACCGCCGCGCTCGGGCTGGTCTGGTGGTTATGCCTGGTTCCCAGCCTGCTCGGGTTTTCCATTCTGTCGCTGGGGCTGTATCGCATGGCCTTTGTGCGACCCGCCGTCAAATCGACGAAGGACTCTTCCACCGTGTCGACGACGGCCGTGCCCGAATGAGGATCCGTGCGATCAGGGCAGCAACGCACAGAGCATCAAGGTGATCATGCCGACCAGCGCGCAATACAGCGCGAACCAGTGCAGTTTGCGCTGCGAGATCAGGCGGATGAGCCACTTCAAGGTCAGCCAGCCAGTGAAGAACGAGACCAGCATGCCAACCAGCAAGGGCCCCAGCGCTACCGAGGTGTCTCCCGCTTCCCAGACATCCTTCGCCGTGAGAATGACGGCTCCACTCGTGACGGGAATGGCCAGCAGAAACGAGAACCGCGTGGCACCCATGCGGTCGACTCCGGCCAGCAATCCCCCGGCGATGGTGCTGCCCGAGCGCGAGATGCCGGGGACGAGTGCCAAAGCCTGAAAGCAGCCAATGATAATGCCCGTTAACCAGGGCATTTCGGTCTCTGGCACGGTGTTCCGTTCCAGCTTTTGCCCCAACAGCAATAAGACGGAGGTCACCAGCAACCCGAAACCCACCACCAGCGGACTATCGAACGCGGTTTCAAACCAGTCTTTCAACGTGAGTCCCACCACGGCGGCGGGCACCGTGGCGACAACGATCATCGCCAGACTTCGCGGCCGACGCAGCATCAGCAACAAGTCATGAAAGTAGACCACCACAATGGCTGCTAAAGTTCCCACATGCAGCATCACCTCGACCGTTTTCCCCTCGGCGAGCGGCTCTCCACCCCACGCACTCAGCAGTTGCTCGGTCAGGACCAGATGCCCCGAGGAACTGATCGGCAGGAACTCCGCGATGCCTTGCACGATCCCCAGCAGAATCAATTGTAGATACTCGCCCATATCCGTTGCCGTCTCGCTCGAAACTCTATGCCCCTATGAAGTCGCGGACGTTAACACGAATCCGGCGTTGACGTCTATTGGAATCTCCGATCTGATGTCGAGGGTCGCAACGCCCTGAACGGAGTCGGTCGGTTTGAACATCCAGCGAATTTTAGCCCGAAATCTGTGTCTCGGCGTGGGGAGCCTGGCGCTGGCGCTGCTGGCCGGTTTGCTGTCACTGGTGCTCCATGCAGGGGGAGATGCCACGGGGGCCACGGCGGTGCAGGGTGTCGTGTGGGTGATGGCCACCGCGGCTGTGCTTTCATTTTTGACGCAGGTGGTCCTCCTGACGTGGCATGTTTTGTCTCAGGCCGAGGGAGGCACGACAAAATCTGCCCCGCACGATTCCGAGGCATAGTCGCCGCTGGCGATCTGTGCGACACTGGCAGCCAACGTAAACTTCGTTGTCATCGTTCCTGCATCCAGCGTTGCCATGCCGATCAAATTTCGCTGCAACTACTGCCGACAGTTTCTGGGCATCTCGCGGAACCGGGCCGGTGGTGTCGTCGATTGTCCCACTTGTGGACGAACCATCCGCGTCCCCGAGCTCGATGGGTCGCTGGCACCGGTTCCCGCACCGGGCCTGAATTCTGACGATGAACACCTCGCGCGGGCCCTCGATGAACTCGGAGCCCTCGCCCAGATTGACCTGCTGGCGCTCCCCGCCGCCGAAGACCTGGAAGAACCCGACGACGAAATTCCGCAACCACTCCCCGAACCCGTGCCGATGGAGATCCCGATTCCCATCACCCCGGCCGTGGTCAGCCTGGATTTGCCGGCCACTTCCGCGTCACCCGACCCGGCTCAGGGCCCGCGCGCCGATTTGCTCGCGGAACTGGCCGCGGCCAGCCCCCGGGAATTCACGACGGCTCCACCAGGGCCACCACCGTCCAGCAACCTCTCACGCGGGTTGCTGATCGCGGCCTTTGCCCCCGTGGTCACCTTAATCATCGGCCTGGGACTGGGCTGGTTGATCGGGTCGCTGTCGTCTCGTGCATCACAGAGCGCCGTAGATGCCGCCGTGCCACCGGCCGTCGCAGAAACGGCCGCGCGGGTCCGTGGTCGCATCAGCTATCAGACGGCTGAGGGAACCATCGAACCCGATGTCGGTGCCGCGGTCGTGTTGCTGCCCGATCACTGGGACGCTGTGAATCGGTTGTCACCGGCGGGGTTTCGGCCAGCCGATGCCGAGCCAGATCAGGAGTTCATCGCCGCCGCAATCACGGGTATGGGTGGCCGCCTCGGTTTCACCAATGCGGCCGGAGAGTTCGAGTTGCCCACGTCATCAGCCGCGACATACCGCCTGCTGGTGCTGTCGCGATTGTCGGCCCGATCCGATGCGGCCACCATCACGCCCGATGATCTCGCGACATTGCGGGGCTACCTGCAAGATCCCGAGGCGACGCTGGGGCAACGCTCGTATGTGCTCAAGACCATCGAAGTCCGTGACCACGCCGAGACCGTCTGGGATCATCAATTCACCACGGAATAAGGGCCGAGGTGCTATTCCCAATCCAACGGTTTCTGCCAGGCCGACTTGAGATCGCCAATCGCGGCGTCGACCAGCGTGCGACCCTGCGGACCAAAGATCTTGAGGCGATCGTGTGCCGCGACCTCTCCCAGCGGGAGGCACGGCAGGCTGGCCCAAAGTCCTTCAAAGTCGCGAGTTTTTTCCGGAGCCACCTCGACCAGGAAGCGAGTGTTGCTTTCTGAAAACAACAGCACGGCGGCATCGTCGATGCCCGTCGATTCCAGCAGCAGCGGCAGATCGAGTTCCAGGCCATATCCGCCCGCGAACGCCATCTCCGCGGCCGCCACAGCGAGCCCACCTTCACTCAGGTCGTGGCAACTGCGCACCAACCCTTGCGAAATCGATTGATGCAACGCCTGGAACACCTGCGGCGCCAGCGTGGAGTTCACGCGGGGTGCCTCGCCTCCCGTCGCTCCCGTCACCAGATTGAAATGGCTGCCCCCCATCTCTGCGGCGGTGATGCCAATCAGATAGATCGCGTTCTCCGGTGACTTCAAATCCATCGTCACCGCCGACTCCACGTGGTCCATTTGGCCCATTGCGCTGATCAACAGCGAGGGAGGAATGGCGACCTTCGACGTGACTTCGCCCTGGGCGTTCTTCACCGCGAACTCATTGTTCAAACTGTCTTTGCCACTGATGAACGGCAAGCCGTAGGCGATCGCGATATCGTGACAGCCGAGCGCAGCCCTCACCAGCGACCCCAGCGTTTCCGGGCGGTCGGTGTTGCCCCAGCAGAAGTTATCGAGAATCGCGATGCGCGCGGGATCGGCCCCCACCGCGACGGCGTTTCGCACCGCTTCATCAATCGCCGACGCCGCCATCCAATACGGATCGAGGTCGCCGAAGCGCGGGTTCATCCCATTCGAAAAGACCAGCCCGCGCGACGAGGTGAGCAGCGGCCGAACTACGGCGGCATCCGACGGACCATCGCAGCCCGCACCAACCAACGGCTTCACCACGCTCCCCGCCTGCACTTCATGATCGTACTGCCGAATGATCCAATGCTTGCTGCAAACATTCGGCGAAGCCAGAATCGCCGTCAGCACATCATTGAATTGCTCATACCGTGGTCCCGCAAATGGCTGAGAACTCGGTGGTAGATACGTGGCTTCCCGAATGACGGGCGGACGGCCGTCGTGCAGGAAGGCCATCGCCACTTCACCCACCTGGTGATCACCATACTTGAGCACCAGTTGCCGCGTATCAGTGAACTGGCCAATGACCGAGGCTTCCACCCCTTCCGCGGCACAAATCTGCTCGAACTCGGTCCAATGTGCGGGGGGGACCGCGAGCACCATCCGCTCTTGAGCCTCGGAGATCCAGATTTCGGTGTACGACAGGCCCGGATACTTCAGCGGCGCTTTATCGAGCCAGACTTCGGCTCCGGAATGTTCGCCCATCTCGCCGACCGCGCTGCTGAAGCCCCCCGCACCGCAATCGGTAATTGCCCGATACAAGCCGCGATCACGGGCCTGCAAGATGACATCGAGCATCTTCTTTTCGGCGACCGCGTTCCCGATCTGCACGGCACCCGCCGATTCGGTTTCGCTCTCATCGTTCAACTGGATCGAGGAAAATGTCGCGCCGTGAATGCCATCCAGCCCGGTACGACCACCGACGGCGACAATATAGTCACCAGCTTCCACATGCTTCTCGACACGGTCGACCGGCAACAACGCCGCCGTGCCACAGTAGACCAGCGGATTGCCCAGATACCGGTCATCAAAGAAGACGGCCCCGTTCACCGTGGGAATGCCCATACGATTGCCGTAATCGCGGACCCCTGCGACCACTTCCTGGGCGACAGTTTTGGGATGCAGCACCCCTTTGGGCAACGCCTCGAACGGAGTCTCTGGTGATGCGAAGCAAAAGACATCGCTATTGCAGATGGGCTTGGCCCCCAGGCCTGTTCCCAGGGGATCGCGGATCACGCCCCCCAGCCCCGTGTTCGCGCCACCGTATGGTTCAATCGCCGAGGGATGATTGTGCGTTTCGACCTTGAAACAGGCGTGGAAATCGTCGGTGAATTTAACGACACCCGCGTTGTCCTGAAAGACACTGACGCACCAGTCGTTGGCACCCAGAGACTGACGTATGCTCTGCGTCGCCGCGAACACGGTCTCTTTCAGCATATTCTCAAAGTGTCGTTCGCCCTGATCATCGCGGTACCGAATGCGGCCCTTGAGCGTCTTGTGCGAACAGTGCTCGCTCCAGGTTTGTGCGATCGTTTCGAGTTCGATATCGGTGGGATCGCGTTTGAGTTTCACGAAATACTGCTGCACGGTCTGCATCTCCGCGAGACTCAAATGCAGCGTGCCGGTTTCGCTGTACTTCACCAGTTCACTGTCTGTCATCGCTCGCAAGGCGACGGTCTGCAGCGCAAAATCGTAAGAGTGCCCGACATCCAGCGTCCGCAGTCGCAACGCCCCTTGCATGGTGCGTTCAATGGCCTGGTTCGCCAGCAGCTTTTCACGCACGCGCTGCAAATCGCCCGGCGACGTGCTCGAGGCAAAACGATAAGCCCGGGCCGTTGCGACCGCCGTGACCGGAAAGCCCAGGTCGATCAGCGTTTTCCGCGTGCTTTCGGCGGTGTTATCGGTCACGCCGGGTTTGAAGAGGACGTTGATCAGCACGTCGGATGTCGCTTCGATGGCGGCGTGCTCTCCCTGCACCGGGCGGATGCTGGACGTTTCCACCACAGGATCGACGAGGAGTTTCGCGGCGGCCTGTTCCACCTGCGTTTGAGTCAGTTCGCCCTCCAGCAGGAACAGTCGACTGGCGGAAACCTGCTTGACAGTTGTCGCTTTGAGTTCGCGCGCCGCTTGCAGAATCCGGGTACCTTCCCGATCGATTTCACTTGCGGCCGGGTGAATTTCAACAACCCACAACATGCTGTTCTACCTAATGTCCGATGACGATATCACGGGTTTTGATGGTGGCGAAGTGCCCGAGCAAAACGAATGTCATTACGCGCTGATCACAGGCAACTGAGGCAACGTGGCTGGTCCGGCCGCCGCCTTGCGACGCTTCCCGCCGCGCGGAGGCAAGAGGGCTTCGGCATATTCCCACACCTGTTCCGGCGTCTCGAAGTATTTGTCGTAACAGCCATCGTTGTCGAATTCACAGTTGCTGGAGGAATAGTCGCGGCAGATCTGCGGGCGATCTTCGTAGTTACCGCAACGATAATCGGGCAGGAGGTACTGACAGTCGCCAAACACCAGCAAGTACCAGGTCCCTTCATCCACGAACAAGGCCGTGCGACCATGCATGATGTACCACCGGCAATGGTCGAAGTCATTCCAGGTGGTGGGGGTATCGATGGGCAGGGCATAGTACCGGCAACATTTGGCCGTGCAATGACTGCACAAGTTGTCGCCCGGCTGCAGGTCTTTGCGTTGAAATTTCTGGCGTGCCATCGGTCTCCGTCCCTTGGAAAGCTTATGGACTTTGTTCAACTGACCCGGTCTTCCAGTGCATGAAAGACGAGACCGGTGAGCAGTTTGGGATAGAAATAGGTGCTTTTCGGGGGCATGGTTTCCCGGCCCCCGGCGATCAATTCGACATCATCAATACTGGCTGGCTGGACCAGGCAGCCGAGTTGCGCCTCGTTCGACTTCAGTGCCGCCGTCACTTCCTGCAACTGATGCACATACCGGCATTGCGGAACCGCTTGCGGAAACCGTTTCGGTAGCAGGTCTTCGAGGACCAGCTTGTGCAACTGACTTACGCCCAGCGAGCGCCAGGCCTCGCTGTTGTCGGCCGCGAGTTCCTGCATGCGACGGGCATCGGTCAGCCGGGCAAAGAGCCAGCCCCCATCTGCAGCACAACCAAAACCAAATGCTGATTGCGAACCATCCGCTGTGACCATGTCCCAGGTGTCATTCGCGGCTGAATCGCCGACGCCCATGAATTCCAGTTCAAAACAACCGTCAAGCGCGTGTTTCAGTTCCTGCGTGGTCACGGTGGGCAGGCCTTTGACAAGACGATGCGTGGGCAGAATCTGTAACCCGGGGTCTTGCATGCCGACCAGGTGCATCATCACAAAGTTTGCCGGATCGTGCGCGCCCTGCAACCGCCCCTGCTGTTCCAGTTCGCGCCGATAGTTGAGCCCGGTTTCATAGCGATGATGCCCGTCGGCAATGAAAACGGGCCGCTCGCGCATTGCCTGCCGCACCTGATTGATTACAGCCGAATCGCTGAGCGGCCACAGCCGATGGATCACCCCCAGATGATCGGTCGCCTGCAAGGGGGTGAGCGTGATACAGGCATCAGCCAGAATCTGCTGCACGGCCTGCTGTGCATCGGGATAGAGCCCGAAGATCGGCGAGAGATTCGCCTTGCAGGCATGGAACAACGCCAGTCGATCGGCCTTCGGGCCTGAAAGCGTTTGCTCATGGGGAAAGACCTGTCCGGTGCCGAATTCTTCCAGCCGGATGCGTCCCAGAAAACCTTGCCGCGTGAACTCCTGACCTTCCCAGTTGAAGGTTTGTGTGTAGACGTAAAAATTGTTGTCGGCGTCTTGCTGCAACACGCCATCCAGGCGCCAATGCTTCCAGAAACCCGCCGCCCGACGGTATTTCTCGGCGGAATCGGCATCACCGGGTTCGGCCCGGTTCAATTCCAGCCGGATCACATTACAGGGGTGCCGCTTGTAAAGTTCGGCCTGAAATGCCGGGTCGATCACATCGTAAGGAGGGCAGAGGACGTCGGACAGATCGCCCACCTGGGAAAGATCGTAACGCCATCCTCGGAAAGGAGATACATCGACCATAACCAACCAGTGTTCCGGTCAGGACAACAGTCACGTTGTCCGGAGAATTCGATGACAGAGCCGTGATTGTGCAGTTTACCACCGCCGCACCGGAAACTCACTCCACCCCGGGGAAGATGTGAAGAAGTCCCCGCGGGATGCCGCGCCGGAGTTGCAAATCGCCCTCGTTTCGACTCTGCTTAGGCGTTCAAAATCGCAACTCCCCCTGCGGGTGTTGCGGTAGTCAGGTTTCGACCGGGCAGTGGGTGCCTGGTCGGTAGCCTTTTCAGAGTCAGTAACGGTGACGGTATCTGTGAACGATCGCGAAGTTGTCATCACGGGCATTGGCGCGGTGAGTCCCCTGGGCATGGGTGTCGATGCCTTGTGGGAAGGCATCGCTCAACAGCGCTCCGGTATCGGATATTCCACGCTGTACCCCGGTTTGGCCTCTCCAAATCAGGCGGGGGGCGAAGTCCGTGAATTTACCGATGAATCGGCTCGCAAAGTTTACTTGAAAGATCATCGTAAGAATCTCAAGGCGATGTGCCGCGAAATTCAACTGGGAGTCTGTTCCGCCTCACTGGCGTTGCAACATTCCGGGCTGGATCTGAAAGTCATCAATCACGAACGGCTGGGGGTGGAATTCGGTGCGAACCTGATGCTGAGCACACCCATGACGCTCGGTTCTGCCGTCAATGCCTGTACGGAAGCGGGTGGACACGAACTGCTGTTCGACCGCTGGGGCAACCTCGGTTTTGCCCAGATGGAACCGCTGTGGCTGCTGCGCTACTTGCCAAACATGCCCGCCTGTCACATCAGTATTTCGTCAGACGCCCGCGGACCCAGCAATTCACTCACCCTCGACGATTCGGCCTGCAATGTCTGCATCGGTGAAGCCAGCCGCATTATCCTGCGAGATGCCGCCGACATGATGATTACCGGGAGCACCGGCACGTCGCTGCATCCGTTGAAAACTCTGCACCTGGCTCTCTGGAATGAAATCGCCACAGGACCGGAGGAACCCTCCCGTCGTGCCCGGCCGTTCGACCGCGATCGTAACGGCAAGGTACCCGCGGAAGGGGCTTGCAGCCTGATCCTGGAAGACCGCACGCATGCCGATGCGCGGCAGGCTCGCATCTGGGGCCGCGTCCTGGGTACCGGAGCCTCGACGGTGACCGAACGCGATGGCAAACCAAAGTTCCGACAGGCGATGGCGCAAGCCATGCGGGCCGCATTGAAATCAGCGGGAGTCGCTCCGGAAGAAGTGGGCCACCTGAACGCCCACGGTGCGGGCCTCCAAGAGATCGACCTGCAGGAAGCCCTTGCGATTCACGATGTGTTTGGCGACCTGGGTAGCCGCGTCCCCATCACCGCCAACAAGAGTTTTCTCGGCTCTGCGGGGGCCGGTTCAGGATCGTTGGAAATCGCGTCCTCGCTGATCGCCCTCGCGCACGGCGTCATTCCGGCGACGCTCAATTACGAGCATCCCGACCCTGACATGCCCAAGCTGAATATCGTGACAGGTGAACCGCGCACGGCGGCCAACAAGGTCTTCCTGAGCATCAATGTCACCCGTCTCGGCCAGGCCAGCGCCTCGGTCATTGAAGCGGCCTGACGTTCTGCTCCACCGCTGATCCGCCTGCAGGATGCACCCCGGCGATGCCGCGTATTCAACTCCTCTCACCGTCGGTCATCAACAAGATCGCCGCGGGCGAGGTGATTGAGCGACCCGCCAGCGCCATCAAAGAGTTGCTGGAAAACAGCATCGATGCCCTCGCGACGCATATTGAGGTTGATGTGGTCGCGGGGGGCATGGAACTCCTGCGCATCGTCGATGATGGCGAAGGCATTCATCCCGACGATCTGCCCCTCGCCATCGCCAGCCATGCCACCAGTAAAATTCGCGCGGCCGACGATTTGTTCGATGTGCATACGTTCGGGTTTCGCGGCGAGGCCCTGGCCTCGATTGCCGAGGTCAGCCGCTTCCGGATCCGCAGTCGCCAGGCCGATCAACCGCATGGCCAGGAAATCGAAGTCATCCATGGTGTCGCCGAGCCGCAACGGGAATGTGGCTGCCCGCTGGGCACGTCCATCGAGATCCGCAACCTCTTCGAGAATGTGCCCGTCCGCCGGAAGTTTTTGAAATCGGTCTCGACAGAATTCGGTTACATCTCGGAACAGTTCACCCGCGTGGCGGTGGCCCATCCGCGACTGCATCTGGTGCTGAGGCACAACGACCGCGTGGTGTATCAGTTGCCCCCGGTCGATCGCCCGCTCGATCGGCTGCGGGTGTTCTACGGAGACGACCTCGTCGAACAGTTGATTCGCGTGGAATCGGAAGTGGGGGGCGTCAAGCTGTGGGGTTATGTGGGTCACCCCAGTGTCAGCAAGGCGACGCGCAAACAGCAGTACCTGTTCCTGAATGGCCGCTGGATTCAGGATCGCACGTTGCTGCACGCCTTAACAGAGGCCTATCGCGGGCTGTTGATGGTGGGCCGTCAACCGGTCGCTTTTCTCTTCCTGGAATTGCCGACAGATCGCGTTGACGTCAACGTGCATCCCACGAAGTCCGAGGTCCGTTTTCAAGATTCGCAGCCGCTGTTTCGGCAATTACTGTCCGCATTACGCAGCAAGTTTCTGTCGCTCGATCTACAAAGCCGTTTGACATTGCCCCAGGAGTCGACCGCGACAGGCTTGAGTTTCACGGCGACAACCCCCGCGCGCCCTACTGAGGCACAGCGACAACTGGAAACCGAGTTCGCCGCCTGGACCACGGCCAAGTTGGCCAACTGGTCGCCCGATGCCCCGGCAACTCTCACCGACGCGGCAGACCAGGGGTTGGATGAGCCACAACTCGGCACGACCCCGTGGCCCGGGGACAACGCCTCGTTTGTTCCGACCGCGGTCCCGGCGACCGCGATGATCGAAACGCCTGCCATGGTCGCCGCGGCTGCGACGGTGCATTCGGCCCGCGCGATGCAGATTCACGATTGCTACATCGTGGTCGAGACCGACGAAGGCCTGACAGTGATCGACCAGCATGCGCTGCATGAACGCATCCTCTACGAGCAGTTTCGCGAACGTGTGCTCTCGGGGGTTGTGGAAGCACAGCGCCTGTTGATGCCTGTCCCCGTGGAACTCTCGGCGAAGGAAGCCGGACTGGTGCTGGAACAGGCGGAACTGCTGAACCGCCTGGGAATTGGTGTCGAAGAGTTTGGCAAGGATACCGTGATCCTCACCAAGCACCCTGTATTGCTCCGCCAGCATGACCTGGCGGAACTGGTGCGCGATGTCGCCGAGAAGCTCGAGGGCCCCGCTCCGAACCGTCGCGACCTGCTCGATGAACTGCTGCACATGATGTCGTGCAAGGCCGCCGTCAAAGCCGGGCAACGCCTCTCGCCCGAAGAGATCGACTCATTGCTGACTCAGCGGCATCTGGTCGATGATGCACATCACTGCCCACATGGTCGCCCCACCGCGCTGAAACTGAGCCGCTCAGAGCTGGACCGGCAATTTGGGCGACTTGGGTAACCATCGGCGAAATGCCCGTCCTCGGTGGGGGCGGCTCGACATGCCGCTCGACTTTCGACCATGAACTTTCCACCATCGACCTTTTCCACCGGCACATTCGTTACAGGCCGGAAAATCGGCAGAAGTTCCCCAGTCGGATCATCCGATAGTCACCGATGAGCGGGCTCGTGTCATCCGACACGGTGGTTCATCGTCCGATCAGGGGGATTTCGGCGTGCTCTGGACGACTGCCTTGCTGGCAACAGCCTTGATGCAAACACCCGACGGCGGCCTGGCCGCTCCGGAACCACTACCGTCTGCGCCTCTCTATAGCGATTCGGTACCCAGTTCTGGCCCGCAATGGTTCGCGGTCCCCGGTGGGGATGACGACAAGCAGTGGGGCTTCGAGAACTTCTGGCCACGTGTCGGCATCAATCACAAGTCGCAGGGCTACGGCTACGACAGCGGATACACCAGCTTCGATACCTTCGTGCCCATGTATCAGGAAGACTTCAGCAAGCTGACGGCCTTCCAGGGCAACTTCATGCTCGATAACTATGGCGACGTGGGCTTCAACGCCGGTCTCTTGCATCGCCAACATGTCGACACTCTGGAACGGGTCTTCGGTGGCAACGTCTTTTACACCAACCGTCAGCAGGGTGGGAACAGCTTCAATCAGGTCGGATTCGGCCTGGAAACCCTGGGCAACTACCTCGATAGCCGGCTGAACGTCTACATTCCGCTGGGTGATGATTTCGAGATTCCGAACTCGGGCGGCGGTGTCACCGAGGCGTTCTTCTCGGGACGTTCGATTCTCGTGAACTTCATCGCCGACAAACCACTCACGGGGTTTGATACCGAAGTCGGGGGCGTGCTGCCGGGGTCGTTCGATATGTTCCGCGGCTACATGGGCCTGTACCACTTTCAGGGTGATTACAGCGACGATGTGTGGGGTTACCAGGGCCGCCTGGAAGCCCGCCTGCAAGATTCCGGAGTGGCCAGTGTCGCCGTCACCAACGATGGCACCTTTGGAACCAACGTGGTGTTTGGCATCGGCCTGTGGCTGCCCGGATCCAACCCGCGCAATCCGCCGTGGCATGGTCGCGCGGCCAGTCGCCTTGCGGAAGATGTTGTCCGCAATCAGAACATCGTTATCGATCGCTCAGCCACTAAAGACCCGGTCCCAGCCCGCTGGTTGAATGGCAATGAAATAGAAGTGGTTCACATTAACAGCAATTCCGCCTTGCCGGGACTCGGTACACCCAACTTGCCCGCTCAAACATTGGCAGCCGGGCAACTCTTCGCGGGACCGGAAGCGCTGATGTTCGTGCATGCCAACAGCACCTATAACGGCGAAAGCGTCGTGCTGCAGAATGGGCAGTACCTGCTGGGTGAAGGAGTCGAGCACAACATCAACTCGCTCTACGGCTCGTTCATTCTGCCAACCGTGACGCCGCAGCAAGACATCTCCAGCGTACCGACCATTCTCGGTGCCCCGGGCGATGCAATTACACTCGCCAGTGGCAATGTGGTTTCGGGCTTTCAGATTCTGGGTAGCGGCGGCCACGGTGTCGCGGGCAACAATCTGCTGAATGCCGAACTCACGCGATTGAATATCAATGGTGCCGCAGGCAGTGGCATTCTGCTCAACAACGCCGTCGGCACGGTGACCATCAATGACAACTTCGTGAATAACAACGGTCAGGCAGGGATCGATGTCACGATCGCCGGGTTGGATCGATCGAACACCCTGACGATCTCGGATAACACGGTCTTGCAGAACGCGGGCGAGGGGATCACGCTGACCACCAATGGCCAGTCATCGAACACGCTGGTGATGGAACGGAATCTGGTCCGCGTGGTGCTCGGCCCGACCGATGATCGCACACTGCCCCTGGTCGAAATCACGGCGAACGATTCATCGCGCATCAACGCCCGCATCGAAAACAACGACATCGAAGACAGCTTCAATCGCGATAACAGCAGTCCCGACGAAGACCCGTACTATCATCAGTTCGTGCTGAATGCCGAGGATATCAGCCAGGTTGATCTTGGGCTGATCAACAATCGGCTGGTGTCAGACCGCGTGCCATTCGGCCAGAACCCGCGGAATGGATCCTTCGGGGTTGATCTCAACAGCACCGATCTGGCGACGTTGCGCGGCCGGCTCACCAACAACAGCAGTTCCCTGAACTATGCTTTCAGCGAGAACTACATTTCCCGCTTCCAACTGGAAGACACGCTGGCCGATCCGGACCTGATGAATACCGGGACGTTGTTCTACTTCCCGACAGCCAACTTCATTGAAACCATCGATGCCGGCACGCTCGACCTGCCGTAATCAGGCAGGGCAAGCGCGGAAGGTGGAGTGCGGAACGGGGAGCGGGATATGCCGGCTCGTTCCCACCAACCTGCGGTTGTGACGGCGTGCGGGAGTCACGAGGTGTGAGAGTATTAGTGTGTGAGGGTATGAGAGTGTGAGTGTGGAATTCACTCATACCCTCAAACTCTCATACCAGGCAGCACTGCCAGCCAAAGGCGCCGCGCTCAACCCTGAGCCTCCCTCATCCCGCCATGCGGCGCTTCATGAAGGCCAGCGCTTGCGAGGCGAGGTACTCTTCCGACGGGAACATCCGCCGCCAGATCTTGGTTGCCGCGGCCAGCGCGGGCAACGACAGGCCGAACGCTTCCACCATCAGCCACCCGTCATAGCGCAGTTGCTTGAGCATCTGGAACGTGGTGTCCCAATCGACATGCCCTTCGCCGGGGGTGCTGCGGTCGTTCTCGCTGATGTGCACATGCACCACCTGATCGAAGGCCGTCTGCATCGCCGCCGCGAGATTCTTCTCTTCAATGTTCGCATGGAACGTGTCGTACATCGTTTTCAAATGCGTGTGATTGACTTCGCGGCAAAAGCGGGCGGCATCGGCGGCACTCGTCAGGAAGTAACACTCAAAGCGGTTGAGGTACTCGGCGACCAAGGTCACCTTCTGGGCCTTGGCATAGTCAGCCGCCTGAGACAGGATCTCTTTGCCCCAGTTCCATTCGTCCGCCGTCGGGCCTTGCCCGGTGAAACTGCCAATCGCAGAGTGAATGGGACCGCACAGATGGGTGGCACCGGCGGCGGCGACCATGTCGACCGCTTTCTTCAACCGTGCCAAACCCGCTTCCCGAATGGCTTTGTCGGGAGAAATGGGATTCTCGGTATCGGTGCAGACGGTGACGGCGGTGCGTTCCAGACCGAGTTCGGTCAGCTTCTTGCCGACCTTCTGGAATTTCGCCAGATCCATATCGAAGACGGGAAGTTCGACGCCGTCGTAACCCATGGCCTTGAGCGATTCGAGGACCGGAAAGTGATCTTCCGTGACGTCGGAGGTCCACAGGAGCAGGTTCATCCCGTACTTCATCGTGGCAGACTTTCAGGCTGAAAAGGAACAGGGAAGGCCAATTCTCGCGTTGCCCTGCCAGTGTGCCCCACGTCGTCTGTTGATGCAAGTTGGAGCTACGGAATCGAACGCTGGCAACGACAGCGAGGCCGCCGAAGACGCATAGACACTATACGCAAAACCACACGCCAATAAAGTATCGCACTCAATCGAAAAACTGCGAAATAATCTTGGTGACATTTTTGGCAGGTTGTGTAGGATCGCATAGAACTGTGGAAAATTCAGGGAATCGTTCGCATTCCCTCCGCTGTTGATTCCAATTCGTCCAATGCATTCCCATCTTCTTATTCCATTCGGAAGGCCATTTCATGCACACACGACATTGTCGGAGCGGCTTCACGTTGATTGAACTGCTGGTGGTGATCGCCATCATCGCCATCCTGATTGCCTTGCTGTTACCCGCGGTACAGCAAGCGCGCGAGGCGGCCCGCCGCACACAGTGCCGCAACAACCTCAAGCAACTCGGCTTGGCCCTGCACAACTACCACGACAACTTCAACGTCTTCATCTACCGTAAGGGGGGGTCGAATGGCATCGATGGCACCCCGTTGCATCCCAACAACAAAGGTCGCCTGAGCGGTTATATGGGCCTGTTGCCTTACTTCGATCAGGCGCCACTCTTCAATCGCATCGCCGCGGGGGATCCGACAAACCCCACCACTCCCGTCCAACCGGGCGGACCAGCCGGCTGGCAAGGCTGGGCGGTCTGGAATGTGCGGTTACCCGCGCTGATGTGCCCGTCTGATGGTGCCACGATCGTCAACAACAACTTCCATAATTACCTGTTCTGCACGGGAGATTCGGCACGCAACATCAACGGCAGCACGCAGGTCCGGGGCATGTTCGGCGTGAATGTCTGCGTGGGGTTGCGCGATGTGCTCGATGGCAGCAGCAATACCATCATGATCAGCGAAGGCATCCGCGGACTCGGCTTCGGGACTGACCCTAACCCCACCGCCGCAGGAGGCGACTACCGGGCGAACCAAGTCTATGTCTCCAACATGGACCCGATCGCCAATGCCGTGGCCTGCCGGGCGACAACGACCAATGGGTTCATCAATGCCGGCCTGACTGTCAAAAGCCATCGCGGCCGCATGATGTGGGATGGACAGTTAGAGCGGGTCGCCTTCAACACCATCCTGCCCCCCAATAGCGCGGGTTGCGTGGCTGGCAGCAATATCAATGCCGACGCCACCGATGGTGCCCTGCCCCCCACCAGCCAGCATACCGGCGGCGTCCATTGCCTGTTCGCCGATGGGGCCGTGCGGTTCATGAGCGACAACATCAGCACGGGAAATCTGGGGGCCGCCAGCCCGGCTCAGAATGGGAGCGCCCTCAGCCCCTACGGCGTCTGGGGGGCTCTGGGCAGCAAATCGGGAAACGAAACCGCCACGAACTTTTAGGCCCGCCCGCATTCGGTGCATCATGGCAAGTAGCGGGCACGGGACACAGAACGTCGACCGACGGAGTGTGGGAAACCTCATGCGTCACCAACACGCGGCATGCCTTTTGCTGTATTCCGACTCTGGCGACAAAAGCTCGAGCCGAACCTGCACAGAAAGGCACATAACCAGCCGTTTTCAGTGTTGTTTAGTCCACATGAGGGTACTGCATGTCATGGTTTCGGTGAAAATCACGCAAGTTTATGCGTGATTATTTCGGGGAAGGTGCGTAGAATCCTGGCAGATTTGTGACATAATGTGTCACTCCGTCGAGCGCTTTTTACACGACGGTGGACCTGTACCTCATTTCTGTTCATTTTCTCGTTCCTCTCTGAAAGGTCTCGACATGTCGACCCGTCGGTCTCGTTCCGGATTTACGCTGATTGAATTGCTGGTGGTCATTGCCATCATCACGATTCTGATTGCGCTTCTGCTCCCCGCCGTGCAGCAGGCGCGCGAAGCGGCCCGCCGCACCCAGTGCCGCAACAACCTGAAGCAACTCGGCCTGGCCCTGCACAATTACCACGACAACTTCCAGATGTTCGTGTATCGCAAAGGCGGCAACAACGCCTGTGCCGTCGTTGCACCGTTCACGACACGTGATAACTGTGGTCGCTTGAGTGGTTTCATGGGTCTCCTGCCGTACATTGATCAGGCACCCCTGTTCAATCAAATCCAGGCGGGTAGCACGACGGTTCCTCCTGGTGGCCCCGAAGGTTGGGCTGGTTGGGCCACTTGGAATGTGATCATTCCAGGTTATCTCTGCCCCTCAGACGGTTCTTCACTCGTAGCGGCCAATCACCACAGCTATCTCTTCAACATTGGTGACTCGGCACGTAACGCGACGAACAACGGCCAAGTTCGCGGGATGTTCGGTACTAACGTCTGCACGGGGATCCGCGACGTTCTCGATGGGACCAGCAATACCATCATGATGAGTGAAGGGGTCCGCGGTTTGGGATACACCACGAATCCAACGCCTCCGACGACGGCCGGTGGTGACTATCGCGCCATCAACAATTACGTGCTGAATCAAGATCCGATCAACAACCCTGGCGCCTGCCGGGCATTGTCTACGAACGGCTTCATCAACGCCGGGCTGCAAGTCAAGAGCCATCGTGGTCGTCACTTGTGGGACGGCCAGTCGGAACGCACCGGTTTCACCACGATTCTGCCTCCGAACAGCGTCGGTTGCGTCGCCGGTACTAACAACAATGCAGACGCTACTGACACCGCGATGCCTCCCTCCAGCCAGCACGTGGGTGGTGTGCATTGCCTGATGGCTGATGGTGCGGTGCGCTTCGTCAGCGAGAACATCAACACCGGTAATCTCGGTGCCGCCAGCCCCCAGCAGAACGGTGCGGGCCTGAGCCCCTACGGTATCTGGGGTGCCCTGGGCAGCAAGAGCGGTGGCGAAACCGTCAGCGAGTTCTAAGCGAAACTTTCAGGGTTTCATGAGGAAATCGCTTGCAAGACTTCCCAAGTGCCTCAAGGTTGGATTCGCCTTGGGGCACTTGGTTTTTCATCTCAATGATCTCGTCACCTGGAATTCGGGGAGTGTCTGTCGTGATTCGTGCCTGTGTTAACTATCTGTTGCTCACAATAATGGCCTGCTCGCTAGGCTGTGGCGGCGGCGGAAGCGACAAATTCAAGGACGCCCGTCCCAAGACCACACCGGTTTCCGGAACCATTACCATGGACGGCGCCCCGGTCGAAGGAGCCACCGTGACGTTGCATCCCACGCAAGGGGGATCGGCAGCGACCGGCGTGACTGACTCGTCTGGTCACTACTCGCTGATGACCTTTGAAAAAGGGGACGGAGCTGTCCCGGCTGAGTATAAAGTCTCGGTTCGCAAACTGGCTCCATCCACAGCGGGGCCACAACCCGGGCCGGATGACCCCGGTTACGACCCCAACCCCAAGGAAGAGCCCATTAAGCATTTGCTGCCCGAGAAGTATGCGGAGTTTCTGAAGTCGGGGCTCTCCGCCACAATTGCCACCGAGCCCAAGACCGATCTGAATTTCGATCTGAAGAAGTAGCACCGCGCAGCCGTTGATTTCAGTTCGATGCGAGCCTTCCAAACTTGGAAGGCTCGCGGCATTTCCCGGGTCTTGAGTGCAAGTTGCACTGACCAGTGGCGGCTTTTGAGCGAATATTCTCGTTACACACCGGGTCTACGCCGCCAGAACCCGCTGCAGACTCAGTGGACGTGATTTAGATCTGATTTTCCGGCTGGACTAGGAGTTCCCGACGACAGACGGCATAATCTCGCTGGTGGTTTTGCCCTTTGTCCATGGAGACGCAGGTGTTCACGGGCGCGGCCTGGGAACTGACTACGATTCTGTGCCTGATTCTGCTCAACGGCTTCTTTGCCGCGGCGGAAATCGCCATCCTCACAGCCCGGCGCGGGCGACTTGAGCAACTGGCCGATGATGGCGATGGTTCCGCGCGGGTGGCACTTGAACTGGCCCGCGATACCGACCGGTTTCTGCCGACGGTGCAGGTTGGCATTACCGTGGTGGCCACGCTGGCCGCCGTGTTTGGTGGGGCACGTGTCGAAGAGCAACTCGCCGGATGGATCGAGTCGTTCTCCATCCCCTGGCTCGCGGAGCAGAGTCATACGCTGGCGCTCACCAGCGTGGTGATTGGCATCTCATTCTGTTCGCTGATTCTGGGAGAACTCGTTCCCAAGCGCATCGCGTTGCAGAACGCCGAGCCGCTGGCCCGGATTGTGGCCTACCCGATGTTGATCTTGCAGCGGACCACCCGCCCCATCATCTGGCTGTTGCAGACCACGACGCGATTGGTTCTCAAGTCGCTGGGGATGCAGGCCAATCCCGATTCCACGGTTTCGATCGATGACATTCAGCACCTGATAGAAGCCGGGGAAGAGGCCGGTGTTCTGGAAGAACAAGAGCATCGGATGGCGATCGAGGCGCTGCGGCTGGGTGACCGAACGGTGACGGAAATTCTGCGGCCGCGCATCGACATTGATGCCCTGGATATCGATACGCCTTCCGATGAGGTGATTGGTGCGATTGCGATGTCCGGGTTTTCGCGTGTCCCTGTCTGTGAAGGAAATGTCGACCACATCGTGGGGTTTGTGTATATCAAAGATGTCTTCCTGCAGCAGTACCTGGGACGGCCCGTGGATCTGCGGCGGATCATGCGGCCCGCGCTGTTCGTGCCCAAAACGCTGACGATCAGCCGCTTGTTCGAGCAGTTTCGTGAACAGCGGACGCAACTGGCCATTGTGCTGGATGAGTACGGTGGCACGCAGGGCATGGTCACGCTCGAAGATGCCCTGGAAGTGCTCGTGGGCGATATTCACGATGAGCATCGCCAGGACCATGCCCAGAAACTGGTCCGGCGTGAAGATGGCACCTGGCTGGTCGATGCCACGGTCAACCTGCACGAGTTGCAGGAAATCTTTGGCATCACCCGCTGGAGCGAACCGCCACCGCGCGGCGTGGGGACTGTGGCCGGACTCATGCTGGCCTTACTGAAACGCCCGCCACAAATTGGCGATGTGATGACCTGGGCCGACTTCCGCATCGAGGTGATGGACATGGACGGGCCACGCATCGATCGGTTGCTGGTCTCCACGGAATCCACCGAGGGTCCAAGTGAAGCCGCCCCGGAGGCGACGTAAGTCATCAAAGGGGCGCAGATTTCGCGAGGAATGCATACAGCGGAGAGACAGCGCTCAGGATTTCTCCAGACCACCGGTATGCAGCTTGGCAGACCACCACAATTGCCAGGTGCGTTCATCGTAGCCAAAGTCTTCATTCGTCAATTTGCGCAACGCCACGAGTACCTGCAGGTTCTGCTGTTCCTGCTGCACCACGATCCAGCGGGATGTCAAATTCTGCGACTGATCGGGCGAGTTCAGCAGCACCACACCATTGGGGTACTGCCCCGTCAGTAGACCGGCCTCAATCTGCGGAGGCAACGACCCTGAAGGGACACCGAAGGAGCCATTCGTCCCAAAACTATGCGACGGTGCGCCTGTGCCCGGAACTCGCACGTTGTAACGATGAGCGGTAATGAGCGCGTGAATCAATGGACCGATCGCCTCGTCGTTCGCCACGCGCGACAGGCCGCTTGCCGCGCGATTCACTTCGGCATTGTCGGCACTGCGGAGCTTCTGCAGAAAGATGGGCTGCACATGCAGGAACTGCGCGGGAGGGATGGCCTCCAGTGCCTGTGCATGAATGCCCGCATCGAGATCATTCACGACAAACTGGGCCAGGGCCGCCGCCGATTTTTCGCCGGGAATTCTGCCGAGGGTCTGCACCGCGAGGAGTCGCACATCGCGCGTGGGATGCCGCCCCATCACACGCAAGATCGCCGGCGTGGCATCGATATCGGTAATGGCTTGTAACTCGCCGAGCCCTTTTTCAGCACGCGCCCGGTGATTCCCCAGGGTCCAATTGACCCAGAGACGAATTTTCGGATACCAGGCCTGCTCTCGATCCAGTTCGGCCTGAGTCTTTGCGAGCAAATCCATTTCCTGCTCGGTCAGCCACCGCCCTTTGTATTTCACATAGCCCCGTTCGGCCATGTAGACTTCCAGATCGACCCACCCGCCATCTTTCCAGGCGTGTCCCAGAGCCCGATGTGCCTGCTCATTTTGCGGGTCGAGTTGCAACACCCGCTGACAATGCTCGGCGTGCTGTTCGTCCAGATGATGTTCGCGGCACCACAGGGCCAGATTCCATTGGGCTTCCACAGTTTGTGTGACATGCCGCTGGCGAACTTCGTACTCATCAACCGTGGCAGATCGCCGCGTCACAAAGCTGACGGAGGGCGTGGCGACGGCAATTCGCACACCGGAGGCGGTCTCGACTTCGACCACCGTGGTATCGCCAGGACGATCGCTCGCAACGGCTGCGCCACGTGCAGCGGATGTAATGAGTTTACCGCGCAGTTCCGCTCCGGATTCGAGGCGCACGACATCAGCCCAAGCCACCGCAGAGAGGCAGCACCCGATCGTCAAACAAAACAGAAGACAACGCATGCGGTTCATCGTGCCATCGCGTTCCAGTCGGGGAGGCCTGTTGGTTCCAGCCTGTGTTTCAGTGTATCGCCGAAAAAACAGGAATCGCAACACGCTGTCGTGGCTGGCCCGCAAAATATCCCAACATGTTCAGCCACGGTGCTGTGCAGTCGTCGTAACTTGAATGGGAATGCGTCGAGCCTCACACGAGAACTGAAACCGTAGCTATCAGTCGATTCCTGACGATTTTTGCGAGGAATCGCGTTCACCTCTGGCGACTTGCCAAATCGACTGGGTAAAGTAGAGAAGAGTTTCGGAACAGGTGACGATGAACGACGCCGGGGGAGAAACTTTCCCATCCCCTAGCGACAATCACAAACCGCGACGTGCCTCGCTGAGGCCACGTGGTACGTTTGAATGTCACGAACCGAGATGCTCCTTGGCCGAATCGGGTTCACCATCGAGCGGGCCACTCTGTTTACGGTCGCTACAGAAAGTTCAGATATGCGCACTCCATTCGCATGGATGTTTGCGGTCATTTGTTGTGCTGTTGCACCGGCATGGGCTCAGTCCGATTCGTTGACGCGGGGCATCCCCACCAGTTCCACCTTGTCCCGGTTCGGTTATGAAGTCGCCTGGGTGGGCCAGGCGGTGATTAACCCGGGACGCGACAGAGTCGAACACGTGACTCTTGACGAAGAGTATCTCTTCGTCAACGGCTCGAACGGCGTGATCACGGCATTCGACGCCGAAAATGGTCAACGCATGTGGGCACAACGCCTGGGCAATAACGATGCACCCAGTTTCCCCACCGTCTCGAATGAAGACCTGGTGTTGGCGGTCATTGGTAATGCCATGTTCGGCATTGAAAAGCGCACCGGAGATATTCGATGGCGCATCCGGTTGCCAGGGGCGGCATCCACGGGCCCGTCCATCGACGACCGGCAAGTTTACGTGGGCATGCTAGACGGCAGCGTGTATGCGTTCAGTTTGCAGAAGATTGAAGAGCTCTATCAGGAACGTCGCCTGCCAGACTGGTCCTACCAAACGGTGACCTGGCGGTATCAGGCTTCTCTCGAAGTGACTTCATCGCCCGTGCCAATCGACGGGGCCGTCAACTTTGCCAGTCGAGACGGTTCGATGTATTCGGTGGCGAAAGACCGGAGGAAGCTGAATTATCAGTTTGAGACCAATGCCCCCATCGTGGCTCCCATGGCATTGGTCGGGCAGACACTGTTTCTCGCGTCCGAGGATTACACCTTTTACGCGATCAATGCGGGCAATGGTGTGGTGCTGTGGGAATTCGTCACGGGCCTGCCCATTCGGAAAGGGCCCGTCGCGTTGGGCAGTTCGCTGTATATTATGCCCGACCGTGGAGGCATGTATTCCCTGGATGTGGTGAATGGCAGTCAGCAATGGTGGCATCCCAAACTGACCGCCTTTGTGTCACAGCTCGGCGATGCGGTGATCGCTCGCGACCTTGATCAGAACCTGGTTGTGCTGGACCGCACCTCGGGCTCGATCCATGGGCGAATTCCCGCATCTTTCTACGATCTGCATGCCATCAACGACCGCAGTGATCGCATCTATCTGGCCTCTTCTCGCGGCCAGGTCATCGCCATGCGAGAAGCGGGTCGCGACTATCCGATTTTCCATCGCTACCCGGAACGACGTCCGATTCTGCCGGAGATTGCTCCAGAGGAAGAGGCCCCGGCGAGCGATGCCACCAATCCGCCGACCCCACCCACCGCGAACGAGTAACGATCCCACCCCTCGGCCTTCGCCGCAAGACAAAACACAAAGACCCCGATCGTGATGACGATCGGGGTCTTTATCGTTAGATCTGAGAGCGGGCCCATTGCCATTACGGCGAGGCGGGTCCGGCACAACGAATCAGGTGATCGTGGTCGATGTAGACGACCTGGATCGATTCATCTTCGTGACGGAAGGGAACAGGCCAGTCGCTACGAATGACTTTGTCGTAGTAGACCGTGCATTTGTAGTGGCAGTGGTGCAACCGAGCCGGTCCCACGAGGGGATAGAAGCGACACTCATCAATACGGTCGACAATGGGTTCAACCACGATGCTGACGTTGTTGCGTGAGGTTTCGGCGAGGAACGGCCAGCCGCCGCCGGTTTCATCGGGCATGGCCCGCATGACTTCGTCGTCGGACGGCGGATCCATACAGAACAGCGGGGCGTGTTCGCCTTCGACCTGATCCAGAATGGGTACTTTTTCGTACCGTTCTTCGCGGATATAACGGTCTTCAATCAGCTCGCTGTAGTACGGGCTCACCGGAATCAGCGGCGTGGTGCCGAAAAAGTCGCTGAAGATGAGGGCGTCTTTGAAGAACCCAAAGAACAATGTACAGCCACTGTTCGTAAGGATCATGCACCCGATCCCGACGAACAGGGTGATGCGCTTCAGGAGCGATCCAGACTTGATCATCGTTCCTCTCCGGGATCTACCGCGATGCTGCAAGGAAACAAAGCGTGGATTTCAGGCTGTCAAAGTGTCACAACGCAGGATACGTTCTGAAGGCCTGTACCTTCTTTATCGAATGTAACGCCTGTGCGACTTGTGAGAATTTTCCGATTTTGCGGGCTGGATCGGGCAAGTGGTGTTGGGTGTTGGGTGTTGGGTGTTGGGTGTTGGGCGCGGCCCGATAACACGATGGGCCTCCAACTCTTCCAAACCCTCAGCCCTTAGCCCTCAACCCTTAGCCTCTAATCCCCCCCCATAAACGACAAACGTCTCCAGCGCGAAGTGTGCGCTGGAGACGTCGTGCCATTCAGGGTGCAAAGCCGCGGGCTTTGCGATTCAGCCGTCAGCGAGCGGGGCTGATCGAACATCGGTCTCGGGCAGCGGGTTCAACACGTCCGGGCCCTCTCCTTCCCTGACGCATGAACCCGGCTGCCCGACACCTCTGGCTTACCAGTTCTTGGGGCTCAAGAACCACCACCACTTGTCTGTCCGCTGACGGAATTGCAGATTCCACTGGCCGTCGTCCCATCGCAGGGTCGCATCACGCCAGCCCAGCGGGACTTGCGGATACGGATAGAACGGTCCAATGTAAGGAAACGCACTGGCCGAGTATTGCTGCGGATAGGTCACCGCGGCTGAGTTCGGATACTGGGCATACGAAGGCCAGGCATGATCGGGCAGGCTCGGGCTGTTGAAGACCGCGGGCGAAGCACCCGGGCCACCATGACCATATCCCGGAGCACCCATTCCCGGTGGCACCGGCATCGGAGCACCAGGCATCCCACCACCTTGATAGGCGGCCGGATGAATCGGTCCCTGCGGTCCCATCATGGGACCTTGCGGACCCATCATCGGACCTTGAGGGCCCATCATGCCAGGATGCATGGCCATCTGCGGAGCCTGTGGTTGCTGAGCCGGACGCAGATAGTTCTGCACCTGCATCACACCGGGAATCTGCTGCACGACTCGTTCAGCCGCTTCGCGTTCCGCCTGGGTTCCCACCGAACCGCCGATCAGGGCGACACCGTCCTGATAGCGAATTTCGATATCGTAACCGTCGAGCTGTGCCGCTGTCAGGGCGGCCGCAATCTCTTCAGCCTTGGATTGATTGGCTGCGTTGGACGGATCCGCGGCAGGTTGATCAGCCGTCGGAATCGGTCCACCTGCCGGTTGGAAATTCACCTGCTCGACCCGGCGGTTTTGAGGACCGGCCGATTCCATACCCGCTTGTTGCACACCGCTCGGACGAGCCCGATCGGCGACGGCGGGTTTGGTCGTCAGGATGAGTTGGTTATCCACCCGGCTCACGCCCTGGACTTTTTCCAGGACTTGCGTGGCCCGTTCTTTCTGTTTCGGATCGGTCACGCGACCGGTGAGGGTCGCAGTGCCGTTCTTGTATTCAATGCCAATGTCGTAGCCCTGCAGTTTGGCGTCGCGTAAAGCGACGGCAATCTTGTCGGCCATCTGCTGATTGTTGGCCTTTGACTGGGCTGGTTTTTCAGGGGCTGTTTCCGCCGCCTGGTCCGCGTTCTTCGTGCGGGACCACGGGGCGGCAACGCCGAGGCCGGGCGTGGCGGCAATCAAGCCGAGCGTTAACGCCCATTTCCCGTACTTGCGCATGAACTGGTCTCCCTTCCCTGGACTCGCTGACCTGTCTGGAACCGTTCGGCGATGCGACCAGCGTGACATCGATCGGGCGAAGAATGGCATCCGTGCCGATCTTTGCACGCGGTGTTTCGGCCAAGACTGCCGGTCCCGACCGGTTCCACCGCCTCCGTACTGTTTGGCAAAGCTCACAGGCTTCACCAGCGGGGCGCGCTAACACCCCACTGCGTCTATTCATCGGTCAGATCGTGCACAAAACATAGAGTTTTCCGGTTGTAACGGAATTTTGTGCTGGAAGGGTTGTAGCGAAATCGCGGGTCCACACGCCTGCTCCGCCGACAAGTTCCACCCGAAGTCGTGACTTCAACGGTGTTTGCAATCACCAGCGAGCAGCCAGGATCTCCCAGCCAGATCTCACGATGGCAAGACCGTTCCCGCGCGTCCACAGTTCCCAACATGGCCGATCAGGACACGGTCGCCGGGGCCGAGGTCTCGCTACTGGTCGTTACGATGGCCGGGCAGATGTTGCCGAAGAACTCCACGAGCATCTGGTCGTAAGCCTCGCGCGACATTTCGCGTGACTGATTATGCTTGGCCTTGGGGACCGTCCAAACCCGACACAGCGGCGAGCCAATCTTGCGGGCGATCTTGCGGACCAATCCCGGTACAACGTAATTGTCACGTTCACCAGAAATCAGCAAGACCGGCCGATTTCGCAAACGGGGCAAGACAGGCTCAACCATGAGATAGCGAATCCGCCGCTGCCAGGCACTGATCCTTAACGCCAGGCGAATGGTCAGCCGGAAATGCCACATGGGAATCAGGCGCAGCAACCATTTAGGAATATACAGCTGAGCCCAGCGATGCACAAAATGTTCGACCAGCAGAGACACCGTGTAGGGGCCATCGACGCAGACGCCACGAACCTCCGGATGAACCGCCGCCGCATACAGCGCCAACGCAGCACCACGGCTGATTCCCATCATCAGTAGCGGCAAATCTTGCAATTCCGGACGCGATTTCACAAACGCCAGGATTGCGTCGAGATCCTTGATTTCGACATTCGTCGGCCAATGGTTGGGCGCATAGCCCACCTGATCGTCACTTTCCCCTTGACCGCGAAAATCAAACGAGAGGATGTCAAAGCCCGCATGCAGCAGGCTTTCGGCATACCAGCTCGCCGACCAGTGGCAGCCATCCGTTTCTGGCAGAAAGACCAACAGGCCACGGGGTTGGTGGTCCACCCCGCGATGCAAACTTCCCCGCAGCGTTATGCCGTCGGAAGTAACGGTGGTCACCGATTCCGCCATCGGATCGGGAGGATAGACCGGCACGTTGAACGGCGGTCGGGCTTCAAAGCCAGGTCGTATCAAACGCACGCAGGCCAGTCGAATGGCGAAGTCGATGAGGAGCAAGCCCACAGCGGTAAACAGCAACCAACCCACGAATTCTTCCCTGCATCCCCAAATTCCGTCAGCTCGGCAGATTCCACCGACAGCAGCCAACGGGTTTGAGGGAGGAGATCGGCACCTTCACGCGGCAAACTTCGCCTCGTTCTGGTACCAATCGCGATCTCAACCAGGAAGTGGGCGGATCATTCCAGCCACTAACCGGCAAATTCGGAAAAGATCAAAGCCACGTTCTGACCGCCAAAGCCAAAACTGTTTGATAACGCGCGTTTCACCCGAACTTGTCGCGCCTGATTGGGGACGTAATCCAAATCGCAGGCCGGATCGGGTGTTGTGTAATTCATGGTCGGCGGGACCACACCATCACGAATGCAGAGCAGGCAGGTGATCGCTTCGACACTCCCCGCCGCCGCGATCAAGTGGCCCATCATGCTCTTAATGCTGGAGACAGGAATCTTGTACGCCCGTTCCCCACAAGTCTGCTTGATGGCATAAGTTTCCACGCGATCGTTCACGTCGGTACTGGTGCCATGAGCATTAATATAGTCAATCTGGTCGGAATTCAGCTCCGCATCGCGCAGGGCCATATTCATACAGGCGACCGCACCGCGACCTTCCGGATGGACGTCGGTGATGCGGTAAGCATCGGCCGTCGAGCCAAAGCCCAGGACTTCACCATAAATCTGGGCACCCCGCCGACGGGCATGTTCCAACTCCTCGAGAATGAGCATGCCGGCTCCTTCTCCCAGAACGAAGCCATCGCGATCGAGATCAAACGGACGCGACGCCCGCTGCGGATCGACATTGTGAGTCGACAACGCCGTCAACAGATTAAACCCGGTCACCCCGAACGGATGGATCATGCTGTGCGCACCGCCCGAAAGCATGACGTCGGCATCACCCCGGCGAATCAACTCGGTCGCTTCCCCAATGGCCTGGCTGGATGCTGCACAGGCGGTCAGGCAGTTCAGATTCGGTCCCTGGGCATCGAACAGGCTGGCGAGGTATCCCGCGGGCATGTTCGGTTCCTGCTCCATCTCTGACTGGGCGTGCAACCGCTCCAGACCGAGTCGGGTGAAGGTTTCCAGATCGACTTCGCCATCTTTTTGAGACGCGGCAATCAAGTTCATCATCAGCAGAAAATTCTGCTGGCCTTCTCCGGCACCGAGATAAACGCCGAAGCGACCCGGATCGAGATCGGCATCACGAATGCCAGACATATCGACAGCCTGCTTCGCGGCAGCAATGGCGAAGCGGATGTTCTTGCCCGAGTGTGCGAAGCGCTCGATTTCCGTGGTGTAGTCGGAAAGTTGAAAGTCCTTGACTTCCGCAGCGAACGTGGTGGGAAACCCGGTCGCATCGAAGGACGTGATCGGGCCGATTCCGCTGGCTCCAGAGAGCAGGGATTTCCAAGTCGATTCGACATTCTTGCCTACTGGAGTGATGCAGCCCATTCCGGTAACGACAACGCGACGCCTCATAGACCCAATTCCGTCAACAATGACCAAACCTGCCAAGGGAAACGGCCGAGAAGTTTCCAGCCACCCCTGTGCAGAAAATTCTAACGCAAATTGGCCAAGATTCGTAGCGCTTGGTCAACGGGATTTGCCTCAGGTTGTTCCAGAGCCGGCTTTACCGACATCCAGCACGGTCAGCAGTCGAGACGTAAAAACAAAGCTTTTCTGGTCAATTTGCGCGGCCCCGAGCGACGCCGGATCGACATGGGCAAAAACAATTTCCGCTTCCGCGACCAGTCGTTCCCCCACTTTGGCCGTGCATTCGACCATGCCCCCTTCTTCGCGGGCCTCCACCAGCCGAGCTGTATAAGTGAGTGTATCACCCGGCGTGGCCCAGCTGTGGAATTCGATTTTGGGGACTTTGGCGAGAATCACGATGTGCTCGAAGTTGTTGACATCGCCCAGCAGAATGCCGCCCGTCTGCGCCATGCCTTCCAGCATCAACGATCCCGGCATCACGGGGAAACCGGGGAAATGGTCGTGCAGATGCTCTTCCGCCAGGGTGATGTTCTTAATCGCCCGGGCATGAGAGCCGCGTTCAAACTCGATAAAACGGTCAATCCAGATCCAACGCATGCTCGATCCGTCCCGATCTGCCACGGCGACTGGTCGCGACCAATCAGCTGGCGAGCTTCTTTTCCAGGAAATTCACGATCATATTGACGGTGAACAACTCGGGAATGTTTTCCACTTTGGGGTCTTTGGCGAAGGAGTCCACGTCGGCGTGGGGCATTCGCATGCGGAGTTCTTCGAGTCCTTTAGAGGTCACGACCCCACTGGAAACCAGCGTGGCATCTGCGGCCGAGAAGTTCTCGGGGAAGAGTTCCCCACGGGGAATCTTCGTGCTGAAGGATTTTTCCAGACGGAAGACGATGTCGAGAAAATCGATCGATTCAGCCCCCAAGTCGGCCGACAACCGCGCCTGTGGAGTGACTTCGTCCTCATCGACCCCCAAGGCATCGATCAACACGTCACGCACTTTGACCAAAATCTCATCGCGAGTCGGCATCCGCACATCTCCTGCCGGCCGGTTCACGGCCGCCATTGCTAATTCGCCCAGGTAGCTGACCACTGCGACAAGCCGGGGCGAGCGTCCGCGTCGCAGCAGATTTCATGATAACAAGTTCCAGAGACGGTTTGGAGAACCCCCAACAGGGTCACCCCAGCAGCTCTCCATCAGGGGAGACACCTCAGCCCATGCCGCCGAGCGTGAGTCCTCCATCGACTTTCAATACCTGACCGGTAATGTAACTGGAATCGGGATTGACCAGGAACAGCACCGCGTGGGCAATATCCTCGGGCTTTCCCAACCGTTTGGCGGGAATGGCCTGTCGAATCTTTTCGCCCGCCGCGTTCATCACGGCTTGAGTCATATCGGTCTCAATAAAGCCCGGGGCGACCACATTCACCGTCACGCCCCGCTTGGCCAGTTCGGTTGCCATGCAGCGCGAGAAGCCTTCGATCCCCGCTTTGCTGGCAGCATAATTCGCCTGGCCCGCGTTCGGAAATTCCGCGGAAACACTCGACATATTGACGATGCGGCCAAACCGGGACGACATCATCGTGCGCGTGGCCGCCTGACAGAAGTTAAACACACTGCTGAGGTTATTGTCGATCACGGCCTGCCAGTTTTCGGCGGTCATGGTCGCAATCAAACCATCGCGGATGATTCCGGCGTTGTTGACCAGAATGTCGAGCTGACCCCATTTTTCGAGCACAGCCTCGACTACGCGGTCGGCCTCGGGCTTCTGGCTGGCATCGGCTTTCAAGGCCCAGACTTCCAACCCCCGGGCGGAAAGTTCCGTCACCAGGGCATCGGCGGCGGCCTGGTTGGAGTGATAGACAAACGCCACCTTGGCACCGGCCTCGGCAAGTTTCACAACGATAGCGCGACCGATACCACGGCTGCCGCCGGTCACCAGCGCGACACGTCCTGCTAACTGACTCACTCGATCATCCTTAGTTTCTGGCCGACGGGTCAACTGGCACCCGCGTTATGTTCCAGCCCACTTCCGGTGGGTTGATATTGCGATCCGTGACTTCGATTTATTGTGGGCCAATCTGCCGAAACAACTCCCGGGCCTGTTGTCGACGCAATTCATCGGACTCGGCGAGATCCGGGTGTTTATCGGCGAGATTGAAAGCTTCCAGTGTCAATCGGGCTGAGACCGCCGATTCTCCATCGATGGTCCCGGTCCCCTGCAAATCCCACAACGGGCCGGCATGCTTTTTCACAGTGACCTGAATCTGCAGCGATTTGCCCGGGGTGACAAAGCTGTTGAACTTGAGTGCCCGGGCCTGCTTGAGCAGGATCGTGCTGGGACGAAACTCTTCGCTTTCACGAATCAGCCAGGCCCCCGCTTGAACTAGAGCTTCCAGCATCAGCACGCCGGGCAAAACCGGAAAACCGGGAAAATGGTCTGCGAGATATTCTTCTGCCAACGACAGATTCTTAACCGCCCGAATCGATTCGTGCGGATGGAGCTCTAGAATTCGATCTACTAACACGAACCGCATGGAAGGCCACACGTCTGAATGAAGTCGTCAAAAGAATCCCGGATTCTAGGGATTTTGCAAAGGGATCACAACCGAGCCCCGATGCGAGTTCCTGCCGAATTCGACGCGACACCGCCGTTGCCCGCTTCCCGCACAGGTCCCAACCTCAACACCCGATCGCAACCAGTTGAGAATCCACCACTTAGAACGTATCGACCGACTCTCCGCTCAATTTGACTCTGGGCCGATACTGGCCTAGGTTTGTGAGTGGCAGGCAAGGTGGCACGATCATCAAAAATGCAGCGGCCTCTGGGCCTTGTTCGCCGTCTCCCCGCATGACCCCACGGATTTGCTGAAAGCACGACAACTCATGAATCAGACCGTGGCCTCCCAGTATTGCTCTCCCCTGGCCGCAGCCGAACTGGCCGATTGGAACCATGCGGCCCGGCAGTCGACGTGCCACCCACAGTCGAAATCCCCCGGCGATGTGCTGGGCGAGAGCTTGTTGAAGCTGAAGCAGGGGTTACATCAGGTCAGTGACGAGACCGAACCACAACAGACCAGCGATGTGGCGGTGCTTACCGAATCGGCCGCAACCGAACGGCGGTTGTATCCCCGCTGCCCCACGTTTGGTCAGGTCTCGATAGCGCCCTGGCCGGCCGGCGCGGATTACCATTCGCAGGTTGCAGAGGCCCTGTTACGCGAATCGGGAATCGCTGGTGAGTTACTGAATTTGAGTCAGAATGGATTGGCCATTACCGTCCTGCATCAGTTCGTCGCGACGGAAATGCTGGTCGCCCGATTGATCTCTGCCGAGCGCGGCCTGCATTACGACACCTTGTGCCGGGTCGTCCGCTGCAAGCCGATTGGTGATGGCCGCTGGCAGATTGTGGCCCGCTTTCCGCTGGAAATTCCCTTCCATGTTGCGTACCAGTTGAGCGATCACGATCCGCAACTGACAGGCGCGTCGCTGGAATAGACGAAACCCGGAAGAGTGCTTCCGGGTTTCGAATGGCAGGCAGCAGCGGGTCGGCTGACGCCAACTAATCTTGCGGTTGAGGAACCGGGGCATCGGCGGGTGTTGAGAGTCCCGGTTTATCGATGCTGGTGTCGGCTGTGCGATTGCCCCGACGTTCCAGGATGGTCTTGGCCACATCGCGCAGTTCATCGTCGCTGAGGCGGCGCACATTGCCCAGTTCGAGCAGGGGTTCGAGCATGCGGACGGCTTTGACGACCGACGTTTCCAGCATGCCCAGTTCGATCAGGCTGCGACGCATTTCTCCGAGCAACTGAATCTGCGTGGCGAACTCTTCCTGAAACGCGGTCAGCAGTTCCAGCGACTGGATCGCGTCGGCAATGTCTCCGGTTTGCCCCGTCAGTTTCGCTTCCATCTGCACCAGCGAATCGAGGTTTTCCCGGGCTTGCGAGACATTGATCACATCATCTCGCACGCGGTTGTTCAGGGCGATCAGTTGTTGAGCCTGTTGTTGTGCGACGTCGACACCCGTGGCATGGTCGACCAGTCCCCGTTGCAGATCAAGCAACTGCTGGCTGATTGCCGCGGCGAGTTCCACGTAAGAGGCACCGTCGAGCAGATTTGCTTTGAGTTGCACGAAACCCTGCAAGCCGATTTGGGCGGTCGCCAGGTTGGTTTGTTCGGCGTTCAAGCCACCAATCAGTTGCGACATCTGTTTCGCCACGTTGGTGGCTTCGACGACGGCTTTCTGCTGCTCGATTGTTTGATTCTGCAGGGCGATCATCTGACCCAGGGCCGTTCGTGCGGGTTCCTGCTGGGCCTGTTGCTGAACCAACTCGGCTTCCAGTGTCTGCATGTTGCGGAAGCTGTCGAGCGCGGCTTTCGTCCCTTCCTGCTGACCCAGAATTTGTTGTTGCAGCTTCCCGGTCTGGTCCACGGCGGCAATCACATTCGGCAGGTCTTTCGCGTTGGACACCGCGAGATTTTTGAGTGCGATAAGTTGCTGCGCGGCGGCGGTGGCCGATTCATGGGTCGATTGCTGTTGAATCAACCGATTTTCCAGGGCCACCATCTGTTCGTAAGTCGCGGCGGCGGCTGTGGTGTCGGCCGCGCGAGCCACAACCTGCTGTTGCAACTGCGTGATGCCCTTGAGGGCCGTCATGGCCTGCGCCGTGCGACGGGATTCCCCTTCGATCTCTGTGCGCAGAGTTTTCAGGGTGTCGAGCGCGATGCGGGCGTCTTCGATTTGTGAGGATTGAGCTTTGAGGCTGGCCAGCAGGCTGTTGGCTTCCCAGGCCTCATCGGCAACACCGGTCAACTCTCCCATGCGGCCTTCCACCGTGGCGAGATCTTTCTTCACCTGTTGCAGTTCGCGCGTTAACGGCCGCGCGACAATAAAGTGCATTCCGACGAATCCGATCGCCACCCCCAAGACCAGCAGACCCCAGGTGAGCTTTTGTTGTTCGGCCAATTGTGTCTCGATCGATCGCAGCTTGATGCCGTCCGAGGTATACACGTTGTCACTCCGCTGTAATGTGCCCAAGAGGTTTTGTAAAAATGTGGTGCAGTTGGTGTGATTGGAGCGCGTTTTGTTAGGTGAGCCTGGCTACGCCGAATATCCTTCACAGACACCCGACACTACCCAATATCGCCATTTTCTCTGTGGTCATTTGTGCCGATTGGCGAATCCGGGGCACAATTCACAATTCCGGGGACTTTGACTCCGATTGTGCGCTTCGTCAGGAATCGCACGCGAATGGTCTGTGGCACCTCAACGACGTGAGAAAGTGATCTCAGACGTGGGCTCAAAACTACAAATTCGCCGCGCGGAACCACGCGATCAGAACTGGATTGTGGAGGCCAACCGACAACTGGCCTGGGAGTCGGAACAGCTTCGACTCAATCCGGAACGGTTGATCGCCGGGGTCGAGCGCGTGCTGCTGGGTCAGGCCGAAGCGGAATACTGGCTGGCGGTCCTGGAGGGGCAGCCGGTGGGTCAACTGATGTTAACCCGGGAATGGAGCGACTGGCGGAACGGTTGGTTTTATTGGATTCAAAGTGTCTACGTCTCTGCGGCTCACCGTCAGCAAGGGGTGTTTCGCCACCTGCTGGAATCCGTTCGCGAGATCGTCGGGCGTCGCCCCGATAGCATTGGGCTCAGGCTGTATGTCGAGGAGCATAACATGCAGGCCCGTCAGACGTATCAGCGATTGGGATTCAGCGAGTCGGGTTACCGCGTGATGGAGTTACTGCTGCGGTCAGGACTCACCGATTAAGCCGCGCCTGTTTGTGGGAACCTTACGACCGAAATCGCGTAAAGCCCTTATCTGCTTGCGATTCGTGTTGGCATCGGTGATACTGGATTCGTGCTTCACGTAAGTTTCGACAGCGTGTCTCTCTCAGTCGCTCCCGTCGCTCTGACACGCTGCTTCGACATGCATTCGCACTCTCTTCGGAAAGTCTGCTCTATGATCCGACCATGGTGGATGTCGGGTTCAGTCGCGCATCTCGCTGGCTGGGCCGTGGTGTTTTCAGCAATCGGTTGTGGGTCTCAGCCTGCGGCACCGAGTTCGGCACCCGCGGCCCAGGCGGGTGGTGGAGCAGGGGTGCATGGCGCGGGCATGGCAGTCACGGGAGACATTGATACTCTGGGCGGGTCGAGCGCCAGCAGTTCAGCGCATGGGGGGGCACATGGGTCTTCCTCGGCCGATCCGCATGGCATGAGCGCGGCCGCAATGGCCGGCACGCACGGGCAGCCCAACAGTTCTTCAGCTAACGATGCGGCAGCGAGTCTGCCGGCACAGCCGCTCGACGCACATGGTCAACCGATAACGAGTACTGCTTCATCCTCGTCGGATCCCAATTCCGCAGCCATGGCGGCCTCTGTCACGGCTGGAATGGCGGCCCATGCTCAACCTGCGGCACCTGTGGCGGGCGACTCCAGTGCCGCGGGAACTCCGGCGGGGGCACATGCGAATCCGGCAGTCGCGGCCAATCCCGCTGCGCCGGCCAGTCCGGCAGGTGCGCACGGCTTCCCCGGGGGCAGCCCTGCAATTCCCGCGGGCGCTTCAATTCCCGCCGGTGCGCATGGCAGTTCTGCACCCGCTGGCGATGCAGCCGCCATGGCCGCCGCGAATGCGGCAGGTGGGGTTCCTCAACCCGGAGCGGTGGCAGGAGCCGGTTCGGGTGAAGGTGGAACCGGACAAGCGACCGCGCCACAAGCTCAAAAGGGAACGCTGGAATATGCCATCCTGAAGCTCGCCGAAATGGCCAAGACCGGGAAGTATGAAGGCGTTGACGAATTGATCAGCACCCGCGCGAAAAACCTTGCCGCCACAATTCGCGACGGTGAGCTGACCGAAGACAAAATCGAGAGCTTCAAAACCACCTTCGATCAACTGGAACTATTCAGCAGCAAAAGTGTCAGCGGCGGGCGTCAGTTCATTCTGCGCAACAGCCAGGGACAACTGCTGCAGTTTCAGGTAGTCAAAGAAGGCGAAGAATTCGTGATTCGCGACTTCATGATCCGAGATGCCAAAAAGTGAACCCGAGTATGACGGACTGGTCGAGCCTTCCCGCCCGACCAGTCCTGCCAGAGCGATCGACCATTCATCTATTTCGCGTTTCGCTGGCAGCGTCGCGCTACCATGCCGATGCTGACTGGTCAGCCCTGACCACTGCCGAGCGGGCGCGTGCTGAGCGCTATGTGGTCGAGCCGCCGCGTTATCGATTTCTGCTCTGTCGCCGGGCCTTAAGACACTGCCTGGCCTGGTTGACCGATGTCTCTCCGGCAGACCTCGCCTTCGCCGCGGCACGCTTTGGTAAGCCGCATCTGCAATGGCCCGAAAAGACGGGTTGGGGTTTCAACGTCTCGCATTCCGGCGACTGGGGCATCATCGCGGTGGCCTGGCAGCGGCAGGTGGGTGTCGATCTGGAAGTGATCGACCCGCGGTTAGATACTGCGGGTCTGGCCGAACGGTTCTTTGCCATCGCTGAGCAGCAACAACTTTCGGCATTGCCCCTCGAGCAGCAGACCGCTGGGTTTTATCGCATCTGGAACACCAAGGAGGCCTATTTGAAAGCCCTGGGTGTGGGAATGTCGTTACCACTCGGTTCGTTCACGGTCTCGGCCGATCCGCAGGGAACACCGGGCGTGATTGGCGGAGATGTGCGTGAGGGGCCGTGGTGGGGACATGGCTTCGAGGTCGCGACGACAGCAGCGGGCGTGGTCTTATGGGATCAGGGGCCGACTCTCGTTCAAACCTGGGATGCCCCCGCGGAGTGGTAACCGACTTTCAAGCCCACGGGCAACGGCCGCCCACAATGCACCTGCACTGGCGAGCCCTCTGCCACCAGACCTGAAACCGGCCGGGTTTGGAGCGCCGCGGCAAAGGCGGGGCCATAGAAGCCAACCGCATCGCCTGAAAACGATGTCGCGGTGGCGGTCCAGACTTTCCAGGCGGGATGTTGCACCTCGTATTCCCAGGTCTCGCCAGGGGTTCTTCGCGTGTAACCCCAATAATGCTCGGTGATGAACTCTTCGATCGAGCCGGGCTGGCTCACCATCGCAGTACCTTGGATTTCCGCCGCCATCGTCAGCCACGCCTGACGATGGCGCCAGGCGTAGCGCACCCATCCCGTTGCCGACGGAGCTTCGGGCCGCTCGATGTCATGCCGAAGTTTCCCGTAGACATAGTTTTCGTGGTAGACTCCACGGGCCACCCAGACAATCGCGCGGCGTGGTGCCACCTCTTTGATGAAAACGACGCCCCGGCGTTCACCGTCAGGGGTCTGACAGCGGACATAAAATCTCAGGTTGACTTCATCGAAATGCCGGTGGCCGGGAATGCTCCAGCCATGCAGCCGCGTGTTGAAGAATTGAAAACCGACCAGGCTGACCAAGGCTTGCCCATGCCAGAGATCAAGTTCCGTTCCGGCTGGCAGATACGGTATCAGGACCGCGGGCTCGATCTCAAAACTGAGCATGAGTAGCGATCGCCATTCCGCCGTCAGAAAAATCGGCAGCGACATGTCCCGCGACCTTTCACGATTTCCAATTAAGTCTCTGGTCATGAACCGTTGCCGCGGATGGAGATTCACCGAGAATTGACGCTACAGATGCAAGATCGCTGGCAATCCCTGACGGTCGCCCCCATCATGGCAGGGCTTGGATGAGGCGACCCCGCAGTTCGGGCCGTCGGCGAGATTTCAAGGAGAGTCTAACGTCTCATGTTACATACCGTCATCATGGCCGGAGGGAGTGGCACACGGTTCTGGCCGGAAAGTCGCCGGGCGTATCCCAAACAATTCCTGAAGATCGGCACAACTCGAACGCTCATTCAGGAAACTCTCGCACGATGTCTCCCCCTCACCGAAATTTCCAGAACCTGGGTGGTCACAGGCGAAACCCTGATGTCTCCCACGCTGGAACAGCTTCCCGAATTGCCCGCAGCACAGTTGATTGTTGAACCTTGTGCGCGCAACACCGCCCCTTGCGTGGGACTCGCGGCTGTACGGCTTCTGGCAGCAGATCCCGAAGCCACCATGTTGATTGTGCCCGCTGACCATGTGATTCAGCCCGCGAGCGCCTTTCAAGCCGCCGTGCGGCAGGCGGCGGACCACGTGGACCAGCATCCCGAGGCGCTGGTACTGTTTGGAGTGCGGCCCAGTTATCCCGCCATCGGCTTCGGGTATATCCAGCGGACGATGCCTGCGAATGCCTCGGAGACTGATCTGGTGCCGGTGCAGGCCTTCAAAGAGAAACCCGATCTCGCGACGGCCGAGCAATACTGTCAGTCGACAGAATACCTGTGGAACTGCGGCATCTTCGTCTGGAAGGCTCGCACCATTCTGGCAGCCCTCGCGCAATTTGAGCCTGAGATGTTCGCCAGCCTGTCGCGCTTGCAGTCGGCGCTCGACACCGATCGGTGGGATGCGGCCTTGCGGATGGAGTTTCCGACGATGCACGCGACCTCGATCGACTACGCCGTGCTGGAACGGGCCCCTCATGTTTCTGTATTGCCAGCGCCGTTTGGTTGGGATGACGTCGGCAGTTGGCAAGCGATGGCCCGACTGACGCCTGCGAACGACCAGGGCAATACCATCGATGCGCTGCATGCCGGGGTCGACACCCGGGGCTGTATCATCCGTGGTGAGCCCGAACATCTGATTGCGACCGTTGGGATCGAGAACGTCATCATCGTGCAGACGCCGACGGTAACGCTGGTCGCCGATCGACACGATGAAGCCGCGGTGAAACGTCTGCTGGCCGAAGTCACGGCCCGCGGATTGGAACACTATCTTTAAGCCGGATGATGTTGATGGCGGCGGGAGTGCCTCGGGTGATCGGAGAGTTCTATCGTCGCGTGCAACAGCACTGGTTTCTGACGTTGTTATGCCTGATTCTGATAGGCGGCGTGAGCTTCGGACAGTTTGGCCCCACCAAGTGGGCCCAGGCATTGATCGACTGGGTGCAACCGCAAGTCACAACAGCGATCGTCTTGTTCCTGATGGGCTTCAGTCTCGATTCGAGCAAACGTCGCGAAGCCCTGCGACGTCCGTTGGGCTCGCTCTGGGGCTGCCTGGTCAACCTGGGTTTGATGCCGCTGCTGGTCTGGCCGTTGGCGGCGGTGCAAAGTCTGGCCGATTATCAGGCCGGGCTGATTCTCACGGCGGTGATACCCTGCACGCTGGCGACGGCCTCGGTCTTTACACGCAAAGCGGGCGGGAACGATGCCGTCTCGCTGCTGGTCACGCTGGTCTCGAATGTGGCGTGCGTGGTGGTCACGCCGTTCTGGTTACAGATCTGGTTCGGGCGGACGGAACAGTTCAATTTCGTGGCGATGGTACTGCACCTGACCTGGGGCGTGCTGTTGCCGACCGTCGCCGGTCAGTTGCTGCAGATGTTTCCACGGGGAGCCCGCGTGGCGAACACCTACCGATCGCGGATCGGAATCGTCGCACAATGCATCGTGCTGCTGCTGGTGTGTGTCGCCGCAACGCAGGCGGGGCTGGTCCTGCGGCAACAGGCCGAGTGGCCCACAGTCGTCAGCAGCGTGGTGATGTTGCTGTCGTGCATCGGCCTGCATCTCGCAGGGGTTGCGGTTGCCTGGCAAGGCGCTCGCGTGCTGCGATTGCAGCGTTCGGAAACCATCGCCGTGGCGATCGCGGGGAGCCAGAAGACGCTGCCCGTGGGCCTGCTGATCGCCGCGACACCGGGACTGCTGGGTGAAGCCGCCCCGTTTGTCACGTTCCCGTTGCTGGCGTATCACGCCGCCCAGTTGATCATCGACGGCGTGCTCGCGGAAAAATGGTCTAGGGTCTAGGGTTGATGGCTAAGGGCCAATGCAAGACACGGGTGCGTTCTGCCCTCTCTTGCCCTTAGCCCTAGACCCTTAGCTCTTAGCCCCCTCACCTTTTCGACGCAATTGTCTCCAGCAGTTTCTTGAACGGGTCGGCGAACTTTGCCAGGCCTTCCGACATCAGGACTTCTTCGAGCTTGGCGAAATCGACCTTGGCATCGATGTCGGCCAGCACGCTCGCCGGGGGCAACTGGTCCACCTTCCGGGTAAAGACCTTGCCCGCCAGTTTCTGCACGGCGGCGTTGGTCCCCGGGGGATTGGTCTGAATGTCGGAACCCGCGAGCGCGGCGACATACTTATCGGGTGAATCGGCCGGGTCTTTGGTCCCCGTGCTGGCGAAGATGAACTCCTGCTTGAGCGGCAGATTTTTCCCCGACCAGAACTTTTCGTTTTCCATCCACAACCGCTGGGCATTCACGATCCCGACGAGGCCCTGAGCCTCCGGAATCAGGTCGGGCACATGCTTCTTGGTGTAGACGTCAATGCGGCTGACGAAAATACTGAAGACCGACTTGAACCCAGCCAGCGACGACCGGCGCATCGCACCTCGCCACACGGCATCGCGGGCCAGGTCATACTGCCGCTTGGAGAAGAGCAGCGTCACATTCAAGGTAATGCCCGCGGCACACAGTTCTTCCAACGCGGCCAGCCCGCCCGGTGTTGCGGGAACTTTGATCATGCGGTTCTTATGACCCGCGGCCCATTTCTTGCCGAGCGAAATGTACTGCTGCGCCTTTTCCTGAACCGACAGCGGGCATGAGGCATCTTCCAGCAGCGGATCGAGTTCAAAGCTGACGTAGCCGTCGTTACCTTGGGTCGCGGTGTGAACTTCAGCGAAGACTTCCTGAGCCTGCTTGACCAACCGATCGGTCATTTCCCAGGCGATGTCAGTATCGCTTTTACCTTCCGCGGCGAGGGCCTTGATCTGATCATCAAAGCGACCGGTGAGGAGCAAGTCGGAAATGATAATGGGGTTCGAGGTCGCCCCGGTCGCGCCGAATTTACGGTTCTCGACGACGAGATCAGGATCGATGCTGTCCAGCCACAGTTTGGTACCGCAGGCGACAAGGGTTTCCAAGGGAGTTGGCATGGTTCTTCCACCTTCCGCAATGAGCCGGGGCGAGACATATCGCATTGGGCCCTGGGTTTTTGCTATACTTTTCCATGGAGATTGTAGCGATGCTCTTGGTCACCGCATAGTGGCGAGCCGCGATAAGTCGGCAGCGCTGGCGGGATTATGAAGGCCATTCGGGAGTTGAGATTCATGATCCTGACAGGAATCGTCAAGGGGACGACGATCGAAGTGACGTCTGGTGGACCATTACCAGAAGGAGCGATTGTGCGTCTGGATGCCACGGTCGATCCTGGGGCATCTGCCAATTCAGTCCCTACCGATGGTTACGCACTGAACCGCGACTTGCTGGAACTGGCGGGGACGGTTGAGGATTTGCCAGCAGATGCCTCAAAACAATTGGATCACTATTTGTACGGCTTGCCCAAGCGATGAATTCTGTGTTCGCTGATGCCGGATTTTATATTGCGTTGCTCAATCCGGGAGATCAGCACGCCGTCGCTGCCCGCACTTTCATGAGCGACTACGCCGGGCAAATTGTCACCAGCGTGCCTGTGCTTATGGAAGTGGGGAATTTTCTGTCAACACCGCGTATGCGTCCGCAGTTTGTGAATTTGATGCAGGTGTTGCAGCAGAGCCAGCGTGTGACCATCGTGGAACTGGAATTGCCGCTCTGGCAGCGTGGCCTGCAGCTGTATGCGTCGCGTCCCGACAAAGGCTGGTCGCTCACCGATTGCCTCTCTCTTTCGTCATCATGCAGGATCTGCAATTATCGGAGGCTGCTACCGCAGATCATCACTACGAGCAGGCAGGCTTTCGCATCTTACTGTAGAATCGCGCTGGTCTCATTGAAGTTCTTCTTGGCATGAGGAAGCCCTGCCTTGTCTCACGATTTGTACGACAATCCGTTGATCTCCCGGTATGCCTCCCGCGAAATGTCGGCCTTGTGGTCGCCGCAGGTGCGGCATGCCACCTGGCGGAAACTGTGGGTTGCCCTCGCGGAAGCCGAGCACGAACTGGGACTCGAGATTTCCCCGGCTCAGATCGCGGAACTCCGGGCTCAAATCGACAATATTGACTTCGCCGCCGCCGCTCGACATGAAAAGCAACTCCGGCACGACGTAATGGCCCATGTGCATGCGTATGGCGATGTCTGCCCGAACGCGCGGGGCATCATTCATCTGGGGGCGACCAGTTGTTATGTCACCGATAATGCCGACCTGCTGCTCATCCGGCAGGGATTGGAGATGGTGCGCGACAAACTGGTGCTGGGGATCCATCATCTCGCGGAGTTCTCACGGAAGTATCGCGATTTGCCCTGCCTGGGCTTCACGCATCTGCAACCGGCCCAGCCGACCACCGTCGGCAAGCGGGCAACATTGTGGTGTTACGATTTCGCGCTCGATCTCGCCGAGGTGGAGTATCGCCTGAGCCAGTTGAAACTCCGCGGAGTCAAGGGGACCACTGGTACTCAGGCCACATTCCTGACGCTGTTCAACGGCGACCATGCGAAGGTCGATGAACTCGACCGCCGCGTGTGTGCCAAGTTCGGCTTTGAAGCTTCGTATGCTGTTACCGGCCAGACCTATTCCCGCAAGATCGATGCCCAGGTGCTGGATGTGTTGAGTGGTCTGGCGCAATCGGGGCACAAGTTCGGGACCGACATGCGACTGCTGCAAAGCCGCAAGGAAATCGAAGAGCCGTTCGAGAAAAGCCAGATCGGTTCGTCGGCCATGGCCTACAAGCGCAACCCCATGCGCTCGGAACGCCTCTGTTCGCTGTCACGGTTTGTCATGAGTCTGCCGTCATCGGCCGCGCAGACGATGGCCACCCAATGGATGGAGCGGACGCTCGACGACAGTGCAAATCGCCGACTCACTATTCCTCAGGCGTTCCTCGCAACCGATGCCTGTCTGATCCTGTTACGGAACATCGTCGATGGCATGGTGGTTTATCCCAAGGTGATCGCCAAACACCTCGACGAGGAACTCCCCTTCATGGCGACCGAAGAAATCCTCATGGCCGGTGTCCGCGCGGGGGGCGATCGACAAGATCTGCATGAACGCATCCGCGTGCATTCTCAAGAGGCAGCGCGGCAGGTGAAAGAGCAGGGGCAAGCCAACGACCTCATCTCGCGGCTCGCCGATGATCCCGCGTTCGCCGGGCTCGATTTGACCGGCACGCTCGATGCGAAACGCTTCATCGGCCGGGCTCCAGAACAGGTCGATCAGTTCCTGACCAACATTGTGGAACCCATCCGCCAGCGCTATCCCAACGTCCTGGGGATGGCCGCGGAAGATCTGCGTGTGTAATGCACTTGAACTCCCACTCTCCGATGAAAGGCACATCATGACGCGCCCCTGCCAAAGTTCCGTTTCCCAGTGGCTGGCTGTCGGCCTGCTGACCGGTGGACTCGCGATCTGCGCGAGTAACTTTTCCGCGGCACAAACCGCCTCGCAACCGGGGCGCATGGAGTGGGATTACCGTTCGGTCAATGTGCCGATGTCGACACTGCAAGCGGAACTCGTCCGCCTGGGACAGGATGGCTGGGAAGTCGTCACCATCCTGCATACCGATCAGTCGGTGACCAACGCCGCCGATGGAGCGGCCCATCTGATCGCGGGCAATGTAGAAGTCGTGGCGAAGAAAGCCGTGCTCAAGTAATGGCGACGATGACTCCCGTTTCCGGTCTCTCAGCGTTCACTCTGAGGGATCGGAAACCACTGCAGACCAGCATGCGAGACGCCACTTACCAGTCACAACCGCGAATGAAAAGCGCGATGATCACGAGGGGCAGTGGCAGCCCAATCAGCCAGGCCGCCACGCCATATCGGATTTTCCCGGCTCTGCGTGACCATCCGGCTTTGGGGTTGGTTTGGTGAATTGGATGTCGAATCATGACGGGCTCCTTGTGAAGAGTGAATTTCCGATAACTCACTCTTCGCAAGTCGCATGCCACTTGTCGCCAGACTTACATCTTCCCATCACCACGGTTCGACCACCACGGTAATGAAACGCCGCCGTCCACGGTCATGGTGCTGCCCGTCATGTACTCGGCATCATCACTCGCCATATAGGCGACGGCCTTGCCGATTTCGTCAGGTCGGCCCATGCGCTTCCAAGGCAGGTTCTTGGAACCCTCTTGAATTTGTTCCTCGGAAAAGAACTTCCGTTCGCCGGGGGTGTCGATCCAGCCGGGATGCACCACGTTCACGCGGATTTTGTGACCAACCAGTTCAATGGCCGCTGTGCGAGCCATGTGATCGATGGCTGCCTTCGCCATGTTGTAGGCCATTGCCGTGGGGATCGGAATGACGGCGTGCGGCGAACTGATGACGACAATGCTGCCGCCGTTCCCTTGCTTAACCATCTGGAGGGCAGCGGCTCGCACGCCGTAGAAGGCCCCCCACATCGTGACGTCGATCGTTTTGCGGAAGCCTTCCAGGTCGGCCTCGATCATCAGTTGGCGATCACTGTAGACCGCATTGGAAACGAACACATCGAGACTGCCGAACGCGGCGGCGGTCTCGGCGATCATGCCCTCCACGCGGTCCTTGCTGGCCACATCGCCCTGCAAGACCAGTGTCTTCACGCCGAAGGCCCGGCACTGTTCGGCGACTTTCTCCGCTTCGCCGGGGCTGGAGAAATAATTGATCGCGACATTGGCCCCTTCGCGGGCCATCTCCAGCACACAACCGGCCCCGATCCCCTTGGAAGAACCGGTGACCAACACATTCTTACCAGCCAAGCGAGGCATATTCGGAGCACTCCCAGAGCGTTCGACATTCGATTTGAAGAACCAGCAACTACTGGCAGAATGCCAAATCTCTTCTCCGCTGTCGATGATCTCCGGCAGGAAGAATAGAAACGCGGAGTTCGCGGAGAGACGCAGAGGTGTTTACAGCAACTCAATTTGCTGAGGAGTCAGTGCTAACGGTGTCGGGTGACCGAAAATTTGCACCAGCACCGTCACTTGTTGAGTCTCGCCATCGACCACTTCGACGACGCCCTCAAACGTGGCAAATGGTCCCGCGATAACCACAACTTTGTCGCCGGGTTTGAAATGGGAAAATCGATTCGGCATGGGCAGACACCTTCCGCCGCTGCTGAGGACAGACCTATCGATCAATGAAAAAACAAGAACGACAGGCAGCCAACGCCGCATGTCGTTCTTCAATATCTCGGGGTGATCACGGACAGCGTTCCTGTCTTTCGACCATCCACCCTCAACCCTCAACCATATCAGGCCGAGAAACTGCTGCCGCAACCGCACGACTTGACGGCATTTGGGTTTTCAAAGGTGAAGCCCCGGCGATCTAGACCGTCGTAGAAGTCGATCGTGGTACCATCGAGGTAGAGGTCGCTCTTCTTGTCGACGGCGACCATGATGCCGTGCTGCTCGGCGACCATATCCTTCTCGGGATCGGTCGCTTTGTCGAATCCCAAGGCGTATTGGAAGCCGCTGCAACCACCACCGGCGACACCGATACGAAGGATCGTGCCCTCGGGCTGTGATTCCGAGATCACGCGTTGAATTTCCTTGGCCGCTTTTTCTGTCAGTAGGACTGCCATGTACCTGTTTCCTTGCAATTCAACCACGGAGTCTGCGGAACATCACTTCCGACAGAATCTGTTTAAGGCGTTACGTACTAAGTATACAGGCCAGACTGCTGAATCCAAGCCGGAATTTTCGCAAATCGCTTTGTGAGATCTCGGCCGGGTTTCGACTTGCAACTCAACTCCCCGCACGGCACGATGCAGTCTCTCTTCATCGGACTTCATCAGCCTGCACCCATCGTCTCACTTCACAAAGGTCGCATTTTATGGCCGACAGTATTCATGACAGCGATCTGGATCTGGCCTGGTCGTCCACACCCGCCCCCGTGAATGTCATTAAAATCTACGAGCAGGGGCCGGTGACCGTCGTCGGTTTTGGCGGGAATGACGTGCCCGACGAGGTGTGCATTGCGGCCTATCGAGACCAGTTGCTGCAATTGGTGGAAGCGGAAAAATGCCACACTTTGGCATTCGACCTGACGGGCGTTAAGTTGATTCCCAGTGGGATGTTAGGTGTATTGGTCACGCTCCGTAAGCGGGTCAGTCGCGTCGAACTGTACAACGCCTCGCCCGATATTCGGAACGTGCTGCAACTGACCAATCTGGAATCGATGTTTGAATTCAAAGATCTGGCGCTGTAGGGGGGGCGAAGGTATCAGGCGTCAGGAAAAATTTCCGGTGATTCAGGGCTTGGCACTTGGCACTTGACCCTTAGCCCTAAACCTCCTGGGGAATACTGGTCAGAAATTCCGTAAGTGTTCAACAGTTCGAGTTTGGGGAACTTGAGACTGTTGCCGATCGGCCCGGTTAGTCAAATCGCGCCGAACTGGCAGAGCTTGCGGGGTGCGCCGTGAACGAAGAATCTCGCCGAAGTGTCGTCTTCCCGCGGTCGATGAATCGTTTCGCTCCTCATGCAGTATCACTGAGATTGACCCCCAGAGTTCTTCCAAAGAGACAGCGGATGGTGCAGGTGACCGACGCGGTGCGAACGCTCTCTGCCTTGCGGCAGTATGTTCACGAAACGCTCTGTGAGCAGGAGAACCTCGTGCCGGAACAGTTTCAGTTGCAAGAGGTTCCGCTGACCCGGCTGGGTGAGCGTTGTGGCCTGCAATTCCTGTTACGGGGGCCACGCAACGTGCGTTTAGGTGCCGTGTGGGCCAGCGACCGCAACCAGTTGTTCTTTTATGATGCCCGCGGCGAACGCTTCCGCAAAGAACAGCTCCCCGTGCCAGTGACCGACGGGGAATAACCCCCGCGTTGCCTCCGCGACGTGGTCTTTCAGCGATGCGAGACCGCCGTTTGTTCGAGGCGCTGGCGAGCCTGGTCGCTGCCATACTTGGCGGCCATTTGCCAATGGAGTCGGGCAAGCGAGGGTTTCCCCTTGGCTTCCGCAGCAATCGCCAGTTGCTCAAACCGCCGAGACTGGGCAGCGGCATCAACCGTTACCGCTGGACTGGGCGGTCCACCGTGACGTGTCCCTGCCGCACGGGACTGGAGTCGGCTGATCCACGCGTTGTCAGTGATTGGCGAATCTCCTTGCGACAGCAGCGCTTCGTCCATGGCATGCAGGTCAATGATGGTCACGCCCACGGAGAGTGAACCGGCCGAGCGTTCCACGCCATACGACGAACCACGGTAGCCGGGCCCGTAAACCTTGCGTCCCGATGCGGCGGAACTCACGCCACCGAGCGAGACGGACCCGCGATCAGGCACCGAGACCGTGGTCGAACCGCCGAATGTCTGTACGACCGGTTGCTGGACGGTTTGTGCTGGCGCAGGGGCTGTGGCCAGAAAGATCACACCGCTGATCGTCAGTCCTCGAACCATAACCAGAATCGTACCCGGTTCCACCGAAATGAACAGCGGAATTTCCGCGTCACGCCGAGCAATCGTCACTGGATTTCGCGTGCGACACGGGAATTCTGAACAGTCGGGTCAGGTTGCGAGGGAATTGCAACAGTCATAAGCCAAGTGGTGAGCCCACCATCACACAGCTGGTAAAACAGGGTTGCTTGCCCAGGCCGTAATGTCACACATTGCACTCCGAAGGGGACGGTTTCTCCGATATCTTCCGAGATGAAGTCGAGTCGAATCTGGGCCATGCCCGACTCCGCATCCATTCGCCCCATCGCAGTACAGGGACGGAGGGGTGATCCCCAGGCGGTTCGCCGGCCCGGTTTCAAGTCGACGACAAACGCGGATTTCGCAGAGTTCTTGACCATCAGCGATTGAAACTCTGCCGTTTGCGACTCGGACAGAATCGGTACGGCCATCGATCCTTCCAAATGAGACAACTGATCGGCTGTCAGAATCGCTTTCAGGGAATTCGATGGTTCTTCAGCGATCGCATAGAATTCCAGTCGCAGCGACAGGGTCTCATCTTGACGCAGTGCTGCAAGGAACTGCTCAATATCCCGATGGCCCGACTCGGTATGCCGCACGATCATGCTCAGGCCAGGACGGAATACAGCAACCCTCATAGACGGGTGCGCGTGTAACGATTCCAGAAGTCCCTGCAATTCCGTCAACGCCGCTATCGTTTCGCTGTATTCCGATCCCCACTCTGGAAGTGTCGAACGGCCACCAATGAATGCCGGGGCTTCCAAGGCTGGGGATGAAACGATGTCTCCTACGCGATAGATAACTACAGTGGTGACTTCCGTGCTGGCCGTTTCGTTTGCGAAAATCCGACCGATGCAACCCATCAAAAGGCAAACCGCCAGCAAAGATCCGCGCTTCATGATCTGCTCCTGATGGCATTATTCTGCCTGACATTCCCATGAATGTCGCACAGGGACATGTTATCACGCGAGTAAAAACCGTCAGAGAGCAACCTTGTCGGCTGGCTGAACCCGTTCAAGTCAAGCTGTTTGCCAGCAACCGAATATGGTCGGCCTGCTGCGGATCGGTGTCTGGAAAGTCGCTGCGGGTGTGGACGCCGCGGGTTTCGGTTCGCCGCATCGCTGCACGAATAACCAGTTGGGCCACCAGCAGCATGTTCTGCAATTCCCAACCTTTGATCTGCGGGAGTTCCAGCGGGCCGACATACCGATCCCAGAATTCGACCTGCTGTAATGCCGATTCCAGTCCTTGAGAGTGCCGCTCGATACCGACGTCACGCCACATCTCACTGCACAACGAGTTGATCACGTCGTCGAGGTTCAATTCTTCGCTGCGTGGTTCGGCGGGCGTCGTGGTATCGACATCAACCGGCCACGCGGAAAAGCGGTCGGGCTCATCGAGCGCCAGTGTCGAAACTTGCAGACCGGCCCGCAGTCCGTAGACGAGGCCTTCCAGCAGGCTGTTACTGGCAAGCCGGTTGGCTCCATGCAAGCCCGTCGAGGTGGCTTCCCCCGCGGCCCATAACCGGGGGACCGAGGTGCGTCCGTTCGCATCGACGGTCACGCCGCCGACCATGTAATGGGCACCGGGTCGCACGGGAATGAGGTCACGGGTCAGATCGAGGCCAAACCCCGCACAGACCTTGCGAATGTGCGGAAAGCGTTCGGCAACCAACTGCTTATCGAGATGCGTGACATCCAGATACACACAGTGATGCCGCGTCTTTTCCATTTGCCGCGTAATGGCCCGGCTGACTTCATCGCGCGGGGCGAGTTCGAGTTGCGGGCTGTAATCTTCCATGAAGCGATAGCCGTTGCTGTCGCGCAGAATGCCCCCTTCACCACGCACCGCTTCGCTGATGAGGTGCCGTGAACTCCCCGCGATGTAGAGCACCGTGGGATGGAACTGCATGAACTCCATGTCGCGGAGTTCGGCTCCGGCGCGGAAAGCCATCGCCTGGCCATCCGCCGTCGCGATATTGGGATTTGTTGTTTCGCGGAAGAGTCGCCCAGCGCCTCCCGTAGCGAGAATGGTCTGTTTGGCCCAGACGAAGGTCTTGCCGTGGGCCGGGTTCCACATCAGCGCACCACGGCATTCCCCGTCAAAAGTCAGTAGGTCGATGGTGAAGGTGTCATCCCAGATTTCGATGTTTGGCGTCGCCTGGGTTTTGGCGATGAGGGCCCGCATGATCTCTTTGCCGGTGGCGTCTCCCAGGGCATGGACCACGCGACGATGGCTGTGCCCTCCTTCTTGAGTCAGCGCGATCTCGCCACCGGCGACATCGAAGACCGCCCCGATACCGATCAGCTCACGAATGCGTTCCGGGGCTTCCTGCACAACCATGTTGACGATGTCGGGGTGGCACATCCCCTTCCCGGCGACAATGGTATCGAGCGTGTGATGGGCGAAATCATCGAGCGGATCAAAGACACCCGCGATGCCTCCCTGCGCCCACGAACTGTTCGAGAGATCGACCTGCGATTTCGTGGCGACGACCACATTCAATTTCGGATCGATCGCGAGGGCCGCCCGTAACCCCGCGATCCCCGCCCCAATCACTAGCACATCGGTAAACAGGTGCGGAATTCGCTTGGGATTGAAGCGTACCAGGTAGCGGCGTTTGGGAGTCACCCGCAGCAATGTCATTGGTCCGCCTGTGTTCTATTCCACTCATGCAAAATCAGCAGCCCAGGGATTGCGATCCCTGGGCTGCCTGTTTCAACCGATAAATTCCAGATCAACCGGATGCGGAATGATCTTCGCCGCATACGCCCGTTCCAGCAGCAGGCGAACCGCCGCCCGACCCCGTTCACCGAAGTCGAGCGTCCAGTCGTTCACATACATGCCGACGAATTTGTCGGCCTGACTGCGGTCGAGATCGCGACCGTACTGCAACGCATGGGCCAGCGCCTCGGGTCGATGCTCGAGCGCATATTGAATGCTCTGCTTGAGCAGGGCCGTGACTTCTTCCATCGCCGGATGACCCAAGTCACGACGGATGGCATTGCCCCCCAATGGCAGCGGCAGCCCGGTGTCGGCCTTCCACCATTTCCCCAAGTCACAGATGAGATGCAACCCCTGGTTCTGGTAGGTCAACTGGCCTTCGTGGATGATCAAACCGGCATCGACCTTGCCCGATTCGACGATGTTCAGAATCTCATCGAACGGATGGACTTCGAATTCGAATTCCGGCAACGCGAGCTTCAGGGCCAGAAACGCAGTCGTCAACGTACCCGGAACAGCGATCTTCTTGCCGCGGAAATCGCCGAGCGAGCCGGGTTGCCGGGCGACGACCATCGGCCCGTAGTCGTCACCCATGCTGCACCCGCAGGCGCATAGGGCGTACTTGTCGGTCATGTAGGCGTAGCCGTGCAGGCTGACCGCCGTGAGTTCCAGCTCGCCTTTCAGGGCTCGCCGGTTGAGGGTTTCAATGTCTTGCAGTTCATGGGTGAACTGGTACGAACCGGTGGGAATTTTGTCATTCGCCAGAGCATGAAACATGAACGCATCATCAGGATCGGGACTGTGTCCCACGCGAATCAACATGGCAGACGCTTTATCTGGAACAAGGAGACATTTCTTCACGCATTGGGAATGAACCGGATGTCGCCCGGAGAATTCACCGGAAAACCGCGAGAAAATCGCTCCCGGCAGACATTCCGCCTGTGCTTTCACCGGCGCAGGCGCTGGAATTCCGACAGATTCTTCCTCTCGACGGGGTTCAACCGTACCATGCGGCATCATAAAGGACGCGGCGCTGGAAGACCATCGCCACGACCGGTTACCCGAGATGTTGGATCGACTCGCCCATGCTGTTGTCCGCGGTTGAACTGGTCCGTCAGTTTTCACGAGATCCGGTCCTGGATCGCGTGACGTTCGACGTTCGCGCGGGCGAACGCATCGGACTGGTCGGACCCAATGGTGCCGGCAAGACCACCTTAATGAACATTCTCGCCGGACGTGACCATGCCGATACCGGCCAGATCACGCTGGGTTCGGGAGCCACGCTGGAACTGCTTGAACAACAGCCCGATTTTACGCCTGGGCGCACGCTCATCGAGGAAGCCCGCGCGGGACTTGCGGAGGTCTTTCAACTGCAGACCGAGTCGGCCGAACTGGCTCAGCAGATCGCCGTGACAACCCACGTCGAAGAACAGAACCGGTTGGCGAAGCGGTTCGATGCGGTCCAGCATGAACTGCATCATCGCAACGGATTTCATGTCGACCATCGCATCGACGAAGTGCTGCATGGGCTCGGCTTTCTCCGCGAGCAGTATGCACAACCCCTCGTGGAACTCAGTGGCGGTCAGCAGAACCGCGTGCTCCTGGCGAAACTGCTGCTGCGGGCTCCGGACATTTTCCTGCTGGATGAACCGACCAACCACCTCGATATCGCCGCGACGGAATGGTTGGAGCAATACCTGATCGCCAGTGGTCGCGCCGTCATCGTGGTGAGTCACGACCGCTACTTTCTGGATAACGTCTGCACGCGGGTGCTCGAACTCCATCGCGGCAAGCTCAGCGATTATCCCGGCAATTTCACGCAGTACTGGCGACTGCGCGAAGAACGGCAACTGGTGGCGAATCGCGCCTTGGAGAAGCAGCAGGACTACGTCGCCAAGGCCGAAGAGTTCATCATCAAGAACAAATATGGCCAGGGAGCCACGCGGGCGAAAGACCGCGAACACAAACTCGCCAAGGTGCTGGAACAGCAGGTCGACATCATTCAGGATATTCAAGGCCCCACAATGGGCTTTGTTGCCCCCACCCGCACCGGAGACTGGGTGGTCGATGCCGTCGGACTCACCAAAGGATATGGCACCCCCTTGTTCCAGGACCTCACGCTCCGCATTCAACGCGGCGAACGCTGGGGACTCCTCGGCCCCAACGGCTGCGGCAAAACGACACTCATCAAAACCATGCTGGGCGAGCTCCAGCCCGATGCCGGCAAGATTCGCCTCGGCACCAATGTCAATACCGCCTATTTCGACCAGCAATTGCAGAGCGTCGACCCCACCGCGACCGCCATCGACGCCATTCGACCATCCAACGTCGCGCGTTACACCGATGGTCAACTCCGCGACATTCTCGCTCGGTTCGGGGTCACGGGGGCCCTCGCGCTGCAACAGGTCGCCGCGATGAGTGGAGGCGAGCGCAGCAAAGTCGCCTTGGCCCGGTTAGCCGCGCTGGAACCGAATGTGTTGATCCTGGACGAACCGACGAACCATCTCGATTTATGGTCGCGTGATGCCCTGGAACGTTCACTGCGAGAGTTTGCAGGGACCGTGCTGTTCGTCAGCCACGATCGGTACTTTGTCGATCGGGTCGCCACACATCTGTTGGCCTATGAGGGCGATCGCTGGTTTGAGTTCGCGGGCAGCTACAGCGAATACATCGCGTTCCGGAAGCAGGTGGTCGCCGATCAGAAAGCCGCCGCGGAAAAGGCCGCCGCGAAATCCGCCGCGACCGGGGTTCCCTCTGCCACCCGTGAGACCAAGCGGAAGCGCAAGTTTCCGTTTCGCAAGGTGGAAGAGATCGAGGCAGACATCGCCACGCAGGAACAGCTCCACGAAGCATGCGAAGCCGACCTGGGAAATCCGGAGGTCCATCGCGATGCGGAACGCCTGAAAACCACGATGAAAACGTATGAAGCCGCCAAACTCGCGCTACAGCAACTCTACGAGCATTGGGAAGAAGCGGTCGAGTTGAACTGAGTTTTGGTCGGCATCTGACTACAATCCCGTCACGCACACTCTTTTCTGTTACAGGGGCTTACTGTGGATATTGTGGAACTACTGTCTCGCTGGCTGCATGTCGGCACCGCGATCGTCTTGTTGGGAGGGACGGTCTACATCCGCTTCGTCCTGCAACCAGCGGCCAGTCAACTCCCGGATGAACATCACCAGAAACTGCGGGAACTGACCATTGCCCGTTGGAAAAAATTCGTCCACGGGGGGATTCTGCTGCTGCTCTTGACCGGTTTTTACAACTACCTGGCGGTGGGTAATCCCGCGGCTGCGTTCAAAAAGCAGTACCACATGCTGATGGGAATCAAGATTCTCATCGCGCTCTTGCTGTTCGTGGTCGCGTCAGCCATGGTCGGCCGCTCCAAAGCCTTCGACCGGATGCGTCAGAAACCCAAGCGCGCCCTGGGGTTAATCGTGATGCTGGGCATGATTATCGTCTGCATTTCCGGATACCTGCGGGTCGAGGGAACCAAGGCCATCCGCCGTGCGTCTGAACCTGCCGCGACGGTTCCTGCCGCCGAGTAACCGGCACAAGCGCACACGCGAACAGACTCCCCCTCAAAATGCCAGGGAAGCAACCGCTTCTCTGGCATTTTGACAACAAATGTGTCGAAAATTCAATCCAGTTCGCGTTGCGGAATACGGGGGGAACGCTCGCGCAACAGGAACTTGAGACGGACACCGTCACATCTCCATAAAGCACGACTAAATAATGACTTGCTAGCATCAATCCCGATGACCAGCGAAAGGATTTCGAGAGAACTCTCCGGAAAGACCCCGTGTCCTGTAACCTCGGTCTCGCCGGCTGGCACAAAAGAAAAGGTGGTAGTTTCACGACTGAATATTTTTACACGAATTTTCCCTTCTTTCCATTGATCTGAACCTGCTTCACGTAAGTTATCTCAGGAAGAGAACGCTCCCCGCATCTAACATTTTCGCAAGCGACGTAAGGTTCAGGGCGGGGACCGGTAATTCTCTATGCATCGAGGATCGGCATCGAGTTTGCTCTAGCAGACAACTGGTACGTTGTCTGAAAGGAGGTGGGGCATGTCAGTCTATCGTAACCCCGCTATGCGACTGCTGCGGGATCAACAGATTCGTTACGCGCCGCGCGACGTGCGGGTGACGCAAATTGATCGCGCAGAACGCTTGTTGAATGAAATTGATACAGGACGGATCTATCCCTATCCGGAATTGTGCGAGCAAATCACCACATTCCGGTCGGAAATGTATCCCGACCTGGTCATCACGGGCGATGAAGCCATACACGACCTGCGCTGCTTCGTCGAAGATCTGTCCGACAGTGTCGATGTCCCGGCCGATGCCGCGGGCGAAGAGGTCTGGACCGTCGAAGACGTCAGCCGGCGTTTTAATGTTTCGACCAAAACCGTGGCGCGTTGGCGCGATCGCGGACTCGTCAGCCGACGTTTCCGTTTTGGCGGGCGAAAACGGGTCGGATTTCTGCGATCTTCCGTGGAACGATTCGTGTCCCGGAATCCAGACGATATCCGCCGCGGATCGACCTTCAGCCAGGTGACCGATCTCGAACGCGAGAAGATGGTCTCGCGGGCGCGCCGTCTGGCGCGTGCCGGGGCCTGCCCGACGGAAGTCAGCCGCCGCTTGTCGCGACGCTTTGGTCGCTCGCCGGAAACGATACGTTACACCCTGAAAACATTTGACCGTGAACACCCCGAGATTGCCTTGTTCCCCGATGCCTCAGCGCCGCTGAATAACGAACATCGCCGCGAACTTTATCGTGAGTTTCGCAACGGTGTCTCGGTCGACGTGTTGGCGGAACAGACGCGGCGGTCGAAAGCCAGCATCTATCGCATCATCATGGAGGTCCGCGCAGAAATCTTACTGGAACAGCCCATCGACTTCATGGATTCGGACGAGTTCCGGGCCCTGGGTGCCGAGGAAAAAATTCTGCAACCACCGCCGAGCGTGGAACGTCGCGGGGCGGCGGTGAAGCCCCCTTCGGGCCTGCCGCCGTATCTGGCCAGCCTGTATGCCATTCCGTTGTTAACGCGGGAAGAAGAGGTCTATTACTTCCGCAAGATGAACTTCCTGAAGTATCAGGCGGCCGAACTTCGGAAGTCGATCGACCCGGCTCGTCCCCGGGCCAAAGATATGGACCGCATCGAGGCGTTGCTCGATCAGGCGATGGAGGTCAAGAACTTCCTGATCCGCAGTAACCTGCGACTGGTGGTCTCGATCGCCAAGCGGCATATGCGTCCGACGACGAGCTTCTTTGAGATGGTCAGCGATGGCAATATGTCGTTGATCCGGGCCATCGAAAAGTTTGATTTTTCCAAGGGCTTCAAGTTCTCGACGTATTCGAGCTGGGCGATCATGAAAAACTTCGCCCGCTCAATTCCCGCCGAGAATGTGCGGCTCGATCGGTTCCGGACGGGAACAGACGATGTCTTCATGGCCTCGTCAGACCCGCGAACCGATCAGTTCCTGGAAGAGCGGGTCAATCAGAAGCAGCGTGAATTGATCATGTCGATCCTGGATCATCTCGATGCCCGGGAACGCGATATCATCGTCCATCGCTACGGACTCAGCGAAGGGGCTGTCCCTTTGACGCTCGAACAGGTCGGCATCCGCTTTGGGGTGACGAAGGAACGTATCCGCCAGTTGGAGGCCCGTGCCCTCCGCAAGATGCGCAAGCTCGCGATGGATGAAAGCCTTGATATTCCGGGGCTGGAATAACGATCGCGAGCGGACGAGGTGTGAGTGTATGAGTGTGCGAACGTCACGGGGAAGATCTCTCCCATACGCTCACACCCTCTGACACTCACACTTCTTCCATTTTCCAGGCTTGTCGCCCATCCCGAGTTGTTGCGCGGCTATTCCGTGACCAGACGGCCGCTGCATTGTTCATGAATCTGGGCCGCCACCTGGTTGGGGTTGTACCCGCCGGGTAAACGCACCAACGGCTTATCGTAGGCGCGGCAGAAGTCCTGCACCTCACCATAAGAGTGGCTCGACCAGCGGATGGCCAGCAGCACCAGGGCCACATCGGGCCGTGCGACATAAGGCTCAAATCCGGAAACCGACTCATGCGCCCGCGTGTCGATCCAGATCAGTTCTGACAGCAGAAACGCACGCTCCAATGCCTCCGCGGCAAACGGCCTGCGATCCCCCCCGATGATGATCACAGCCTTGCCTGCCAGTAAATTGGCCGCTTCGGCGACCAGCGGCGACGTATCATCTTCGTCGCCCTGATGGATGCGGTCACCCCGGGTGGGTGCCGATGCCAGAAACTTGTCGATCTCGCGGATCGTCAGCTGAAACCCCTTGGTAGTTTTGGCCAACTCGGGGAGTTCATCGACATGATTGACCAGCAGATCTCGCAGTTCCACATTGCTGGGGGGCAACCCCTCGGCGATGAGATGATCGACATCGTCGGCAATCGATTGCCACGCGGCCGCGGCATCCTGGGGGGTCATTTGGCTGATGAGAGAGAGTTTAAATTTGAGGCGGCCGAGTGATTTTTTCCGTTGAATCGATTTCTTCCGTCCCGATTCCCATTGCGACTCAAAGGCCGCGATCCGTAGCAGCAAATCTTCGTAACGATCGGGATTCGCCGGGTCATCGAGCCGCATAAATCGCCGGATAAAGATCTGGCGCTCCAAGGCGACGCTTTTCAACCAGCCAAAGACGCGGGCCTGATCATGATCGGTGGGGGGGCCTTCGAGGCGCGTGACCACCATCCGCAAAGCGGATTGTGCTTCCGCCAGCAGATCGACCGCCTTCTCGAAATACTCCGGGGCTTCATCGTCTTCGATCAGAATGCGGTGGATCACGGCGACGGCAGCCGCGAGGGCATCAAAGCAACCTCCGAGAATCTGCCACTCCTGTGGTTCTGCGGGGTTGGGTGCGGACGAGTGCGACATCCAGAGAAAACAGTCGGGAAGCTGTTTCGCCTGGGTGATCAGTTCGCGATCTCGTGGTTCGACTTCCGAGTGATAGTCGGCGAGTTTGCGTCGCTGTTCGGCCCAGCGACTGGCTTCCGCCTTGAGTCGACAGCGGGCTTCGATCATCGGGAGTTCGGTATCTGATGTGGGGAGCCATTTGATGAATGGTCGACGGGGATAGCTGCCGCTGTCCTGGTCACCCTCGAAGGCGGGCGAAGGATGGGCATGACCTGAATCGGATTCGGCTTCGTCGCTGAATTCCAGGCGTCGTGCGCTGGGTTCGGTGGTAGTGACGGGGGGGATACCGCCCGCGATCCGGGTCGACGCAAAGGCGGGCGGCGAGCGATCAATTTTCGTGATCGTGGCTGCGGCGTGAGGTCGCGCGGACTCGGCGAGGGGTTTCTGCGGTTCAGGCTCCGCAGTGTCGCCGGCCACCCGAGGTGTTTCCCTCACGGTTGAAGGGGGAGTGGTACCCTGCCCTGTTTTCAAATCCTCAACTTGTCTTTGAAGGGCATCTATCCGGGCATGCAGTGCGGAAATTTCGGAGATGGCGGCCGTTAAGAGTTGATCGAGTGCTGTTCCCATAATCCATTTCGCTCCGTAAAACGCGGCCCGCGTTCCTCTTCACACTAGCAGTATGTCTCAACGCGACAAAGCGTACAGGTGGCCACATCACAAAGAGGCAGCAAACGTTAAGGCAAAGTCCCTCAGTGAAGACTGGGCTCTCGCCATGTGTCCAGCCAACGCAAGGGTGCCTGTGAAGGGCGAACTGACTGGAGTGCCATTTCCTCCTTTTTTGTCCGCTGTGGGACTGTTGGGCAGGTTTTCCAGGAGGGTTGATGGGGAATTTGCCAAGTGCCAAGGGCTAAGCGGGAAATACGCATGAGGGAAGTCGCTTTTCTGCCACTTGACACTCAGCACTCGACACTCGACCCTTAGCACTTGGCACTTGAAACTCGCCCCTTAGCCCTCGACCCGCTGATCGAAAACCGAGCTGAGTATGGACGGACGAACACTAACAGCACCACTGTCAGCCACGGCAACAATACGATACATTTGAATCGTTTTCAGTCACTGCCTTGACACCTTTTCGCTCATCTCCGTAGACTTTCGCGATTCCTCGCACACCGAGTCTCGCGCCATGTCTTCGCGCCAGGGACGGTCTGCAGGTGGTCCGCTTCATTGATCTTGGTACATGTGAGTAAGTTATGGCCGTTCCCGATCGTCGACAGTCCAAGGCCCGTTCGCGAACCCGTCGCGCCCACGACTTTCTAAAGCCACTGCAATTGTCGAACTGCCCGCAGTGTCAAACGCGCGTCCCGACGCACCTGGTGTGTCCCACCTGTGGCTATTACCAAGGCCGCACCCTGGTGGAAACTGAGGAATAGCCCGTGATACGGATCGCACTGGATGCGATGGGGGGCGATTTCGCGCCTGGTCCGAACGTCGATGGAGCGATTGCAGCCCTCAACGAATTTCCGGATCTGGAAATTGTCCTCGTAGGTGATGTGCCGAAACTGGAACCGCTGCTCGCAGCGTCTGGTTATTCCGGTGCGCGCCTGCAGTTGCACACGTCGGACGGTGTCGTCGAAATGGACGAAAAACCGACGGATGCCCTGCGGAAAAAGCCGAATTGCTCGATCGCCGTCTGCTGGCAGTTGATGGCCGCCAAAGAAGTTCACGCCGTGGTCAGCGCGGGCCATACCGGGGCTGTTGTCGCCGCGGGGCTTAAAACGCGATTGTTCCTCAAGGGGGTTAAACGCCCGGGGATCGCCGTCCCCATGCCCACACTGAAGGGCAAATCGGTTCTGATGGACGTTGGCGCCAATCCCGCCGCACGACCCGAACACCTGCTGCAATACGGCATCATGGGTTCCATCTATGCCCGCGAGATTCTGGGGATTGCGAACCCGTCCGTCGGCCTGATGAACATCGGCAGTGAAGACGGCAAGGGGAACGATCTGGTGCGTGATACCCAGTTGCTGTTCGATCGCTGTACGTTTCAAGAGCGCTACTTTGGCAATGTCGAAGGTCGCGATCTGTATCATGGCTCGACCGATGTGGTGATCTGCGAGGGGTTCGTCGGGAATGTGTTGCTCAAGGCCGCTGAAGGCATGGCCGACATGTTCCTGAAGACCATTGCCCACGAGATTTTCGCCACGCTGCAGAATGAGAAACATCTGGCCGAACAGGCATTTCGCAATCTCGATAAGCGATATCAGTATCACGAGGCCGGCGGGGCACCGCTGCTGGGGATCGATGGCAGTTGCATCATCTGCCACGGATCGAGCAACGCCCGTTCGATCTTCAACGCTCTGCGGGTCTGCCAGACTTTGCAGAATCAACAAATCAACGCGCAGATTGTGGCAGAACTGGAACGCGAAGAGGCCCACCTCGCCGCCTGATCACGCACGACACGCGCCTGGATGACGCCTCTGGCCGCCGCAGTTCAGTCCATGCCGCCGTGCCGGGGTTCGACAGCCACTTTCAGCAACAGAAGGATTCCGGGATGTCGGCGATTGCATGTGTATTCCCCGGACAAGGGGCTCAGTTTGTCGGCATGGGTCGCAGCGTGCTGGAACGCTGCCCGGCGGCTCAGAGGCTGTTCGACACCGCCCGTGAAATTCTGGGCTACGATCTCGCGGAAGTCTGCTTTCAGGGCCCGGCGGAAACCCTCGATCGCACCAACTACAGCCAGCCGGCGCTCTACGTTTGCAGCTTGGCCGCCGTCGAATTGCTCAAGCAGGAATCGCCTGAGGTGGTCGCTCAGTGTGGCTACGCCGCGGGCTTAAGCCTGGGCGAATACACCGCCCTGGCCTTTGCGAACGCCATCACTTTTGAAGATGGCCTGCGCGTCGTCAAAGTGCGAGGCGAGGCGATGCAGGCCGCCGCGGAAGCGACACCATCGGGCATGGTGAGTTCGCTGATGCTGAAAGATGACCAGGTGGCGGAAGTCTGCCGGCAGGCGCAAGAGGCCGGGCCCTTGTGGATCGCGAACTACCTGTGTCCGGGCAACACGGTCCTGTCCGGGAGTCGGGAAGGCTGTGCAAAGGCCGCCGAGCTGATTGCAGCGGCCGATGGTCGCCCGATTCCACTCACGGTCGCAGGTGCGTTTCATACCCCGATCATGCAGTCGGCCTGCGACAAATTGTCGGCGGTGTTGCTAAGTGTGACGATTTCCGCCCCGCGGATTCCCGTCATTTCGAATGTCGACGCCGTTGCCCATCATGATCCGGAAGAAATTCGGCAGTTGCTGGTGCGGCAGGTGGTGCAGCCGGTGCGCTGGGAGGCCTCGATGCGAAATCTGATCGCCGCCGGGGTTACGCAGTTTTATGAAGTCGGCCCGGGCAAAGTGTTGAAAGGCCTGCTGAAGCGTATAGATCGGAAGTTGGAATGCCATTCGATAGGGGACGCCTGACAAGTGCCTTGAGGAGCTGACGGAGAGAACTTCGACGAGTGCCTGTGCCACATCGAAACGGGGGCGTTCGGGTAGCCGGCGCAAAATCTTTCCATCGTCGGGTTCGTTGGCGTTTACACAATTCTTATGGCGCGTTATACCTTCCGCGATTCCCAATGCAATCGCCGTAAGTCGTGCGGCTGGGCGTCGATGGGAGAGAAGTCGGTTGTGTTTGTCCTGCAGCCAACCCCCCAAGGAGTGACAGCGTGTCGTCAGTGGAAGAGAAAGTCATCGGGATTGTGAGCGAACAGCTCAACGTGCCGAAAGAAGATATCAAGACGGAAAGCAAGTTTATCGACGATCTGAAGGCAGATTCGCTCGACGTCGTGGAACTGGTGATGGAATTCGAGGACGAGTTCGAAGTCACCATTCCTGATGAAGACTACGAAAAAATTGGTACTGTCGGCGACGCCGTTAAGTACATCACGGAGAAGCAGGCGGGATGACCAGGCGTGTCGTCGTCACAGGGATGTCAGTGGTCACCGCGCTCGGTTGCGAGCTCGATGAGTTCTGGGAGCGATTGTGCGCCGGAAAAAGCGGCGTCAGTCACATCCAGCGCTTCGACTGCACCGACTTTAAGGTGAACTTCGGGGGTGAAGTCAAAGACTTCCCTCGCGATGAATACATTGACGCCCGAGAACAGAAGCGCTTGGATCGCTTCAGCCAGTTCGCGCTCGTCGCGGCCTCCAAGGCCGTGGTGCAGTCGGGACTAGATCTCACCAACCATCCCGATCCCTATCGCTGCGGCGTGCTCATCGGCAGCGGGATCGGGGGTTTGAACGAGATCGAAGCCCAGCACGCCACGCTCTACGATCGCGGTCCGGCCCGCGTTTCGCCATTCATGATCCCCAAACTGATCGTGAATGCTGCAACCGGGAATGTCTCGGTCAAGTGGGGGCTGAAGGGCCCTTCCAGCGCGGTCGCGACCGCTTGTGCCTCGGCGAATAACGCGATCGGCGACGCCTTCCGCATGATCCAGCACGACATGGCCGACGTGATGGTCGCCGGTGGAAGTGAAGCCGCGATCACACCCATGGGCCTCTCCGGCTTTGCTCGCATGGGGGCATTGTCGACACGCAACACTTCACCGGAAACAGCCAGCCGACCTTTCGACATGGATCGCGATGGATTCGTGCTCTCGGAAGGGGCCGGTATCGTGATCCTCGAAGAATATGAACACGCCCGCCAACGCGGTGCCCACATTTTCGCGGAACTGTCGGGCTATGGCATGTCTTCGGACGGGTCGCATATGACTGCCCCCGATCCGAACGGCACCGGTGCCGCCCGGGCCATGTCTGCCGCGCTCAAAGACGCTGGCATGAACCCGCAAGAAGTGGAATACGTGAACGCCCACGGCACTAGCACACCGCTGGGTGACAAAGCCGAAACCGTGGCGATCAAACGCGTCTTTGAAGCCCACGCCAAGAAATTCTGTGTCTCCAGCACCAAGAGCCAGTTGGGGCACCTGCTGGGTGCCTCGGGCGGGGTGGAGTTCATCGTGTGCGTGCTGGCCCTGCAGAACCAGGTTGTGCCGCCGACCATCAACATCGAAAATCAAGATCCCGAATGTGATCTCGATTACGTTGCCAGTGGTGCCAGGCCGCTCGCCGTGAATCGCATCCTCACCAATAGTTTTGGCTTCGGCGGTCACAACGCCTGCCTCGTTCTGCGGAAATTCCAGTAGATTACGTTTCGACTGAGGACGCGGAGCGGCACGCGGCCAGAAACGCGACGACTCGATCTGCGTCCTTGACCCCTGGCGAGGTTTCCACGCCGCTCGCGACGTCGACTCCTTGCGGCTGGACAACCTGTATGGCTTCCGCGACGTTCCCGGGGTGTAATCCCCCAGCGAGGATGATCGGCGGCAGCCGGGCCGCAGCGAGCTCTTCCCGAAGTCGCTGCCAGGGTACGACCGCCCCCGTCCCCCCATAACTCCCCGCCACCTGGGCATCGATCAGGCAGGCCGATACCGGAATCTGTAACGCTTCCAGTTCTTGCAAGCGCTCTAGCCCCGGTCGCAACCCCGCGCTGCCAAAGCGCAGCACCAGCACAATGGCCGTTTCAGGACAGGCGGCATGAAACGCGGCGATCTCCGCTGCCGTTTCATCCCCATGAAACTGCACGGCATCGAGCGGAATCGCGCTCACACGCTCGCGCAGTTCGTCGAGTGTTGCATTCACGAAGACGCCCACGACTCGGATGTCTGGCGCCAAACCGCGAACGATGGCCTGCGCGGTCGCATCGTCTACAAATCGCGACGATTTCTGGTAAAAATTCAGGCCGATCGCAGCGAGTCCAAGCCGCGAGACGGTGCGGGCGGAATCGAGATCCCGCAGTCCGCAGATCTTGACCCACACGGACGGCTTCGTGGAAGACGGGTCTGGCAGAATGAGTGGCGGAATCATCGTCTCAGTTCCTCGATCGGCACAGAGAGGCTGTCATCCTATCCCGAGACCGGAAAGCCAGACAGCAGGAATCGTGCGAAGTTCTGGCCTTCCGCTTTCCGACTTCCGCCTTCCGCACTGACCGAGTCTCATGTAGATGGGCAGCCCATCTGTGACGGTGCTCAAACCCGATGATTCAGCAGCGCACGCAGGCGACGAATCTCTGCCACCAGCAATGGCACATCGGTTCGAGCGGCGGCAATAAACTCGCCATTATGCAACCCGGGCAAATCCGCGAGGCCCGACTCGGCTCGCTGCATCGTCACGCCCAGCAATTGTACGGGATCGGTTTGCGATTCAATAAAGCCCAGTTCGTGCCGCCACGGGCCGGGCGTGGTCATGGCCAAGCGTTGCTCGATCTTGACCAGATCTTCCTCGGTGATCTGGCACCGCTCCTGACTCACGATAACAACCCCTGCCAGCGATCGAAGACCCTGCCCGTTGCCGCAGAATAAACGATGGACATTGCGGCTTGCCAAGTTATCCGACACGCCGGGCGCACCATACAATTTTCTCTCAAGAATGGTAAGGTTCCTCGCGAGTTTTGAACAAAAAAACACGCACAGACCGTACACAGATCGTGTTGTACAGTAATCGCCCGCCGCGAGGGTTGCGTGAACAGAGATCGGATACTCCCATCTCAGCCCCTGTTCCACCTTCCACCTTCCACCTTCCACCTTCCACCTTCCACCTTCCACCTTCCACCTTCCACCTTCCACCTTCCACCTTCCACCTTCCACCTTCCACCTTCCACCTTCCATCTTCCGCACTCCGTACTCCGCACTAAACATTCGCCCACTGATGCACCGTCTCCGTTTCGACAAACCGTGGGCCCTGAAATCCCGGACCATCTTCCCCTGTTTGCGGATCATGTTTAGAATCAGGCGACGACGTGAATTGCCTATTCGATAATCGGCCTAGCCGAGCCTGGAAGGAGTCGACCGTGCGGACAGGGATTGGAATCGCTGCGGCTGTGTTGGTTGGGTTATGTGCGGCCGCTGCCAGCTTTGCACAAGAGACCAGGTTATCGCTGGGTGTCTCGTCTTACGATCAAACCAAAGGGGGTTTGAAGTTTCTGGTCAACGAGTTGCCGCCCGCCAATCTCCGCAAACAGTGGGAGAATCTGGAAGGGGTGCTCGACAGCTTCGCCCAGGGGGCGGACCTGGCGAAACCCGTGCAGGTGGATCTGATCCTCGGCCAAGATGCGGCGCGATATGTCGCCATGATTCCCGTCGCGAAGCTGAGCGGTCGCGGCGGCTTTATCGATAACGTGCAGACCTTTGGATTTAACGTCTCAAAGCCCGATGCCAGCGGGATTTACACGATCGAACAGCAGAAAGCGGCACCGCGCCGGGCCGGGGGGAAAAAGCCAGCAGCACCCACCGGGCCACCTCCCCAGCCGTTCTTTATGAAACACGATTTCGGCTACGCATTTTTCGCGGTCGAAAAAGCCGCGTTGCAGGTTCAGCTGGTCGACCCTGTGCCGGGGTTGACCGCCATGATCGGGCCGAAGGTCGACATGGTCGCTGCGTTGCAGAACGACACGGAGACGATGGCCGCGAAGCGGAAATCGTTTCAGGAATTACGGAAGCAATGGGAAGCCGCGATCGCGTTCAGCCGGGGGGAAACGCAGGCCGAGTTCGATCTGCGGAAGCTCAGCCTCACCCAGAATCTGGCGGAAGCCGAACGGTTTCTGATCGAGTCGGCTCTGCTGAAGGCGGAATGGACGACTGACATCCAGGCCAAACAGGGCGTGGGAGCGTTACAACTCACCGGGCTGGCAGATACCGACCTGCTAAAGAGCATCCAACTGATCAATGCCAAGCCGAGCTATTTCGCGAATGTGAAGTTTGGTGAAAAGGCCGCCCTGCAACTGCGGGTGAACTTTCCGATTGATGATTTGCGGAGCAAACACGCGACCGAACTCTATCCGGTTCTGTTGCCCGTGCTGCAGGAAGACATGGAGAGTCGTCCGAATCTGACCGCCACGGGCAAGACCACGGCCAAAGAGGCTTTATCCAAACTGTTCGCCATGTTGACCGAGGCCATCCCGTTGCAGATGCTCGACACGATTATTGATGTCCATGCGACATCCGATTCCAAGCACGGCATGATCTGTGGCATTCGCTCGGCCGATGGCACCAAGGCCGTCGAAATTCTGGCGATGTTTCCCGAGATTCGGGAAGGCTGGAAATTCGAGGCCAATACGGAAGAACATGCGGGTGTCTCCATTCACAAAATGCACATCGCACCGCACCGCATGGATGAGTTTACGTCGCTGTTCGGCGGAGACGCCGTGATTTATGTGGGAACCGCGAAAGACGCCGTCTGGGCTGCATGCGGTGACGATGCGCTGACGAAGTTGAAGGCCGCCATCGATCAAGCCGCGACACCCGCGTCAGAAAACATCAGCCCGGAATTTCTGTCTTTGGAGATGCGGTTTGAACCGTGGGTGAAAATGATCGATCTGTTGCGTTCCAAGCAGCCGCCGAGCAACCCGGCTGATGAGGCGGAGCGCGAACGGGAAAAGCAACGCGACAAAGTGCGCAAGTACGCCTTGAGCACCTTCGCCGATTGCGATTCCGTGCTGTCCGCAAAACTGATGAAAAGCGGCGATGAAGTGACCGGGTCGCTCGACGTCAGTGAATGCCTGCTGAAGTTCGTCGGCACAATGATCGCCGACTTTACCGCGGAGAATCTGCAATAGATCGTGCAGACACGGTCATCGAGATGCTACCGGGCCAAGTGTCAGGGCAGGGCCATCGCCTGTTTCAATCTCGGCGGCCCTGTATGGTCCAGAGTCCAGTGACGAAAGACGAGAGCCAGGCAAAAATGCCTTGGAGGAATGTGAGTTTCTGGCTCTGGTCTCTTGTCTCTCGACCGGCCAGCGCATTCCTACAGCTTAAACAAAGCGATGGCCCTGGGTGTCAGGGCAATCCGCATTGTCGGCGGATGATCCACTCGCAGGTCAACAAGCCCGCGAGTAGCAGGTAGACGGGCCAGCGATCCCACAACGGTCGCTGCTGTGGCAACGACGTGACCATTTCAAACGCGGGGAGATGCCGCGGAATCTGCCAGGCATCGCCGGGCAGGAAGAGTTTGCCGCCCGAGGCTTCCGCCAGTTCATGCAGGAAGGTGCGATTGGGTGCCAGTTCGGCCAGTTCGACGGTCGGGGGTTGCGAGACCGTGACGGGCGCTTCCAGTGGGTCGGGGCCCAGGTTCGCACGTGGGGCAACCAGCTTCAAACGATAATCGCCCGCGGGCAGCGAGGTCAGCGTGCCCAGTGAGAGCAAGGGTCGCTGGGGATCCGCCACGAGCGCGATCTCTTGGACCTTGTTGGCTCCCGCATAGACTTCGACCAGCGCACCGCGATCCTCGACAGGCTGTGAAAGAAACTGCGAACTCCACCGAGCTTGCACTTCCAGCGGCTCATTCAGGCCATAGTTCCGCTGGAGTGGACCGAATTGGACGAACTCGTTCCCTGCGGACAGCTTCGTCGCCGAGGCATAGCGGGCCAGCTGTCCCCAGAAGCGATGATGAAACTGGTCGGCCGAACGAAACCGCCAGCGCCAGGTGCTATCGGTCGCAATCCAGACCACCTGTCCCAGTCCGTAGTTCTGCTGCACGATGAGGGGGACGGGGGCTCCTGCGGCTTCATTGCGTCCCCAGACCCAGACAGTCGCGGCCGGCTTGGGGTCGCCAACGACGGCCCACGTGGCACCGGGCAGCAGATTCCAGATGGCACGATTAGTTTCCGCATCGCTGGCAAACTGCAGCGCGGTCTGTGTAGCCCCCGCGGGTGACAACGACCAGTTCCAACCTCGTGCCGTGATTTCCGCCCCCGGTCGAATCCCCGCGGATTGCAGCCGGGGTGCCGTCACGGGGAGCAGTTTACGCAAGGTGGGGGAATCGTGCGCGAGCGGCAGCGATTCCCGCCCGGCGATGAGCACCAGTAACCCGCCTTGTTCCGCGACGAACTTCTGCAGTTCGAGCCAGCGACTTTCGGGCACATCAGAGGGCGAAACGTCTCCCAGCAGAATCATATCCTGGTCGGCGAAGGCCGCAGGGCCAGACTGTGGGTCGACCATTGGCCAATGCCTGGGAAAGAAGGGTTCCGGCAGAATCCCCAGCGAGGGCTGATCGAACAGGATCACGCTCGCTTCCACGCGTTCATCACGGGCGTACGCAATTTCGAGATAACGAAACTCCCAACGTGGCGGACCGTCTACCAGCAGCACCCGCGTCCGGTCATCGACCACCTGCAACGAAAACTCCTTGCGATTATTTTCGCCCGTGGTCTCTCCCGGTTGTTCGGGAATCGTGACGACGTACCGGCGTTCGCCCAGTTCCTCGGCAGGCAGATCGAATTCCAGTGTCTGCGTGGCATCGTTCGCCACCAGCGTTTTCGTGATCGGCTCGAACCGGCCATCGGGTTCGACCAGATCGAGCGTGACATCGAGGTTCTGCCCGCTGAACCCCGGGTTCGACACCAGCACTTTGATGCGTGGATGATCGCCACGGTAAACCGCCAGAGGAGACTCCACCGATAGAATGGAAAGATCTTTGGGACGATGCGTGGAACCCACGAGGACCGGAAAAATGGGGATCGCATTCTGTCCGGCCACGCGGGCCAGTTCCAACGCATTGGTCGCCGAGGTTTCGCGACCATCGGTGAGCAGAATCACACCCAGTAACGGAGTCGACGCATCACTTTGCTGCGCGGTGAGAATGGGGGCATTCAAGTGCGTCAGCGTGGGCGTGGTAGCCCCGGGAATCGCCAGGTCTGCGGCTTCCAGTTCGGCTAGCGATGCACCGACGGCCTGACCGCCAAAGAGATACAACTCGGGCGTGCCCAACCGCTGGAGTTCGGTCCATAGGGAACTCGGCCCGGTGGTGATGGTGCGCCGGGCGATTTCCCAGCGATTCAACTGGGCCAGGCGTGTAGTTAAGTCGCGCCAGGTTTCGGCATCGAGACCATCGGGCGGGGTGTTGGCAGGTGGTGTTGAGGGGTCCGTGTCCGAACTGTCGACGGATACCGCATCAGCAGGGAGATTCCGATTCATCCAACCGATGGCGGCCAACCAGTCGCGGCGCTCCGCGACGGTGGCTTGCAGGTCGATCGTCTGCATGCTGCCAGAAACATCCACAGCGACGGCAATCCTGCCCAGCCGCGTCTGGTCGACAATCCAGGCCCAGGTCGGTTGCCACAGGATCAGCAGGACGACGGCAATCGCAGTCAATCGCAAACTCAGCAGCGACCATCCGGCCAGCGCAGAGACAAACCGCCGTTCGGTACGAAACAGCCACAGCACCAACCCCACCGCCAACATCGCGGCCAGGGCATGCGTCAGCCCCGTCCAGGAGTGGGCTCCGGGAAAGGTCAACTGCGGTGACACGGCGTCGGGCATGGTTGAGGGATAAGGGCTGAGTGTCAAGGGCTAAGTGCTGAGGGCTGAGGGCACGCGATATTGCTTGCCACTTGCCACTTGGCACTCTTCGTTGGTCTGTCAGGCTGTCAAATATACCCGATCTGCCGGTTGCGTGGGCATGCTGCACAAAAACCACAGGAGGTTCCGCAGACCTGCCGTGGTCTACCCCGGCGTCAGCTCACCGGCGATGTAGTCTTCGGTGTCGAATCTCACCGCGCGGGTTATGGGGATGGTCTGTAACGACTTTACCCATCGGCGCGAGTTGCGAGACCTGTCGTATCGGATGCATTGAGGCACCATGTCGAGTACTGCACCGTCTATCAAACGCAATGTCCTGATGAGCTGGTTTGCGCATGGCGTGACCATCGTCATCGGGTTTTTCCTGATGCCGTATGTGGTTAGCGTGCTCGGCGATCGGGCTTATGGCAGTTGGGTCTTCATCAACTCGCTGGCCAGTTATTCAGGTCTGCTGTATTTCGGTTTTGGTGACACGATCAGCCGGTATGTCGCCAAGCACCATGCGGCGAAAGAGTACGACAAGCTGAATCAGGTCGTGACTTTGATTCTGGCCATTTACCTGATCATGGGTGGGGTGGCATTGCTGATCGGCCTGGGCTTGTGTGCCGCCGCTCCGTATCTCACCACCTGGGAGACCGTCAGCCTGCAGGAAATCCGGCTGACCATTCTGGTTCTCGCGATCAATGTGGCCGTGGGGCTTGCAGGCAGTGTGTTTGGTGGCGTGCTGATGGGGCTACGACGGTTCGATCAGGAGCGCACGATCAGTTTCTCGTCGGACATTCTTCGCCTGGTTCTGATCCTGGTCTTTCTGCGGCAGCAATGGGGCATCTTGACGATCGCCTTAATCTACATGGTCATCGCGGTCGTAGAGAATGCCGCGTATCTGGTGCTGGCATTTCGCAATCTGCCTGAGTTGCAGGTGGCTCGGCGATATCTCAGTTGGGCCACGTTCAAGGAATGCAGTGCGTTCAGCAGCATGGCATTTTTGAATGCGATTGCGTACCAGATGACCTATGCCACCGACAGCGTGGTGATTGGTATGTGCCTGGGGACCGAACGGATCGTGCCTTATTACATTGCCTTGCGGCTGGCGCAGTTCATCAAGCAGCCGATAGATAAGATTGCCCAGATCTGCATGCCCACGGCGGGGGCCCTCGCGGTCAACACCGATCCGGCTAAGTTGCAGCGGTTCGTGCTGCAGGCGTTTGGAGTGGTCCTGCTGCTGTCGACAGGCATGTGGGTGGGTGCGTGGTTCTTTGGTGGCCATGTGATTGGCACCTGGATGGGCGACAGTTACACCGAAAGCCATCACATTCTGGTGGTACTGCTGGCCTCGCAAGCCATTTCTTCGCCGACGGGAGTGTTGCGGGCTTTTCTGTTTGGCATGGGCCATGTGCGCATGCCCGCTATTCTGTATCTGATCGAGGCGGTCTGTAACCTCGTCTTGAGTTTGATCCTGGTGCAGTTCTGGGGGTTGGCCGGCGTGGCCTGGGGCACGATGCTGCCCGTGGTCATTATCGAACTGACCTTAACCTTGCCCATTGCCCTGAAGCAATTGCAGATCAGTTATCAGCGACTCTGGAGAGATTCCGTCGCCCCACAGTTACTGCCGCTCGCGGCACTTTCGACCTACGCATGGTGCCTGAGTTTGCAGCCGTTCCCCTACGATAACTGGCCGATGTTGATGACCGTCACCGTGGGTGGGGCGAGCGTGCTGGCGGTGACCTGGCTGCTGACCGGACGTGGTCTGCCACAACGTGCGACGACCGCTGCCGCATAACTACCGTAATCTCTACGTCTCGCGAATTACTTGTGATAGAGCTGTCGCATGCGTTCGATGCGTTGCTGCAATTCCCGGCGTAAACTCTCGGGTTCCAGCACTTCGGCATGTTCGCCGTAACCCAGAATCCACCAGGCGATTTCGGTCAGGCCATCGACCGTCACGCGAAACTCGAGGCGTTCATCGGGGAGGAATTTGCAGACCTGGGTTTTGTGCCATTGCACCTCGGCGACATTCCGCGCGACGAGTCGAGAGAACAGGATGACGACGTGTTGCCGGTTGCCCGACTCGCGAATCAGATGCCACGCATCACCAAGAAACTTTTCGAGCGAGAAGCGTTTGGGAATGCGGTAACTGCTATCCAGCAACAGCAGGCTGGCAATGCGACCGATGTTGTAGACCCGCACCGCGCGATCGGCTGAGGAACGGCCGACGACATACCAACTGCGGCGACTGAAGAACAACCGATAAGGGCTCAAAATGGTCGATATTAGTCGACGTTCTGAAGCACTTTCGTAGGTAATTCTTACGGGTCGTCTTTGAATCCAGGCTTCCTGCAACTGTTCAAAGAATTCGGTCGAATGTGACAAAGGATTCGCTGGTTCCAGACGAATCGCCATCGACTCGACTGCTTCCTGCGCGAACTCCTGAAGATCGGCAGGCAAGGCCCGGCTGATCTTGGATGCCGCCGATTGGGCCGCCGCATGAAACGGCATGCCCCCCTCGGCCCGCCCCATTTCCTGACAGATCAGCAGCAGCGAAACCGCTTCGGAAACATTGAGTTTTTCGACCGGCAAACGCCACGTGACAGGTAAAAAATAACCCTGCCGCTGTTCATCGAATAAAACGGTCAACCCCGCTTCATTCAATTCATTTAAATCGCGAAACACGGTTCTACGGCTGATTCCCAAGCGTTCGGCCAAGGCATCGGGATTGTGAGGCCTGCCGCTTTGCAACAAGGAAACCAACTGCAGCAACCGCCGCAAACGGACGTTCCGGGCCATCCGGCGTCTTTCTGAAAACTCGCTGTGCGTTGGCCAGATTCCCCCATGCAGACTGGCAGACCGTATCAGCGAGTTTATCAATCACCGGACGAGATACAACCGCTCTTCAAATCTTCACTCGAAGGGCTGGCCGGGTTCCGTGGCCACGTCGAGCATGGGTGGCGGTGCCGCAGACTGGCCCGATTCGAGCGCCGCGGTTCCCGAATCTGCCGGAGGCGCTTCATAAGGAATGGCTGTCGCGCCAGCGGCAGGAGTCGGTGCCGGTGGCTGTTGGCCCTCGTCCCCTGGTCCCACAGGCATCCCGGGGAACAGGTCGTGCTTGAGATAGGGCACCGGCGACGAGAAGTCTTCCGGTTCCGAATGCAGATGTTTGGCCGGTTTCGCAAAGCTGCGTGCCCAGGCACGTCGCAACGCTTCATCTTGTGCCGCCGAGGTCCATGTCCCCTCGGCCAGGCTGACGGCGTTGATGTCGAGCAAGGTTCCTCGCTGCCGATTCAATTCGACAATGGCCTTGTTGTAGTCAATCAGGCTGTTGAAGTACGCAATTTCCGCCGCGGCCTTACTGGCCTGGGCTCGTAATACCAGGTCGAGCGTGGCATCGCGCACACCGGCTTCGTATTCCGCCTGCGTCGCCTGCACGCGCCGTTCCGACGCCACGCGTCGATCGAAATTGGTGCGTGCGGTGGTATAAGCCTGGTCGATCCGTTGAATGGCATCGGCCAGATCGTGGCTGATGTCCAACTCCTGGGCCGACAAGGCAGCCCGTGCCTTGACCAGTTGCAACTGGATGTTTTCCATCTGTGCCCGGGCCGTTCGCAACCCGATGGGCACGGCAAACTCCAGACCCAGTCCCCAGCCGGTTTGATCGCCACGCGTTAACGTGGAATAAGCACTGTCATAGCCATCCGCGGTAATACCATCGGCCGAGTCATATTGCAGCAGATCGTTACCGAAGCCGTTCACCTGATAGCTGGACACAAAATTCAACTGCGGATTGGCAGCATTCTCGGCGGCGATCTCTTGCAGTTGCAAGCTCTTGACCTGCCACTTCTGACGTCGCAACTCGACGCGCTTCGTCAACGCTTCCGCCAGTGACGATTCCCAACTGACGGTGTACTCGGCCCGCAGGGGATCATCCGCGGGACGAATGATCCGGCCATCGTTCACGGGCATGCCGGTCAGTCGCCGGAACTGATTCTCGGTGTTGTAGATCGAGGCCAAGGCATTTTCGACGCGCGACCGCGTTTCAAAATAGTTCTCGCGAGCCTGGGCTTCCGCAGCGGCGTTGCCCCCCGCGGCACCCACTTCCATCTTGGCTTTGACTTCCCGCCACGACCGTAAGGCACTATCGCGATTGGCTTGTTCCGCATCGTACTGACGGTAGGTCAGGTACAGATCCCAATAGAGATCCTCGACGTCTTTGACCATCGTGATCACGGCCGATTCAAAATCCGCCACGGAGATATCTTCATTGATTCGCGAGATGGTCACGCCCTGACCGACACCAATCAGGCCCCCCAACCCGGGCCGGGCAGGACCAGCAATGCGGGTATATTCGACCCCCGCCCCGGCCCATAACGGCTGCGAATACTGGAACTGCAGGTTCCCATTGTACGATGAAGGGAACAACAATCCGGGCGAGTTACTGCCCAGGTAATTCCAGTTGTGATTGACTTCGAAGTTTCCGCCGTTGGCAAATGTCTTGGCGACTCCCGACTGAAACTGCGCGGTTTCGCTGGTGGAGACGAAGCCCGGTGGAATCGAGGCATTCGAGAACAGGGAGTTCGAGACCTGTTCGTTACGGCCCCAGATCATCGATGACGTGAACTGGGCATCGAAGTCGGCGAGGGCCGCTTCCGCCCCACGGTTACCAAAGAGGAAGCCCGAGGCCCGTAACGCCGGATCGTAGACTGACGGCGAATTCGTCGGGTTCGCGATCAACTGCCCCGCACCACTGCGGGTGCGGATCATCTTGTTATTGGCGATCGCCGTGTGAATTGCTTCCTGCAGGGTCAGATCCCAGATCTCATCCTCGGACCGGTCTTTCACGGTGCGGGGCTTCTGGGAATAGACCACATTCTCCGGCGTCGGGTCGGTGACGTTCGGATACTGAATCGTCAACGCCTGGTTGTGATAGTGCTGAAGCTCTGCCTCACCCAGATAATGAATCTGTTTGGGTGTGTGGCAACCGGTCAGCGCCGTACCCACCAAGACTGCATTCATCCAGCGAATGGACTTTGACCAACGCATCCGTGCTGCCCCCAACCGGCGAACTCTGCCGGTCTATTGCGCGTCACTGCCGTTGTACGCAATAGCTTCCGCAGAGTCGTAACAACCCCTATCGCCAGTATCGGCGGCAGGTTTGTTACTTCTTGACCGCATTCGGGCGTGGCACGATATCGACGTAAGGAAGCCCTAAAGCTTTCTTGATCAGTACAACTTCCCCAGCATCGTTGCCTTCAATCGCATGACCCAGAAACTGCAACACATACCCCCCCACGAACGCCCCCAGCGCCCACCAGCCGAACCCCTGACACAGCCAGATCAGCGAGACAATGAACGTCAGCGGAACCCCAATCAGATGCAGCACTTGGCTCGCGGGGTGCTGATGACGCTCGGCGTAGTTTTTGAGAAAAGCCAGCATGGGATTGGTTGAGGGTCTAGCGTTGAGGGTTGAGGGTTGAGGGTTCAAGGCGGAAGGCTGGGGGCTGCGATACTCTGTCTGGCTTTTGCCTTCCGCACTCCGCCTTCCGCACTTGGCACTTGGCACTTGGCACTTGCCACTCCGCACTGGGCCCTTTCACGTCACCCCTTGCCGGCGCGCGAGGTATTCACCTAACACCAGGTGATACGGCTGAGTGGTTTGCCATTTCACATAGTCGATACCGCTCGCCTGACATTCCCGCTGGAGCACCCGGCAATGTTCCTGATAGCGTTCCAGGTAAATCTGCCGCATCCGCAAAGGTTCGACGGGGCGTTCCAGTTGTGGCTGCTCCAGACTACGGAACCGCGTCGGCCGACGAAACGGAAAATCTTCTTCCTCGGGCGCAACGATCTGAAACAGCGTCAGATCGTGCCCGGCGATCCGATACTGCCGAAGCTGCTGGATCAAATGTTGCGTGTCATCAAACCCATCGGTGAACAGAAACATGAGACTCCGCCGTTTCAGCGTCGGCAGCACATCGCCCAGGACCGTACTCAACCGACCTTCCGAACCTGGTTGCCGCTCTTCCAGCAACCGCACGATCTCGGGAAATGTCGATGGGGCCGTCGCGGGATCCCGGCGATCGAGAATGCAATCACTGAATGTGAACAGCCCACAGGCATCGCGCTGCTGAATCAGCAGGTACGCCAGAATCGCCGCCAGGGTCTTGGCATAGTTCAGCTTGCTAAGAGTCGAGGCGGCATAACCCATGCTGCCCGAGGCATCGAGCAGCAGATACGCCCGCAGATTGGTCTCTTCCTCGAACTGCTTGACGTAGTACTCGCCGGTCTTCGCATACGCCCGCCAGTCGATATGCCGGAGTTCGTCGCCATGCGTGTACTGTCGATGCTCCACGAACTCGACACTGGTCCCTTTGAAGGGGCTGCGGTGCCGGCCAATGAGATACCCCTCCACCAGCGCTCTCGCGACGACTTCCAGGCCCCCCATCTGAGCGAGCGCTGTCGGATCGGTGGTGGTGAGTGGTGTGGCCATTGTGGCGGACTGAGCCAGCGATATTCGAGGGTATCGGAGTGCGAGGGTGTGAGAGTCTGAGAATATCGGAGTGTGGAGTCGAATTCACCCTCACACACCCTGACCCTCACACCCTCACACACTCTGACCAATGGCGAAAGCGGAGCCGGAAGCGCTGGAACGACACATCCTCGCCCCGCACTCCGCGCTCCGCATTCCGCGCTACCAACTACGCCCGTGCGGCTTTACACGCCGCGGCACACTTCTCACAGCGTTCCGCACAGGCGATGCAGCAGTCGTGACCAGCGGCCCGGCAGCCCTTCGCACATGCCAGACAGACCTGCTCGCACAACTCGCACGTCTGCTTCCACAGCGGCGACTGCTTTTCGCACAGGTCGGCACACACCAGGCACATCTTCTCGCAGGTCGAGCACAGGTCACAGCCTTTGTGACCTTCCATCTTGCAGCACTCGACACAGTTCGCACATTCCTTTGCGCACTTCTTGCAGTCAGCAATGCAACTCGGCAGGCCATCGGCCGCGAACGAAACCGCAGTCATCCAATTCGTGGACAACAGACCGGCACCAGCACCCACACCTGCCAACGACAGAAACGAACGACGATCCATGATAAATTCTTCCAGACAAGAGTTGATCGAACCGCAATCGACACACGTCGATCGCGAAGAAGTCGAATGTCAGAGGATCACAGCGACCGAGCACGAGAACCCGCGCTCGGAGGGCGATCAACTCAATTCAACCAGCGCTGGAAGAGGACGCAGATGGTGCAAGCATCGGGCACAATTGCCACAAACGATAAGCGATCTGCGGGCGGCGCAAGATCAACCAGCGAAGAGATCCCCGCCGGTAACCACAGCATCTGCCAGTCGGGCAAAATCTCTGTCAGCGTGTTCGCCGTTCGATCATACGGCGCCGGTCGCGAACGCTGACACCGCGGACATTGCGTGCCACAGTCATCATCGGTGGACGGTTCGCTGTGACAGGCGGCGACACCTTCGACGACATGGGCCGGGCAATGCGGGCAGGTGCTCGGCTGCACCTGTAGGCGTAGTTCGGTTTGGCGGTGCTCACTGCAACAGTTATGGCAGTCAACGCCAGCGAACACCGGCGCCGCCAGCAGCATCGCACTGCACCAGACCAGCATCGTCACTCGCATTAACCGCTGCACAAACGACCTCAGCCAGAGATAACCATATGCCTTTCACTACCCTAGCGCGCGTCCGCCAACCGGTCAAGAGGGGTTTCACGCTGTCCCGCTAGATATCTTACGTCGCAACAGAATCAACTGTTGGATGAGTCGCCGATGGGAACCTCTTCCCCGGCAGATCGATGTCCCCGAGTAGTTCTCCTGATGTTCAGACCAACAATCCGCACCAAACCTCGGCTTTCACAACTTTCTCAAAAAAACTGTGTGCGCCGGCGTGATACTTTCCGTGGAAATCCGCCTGAGAGAGCGGAGCTTTGTCAGTTGGCTTTATGCAACAACGGCCCTCACCGACAGACTCCCCTACCCATTACAGCCTGACATCAGCAGGCACTCGAAAGGGACGACAGATGCGGTTTCGCGTGGTGTTCATGGTTTTGACTTGGCACGTTTCCGGGCTGGCCCATCCGGTGGCAGCGTATGATCTGAGAGCCCAGGCGGCGACCACTCACGATGCCTCGCAGGTCCATTTGACCTATGAAGCGACCGGGTCTCCTGTCCCCATGGGCAGTGTCGCCGTGCAAGTCTGGCGGTCGACCGATGCCGTTCTGGATCCCACAGTCGATTCGCTTCTCGCCACTGCCACGCTGGCCGAACTGTCCGCCGGGGTGCATACCCAGGAAATCCCGGTCCCACTCGGGTCACTGGGACTGCAAGCGAGCCATCCGTTTATTCTGGTGGTCTTGGACCCGGTCGGCGATGCCCAACCGCAGGGCGAAGTCAGTGAAGAGAACGAAGCCAACAACATCACGCACTTTCGCAAGGTCACCTTGGCGGTCATTGTGCATGGACTGACCTTCTTCGACGCTCCGCCTGAATGGGAAGCGCTGCTCGCCGAAACCCTGCGCGGCCTGAACTACGACGACGTCCTGGAAGCCGACTGGGCTCAACTGAGTCGGCAAGTCCGCCCCGGTGCCCCGCAGCAGTTCGCCGAGGAGTTGTTGGTCGACTTACTGGAACGGATCGCTGCGTTGGAGATCAGCGAAAATGACCGCGTCGATCTGCACTGGATCGGTCATAGTCGGGGAGCGGTGGTGGTCAGCGAGGCGTTGCAGATCTTCCCGAACGAGATGGAGCAACCCGCTATCCTACGTGGCGGTTGGCAGAAAGTGACGTTGCTCGACCCTCACCCGGCGGTCAATCGCGATCCCGAACAGATCAGCATCAACACGTTCTTCCCGCTGGGCGCGCTAGTCGGCCAGGGGACACGGTTGTTTCAGGGCATCGCACGCGATCCCGATGTGGTCATTCCGACCGACCTCGTCGATGACGCCGAGAATTACTATCAGCGGAACGAATGGTATGCCCTGTCGCCGACGGAAGTCTTCTTCGACTACCTGACGAACTACTGGGGCGAGACCAATCTGGCGGGCGTTCCCGCGAACCAGTCCTACGACATCACCGAACCCCGCTTGAGCCACTTCGAAGTGCCGAACTACTACATCGACCGCGTGCTGCTCGAAACAGAAACGGTACCAGCAGAGCAGGTCGTGCCAACCACCCGCCGTGCAGACCGCAGGCGCTAACGCTGATAGGATCGATGCACACCAGCGAGCGGGGGGCGTAAGCCCCCTGATTGGTCGCCCGATTAATATTTTTGCGAACGCGCATCCGGGGTTGGTAAGGGTCGTTGTTGCCTTTCATCTAGCTCAGGTGGAGCTTCGTTGACAATCTCTAATGTTCTGAACAACCCGAAGACAGCGATCTGGATCCCAATGAACGCAAACAGGGCTGGAAAACTCCATGAGGGCACACTCCAGGCATAAATCCCAATCGCTTTCATCAACGGATCAACGGCGACTCCTACACCCGCCCCAATTCCCGCGAAGACAGCAGCTTTGGCTATTCTAGTTAGAAATTGTCGCATCAGCGATGGGTCTCTAATCTGTCGAATTGGTTCGCCCCGTTCCCTCGCAGAGCATGGGAGCGAGTTCAAATCGGAGTGAGTCTATGGCCTCACTTCTTCCCCAGCATGCGATCGAGCGAATCGCTCGTCTGGTGGACCAGCGCTTCCGGCCAATACAGATAGGGGTGGAAGTACTCGAACGTCAGGTAGCCCTGGTAGTTGACCGCTGCGAAGGCATCGAGGACGGCGGGCCAGTTGGTGGTGCCATCGAGCAGCGGGCGGAAGGCTTCCAAGGAATGGTCGGTCCCCTTCTTCGTGAACTCTTTCAGATGCACATTCCGCGTGCGCTGGCCGAGCAGCGGAATCCAATGCTCCGGGTACTGGTATTCCGAGATGTTGCCGGTATCGAAGTGGACATGCACCCGTTCGCTGCTGAAGGAATCGACGAAAGCGTTCATTTCCATCGGCGTCATCAGGAACCCGTTGAAGAAGATGTTCTCCATGTTGAGGTTCACCTTCAGCTTCTCGGCGACGGGGAGCATCTGCCGCACCGCCTCTTTCGCCCGCCGTTCACACACATCGTTGGGGACCGGTTCGTGATCGGTCCGCCAGGGGATGCACACGGCTCCGGGGACGACGAGCAGGTTCTCCGTGCCGAGGTCGTGAGCCGCCTGCGTCATCTTTCCGGCGAGATCCAATCCGAGTGCCCGCTTCTCCGGATCGTTACTGGTGAGCGGGTAGGGCCAGAAGAGGAACGAACACAACCCGCTGATGGCGATGCCGATTTTGTCGGCCAGTTTGCGAATCGCCATGAACTCAGCCGTGCCCGACTTCGGCGAGAGATCGCTGTCGAGATCGTAGTTGAGTTCAATGCCATCGAACCCGGCGTCCTTCGCGAGTTGCAGGCACTGTTCGAGCGACATCTGCTGCGGATAGGGAAACGCCCAGAGGTTGATCGACTTCTTGAAGGGATAGGCCTTCCCCGTAGCTGCCGCCGTCTGTTGAGCCGCCGCGGCCAGGGGTAATCCGAACGGCCCGTGCAGACCGGCGGTAGCCCCAGCCGCCAGCGCAGTCCCCAAGAGATGACGACGATTGAGCATGTGATCCCATGGCATCGGTGGATTCTCCTGAGGCGACAGCGCAATACGTGAACCAGGCGAGATGAACGGCATGCGCCAAGGATACCGCAGACGAGATATGTTCCGCGAGCGGGGGGGGCGTCAGCCCCCTGATTGGTCGTCCGTTATGACTGGGGGCTCCCGTTGGTCGACCCCAGCCACCCTGCCGCGCACAGTCTACCAGGGCGATTAGACAGGAGCGACTACCGTCGCTGCACTTTCGGTACTGCCGGGCGGACTGGTCTGAGCGAGGCGTCGTAGTCGCTGGCCCAGAAACAGCAGTACGATGGCCCAGGTCGCGCCGAACTCCAGCGGCGCGAAACGCAGATCGATCGCCATCAGAAATGTGACGCCGAGAAACAATAGACCAATGAACGTCGCTTGTCCCCAGAATGTCGATGACAACACGAAGAACGCCAGCGCGGTCAGACAGCCGATTGGGATGTAGATCTGTGGTTCGAGGCTGGTCTCCCAGATTCCCAAAGCCAGCCGCGTCGCCAGCCCCGCATGCACACAACAGACAATGTAGCCACACCATAGCGTCCACAGATGTCGCTCGGCCGCATTCTGTGGCAGCAGTTGGTCTCGACGATAGATCGCGAACACCGCCAGAAATCCCAACACCCGCGTGACTTGAGCCAGCAGCACCAGCGGTCCAGGAAGGTTGAACCAGCAGATGAGCGTGACCGCAATCTCGGGCAGAAACATCACCGGAGCCAGCGATGTCAATATCGCTGAGTACGACGCAAACCGTTCCTGCAACTGCACGCGATCCAGTGCGCCGGTCAAGCGGTTCAAGATCCCCGCGGGTGCAATCGAGACCGGATCTCCTGCCAGAAACCGTGATAAATCTTCCGCCAGCGCATCGGCCGTGGCATACCGACGGCGCGGGTCTTTCTCCAGACATTTCAGGCAGATCTGTTCCAGATCACGCGGCACATCCTTGCGGAGTTGCCGTAATCGTATCGGCTCCTCGGTGACCACCTGCACCATGATGTCCATCGTGCTGGGGCCGACAAACGGCGGACGCCCCGTCAACAATTCATAGAGAATGGCTCCCAGCGAATAAATGTCCGCCGCGAAACCCACCGTCTTGGAACTTCCAAAGGCCTGTTCCGGAGCCATGTAAGACGGTGTCCCCAGCACGGCACCACTTTCGGTGAGTCCGGGTTGGTCGGTCTGCACAAGTTGCTTGGCGAGCCCGAAGTCGCTCACCTTGGGTTCGCCATCGGCGGTCAACAAGATGTTCTGCGGTTTCAGGTCGCGATGCACGATGCCGACGGCATGGGCCGCCCCCACGCCTTTCGCAATCTTTCGCAGCATCTCGGCGGCTTCGCGATGCCCCCAGACGGTGCCACGCACGGCTCCGGCCAGCGAACCCCGTCCGCAATACTCCATACTGAAGTAAGGTTGCCCCTGAAACTCGTTGACATCGTAGACCGCGACAATCTGCGGATGCTGCAAGCGTGTGACGGCTGACGTTTCGGCACGAAACCGCAGCAGATATTCGGCCTCGGCCCGGTCTCCTGCTCGGATCATCTTCAAGGCGACATCTCGATCGGCGGTGAGTTGCCGCGCCCGATAGACCACGCCCATGCCCCCGCGGCCGAGTTCCGAGACGATCTGATAACCGGGAATGTCTGGGAACGCGGGATTACGCAGGTTCACGCCCGACAGGGGCAGGTCCACGACCACAGTTTTCTGCGGATCGAACGCCGCGTTTCCTGGCAGTTGCGGGGTCACACCGGCGGTCGGTGGCGCACTGTCCGGGTCGGTTTCCGCAGCGGTCTTCCCCGAGGCACTCACGCGAACGATTCCTGTCTGAATAATTGGGATCGAATCGCCCGCGATGCTACCCGGTTCACAGACTGTGGTGCTACTGCGGGCGGGGGATATGATGGCGCTGGTATGATGGCCTGCCGCGCGGGGGTCTGAAAGATGATAACCCACGTGTCGCATCATTCCTTCCAAGAGACCACATGATCTTTCAGCGTCACATCACCGACGACACCCTTCCCGTCGCTGGGAATGAGATCCATCAATCGGCCTCGTGTTTCGCTCCAAACGAACCGGAAATACAGATAATCAGCTTTTGATTCTCGTAGTACATCCTGTCGTCGCTGGCCTTGAAGACCGGTAGCACCGCCGTCGGCAGCCACCGACTTACCGGATTGTTCTACCAATTCGTGCCAAGACTGCAACTTCAACTCTCGTTTTCCGTTCTTGATCAGAATCGTCGTGAACTGAGATTCTGGTCCGAAGTGTGCGGCTTTCAATTTGTGATTGGCAAAGACCCCGTCTTTCTCAAACCATTTCATCAATGCAGCAATCTTCTCCGGATCAATCTGCGCTGTCCTATAGGGTGCCCCGCCGGTAACACGATTCTCCGACCACACCAAGCGCCCATCAGGCCAGGCAATAAACAGAGGAACTGGCTCATTTGCTGACGTAAGGCCCCAGTCTTCGCGATAGATCGCCATGATAGAATTGTTATCTGCCAGTGGGCGTTGAATGACTACAGTTTCTTCGGCCGCCAACATGCAGGCACAAAGCACAAAGAATGCGATCATGGAGTTCCAAAGCATGGCTCACCTCGTTTGATGGCTGACACGCTGACGTCGTGTGACACTGCTCGCCAGCCTCAGTGTGGATGACTGAGTACTCAACCCTTCCTGCAATCCTCAATCTTACGATATCATGTCCCCCGGGAGGCACGACATCCATGATTCCGCGGACTGCGTTTTTTCTGATCCTGATCACCGGCTGCGCAGCCACAGCGAGCGGGGGCGAATCGCCAATCGGTGTGCGCATCGATGACCTGCGGTTCAAGGATATTCGCTATCTGCCGCGATCGCTGCGCGACCTGGGCGAACACCGGGCGTATGTGTTCGTCTTCACCAACACCACCTGCCCCATTGTCAAACGGTCGTGGCCCAAGCTCAAACGGCTCGAGGCCGCGTACCGCGATCGGGGCGTGCAGTTCGTGGCGGTGAATGTCGGCCCCGACGACGAAATCGCCGAGATGGCTCAGCAGGGAATCGATTTCGGTATCGAGTTCCCGCTCGTCAAAGATACCGACGGAAGTTGTACCGCCGCGCTGGGTGTCACCCGCACTCCCGAAGTCGCCGTGCTGGATCATCAATTCCACTTGCGCTATCGCGGCCGCATCGACGACCAACTCCGACTCGGTGGCGAACGTTCCGGTGCGACACGCGATGATCTGCAACTCGCGCTGGAAGACATCTTGAATGGTCGACCCGTGGCGGTGGCGGAAACCCCGGTCGATGGCTGCCTGATCACGCCGACGACGAATATCACAGCCACGGACAGGGTGACGTTCCATGAGCACATCGAGCCGTTGTTTCAGCGGCATTGCCAGGATTGTCATCGCCCCGGTGGCGGGTCGCCGTTCGAGTTACTCAGCTACAACGATATCGCCAGCCAGTCGGAAATGATCGCCGAAGTGGTCCGCGACCGCCGCATGCCGCCGTGGTATGCCCACCGCCAGCAACATTTTTCGAATGAACGCGGTTTGAGTGCTGACGAGCGTGCCCTGGTCCTCGGCTGGATCGCGGCGGGCAAACCGCAGGGGGATGCGGCGAAGGCCCCGACTCCTCTCACGTTCCCCACGGGGAAATGGGAAATCGGCGAGCCCGACTTGGTCATCAAGGCCCTCGAAACACATGAACTCCCGGCCGAGGGCTTCATCGATTACAAGTACGTTGTGCTCCCCTATGTCTTCCTGCAAGAGACGTGGATTTCTGCGGCGGAGATTCTGCCGTCCAACCCTGGCACGGTCCATCACTGCAATCTGGGCTACTTCGCGGTCGGCAAGCAGTTTGATGACAGCAACTTCATTACCGGCCGCGTTCCCGGCGGCACCGCGATGATCCTCGACGACGGCCATGCCCTCCGCATTCCCGCGAACTCAGTGGTTGGCTTACAGATTCATTACACCACCACGGGCAAGGTCGAAAAGAACCGCATGTCGGTCGGCTTCCGCTACCCGCGTGGTCCCGTGCGGAAGGAACTGCATCACGTGCAGGTGACGACGTCCCGAATTGCGATTCCCCCCGAAGCCGCGGCTCACCCGGTCATCGCCAGCCGCACCCTGCCATGCGATGCCACGGGCGTGGGGATGTTTTCGCACATGCACCTGCGTGGCAAGGACATGACGTTCATCGCCCATCGACCCGACGCGAAGCCCGAAACGCTCCTCAGTATTCCCAACTACCACTACGACTGGCAGCAGAACTATCGCTTCGCGGACGGCAAAAAAAGTTCCCGGCGGGCACGCGGATTGAAGTCATCGCCCATTACGACAACTCGCGGTTCAACCCGTTCAACCCCGACCCCACGGTGACCGTCAAGCACGGCCCGCAAACCATCCACGAAATGATGTTCGGCTTCTTCTTCTACACTGATGACAAGGAAAACCTGAACCTGCAAATCGACCCGAAAACCGGACAGGTGCAGCGCGACAGCGAATGATCTTCAGCGAGCGGGGGGCGTCAGCCCCCTGATTGGACGCTCATTTACTGGAGTCTCCCGCTCGTCGACACCGGCCATACTTCGGAACAGCTACAAGGAAGAAACGCAGAGCACGCGGAGAGTCGCAGAGACAAGACCATTCAGTATTTCTCCGCGTCCCTCTGCGATCTCTGCGTTGCTACTGTATTCGAAACGCTACGGGACGTGTGCCACCCGCAAGAATAGAAACTGATGATGAATTTGTGACGGACGATTGAACTGAGAGTCAATAGCGCGGCATCTTATCGCTCACGCCACCCGGCCAAAAGTGGCCGGGCCACCCTGCGTCAGGGCCCTGATTGGTCCCCCCTGCCAACCGACAGGAAAAATGTCCATGACGACACCATTCACTTGGTTTATCCGCACTCTTCATCAACAACAGAATTGGTAGCCCTACCTCGGCCTCGAGCAACGTACTGGCGACTATCTTGCTGAGCACGGGTGCCGAAGGTCGCATCATGGAGGACTGTTTCCAAGTACCCTTCACCAAGTTCGTCGGCCCTCTCCTTAAACGCCTGATAAATCGTGGACACAATGTTCGACAATGAATATCCAGTCTGTTTTGCCGCAATTTCAAAGACTTCGTGATACAACCGTAACAGCAATTGCGGGCCGACTAAGCTTCCAGTCAATTCCTTGAACGCCGATTCTCCAACGAGAACCACAACTGCCGGCGCGGCTCGCAGGACTCCAGCCATTGAGCGGTGACCTCGGAGAGTGTTGCCGATGAGGGCGTCATAGAACGCTTCACCACCATAAAGTTTTTGCAATTCTGTGAGTTGAATTCCCAGACGCCTGCCGTCACCACCTTTGGCCGAACCCGTCTTACTTTTCACCTGATGAAACCGAAGGGGCCGATTTTTCAGCGGAGGCTGCACGATGTCAGCACCGGGGAATGGGTTTGTAGCTGGATTGAGTGTTTCTTGATCCTCGCCACGAGGTTCAGGTGCTCGAACGTTACCACGCATAGCACCAATCACGTCTTCATGTAAATGGCCTAGCAGCCCTTCGATAATCATGAGCACTTTGTGAGAGATGGCCGCAGATATCGTATGCTCGAAGCTTCCCTCGCACATCAAGATCTGGGAGGCTCCCAGGATAAACGGGTCCAACACATCGCCCGGATTCCTCCCGCACTTGATGTCAGCTGCCTTAATTGGAAAAGTCCCGACGATTTCGACCACTTTCTCACATGTGAAGCGAATCACTTCGTCCGGGCTGTCGAATGCACGCAGCAACTGTATCCGGTGAGATAGGCCTGTAGCGTGAAGTGGAATCGCTTGTGCGGGAATACCATTTTTCGCGAGGATGTCACTGAAGTAGGCGATAAGTTCGTTCGACGTTCTATCGCCGAGACTTGCTGGTGGTTGCCCCTCCAATTGTGCTGGTGGTTGAATGGCGATCTTGAGATCCGAAAATGCTCTTTGGCAGAGTGCCGCTGCGTCCGGGAATTCCATATCAAGGGAGTTCTTCTGCGCAGCGACTATCCGCCTCTTAAGCGACTCACCCAATTTGTTAAGAGGATGGTTCTTTGGAACATGTAAAACATTAACACCAGCCATGAGCCATCCACTAGTGACCACGTTAGAACAGTGTCGGTTGATCGTCCTTTTTCCGGCGCTTGTTTCGAGCAGCCGCTTTTAATCGTTTGATCGCGGCGTTAAGGGCATAGTCCAAATCGAATGCATACTGGTCTGGCTTCATGCCCATTTCAGCAGAAAGGATTGCCTGGCCAACCGCCGCACCCAGCTGAACTGGCACTGCATTTCCGACCTGCATGTACTGACGATTCATCGAGCCACACAACTCCCAATTATCAGGAAAGCCCTGCAAGCGAGCGCACTCCTTGACGGAAAGTGGCCGAATTACCTCGGGATGACAAAGGGCACTTCCCTTACGATTCGCTCGACCAGTAATCGTTGGCGCGGGAGCGTCCCACGACAATCGACGGAAGAATCCGGTCTTTCCTCCACCGGCAGCCATTGACGCAGATCCCATCGCAGCAAGTTGGAGATCTTTGGGCAAATTCCGCCAATTCCCTCCAGGTGGGACTAAAGCGAAGAAACGAGCAACTTCCGGAGTATAAACTGAATGTGGGCCAGGGTTCCCGAGCAGATCGTAAATGGCATCTCTCACAGATCGCTCGGGAGTTTGCTCTATTGACCGCACTCCATGAGAAGGCTCGGGCATGGCTGGTGCCCGTCCATCTCTCGACCCAATCATGATGAACCGCAACCGCCGCTGGGGCGCTCCGTATTCCGCAGAATCAACAACAGAGATGCTGATGTGATAACCAAGGACTGTTACATCGCTGATGATTTGGCGAATGGCCGTCCCCGAAAGTTCCTCCGGTTCCATTGGAAGAGCAATGCCGTCATCCATCCTAGCACGACTGTTGTAGGAACTGAGATTCCATTGCTTACCGGGGCGTTCAGCGATGGGGCGGTGGCTGAGAGCAGCAGTCACGATGTTGGCGACATTCTCCAAAACAAAGAACTTCGGGCGAATTGTGTTGATCAGCTTCAGGTAAACATAGATCAAATTGCCTCTCGGATCAGAGAGTGCCGCGCGCTTCCCTCCCGAACTGAAACTCTGACAGGGCGGACCGCCGACCATCAAGTAGACTTCTTTGGGGTTCTTAAGGCGTTCGAGAATGACCCTACTGTCTAACTGCGAGATATCGGCCTGCCAGACATCGTGATTGGGCCGGTTTTTCTGGATTGTGGCACAGCAGTATCTGTCCTGATCTATTGCAAGGGTTGTCTTTATACCAGCTTGCTCCAGTCCGAGATCAAGTCCCATAGCCCCTGAGAAGAGCGAAATGACTGGCAGCCCCCTTTTCGGCACCTGATTACTCCATAAAGGCTTCTACTTGTTAGCTGGGAATTCTATCATCGGGAACCGATTCGGGCTACCTTGCGTCTTACATGGGTGACCTCGGTCGGCAGCGCCGTCTCGCTAGGTGTGACTGTATGTGCAAGTGGTGTTGAATGACTGCGAGTGATCGTATATTTCCACGTCACAGCCTGTGCATCACCCGTGACCATCGTCCCAAATTTCCCTTCCGAATTGGCATCGTCAACGGCGATGCGGCATAATCATTGGCTGGCTTGGATGTTCTGCTGATGAGGTTGCCATGCGAATTTCGTGCTCGCTGTTCGTGCTGGTTCTGTCGCTCGCTCGTTCGGCTTCGGCTGCGGCTGAGACGGTGTATGTCGAAGCGGAGGCCTTCCCTGACATGGGGGGCTGGTCGCTCGATACGTCGTTTACGCACATCGTCGGTTCGCCCTACCTGCTCGCACATGGCCTCGGCAAGCCGGTCGCCGATGCCCAGACGAAGGTCGCCATTCCCGCGGCCGGCGAGTACCGCGTGTGGGTCCGCACCAAAGACTGGGTCGCCGCGTGGAAAGCCCCTGGCACGCCCGGCCGGTTTCAACTCACCATCAATGGTAAACCGCTGGCGACGGAGTTCGGCACCAAGGGGGCCAACTGGCACTGGCACGACGGTGGCACGGTGAAACTCGCCGCCGGGGAAATCACGCTGGGACTGCATGATCTGACAGGGTTCGATGGCCGTTGCGATGCGATCCTGTTGAGTTCCGAGAAAGACTTCACCCCGCCGGAAGGAGCCGAGTTGGCCGCCACGCGGAAGAAATGGCTCAATTTGACGGATGGTCCCGAGGATGCGGGCGAGTTCGATCTTGTGGTGGTGGGTGGTGGCTATGGCGGACTCGGCACGGCGATTTCGGCGGCCCGGCAATCGCTGAAGGTCGCGCTGGTGCAGGACCGGTTCGTCCTCGGCGGCAATGGCAGCAGCGAGATTCGCGTGTGGGCCAACGGGGGCACCATGCGGGGTAAGTATCCGCATCTCGGCGAGATTGTCGAAGAGTTCGCCGACCATGCCCCCGACAGCCCCGGCATTGCAGAGCATTATGGCGATGAGTTGAAAGAGGCGGTCTGCCGTCGGGAAAAGACGCTGACGTTGTTCCTGGGCCACTTTGCCCGCGATGTGGAAACCGATCCGGAGACGAAGCAGATCAAGTCGGTGACGGCGCTGGAAGTCCGCACCGGTCGCGAGCGCAAGTTCCGCAGCAAGTTCTTCGTCGATTGCACGGGGCATGGCTTCATCGGCGCGGGAGCGGGGGCGTCGTACCTGATGGAACCCGAAGGCCGCATGGGCATGTCGAACATGTTTTACTGGCAGTTCGAGGAAACGCCACAGGCGTGGCCGGAAACGCCGTGGGCGTTGGATCTGGAAGCCGCCGATTTCCCGGCTCAGCAGAAGAGTCGCTCGGTCGAGAATGGCAAGCCCTTCATGAAGGGGGAATGGTTCTGGGAATCGGGCTTCGATAAAGACGCGATCAATGAACTCGAACTGATCCGCGACTGGAACTTCCGTGCGGTGTTTGGGGCCTTCAGCACGCTCAAACATGGCGCGGAGAAAGAGAAGCACGCCAACGCTGCGATGAAGTGGGTGGCCTATGTCGGCGGGCCGCGCGAGTCTCGCATGATTGAGGGCGACATTGTGCTGACCCGCGAAGACATTGTGCAGAAGAAGATCTACCCCGATGGCTGCGTGCCAACGACGTGGGATATCGACCTGCATTATCCCAAGGAACAGTACGCGAAGAAGTTTCCGGATAACCCGTTCATCTCGCGGGCCGAGTTCGGGGCGGGAGTCGATCGGCAGAACGGCTACCCGGTGCCTTACCGTTGCTTCTACTCGAAGGACGTGCCGAACCTGTTCATGGCGGGCCGCTGCATCAGCGTGAATCATGATGCCCTGGGGACCGTCCGCGTGATGCGGACCTGCGGAATGATGGGCGAAGTGGTGGGCAAGGCGGCGTATCTGTGCGTGAAACACAGCATCACCCCGCGCGGTGTGTATGACCATTACCTGCCCTCACTGATCGAGTTGATGGAGCAACCGGGGGCGATGCGACGCGACGGCATCCAGCAGGCTCTGTATCGCGATACGAGTTCGCCCGCCGTGGCGCCGTACTACAACAAGGGGGCAGATACGGTGGTGGGTGCTCCCGCCAATCCGCCGCGCGAAGGGGGCGTGAAGGTTTCGTCGTTGCCGGGGATTGTCGTGGACGACACGCAAGCCAAGCTGACGGGAGCCTGGAGCAATACCGGTTCGCTGACGCCGTTCGTCGGTGACGGGTACCGCTACGCCGGGCCAAGTTCTAATGCGACCGCGCGGTTCGAATTTATGATTCCCGCCGCGGGCAAATACGAGGTCCGCGTGGCGTGGGTCGGCCATGAGAATCGGGCGTCGCGCACCGCCTGTGCGATCGAACGGGCCGGGCTCGCACCCATCAAGACGCGGCTCAACCAGCAGAGCGAAGGCGACCTGTTCCACGTCGTCGGCACGTTCGACTTCCCGGCGGGGGAATCGGCCGTGGTAATCTCCACCGAAGGCGCCAACGGCAACGTGCATATTGACGCCGTGCAGTTGGTGGAGAAACGGTAAGCTGCATTTAGCCCCCCGGTTGTTCACAACCGGGGGTTTTCATTGGGATATCAACGTCCCCCGGTCACAAGTGACCGGGGGCTAAATGAGGTAAGAATCCATGCCGACGATGTTCCTGATTGCTCTAACGGCCGCAGCGCTCACGCAAACGCCTGTCGAAAACGATTTCTACAAGCTCACCTCATTCACCATTCCCGAGGCGGCGTTTCTCGAAGCCGGGGCGACCGATCTGCTGCCCGATGGCAAGCTCGCGGTGTCGACACGGCGTGGTGAAGTCTGGCTGGTTGAGAGTCCGTTCGCCGAGAATCCGGCCGACATGAAATGGACACGGTTCGCGCACGGACTGCATGAAGTCCTCGGCCTGACGCAGCGCGATGGCTGGCTGTATGTCACGCAGCGGGGCGATGTCAGCCGCATCAAAGACAGCGACAGCGATGGCGTCGCCGATCAGTTTGAGGTCGTGAACGACGAATGGCACATCAACGGCGACTACCACGAGTACGCCTTCGGGTCGAAGTTCGACAAAGAGGGCAACATCTGGGTGGTGCTCTGTCTCACCGGGTCGTTCGGCAGCGATTCCAAATATCGCGGCTGGTGCCTGCGGATCACGCCCGATGGTCAATGCATCCCCACCACCAGCGGCATCCGCTCGCCCGGCGGCATCGGCTTCAATGCAGCGGGCGAAGTTTTCTATACCGATAACCAGGGACCGTGGAACGGTACCTGTGGCTTGAAGCAACTCATTCCCGGCAAGTTCGTCGGTCATCCCGGCGGGTTCAAATGGTACGACCTGCCCGCCGCGAAAGCCGCGATGGGCGAAAAGCCGATCGAACCTGAATCGGGCAGCCGCTTCATGACCGAAGCCGCAAAGATTCCGCAGTACGTCCCCCCGGTGATCCTGTTCCCCTACAAGAAGATGGGCCAGTCGGCAAGCGGCGTGACTTGCGATACCACCGGTGGCAAGTTCGGTCCGTTCGAGAACCAGATGTTTGTCGGCGATCAGACCAACAGCACCGTCATGCGCTGCTTCCTCGAAGAGGTCGAGGGCTTCTATCAGGGGGCCTGCTTCCCGTTCCGCGAAGGTTTTGGCTCAGGCACATTGACGCTCGAAATGACTCCCAACGGCAAGATGTTCGTCGGCGGCACCAATCGCGGCTGGGGCAGCCGGGGCAACAAGCCGTATGCCCTCGAACGTCTCGACTGGACGGGTAAGGTTCCGTTCGAGATTCACGAGATGCGGGCCAAACCCGATGGATTCGAGCTGACGTTCACGGAATCTGTTGATCCAGCGACCGCGGGGAACGTTGAGAGTTACACGCTCGATGCTTACACCTACATTTTCCAGGCCTCGTATGGCAGCCCCGAAGTCGATTTCTCGAAACCCACGATCCAGTCCGCCACGGTCAGCGACGACGGCAAAAGCGTCCGGCTGATCATCGACGGCCTGGTCGCCGGGCACATTCACGAACTCACCGCTCCAGGCGTGAAATCTATAACGGGTCTGCCATTGCTGCACAAAGAAGCCTACTACACGCTGAACCGCATCCCCCGCGCCAATTAGCCGCGAGACAACACGTCGAGCGCTGGGAACATTCGGCCCAGCGCTCCATTGCATGTCGCGGCTAAGGAATATCAGATGATCGTCACCACCACGTTTGATATCGCCGGGCATGAAATCAGCGAATACCTCGGCATCGTCCGGGGAATTGTCGTTCGCGCACCGACGATCTCACAGGGCTTCATCGGCGGTCTCAATACCATCATCGGCGGCAAGATCGGCGCGTTCACGCAGATGTGTGAAACCGCACGACAGCAGGCGTATGACGAAATGATCGAACACGCCGAGCAACTCGGCGCGAATGCCATTGTCGGCATGCGATATGACACCGGTGAAGTCGGTGCTCAAACCCGCTCGACCGAAGTGCTGTGCTATGGCACGGCGGTCGTCTTGCAGCGCAGGAGCTGACCTGGGAGAAGTTCCAAATCCGAAAACTCAAATCTCAAGGAAAACTGAAATCTCAAGCTCAAAACGCGCGATACAAGGCGTTTGGAATTTGACATTTGGTGCTTCCTTGGAATTTCGGGTTTGAGATTTGGGATTTTCAGTGGGTGCAACTACAGTAACCCCTGTATTGCCTCCAGATAAGCCACGGAAAGTCGACATGAGCGAACCCGTCCCGCCGTTTGATGACGCCACTATTGCTGCCCGCGGTGGCTGGACGCCCGACTTCGTGACCCGGCCGAGTGCTCCGCCGATCTATATGACCACGGCGTTCGACATTGAAGACCTCGGCCAGTTGGACGACATCACCACCGGGGCACAAAATGGGTACATCTACACTCGTGACGGCAACCCGAACCATGAAGCCTTCGCCGCCGATGTCGCCGCACTCGAAGGGGCGGAACAAGGCGTGGTGACTGCCTCGGGCATGGGAGCACTCACGGCGTTACTCATGGCGACATTGAAAGCAGGAGACCATGTGGTCGCCGGGCGCGTGCTGTATGGTCGCACGGGACAGCTCTTGAATCACCTCGCGGCATCGTTCGGCATCGAAGTGACCTTTGTCGATATCGCCGATCTGCACGCGGTCCAGACTGCGATCAAATCCACGACGAAACTCTGCATCGCGGAAAGCCTTTCCAATCCGCTGGTCGAGGTGACCGATTTACCGGGACTGGTCGGCGTGCTGGGCGATGTGCCGCTGCTGGTCGACAACACCTTCGCGACACCGTGCCTGTTGAAGCCGATCACGCATGGGGCCACGTATGTCTGGCACAGTGCGTCGAAGTATCTGAACGGGCATGGCGACGTGATGCTGGGCGTCCTCGTGGGGCCGCGGGCCTCCATGCGGAAAGTCCGGGCGATGTCTTCGCTGTACGGACTCAACAGCAACCCGTTCGAAAGCTGGCTGGGATCACGCGGATTGCGGACCTTGCCGCTGCGGATGCAACGCGTTTCAGCCACCGCCCAAACGGTTGCCGAGGCGTTGTTTCAGCATCCGCGAATCGAGCGGGTCTACTACCCCGGTCTGTCGACGCATCCCACACATGAACTCGCCCGGCGATTGTTGCCTCACGGTTGTAGTGGCATGCTGGCGTTTGATCTCGTCGGGGGACGAACCGCAGTCGATGCCTTCTTCCGCCAGCTCGCCGAGACAATCCCCTTTTCGCCGACTCTGGCCGACGCGCGCACCACGCTCTCCTATCCCGCGGGGACATCGCACAAATTCATCACGGCGGCGGAACGAGCGGCGTATGGGATTGGCGACGGACTCGTAAGGCTATCGATCGGTCTTGAAGACGCCGATGACTTGATCCGCGAACTGCAACACGCTCTCGTATAAAATAAAGAAGCCCAGGGATAGCAATCCCTGGGCTTCCGTTTCGTGCATCATCACGAAAAAGCTCAATGAGCCGCGGCGACCGCGTGGCCGTGGTCGTCATGGCCATGATCGTGTCCGTGCCCGTGATCGTCTTCCGGTGCCTCTTCCGGGAAGCAGGCCCATTTCCCACAGGCTCCGGAGAGCTGAGCCGATCCGCACAGGAGCATCATCACCAGTAACGCCGTCACATACATGAACTTGCCGACAAAGTTGCTGACGGTGAGTCCGAGGATAAAGTGCGTCCCCCCCGTCGGCGGTGCGATCACGCCCCAGATGAGGGTCATCATCAGGCCAATGAGTACCACGCCAATCCAACCGCCGCGACGCATGATGGGCCAGAGTTTCGACCAGTCGGCCGCAAACAACCAGACCGCCAGCCACGCAATCAGCGGTGTCCAGGGGGCGACCAACCCGATCACCACCAGCAGCAGGCTCCACAGAGCCGTCAGGACATTGATCAGACTATTGAAAAGCTCAATCATTTCCGCGCCCGCTATGGCCGTAACTTGGTTCCAAGAGAGATCATAGAGATACCAAATCGCCGGGCAGGTCGCCAGTGAGCGGGAAAGGAGGAAAGCGGAAGGGGGAAAGAGGAAGGAAATTCTTCCTTCATCCTTCCTCTTTCATCCTTAATGCCCCTCTCAGGCGGCGGTTCGTTGCGGGTGATCGATGCGATGCAACTGCGTCTGCACGGCGGCGAAGACCTGTTCCACCGTCAGATCCCGCATGCAGCGGTGATGTTTGAGCGGGCATTCGCGCTGCTGACACGGGCCGCAATCGACCGGAATCTGCAAATGAATCGCCTGCGGATCGAAGGTTTCGCTCCAGGCGATGTGCGTCGGACCGAACAGCGTGATTACCGGGACGCCGAACGCCGTCGCGAAGTGCCGGGGACCGGAATCGGTGGTGACGAGCAGATCGCAACCTCGGATCGCCGCCTTGGTCAGACCGATGCTCAACGGTTCCTCGGCGAGCGAGACGACCTCAGCGCGTAGAGCCTGTTCCGCGATCCACCGGGCATCGTCACGCTCGGCGGGACCACACAACAGAACGATGCGATGTCCAAGTTCATCGACAATCCGCCGCGCGAGTTGCACAAACGATTCGCGCGGCCAGTTCTTCGCCGGCCCAAACGCCCCGCCGGTATTGAAGGCGATGAGGCGGGGAGGAAAGGAGGAAGGTGGAAGGATGAAGGATGAATGCTGGCCGTCAGCTTTCCGCTTTCCACTTTCCGCCAGAATCCGCTGCCACTGGGCGACAGCGTCTGCCGTCACACCGAGCGACATTTGCATCGATAAGGTCGAAGGTTGAAGGTTGAAGGTTGATGGATTGCCTTCATCCTTCATTCTTCCTCTTTCATCCTGCTCAACGACTCGCTCCACCAGCCTCAGATACTCCACCAATGCCGGATGCGGCGTCGACTTCGGCTTCGGTGTCACGCGGTCGGTCAGCAGCCAACCGCGTAAGTCACGCGCCATGCCGATGCGGCGACGGGCTCCGGAGAGATACGCCAGCCACGCCGTTCGCAGTGAGTTGGGGAACAGGATCGCGGTGTCACAGCGCTCAGCCCGCAATTTCTGAAGGAACCGCCAGCCGCGCTGATCCGAGATCTTTCCCCGGGGATTGTAGAGCAGCACGCGATCGCAGAAGTCGCTGCCGGCGAGCGTCTCCGCAATCACCGGCCGCATGATGCCGACCACTTCGGCGTTCGGAAACCGTTCGCGAATCGCGCGGAGGGCCGGGGTCGCCATTACCGCATCGCCAATCCAGTTCGGTAGAAAGACGGCGAGCTTCATCCGGCTTTTTTGAGGGCTGAGGGTTGAGGGTTGAGAGCTAAGGGCAAAGGGATGGTGATGGGTTCGGAGAGCGTTTCGCCGCGATCGATGGCGCGCAGGCGGGCGACGATGTCTGTCGTGGAAACGCCCGGCGTGATGCCCATCGGCTTCACCGTGCCACCGTAACTTAGCACCACTTCGCGGCCGACGATTTCCTCGGCAGAGTACGTGCCCCCCTTCACGAGAACATCGGGCCGCAGTTGTTCGAGCACCATATGCGGCGTGTCTTCATCGAAGATCACCACATAATCGACCGATGCCAGTCCGGCGAGCATCTGGCCACGATAATTCTGGTCGAACAGCGGACGATCGGCGGCTTTGCCCAACCGTCGCACACTGGCATCACTGTTAATCGCGACGACCAGGCAGTCCCCTTCACGGGCCGCCTCTTCGAGATAACTCACATGTCCCACATGCAAGAGGTCGAAACAGCCATTCGTCATGACGATGCGTTGCCCGGCCTGACGACGGGCCGAAACTTGCCGCACGATATCGTCGATGGAACCCACTTTGCTTTCGGTGGTGCGGCTGACACGCAGAATGTCTTCGATGATCGCCTTGCGACTGATGGGAACTACGCCAACCTGTTCGACTTCCAAGCCGCCCGCGACGTTGGCCAGTCGACAAAGGTCGACGGTATCAATCCCCGCCGCGACACCCACGCCGATCATGGCGAGGACCATGTCTCCCGCGCCGGTGATATCGCAGACCTCACGCGGCCGGGTCGGCAGATGCGTTGATTCGCCACTGCGACTTGTCAGGGCAATCCCATCACGGTCGATGGTCACAAAGGCATAATCAAGATCAAACTTCTCGACCAGCAGTCGCCCGGCGATGAAGGCATCATCAATCGTGCGGATCTCGCGGCCAGTCGCCTTGTGGGTTTCCGAGCGATTCGGCGTGACCCCCGTCGCGCCGCGATAAAGTTCGTAGTCGCCACCCGCCGCCGGGTCGGCCACCACGGGCAGATTCAACGACTTCGCGGCGGCAATTAACGGCCGCAGAAAGCCGGGAGTGCAGACCCCCTTGGCGTAGTCGGAAATCAGAATCGCGGAGTATTCGGCCAGTCGCGGTAGAATGGCTTGCAGCAGTTGTTCGGCAATATCGCTGGAAATCGGCTGCCGGGTTTCCCGATCGACCCGCAACATCTGATGCGGATGCCGATACTGCGCTCGCCCCATGAAGCGGATTTTGGCGGTCGTGGGACGCTCGGTGTCGATGACGATCGTTTCGCGGCCGATGCCCGCCTGATCGAGATCCCGGGCGAGGGAACGGCCGTCGGCATCGTCTCCGATCACCCCGGCCAAGTCGACCGTGGCATCGAGCCCGAGCAGCATGTTCGCGACATTCGCCGCGCCACCCAATCGGGTTTCCTGCCGTTCTTCCCGCAAGAGAATGACCGGGGCTTCCTGGCTGATGCGTTCAGCATCGCCCCAGACGTAGCGGTCCAGAATGAGGTCGCCCACCACCAGAATGCGTGGCGAACCAAGGCGATCGACAGCATCAAGCAGGTGGTAAGACATGGTAGGGTCGAGGGTTGAGGGCTAAGTGCTCAGGGTTGAAAAGCCGCCACCGCCGGGTGGCGTGAATTTCGGGCCAAGGGTTTATGCCGGTCCTGGAGCATTCTCCCTCAGCCCTTGACCCTCAGCCATCCAAAGGCCGGGATCATCGTCGAGGAGGGAATTTCGGTCAATCCCGGTTTGGGCGGGGGATGCACTCGTCAGCGGTCCAGGCCAGACTCCGGTAACTCAGGAGAATAACCCAGAGGACGCGGAGCATCGCAGAGGGTCGAGACTCTCCCAAATTTCTCCGCGTCCCTCTGCGACCTCTGCGTTTCTACTGGACTTTAAAGAACTGCCAAACAGGGCACATGACGCGACGGAGCGCCCTTGTCACCCGCACGGCGCCACCCGATGCCACGCTGCACATTTGTGTCACATTGCACAGTTTTGATGTGTTACCGCTGAATTTGCAGTCATCTGATCTTCCCCCTTCTATGCGGGAGAATGTGGCGGGCACATCGTGGGATGAAGCTTTTCGTGCCTGATGCCGGGACAAACGCTCACATCCCATTGTATCCGATGCAGGTTTTCTCGGTGTCTGCATCCCGACTCACACTCATCTTGGCCGATGCCCCCGGTTCAGAGCCAGATCTCGCGCGCTATGGAATAGATTTTGCCTGATGTGACTGCTGCGGCTCGACAGGAGACCTCCTGTTTTTTCAGTACATGTGGTCTGTGGGAGTTTGTGATGCCTGTCCGTCGTTCCGGTTTTACGTTGATTGAACTGCTGGTGGTGATTGCCATCATCGCCATTCTCATTGCCTTGCTGCTGCCCGCCGTGCAACAGGCCCGCGAGGCCGCCCGCCGCTCGCAATGCCAGAACAACATGAAGCAGATCGGTCTGGCGCTGCACAACTATCACGACACGTTCACCGTCTTCCCGTATTCCTCCGCGAATAACGCGATGGTCTTCACCGCCTCGGGGACCAACATTCTCAACCACTCCGGCTGGCCGATGGTCCTGCCTTACATGGATCAGTCGCCGCTGTATAACCAATACGATTTCACGGCGGCCCAGCGGAACAGCCTGTTTAGCAGTTGGTCGAGCACGAGTTCGGGGACCGTAGGGGGCATTCCCGCTAACGTGACGGCCAATGCCAATCTCTCCAAGACCATCGTTCAAGTCTTTGCCTGCCCTAGCGATGCCGGGTCGATGACGTATAACTCGTCGACCAGTTACTACGGATGTGGAGTCGCAGGCAGCCAGAACATCAATTACGGTTTCAGCGTGACATCGGGGACCGGGCCGTGGGCGTTATGGGCCAATGAGGGAGTTACCACTCGGGCGTTGTTCGGCGAGAACTCGAAGTCTTCGATTCGTGATTGCCGCGATGGCACCAGCAACACCGCGATGGTGGTTGAAACCACGCGTGAAGTGTGGGACGGCATCGGCAACTTCTGGGGTTGCAGTGTCTACGCGGGCAACGGGGTCTTCCTCGGCAACTCGCGGGGCATCAATGATATGGTCTGCTGCTCCTGGACTACCCCGCCCAACGCGCAACCTCGGGTCATCGGCAAGCTCGGTTCTTACAGCATGCCTGGCAGTTCACATGTCGGCGGTTGTTATGTGCTACTCGCCGATGGAGCCGTGAGGTTCCTCAGCCAGAACATGGACGCCACAACTCGTCGTGGATTGTCGTACATCGCCGACGGGGCCGTGCTCGGCGAATTCTAATCAGCAGATGACCAGATCGCGGTGCGAGGCCTGGCCGGACGGACTCTGCGGAGTCCGCCCGGTCCCGCCTGCGATCTACAACAACATCACCGCACCGAGTGTTTATCGGTGCGTGTGCGTTTCCTGTCTTTCAAGTGAGGGTTCTTGTGCTGATGGTCTCTATGAACTGGATGAGCGATGTTTCGCGCTGGGGCAGTGGTGTGCTGCTGCTGGCGCTGTGTGGTTGCGGCGGGGGAGTACAAGGCTCGGGACTGGAAATGATTCCCGTCACCGGCATTGTGCGACTCGATGGCCAGCCGTTGACAGCGGCCACGGTCCTCTTCAATCCCCTCCCCGGCACCAAGGGGAATGGTGGCTACGGTGTGACCGACGCCGAAGGTAAGTTCAGTGTCATCGACTACCAGGAAGTCCCCGGTTGTCCGCCCGGTGAGTACGCTGTGACCTTCACCAAAATCACCCAGCCCGACGGTTCTCCCATTCCTCCCGGGGCACAACGTGGCGAAGTCGGCATGGTAGAACAGATTCCGAAGGCCTACACGATTTTCAAACCCGAGATGGTCATCACCGCGGCGAGTGTGAAAACTCCCGCGTCTGAATTCGAATTTGCCCTCGACTCCAAAATGAAACCGCCCCGGCAACTGTTTCAGTAACCGTTGTGAAAGTTTCCAGACATCGCCCAAGCCATGCCGCGCGCAACCGCTCCCCGTAACAGTGAAGACCGTGTGCTGTCGCCATGGAGATATCGCCCGGTCATCAAGACACAGCAAACAGTCGATCCAGTTCGGCGGGGAACGGTTGCGTCCGGGTTGTGACGTGACAGGTTTCGCACCGTGCGGTTCACGTTCGATCTGTGCTTCGGATTCGTCCGCTGTTGAAACCCAGCCGCACCTTTTTGAAGCCGGAGTCGATGGCCGTGCCCTTCACACAGGATGTGAATCACCAAGCGGCTATCCTCGATCCGTGCGCATGCTGCCGAGATGACGACGACCGCAGTTGCTCATCTCTGAATGACGGAAATCGTTCCCCGCCGATTGTTGTGACAGAGGTGTGAGAGTGTGAGGGTGTGAGGGTGAGTGAGTTGATCACTCATACCCCCGCACCCGCACACCCTCAAACTTCCGCACTCCGCCTTCCGCACTCCGCCTTCCGCGTTCCGCCTTCCGCGTTCCGCACTCCACGTTCCACCCGATTCCCATTTCCTGCTGGACATTCTGCATTCACACGTTAGCATCAACGGACAGGGGTTTGCCTCACGTCGGGTCTCACTCAATTCAGGAGTCTGTTCATGCGGTCTTTCACCACTCTGCTGACCGCCGCTGTGGTCGCTTCATCAGCGACCCTTGCCTCGGCGGTGGACATCTACAAATTGCCCAAGGGGACACCGGAACTGCAATCGGCGGGCCCGCTCGCATTTGGTCCAGAAGGCCTGCTGCTGATCGGCGACAACAAGGCCGCCCAGATCGTGGCGATCGAGACCGGTGACAGCAAGGGCGATCCGCGAGCCATCGAACTGGATATCAGCAATCTGGACGCGCATGTCAAAACCGCCTTCGGAAACACCGAAGAAGTCCAGATCAACGACCTCGCGGTCAACCCAGCCAGCGGCAATGTCTATCTCTCTGTGACCGCTGGTGGCAAGCCGGGCATCGTTCGAATTCAGGCCGATGGCAGCAGCCAGGCGGTCTCGCTGAAAGATGTCCCGATGTCGGTCGCCAAACTGGCCAACGCCCCGGAAGACAAAGTGACCGGGGAAGGTCGCCGTGCCCGTAACAATCGTGGCAGCACCATTACCGATCTGGCATTCGTTGACGGGCAGGTCATCGTCTCGGGCTTAAGCAGTGACAGTGCTCCCTCCAATGTGCGGGCACTCACCTTCCCGTTTGAAGCCGTGAACAACGGCAGCAGCCTGGAAATCTACCATGCCGCCCATAACAAAGTGGAAGACTACGCTCCGATTCGGACCTTTGTGCCCATGATGATCGATGGCAAGGCCAGCCTGCTCGCCGGCTTCGTCTGCACGCCGCTGGTACGGTTCGACCTCGCCGCCGTGCAGTCGGGCGAGAAGGTCAAGGGGACCACGGTCGCCGAGTTGGGCAATATGAATCAGCCGCTGGACATGATCGTCTACAAGCAGGATGGCAAGGATTACCTGCTGCTGGCCAACAGCAAGCGGGGCGTGATGAAAATCAGCACTGCCGACATCGAAAAGAACGCAGGCCTGACGGAAGCGGTGACCGGTGGTGGCTCGGCGGGTCAGCCCTACGAAACGATTGCCGCGCTCGCCGGGACGATCCAGCTTGACAAGCTGACGGAAGACCGGGCCGTGGTTCTGGTGCAGGGCGATGGGGGTTCACTGACCCTGAAGACGGTGGCGTTGCCGTAACCCCATTTTGACAGGAATCGATACGAAAAGTCGCCCACGGACGCTGGTCTTGGGGCGACTTTTCTTTTGTGATCGAAACCTGTTCGCCTGCGGTGGGTTTAATCTCCGTGTTTCCCCGTACTTGAGGGACGTGAAACTCCGACCCGCTGACGGATATCTCACGAAGTCGCATCTTCAGCAGTAGCATTCATTGAGTGGAGACCAGCATGCGGTCGTTGACTTGGGCAGTTTTGGCAGGGGTGATCGTGACTTCCACGATCGGTACCGTCTCGGCACAGCCCGGCGGTGGCGGACGGGGTGGCCCGGGTGGCTTCGGATTTGGTGGCGGTCGGGGTGGCGGCCCCGGTGGAGAGCTCATGATTCTGGGCATGCCGGAAGTTCAAAAAGAACTGACAATTACCGACGATCAGAAGGCTCTCGTTGAAGACATGATGGCCGACCTGCGTCAGGGGAGCGGCCAACGTCCCGACTTTGCCAGCTTCCGCGACCTCAGCGAAGAAGAACGCAACAAGCGCTTCGAGGAAATGCGCAAGCAAGGCGAAGAACGCGTCAAGCAGGCCGAAGAAGCCGTGAAGGCCATTCTCGATGAAAAGCAGTTCGCCCGCTATGAAGAACTGCGTCTGCAACGGGCCGGCGTGATGGCCCTCGGCCGTCCTGAAGTCGCCGACAAGCTGACCCTGACTCAAGAGCAAAAGGACAAACTCGCCGCGCTGCGTCCGCAGATGGGTGGTCGTGGTCCCGGTGGTCGTGGTCCTGGCGGCCCGGGGGGTCAACCCGGTGGTGAAGGCAACCGGCCTCCGCGCGGCGAAGGGGGCGAACGGCCCGACTTCCAGGCCATGATGGCCGAAATGCGTGAACGTCAAGCCAAGATGGAAGCCGATTCGCTGGCGGTCCTCACTCCCGAACAGAAGACCAAGTGGGAATCGATGCTCGGCAAGAAGTTTGAATTCCCCGCTCCGCAGTTCGGTGGTCGCGGTCCCGGTGGCCCGGGCGGACAACCCGGCGGTGCTCCCGGCCAACGTCCTCCCACCGAATAAGCTGCACGCGTGTTCGCGACGGTCAATCTCGGCCCTTGATCACATGGCGTGCTCAAGGGCCGTTGCATTGCTCTCACTCCGTCACCCAGCGCTCGCGATCGATACGCCATTCGCCCTCTTCCGATTGCAGTTGAATCACCCACACCGCATGGAATCCCCCAGCGGTCATCCCGCTGATTTTCACGGTTGCATATCGATCATTCGCATATCCCTCATCGAGTTGAGGCGCCTCCGGACGTGTCCCTTGCCACGCCTCCCATTGGGGAGCGCTGAACCCTTCGCGATAGCGGTTCAAGTATTGCGCCCGCAACTGCTCGGGGTCGCGCGCATAAATCGCCTGCACATACTTCACACATGTTTGAAAAGCCGGATGCTCGGCCGTGATCGCGGTGCCATTCTCCGCAGTCACCACATCATCAACGGCTCCCACCGCCCGCAGCCGTGCGGCGATCTCCATATGAAACAGACCTTCCGCGATGGATAACGCCGTCCCCTGATCGCCCTTCCGCTGCCGATTCACATCGGCCTTGGCATCAATGAACAGGTTCACCATTTCGAGCCGGTCGGCTTTCGCGGCAAACATCAACGGTGTTTCCAGGTACTGATTGGTGCAGTTAACATCGGCCCCCTGATCCAGCAGAAACCGGGCGACCCCCACGGTCTGCACCAGGTGCAGCGCGCGATTCTCATCGGTATCCAGCGGTTGCTGAAGATCGACGCCGCGCTCCTGCAGGATCGCCAGACGAGTCAGATCATCCTGCTCCACCGCGGTTCGCAACTGCTCACGAAACTTTTTCTGCGTGGCTGTCGAATGGAAGTAAATCCAGAAGACTCCCAGGGCGATGCCATGAATGATCAGGAAAGACAGCACGCCCCCCAGGAGCAAGCTGCGGCGTGAACCGCGAGCCTTCGTCAGTGCCTCGGACAGCGAACTTCGCAGCAATCGCGGCCGCTGAAAGACCGTTCCTGTCGTCGTGCTGAAGGACTCGGTTTCCGCGTTATACTTGCCAATCGCCAGGACTTTTTGCCCCACGGCGATGCGGCGTTCGCTTAATCGCGGCTGATAGTCTTCGCGTTTGCGGCGTTCCGCGATCGTTTCCGCATCGTCCTCGGGAGACTCGAGCCACGAGCATGTGCCCGGGCCGACCATCCGAAAATCTTTGTGAATCTCTTCATTGTTCGAGGTCAGCGTTCCCATCAATGCCGAAAAACCGTGCAGCACCTTCAAGCCGGAATAATCTTCCCAGGGCGTGGTTCGCACGAGTTGTTTCGCACGGGCCTGCCAACCCAGACCCGACGTTTCGGGCGAGAATTCGTCGATTTCCGGCAAGCCATACAGTGCGATGGTCTGATGTTCCGACCGGACTTCGCAGGCCGTCATGCCGATGCCCGAAAAGTCGATCACTTCGCGCGTGTGCCCGTCCGATGAGACCGTGCGTTTGATTTCATATTCATAGATCACACAGGGTTCTTGAGAGAGCGGGGCGATGGTGGGTTCGCCATACGGATGAATGTGGCCTTCGATCGCCGATAGCGTGCCATCATGCGGAGTCATCCCATCGCGCGCGTTGACCAGAGCGCGAATCGTGCTCCCCTGCGCCAGGCCATTCCAGACCGCTCCGATACAGAACCAGATCAGAAGTCCCATCACACCCGACACCCACCAGAGTTCGGGCGGATCGAGATACTTCTGTAGCAGAGCGTGATAACCAAGAACGATGCCCGTCAGCATCGCCAGGGAAAGATAGCAACCGGCCTTCATATTCGATCCTGCAGGAGACCCGTTGACCGCGGAACAGTTTGGCCAGCATCATACGCGTCTGGCAGAATAGTCGGCCATGTCAGACAGATCGGAAATTTCTGGCGGAATCTCCCGATCGCAAGAACGATCAAGACCGCACAGGCAGCGATCACTAAAGTGGCATCCATGAGCACTCACCGCGAGAATTATGCCGCCCGGATTCTGACCGTGCAGCGCTACATCCAGCAGCATCTGGATGAGGATCTGTCACTCGACACGCTGGCCACCATCGCCGGTTGGTCGCCGTATCACTTTCACCGCCTGTTCCGCGGCATGGTGGGAGAAAGCACGGCCGACTATGTCCGCCGGTTGCGGCTGGAGCAGGCGGCACATTCTCTGCGTTATCGTGAACGGTCGGTGCTCAACATCGCGCTCGATGCCGGTTATGGATCTCATGAAGCGTTCACGCGGGCCTTTACCCGCATGTTCGGCGTGACACCGACCGAGTATCAGTCGCTGGAACGTCCACCCAAGTCCATCCAGGAACACTCAATGACGACACCTGCTTTCACTGCGAACGATGTGCGGATTGAACAGCGGCCCGATTACCGCCTGGCCTGCCAGCGCGTTGTTGGCCGATACAACCACGAAACATTAGGCCCGGCCTTCGGCCGCATTGCTCAATGGGCGTCACAGCACAACATGTGGCGTGCCGATACGCAGAGCATTGGTGTCTATTACGATGACCCCGAAGTGACACCGGGGGACAAGCAGCGGGCCGATGTCGCGATCACGATTCCGGCCGATGTTCAACCGCCGGGTGATGTCCAGGTCCAAACGCTTCGGGGTGGCCTGCATGCCGTACTGACTCATCAGGGGCATTACAACACGCTGGGCGAAGCCTATCACTGGTTGTACAGCGTATGGTTGCCGAACAGTGGTCGCGAACCGGCCGATGCCCCGCCGTATGAAGTCTATCTCAATGACTGCACGAACCTTCTCCCCGAAGAATGGCTGACCGATATCTGCATTCCCATCAAGGCGTGAAGTTCGAGTCGGGTCCGACCGTCGCACAGAACCGGGCGATCAACTCGGCGGCATGGTCGAGATCGGCGAGCGACACCATTTCAACCGGGCTGTGCATGTAGCGGTTGGGGATGCAGACCAGACCGACTGCGACCCCTTCGCGCGAGAGTTGCAACTGCGCGGCATCGTTACTCGCCGGGGTGGCGATGCCGTTGAGTTGCGTCGGAATCTCGGCGAATTGAGCTTCTTTTTGCAACGTTTCGAGGACGACCGGGTTCACATTCGGGCCCCGATACAGCACGGGTCCGCGTCCCAGTTTGATGCGGCCGAACTGGTTCTCATCGATGGTCGGGCAATCGGTGGCATGGGTGACATCGACCACGATGCCGAGTTGCGGCCGCACGCGGAACGCACTGGTCTGCACGCCTCGTAAGCCGATTTCTTCCTGCACGGTCGAGACGGCAATCACGGCGGCTTGCGGGTTCCGTTCAGCGACACGTTGAGCGGCGGTCATCACGGTCCACACGCCCACCTTGTTGTCCATCGCCGGCGCACAGGCGAGGCCGTTGCGGATTTCTCGATAGCCCAAGGTCACCGTAATCGGGTCGCCAATGGTGACCACTTCACGGGCCTCGTCGCCGTTCTGCACGCCAATATCGACCCAGAGGTTTTTGATCTCGGGGACCACTTTGCGTTCTTCGGGCGTGAGGAGATGAATGGGCTTGCGGGCAATCACGCCGGGCAATGGCCCCGACTTGGACCAGACCTGCACCGACTGCCCCAGCAGCACCATCGGATCCCAACCGCCAATCGCCTGTACCCACAGAAAGCCCCGGTCGTCGATGTGCTTGACCAAGAGACCAATCTGATCGCAATGGCCGGCGAGCATGATGCGCGGCGACCCGCCAGGGTTCACCGTCGCGAAGACATTGCCATGCCAGTCGGTCTCGACTTCAGCGGCGAAGCTTCCCGCGAAGTCACGCACCACATTCTGCACCGGCCGTTCATATCCGGACGGACTGGGAGCGTTGAGAAGGTGTTGGAGGAACGCGAGGGATGAGTCGGTGAGCATCTAGGCGATTCCTGACGGATTGTCGATTGGCTGCTTGAGTCACAAATCACAAATCCGAAATCTCAAGGAAGTTCCAACAGACAAAAATCTAAACAGACTCGAAACGGTGGCCGCAGTGACAAGCTGTTTGATGCATTTCTGCCTTTGGTGCTGCCTTGGAAATTGAGATTTGAGATTTGGAGTTTCCACATTCCTCAAGGAGCAAACACAAGCAAGATTGTATCGGCATCACGCAAACGGTCCCGCGTATTTGCCCCATTGACCGGTGAAGACCATGTCGGTGAGGGGTTTGCGGACGCGGGCGCCGAGGTCGCGTTGTTGCAGGTCGTCACTGAATGACTTCAGGTCTGCGGGAGGATAGCCGATCGCGATCGCGGCCATCGGCTCATGGGTCGCGGGGATGTTGAGTGCCGCGCGGGCCTTGTCGACATCGAAGCCCCCCATCGGATGCGAGATGAGTCCCGCCGCCGTGGCTTGCAACAGCAGGTTCTGCGTGGCCAGGCCCACATCGTGGCCCGCGTGCCGATTCGGTTTCTGGTTGCGGGCATAATTGAGTTGGGCACACGAGAGGACCAGGCAGTACGCGTGCTTCGCCCACACTTGATTCGCTTCCATCAGGCAGCCGAGCAACGCCTGGAACTCGGTCGGTTGGTCTTGCGTGGCGACACAGAAGACCCACGGTTGCTCGTTGTAAGACGACGGTGCCCAGCGAGCCGCTTCAAACAGCGCGGCCAAGGTCTCTGGCGGAATGGGCCGCGCTGAAAAGGCCACGGGACTCCAGCGCTGCTCAATGAGCGGGGTCAGAGAGACAGAGGACACGGCGGGCTTTTGCATCGATTCACATCCTTACGATCGGAGTCCCAATGGGCTGAACGCCGCGTTATTCTAAGGGTTGGCTGAAACTTTGCCACGGGGCGGGCCGAGTTCTTCGAGACTGACGTCACTGAACCACGCCACCGCGTCGGCATTCAACACGGTGTTCTCGGCCGATAGACGGAATTCGCGAGGCTCGGCGGTGGGCAAAAGCTGTTGTGCGAGCAGTTGACCATCGAAATAAGCGAGCCATTCTCCCGCCTGCCACTCAAAACGAAATTCGTGAAACGTACTGGAAGGCGTGGCAATCGGTTCCTCGGCGATGATGTCATCCAGTGGGCCCGACTCTGTGCGTCGCGTCCCCCAGCGGATATGGCTCGGCGTCAATTGACAGACTGTGAACTTGCGCACATTGCCCTCGCCCTCCACAAACTGGATCTCCAGGACATCGGCCTGATGGAGTTGCCCCAGCGCGAGCAAGCGAAACCCGGTCAGTGGCTGGCGAGCCGGTTTGGTGAGGGGGTGAGCGATGGTGCCACGACCGGCGAGCACGAGCCCCCCCTCACCATCGTTCTGGCCTGGCAACCACACACCACGCACCGTATGCCAGCCCTCCAGAGACCGTCCATCGAAGCAATGCACGGCCCAACCTGTCGGCTCCCAATTTCGCGGCGCTGCGGGCGGGGGCCGGGTGATTGAGTAAGGGATCACCAGCGCCAGCACCACAGCGATCGCCAGCAAGATCCCTGCGACCACTCCATACATTCCCAAGACGCGCGGCCGTCTGGGGACAGGTTGACGCTCTCGATGCTCAGTCACACTGGATGATACTGGCGGCAGACTGCTGCGTGTCGCCACGGGTATCGCAGTTCCCAACAGCCCATCACATAAGGCGATCACCTGCGCGTAGTCGGGTGTCCGCTGGTCTGGGTCGCGCTGCATCAGGCTGTCCACGGCGTGGCAGCCTGCTTCTGACAATTCCGGTCGGATCTGCGACAGTGGCGTGGGCGATCCGTGCAGTTTCTGGGTGAAGAGTTGAGCCAGGGGCAAGCCTTGAAAAGGGGGCTGCCCACACAAGAGATGGTACGCCGTCGCTCCCAGGGCATAAATGTCGGCCCGATGATCGATCTTGCTGCCGCTGAGTTGTTCGGGAGCCATGTAAGGGGGGCTGCCCACGGTGGCGTTCTCCATCGTCAGCCGTGTGCGCTCATCGACCCCTTCGGTGAGCAGTGCGAGTCCGAAGTCGGCGATTTTGACGAAGGGCAACCCGACAGGAAAGGGCATTCCCTGGGGTGGGTCAATCAAGATCAGATTGGCCGGTTTGATATCGCGATGTGCGACTCCCTGTTCCGCGGCATAAGCCAACCCAACTGCCGCCTGACGAATGAGTCCCCAGACAATCGGTTCCGGCAACGGGCCGCGTCGCGTGACATATTGATCGGCGTCTTGACCGTCAAGGAATTCCATCGCGAGGTACAAGCGTCCTTCCGTGCGACCGAAATCGAACGCGGTGACGATATGCGGATGCGCGAAGCGTCCGATCGTTTTGGCTTCCTGCTCAAATCGCGCGAGCATCGCCGGCTTGGCCTGGCCCACGCGGATCATCTTTAAAGCCACATCGCGATCGAACGACAACTGCCGGGCGCGATAGACGACTCCCATGCCCCCCTGACCCAGCAGCGAAACAATTTCGTAGCCCGCGACGAGTTCCCGGGGACGCAGCAATGAATCAAGCACATCGACCTGATCGTGCGTCAAAACTCCCTGATTCATCGCCACTCGAGACGTGGGAACCCCCTGTCCGTAGGCTGCCGTCTGCAATTGCTGGGCGGTTCGGATATCGATGAAGCCAGTACGCGTTGCCAGATCCAGGAAGGGATCGACAAGGTTCGGCAGAGTTTCAGGCTCGTTGGTCTGAGGGTTCAGGCCACTCATTTGGTTTCCGACACCAGCGACGATGGCTGCGAGGCCGACTCGACCGAGGTGGTCGCGGGCGCCTCGGCGTTGATCGCGTCGAGTTGCTGCAACAAGGCCTTCATCGACGGGCGATCGGCCAGCGTCTCACCCACATAGGCGAACCGCACGGCACCCGTGCGGTCCAGAATGTAGGTCGCAGGCTTGGAAAGATCTTTACGAATGGCGAGCGCATCGACGGTCTTCAGACCGACATCGATCAGGAAGGGAAACGGCGTGGGTGTCGTGGCGGGTTGCGTGTTGATTTCATTCACACGGGCCAGAAATTCGGGCACGCGCGGGCGATCGGTCTCTTGCTGCAAGGGATGGATCACCACGACACTCGCCTGCCGCGACTGAATGTCTTTGTAATTGGCGATCAGTCGTGAAGTTTGCGTGGAACAATACGGGCAAATCGCGCCAGAGTAACCCCGCGTGATGACCACGATGAGGTTCTGACCGTTGAGCAGGTCACGCAAGGTTTGCGGCTCTCCGTCAATGGTGGTCAATTCCAGATCGACCAGCGATGTCATCGGCGCGGGTTGACTGGCGACGTCGTCCTTGAACACGATCGAAGCCGAATCGACGGTGCCATAATCTCCATACCCGCCATAGCCGTAACCGCTACTGGCCGGGGGGGGCGAGTTGGCCGTGTTGTTGGGCAAAGTGGGTGCCTGCGTGCCGCACCCCGCGATCAGCAGCACCAGGCACGTACCGACATGGAATTGACCGGACATGTGTCTGCGTCCTTTGTCGAGCACCCGCGGCCATAGGGCCATGACAGGGCCGATGTGCGAACTGTGACCAAGTGCTGCCAGACCCGCCTACTTTAGGCTACCGTGTTTCACGAACGGCTGCCAACTGCCCCCGCGATTCCCGGCCAATGTTCAAACGAGGTGAACGGGATGTGTTCGCTCGCGAGTTGTTCCGCCAGCCAGCTTTTCGCGAACAGGGACTGCACCCCAGAGACCCGTGCGGCTGCGAGATCTGGCCGGCCATCGCCCGCGAACGCCACGGTCTTTCCGGCCGCCATCAGCCACCGCAGAATCTGGGCTTTATCGATTCCAAAATGCGCGTGATACCACGGCATATCTGCAGCAGGCCAACCCATCCACAATCCCGAGTCGTCGGCATAGCCCCCAGGATTGGCGATGATTTCGATCTCATCGATTACGGTGGACAGAATCTGTTCGATGTACCACAGGCTGCCCGCTGAGACGACCAGCACGCTCCAGCCGTGCGACTTCAGCGCGGCAATCGCCGCGGGTGTGCGCGAATCGAGTCGCGTTTCAGGCAACCACGCGGAGAGCGTTGCGAGATTGCGCGGGGCATGCTGAAAGATGCCGTTGAGTGCCGCGACATGGGTCAACTCTCCCGCGACACATTGCCCCCAGTAGTCGGGCATGGTGTCGGTCGGAACATGGTTCAGCACGACATCGAAGAAATCGACGGCGGTCATGGTGCCATCGAAATCGGTGACCAGGACCCGTGAACCCAGGCGGTTCAACAGTGTCTGCGGGTCGTGCGTACAGCCTTGCGGCGAACTCATGGGCTTTCCATTCGGAGATCTTCTTACCACAATACGTCTTAAGATCGTATCAATCGCGGTCGCCAGCCACCACAACGAAAGTGTCACCATGCGATGGGCCGATTCGCGGAATCTCATCGGAAGCTTATGCGTACTGACCGCCGCGGTCTCAGGAGCCGATGTGCATTACCCCGTGACCAAAACTGTCGAGCAGATCGATGATTATCATGGCACCAAAGTCGCCGATCCGTATCGCTGGCTGGAAGACGATGTCCGCACCAATCCCGAGGTAGCGGCGTGGGTGGCAGCCCAGAACAAAGTCACCTTCGCCTATCTGACCAATATCCCCGAGCGAAAAGCCCTCGAACAACGCCTGACCAAACTGTGGAATTACGAAAAGTTCACGGCACCGTCGAAACAGGGGCCACGCTATGTCTTCTACAAGAACGATGGCTTGCAGAACCAGTTCGTGCTCTACACCCAAGAGACACTGACCGCCGAACCGCAGGTGTTGATCGACCCGAATGCCTGGTCGAAAGATGGCACGGTCGCGCTGTCTGGCACGGCGTTTAGTGATGATGGCAAGTACCTGATCTACGGCGTGCAGGATGCCGGTTCTGACTGGCGAACATGGAAAGTTCTGGATGTTGAAACGAAAACTCATCTCAGCGATGAACTCCATTGGATCAAGTTCAACACGCCGACATGGCTGAAGGATGGCAGCGGCTTCGTTTATGCCCGCTATCCGGAACCCGCGGCCGATGCCGCGTTTCAAAGTTTGAATCTCAACCAGAAAGTCTATTGGCACAAACTCGGTACGCCACAAAGTGCTGACCAGTTACTTTTCGAGCAGCCCGATCATCCCGAGTGGGGGTTCCAGGCCGATGTCACCGAAGATGGTGCCTACCTGGTGATTACGGCATGGGTGGGAACCGACGACAAGTACCGCGTCTACTACAAGCCGATTTCTGATCTGACAGGACCAGCAACACATCTCGTCGGCAACTTCGATCATGAGTATTCGTTCCTCGGCAACGATGGCACCCGGTTCTACTTCAAAACCGATCACGAGGCTCCGAAGAAGCGCGTCGTCGCCATTGATCTGCAACAACCCAAGCCTAACCATTGGCGGGAAGTGATTGCCACACGGGCGGAAGTTCTCGACGAAATCCACCTGCTCGGAAATCAGTTCTTCGCGACCTATCTCAAAGATGCCGTCACGCAGGTGCGCGTGGTTGAGACTTCGGGGAAGTTCGTCCGCGATGTGCAGTTTGAAGGACTGGGTTCCGCCAGCGGGTTTGGTGGCAAGCGTGACGCGACTGAAACGTTCTACACTTATTCAAGCTTTGCCACGCCGCCGAGCATCTACCGCTATGACCTTGCGACCGGTGAAAGCACGCTGCTGCGCCGCGCGAATGTCGATATGCAACCGGCAGACTATGAGACCAAGCAGGTCTTCGTCACCAGCAAAGATGGCACCCGCGTGCCGATGTTTCTGACTCATAAAAGAGGCATGGAACTCAACGGCAATCAACCGACACTGCTTTACGGCTATGGCGGCTTCAACATTCCGCTCACGCCGGGCTTCAGCGTCTCACGCGTGATGTGGCTGGAACTTGGCGGCGTGTATGCGGTCGCTAACCTGCGCGGCGGGGGTGAGTATGGTGAAGACTGGCATCGAGCCGGGACCAAGCTCCACAAGCAGAACGTGTTCGACGATTTCATCGCCTGTGCCGAATGGCTGATCGACCAGAAGTACACCTCGTCACAAAAGCTCGCCATTCAAGGGGGCAGCAACGGCGGCTTGCTTGTCGGGGCCTGCATCACGCAGCGGCCCGATCTCTATGCCGCCGCGCTACCAGCGGTCGGCGTGATGGACATGTTGCGGTTCCAGCGGTTCACGGCCGGCCGGTTCTGGGTCGATGACTATGGCTCGGCCGATAACACCGCAGAAGAGTTCGCTGCGCTGCATGCTTATTCGCCCTATCACAACCTGAAGCCGGGCACGGCCTACCCTCCCACGCTGGTCACCACGGCCGATACCGATGACCGCGTGGTGCCCGGTCACAGCTTCAAGTTTGCGGCCCGGTTGCAGGCGAATCATGTGGGACCGAACCCCGTGCTGATTCGCATTGAAACACGGGCCGGTCATGGATCAGGCAAGCCGACGGCGAAGATCATCGAGGAAGCGGCCGACCAGATGGCGTTTCTCGTCAAGGTTTTGCAGATGTCGCCGCCGGTGCCGGCAAAGTGACGGGCGAGTCGTTGACCTCACTGAATGCCCCGGCCTGAGCAACGGCATCGACACGCTGTTCCGGTGACAGTTCCGGATGGGTGTGCAGGTCTTCCTCGAGTTCATGCCGACGGTCGGCCACAGCTTTATCGAACTGCCGCAGCACATCAATCGCCCGATCGCGCGATGAGACGAGCCCGATGATCAGGTAATTGGTGATGGCAATGCCGTAGCAGACCCAGCCGACCGTCCCCGCGAAGAAGACTGTGAGAATCGCCAGCACGGGAGACGAACGGTTCAGGTGCTGACAAACCAGCCCTTTGAACAACGACGGCAGGTAGGCCTTGATGGACTGCCACGGAGATCGCCAGTCGATTTTAGGTTTCGGTGGACCGGGGTGAATGATCGCAAAGAGTGCCTGATCGGGCATGCCTTCGATCACGCCAATGGCCAGCATCAGCCGCATGCCGATGATAAACACATGCTCGTCGCGCCACTCAATGGGCACCCACTTGAAGAAGGTCTCTTCCATATTCGCGGTGGCGATGAGCAGTAGAAAACAGCCACGAATCCATAATGTCAGGTCGCGTTCCAGTTCCTGATCGAGTTCCGGCAACCGCACTACGCGATGCAGAAACAGCTTGCTCAGCGGCACCGCGACAAACCCCAGAATGATGCGTACCAGCGGCTTGAGCAGCAGCGCCAGCAGCTTCGTGGGCATCAGGAGTTGTAAGATTTCCAGCACGCGAACACATCTCATGTAGGGTCCGCTGTGCGGACCATGCGATGGATTGATCAACTTCAATGGTCCGCACAGCGGACCCTACCCGACCAACATCTTATAGAACGTAACGAAATGACGGCGGGCTCACCACATTATCGCGACCAGTCGATTTGTTGAAAGAGCGATTCTAACTTCTTCGCCCGTTGGGGGTTGAGTTGCCGTACATGGGCGATGCGGCCCCGTAAATGGGCGGCGAAGTCGTCGATCTGCTCGTGGTTTTGTGTCGCAGGCCCCAAAGTCGCGCAGCGATGAAGAATCGCCTTCAACCGATCGTAATCCTTCCGGCAGTAGTTCGGTATATCGTTCACGACCACGCCCGCGATGATCTGCCGTTGATGCCGCCGGAGCACCTGCCGCTTCGCCTTATTGGACTGAAAACGTTCACTGCGGATGATCGCCTCAACCAGGGGAATGAAGACCTTGAGCGACTTGCCGAACCGTGCATCGCCCGAGAAGGTGAGATCGTCGGCATAGCGCGTGTAGTTCGCCCCGAACGATTTCGCCAGGCCCAGCAAGCGTTGATCGAGTCGATACGCCACCAGATTCGCGAGCGCGGGCGAAGTAGGGGCTCCCTGGGGCAGGTGACGTTGTCGATACTCCCACATCACGAGCGGCTTCTTCACCGGCCCCGGCAAGTTGCCGGGGATCGTGGAGGTGGTTAACCGCGTCAGCCAGATCGCCACCTCGCGCGAATAGCCCACGCGACGCAGCAGGTTTGTGATGCGGCCCGGTCGTACTGTGAGATAGAAATCGCTCAGGTCGAATTTCACCACCACGGCCGTATGCACATGGGGTTGAGCATTCGTGAGGATCGAACGGTCCTTGCGAAAGCCATGAGCCGCGTCGGAGACGGGGAGGCGATCGAGGATTCCCGAAAGGATCTGCCGTTGGATGGCTTTCAAACTCGCCTTGGGACTTTCGATGAGGCGAAAGCCATACGACCGCTTGGGCTTCCAGGTGTAGACATAATGCGACTGCGAGACACCAGGCGGGTTGCCACGCGTGCAGCGGTGCGCCAACCACGCCAGCCGATTGACGGGAATGTTGAACCACGCGGCGAGTTCATCGGGCGTCTGAAAGACCGGCAAGCCCCGGCGAAGGAGTTCGTCGTTGCGGCCGTCCCGCGAAAGGTCCAATAAGGTTCCACGCCGGGGTTCCCGATGGGGAAAAGCATGCGGCGGAGAGGTCACAACCACCAACGGACTGCGACTTCGGCCTGTCGTCAGCGGACGCCTTTCTGTCAGAACGGGACGTGTACGCCGTGTGCGATCACGTCTCTGGCGATGGGAACTTGGCACATCAGAGTATTGGCGCCGCCTGCCTAAGACCGTGCGGACAACGAGCCACACAGCGACGACGGCCAACACCCACAGCCAGCGCTGCTCCATCCCGAATCCTGGCGTCCTTGAAGGAGCACAGACATGCCTGTCTGTGTACAAACAGAAATACTCTTGCACAGACAGGCATGTCTGTGTTCCTGGAAACAAATGCGGTCCGTGGGACGCCCAACTGTCGACTCGCGGAGAATTGCTACGGGCATGTCGACCGTAGCAATTCTCCCTCTGTGAAAAGGGAATACTCTGCGACCACGGGGGTGCCCCGCAGCGTGGCAAGTCGTATTGCAGACAGGCCACTGGTCTTGTGCGTCCCACAGACCGCGAGGGATAGCATAGTCGCGTGGGGCGCAAGCTGCCATCTTGCCACCGGGAAAGCAGCGCGGAGTGCGGAAGGGGGAGTGTGTGCGGGTCTGAGTGTATGGGAGTTTGGGAGCTGAGATCCCGCTCACACCCTCACACCGTGCAATCGACACCATCCCGCTCCGCGATTACAGTCTACTCACACTTGAACAAGGACTGTCGATGTTTCCCGAAGGTACGCCGTTTGATCTGCAGATGCATCTGTTCCGGATTCCGGTCCGCGTGGTGCCCACCTTCTGGCTGATGTCGGCACTTATGGGATGGGATCCCAACCGGCTCGACCTCGTCTTCCTGTGGGTAATGTGCGTCTTCGCGTCGATTCTGTTTCATGAACTGGGGCATGCGCTGACCGCCGCCGCATTGGGTTACGATCCGCATATCGTGTTGCATCACTTCGGGGGCTATGCCGCGTACTACCCCGGCCGCGATCATACGCCGCTGAAATCACTGATGATTACGCTGGCTGGTCCGTTGCCGCAGTTCATGATGGGGCTGGTGTGGTTTGCCATTCTGGTGTTCGGCCTGGCGATGATACCCCCCACCTGGTCCGACAAGACGCGGGAATACTTTGAACACGTGGGGATGTTCATGGTCTACATCAACTGCGGGTGGTCGCTGATGAACTTGCTGCCCGTCATGCCCCTGGATGGTGGTCAGGCGCTCGAAGCGGTTTTGCAGATGTGCGGCCTGCGCGACGCCCGGGGTATCGCGCTCAAGGTGAGCATTGGTGTCGGTGCCCTGACGACAGCGGGCATGTTCCAACTCGGCATGCAGGGCGCCGCCATTCTGTTCTTAATTCTCACCGTCAGTTGTCTGCAGGAAGTGCAAGCCCGTCGGTGGTGAGTTAAAGGCTCAGGGCTCAGGGTCAAGGTCTCAGGGAAAATACGGGCAGTCTGACCCGTGCTGGCTCTTCTCTCTTAGCACTTAGCCCTCAACTCTTAGCCCTTAGCACTTCGCGTTTCAGAAGCCGAGGCCTGGTCCGGTCAGCAGGCCGGTTTCGACGGTGCCGTCCTTAATGTCGAACATGCCCGGGAACAGCTTGGAGAACGACTTGTTCGGACCGGGGCAGTATTGCCGACCGTTGCCTTCAATCGCCGCGATGCCGGGAATGCGGGCAGCCAGACTCGCCGAGTGCAGGAACGAATATCCCGGACAGGTGAGATCCTGCACGCACAGGAACAGGCCGAACTTCTGCGCGGCAGCGGCGAGCAGCAGCGATTCGGTTTGCCCCTTGCACGCCTTGAGTGCCACACCGGTATAGCCCTGTTCGCGACTGAGCAGCAGGGCATCGTAATCAACGAGAGATTCATCGATGACCACCGGCTTAATCGCCGCGGCTTTGTGCATTTTGTTCTCGGGGTGCGCCTTCAAATCACGATGCGTCGGCTGTTCGACATACTGCACCCGATCAAACGCCAGCGAATTCTGCTCCTGGATCTTGGAGAGGAACTCGACGACGTAGTCCACGTTCGCACATTTCTCGTTGAAGTCGAGCGAATAGAACCACGTTGTGCAGCCGCGTTTGGCCTGGGCTTCCGTCGCGACCGTATCGATGGCCAGCACGCGGGCCAAGTCCCACGCGAAGTCCTCGCCCGAGAGCTTGATCTTCATGTGCGTCAGGCCGTTGTACGCGATCCATTCGCCCAGCGTTTCCGGCAGACCGTCGCTGATTTTCTTGGTGATATCCGCCGTGGTCAGCGGATCGAGCGCCCCAATCAGGTGATACAGCGGCATGCGGGCCTTCGGTTGCCGCAGCGTGTATTGGTCGAGGTACTCGCCTTTGAACTGCTCGTCGAGATACTCCGACAAATCATGGTTCATGAATTTGGAAGTCAGCGTGTCGTAGCTGTTGGCATTATGCAGGCGACCATAAGCATCGTGCAGCGCGGCATCGAACGGGCTGGCAGCCACCAGTTGAGCCAGTTCCGGCATCGTCTCGGGCAGTTTCAACCGCTGGCACAGCGTTTTCGCGGTGTGATGATACTCCGCCGAAAGATGGTAGCTGAGATCGATCGGATGGCCATATTCCGTGCAGACGCTGCCGAGTTCGATGACCTCTTCGGCGAAAGCCTTCATCGCCCCCTCGGTCTGATCGTTCGTCAAAGTCGACGAAGGCCAGGCCCAGATATTTCCGATGGGCATGCTGCCGAACCCGGTCGCGTGATGTTTGCCATCGCGCGATTCCACTGTCAACGTACAGTTGATCAGAAAGGATTTGTCGAGGACGCGTCCACCGAATTTCAGAGGTGCCCGATAGGCCAGTGGTTCCAACATGCACGCGGCGAACTTGATTCGCACATCGGTCGCTCTCGACATCTCCAAGGATTCCAGAGTTGTGGTTGAGGAAATTCCAGCGGGACAATCCCATCGGGGCGAGTTGATCTTAGCCCACGCGGAAGGAACGATCAAGAACGGTTCCCCGGTCTTCACCACGAAAATCTGGTGCTCGATCGCTCCGTTGAAATCGCCTTACCCTTCAAGACACCCCCAGGTGCTTCGCACACGTTGCATCCGCCGCTGCAGTTTCCGCTCGACTTCCTGCCAGGAATGCCCGCGCGCGTAGATCGTACACAAGGGTTTCCCCGGTTCAATGATGGTTCCCGGCTGTGGCAGATCGGCGACCAGAGGCAGCGACCACGGCGATGCACGCGGGATCAACCGCGACAGATCGGGGGCCACCACGCGCGAGCGGGCATAGAGAATCCGCTTGCCGCATTGTGCTCTACAGGCAGGCTTCGTGCTGTTCGGCATGGGATTCATGGAGAGGAGCGGCACTCGCCGCAGGAATTCGAATAGTTCCATCGAGGCCGTATATCGCGGATTGATTTCGAGCAAACATGGCCCGGCCGCCGTCAACACAAAGTCGATGCCGAACATTCCGCCCAAACGAACCATCTGCGACAGCTTCCATGCGGCGGCGATCAACCGTTGTTCGTCGTAATCAGATAATTCCCACGGCCCAATGTTGCCTCCATAGCCGAACGGCTCGAGGCAACCGGATTCAATCAGCCCACATTGAAGACTCGTGAACCCGACGAGTTCGACCCGTTGGTGAATCATCTGAAAGACCGCTGAACCGACCGGCCCCGCGATGAAGCGCTGCCAGTAAACATCCGCAATCTGCTCCGAGATAGGATCAGAGACGGCAATGCGCGCGCCGATGCCGCCACCACTGCGACGCGGCTTCAGCAACCAGCGTGATGGCTCGTCGTTGGTCGGGGGCGTGTCCCGGCAGGGAATGCTGGGCAAACCGGCATCATTCGCCAGACGTTGCACAAACCAGGGATCACGTAACTTCGGGAGCGCTGCCGCGGCGATGCCGCTCAGTTCACCGAGTTGAGGCATCTCTGCCAGACGTCGCAGTACCTCGGGATGGTTCTCCATCGCGCCGGTGTACATCCACTGATCTGTCTTCACGCAGTTCACATCATCGGGCAGGCTGTGCGGATAGTGGGTGACAGGAATGACGTCCGCGACGGCATGCAGGTCGAGATCACCAAATTGATCGGCACACACTGGTCGATAGCCCGCACGCATGGCCGACCATGCCGCCGCGCGGGTACTGCAACCGACAATCAACATCCGTGGCCGTGGATCGTCGGCAGCCGACGGCCGCATCACAACTCTTCCGTTGGGAACGTCGCCGCTTCCGCATCAATTCCCAACGCCTGACTCCGTGGTCGATACCAGATGACGACGGGAATCAGCAGCATCGTGCCCACGAGAAACACGAGGTTCGGTGGCCAGTTCAGACCCGTCAGGATGCCATTGGCGATGAGATGCAGAATGCCGCTGAGGACGATGCCGATCCAGTTGCAGAAATTCATGACGCCGATGATTTGCCCTTTTTGATCAGCGGGCGCCATTGCCTGCAAGTAAACCGTGAGGGGCACGGCAAACAACCCCGCGGAAGCCCCCAGCACAATGAGCATCGCGCCGGCACCGTAGACACCCAGCAAGGTGTCGCCTCGTTGCGGTCCCGGCAAGGCGAGCATGACCAACGACAGCAACATGCCCCATAACCCCGTGCGGACCAGCCAGGCTTCAAACCGACCCTGAGACAGCATCCCGGCGGAGACACATCCCGCGGCGATGCCGATGGCCGCACAGGCCCCCAGCAATCCGGTCGCGGCTTCATCGATCTTCAACTGCAAGATGCCGAGGTCGTTGACCCCCTGCTGATAGACACCGCCCACACACCAGAAAACCGACGTCACAATCAGCACCGAAAGCAGCGTCCGCTGCTGCCCCACGACTTTTCGAGTTTCGGCGGAAATGAACCAAGTCCCCGGGGTAATGACCAGTCCCGGATGAGCAATCGGTGTCTTGCGGATGGGGAGCGCCGTCAAGGTTCCAATCACGGCGGTGATCACGCACGCCAGCGAAGCCAGCCACAAATCTCTCGAAAGCCAGGTCATTAACTGCCCGGCAAGCGCGACGCCGAGAATGATGGAGATGAACGTAGTCATCAGCATCAGTCCATTTGCGCGGGGCAGGTCTTCATGCCGAAACAGTTCGGGCAAGATGCCATATTTCGCCGGGCCGAAGAACGCACTCTGGGCCCCCATCAATGACAACACCAGCATCAATGCGGTCACAGAGCCAGTCAGAAACGCGACGACTCCCAGCCCCATCGCCCCGATTTCCAGGACTTTGCTGAGGACAATGATGCGTTGCTTGCTATGTCGGTCTGCCAGAATGCCACACACACCCGACAGCAGCACGAACGGGCTGGCAAACGCAAACATCGCGAGCCCTTGCAGATTCTCCGCGCGGTTATCGAGCGCCAGCTTCACGCTGACCAGCAAGACGAGTTGCTTGAACAGATTGTCATTGAACGCTCCCAGAAACTGCGTGGCCATCAGCCCCCAGAAACTGGGGTCGCGAAAGAGTGTCGGGCGGGTCTCCGCCGACGCTGAAACGGGCTGCTGACTTTCGCGATCCATGCTGTGGGTCCACGATCATGATGTTCTGTCGAAGATCGTCAGGATTGTGCGTGATTTCCGCGGGTTTCGCCACAGCACCTGCGGAGATCCTGTTCCTGCCGCGGTGCTCGCGTGCCAAATGCCGGTCGTTCCGTTACAAAAGTAGGGCGCACGGGCCACAGCTCATTGCCAGCCTCGGAGAACTTCATGAAATCCTGCCTGCCGATCGTGTTACTGGGCCTGCTATTGAATGGGCATTGGTTCGACCATGGTCGTCAAGCGCTCGCGGCCGATGCACTCGCCTGGAAAGCCGGTGTGGCCCGGGCCAACATCACCCCCAATCAGCCCCTCTGGATGGCCGGTTACGGCTCGCGCACGGCTCCCGCGACCAGCGCCTATCACGACCTCTGGATTCGCGTGGTCGCCCTCGAAGCTGCCAATGGCCACCAAGCCGTCATCCTGTCATCCGATACGCTCGGCATGTCGGCACCAGTCTATGAAGAGGTGGTGGCGAAACTCCGCGCATCCCGCGGACTCACCCGCGATCAGATCATGCTCAACGCCTCACACACCCACTGCGGCCCGGTTCTGAAGAACGCGTTGTACGACACCTACCCGCTCGATGATGCCCAGATTCCGCTCATCGAGGAATACTCCGCGTGGTTGGTCGATACCATCGTCACCACGATCGGTCAGGCGCTCGATGATCTGAAACCGGCGACAGTTTCGCGCGGCGTAGGTCACTGCGATTTCGCCGTGAATCGCCGCACCAATCGCGAGCCCGATGTTCCCCTGCTGCGCGAAAAGAATCTGCTCATGGGCCCGGTTGATCACACCGTTCCCGTACTCAAAATTGAGCGAGATGGCGAACTCGCCGCGGTCGTCTTTGCCTATGCCTGTCACAACACCGTTCTCAGTTTTCAACAATGGTGCGGTGACTACGCGGGCTTCGCACAGTATGCGTTGGAAGAACGGCATCCTGGCGCGCTGGCGATGTTCGTGATGGGCTGCGGTGCCGATCAGAATCCCCTCCCGCGACGCACCGTGGAACTGGCTCAGGGTTATGGCCATCAACTCGCCGATGCCGTCGAATCCGTCTTGAAAGAACCTCTGCGTCCAGTGTCTGCAAAACTGCAGACGGAAATCGAAATGGTTTCGCTCGCCTATGACACGCTGCCAACCTTGGAACGCCTGACCGAGATGGCACAAGGCCCGGCGAACTACCAACAGCGCTGGGCCGCCCGAAACCTGAAACTCCGCAGTCAACCGGGTGCCCCACCCCAAAGCTGCAGCTACCCGGTGCAAGCCTGGCGGTTGGGGGACGATTTGATCTGGATCACGCTTGGAGGCGAGGTCGTGGTGGATTACGCCCTGAAGTTTAAGGCGGTCTATGGTGAAGAGACCTGGGTCACCGCTTATGCCAACGACGTGATGGCTTATATTCCCTCGAAACGGGTGTGGCTCGAAGGGGGCTACGAAGGCCAGAGCAGTATGTATGTGTACGGCCAACCCGCCGAACGCTGGAACGCAGATATCGAAGACCGCGTGACCGCTGGTGTCGAAACCGTCGTCAACCAGGTGACCAAGTTCGCCCCGAAGTAGAAACGAAAAGTGTCAGAGTTCCAGAGTCACAGAGTGCCAGAGTGAGTGACCTCTGGAACTTTGGCACTCTGACACTTCTCCCCCCCTTGAGTTACTTATGCAAAAAGTCAAAGCCTGTGGCGTACTTGTGTTCCGCAAGGAACCGCGACCCGAGTTTCTAGTGATGAAACATCGTCATCGGCTCGATTTGCCCAAAGGCCATCTCGAAGCCGGCGAAACCGACCGCGAATGCGCCCTCCGTGAAATGTGGGAGGAAACCGGTATCCCCGCCGAGTCCGTGGAACTCGTCCACAACTTTCAGTACTCCGAGGTCTATTACCCCTTCGAGGCCCGTTTCGGCCCGGGTCGCGTCGAGAAAACCCTCATCATTTATCTCGGCTGGCTGCTCAATGAGCACGAGATCCGGCTGACGGAACACACGGGCTATGAATGGTTGCCGTGGAAGCCACCGCACAAAATTCAAAAATACACGATTGACCCATTGCTCGCGAAACTCGAAATCTACTTCCGCGAACACAAAATTCTTTGAACCCGAAGCCCAGGGATCGACATCCCTGGGTCTTGTATCATTTCACGGTATTTGTTGAAGACAATACATTCGCCACAAAAAGGCACAAAAGTCGCAGAATGTAGAAACACATTCTATTGATTTTGAGACTTTTGTGCCTTTCTGCGGAAAGCATCCTTCTCCTGAAACGATTCCCCACGATGAAAACTCGCATTCACGGTGCCACGTGCGTCTTACCGACAGGTCTTTCGCAGGTTGATGTGCTGCTCGAAGATAATCGGATTCTCGCGATCGATCCGCCACGCACGGCGACCGCTGATCAAACCATCGACGCCACCGGGCTGCATCTCATCCCCGGCGTTATCGACGATCAGGTCCACTTCCGCGAACCGGGTCTCACGCACAAGGAAGACTTGCGAACCGCGACCCGGGCCTGTGCCAAAGGGGGCGTCACCAGTTTTCTGGAGATGCCGAACACTAAGCCGACTACGACCACCGTGCAGCGACTCGCCGAAAAGCTCGATCTCGCCGCCGGGAAGTGCCTCGTCAATTATGGCTTCTACATCGGTGCCACGCCCGATAACGTCGTCGAATTGCAGCAGGCGACCCGCACGCCGGGCATTAAGATTTTCATCGGTTCCAGCACGGGCGATCTCCTCGTCGATGAGCAGGCCGCGCTCGAACGCATCTTCGCGGAGACGACCTTGCCCATCTGCGCGCACTGTGAAGATGAAACTACCGTGCGGGCTAACACCGCGGCTCTCAACGGTGGCAGCGACTATGCCGACCATACCCGTATCCGCGATGAAAAAGCGGCAGTGATTGCGACGCAACGGGCCATCGGACTCGCCATCAAGCACCATCACCGCTTCCATGTGCTGCATGTCTCGACCGCCGCTGAGACCGCCTTCCTGCGCGATCATCACGGCCTCATCACCGCCGAGGCGTGTCCGCATCATCTGCTGTTCAACATCGACGACTACGCCCGCTTGAAATCGCTGGTGCAGATGAACCCCAGCATCAAAACCGCCGCCGATAACGCCGGTCTGTGGCAAGCCTTGAACGAGGGTCTCATTCAGGTCATCGCGACCGATCACGCCCCGCACACGCTGGCTGAGAAGGACCAGCCGTACCCGAAGTCGCCATCGGGGTTACCCGCCGTCGAGAACTCGTTGCCGCTGATGCTCGACAGCATCCACCAGGGCCGTTGCACGCTGGAACAGGTCGTGCATTGGATGTGCGACGCCCCGGCCCGGGTGTGGGATATTGTCGATCGCGGTCGCATCGCCGAGGGCTACTTTGCCGATCTCGTGGTGGTCGATTTGAACAAGCCACACACCGTCCGCAATTCCGAACAGGCAACGAAGTGTGGCTGGTCGCCGTGGGATGGCGTGACCCTCACCGGTTGGCCGGTCCGCACCATCGTCAACGGTCAAACCGTGTTTGCCGATGGCCGCCTCGACGACAACATCCGTGGCCGCGAATTGCAGTTTGATCACACACGGGGAGGCTACTGGGGGAAAGGATGAAGGTGGAAAGAGTAAGGATGAAGGTCGGGCAATGATGATGATACCGTCTGGCTTTCTGCCTTCCGCTTTTTGCTTTCCTCACAACTTCATCCTTCCTCTTTCCTCCTTCATCCTTGGCCCCCCCTGACGTATACTCGTGACAAATCATCGTCCCCTAACCCACCCACCAAAGGCCTGCCATGACCGCTTCGCTGACTGCTGCCCAACTTGCCGCTCTGGCCAAGTACGATTCGCCCACCATTTGCAACGCCGTCGAACTGTGGGGGCTGCGGCCGCGGAACATGGGCTACATGAACCAGTCAATCAAGGCGATGTCGCCGCAACTTCCGCCGATGGTTGGTTACGCCCTCACCTCGACTTTCCGTAGCATGTGTGCCCCGCGCTCGGGTGATGTCTATGGCAGCATCGGCGCTCAACTCGATGCCTTCGCTTCCATCCCCGGACCACCGGTCATCGTCTTTCAGGATCTCGATGACCCCTGTGCTTCCGCCACTTTTGGTGAAGTGATGTGCTCGACCTATCAGCGGTTTGGCGCGGCGGGGCTCATCACCTCGGGCACCGGCCGCGATCTCGCCCAAGTCGATGGCCTCGGCTTTCCGACCTTCACCAATGGGGCCATCGCGGCTCACGGGTACTGTCATATCCTCGCGATCAACACGCCGGTCACCGTCGGCGGCCTCACCATCTTCCCTGGCGACCTGCTGCACGGCGACCTGAACGGCGTGACCACGATTCCGACCGAGATCGCCACCGAAGTCCCGGAAGTCTGCGAAGAAATCGCGAGGGCCGAAGCGATCGTGCTGAACTACCTGAAGCAGACCGACGTCACCGTGGCCGGCTTCAACGCCGCGAGAAAAGCCTGCGGCGACATGATCAACCAACTCGGCAAGAAGCTGAGCGGGAAGTAGTCATTAGCCGCATGGCGAAGCCGAGCGCGGCGTGCACTGCATGCAAAGCCGCCACCCTCAACCACTCCGTTAGTAAGCAACTGACTGGCACGCCCCCCGTTTAGGAAGTCATTAATGATTAAGCGACTGTACATCGATAATTTCAAGAGTCTGGTGAACTTCGAACTTCCCCTTCAGGAACTCACCTTGCTGTTGGGACCAAACGGCGTGGGTAAGACGTCTGTCCTGGACGTGATCTTCGCACTCCGACAATTGTTGGCTGGCAAGGCAAAAATCGATGATGATCGCCCACAAAATCCTCCAATCTTCCCGACGAGAACATTGACTCGCTGGCAGTCAATCGACTTGCAGGTTATCGAACTCGATGTGGCGTTGGAAGGTCACGAGTACCGCTACCGCATCGAAGTTGAGCACGAGCGGCCCACTCGCAAAGCTCGGATTGCCTCGGAACGCCTCGAACTGTCCGGCAATCCTCTCTTCAGTTTTCAACAGGGAGAAGTTCGTCTCTACCGTGACAATCACTCACAAGGTCCGACATTTGGCGGAGATTGGACGGAATCGGCGATGGCGCGCGTCCCGCCTAGAAACGACAACACACACTTAACTCGGTTTCTTGACTTTATGCGAAAGGTGATCGTGTGCGGATTGTATCCGGCCAGCTTCAAAGCGGAATCGGCCACAGAAGATTCTGTGTTGGATCGAGATGCTGCGAACTTCGCCGCGTGGTATCGACACCTGCTTTTAGAGCGTCAAGAACTTGTGCCGGAGTTCACTCAAGCACTCAAGGAAGTCATTTCGGGTTTCCGGGGCATCCGAATGGAGAAGGTTGGACTCGATACGCGGGCCTTGATGGTCATGTTTGACCAGTACAAGAAGAAGTATGAACTTCGTCTAGATGAAATCTCTGATGGCCAACGGGCTCTGATCGCACTGTATTCACTTGTCCGGCTTGCAGCAGGTCAGGGCTATACGTTGTTTCTAGATGAGCCCGATAATTATGTAGCCCTTGCCGAGATTCAGCCTTGGATTGTTGAAGTTGCAGATGCATGCGGAGGTGAAGTGCCTCAGGCGGTATTGTGCTCGCATCATCCTGAGCTAATCGATTATCTCGGAGGTGATCGGGGAGTGATCCTTGAACGCGAGAAATCCGGTGTGACCAGAGCCAAAGCCCTTGCATCAGTTGCAACGGATGACGGGTTGAAATTGTCAGAAACAATCGCGCGGGGGTGGCAGCAATGAGCCGGGGTGTCCAACTAGTATTACTATGCGAGGACCGGCAGCACGAAACATTTTTTCGGCGGTTCCTGGAGAAGGCCGGCTGGTCGATTCGCCACTTGCGCGTAGAGATGGCCCCGCCAGGGAAAGGTTCAGCTGAACAGTTTGTACGGGACCGGTTTCCTAATGAGTTGGCAGCTTACCGCTCCAGGAAAAACCAAGTCGCACGAGGTCTGATCGTTGTGCGAGACGGTGACAACAAGGGCGTGATTGCCCGAATTCAGGAGTTGTTGGACGCGTGCGTGGCGCAGGGCATTGAGCCGCGTCGAGATGATGAGGCTGTCGCCATTCTCATTCCGACATGGAACATTGAGGGATGGTTGGCCTACCTGGGTGGTTCCAGTATTGATGAAACCAAAGACGACTACCCACGATTGAACCGCGAACGGGAGTGTAAAACTCACGTCAACAATCTTTATGAGATGTGTCAGCAGGGAGCTTTGCGGCAACCCGCACCTGAATCGTTGAAGGCGGCTTGTGAAGAGTATCGTCGACTTCCAAAATCATAACAACTGGGTATCTGCCGCGCTCCGTCGGGATGTCCCCAGTTTTTGAAGCCGACATTCAGGGGCTTCCGCTCTCGCGGAGCGCCCCTGCCACCCGTCGACAGGTTGCATCACGCCGTTACAATACAAAATATCACACCAGCCAGGTAGGGCAGGCTCCCGCCTGCCAGACGTTGTGTTGCTGATTTGACTCCGATTGATCGTGGCCCGAGCTGACAGCAGCCTCCCACGCAACGCAGAGATCGCGGAGTGATGCTGCGAAGGTCTTGCCTCTGCGACTCTCCGCGTGCTCTGCGTTTCTCTCTTGAATGTGTTCCAAGGGTTGGCTCGGGTCGACCAGCGGGAGCCCCGGAGTCATGTGCGTCCACTCAAGGGGGCCGCACGTTGGTTTCATTGGGGCACAAAAGACGCATAGAAACCCCGCCATCCTAAAGGGTACAATCACACCTTGTGGGATGGCCAGCGTTTGGGTTATGTCGATGGTTTCTCCCACAACCCGCAGATGCTGGGCGTTGGACGGACTAATGACTGGGGTTCCTCGACCAATTGAGATCAAAGTGGACTCCGTATGTTTGCTGCAGTGTAGAAACTTGCGAGATCTCGGCGGGCTGCACACGCACGGAGCTGGTCTTGTCGTAAGACCCGGATGTTTGTTTCGCAGCAGTACACCCTCTGAATTCGATCCAGAAGAATGGCGTGCTATCTCCGATCTTCAATTACGCAGTTTTATTGACCTCCGTACCAGTGCCGAAGTTGCTCGGTTTGGAGTTTCGGTTTTTGCCGCAGACGTTCAGTCAGTTCATCTTCCGTTGTTTCAAAACGCTCGACACAACTGGATCGGGCCAGCTGATCAGAGTCCTCGAGCCACGGCTTTACGTTACTTCGAGATGTTGCAGGATGGTCTTAGCACCATTGCGGCCGTGATCACACTTGTGGCTCGGCCGGATGCGGCTCCCTGCCTGGTGTCGTGCTCTGCGGGTCGAGACCGAACCGGCATTGTCGTAGCCTGTCTCCTTGAGCTTCTCGACATTACCGATGAAGCCATCGCCACGGACTATGCGCGGAGTGATTCGTTCGACCAACAGAGCGGACGAGCTCTTGCAGACACGATCCACGAGTTGTTCGCGCTCGTGAGAAGGCGACATGGCTCCGTACAACAGTTGCTCGCACCTCAAGGCGTGACTAACAACATTTGCCAGGCACTTCGCCGGGAATACTTGCTCCAGCCGCAGTAAGGTAGGGCAGGCAGGAGCCCAATATGGTTCGGTACGTTGGTTGAGTGATCATGGTGGGAGCTTGATGAGGGCTTCCAGGAGTTCGGCGGGTGCGGTTTTGTCTCTCGCACATGTCGAAACAAACCGCGCTCGGCATCCGCCTCGCGGCTCAGAATGCACGCGGCGATCAATTCACCTGCCACGTCGCCAATGGAAGAGCTTTCCATAAGACATAAGCGACCGGGCCGGCGTAGATGACGGAGTCGAGGATGTCGAGCAGGCCGCCGAAACCGGGAATGAGCGTGGCGGAATCTTTTTTGCCAACGTCGCGCTTGATGAGTGATTCACACAGGTCACCGACGAGGCCGACGAGACCGATCACCAGGCCGTAGAAGGCGCTCCAGTACCACGCGGGGGGTTCCCAACTGCGGTTGAACAGCGGCGTGGCGAACTGCAACCACAGCAGACCGAACAACGCCGAGCCGACGAGAGCACCGCCCCCACCTGCCCAGGTTTTGCCCGGCGAGAGAATCGGGAACATCTTACGACGGCCAAAGAGTCGTCCAAAGGTGTACGCCCCGACGTCGCCTCCCTTGGTGACCATCAGCAAGGAACCGAGCACCAGATAGCCTGCGGCGTCACCGGCGACCCAGCGCAACTGCGCGGCGACTCCAAGTAACACACCAATGTAACTGACAATCAGCAACTCGGCCCCCAGCGTTTCCATGCTGCGGCCCGGTTCGCGAAACCGGTAAGTCCCCGTGGCGAACAACGTCAGCACGGTCAGCGAATAGGCCAGCATCACCTGTGCCAGCGTGTTGTCTTCGCCGGGAATCTTGATGGGGACCAGCCCGATGCGTCCGTACCAACTCGCCGCGGCGACAAACACACAGCAGGCACACACCACCACGCGATGCGGGGCAAACGAGCGCGTGGCGAGCAGGTCGACCATTTCATTCGCGCCACGCAACGCGAGCAGAATCACGAAGCACAACAGCAGTGGTGCCGATGGACCCAGCCAGGCATCGAGGTAGAAGACCGCGAAGACCGTGGGAATGAGAATCGCGGACATCAGCAACCGCCAGATCAGCATGTGTGATCGGCCCTCGGGAAGCGCAGCAGTGATGCACAGGAAACCAACAGCACAATCCGTTGAGAGGCAGAACGAACAGACGGGACGATCACGCCGGAGACTTCAAGCCTCCGAATCGGCGATCACGACTGGCATAATCGCGCAATGCCTGATGTAAGTCCAGCGTACTGAATTCGGGCCAGCATGTCTGCGTCACCCACAGTTCGGCATAACTGATCTGCCACAGCAGAAAATTGCTGATCCGCATTTCACCGGCCGTGCGAATCACCAGGTCGGGGTCGGGCATGCCAGCGGTATCGAGCTGATTCGCGATGGTTTCTTCGGTAATGGATGATGGCACGATCTCACCGGCGGCCACTTCCGTCGCGATGCGCTGCACGGCATCGAGGATCTCGCCGCGACTGCCGTAGTTGATGGCCAGGCACAGTCGCATGCCGGTCTGATGGGCGGTCAGTTCCTGCGTTTGATCGATTTCCGCGAGGACTTCATCGCTGAGTTGCTGCCGACGGCCAATCACTGCGAATCGCAGGTTTTGCCTCAAAATTTCGGCCCGTTCTTCGACCAGATATTGCACCAGAAGCTGCATCAGCAGCCGCTGTTCAGCTTCCGGGCGCTTCCAGTTTTCACTGCTGAAGCAATACAAAGTGAGCTGTTCGATGCCAATCCGCGAACATTCTTCGATGATGGCCCGCACGCTGGAAACGCCACGACGATGCCCTTCAATGCGCGGCAACCCGCGTGATTGAGCCCAGCGGCCGTTGCCATCCATGATGATGGCAATGTGCCTGGGTAAACGCTCGACAGTCAGCCCGCGCTCGGTCAACTGATCCCGCGTGTAGGGGGGATCAGCCGTAAGACGTGAAGGCGTGGCAATGGGACTGACGGCAGACATGGGTCGCTATACTCCGCAACCTATTCTGCCGCATTCTGCTCACGGTACAACCCTCAGCAGGCAGGATTTTCCGCCCGAGGATCAGGACCAGGGCCACTGGCGCCCGAGATGGCGACAGATGACGCGGCAGATCTCGCCGTGACGCACAGCCAGCCTGCATCACCAGGGCAACGCATCGACCAGTTCGAGGGACGAGCCTTCATCCACATCGTCGAGATACAGGGTTTCTTCCCAGTAAGACGGCACATTGGAGGGATCTGAAATCCCCAGACGCACCGCATCGGGTTGAACTTCCAGAACTGTCACAGTGACGTCGTCACCAATCAACAGACTCTCGTCAACACCGCGTAGGAAGACTTGCATCACGTGGACCCTGCGAACCATCGGGATGGGAACTGATTCCGAAGAACCATGCACGGGATGTCATTCTGCCGAGTCAACTCTGCTACGGCAAGCCGTTCTTTCTAAAAGTTGTTGTACAATTTTTGCGCATACCACAGCACTTGACAGCGAAGACGAATCCCTGTTCAAGAGGAGCGCAGACTGACCCTTCGCAAGATTGAGACCACGCATGTTGAAGCTTGTGATGTACCCCGCGATTGATGAGGCACGCTATGCGGCCGTGTGTGCGGTCTCGCCTCAACTGCAGGTGATCAATGCCCGGGACGAAGCCACTGCGATACAAGAAATGGCTGCTGCGCAGGCTTTTTTTGGTAAGCTTACCCCGGCATTGCTGAGTGCTGCGCCGCAACTGCAATGGGTGCAATCGCCCACTGCGAGTCTCGAACATTATCTGTTTCCAGAGTTGGTCGAGCATCGCTGCCTGCTCAGCAATATGCGGGGCCTGTTCTCGGATGTCATCGCTGACCATGTGCTGGGATACGTCCTCTGCTTCGCGCGCAACCTGCACATCTATCTGCGACAGCAAGCGGAAGGAGGATGGGCACCGGTAGGTGATCAAGCGATGGTGGTCGACTTTGTTTCCGCGCCAGGACGAGTCTCTTCGGTCGATCTCGCCCATCAGCATCTTTCCGATCTGACACTAGGGGTAGTGGGTGTCGGTCAGATTGGAACCGAGATCTGCCGTCGCGCTCGCGCATTCGGCATGCGACTGCTGGGGGTCGATCCCGTGCCTCGAGAGGTCACCGAGTTGGGGTTATCGGTGCAACCGTTATCGCAACTGCCGGACCTGCTTGCGGCAGCCCATTATGTGGTGATCGCCGCGCCGCATACGCCAGAGACTGCTCAATTGTTCAACCGATCGTTGTTGCAACACATGCGGCGCGACGCCGTACTGATCAATATCGGACGCGGGGCGATCGTCGTGCTGGATGATCTGGTCGCGGCGTTGCAGGCCGGTGAAATTCGCGGCGCGGCCCTGGATGTCTGTGAGCAGGAACCCTTGCCCCCTCAACATCCACTCTGGAAGATGCCGAACGTCATCATCACTCCGCACGTTGCCGCGGCGTCGCCGCGCATTGCCGAACGACATCTGGAAACGTTGCTAGAGAACGTGCGTTGCTTTGTGCGGGGCGAACCGCCGAAAACGCTGGTGGATAAGCGGAAGTGGTATTAGATGGTCTAGGGTTGAAAAGCCGCCACCGCCGCGTGGCGGGCATTTCGCCTTGATGGGTTCCTGAATCATGTCCGCAGATCCACGCTCGACCTTGTGAACTCCGACGGATACGCTGACGGGGAAACCGCCAATTTCTCTGGAACCCGTCCATTATGCCCGTTCGCCCGCTGATTCAATTGCATGTCGATGACAACATTGCCGTCGCGGCTCGGCCGCTGATCGCAGGAGAAGACTGCCCGCTCGATTTCGGTGGTCATGTGGTGACGGCACAGCCCATCGACATGGGTCACAAGGTCGCAATCAAGCCCATTGCCGCCGGGGAAAAGATCCGCAAGTTCGGGCAGACGATTGGTTATGCCCAAGCTGCCATCGAGACGGGTGGCTGGGTGCATACGCACAATGTGACCGCTGGGGAGTTGAGCCTCGATTACGCATTCTGTACGGAAATCCCCCCCGCACCAACACCGATTACTGGTCGCACGTTTGATGGCTATCGCCGCGCCGACGGTCGCGCCGCGACCCGCAACTACATCGGCATCATCAGTACGGTGAACTGCTCGGCGACGACGTCGAAGTATGTGGCTCAGCGGTTCGATGCCTCGCTGCTGGAGCAGTTTCCGCAGGTCGATGGGGTGGTGCCTTTGGTTCACAAAGGGGGCTGTGCCATGCAGTATGGCGGAGCCGATCATCAACAACTCGCCCGCACATTGGCGGGTTTCGCGCGGCACCCCAACATCGCGGCTTATGTGGTGATCGGTCTGGGATGCGAGACGGCCCAGGCGTCTTTCCTGATGGAGCACGGCGGTTTAGTGCAACTCGGTGGCAGCAGTTCGCCGAAATCCGGTCCTTTAGTCATCAACATTCAAGATGCGGGGGGAGTGGCTAAAACAGTCGATCGCGTGACAGGAGCCATTCGCGAGATGTTGCCCGATGTGAATCGCGTCCAGCGCGAGCCGATTCCCGTCAGCGAGATTGTGCTCGGTCTCGAATGCGGCGGCAGCGATGGCAACAGCGGTGTGACGGCCAACCCGGCTCTCGGTTATTGCAGCGATTTACTCGTTGCACATGGGGGCACTGCGTGCCTGTCGGAAGTCACCGAAATTTATGGCGGCGAACATTTGCTGACGCGGCGTGCGGTCTCGCGCGATGTCGGCGAGAAACTGCTCGAACGCATTCGCTGGTGGATCGATTACACCGCCAAGTTCGGCGAACGCATTGATATCAACCCCTCGGTCGGCAACAAAAAAGGGGGGCTGACCACGATCTATGAGAAGTCGCTGGGTGCCATTGCCAAGGGAGGCACGACAGCCTTGCGGGGCGTCTATGAATACGCCATGCCTATCCGCGAGAAAGGCTTCGTCATCATGGACACGCCAGGTTACGACCCGGCCTCGGTCACCGGCATGGTGGCAGGCGGTTGCAATGTCGTGTGCTTCACGACCGGCCGCGGCAGTTGCTTTGGTTGCAAGCCCGTCCCGACGATCAAGATTTCGACCAATACGCCGATGTATGAACGGTTGATCGATGATATGGACATCAACGCCGGCCGCATTCTCGATGGGGCCACCATCGAGGAAGTCGGCCATGAGATCTTTGAAGACGTGATCGCGGTCGCCAGCGGCAAGCCAACCAAAAGTGAAGCCCAGGGCATCGGCGACGAAGAATTCTGCCCCTGGACCTGGGGCCCGGTGACGTAAGAAAGGTCAACCATCCTCGTGGTATTCCACGGACAATCCAGACCTGCAAACTGCTCTTGAAACCGACAGATTCGGTCGAAGATAATCAATTTGGACAGTCCGTAAAGGAGAAACCATGCCACTCAAACCGACAAATACAACCAAAACCAAAGGCACCAAAGCCAGCACGTCTGCGGGGAGGAAACTTCCCAAAGAGATCCCCGTGACGATTGATGGCGTACCAGTGATTCTGCGCGCTGCGAAGGGCAAACGAACCTACACAGCGGCTCAACTTAAGGCTGCAGTGACAGCAGCAAAGGATGCCAGATCGTCAAAAAAATAAGGCGTAGCGCCATGGTAGCGAAACTCAATGATAAGGACATTTTCCTGAACTGCCCTTTTGATCCGGAATACTGGCCTTTGCTGGAAGCGATCCTGTTTGGCGCAACGATTTGTGGTTATCGAATTCGATCGGGCCTGGAAGTCGAAGATTCTGGTCAAGTTCGACTGGTAAAAATCTGCGGCATTATCGGGCAGTGTCGGCTCACCATCCATGACATTTCGCGCACGGTACTGGATCAGAAAAATCAGTTGCCACGATTCAACATGCCCTTCGAGCTGGGGCTCGACATTGGTGCCAGAACTTTTGGGACAAAGATTTATCAGAAAAAAGAGTTACTGATATTGGATGTTGAAAGATATCGCTATCAGAAGTTCCTGTCAGACATAGCGGGCCAGGATATCAAGGAATACAACGTCAATTATCCTGGTGACCTCGTGTGCAAGGTACGAGACTGGCTCAAGTCTTACACCAAAGAGTCAATTCCCGGGCCCGTGCCAATCAAGCGGAAATTCGATCAATTCCTGAGCGAGCGTACAATTATGTGTGAGACCCTTAGTCTTGATCCTACGGGCCAGCTGGGGTACGCAGATCTCATCGAACTGATTCGTTCATGGTTGATTCAGAATGTCGCCTAGCTCTTGCCATCGGAAATGCAGGTAATCTACCCAGTCGCGGACCTGGACCCCGGTGACGTAACTCAACCACCCCCCATCAGGAACCGTGCGGGCTTAGCTTGCCAGCGCCCTACCGCGTCTTCTAACATGTCGCCATGAAGATCCACTGGCAGCCGTTACGCGACCTGTTGACCGCTCATGAGCGGTTCCTGATTACCAGCCACATCCGGCCCGATGCGGATGCCATCGGTTCCGAAATCGGCTTGGCCTGCGTCCTGCGGGAACTGGGGAAATCGGCGACCATTGTGAATGTGTCGCCCACTCCGCCCAACCTCAAATTTCTCGATCCACACGGCGAAATCCGCCAACTCGGCTCGACGATTACGGCCGCCGAAGTGCAGGAGTTTGATGCGCATCTGATCGTCGATACCAGTGCCTGGCCGCAGCTTTCGGACATCGGCAAGGTGTTCAAAGAGTCGAAAAAGCCGCGCGCGGTGATTGATCATCATGTCAGTGCCGATGACCTGGGGGCATTGGAACTCAAGGATACCACTCGGGAAGCGACGGGCTCGCTGATTTATGAGCTGGCGGGTGATGTGGGTGTGACCGTGAGCCCCGCCGCAGCCACGGCGTTGTTTGCCGCGATTGCCACCGATACAGGCTGGTTTCGTTTCGCGGCGACATCGGCAGAAACGTACCGTGTCGCTGGGGAATTGATTCAATGCGGTGCGCGGCCCGATGCGATCTACCGCGAACTGTACGAGCAGGCGACTGTCGGGCGGATGCGGTTGGCAGGCCGGGTGCTCGGACGGATCACGCTCGATTGCGGCGGACAACTGGCCTACACCTCGGTGCAGTGGTCCGAGTTCGAGGAACTGGGCGCCGTCGCCTCGGACACGGAAGACCTGGTGAATGAATGCCTGCGGATTGCGGGGACCAAAGCGGCGTTCATCGCCATTGAACAAGCCAACCGCCAGGTCAAGGTGAGTTTTCGCAGCCGCACCGATGTGAATGTCGCCGCGGTCGCCGAGCAGTTCGGCGGCGGTGGACACAAACAGGCGGCCGGAGCCACGTTCCCGGCTCCTTTTGCAAATGCCCTCAGCCAGGCCTTAAAAGCGATGCAATCAGCCTTAGGTGCTGGTTAGAATGAACCTCCTGCCAGAATTCCCAGCCATTGTTACCTAACGACAGACAACAGGCATTCAGCTTCGCAGTCTCCCCGCCCGTAACCCACCGCTCGCCGAAGGAAGCACCATGTCGCACGAATCCTCGTCGTCACCTGAGGCCCCTCCCCCACGCCGAAGTTTTCTTGTCGCGGCCGCGGCCATTGTGACCGGCGCGATTGTGTCGCTCACACCCGTTGCCGCGGGAGTTGCCTACTTTCTCGACCCGCTGCTGAAGCGCCGGCCGACCATGCGCGGGGCCGATGCCGATGGCTTTCTCCCCGTCGCCAACTTGACGGAACTGCCCGACGATGGCACGCCTTTGCGGTTCTCGCTCATCGCCGACAAAATCGACGCCTGGAACCTGTTCCGCAACCAGACCATTGGTACGGTCTATCTGCGGAAGCTGGCCAACCAGGTGATTGCCTTCAACGATACCTGTCCGCATCTGGGTTGCAAGGTGGACTACAAATCATCGAGCAAAACGTTCTTCTGCCCCTGTCATGCCAGCGCATTCAGCCTGGAAGGTGCGAAGACCAACGACATTCCCCCGCGCGGTCTCGACACGCTGGAAGTGAAGGTCGACAGCGGCAATCGCGTGTGGGTGAAGTACGAAAACTTCCAACGCGGCGTCTCAGCGAAGGAGGTCATCTAATATGATCACAAACCTCGTAAACTGGCTCGACGACCGTATTGGCCATCGCCGCCTGCTGCACGACGCCTTGTACGAACCCATTCCTGGCGGTGCCCGCTGGCGCTATGTGTGGGGCAGCACGCTGGTCTTTGTGTTCGTCACACAAATGATCTCTGGATTCTTTCTGTGGACGGCCTACAGCCCCAGCACCATCACCGCGTGGGAAAGCGTCTACTACATTCAGCATGAACTTTCCTATGGCTGGCTGGTGCGCGGCATCCATCACTTCGCGGCCCAGGCGATGATGATTCTGCTCGGCCTGCATTTTCTGCAAGTGGTGATCGACGGAGCCTACAAAGCCCCCCGCGAAGTCAATTTCTGGCTCGGTTTGATTCTGATGCAGATTGTGCTCGGGCTCTCGCTGACCGGGTATCTGCTCCCCTGGGATCAGAAGGGCTACTATGCCACCCAGGTGGCCACCAATATCGCCGGGGTGACGCCGGGCATTGGCCCGCAAATTCAACAACTCGCGCAAGGCGGAACCAGCTACGGACACCAGACGCTCACGCGGTTCTTTGCCTTGCATGCCGGGTTGCTACCCGCATTGTTGATGGTCTTCATGGCGGCCCATATCGCAGTCTTTCGCCGACATGGCATTCATGTCCCCGAGAAGTTTGCCAAGAATCCCGCGGCGATGTTCTGGCCCGATCAGGTGCTGCGCGATGCCGTGGCGTGTCTCGCTGTGCTGGCCACCATCCTGTACTTTGCCGTGACGCGCGGTGCCGAGTTGAGTGGTCCGGCCGACCCGGCGGAGGCCTACGCGGCAGCCCGCCCGGAATGGTACTTCCTGTTCCTCTTTCGCTTTTTGCGGTACGAGGCTGTGGACGCGATGGGCTTGCAGTTCGGGGCGATCTATGTCCCGGGAGCCATTATGGGCATCATCGCGCTCATGCCCATTCTCGGTCGCTGGAAGTTAGGACACCGCTTCAACGTGGCCTACACTCTGGGACTGCTGGGTGGGGCAACTTATCTGACCGTGCTGTCGATCGCGGAAGATCGGGCCGATGTCGACTACGTCGCTGCCGTCGCGGAAGCCCATCGCGATGGGCAACGGGCCGTCGAACTCGCGGAAGCGCAGGGCATCCCGGCACAGGGAGCCTTATCGCTGCTGAAGCAGGATCCGTTCACTCAAGGTCCACGCTTGTTCGCGCGGGCCTGCTCCAGTTGTCATCACTACAACGGGCACGATGGCACCGGCCGATTGGTGGTGGTGATGGAAGGGGAAGGGCACGACAAGGTCACGAAGCCGGTTGAACCGACGGCCGCCGATCTCGGAAAGTTCGGCACGCGCGAATGGACCAGCGAACTCCTCGTCAACTATCACGAACTCTTCGCGCCGCTGAAGAATATCGTCGATGGCGAACAGAAGCCGGGCGAACGGTTTCTCGCAGGCGACATGGCGACCTGGGCCACCGATAACAAAGAAATGCTGACCAAGAATCCCAACGATCTCAAGGCCCTCGCGGAATTCCTCGCGCAGCAATCGGGTCGGCTCGATGCAGGTGAGATCGATATGAAACTGGCGGCGCAGGGCCAGGAAATCTTTGGCACCGGCAAGCTGGCCTCGGGCGAGACATTGTCGTCCGCCTGCACCGACTGCCATACCATGAAACTCACCGGAGCCACGGAATTCCTCAGCGAAAACAGCGGTTCCGGCGTTCCATCTTTGGAAGGCTATGGCGGTGCGGCGTGGCTCAAGAAGTTCATTGAGAACCCGGGTCATGCCGATTTCTACGGCGACAACAACCTGATGCCCGCGTTTGAATCGAAGTTGACACCGGAGCAAATTCCCCTGCTCGTCCGCTGGATGGTGGGTGATTACGTGCCGACAAAACAAACGATTGAAGTGCCCACGGTAGCCAGCGGAGGGCATTGAACGGCGAGACTCACAAGCGGCCGGCGACCCCGCGTCTGACTTGATCATTCGACTCAACAAAGCTTCGCGGCTGTATGTAGAGCCCCGACCGCATGCTCGACGGCAGCAACAGGGACGCTTGCCGGGGAGGTTTCATCGCGACAAACGGCACACTTGTGACATGCCAGCCAACGGTCGTTACCGACTGACAAGGATCACACGTTGATGAATGACTGGATGATCGGCAGCCATCTCGGCGTATTCGCTGCGGACTCACCCGAATTCGCAGAGATCAACCTGCCAGCCGATGCCCGCTGGCTGCTGGGAATTGTGCTGCTGGTGTACCTGTGCGTGCTGTTTGGAATCAGCATTTTTGCGACCGGCAAGGTGAAGACCGAGGAAGACTATCTGGTCGCAGGCCGCAGCTTGCCATTGTGGTTGGCATGGGGAACGCTGATTGCCACCTGGTTCGGTGCCGCGACAATGTCGGGGGCGGCACAAGCGGCCCGTGATGAAGGCCTGATGGGGGTGATCCTGGATCCCATCGCCTGTTCCGCCACACTGGTCTTCGCGGGCCTGTTCTTTGCCGGGCCGATGTGGCGTTTGAAGCTCCTCACCTGCGGCGACCTCTATCGCAAAACGTATGGACCCACGGCAGAAACCCTCGGCGCGGCCATTCAAGTCCCCGCTTATTTTGGCTGGATCGCGGCACAGTACACGGCACTCGGCCAGATGCAGCAGATTTACTTCGGCATCCCGCTGGAGTGGGCCATTCTGATTGCCTGCCTGGTGACGTTGGCCTACACACTGATTGGCGGAATGTGGTCGGTCACCTTGACCGACACCTTGCAGATTCTGATTGCGTTCTTTGGTCTCGCTGCGCTGGCCTATTCCACCTACTCTGTCGTGGGGAATGGATCGGCCTGGGATGGGTTTCAACGCATCCTTTCGGAGACGGCCGAGAAGTCGCCCGAGCACCTGTATCTGTGGCCCGTCTCTGCCGGTTTCGGGGCCTGGATGATTTACCTGGGAACCTGGGCGACAGGTCTCTTCGGCAACATTCCCGGGCAAGACCTGCAACAACGTGTGTTCGCTTCCAACAGTCCACGAACGGGTCAACTGGCCTGCATTTTCGCGGGAATCCTGTATCTCGCGTTCGGACTGATCCCGGTCTCGCTCGGCTTCGCGTCACGGATTACCGATCCCGGTGAGATTTCCGGCGGCATCTTGCCGCTGCTCGCGGGCAAATACTTGAACAAGTACATGGCCGTGGTCTTTGTGATTGCGTTCACTTCCATCGTGGTATCGACCGCGACCAGTGCCGTACTGGCACCGGCAACATTGTTAGGGCACAACCTGCTCGGCAAGTTGAAGCTGTTCCGCGGACGGGGCCTCATTCTCGAACGGAGTTGCGTGTTTCTGGTTTCCATGGGGGGACTGGTGCTCGCATACACGGGCCAATCGATCATGGAATTGCTCGATCTGGCACTCTCGCTGCAACTCGTCGCCCTCTTCGTCCCCATGTCGATGGCCATTTACGGCAGGCCCCGGTCTGCGGCAGCGGGGATCGCGGCCATGGTCGTGGGTGCCGTGGTCTTCGGCCTCTACTTTGCGACAGAATACTACTGCACCGGTGTCGTCGAGTCGCAGAGACTGGACCTGAGCTGGGATGCGTATCTTGTGCAACAGCTTCCGTTTCTGGGCCCGTTGATGCCGTGGATCACGCTGTTCCCTTCCGACATGTGGGGCTTCACATCGTCGATTCTGGCGTATCTGGTCTGCCAGATCCTGTATGCCAGGCGCGCACCGATTAACGACCAGGTTCGCGCCGATGCCTGGGGGACTGCGCCCCCGGCAGCCTCGGTGCTTCCCTGAGCCTGTTTTCCAAGCATTCCAGCGGAGTGCAAAACGTATCAAGCGGAAAGCCAGATCGCGGGAAACCTGCGGCTTTCGGCTTTCCGCCTTCTGCTTTCCGCAGTCACTCGTACACAATGTGAAAACAGGTGCTGAGAGCCTGCACCGAAATCTACAGAAAGGTCGAGTGATGCCACCTCTGGAGCAGTTTCTGGAAACCCTCGTCGATTACCTCAAAGATCACGCGGTCAAAATCCTCACGGGCCTCGTGCTGATGGTGGTCGGCTGGTACCTGGGGCGTCGTCGTGCCCGCCACGATTGGCAGAAACAAACGTTTCTCGATCGGCTCAACATCTCGCTCAATACCATTCAAGAGGGTCAACTGCTCATTCGCACGCTCTCGGAAAAGCCCGGGCAAGATGTGTTTCTCAATACGCAGGCGGCAGCGAAAGTGATCGAGGCCGCCCGCAAAACCACGCCCACCGACCCGCTGCTTCCCTTCTCCAAAGACGATTACTGGTACTATCTGAACGCCGTGTTGAATGAACTCTCGGAGCAATTTGCCGTGGGGCATTTGCGGCGCGATCTGGGAGCCCCGGTGACCATGGCCCGGTACCTGCTCTGCCTGACGTGCGAGTGTCATGGAGAACTGCGAACGCGCAAAGTCCGGGCGATGGTCATTCGTAAAGACGTGCTGACCAAGTTGCCCGAAGTGGCTCCGAAGTTTTCCGCGACTCATCACAGCACGCGTTGGACCACGCTGCAAATGATGGCGGCAGAGTATGGCCAGCGGCCATGGCGATTTATCGAGGTCGAACTGAGTGCCTGAGCCCGGCCGATTGTGAAAAGTCGATGAACTCACGCCCCGCGTGAGTTCGAGACGCTCTGCGGGTTGCTACACTTCTTACAGCGTGTGCCACCTTCAGGGAAACAGCGGGCGTTATGGCTACGGCTTCAGCGATGTTCGACAGCGAGATCCAGCAGGGTGTCGCGATTTTGCGGTTTCACAAACAGCGGCTGTACGACTCCGACAAAATCGAAGAGTTGCAGCAGGCCCTGCTCGAATATGCGGCGCAACTCACGTTAAACCGCGTGGTGTTGAACCTGCGTGGTGTCGATTACTTTTCGAGCGCGGGCATTGGCGCACTCATCCGCTTCGCCAAGCGCATTCGCGAAAAACAGGCACAACTCTGCCTGTGCGAACTCCAGCCGATGGTGGAAGAGATTCTCCTTTTGCAGCGGCTGAACCTCGTCTTCCCGATCCAACCCACTGAAGCAGCGGCCATCGCCAGTTTCCAGTAATTTCTGGTGCAGCAGCCATCCCGCTTGGGGCCTCGTTGCAGTTACTGCACAAGCCCCTTGGTCAGAGCCAGGAACGCCGTTTCCAGGTTGACTTCTTCCTCGCGGAACATCACGAGTTGATACCCGCCCTGAACTAAGACCAACGGCAGTTCGCTGTAATCGAGCACGTCGGGTTTCAGTTTCGCTTCCACCACACCCTTCACCACATCGACTCCGGCGACCAGCGGGTGTTGTTCGAGCAATTGAGCCGCCGCTTCGGTTCGCTCCTTGACGCGAATCTCGAGCAGAATCTGCTGTCGCGCCTTGCGCATCACCTCGTCGACATAGCCATCGATGATGAGATTCCCCTTTTCAATCATGCCCACACGCGTACAGACATCGGCCAGTTCGGGCAGAATATGGCTGGAGACGATCACGGTTTTTTTCATTTCGCCCAGGCGTCTGAGCAGGTTCCGCATTTCGATCCGTGCCCGCGGATCGAGTCCGCTGGCGGGTTCATCGAGCAGCAGCACCTGCGGTTCATGCAGCAGCACACGGGCGAGCCCCACGCGCTGGGTTTGCCCACGCGAGAGTTGACTCACCATCGCGTCGCGCTTGAACGACATATCGACCAGTTCCAGCTTTTCCTCGCAGATCTTGCGGCGCTGTGGGCCATGAATGCGATACGCCGCAGCAAAGAACTCCAGGTATTCGATGACCGTCATGTCGTCGTACACGCCGAAAAAATCGGGCATGTAGCCGACCAGGCGACGAATCTCGCGCGGGTCGGTATAGATCGATTTCCCGCAGATGTAGGCCTCGCCGTAATCGGGCTGCAACAGTGTCGCGATCATCCGCATGGTCGTGGTCTTGCCAGAACCATTCGGCCCGATGAAGCCGAACACGTCGCCTTCCTTGAGGAGCAGATTGATCTCGTTCACGGCGATCAGTTGACCGTAACGTTTCGTCAGTTGTCGGGTTTCAATCACAGTACAGCACCTTGACTCCGGCGAATGCCCGGCTCGTCCACAAGAAGTCGTCACTTGGAGATCGAATCTGCACGGCTTTGCCCCACCATCCGTGGCCGCTTACTTTCGGGCATCATCATCGCCAAACTTGGGTAAGACGCGCAGCACTTCGCCCGAGGATTGCACCGGAATGACCAGCCGTACATACACGACAGAGGTCTCGGCTGGCAGCGCTGCGCCATTGATCGTAACGGTCGCGGGGGGTGTCGATTCCAAACGACCAAACACGACGGCATGACCCATATCGAGTTGACTGGAAAAGTCGTGCTGTTCGAGACCGGTGTTGGTCAAACCGGTATAGGCCAGTCCTCCGACCGCGTCGTGAAAGCTCAACACCTGCCACAGCCGATCGGGCGAACGATCGCCGACATCGTAACGTGTCTGTTCGTGCCTGAGCCGTTTCTCCGTCGACTTGCCCTCTTCATTTTCGCGCGTGATAACGGTTTGAGTAATGATGTTTTTCAGATCATTCTGCAAAGTCAGCGGGGCATCGGTCGAGAAGCGAACTCCGGCGGGCCAGGGTTGAATCTCATCGGAATTGCGAGCGGTATGCCAGCGATAGACGCGGCTGCCGTACACCAGCATCCAGTCGGTGAGTGTGCCCGGCAAATGATGCGTCATCTCGCCCGTCAACCGGCCCAGTCCGGTATTCCGCAGATGTGCCTCCACCAGTTGTGTCGATTCCGCGGTCCAACGGGTGCTCAGCGTGCGCGTCGCTCCTTGCAGCAATGGGAGATCGTTCACTGCCGCATGATCGGTCGCGATCTGATATTGCGTGCGGCCCCATTCTGTGCCACTGGGGCGATACAGGCCCCCCGTAGTGGTTTCCGGAATGCCCTGCCAGCTCAAGGGCTGGGTGGTCGTCACATCTGGCGCCCACAGATGCCGCCAGTCTTCCGCCGTGGGTTGAATGACAATCGATTGTCGGCAGATTTCCGGTGCGAGCGTGGTCAGCCAGGTTTCTGACCGTGTGAAATTCGACGCGACGTCCACATCCACAATGTCGAGTTGGTTCAGGCTCCGGGTCGAGGAGTTCCACACCTGCCCTGTATAGGCTGCGAATCCCGTGGCGGTGGTCAACCAGATCGGCAGGGTGATCCAGGTCCAACGCGGGCGCTGCAACACCCGATGCACCAGCAGATAATCGAGCGGGCCGACCACGGCGAGCAACAGCAGCAGCCACGCCATCGACCACCACGGAGCAGGGCGGCGAACCTCGGGAAATACATCTTGCGTGGCCATCAACTGGGAAGCGAGATCGGTAATTCCCGATGACGTTAAGGGCCGCGTCACACCGCGAGACTCCTGACGCTGGGCCACCGTCGCCGCGGCATCCGCACCAATCAGCTTGTGGACGAAATCGTTCAGGCCGCCCCAGTTCGACAGCGGCGGTTGTGTCAGATCGACCGCGATCACGAATACCTCTCCGAAGCCCCACGAGGTCCGCAGCAGCAACGGCAACTCTCGACTGCTGGCCAACACCACGCCCGGGGTCGCGGGAATGGCTGGAATCTCCAGCCGACTCACAAAGGGTATGCGAATGTTGCGACCAGCAAACGCCTCCAGATCGCCCAGGCCTCGCGCTGCGACGTACTCGGCAGGGATGGTCAGCGGCAACCACTCACGCAAGGGAGAAGCCTGCCAGAGATCTGCCGACAACGGCAAACTGATAATCAGCCGCCCGCCCCGTTGCACCCATTGTTGAATCGCCGCTCGGGCTGGCTCGGAAGGGGCAGCAGACCCCATGAGAACCAGCCAGTCGACCGCTTCGTAGGCCAAGGGTTCCACCGGCAGCGCAGCATCCGCGGCCAACTCCACGACACGTCGACCCGCTTTGCCCGGAATTCCCACCGCGGAATTGAGTGCGTTGAAACCCTGCGGCTTGCCGTGCGTTATGATCAGCCGGTCGGAGAGCACCAGCGGTGCAGTCACCAAGTCCTTACCCTGACAGCGCAGCGTCTGTTGCCAGATCACTTTATCAGAATGCTGCAGTTCCCATTGTAATTGACCATCGGGTCGCCCCAGCAGATAGGGCACCTGCAAACGCAACGTCTCTCCCGCGGCTGCCTCGGTCGCGGGGGAGGTGTAGACCACGACGTGCCCTTCATTGTCGGGCGCACGGCAGGTTAACTGGTAAGTCCCCGCCTCCTCGACCAGATACTCGGTCGTCGCCAGGTTCCAGCGCCCCAGTCGCACCGACTGTCCCCAACCCGGTTCCAGTACGACTTCCGCGGCAAAGAGTTGCGGCGCACAGCCCAGCAGCCAACAGCAGCACATCCACACCCCGGCCTGTCCGGCAATGCTCCAACGTGATGTGCCTTCCCACCAGGCCGAACCGTTACGGACGTTCACTGACTGCTACTTCTCAGAAGAGGAACCCAAAGCCATGCCGTGCTGGAAAACAGCTATCCTACGCCAAGCCTCCGGGGATTGTGAATTCCACCGCCGGGGATTCACGGTTTTCTCTCAGAAAGCCGCCCGAACGTCACGCGGTCGTGAATCGTAGCATCAATCAAACAACGACGGAGCATCAGGTTCCGCAGGCCGGGCGATCCCCAGGTGCGATAATGCCGTCGAGGTAATGACCCGTCCGCGTGGCGTGCGCTGGATGAAACCGAGTCGCAACAGAAAGGGTTCGACCTCGTCTTCGAGAGTATCGGGCGGAACATTCATGGTATGTCCCAGCGCCTGAAGCCCCGCTGGTCCTCCGGTGAAGACCTTGATCAGCGTTTCCAGATAGCGGCGATCCTGGCGATCGAGCCCCAGATGATCGACTTCCAGCATCGCGAGTGCCCGGCGGATGATGTCGCTGGTGATACTTCCCGAGACATGATGCACGGTCGCAAAGTCGCGGGCCCAACGCAGCAGGTTGTTCGCTTTCCGCGGCGTCCCCCGGCTGCGAATCGCAATTTCCTCGGCGGCATCGGTCGAAAGTTCGGTCTTCAGTTTGCGGGCATTCCGCGAGACAATTTCCGCCAGTTCGCCATCGGTGTAGAACTCCAGATGTTCGCGAAAGGTGAACCGATCGCGGAGCGGCGCGGTGAGCATGCCGCTGCGCGTGGTCGCCCCGATGATGGTAAACGGCTTGAGTTTCATGTTGATCGTGCGGGCATTCAGGCCTTCACCCAGCACGATATCGACACGAAAATCTTCCATGACCGGGTAGATGAACTCTTCCACGGCGGGCCGCAGACGATGAATTTCGTCGATGAACAGCACCGACCCATAACCGGCATTGGTGAGGTACGAGAGCAGATCTTTCGGGGCTTCGACGGCGGGTCCGGAGGTAATCTGGCATTCGACCCCCATTTCCCTTGCGAGGCTGAGGGCGAGTGTCGTTTTGCCCAAACCGGGCGGGCCATCGAGCAGCAGATGCCCCAGCGGTTCCTGACGTTTCAACGTGGCATGCAGGTTGATCCGCAGACGTTCGAGAACTTTCCGCTGGCCGACCACTTCATCCAGGCGTTGCGGGCGAAGTTCCTCGTCGTGCTGTTTTTCATCGGGCTGATACCCACCAAAGGGGTGCGACGGACGCTCGTCTGGTTTCCCAGAATCGTCACCGCTTCCCTGGTAAGTTTTTTCGCGTGCCATCCGTGCCCGTCCGTTTGCCCCGATTGCTGGTTCAGGCTTCGTAATCGTCATCTGCCTCAGACTCTTCGTCATCATACGGACTGAAACGCATTTCGTCATAGGCGACGCACCACATCAGGCTGACGAGCGGGCCGGCAAAGAACAACCCGATGACCAGTGCCAGAAAGCCAAGGACATAAATTCCAAAGGAAACGAGTGCCAGCAGAATCGTGCTGAGGAACGATTTCATTCCCAGCTTGGGGGCATCCATCAGGGCTTGCACATGCGGCAGATCGTCATCGATTAACAGATAGCCATAAGGCCAGAAAATGATCTGAACGATCCAGCCCGGAATGACACACAGCTGAGCGCCGATCTGCACCATGATGTTGAAAATAAAGCTACAGAGGAAATACCGCAGCAGGAATTTCTTGCCCTGAAACAGCGTGTTGTACGACACTTCCTGACCACGGACGATGCCCAGCAGAACCTGCATGGCACCGACTTGCAGCCAGACAGCGACCACGGCACCCACCAACGCCAATAGCCCCCCCAGCACAAACAACACGATCACCAAAGGGAGCATTTCATCTCCCCCCTGATCGGCGGTTGCGATAGCCCCGATAATCAAACCGGCCGCAGGCAACAACGCCGCAGCGGCTAACAGCCCCGCGATCAACTGACTGCCGACGACCAGCCCCATCTCTTCCTTGAACAGCGCCCAGGCCCGGGACATCACCGAACCGACTTCAAAGGCCACCGGTTCCCCCCGATACACCCGCCGCGGACGGCGTTCGACCTCGGCGACTTCTTCTCCACAGGCAGGACATTGCGTTTCCCCGGCGGGAACCTGGGCACCGCACATCGCACAGAACGCAGGCGACTTTGTCGTCCCGTAAGGGGGCAGAGGCGGGACATCGCTGACCCGTGACGGTTCAGCACCTGGCACCAGGACCGGTTCGCCACACCCCGGGCATTTGGCTTTGCGACCGGCTTTATCGTCCGTCGTACTAAGGGCTTTGCCACAATGTTCGCAGACGAATTCGATGGTCACGGCAAATGCCCCTTGGGTTCAGAAGACTGTGCCAGAACAGATCTCGGATTGGTCCACGGTCGCGAGCGGCAGGGATGGGTCAGGGCTCACGGGAACCTGTTCCGAGAACGCTGCCACCCCGTTCGCGGATCATGGACTCCGGCAGGGTAGCAAATGTTCTGGCCAGCGAAAACTGCGACAGTCGGTGAGTCGCGCGGAATCAGCTCAGTTCGGCGATCAGCTCATCCGGAATGTTCACATTCGATGTCACGCTTTGCACGTCATCGTTGTCTTCGAGGCCTTCCAGCAGCTTCATAATGGTGCGTGCGGTGTCGAGATCGACATCGACCGTATTCCCGGCGATGCGACTGATTTCGGCTGAGGTGGTGTTGATGCCGGCAGACTCCAGGGCTTGTGACACATCTTGAAACGTATCGGGCGTGCAGTGGACTTCAAAAAAGTCCCCCTGATTCATGATGTCGCCCGCGCCGGCTTCCAACGCGATTTCAAACAGCCGGTCTTCCGTGGTGCTAGTCGAGGGGATCTGAAAAATCCCCTTGCGTTCAAACATCCAGTTCACGCAGCCGCTGCTGCCGAGGTTGCCACCATGAATTTCAAACAGGCGACGAATTTCTCCCGCCGTGCGATTGCGGTTATCGGTCAGAATTTCACAGAGGATTGCGACGCCGCCCGGCCCGTACCCTTCATACAACACTTCGTCATACGATTCCGAAGCGAGTTCTCCGGTCCCTTTTTTGATGGCCTTCTCGATGGTATCGGCCGGCATGCTGTTCTTTTTGGCGCGATCAATGGCATAGCGCAGCGCCAGATTGGCCGCCGGGTCGCCACCCCGCTTCGCGGCGACGATGATCAAGCGGGCCAGCCGACCAAACAGCTTGCCCCGCTTCTTGTCGACCAGGCCTTTCTTGAAGGCGATGTTTGCCCAGTGGGAATGTCCGGCCATGCGTCTTGAACGTTCAAAGAGGGAATAGGGCTAAGGGTCAAGTGCTTAGGGTCTAGTGCCAAGTGCAGAACACAATCACGATATCCTCTTAGCACTTGGCACTTATCACTTAGCCCTCTTACGGATTATTTGGCTGCGACGGTTGAGCGGCAGCGGAAGCAGGATCTTTTAGTTTCGCCTTGATCTTGTCAATCAACTTCGCATCGGGTTGCTTCTCAGCCTCGGCTTCTTTCAACGCGGCTTCCCAGGCCTTGCGGGCGTCGGCTTCCCGATTCAACCGCAGATACACATCCCCCAGGTGATCGTGAATGGTACCGTCGCCCGCCGATTGCAGCTTCACGGCTTTTTCCAGGGGGTCTACCGCTTCGGCATATTTTCCCAGCTTGAACAGCACCCAGCCGAAGCTATCGAGATACGCCGCATTCTCGGGCTCGGCCTTCACGGCCTTCTGGATCATGGTCTCTGCCTGCTCCAGGTTTTTCCCCTGATCGGCATAGAGATAACCCAAGTCGTTATTCACCGAAGGGTCATCCGGCTCTTCGGCATAGATGACTTCCAGGATTTTCTCGGCCTTGCTCAGGTTGCCCGTGACGGAATGAATCGCCGACAGACTGAACTGGCATTGGCGGACAATCTGCTTGGCGGAGGGTTCGTCTGCGTAGGTTTCCAGGATCTGCTCGAAACGTTCCACCGCCTTGTCAAACTGACGGCTGTGGTAGTAGATCCAGGCTTCCTGAAACTCAAACAGCGTGGCCTGAGGAAACTCTTGCCGCCCTTGTTGCACGGCATCCAAAGCCCCGGCCGTATCGCCCGACAACTCAGCCGCACGCGACAGATCATAGAGGAACTGCCCTTTGATGGCGGGGAGTAAACGGAGCTCGAGGGCATCGCGACAAACGACCGCCGCTTCCGCATAGCGGCGGGCTTCCAGCAGCACCTCCGCCAGATCGCGATAAGCCACGACCGCCCGATCTTTATCCAGCGCCGCAGCCTTGCGGAAAAACTCAATTGCCTCGTCGTAGCGTTCCAGTTCCGCGACGAGTTTCCCCAGCAGATAGGCTTCCTCGAAATTGAGTTGTGCTGGTTCGGCCGTGGCCTGAGCCCGTCCTGCGGCTACCAGCGCATCCACCAGTGGCTTGTCGGCGAGCACCGCCTTCAACTCGGTATCGAATTCCTTCAGGCCTTCGTCTCCCAGTTTGGAGAGCCCCCGACCCAGGGCATCCAGCAATTCATCGGCCCGCTGCATGCGTCGCAACACACCCGCCAGGCCCAGGTAGCCCGGGGCATCGCCACCACTTTCCAGCACGACTTCATAGACTTTGCGGGCGCGCTCCAACTCTCCGGCTTCCGTGAGCGCATCGGCATAGAAGTACTGCAACTGGCGGTTGCGCGGGTCATCAGCCGCGAGCTTTTCCAGCCGACCCACCAATTCATCGCGCCGTTTGAGCTGGTCGAGAATGTCGGCCAGCAGTTGATAGGCGTCACGCCCTTTGGACTGGCGCTGCTTATCGAAATAATCCTGCAGTTCGGCCAGGGCGGCATCGGGCTTGTTCGAGAGCAGCAGAATTCGCGCCCGGTGATAGATCAGATTGCCAGCCGAGACCCGGTTCGATTTCGCGGCGAGATCAAACACTTCCGTCGCCAGTTCGAGTTTGTTTCCGTCGATCAGAACCTGACCAATGCGTTCATAGGTCGTTCGAGGATCGGCGAGCAGCGCGGCCCGTTGCCGGAAATCCAGACCATACTTGGCCGGTGTTTTGATGGCATCGAAAATCAGCGCAAAGCATTCGGCGGCTTTTTGCGGTTGCCCGGTGATCTGGTACAGCACTCCCAATTCGACATTCAAGACCACGGCAGTGGCCGTCGTTTTTTCCAGTTTGGACGACTGCAAAGCCTGCTCGAAGTAGCGAATCGCCGCCGCAAAATCCTGAACCCGCGCAAACTGCATGCCAATCTGCAACTGCAGTTCATAATCTGACGGGTCGAGTTCCACGGCTTTCTTGGCGAGTTCGATGGCTTTCTCGGTCTGATCGAGTTGCATCGCCAGCGGGACCAGTGACCGATAAATCTCGATCGCCGTGGGATCGAGTTCCACGGCTTTCAGATAGTTTTCCAGAGCTTCTTTCGTCTGTCCGCGGCTTTCCTGCATGCGACCGGTCGCATAGCGCGCCATGGCTTCCAGGCGATTTTGCTCTTCTGCCGTCCGCGGCTTGACGGGAATCAGCACGGTCGGCGGATCGTCGCCCGGTTGCACGGGGAGATTGGGAGCAGCCTGACAGCAACAGGCGGCCCATAGGATCGCAGAAATCCACGCAGACCCAGAGAGACAGGGATGGTTCATGCGGGTGCCCTCCTGGTTGAAGCGACAACCCGCGGCGCGGCCGGTCATCGTGGGGTATCAAGTCCTAGACCACGCATTTTAGGCGGAAATCGTCGCAGGCACAAAGCGGACTTCGTGGAGATCTCTGAAAAATGTCATCCCTGTCAGAAATCGCCGCGGGCAGATTCCGGCCCCGCGAAGAGCTTTCCCCGGGCTACTTCGATTTTTTCGTCGTCGGCTTGGACTTGGGAGAGGTCGCCTTGGCGGCGGGGGTCTTGGGCTTATCGGGCTTGGTCGCCGCGGGCTTGGCGGCGGCCGCTTTGGGCTTCGCGACTTTCACCGGGGCCGCTTCATTCACCGCTTTAACAGCAGCGGCTTTCACCGGCGCAGATTTTTGGGGGGCCGGTTTGGCAGGAGCCGATTTCTTGGGTTTGGCCTCGGCCTCCACGGCAGCCGGTTTGCGAACCGGTGCCGCCTTCAAACCGGCCAGGCCCGTTTTGAACAGCGAAGTCAAACGATCGATGCTGGTGGAGGCATCATGACCGTCGGCGGGAGCAGGATAAACCTGAGGATCAAACGCGGCCTTGTAGGTACTGTCCGAGGCCAGACTGCGCAGTGAAAAGCAGAACTGCTGGGCCTCGGCTTTGCGGACGATAGATTTGAGCGACTCCCCCACGTCATCGAGCGACTGATCGGCCTGGGCCAAACCCATCCACGTGAGAAAACGGGCACTGTCCTGGTCGACCGGCAGCACATGCGCACCAATCACCTGTTGCAAGGTAAAAGTGCGCACAAAAGGCGAGATGTGGCGAATTTTTGCCAGTTGTTTGGTCGCCAGTTCCAAGGTCTTTTTCCGCAGCGATTCAAACTCAAAATTGTAGGTTTTGTCGAAGACGTACTGCAGAATGGCACGCATGCGGAAGGCCCGCCAGTCGACCTCACGCTGACCTGCAAAGACCGGTTCCAGTTCGCCGATCGAGCTGACGCGGGCTTCGTTCAAATCCGGAAAGAGTTGCGAAAACCGCTGAAACGCCGCATCGGCTTCCTCGACGGTCGCATTCTCCAGGCAGACCGCGTACAGCATAGTCTCCATGACCGGCCGATCGAGTTTCGGCACAGTCACTTTGTAATGCTTTTTCAACAGCGGCAGCAGCTTTTTCAGGATCGCCTGGCGATCGGCGGTCTTGGGACGTGAGCTGGAAGCCATCGGGTTCTCGTTCGGTGGTGTCGTCGGAATCAGAACTACTGCCAGGTGATGTTACAGATCAATCGGCCGCGGAAGGATCATCCGACTCGGCAGCGGATTCAGCCTCGGCGGTTTCATCATCCGTCTCCAGAAGGTCGTGCTCAAGACTCTCTTCTTCGTCATCGTCGTCGTCGCTGGGAGGGGGCAAAACTTCCCGCAACAGCCGCGAGGCTTCGATGCTTTTCTTGACTGCGGGATCCAGCACAAACGTGAGGACCGGAGTGTAGCGGGTTTGCAGCCGGTCAGCGAGTTTCGCCTGGATGAATCCCTTGGCCGATTCCAGCCCGTGCATACACAGCGACTGCTCTTTCGGAGTGCCCATGATGGAGACATAGACCTTCGCGGTGCGCATGTCGGGAGCCGCCTGGGCACTCAGAACCGTCACGTTTTTCACCCGGGGATCGCGCAGCCCGAACAGCACCGTGCTGCTGACGGTTTCTCGGATGGCTTCGGCGGCTTTGGCCAGCCGACGGGTCGTCATGACCGGACTCCATGGATGTTATAAACAGGTATTGAAAATCGCCGCATGCGATGCAACGACGGGCCGAAACGCACGACAGACTTGACGTGCTTACTCCAAAGTCCGGCGCACTTCCTCGATTTTGTAGGCTTCGAGCAAATCCCCTTCCTTGATGTCGTTGAATCCTTCCAGGCGAATCCCGCACTCCATGCCTTCGCGGACTTCCTTCACGTCATCTTTTTCCCGCCGCAACGATCCAATCCCGTAGGCATTCAGAATCTTCTGATCGCGAATCAGGTGAATTCGATGCGAGCGCTCGATGGTTCCATTTAACACCCGGCACCCGGCAATGGTGCCGAAGCGGCTGATACTGAAAGTTCGCAGCACAATCGCCCGGCCGGTAATGACTTCTTTCTGCTCGGGTCGCAGCATGCCTTCCAGCGTCAGGCGAATGTCGTCGATCACTTCGTAAATGATGTTGTACCGGCGGATATCCACGCCTTCCTGCATCGCCAGTTGTTCGGCCCGATCTTCTGGAATGACGTGGAAGGCCGCAATCACCGCGTTCGATGCCGCAGCGAGGTAGACATCGCTTTCGTTGACCCCTCCAATGCCATCGTGAATGACTTTCACGCGGACTTCGGGATGTTCAAACTTGGCGATTTCATGCTTCAGGGCTTCCATCGACCCCGGTGAATCGGACTTCACCACCAGCAGCAGGTCTTGAACTTCGCCCTCTTTCGCACGGTTGAGAATGTCTTCGAGGGTCCGCTTGGACGTTCGCGAGGCCAATTGCTCGGTACGACCGCGCTGGCGGCGTTCCTCGGCAATTCCCCGAATAAAATCAATGTCGTCGACATTCAGGAAACGATCGCCCGCCTTGGGAACGATATCCAGCCCGGCCACTTTGACAGGGGTAGACGGCGGTGCTTCCTGAACTTCTTCATCGCGGCCGTTGTACATGGCGCGGATGCGACCATAGGCCTCGCCGCAGAGCACCACGTCTCCCACGCGGAGCGTCCCCTTCTGATCGATCAGCCAGGCGACCGGGCCACGATGTTCATCACGGAAGGCTTCCAGGCACAGACCACACGCGGGGCGGTTCGGGTTGGCTTTCAATTCATGCAATTCCGCCGTCAGCAGCAACGTATCGAGCAGTTCGGGCACGCCCTTGCCGCTCAATCCGGAAGTCCGCACGACTTCCACGTCGCCACCCCACTCGGAAGCCAGCACGTTGTGAGCCGCCAGATCTTGCAGCACGCGCTGTTCATTCACGTCCGGCAGATCGATTTTGTTGAGCGCCACCACCAGTGGCACTCCGGCCGCACGGGCGTGCGCGATACATTCCACAGTCTGCGGCATCACACCGTCGTTGGCTGCCACAACGAGCACCACAATGTCGGTAACATTCGCACCACGGGCCCGCATTTCACCGAAGGCGGCGTGACCGGGAGTATCGACGAACGTGATTTTCTGGCCGTTGTGTTCCACCTGGTAGGCGGCGATATGCTGCGTGATACCACCGAATTCCGAACCGGCGACATTCGCTGAGCGAATCTTGTCGACGAGCGTGGTCTTGCCGTGGTCGACATGCCCCAGGATAGTAATGATGGGCGGCCGGGCGACCAGGGTTTCCGGCGGATCGGCCTCTTCAAAAATTTCCTGAAGTTCGTCTTCGACGTCCTTCTCTTTCTTGATGGTCAACTCGACGCCGAGTTCCAGCGCCAGATCCAGGGCTTCCTCTTCGGTGAGGGCCGTGTTGATCGTGACCATATCGCCTTGTGCGAATAACACCGACAACAGTTGTTTCGCGGGGCGACCCAGAGCCTCGGACAGCGTGCGGATGGTAATCGGCAGCTCCACTTCGGCGGAAGTCTTCAGTTGGGTCGAAGACCCACGCTGCGGCTTCCGCTTCTTGAAGACGACCCGATGATCACCATCCTCCTCCTCGGGATTGACAGTCCGCTTGGTGCGGCGTTGAGCGCGACTCCCTTCGAGGCCCATGCCCGCCAGACGCTCGGCCCCTGTTTTCCCCTTGACGTCTTTTTTGCCCTCGCCCACGGCTTCGTCGCTGCGGCGTTTGGGCTTCTCGGTCCCTTTTTTCAGGTACGCAGCCATCGGGCTGTCCGCCCGCATTTCATTCGGATTGATCCGAATGTCTGGCTTCTGAGCCTTTTCTTCCGGTTTGCCGGGCTTGGGAGCGGGCCCCTTGAATTCCGGGACGGCAGCGATCTGCGGCCCTTGCCGATTCCGCGCCGGTGCAGGCTTCTTTTCGAGTTGACGCGAACCTTGAGTTTCTGATGTGCCACGAGCGGTCATCTGGCTCATGACGCGCATCGCGCGTCCGGCCCCACCCACGGGCATGAAATCGTGGCGTTGCAGCTTGTTGTCGCCCCGTGCGGCAGTCGCCGGATCGGTGGGGAGCGGCGTGGCCACAATCTCCGGAGACACGAGCGGTGCCTCGGGGAGATCGGTGTCCGTCGCGGTCGATGCACCAGGAAGTTCTGCGGCGAGTTCCGCAGCGGGAGCCTCGGCCATAATCTCAGGAGCGACCTCGGGCGGAAGATCTTCCACCACCGGATCCTGCAACTCGGCGGTCGGGGCGGAATCGGCTTCCATCACCAACTCTGCCGTGGTGACCGCTCCGCCGGGGCTGGTCGGGGCGGGCTCGCTGGGGCGTAAACGCCCACCCTGAGGGCGGGCGGCCATCCCGCCGCTGCCGATTGTGCGCATGGGACGGGGCTTGGCGACCTCGGGAATCACCGCCTCTTCACGCGAGAGGGTGACTTGCCGTTCTACCGGGGCCGTAGCGACGCCACCGCCACCGTGTTGCTGATGAATGTACGCGACGACCTGATCGCGCTCATCAGCCGAGATGCTGGCGAGAACATTCTTAGCCTGAACGCCGCACTTGGCGCAATATTCGATCAGCAGTTTGCTGTCGAGATCCAGCTCTTTGGCAAGGGCAAATATGCGAATCTTCAAACGCTGCTTCCTCGGGAGACGCTACCAGCCGTTGTCGACTGGATAAAATTGTGTTGCTGATGCAGAAGCGATCTCTGTACAAAAACCTGTCACCACAGGACTCTGACAAGGGCTCACCGCTGTTCCTCAAAAGACGGCGATCCCAGTCGCTTCAACGACTCTCCACTCGCAACATGAAGGCATGGTCATCACGCTGCGATCAACCAGGGCATACTTTACTGTCGGTCTCAACTCCTGAGGGTTGCTAACTCACCGGTTCTCATGAATACACAGTTACGCATCGGCACTGGCTGGCGCTTCCGCAGCACCACCCACCACATTGGCTGCGGCCTCGGCTGCCGGGGCTTCGACGGCGGGAGCGACGGTCGCTGGCACGGCAGCCACGTGCGACATCGCTGCCTGCTCTTTTTCAAAGACGCGACGCTGCCGCTGTTCTTGCTCCAGGCGTTCACTTTCCCGCTCGGCGAATGCCACGATTTCGTCACATTGCTCCGCCGTTAACTCACCCATTTCCGCGAGTTCATCGGGCTCGATGACCGAAAGGTCGTCAAAGCTGAGGAAACCTTGCGAAACCAGGCTTTCCGCCAACTCGGCCGTCACACCGGGGATTTCCGAAAAGGCCATCACCGTGCGTTCCAGCTGCTCATCCAATTCTTCCCGCGTCATCACCTCGATATCCCAGCCGACCAGCTTGGAACCCAGGCGGACGTTCTGTCCCTTCTTGCCAATCGCCAGCGACAACTGATCTTCCTGCACCAGCACAATCACGCGACCCAGCATGGGGCACAGAATCACATCTTCGACAGCCGCCGGTTGCAGGGCGTTTGGCACCAGTACCTGCAGCGAGTCGTTCCAACGGACGATGTCGATCCGTTCGTCGCCGCCGAGTTCGCTGGTAATGTTCTTGATGCGGGCACCTCGCACGCCGACACAGGCCCCCACGGCATCGATATTGCTATCGATACACGAGACCGCCACCTTGGTGCGATAGCCGGCTTCCCGCGCCAATGAACGCACTTCAATAATGCGCTCGTTCACTTCGGGAATTTCCAGCTCGAACAGTCGGCGGACAAAGTCGGCATGGGTCCGCGAGAGAATAATCTTGACGCGGCTGCCCGCCTTACGGACTTCGAGGACCACCGCACGAACGCGCTCGCCCACGCGGAACGACTCGCCCGAAATCTGTTCGCCACGTGGCAGCAGCGACTCCACTTTGCCCAGGTTGACGATCGCGGTGCCATGCTCCAGGCGGCTGACGACGCCCGTCACAATCTGGCCACGCATCTCCATGAATTCATCAAATACCGTGTCGCGTTCGGCTTCACGGATCTTCTGAATCATCACCTGCTTGGCAGTTTGAGCGGAAATCCGGCCGAGCAGGTCGCCCAGCTCGTCCGAGCCCACCTCGACACCATCAACCTTACACGTGGGGTGGCCATTCGCACGGTCGACATGCACTACGATTTCGTGCTCTTCGCCGTAATGCTTGCGAGCCGCCGAGACAATCGCCTGTTCAATGCCTTCAAAGACGATCTGCTGATCGATCGCTTTATCGCGATGAATCGCGTCGACGATTCGCAGGAGTTCTGCCCCGTTCATCTCCGTCGCTCCTGTCCCGGTCCGCCAGCCATTCCGACCAACGAGCCACACCCTATTTCCACGGTGACACCACCGGCCCTGGGCCGACCGCGCCACACGCAAAATCGCAAACGCGCCAGATCACGGCACCTGACCGCGACCGTTTCCCTGCCCTAAAAAACAAAAAAAGCGGGCACCTGTCCCACTTTTGAGCGTGACCACAACTGTTTGTGACCACCCCTAACCCAAGGCCACTATGAATCACCCTCACATGAGGACGGTTCATACGGCAACCCGAAGAAGGTCGGAACCCGCACGGAGTGGTCTACATACCGGACTCCACCGAATACCTCGCCAACACCTTCACCACCTGCCAACGGCATGTGGTTCAGAAATCTTCCGGCTGCCGCAGTGCCTTACGTACGGCAGGACATGCTCTCAAACAGCGCACGATACTGCTGTGGAAGCTAACTGTCAAGGAGTTGGAACGACCTGTGACCGAAGTTTCAGGACTCGCGGGCGTAGAGGGACGGCGACGCGCCCCATGAGCCGTTTGCCAACGGGATCACGTCCACTGAGTCTGTAGCGGGTTCTGGCGGCGCAGACCCAGTTTTTAACGAGAATATGCGCTCAAAAGCCGCCACTGGCCAGTGCAACTTGCACTAGCGGATCACCTGGTTCCCCGCTTCATGGCTGGTCGATTCCCCGGATGCGGATTCCTGAAACAGTGAGACCGATCCGGCGACTTTGCCATCTCGAACCTGTGCCTCAAACCCCAGGGGCAGAGTGAAGTTTTGTTCCCCTTCGGGGCCCCAGCTGCGGTAGGTCATGGGGGTGGCTGGTTTGTACTCGTGCAATTGTCCCGGCTCCAGCCGCAGTGTTTCACTCCAGGGTGAAACCGTTCCACGGACCTGATACTCCACCACTTCCGATGAACGGTTGTAGAGGCGAATACCTGGCCGCTGCAGCCGGACGACGAAGTGGGTCTCGGTGGCGCCGATGTCGTCCCACCGCAGCGCCAACTGCCCCATCTTCAGGTCTTTCATCCGACCATCCCGCTCAGTTTGCCCAAAACTCGCAGACCATCCCTTCTGGAAGGTCGTGGCAATCACATCCGTGTTGAGTTCTCCGGTCGCTCCTGGCGCGACCAGTCGCCCCGTCACTTCGGGTTTCTCGATTGGTAGAATGTCGAGTTGCAACTTGCGTCCCGAAAAGCCGGACTTTTCGATGCCCACTTGCAAGGTCTGATCGAACTTCAGGTCGGTGACAGCGGTCTCGACCCAGGTCTCCTGGCCGGGCTTGCGTGTGGCCAGTTGCATCTGCATCTGCGGTAAAACCAGCGACAAACGATGTCCTAATGGGCTGCTGAGTCCGTCGCCCGCGGGGGGTTGAGCGTGAACCTGGAACGGTTCGACCAGCACGAATTCCGTATTGAGTTCGGTTTCTGGAGAGAGTTGCTGGTCCGCGGGCAACACCTGATTCCAGAACTCTCTGCGGCCGAGATCGCGCAGCGCGTCGCCGTTCAAATCGAGCACATGAAAGCGGGCCACGTCGCTCGCGGAAAGTAAGGTGCTGTACGCGGAAATCAAGCGGGTCGACACGGCGACATCCAGCCCGGAAGTGGCTGCGGCAGGCATCGGCTCGGCGACAGCGGGAAATTGCCGGATCGGCGGAGCGGGCGTTTTCGGGGCCAACGCCGCAACGATGGCTCCCAGCTTGAGTTCGATGCCCTGCTCATCCACCGTGATGGCTTCTGGGTAGAAGCGGAAGCGGGGTTGCCATAATGGCATGGGCCACTGGCGATGCGTGACCGTGCGGTCCCACATCGCAGAGACGCGGGTTTCCAACTGGGCCAGCATCTGAGGCACGCTGTTGCGCAGCTCCGCTTCGATGGTGCTTTTCTTTTCGGCAATGCCATCGACCAGGCGATCCGCGATGCGGCCTTCCATGAAGGGCAAGCCACGCACGTTGACACCAGGGCGCGAGATACTCCAATTGTGGTTGGGAATATTGAAGTAGACCGCCGTGGTCGAGAGTTTTAACTGTCGATCGCGAATCTCCGGGCGCACATCGATCGTCAGCCAGACGGGTTCCGCATAGCCGATGTAAATGGTCATCGGCCCGGCTTGTGCGGAAAACAGCCGACTCTGCAACTGCGTGCTGGTGATGGTCATCGCCAGGTTGCGCAGTCCAAGTTGCACGCGCAACGTGCCATCGGCCAGGGGGGTGATCCAGGCGTGTTCCAACCGGCCGTTGTAGTGCATCGCCCCGACATTCACATCGATATTCGCGATGCCGGCCCGCTGCTGTTCGTACCGGCCCGGCTTCCAACCCTGCAAGGCGTCGGCGGGAACTTGCTCTGAGAGCACATACGACAGCGATTCCAGTAAATCGCGATTGATCCGAATGCGGGCAGCCGAGGCCACATCGGCCCCGGGGACAAACGGGATTTCGTCGGTCATGTCGGCCATCGCGGGTCGCACCGACCAGTCGATGTCGGTTTTCGGTGTCTGTTCAGGATGCTCGAGCCATTCAAAAATTTCATCGCGGGCCAGCACCGCCGCGCCAATGTTATGTCCGCCGCTCGGCACGATGGAGGCATAAGCCCGTCCGCCCGCGGCATTAATCGCCGCGACCAGGTCGGTCGAGCGGGTCGGCGGAACCAGTTGGTCGTCTGCGGCATGAAAGGCCCAGATCGGCATTTTTGAGAGCGCGGGGACATCGGCGATTTCCCCACCACCCGAAATGGGAATCACGGCCTTCCAGCGCTCGGGAGAATTGGCCGCGACACTCCACGCCCCGAAGGCTCCCATCGAGACACCCACCAGACATTCATGGCTTTTGTCGACGGAGTAATTGCGTTCGACTTCGTCCAGAATTTCGAGGGCGCGATCGAGTTCGTGAGATCCGTCGGTCCAGCCACCGAGCAGCCGGCTGCGGAGATTTTCGTTCTGCGGAAAGACCACCAGAAACGGCAGCGTCGCCGCCCGGGCTTTGACGGCGGGCCCTAACCCCACGACCAGTTGGGCCCGGCCATCTCGACCGCGACCACTGGCCCCATGCAGATAGAAGACCAGCGGCCATTTCTTTTCGGGGGAATAGCCGACCGGTTCAAACACCACATATTTGTGCTCGCCATCCGCATCGCGGTACACGTGATCCACGAAGCGGCCTACGGCTTCCGTAGGCTGAGCGGCTGGCAACGCCTGGGCTTGCACCGGTGCCGCCATGCACCAGCCACAGCAGACCACAACCCACGCGGGAATTTGACGGCGAACGCAGGGCATGGGGATGTCACTTTGCAGAGCCAGCGAGCGGAAGATCGCGGCGGCGCTCATCGATGCCGCCGCATCCACTCTCACGACGAGAGCGCAATCCCATAGGCGCTATCGGCTGATTTCCCCATTCATCCGAATGATACCGCGGCGAGTTGTTACCGGCCGACCATCCGCGACCGCAAGCTTTCCCCGAACGTTAAACTTGATTGCCGATGACAACGTCGGCCTGATGTTACGTGCTCACGCCAGCCACCTAAGGATAGGCAACATAAGAAACACCAGAGGCCTGCGCAGACCAGGAGATATACGGCAACTTTGCCAACCCTGACCTCAAGCCGCGCGGCGTTGCTGCCCCTCGGGCCGGGCGGGAGGAGGTGCCGCCTTCGGCTTCTTGGGCACGTTGCACCAGCGGGGAACCTGGAATAAATGGCAGCATCGATGACAGCGCGCGGTGACCATCAGAATCGACAGCACGTTCTGATTGGCGCTCTCGCTCAGGAAGACATCGTTCGTTTTACACCGCGGACACTGCATCACCAAGGTCTCCCGAAGGGGGGCGGTCGACATGTGAGACTGCCAATTATCAAATATATCGAACGCCAGGAATACCAAGTCTTCCAATTGACGCGCGATTTCGGGCACGGCAAGATTATTTGCGGTTAACCACTTCCCGTCACCGCAGATTCCGCTTGCATAAGGTGCTCTCATGTCCTGTCCGGCCTGGGCCATCGTCCTGAGCCTATTGCCTCTGCTGGAGGTGTCCGCCGCGGAGACTCCGGCCACGGCACCCACGGCCGTGTACGACGCCACGACGATCTATGAACAACGGACCATGCGCGGCTGGACCTTGCTCGTGCATCCCACGCTGCTGAATCAGGAGGCTGAAACGGGAGCAGCGACATTAGCGCAGATGGATTACCAACTCTACCAGATCGAGCGGCGACTCCCCGCGGAAGTCGTGAACCAACTCCGGCGGGTGAAAATCTGGGTCGAATGGGAAGAATCTCACCACCCGTGCATGGCTTATCATCCCGATGCAGGGTGGCTGCGTGAGCACGACATGAATCCTGAGAAAGCCCGCTGTGTGGAACTCGCCAATGCCCGGAACTTTCTGAAATGGACCCGGGCTCAACCCTGGATGGTCCTGCACGAACTGGCCCATGCCTACCACCACCAGTTCTTGCCAGATGGCTATGAAAACCGGCCGCTCAAGGAACTCCATCGCGAGCAAATGGCCGGCGAAGCCTATCGCTCGGTGCTGCATATCCGTGGCCGGAGAGAGAAGCATTACGCCGCAACCAACCCGATGGAATACTTTGCCGAGGCGACCGAGGCCTATTTTGGCACCAACGACTTTTACCCGTTCGTCCGTAGTGAACTCGCCGAGCACGACCCGGCTTTGTACGACCTGCTGGGCGAACTCTGGCATGCCGAACCTGCAGATCGCGAGCGTTCCAAGCTCAGCGAATAAACGAGACCGCTGGTCATGCAGCACTCGCGGACCTGCCAGCCGCAATACAGCCCCTGAACCTCATTGAGCCACCCATCTGACCATGCACATCACCCGGATTGCCGCGTATCAAGTCGACCTGCCTTTGCAGGAGGGGAGTTATAAATGGTCGGGAGGCAAATCGGTCGAGGTCTTTGACAGCACCGTCGTGGTCGTCGAGACCAATACCGGCCTGATCGGTTGTGGCGAATGTTGCCCACTCGGCCCGGCCTACCTGCCCTCCTATGCACAGGGGGTACGGGCGGGAATTCGAGAACTGGCACCCGCCCTTATCGGGCAGGATCCCACGCGGTTGGACGTGCTCAACCGCCTGATGGATGCCACACTCAAGGGGCACCCTTACGTCAAGTCGCCCATTGACATTGCCTGCTGGGATATTCTCGGCCAGCAGTGTCAACTGCCCCTCTGCGAACTGCTGGGTGGCCGCTGCGGAGAGGACGTCGTGCTGTATCGGGCCATTTCCCAGGAGTCTCCCGAGGCGATGGCCGCCAAGGTGCGCGGGTATCGCCAGGAGGGCTATCGACGCTTTCAGCTGAAGGTCGGCGGAGATCCCGATACCGATATGGCCCGCATTCATGAAGTCGCCAGCCTGATGCAGCCGGGAGACAAACTCGTCGCCGACGCGAACACCGGGTGGGCCTTGCACGAAGCCTTACGCGTGGTGCATGCCGTCCGCGATGTGGATGTCTACATCGAACAACCTTGCCTGAGCTATGCCGAATGCCTGGCGGTTCGCCAGCGCACAGCCCTTCCCATGGTGCTGGATGAAGTGATCGATGGCCTTTCGCCGTTGTTGCAAGCCCTCCAGGACCAGGCGATGGAGGTGGTCAATTTGAAAATCAGCAAGCTGGGCGGACTGACCCGAGCCCGGCAGGTGCGCGATCTTTGTGCAGCGTCGGGAATAGCCATGACCATCGAAGACACCTGGGGCGGCGACATCACCACTGCGGCCATTGCGCATCTGGCCCACAGCACCCCCAGTGCCCTCCGCTTTTCCTCGACCGATTTCAACAGCTACGTCACGCGCAGCATTGCGATCGATGCCCCACAACGGATCGACGGTCGGCTTGCGGCTCCGCGACAGCCCGGGCTGGGGATTACGCCCCGCTGGGATGTGCTCGGGCAGCCGGTCCTGGAAATCTGCTGAAAGTAAAAGAGCCCCTCAGATCACGGTGAAGTGATCTGAGGGGCTCAGGATTCCAAGAGCACTCACGAGTCGAGTGTTACTTGATGAACAGCATTTCCTGGTAGGTCGGCAGCGGCCAGTGATCATCGGCGACCACGCCTTCCAGGGCATCGACCGCGGCACGCACATCATTCATGGCTGGTTTCAGCTCATGAGCACAATGCATGGCCGCTTCTTTCGGATTTTCAACGCCATGACCGCCACTGCCTGGCAGGAGCCCTTCCAGTTTCCCAAGTGAAGTCACCAGGGTCTGAATCAGTTCCGACACCTTGGTCAGCACGGTCGCGTCAAACGCCACACCGGCCGACTTGCAGTTTGTCGCCGCCGCCGCCAGTTCGCTTTGATAGCGAACGGCTGCCGGATAAATGGTCGTCTTGGCGATTTCGTAGGTCAAATTCGCTTCGACGTTCAACGTCAGCACGTACTGCTCGAAGTAGATCGATTCGCGGCTTTGCACTTCGCGGGCCGACAACACCTTGTACTTCTCAAACATCGCGATCACGGCCGGATCGGTGATGGACGGCAACGCATCCACCGTTTGTCGCAAGTTCGGCAGGCCACGCTTTTCGGCTTCGGCATGCCACTCGGCCGAGTATCCATCGCCATTGAAGATGACGGCACCGTGGGCATCAATCACCTTTTTCAAGACGGCCTGAACGGCTGGAGCCAGCTTGGCGATATCCCCCCCCGTGGCCTTCTCCAACTCGGTCGCAATTTCGTCCAGGGCTTCCGTCATAATCGTGTTCAAGGCCACCAGCGGGCCCGACAGCGATTGATTCGCACCCACGGCACGGAACTCGAAACGATTGCCGGTGAAGGCAAACGGACTGGTACGATTGCGGTCGCCCGCGTCCTTGGGCAGCGGCGGCAGTGTATCAACACCGACGGTCATCAAACCGGGTTGCTTGCTGCTGGTCGCTGCCCCCGACTTCTTGATCTGCTCAAACACGTCGGTCAACTGATCGCCCAGGAAGATGGAAATGATGGCCGGAGGAGCTTCGTTCGCTCCCAGACGGTGATCATTTCCCGCATGAGCCACAACGGCCCGCAGCAGCTTGGAATGCTTGTGGACCGCCTGAATCACCGCGGCACAGAAAACCAGGAACTGCATGTTTTCATGCGGTGTCTTGCCCGGATCGAGCATGTTGCCTTGCGTGCTGTTACCGAGTGACCAGTTCAGGTGCTTGCCCGAACCGTTCACGCCAGCAAAGGGCTTTTCCTGAAGCAGGCAAGCCATGCCGTACTTCTCGGCGACCTTCTTCAAGGTCAGCATCACCAGTTGCTGATGATCAGCCGCGACGTTGGCATTTTCGTAAATCGGGGCGATTTCATATTGGCCAGGAGCCACTTCGTTGTGACGGGTTTTGACCGGAATACCGAGTTTGAACAACTCGTATTCGGTGTCCATCATGAAGGCCAGCACGCGTTCCGGGATCGCACCGAAGTACTGATCGCAGAACTCCTGGCCTTTCGGAGGCGGAGCACCGAACAAGGTCCGTCCGGCACTGATGAGATCGGGCCGTGCGAAGAAGAAGTTCCGGTCGATCAGGAAGTATTCCTGCTCGGGTCCGGCCGAGGCGCTGACCATCGCCGTGTTCTTGTGGCCGAACAGCTTCAGAATGCGTTGTGCCTGAGTGTTCAAGGCCTTCATGGAACGCAGCAGCGGAGTTTTCTTGTCGAGCGCTTCGCCGGTCCAGGAGAAGAAGGCCGTCGGAATGCACAGGGTTGTGCCGTTCGGGTTTTCGAGGACGTAGGTGGGACTGGTGACGTCCCAAGCCGTGTAACCACGGGCTTCAAACGTGGCGCGAATTCCGCCCGAGGGAAAGCTGGAGGCGTCGGGTTCGCCCTGAATCAGCGCGGAACCGCTGAATTCCGAGACCGCGCCACCCATGCCATCGGGTGACAGAAAGCTGTCGTGCTTTTCGGCAGACAGGCCCGTCAACGGATAGAACACGTGAGCGTAGTGCGTGGCCCCCTTTTCGATCGCCCAGTCTTTCATGGCAGCGGCGACGGTGTCCGCCACGCTGGCATCCAGCGGTTCGCCCGCTTCAATCGTCTTCATGACCGACTTGAAGATGCTCTTGGGCAGCCGCTCTTTCATTACCTTCAGGCTGAAGACGTTGCTGCCATAGACGTCGCCCGCGGGCGTCTCTGAAAAATTCAGGGGGGGAGACTGGGGCTTGTAATTGTTCACTGCCGAGATGGCATTCAGACGTGACGCACTACCACTCATGGAATCCACTTTCCTCAGATGTAGGTTTCCGGCGCTAAGAGACCGCACTTGAATACCGCTGTGGGAGCAATCGCTATACCACAGGCGAACAATCAATTCCCTCGTTGAAAACGTCACATATCCAGCGGCTCTGCCACCGCCGACACGCCACATGCCTGAAAAATGCGCACCAGAGAACAGAAAGTGGGCACGCCATTTTCCTGCATGGTCAGCCTGCTGAGGCCGCCGCGAAGGACACGGCCCGACCATCCGCACAGCAGCATCATGAACTTCGCGGCAGACTTTCGCAATTCTGCTCGATTCAATTTGCCTGTTCGCGACATCGAGCCCGCCGCCGAAACTGCCGCACGCCTTTGCGCCAAAGTCGCCACATCTTCCGCAACAATTTGCCATCAAGTCAGTTGCGACAATATCGCCCGGGAAAATGCTGCCAGGGAATTCCAGAAAATCGCACGAATTTGCTGGGTGACTGGACGTTGATTCGCCGATTGTTACAATCGCCTTCGACGCGGATGCCGTCGCGTCACCCCAGACATTGGGGCTGTAGCTCAATTGGTTAGAGCACCGGACTGTCGATCCGGAGGTTGCGGGTTCGAGCCCCGTCGGCCTCGCTTTGAGCGAGAAAACGAGGATGAGGCCCTGTATCGTAAGGGTACGGGGGATTCGGGATGGACTTCTGAATTGAGGCTACGGCCTCCGCTTGATCGCCCCACCCGGATATCTGAACCTCTCCTCGTGTCTTTTTCGGAAAACGACGGAGATGAGGCCCTGTATCGTAAGGGTACGGGGGATTTGGGATGGACTTCTGAAATTGAGGCCTCAGCCTCCGCTACTCAACCCACCCGAATTTGCTACCCTCTCTCCGCCCGCATTGTGACGGGAGCAAGATGAATCAGACCCACGCACACCGTGCGGATGTGGCGACCAACCCTGTCGCCCGGGTCGCATTCCCAACCAAACCATTACAGAGGATCACCGGATATGTAGTCCGGTGATCCTTTTCCTTTTTTGGACCCTAAACTGAGGAGTTCCTGATGTTTGATGCTAACCATTACGTGCCGGTCCTGAAGGGGAAGCGAGGCGAGTTCCCTGCCTTCCAGCGCCTGAAGGACAAGACGAGACTAACGCCCCTGTTTGAGCACGTTCCTTCACAGGCCAGTGCTGACTACATCCCCTCAAAAATGGAATCGGTGTGGCCAGCCAGCCAACCTTACTTCATCGATATGGTCTATGCCGACGATGAGGATTGGCCCGAGGACAACGCCGAACAACACCCCCTCAGCCTGGCTTTCAGCAGGGCAACGAATCAGCATGCCATCCCGGTCACGGGCCCCACTCGATCGCAGGGTTACCAAGCCGCCACCCGGCATATCGTCGCTAGCCAAGGCAAAGGCTACGCGATTCGCCTGGGAATTGAAGACCTCGACGACGAAGAAACGATGACCCGCTGGCTCGACTCGATCGTCGATTTTCTGGATGTCGATCGGAGCGAAGTCGACATTTTGCTAGATCTCGACACGACTGCTGGTCAGTCCGCGGCGGTCGTCACCAGAACTTGCATCACGCTGGTTTCGATGTTTCCCTACCTTACGGAGTGGAGAACTCTGACGGTTCTGATGGGGGGCTTCCCTGCTGGTCTGTCCCCGTTGACACGCGGCTGGAACCTACTACCCCGTAGCGACTGGCAAGGATGGCTGGGGCTTGTCACGCGTCCACGCGGGCTGGCTCGGCTACCCACCTATGGTGACTACACGATCGCCAATCCCGATCTGCCGCCGACTGGGCTGGCGACCATTTTGGCCCAGATCCGTTACACGACTCCCACCGATTTTCTGGTCTACAAAGGGCATAATGCCAGGACGTACGGTTATGACCAGTTCTTCGACATCTGCGCGGAACTGGTCCAACGCCCTGAATACTCTGGAGCCGATTTCAGTTATGGGGATCAGCAGATTGCCGCGAAAGCAGCCAGAGAAGGTTCTTGCGGGAACGCGGAAACTTGGAGGCAGATTGGCGTGAATCACCACGTGGAAATGGTGTTGGACCAGCTCGCCAATCGCCGCGGAGTTTGAGCGTTTCCCGCACCAGATGGATTACGTCGGCCCGCGCACGGGACGCGATCACCCGGGGGATCAACTCATTGACAGACAGCCGGGCAAGACGAGCCGACTCGTCCGGCTGCGATGACAGGGCCTGAGCCAGTTCCCCCTTCCAGAGCAGACGCAGGATCGCATCGAGTTGGACCCCTTTGTTGGTTCTCGGTGAACGAACTGTCTCGACCCGCGGCCCATCCTTTCCAGTGGTAATCTTGAGAATGCCCCACCATTTCGGCAGGTGTTCCCGTGCTCCCACTACATGCTTATCACCGACCACGATCGTCATGGTCTCAAAGCATTGAGCGTATGCGGCCTGCTGCTGGTCAAGTCGTTTGAGGGTGTCCCGATCGCTTTTGATTTCGTATCCGTTCAGCGATCCATTGACCAGCACCACATCGGCCCGCGCGGCCCCTTTCAGCACGGCTAGCTCGTCCAGGAGCAGCATACTTTCTCCGTGGTGAAGCTGCTGCAAGTGCTGCTTGAGCACAGTGCGGATTTCGCGGTCTCGCATTGTCTGGTAGCCAATAGGAGCGATGATTCTGGCCACAGTATGATGTCGGATATCTGTGGCTTGAACTTCACTGCCTATTGTGCGCCTTGGGAGAAATCGTGCCAAGGCGGAATGCTCTACAGCAGACCATTCCCGCCGATGCCGTGCTGGAGATACCTCCAGCTTTGGGCGGTGACCAGTTGGGCGGCTGCATAGAAGATGCTGCCCACAGTGATCTGAATCAAGATCACCAGCAGCCACATTGCAATCATCGCCACGCCTCCAAAGGCCTGCAGGCCTGGCGGGAGATCCTCGCTTCCACCGCCAGCGAACAAGCCATACACCGAGAGCAGCATGGCCAGGCAGGACAGCCCTGCGCCAAGATAAATGATGATCCCCACCACGCGCAGCACCACCGAGCACCACCACACGGCCGCGAAATGGCGAAAGAATAGATCGCCGGAGGCCTGCAAGACTTCATTCTGATTGACGGTGTCATTCCGCCGCGGCGGGGGCAGCGGCGGCAGTGCGTCTAACTCTTCATCGCTCTCCGTGTCGCTGCCCTCATCATACGTTTCAAACTCTTCATCTATCTCCGGCACTGGCGGCGGTGTCAGCACGGGAACGGGGATCGCATAGGTTTCTGGGTTCGGCATGAGAGGCACCGCGACGGCCCCATCAGGGACGGGAACGGTCACTCTTTCCCGACATTTCGGGCACTTCACCAACTTGCCCGACAACTCGGGTCGAGCCTTCAAACCCTTACCGCAACGGCATGCAAACTCGATCATCGACATGGCCCTTTTCACTGGGGTAACACACCGGAAAGAGGCAAGGCTACAGCTGCCGTCGGGACATCGCAAGAAAAAATGGTTTGACAATCTCCACGTCCTTCGTTCTATTGTTCATCGCAACCTCACGGTTGCCACCCCGTCAGACGGGTGATTTGATCAAGCGTTCTCGTGACTCGCATCTGGCCTGCTCTCTCAGCCAGCCGCGGCCATACGAACGCTCAAGTTTGTGTTGAGTGGTTTCGTGCGCCGGCCCACCCGCTTGATCGTGGGTTCTGACCGGCTCGGCTGAGTTAGTCGCAGGGTTCTCGTCGGCCGCCGCCACCGAGGATCTTTGCACCGTCGCGGGTAGTTCCCTATGCCCGCGACGGTGCCTGCTTTTCTTTCTCCGCCAAAACTGCGGGAAAGGTCCGCCATGCGGTCAGGTGTGAGCTATGAGTTCTGTTGCCCTTCGCGCTGCGCTCGCGTCGAGCCCATCGCTGCCCACCACCATTTCCCCAGGATGATTCATTTCGGACGCGATCCCGTCACGGATGTGACGATGGACTGTGACCCGCTGCGCGGGTGCGGGATTCGCCCAGGAAACCGCCATGACCAGTACCGCACGCATCGAACCAATCGAGACCGATCCCCCGGTGATACTGAAGCTCTTTCAAGGGGGAGAACAGGCTGGGCCGCAATCGACACTGCGCGCCTGCTTCGAGGCCTACTGCCTGCCCGATCTGCAAGACGAGGAACGAGCCTCCGCCACATTTGTCGAATACGAAACCGTGCTCTCGCACTGGGAGACCTACACCACCAATCCCGCCGCGTGTCAGATCGACTTCCCGACCCTCAAGGCCTTCCGCCTGAAGCTGCTCGAAAAGCCCTACAAGCGCGGCAACCAAAAGCGGCAACGATCCCCGGCCACGGTCAACAAACTGATGCGGACATTGAAGGCCGCGATCACGCCGCTGTGGCCGGCCGACCGCAAGAATCCCGGCGGTCGAGGATTGATCCCGTTCTGCAAGATCCCCAAGCCGCTGGCCAAGCAAAAGAAGCTCCCGTTTGTCTTCTCGCGCTCGCAGATGACGGCACTGTACGAGAACGCCAATGCGTGTCGGTCCGCGAATTCTCGCCGCCCATCGCAGCTCTACAACCCGGCGCTCTGGCGAGCGGCAATGGTCCTCGCGCTCAACACTGGACCGCGCACGTGGGACTTGTACAAGCTCAAATGGGAAGATGTGCGATGGGACGACTTTCGCCACGGGTCGATCTACTTCTCCGCACGAAAGACGGCCAAGCTGCAACGGCTGCCACTCAATCGCTGTGCCCGTGCGCACCTGGAACATCTGCGATCGCTGAACCTCGATGCGGTGCATGTCTTTCCGCGTTTCAGCAAGAACAAATCGTTCTACGCTGCGTGGAAGCGGATCTGTGCTCAAGCGGGCGTGGATGTGCCGTTCGAGGCCTTCCGCAAGACGTGCTCCACGCTGCACGAAGATTGCGTGCCCCGCACGGGCGAATGGATCACTGGTCACGGCCTCAAGGGGGTCAACGCCGAGAACTATCAGAACCCCACGAACCGCGTGTTCCGTGCGATCTACAAGCTGCGGCAACCCAAGGCCTTTCATGTGGGGGCCGAGGCCATTCTGCAACAGCTGCATCCCGACGAGGCCGCGGCCCGCAAAGCCCGGCGTTCGGCAGCGGGCCGAGCCGTCGGTGCGTGAGTCACATTGCATTTGATGCTACCGAACTGCTGGTGCGTTGCCAGCGACTCCCGAGCCCCCGGCCGGATTTGCTGACGGCATTCCCCGGCCGGGGCTTTCGTTTTTGCGAGGTGCTGCATGTTGATTGATGATGTGGATTGGGAACTATCAGAGTCGCCTGAGTTTGATCAGGTCGAGCAGCAACAAACGGACGTCGCGTGCCAGTTCGAGGTTTGCCCAACTTGCGGCGGACCAGGTGGCAAGGTGGACCGCGCACACCGGGGCTATCAACCTGAAGCCTATCGATCCTATGCCGCCGCATTGAGTTGTCCCGAATGCACGGGCGTCGGCTTCATCGGTGTGCCGATTGGCGAGCCGTCATTCATCGCGCATCGACCTGGCAGCGTGGAACGTGTCGCGATCATGGCGGCCCGCTACCGGGCAGGCCTGACGGTGATGCCGGGCCGCGACCGCGAGGCCCTGCAATTCTCGTGAAAGGTGACCATGCAAATTCAGATTGAGTCAACGGATCAGATCACCCACTTCGACGGTGTGCCGTGCCGCGTGTGGAACGGAGTCACGTCGGATGGTGTCGAGTGCCTGGTGTTCGTGCATCGCATCGCGG